>Ga0208490_100008_pt1 | contig 216641 bp, 207 predicted proteins | sample SubbioAug_CSWold_FD_184818 | JGI IMG/M metagenome (GOLD analysis project Ga0208490, IMG submission 184818) | Serpentinite rock and fluid subsurface biosphere microbial communities from McLaughlin Reserve, California, USA - CR11Aug_CSWold (SPAdes) | ecosystem: Environmental > Terrestrial > Deep...
CGAAATTGGGGTGTCGTCGTTGCCACATAGCGGTCTCTCTTTCCGGGCCGTAGCCCAACTCTGTCATGCAGCGGACGTGCCGCCGCTGATTGGGGTGTTAGGCCCCAAGGTCGTACAGCCGGTACAACTCGCTGATACCGTCCATCCAACCCTGAACCTGGGTCTGCATTTCGTTGTTCTTGCAGGCTTCGGACTGCTTCCAGTCGGCCAGGAATGTACGCAGCATGCCCAAGCCGTCCACGGCCTTGCGCCACTGTTCACGCTCGCTTTGCTGCGTCTCCAGCGCGCCCATCATGTAGGCGGCCCGCACCACGCTGCGGCGCAGGGTGTGGTGCTCCGTGATGCTCGGGTTCAGGTCCATCGCATGCGTTGCTCCGTACTGGTCGCTATGCTTCGCGGCCAGTTTGTCCATCACCTTGGCAACCAGCCTGTCGCACCGGTCATCTGTCAGTGGCATTTCGTCCATTCGTTCTCTCCGTTGGGTTGGGGCCTAACACGTCGCTCAACCGGACCAACAAGGGCGGCCGGCAGTGTGGCTTCGTCGTAGGTCATCAGCGCCCTTGTGGTCCGGTTAGCTTGGCGTTAAACCACTTCCAGCCCGCGCGCGCCGTGCGCATGCATCTGTCGGGCCTCGGCCCGCCGTGCGTCCAGGTACTCCGCCACATCCCTGATGTCCGCCCAGCGCTTGCCGCCGTCCACGTACGTGGGGATCTGCAGCGTCTGCTCGCTGATGCGCCGGCGCAAATTCGGCGGCGTGGTGTCGAGGATCTTGGCCAGGCCCTCCAGGTCGACGCGCAGGCCGTGTTTCTCGATCAGTACCATCTGGGTGAGGATGCTCATTTGTCGGCCTTCCGTGGCTGAGGGGCGGTTTGCAATTTGGCAGCGCAGGTCGCGCAGACCCAGTGGGCGCGGAACTTCACTGCGCCGGCCATGGGTTTCGGCTGCTCGCAGTACAGGCAGTGGATCGTGGCGCCGCGCAGGTCTGCCGGCGCTTGGGTTCGGGCTTTGTGGTGGTTTTCATGAGGCGGTCGCGCTCCAGACTTTCCCGCGCTGGATCGCGTCGTAACGGATCGTGGCGGCCTTGTGCATCTGTGCCGGGCTGCTGGCCAGCAGGATTTGCTCGTACAGGTTGATGGCATCGGCCAGCACAGCCCGATCGGGACCGGCCAGACCCCAGCGGCCGGTGCGGTGGCGGCGCTCGCGCATCTGCTGCAGTGTGTTTTTGGCCGCAGCCAGCGGTGCGTGCGCAGGGTTGGCCTCGTCGGGCTGGATCTGGATGGCTCGGATGTGCGCCACGTCGATCGCGTGCGCCAGCAAGTCAAACGGCATGCTGTCATCTGGTTGCACGCGGTGGTGCAGCATGTCGTCCAGCGCACCGCGAACGATCAGCAGCGCGTCGGTGGCAGCGGTCATGTTGCCAGCCAGGCCAGACCACTCGGGTGCATCGGGCGAGTAGGTTCGGCAGGACTGAATGGTGTTCAGCCAGGCCGCGCCCTGGTAGTGCTGGGCGGCCTCGCCTCTGCGGCGCATGTTTCTGGCGTAGGCAGACATTTTGCGGGTCATGCTGCAGCCCTCAGTGCGTTGATGACATCGGCCGCCACCTGCGGCACCACGGCGTAGCCCAGCGCGTGCATGGCGGCGCACCAGGCCGGGTACAGCGTCCAGGCGGCGAACTCGGGCACGTTCTCGACGATGAAGCTCTGCGGTCGGTGGCACTCGGCGGCCGACACCACGGCCCATGCGGTGGCCCGCTGCGCATCGTTGTGCGGGCGGTCTTTGCCGCGAGCCCGGCTGTGGCCCTGGCATGCGGGCGATGCCAGCAGCAGGTCGTGCGCGGGCACGGCTGTCCAGTCAGCTTGCTGCAGGTCTTGGCAGACGTGCGTGGTACCGGGGTGGTTGTTGGCGTGCACCTGCACGGCGGCTGGCCAGTGGTTGGCGGCCCACACGACGGTGCAGCCGGCCATGGTGGCGCCGGTGCTGAAGCCGCCAGCACCGGCGAAGAGGTCGATGGCGTTCATCGGGCGCCCTTTTCTGCTACCCGCCGAACCCCCGGGCGCACCCGCTTGCGGCGGTAGAACCACATGGCGGCGATGATGCCGATGGGGCCGCCGGCCAGGTAGCCTGCCACCTCGATGCCGGCGGCGTCGGGCGCCAGGCGAAACAGCACCAGGTTGGCGGTGCCGATGGCGGCGCTGTTCAGGAAGGCGGCGACGTAGTGACCGTTGTTGACGTACTGGCTTTGCAGGCCGAGGGCGAACACCAGCACCAGCGTGCTGGCGAACAGGGCAAGGGCGGTGGTCATTGGGGGGCCTCCACGCGGTAGCCGTGGCGGCGCAGCAGCGCGGCGGCTTGCTTGATCTGTTCGTGCAGCTGCACGTCGAACTGGGGGTTCCAGTGGTATTTGTGGCCCCGGCGGTAGACGCTGCCCCGGGCCATGTCGCCCTTCAGGAGCGCGCCCACCAGGGCGCTGGTCGGCACATCGGCTTCATCGGCCAGCGTGGCGGCGACGGCCGGGCCGTGCTGGCGCAGGTAGGCGCGCATGCGCTCGGTCTTGCTGAGGCCCGGGTCGGCGGGTTCGCTGTCTGTGGCCACGGCAAACGGCCACGCCGGGCGGCCTGACAGACTGGCGGCGATGTGGGCGAAGGGGTTGGCGGGGGTCATGCTCGGTCAGCCCTTCGTTGCGCTGGCGATGGCGGCGCGTGCGGCTTTGATCGCCGGGTGGGTGGTGGCGGATGGCAGTGCATTCAGCAAGCCCTGCAGCGCCTCCAGCAGATCTTCACGCTGACGCACTGCGCGAAGGGCCGTCAGAAACAGGTCCGCCGATGGCTGTTCGTTTTCCAGTTGGGCGGTGCTGATGCCTTTGCAGGCGTTCCAGCACGCGACAATCCGGCGGGCGTCCGCTTTCGCGTTGTCGTGGTACAGGACGATCTTGTCCACGCCGGTGTCACCTTCGAAACTGGCGGTGCCTGTGGGGTAGTCGTCCTGGCTGTTCAGCGCCAGGCGCTTGTCGGTGTGGTCTTTCGCGCTCATGCTGCGCCGCCTTCCCGCGTCACAACCAGCTGGCTCGTGTATGGCATTTCAAACAGTGGGCAAATGCGGCTGTAGCAGCCGCCGGCGGGCATGCAGTCCGGTGCATCCAGCGGGCCGTCTTCGACCTGCTGCCAAACGGTGTAATGCTCAAGGGCCAAACTAGAAAAAGAAGAGCCAGCCGTGATGCAGCTATAGGCCAAGAAGCCGTTGGCCAGATGCTTGGCCATGTGGTCAAAGGGATCAAGGGGATCAAGTTCGTGGCTCATTGCGCGGCGCCTTCCTGAACAGCGCCTTCGGCGTGCTTCTCTTCCACCAGACCCCACTGCTTGTTCGTGCGGTTGATGATTTCCAGCGCGTGGCCCTGGGCAGGCGTGCACGGCTGGCCGATGGCTGGCTTGAAATTGGTGTGCAAGGCCACGCCGCCAGCGGGCGTGTCGCGCAGGGTGATGGTGATTTCGGCCATGGTGATGAAGCTCCGCAGGTTTTGCCCATACCCGCCCCGCGGTAGCGGGTTGAAGGGGTATGGGCGGTTCGGGTCGTTACTGGCGCGCTTCGTAGGTGCCGATCAGCACCGGAATGACGCCGGTTTCCTTGTGCGCCTGCATGGCGCCATCCACCACCTTGGCCAGATCAGCGGCCATCTCTTCGACGTGTTCCTGGTGCTTGACGATGCGCAGGCACAGCGCGGGCTTGTCGTTGCCCGTCAGGATCGACAGGCGCAGCACGAACGTGCGAGGCGAAAGCCCTGCATAGGGCTCGCAGGCGAAATAGATCGTGGTGGGCAGTGGGTCGGCGCCGCTGCTGGCGGTAACGCTCTCAAACGCGCTGCGGCTCGCGCTGAGCTGGCCCTCGGCGGTTTCCATCTTGCGCAGGGCCTCGATGGTGATCTTGCGCACAGCCGCCACGGCCTTCGGCAAAGTCAATTCCCCGCCGTCGTGAAAGCATTGCACGTTGCCGGCCCAGTCTTCCAGAAACTCGGCCACGGTCGCCTGTTTCTGGCCCTGGCCATTGGCGACCGACAGCAGCGCCTGATAGGCAGCCGTCATCTTGGTGGCCAGCACTGCAACGTTGTCCGCGTGGCCGGGTTCGGTGGGCGTGCCCAGGTTCAGCACCGCTCGGGCGCTCATGTCCTGCTGGTCGATGAACACATGACAGCCCAGTTCGCAGTGGCTGGCCACGTATTTCGCAAAGTCGGCCGCGACGGTGGTGGTCATTTTGCCGCGTGCGCGCCGGCGCGTCGGCATGAACGATTCCAGATCCTTGTGCTTGAAGTCGCTGGGCAGGGACAGCAGCTTGGTCTGGTCTTGAGCGGCGGCCGTCGTGGCGGCCATGGCCTGGGCAATGGCTGCGCCTTGCTGCAGCTGGGTGATGGCGTCTTTGTCGATCATGAAAGTCCTTTTGGGGGAGGGGTGGTGGAAAGGGTTTGCGTCAGGCTGTGGCGTCAGTTCGTGGTCGGCAGGCCCTGGCGGTCGAGAAACGCCAGCTGGTTGGGCGGCGACAGGCTCAGCGCGCCGAAGCGGCCGACGTGCATGGCCGTGGTGCGGGTCTCTTCCTCGCTGGCCTTGCCGTCTGCCGTGGGCTTCGTGAACTTCAGCTGGTGGCTGATGTGCACCTGGGTGGTGCCGGGAATCTTCTTGAAGCTCAGCTTCACCGAGACTTCGCCCGCCTTGTCGTGGTCAACCGAGGCGGCCGCCACCTGGCTGAGGGCGATGGACAGCTTGCGGTCGAAGATGCCGCCGTCCAGATCGGTTATGAATTCGCCCACATCGGTGGCGGCGCTGGTCGAAGCGCTGGTGGGGGTGTTGTTTGCAGTCATGAAAAGCCCTTTGCAGGTGGTGGAGGAAAACGGGAAATCAGTCGTCGCGGTCGCCAGCGGCGGCGCGCTTGAGGTCGTTCAGGTGGGCGCCGGGGTAGGCGTTGGGCTCGGCCAGCCAGCGGCGAATGAGCAACTGGCCGGTCTGGCGCGGTGCCACCACCACGCGGCGGCGGGCCTGGGCCTGGCACATCTGCCGTGCGCGCAGCTGCAGCAGGCGGCTGCGCACCGGGTCGGCCATGGCGGCTTCAAACGTCCAGCCCAGCCAGGCCATGGCCTTGAAGGCTGCCTGCAGGTGTTCGGTGGTGATGGCGCGTGCCATGGCGGGTGGCTCCGGTGGCTCAGCGGCTGAGCCACTGCCAGGCGGCAACGGCGCACACGACCACGACCACGGCATAGGCCAGCGCGGCGCGGCGCCAGAACGTGGCACGGTAGGCTTGGCGTGTGCGCTCAAAGGCCGGGCTGGGCAGGCGGGCCAGGCAGCCGGCCGACTGTGTGCAGCCGTGCGTGCTGCACACCTCGCCACACGCACCGTGCGCGGCCGCGCTGTGCAGCGGGTGGCCGTGGCACTGGCGGTCGCCGCAGGTGGGAAGGCCTTCGCACAGGCCGGGCGCGCAGCTGGTGCGCTGGGCGGACGCGCCGCCCTTGATGAGGCGCAGCGGTGGCGGGTTGGTGCGCGCTGGTCTGGCGGTGTTCATGTCTGCGGGCCTTTCTGCGCCGGCGCGCTGGTGGTGGGCTTGCTCAGGTCGCGGAACGACCGATGGATGGCGCGCTGGTGCTGGCCGCACGCGCGGCTGATAAAGCTCAGTAGGCGGCGCATGGCCGCGCGCTGCAGCGCGTCGAGTTCGGCGGGGGTCACTGGGCACCCCCAGCGGTCAGCACAGCAGGCCGGCACACCAGATCGCCCTGGTGCGTCCACAGCGCCTGGGCTCCGGGGCCGAGTTCGGCGCGGCACAGGGCGGCGGCTGCGCGATCCATGCTGGCCTCGGCCTCGCGAATCTCGGCGTTGATCTGGCGCATGCGCTTGGCATCCTGGGCGTCCATCCATTCGATGACGGAGGGCAGCAGCAGCACGGCCGAGACGATGATCAGCAGGCCCCAGATGGGGTGCAGGTTGCGGCGGGTGCGTCTCATGCCAGCACCTCGACACTGATGGCGCCGGGTGCGCCGTCCAGAAGGTCGAGGCCGCGCAGCACGGCGTCAACCGTGTGGGCGAACACGCCCACGATACGGCGGGCGGGCATGCCGCGCCGGCTGATGGTGATGGCCATGGGCTTCATGCAGCACCGCCGTTCAGTACTTGAGAGCCTTCCCAGGCGAACAGCAGGACGCCGCGCTTTTGGGCCTGAACGTAGCTTTTGTTTCGCTCCACGCAGAGCGGAGTGCGCGCTGAATGAATGGCCCGCATCGTTGCGGAGGTCAGATCGAGCTTGTACAGCTCGCTGTCGGCAAACCGCGAAAGCTCCAGGAAGTCTTGATCCTCCTGAACAGCCACGCTCGCCCAGAACGCAGGGTGATCGGGCGGCAGCACATCCCATGTGCCTTTTCGTTCTGATTGGCCGCTGCCCGCAGCCTGGGGTGTTTGCTGCTGTGCCATCACGCCACCCCGCCAGTACGATGGCCGGCAGGCACACCACGGAGGAAAACGAAATGCTTGAAACGCTCCTGAACAAACTGGAGGCGCTGGTCAACGAGCGCGGCTCGGCAGCGGTGCTGCGCGAGCACCTGGCCTTGCTGCGAGAGCGCGTCGGGGCGCTGGAGCGCGAGAACGCCGATCTGCGCACGCAGCTTCAGCAGGCCCAGCTGCAGGCGCAAGAGAGCCAGAGCCAGGCGCGGCGCTTCGCGCAAGACAACCCGCACGCCTGGCGCTGCGACGCCTGCGGCAGTGTTGACCTGCGGCGCACCGGCAGCCGGCCCGACCCGACCTTCAAGGCGCTGGGAATCAAGCAGGCGCTCATGACCTGCCGCGTGTGCCAGCAAGTCTCGGCCTTCACCGAGGACCGCTGAGGGTTGGCCGCTGACCGCGGCCGGGGGTGTCTGCTGTGCCATGTGGCCCTCCGAAGTCGCCTGAAGTAGGCGGTTCGGATTGATTCTACAATCGTAGATAAAGCATCGTCAACAGTTGTAGATGGTTACAAAGAATTTTCTACGCCTGTATGACGAACGCAACACCTGTTTAGCTGCTGTGGCGTTCTGGCAGAATCTGTCCCTTCGGAGGCAATACTTTGGCACTCATACCCTGCGCCGCCTGCGGCAAGAAGATCAGTGATATTTCGCCTACCTGCATTCACTGCGGCGCAGCGTTCTATCAGGGGGGGTCTCGGCCCACTCGCCCCGTGACAGTGGGTTTGCCTGCGAGGCGCATGTCTTGGGCCAAGGTCGTGATGGGGTTTGTCGCGCTGATTGTTGTGGCTTCGTGTGTTGAATCACTTCAAACGAAGCCACAGCCACGCCAGTTTGATGAGAACTCGGCAATGGCCATGTGTATGAGGGCTATTCAGCTGGCCTCGAAAGACCCTGAGCGCGTTCAGATTCCTTGGGTAGACCCAAGGATGGGCGGCGACGATTTCCATTTCGCATGGGGGCACTCCACCCGCATGCTGAGGATGCGAAACGGCTTGGGGTTGGAGGTGGCCGCCAGCGGATCTTGTACCGTGAGCCGCGCGCGCAAGACGGTCACTTCATTGACCATCGACGGACAGAGGTTGCTCTGAATTGCGCCTTCTGAAGGGTAGAACGCACCCCGTTTTTTCAGGCGCAGTTTTTTTGCTCTGCTTCTCGAAGCTGAACAATCCCCACCACGTAGGCGTCTATCCGCGCAATGTCTTCGGGCAAAAGGGCCGCACGCATCTGCTCGCGCGAAACTGAGAACGGCCACCAGCTGCCCCCCCATTCCCCTGGGTCTTTCTCGCTGGCGATGTGGGGTACCACGTTCCCGCCCACCTGGTAGAGCTTGACGTGACGGCGAACCTCGTCGCTGAAGTCTTGTTCTTCGTCTGCCAACTGTTCAAAGGTCAGGCCGATCGCACTGGCCAGTGGCGCCCAGTACTGTGAGCGCTTGCTGCCGCGCTTTTCAAGCGCGTTGATCGTCCCCACCGCAACGCCTGAGCGCTCTGCCAGTTCTGGGTAGCTCAACCCGCAGGCAAGGCGGTATTTTTCAAGCTGCTTTCCAAGGGTCATCTTGACACCCTAGGAGCTGATTCGCCCACGCGCAACAACACTTGTAGACGAATGTATTTCTACATGTGTAGAATGCTGGGCATGAGCAGTGAAACATCCCCCGTTGTAGAGCCTGTAGTGGCTCAGGTGGCCCGCGCCATCGAGCTGGCAGGCGGCCCCGCCAAGGTTGGCCGCGGCCTGCGCGTGAGCACTCAGACGGTCTGCTTCTGGCGTGATGGCAACCGACAGATCAAGGCCGAATTCGGCGCACAGCTCGAGCAAATGACTGATTTGCGGGTGACGCGAAAAGACATCTGGCCCGTCAGCTGGCAACAGATCTGGCCCGAGCTTGCGCGCGCCGATACCCACCAACCCCACCCCACCCACCAAGAGGCCGCGAATGCGTGATTGCTTGTTTATTTGCCACGATTCGAATGGGGTCCCTCGCCTGCAGGACAGGCTCGGGGCAGAGGTGGTTTTGTCGCCTTTGCAGGCCTTTTGGCTGTACGAGCTGTGCGAGCTTTCCACTATCGGAAAAGCTTCGATGCCCCTTGGAGCAGCTGGTACAGCCGGTCTTCTGATTCCAGCATCTGTTTCACTGCCGCTCTCATTGTTGGCGTTGGTATCTGCTCGAAAGTCGCTTGTTTCGCCGCAGACGCCTTGGCCATCTTGGTCAGAACGTCTTGCAGTTGCTCGGGCGGCATGGCTGCTGCCATGGCGCAAAGCGCTTGGTTGGTTGCGCTCAGGTCGCACCGCAATCGGTCCATGGATTCTCTGAGGCGCTGCATGTCTTCGTTCATGGGTCGGTCCTTTCGGTTTGATGGTGGTTGTAGGGACTTTCATCGTACCCGGCTGGGCCGGCCCGCCCTTTTCCCCCACCGCCCAGCTGGCCCGCGCGATCGTGCTGACCGGCGCGCACCTCGGCCTAACTCCCCCGACATGGGTGGCGCGCTGGTCGGCGGTGGGCTTTTTCTTCCAGAGTCCTAACCACATGGCCACACACAACATCCGCGTCACTGTGCTGCTGGACGGTGATGAGTACCTGGGCCTGCAGGCCATGAGCGAGGATGATGGACTGAGTGATTCGGCTTTCATGCGGCGTCTGTTGAAGCTGGAAGCCCGCAGGCGGGCCATGGCTCAAGTATCGGAGCGCACCGATCTGGATGAAAGTGCAGAACCTGTTCACCTTGTGCGCACCGCCAGAGGACAGTTGTGATGCCTGCCGCACAGACACACCCGTTTTTCCCCGCCACCACACCTGCGCCGGCCCAAGGCGTGCAGGGGGTGCCCCCTCAGCTCCTGCTCACGCAGGGCCGGCGTGGTGGTGGGGATTTTTCTTCTTCTTCTTCCGCAGTGGGGCGCATGCAGCCCAAGCGCCGCGCCGGTGGGCGCCCCCGCGGGCCGGTGCGCGCCGCCCTGCTGCGCGCCATAGGCGAGGGCCTGAGTGGCCAGCTGGATGCGCTGGCCCACCACACCGGCTGGCCGCCCGAGCGGGTGCGCATGGCTGTGAAAGAAATGCGCCGCGCGGGCGAGCTGCCCGCACCAGAGCGCATGCCCCAGCCTGGGCGCGGTGGCCAGCCGCCGGGTTGCTACGGCCTGCGCCATGAAGCGCAGCCAGTTTCCGTGAACGCCTTGGCGTTTGCACAACAGGCCTGGCGTTGAGTCGCTGGGCACATTCTTCAACAGCCTGAGGGGGCATCTTTTGACAGAGCAAACAGAACGCGCCAGGGGGCGCGTGGATTTTTCATCGCTGGCCCGGGTGCTGCTGGACAGTGCCGAGGGTTTTCTGGCGGGCCTGATTGGTGGCGGGCGTGACGGCCATGAGTGGAAGGCCCGCCGCCGGCGCGACGGTGGCCTGGGCGACAGCCTCACGGTGAACCTGCAAACGGGCGCCTGGGGGCACTTCGCGGCCGACGAGCAGGGCGGCGACCTCATCAGCCTTTACGCCTACGTGGAAGGCCTGGACCAGATCGAGGCCGGGCGCCAACTGTCGGCGCGCTTCAATGTGCCGCTGCTGCAAGACGCCTACGGGGCGCGTGCGCCCGTTTCCCCCCAAGACCCGGCTGGCGCAAGCTGGGGTAAGGGGTATGGCGCTGCGCGTGAACCAGCGAAGGCGGCAGAGGCGATGCCCGACAAGCGCCGCAGCGACTGGGTGCCGGTGGTGCCGGTGCCGCGTGGCGCGCCCGATGCCACGTTTGTGCACAGCCACCGCGGCACGCCGGCCCTGACGTGGGAATACCGCTTCAACGGCGAGCTGTACGGCTATGTGTGCCGCTTCACCACCAGCGACGGCGGCAAGGAAACCATTCCGCGCACCTGGTGCCGCAACGACCACGACCCGCTGTTGCCCGGCGCCGCGCGCTGGCACTGGAAGGGCTGGGACGAACCCCGCCCGCTGTACCTGCCCGCTGGCCGGGTGGACGCCGAGCGCATGGTGGTGGTGACCGAGGGCGAGAAGTGCGCCGACGTGGTGCACCGCCTGCTGGGCGATGAGTTCACCAGCTGCACCTGGCCAGGTGGCACCAAGGCTGTGAAGATGGCGAACTGGCTGTGGCTGGCGGTGGGCGATGCACGCCCGCGCGTGCTGCTGTGCGCCGACACCGACAGCCAGCGCGAGAAGCTGCCGCGCGACGAACTGAAGGCGCTGGAGGCCGAGGTGGCCGCGCTGGGCCTGCCCACCGCCGAGGCCGCCCAGGCCCTGGCCGAGCGCAAGGCCGCCGCACAGCTGGCCAAGCCCTACATGGCCGCGAACCTGCAGCCGGGCAACCGGGCCATGGCTGAGCTGGCCGTGATGCTCACCGTGCTGGGCCATGAGGTGTGGCTGGTGCCGCCCATTGGCCCTGGCATCAAGCCCGACGGGTGGGACGTGGCCGACGCGGTGGTGGGCATGGGGGTGGAAGCACCCTGGGGCGCGGCAGAGTTGCGCGCCTACCTGCGCACCGCCAAGCGCTACCAGCCGCCAGCCATTGTGCAGAACGATGCCGCCAAGCTGGACGAGCGCCGCCAGGTGGTGGACCGCCTGGTGGGCGACAACACCGACCCCGCCACCGGCGACGCGCTGGAAATCTTCGGCTGGCCGCACTACGGCAAGGAAGGCCCGAAGGCCACGCGCGAGAACGTGCTGCACGCCTTCAAGAAAGACCCATCCTTGCGCGGCATGGTGGGCCTGAACGAGTTCAGCCAGGAGATGTGGAAGCTGCGGCCCACGCCCTGGGCCAGCCCGGACGGCATCTGGCGCGAGGTGGACGACTACAAGCTGGCCGAATACCTGGTATGGCGCCACAACTGGGTGCAAAGCCCAAGCGCCGACAGCATCGGCCAGGCGCTGAAGACTGTGAGCATGGACCACGCCTTCCACCCCGTGCGCGACCGGCTGAAGGCCCTGAAGTGGGACGGCGTGGAGCGCTTGCCGATGTGGCTGTTCAAGGCCTTGAGCCTGGACCCGAAAGCCATGCGCGAGACGCGCCGCCAGTACCTGTCCAGCGTGGGCAAGTGGTTCCTCATGGGCATGGTGGCGCGCGTGCTGCGCCCCGGCTGCAAGTTCGATTACATGCTGGTGCTCGAAGGCCCGCAGGGTTACCGCAAGAGCACGCTGGGCCGCGTGCTGGCCGGCGACTATTTCAGCGACACACACCTGGAACTGGGCAACAAAGACAGCTACCTGCAGCTGCAGGGCTGCTGGGTGCACGAATTCAGCGAGCTGCACGCCATCACCGGCAAAGACGTGACGCTGGTGAAGGCCTTCATCAGCGCCCAGGTGGACTACCTGCGCGCCCCGTTCGACCGCCGCCCGGCCAAATACCCGCGCCAGTGCGTGTTTTTCGGCACCAGCAACAACAGCAAGTGGGCGCGCGACCGCACCGGCAACCGCCGCATGTGGCCGATGGAGATCACCGAGCCGGTGCGCACCGAGTGGGTGGAGCAGCACCTTGACCAGCTGCTGGCCGAGGCGCTGCACCGCGTGGAGGCCGGCGAACGGTTCCACCCCACACACCAGGAAGAAATCGACTGGTTTCAACCCGAGCAGGCCAAGCGCGTGCAGAGCACGGCAGTGGAAGAGGCGCTGTACCAGTACCTGTGTGGCGAGCGCAGCAGCAAGGGCCCCACGGATCTGAGCGCACCAAGCCAGGTGACGCTGGTGCAGTGCCTGGAGAACATCGGCATTGACGTGGCCAAGAGCGCCAGCAACCGCAACGTGCAGAGCGAGGTGATCGAGCTGCTGCACAAGTGGGGTTGGCGCCACGCACGGGCCAGCAAGGTGAGCGACGGCAAGCGGCCGTGGGTGTACCTGCGCCCTGACGTGTGGCCGCCCAAGTCGGTGACCACTGCCGAGGCGCTGGACGCCGAGGACGAGGAATTTTCCAGCGGTGCGGCCGGTGCGCCTGCCCACAACAGCAACGCGGCCCAGCAGGCCGACGACTTCGAGACCAACGACGATGTGCCGTTCTTCTGAGATGGGGTTGCTCCCCGACAAGAAGGCGGCGCGTGAAACGCAGGCCCGCCACCACCGACACGCCAGCAGCGCGTGCGGGGTGGCCAGCGCCTGCGGGGACGCCGTTGGAGTGGGTGCCATGACGTAACCCCATCTGGTCACCGTTGCCGCCTCTGTTGGGGCCGGTGCGGGTGGTTGGCGGGCGTTATGTCCACCGTGTCCACCATGTCCACCCGGTTTCCATTAGAGGCCCTAAAAGTGGCGTCAAGGGTAAATCGCCACAGGGAGAAGGTGCGTCCTGTTCCTGTGGCCCTGTCTACCCTGACCAAGCAATGCAGGCGAAACCGTGTGCTCGCGCGCCCATCTGCGCGTGAATTTTTTCCCCTCTATATCCAGACCCCTGGACATGATGGACAAGATGGACAGAAAGGTGAGTCGATGAACCTGGCCGAAGAAATGCCCCAGACAGCCGCCTATGTGGCCGAATGCCGCCAGCGCTGGGGTGACGCGCATGTAAAGAACATGGTGGGCCGCGCCATGAAGCGCAGCGAGCGCAACTGCTTCTGGGCGGTGGAGTGCGTGAAGCCGGCGCAGGCGGGCGAGGCGGCGCACTACCGGGTGGTGGGCGCGCCCTTCGATGCGGCGCACGACGACGGCAAGCTGCAGGCCCTGGCCGCGCAGTTCGGTCAGGTGTTTGTGGGCATGATGCAGCCGCCAGCGGGCTGGAAAGAGCCGCCGCGGGATGATGGGCGCGTAGGCCCGTACTCTCGGCTGCCCGATCAGCCAACGTGGTCTTGAGCGACCCCATGCAGTCCGCTGGTGCCCAGGGTCTTGAGCGACCTCGTGTAGGGCGGCTGTTCACTGATGGCCAGCACTCGACCGGCGGCGCTTCGATGGCCAGAGGCGGCGCCCAGGTGCGACCGGCGGCGCTTCGCTCGATCGTTCGGCAGTCGGTCTGGGTTGTCCACAGCCTCGCCGGGTCGCTCTCGCGCCTGTGGGTACACTGTGGACAACCGGGTACCCAGGGGGGTGTCAAAGGTACTCCCGGGGGTGCCGGCCCGAGGGTGCATTCGGCGGCGCGAAATCGCTAGTTGCGGGTGGATGCTAGGGGGGTTGTTTTGTGTGGGGTGGGTGGTGGCTCGGTGATTTTGAGTTTTCCACCGTTGCTTTTTTGGGCAAATTGCGCCCATCGCTGGCAACAGGCCGGCGCTGCAGGCCCGCCCACCATGATCAACTCATCCGTTTCTTACAAGCATGTCACCCGATCGCTGAAGCGGCTGCAGGCTGAACTGCCTGGCGTTGCCGCGCGCATGCTCACCGAGTTCGCCCGCGTGGGTGCGGATGCCACGCAGCGCGCCATGCCCCAGGCGTTCGACCGGCCGACGCCATTCACCGTGAAGCGGGTGCTGTTCAGCCCGGCCACCAAGACGGATTTGCGCTCCGTCACCGGCATTCCCAATTCCAACGACGCCGCCGGCAAGCCGACCAGCGAATACATGCGCCCCGGCGCGCTGGGTGCTGCGCGGCGCAACCAGAAGAAGACCGAGTTCCTGCTGTCCAAGCGCGGCTTTCTGCCGCCCGGCTGGGTGATGGTGCCCGGCTCGTTCATGAAGGACAAAAAGGATGGTTTCGGCAACGTGCCGGGCAGCTACTACAAGCAGGTGATTCGATCGCTGCAGATTCGCCAGCAGGGCGACCGCTACCTCAAAGGCATCAGCAAGGCCAGCCAGGCACGCGCCGCGCGCATGGGCGTGGCCAGCGAGTTCTTCGCCGTGGGGCAGGGGCGCAACACGCTGGCCAAAGGTGGCGGCTGGTTGCCACCGGGCGTGTACCGCCGGGCCGGCCGCAAGGGCGAGCGGCTTGAGCAGTATTTCGTGTTCATGCCGCGCGCCGCCTACAAAAAGCGCCTGGACATGCCCAAGGTTGTGACGCAGGCCGTGAAGGACAAGGCGCCGGCCGTGTGGCAGTCGGTAATGCGCGACGTGGCCGCGCGGGTGATCGAGAAGGCGGGGAGGGCCTCGGCGTGAACCCTTACGAACCCGTCACCCAAAGCGAGTTTGCCGACTGGATTGGCGTGACCCAGCAGGCCGTGAGCGACATGGTAGGCCGCGGCGTGCTGCACCCGGGCCAGTCGCTGAAGGAATGGATGCGCGCCTACTGCAACCACATGCGCGGCGTGGCCGCCGGGCGCGGGTCAGACGCCGAGCTGGCCCGCGAGCGCGCCGAGCTGACGCGCATCAACTCCCAGCGCGCGCGCCTGAAGCTGGAAATGGAGCAGGGCGAAAGCGCGCCGATTGCCGCCATCGAACAGGTGCTGGCCAGCATCGGCCGCGGCATCGGCGGGCACCTGGAGCCGCTGCCCGGCGTCATCCACAAGCTGTGCCCGGACCTGACGCCCGAAGCGCTGAAGCAGGTGCAGGCCGCGGTGTCCAAGGCTTGTGACCTGGCGGTGAGCGCCTCGCTCGATTTGCTCACCGAGCCCGACGAAGAGGCTGCGCCGGACGGTGACGACCTGTTCCCCCAGCCGGCCGCTGGCGACGAGGAAGGCGGCATCTGACCATGAGCGCCCGCGACCTGCCACCCGAACTGCTGGCCCAGACCTGGGCCGGGCTGCTGGCCGCGCAGCGCAAGGCCATCCGCGACGCGGTGCGCCGCGGCCTGGAAGCGCTCAAGGCGCCCGAGCCGCTGACGCTGTACGAGTGGGCGCAGAAGCATTTCTACCTCTCGGCCGAGTCATCGCAGAACGAAACCCGCTGGAACGCCTACCCCTACCAGCGCGGCATGCTGTGCGCCATGGGGGACGACTACATCGAAGAGGTGGACGTTCTCAAATCAGCCCGGGTGGGCTACGCCCTGGCGCTGGACACGCCGATTCCCACCTCGGCAGGGTGGAGCACCATGGGCCAACTTCAACCCGGCGACCAGGTGTTTGACGAAAACGGGGCGCCGTGCCGGGTGCAGTACGTCTCGCCGGTATACACCGACCACGATTGCTACCACATCACCTTCTGCGACGGCACCACCGTGGTGGCCGATGCCGGGCACCGCTGGTGGGTGCAGACCGACCGGGCGATGGAATACCTGCTGGGCCAGCGCGGCCAGGGCCGCGTGGGGCGGCCCAAGCCCGGGGAAACCGCCACTTTCGAAGGCGTGGTGGATACCCGCCAGCTGGCGGCCATGCAGCGCACAAGCGGCGGTCGGTCGGCCGTTGCCATTCCGGTGTGCCGGCCACTGCAACTGCCTGCAGCGCCAGGCCTGCCCATTCCTCCGTACACACTGGGCTTGTGGCTGGGCGACGGCCACCGCGTCACGCCGCGCATCACACAGCACCGGTCAGACGTGGAAACGGCCGACCACATCCGCGCCGAAGGCATCGGTGTGCAGGTGCGCTACATCGACAGCCGCCACCCCGACAACGCCACCCTGTTCCTGGATGTGCCTGCCACGGGCCGACCCGTCAGCCCATGGGCCAAAGTGTTTCGAAGCCTCGGGCTGACCGCGCGCAAACACATTCCCGCAGCCTACCTGCGCGCCGATGCCGCCACCCGCCTGCAACTGCTGCGCGGCCTCATGGACTCAGACGGCACCATCAGCGCCGACGGGCGTGCCGAGTTCAACAACACCAGCGCCGAGCTGGCCCACGGCGTGCACGAACTGCTGGCCAGCCTGGGCATCAAGGCATCGCTGCGTGTTCGCCAGCCTGGCCACGCGCACCACCTGACGCAATACCGCGTGAACTTCAAGCCCACGCCGGGCTGCAACCCGTTCTTGCTGGCCAGAAAAGCCGCCATGGTCAAGGCGGCAGACAAGCCCGGCATCACGCACCGCCGCCGCATCGTCAGCGTGGAGCCCGTGCAAAGCGTGCCGGTGCGCTGCATTCAGGTGGACAGCCCAAGCAGCCTGTTCCTGTGCACCAGGGCCATGGTGCCCACCCACAACACCAAAATGTTCCTGGCCTTCGTGGCCTACCAGCACGCCCACAAGCGCCGCAACGGCTGCGTGTGGCAGCCCACCGACGCCGACAGCGACGAGTTCTGCAAGGCCGAACTGGAGCCCATGCTGCGCGACGTCAAGGCCATCAGCAAGGTGTTCCCTGCCTTCATGCGCAAGAGCAAGGCCAACACCCTGAACATGAAGAAGTTCCTGGGGTCCATGCTGTACCTCAAGGGCGGCACCAGCGCCGGCAACTACCGCCGCATGACGCTGCAGTGGTTCTGCGCCGACGAGTTCAGCGGCTTTGACGACAAGATCGAAGGCAGCGCCGACCCCTGGACGCTGATGTGGAAGCGCGTGGAAGGCGCCACCTACAAAAAGGCCATCGTCGGCAGCACGCCCCGCATCAAAGACGCCGACCACACCGAACGCCGCTTCAACGCCGCCATGGTGCGCATGCGCTACCAGGTGCCGTGCCCGCACTGCGGTGTGGAGCACCCGCTGCAGTGGGGCGGTACCGGTGTGCGCCACGGCTTCAAGTGGGACGCGGCCGACCCTGAAGGCACCGTGCACCACGCCTGCCCGCACTGCCACGGCAATCTGACGCAAGACACCTACCTCACCATCTGGGAGCAGGGCACCTGGGTGAGCGACTGCGGAAACTACCGGCTGCACGCGCTGGCCAACGGGGAGTACTTCTGGACCGACGGCGCCGGCTGCCGCCTCACGGTGCCGCCGCGCCACGCCGCCTTCCATGTGTGGACCGCCTACAGCCCGCAGACCGAGTGGGCCGTGATCGTGCGCGAATGGCTGCACGCCACCGAGTGCGCCAAGAAGGGCGACAAGGCGCCGCTGGAGGGCTTCGTCAACGAAACCCTGGGCCAGACCTGGAAGGAAGAGGCCGACGAGACCGACAGCCACGAACTCAAGCGCCGCGCCGAGCCCTATCCGCTGCGCCGCGTGCCCCTGGGCGGGCTCGACCTGGTGGCCAGCGTGGACACGCAGGACAAATGGTGGGCCGTCACGGTGCTGGCCGTGGGCCGCAACGACGAAACCTGGCTGGTGGACTACGTGGAGCTGTCGGGCGACCCGGGCAACGAAAACGACTGGGAAACCCTGCTGTACCCCTACCTGCAGACCACCTTCCACCACTGGCACGGCGCGCCCATGCGCATCAGCGGCGTGGGCATCGACACCGGTGGCAACCACACGCACCAGGTCTACAACTTCTGCCGCCAGCACGCGGCCGAGAAATACTTTGCGCTCAAGGGCGACAGCCAAGAGGGCAAGCCCATCAAAGGCAAAGCCACCCTGGTGGACGTGAACGCCAAAGGCCGGATCCTGAAAAAAGGCGTGCGCCTGTGGTGGGTGGGCACCGACACGGCCAAAGACCTCATCTTCGCCCGTTTGCAGCTCAAGCACCCCGGGCCTGGCTACATCCACTTCAGCGCCGGCCTGCCCACCGAGTATTACGAGGGCCTGACCAGCGAAGTGCGCCGCAAAGTGCGCACCGCCAGCGGCCTGAAGCACCGCTGGGTGAAAACCCGCGACCGCAACGAACCGCTGGACACCATGGTGTACGCCCTGTGGGTGAGCCAGGCGCTGGACCACCACAAGTTCACCGAGCGCATGTGGCAGCGGCTGGAACAGGCCCTGGAGCCCGACCTGTTCCTGCCCACACCCGACATGGTGCCCAGCCACAACGGCCCGGCCAGCATGGCGCCCGTCATCGACGCGCCGGCCGCGCCTGCGCCCCAGCCAGCCACACCTCCAGCACAGCCCGCGCCCCCGCCAGCTGCCAAAGACCAGCCGGCGCCGCCGCGCGTGGCCCCACCACCACCGCCCGCGGTGTATGTGCCGCCACCACCTGCACCCAACCCGTTCGCCCCCGCCGACTGGCTCAGCCGCGGCTTCACCTGATTCACCACCACCTGCAAAACCCATGATCCACCCACGCCCTGAACCCACAGACAAACGCACTCCGGCCCAGCGTGAAGACGACGCCATGCTGTTGGTGGCCGAGTTCACCGAAGACCTGCGCCTGGGCTGTGGCGTTCCCGAGGCCCTGGCCGGCGAAATGGCCAGGAAGCTGGTCGATCGCTTCCGCCTGCGCCACGGCGCGCGGCGCATCTACGTGCCCGCCATGGACAAAACGGTGCGCGACGCGGCCATTCGCTCCAAGTTCAACGGGCAGAACGCCGCCGAGTGCTGCCGCGAATTCGGCATCAGCCGCACCAGCCTGTACCGCATCGTCGGGCGCCGCTGCTCTGCCTGAAAGTCCCGTTTCTTGCTTAAAAACGGGACAGCACAGCCCGGACATTCCGAGCATGACAACCCTTGCCCAAGCCCAGCTCATGCTCGCCCGCTACGTCGCAGCCGAAGAGGCTGTGCTGGAGGGCAAGGAAGTGCGCCTGAGCCCGCCCAACGGCGGCTTTGACCGCGTGTGGCGGAGTGAAGACCTGGCCGAAATCCGCGCCGGCCGCCAGGAATGGGAGCGCAAGGTGGCCGACATGCAGGCCGTCGCCAGCGGTGCACCCACCTTCGGCGGCGTGCGCTTCGGCGTGGCCAGCTTCGGCCCCAACTGAGACCGCTTCATGGCAACCCCTTCCAGCCTCAACACCATCGATCGCCTGGTGGCATTCGTCAACCCGGAGGCAGGCCTGCGCCGCTTCGCCGCCCGTTCCGTGCTGCAACAGGTGCAAGCCAGCAGCCGCGCGCACGAGGCCGGCGAACCCAGCCGCCTGCGCAAGTTCGCCAGCGACGGCCTCGGCCCCAACACCATCGTGGGCCAGGGTGCCGCCGCCCTGCGCGCCCAGGCCCGCCACATGGAGCGCAACAGCGACATTGGCCGCGGCATCCTCAAGACGCTGGTGAACAACACCGTGGGCCCCAACGGCATCGGCGTGGAGCCGCAACCGCGCCGGCGCGACGGCAGCATCCACACCGAGTACGCCGAAGCCCTGCGCGTGGCCTACACCAAGTGGTGCCGCCGGCCCGAGGTAACGGGCACGTTCTCGCTCAGCCAGCTCCAGCGCATGAAGGCCAACGCCTGGCTGCGTGACGGCGAGGTGTTCACCCAGCACATCATCGGCCCCGTACCCGGCCTGCAGCACTTCAGCCGCGTGCCCTACAGCCAGGAAGTGTTTGAAGCCGACTTTGTGCCGCTGGACCTGAGCGACGGCGAAACCCTGGTGCAGGGCATCGAAAAGAACGCCTGGGGCCGACCCGTGGCCGTGTGGGTCTACAAGGGCAACCCCAAGGAAAGCGCCACGCTGCTGGCTGGAAAGGCGGGCCTCAAGCGCGTGCCGTTCGATCGCATCACCCACCTGGCGCGGCGCGACCGCTTCGGGCAGCTGCGCGGCATCAGCGAACTCGCCAGCGTGTTCATCCGCCTGCAGGACATCAAGGAATACGAAGACAGCGAGCGCATCGCCGCCAAAGTGGCCGCCGCGCTCACGGCCTACGTCAAGAAAAACGGCGGCGCCGACGGGTACGACGCCACCACCGCGCCCATCGACCCCGCCACCAGCCAGCCACGCCCGCGCCAGCTCAACATGGCGCCGGGCATGATCATCGACGGCCTGGCCGTGGGCGAAGAAATCGGCCTCATCGACAGCAAGCGGCCCAACCCCAACGTCGTCACCTTTCGGCAGGGCCAGCTGCGCGCCACCGCCGCCGGTGTGGGCGCCAGCTACAGCAGCATCGCCAAGAGTTACGACGGCACCTTCAGCGCGCAGCGCCAGGAACTGGTGGAAAGCTGGGTGAACTACGCCACCCTCACCGACGAATTCGTGTGCATGGACGTGGAGCCCGGCTACAGCAATTTCGTCATGGCCTGCCACCTCAGCGCCGTGGTGCCCATGCCGGCCGACCTCATGCCCGACACCTGGGACGACGCGCTCTACATCGCCCAGAGCATGCCGTGGATCGACCCGCTCAAGGAAGCCAACGCCTGGGTCACACTGGTGCAGGCCGGCTTTGCCAGCGAGGTGGAGGTGTTGCGCAAGCGCGGCGTCAACCCCCGCGACCTGCTGGAGCAGGTGCGCAACTGGCGCAAGGAAGTCAAAGGGCAAGAAGGCCCGCTGGTGTTCAACAGCGACGCAGCCCACATCATCGGCAAAGCCCTGGCAGAAACCGCCGACGCGCCACCCGTTGACCCACGCGAAGCCGCCGCGCAGCAGTGAGCACAACCGGCAACGGGACTCAAAAAGTCCCGTTTCTTGCTTAAAAACGGGACAGCACGGGCGCGACATTGGCCGCCATGAGCCAAGCCGCCCAACCCCCACAGCCCGCCAAGCCCTGGTACACCATTCAGGCCCGCACGCCCGTGGCCTCGGCCGTGCAAGGCGTCAAGGCCTCGGCCGAAATTTTGATCTACGGCGACATCGGCGACAGCTGGTGGGGCGAAAGCGTCACCGCGGCGCAGTTCGTCAAAGACATCAACGCCCTGCAGGCCGACCAGATCACCGTGCGCATCAACAGCTACGGCGGCAGCGTGCACGACGGCGTGGCCATCCACAACGCCATGAAGCGCCACCCGGCCAGCATCGACGTGCAGATTGACGGCCTGGCCGCCAGCATCGCCAGCCTCATTGCCATGGCCGGCGACCGCGTGACCATTGCCGAGAACGCGCTGCTCATGATCCACGCCCCACTCACCGGTGTGTGGGGCAACGCCGCCCAGATGCGCGAAACCGCCGACATGCTCGACACCCATTCGCGCGCCGTGGCCACCAGCTACGCCAGCAAGAGCGGCAAGAGCGCCGCCGACGTGCTGGCCCTGCTCACCGATGGCAAAGACCACTGGTTCACCGCCGCCGAAGCCCTGGCAGAAGGCTACGTGGACGCCGTGAACGCCGCCAGCGACGACGGCGCCCAGGCCACGGCCCGCTTCGACCTTTCCCGTTTCAAAGACGTGCCCGCAGCCCTGCTGCGCGCCCGTCCCACCGCCGCGGCAGCCGCCGCAGTCACCCCCGTGGCCTCTGCCACATCCCCACAGGAGCACCCCATGACCCAGCAGGTCAACCAGCCGGCGGCCACCCCGAACCCTGCCGCCACCCACCAACCTCAGCCCGCCGCACCGCTGGCCCCCGCCGCCGCGCCGGTGGTTGACGTCGCCTCTGTGCTGGCCGCCGACAAGGCCCGCCGCGAATCCATCCGCGCCATGGGCCAGCCCTTCATGGCACACGAAGGCATGGCCGCCTTCATGGCCGGCCTGGAAAACGACCACACCGTGACGGCGGACATTGCCGGCCAGCGCATCCTGGCCCAGCTCGGCCGCGGTGCGGAGCCCGTGGCTGGTGGCCGCATCGTCACCGTGGCCGACGAAGCCGACAAGCGCCGCGAAGCCATGGTCAACGCCATGCTCATGCGCGCTGGCAAGGCCGACGCCAAGGTGGTGGCCGAATCGGGCGCCAACCCCTACCGTGGCCGCACCCTGCTGGCCATTGCCGAAGCCTCGCTGCAGGCCGCCGGTGTGGACACCCGCCAGTTCGGCGACAAGCGCGCCATGGTGGCCGCCGCGTTCACCCAGTCCAGTTCTGACTTCCCAGTGCTGCTGGAGAACGTCATGCACAAGACCCTGCTCGGCGCCTACGCCCTGCAGGCCCTCACCTGGAGCCGCTTCTGCAAGCGCGGCAGCGTCAGCGACTTCCGCGCGCACAACCGTTACCGCGTGGGCTCGCTGGGCAACCTGCAGCCCAAGAACGAGCTGGGCGAGTACAAGAACGTGGCCATCCCGGACGGCGAGAAGTCCAGCATTGCCGCCGCCACCAAGGGCTTCATCCTGAACATCAGCCGCGAGACGGTCATCAACGACGACCTCGGCGCCCTGACCGACCAGGCCGCCGCCGCAGGCCGCGCCGCCGCCCGCACCGTGGAAGTGGACGTGTACGCCCTGCTCACCAGCAACAGCGGCCTGGGCCCCGTCATGAACGACGGCAAAACCCTGTACCACGCCGACCACGGCAACATCGACGCCACGGGCGGCGCCATCAGCGTCACTCGCCTGGACGCCATGCGCGTGCTCATGGCCCAGCAGCGCGACATCACCGGCAACGACTTCCTCGACCTGCGCCCGGCCGTGCTGCTGTGCCCCATCGGCGCGGGCGGCAATGCCCGCGTGGTCATCGGCGCCGAATACGACACCGACGTGTCCAACAAATTCCAGGTGCCCAACCGGGTGCGCGGCCTGGTGCGCGACATCGTGGACACCCCGCGCCTGTCGGGCACGCGCTACCACCTGCTGGCCGATGCCAGCGATTCGGCTGCCATTGAAGTGGTGTTCCTCGACGGCGTGGACACCCCCTACCTGGAAACGGTCCAGGCCTTCGACACCGACGGCGGGCGCCTGAAGGTGCGCCTGGACTACGGCGTGGGCGGCCACGACTGGCGCGGCGCTGTCACCAACGCCGGCGCCTGATAGGCCCACCAGCCCGGCCACCGCTGCGGTGGACCGGGCTGGGCCTGAAGAACCCCACCCCCTACAGGAGAAACCTCATGACCACCCGTTACGTTCAAGCCGGCAAGGTGCTGGACTTCCCCAACGCAGGCAGTGCCATCGCTTCTGGCGACGGCGTGCTCGTCGGCACCCGCATGGGTGTTGCCCTCACCAACATCCCCGCCGGTGGCGTCGGTTCCGTGCAGATCTGTGGCGTGTTCACGCTGCCCAAGCTCGGCACCGACAACATCACCCAGGGCGCCCTGGTGTACTGGGACAACACCAACAAACGCATGACGCTCACCGCCAGCGGCAACACCCTGGCCGGCGTGTCCGCTGCAGCCGCTGCAGCCAGCACCACCAGCGTGAACGTGCTGCTCAACAGCACCCCGGCCTGAACGGTCTGCGCCGCCACCATGCCCAACTTTGCCGCACTCGAACAGCGCCTGAACCGCGTGGCCGTTGGGCATTTGTCCAACGCGTCGGCGGTGTGGTACCCGGGTGGCTGGCCCGGCAGCCAGGTGGTGGACCCTCGCAGCTGGTACGAATATTTCTTCGGCCCCGTTGTGAGCGGCCTGCGCGTGGTGTTCGACCGCGAAGCCGGCCCCGCGCTGGACGGCCTGGTGAACGACACCAACCCCGTGCTGTCTGTGCTGGAGAGTGCCGCACGCGGCGCCCGCCGGGGTGACGTCATCGAAGTCACGCCCGACGGCACCGAGGCTGCCACGCGCTTCGAAGTGGTTCGCGCCACGCCCGACGGCACCGGCCTGCTGGTGCTGCACCTGATGGCAGAGGGTTCGCTGTGAGCACACCGGTTGACACCCAGCTGCTCGACGCGCTGAAAGCGCTGCTTCAGGCCGCCGCCCTTCCGGTGGTGGGCGTGCATGTGGCGCGCAGCGAAGCAGACCCTTTTGAGCCCGACGAACTGCCCGCCGTGAACATTCTGCCGGTGCAGGAAGACATTGTGTCCCCCACCACCATCGGCGCGGCCAGGGGCGCGCCCGTGCTGCAGGTGCACCGCTTTCAGCTGGTGGTGCAGGTGGTCACGCGCGGCGGCAGTGCCGCCGAAAGCGTGGCCCGGCGCGTCAGCGCGCTGTGCGCCCAGGCCATTGCACAAAACCCCACCTTGGGCGGCGTGTGCCGCCAGCTGCTCACGCCCATGGCCAAACAGTGGGTTCGCGACGACGACCACGAACAGCGCCTGGCCCGCCAGAACACGCTGTACAGCGGGGAGTACCGCACCTACAGCCACGACCCCTTCACCGCCGTCTAGCCACCCCATGGCGGCAACCCCGTAACACACGCACCCCACATTTCAGGAGCCCACCATGCCCGCAGCCTCCGGCGTATTCAAGCAAGTCGCCATCAAAAAAGAAACCACCTACGGCGTGCTGCCCACCGCCAGCGGCGCGCAGCTGCTGCGCCGGGTGGACGCCGCCTTCAACCTCACCAAAGACACCTACGAATCCAACGAGATTCGCGCCGACCTGCAGGCCGCCGACATGCGCCACGGCATCAACCGCGTCACGGGCAACCTCAACGGCGAACTCTCGCCCGGCTCCTACGCGCCCTACCTGGGCTCGCTGCTCAAGCGCGACTTCACCGCCGTGGCCGCCATCACCGGGCAGAGCATCACCATCGCCGCCGCCGCTGGTGGCGCCTTCACCGTTTCGCGCGCCACCGGTTCGTGGCTCACCAGCGGCGTGAAAGTGGGCCATGTGGTGCGCCTCACCGCCGGCACCTTCAATGCCAACAACCTGAACAAGAACCTGTTCGTGGTGGCCGTCACCGCCTTGGCGCTCACCGTGCTGGTGCTCAACGGCACCACCCTCACCGCCGAAGGCCCCATTGCCTCGGCCACCCTGAGCCTGCCCGGCAAAACCACCTTCGTGCCCACCTCGGGCCACACCGACGACAGCTACGCCGTGGAAGAGTGGTTCAGCGACGTGCCCCGCAGCGAAACCTATACCGGCATCAAGTTCACGCAGGCGCAGATTCAGCTGCCACCCTCTGGCCCGGCCACGCTGGGCCTCACGGTGGCAGGCCAGCGCATGGGGCAGGCGGCCGGCGGCACGCGCTACTTCACCAGCCCAACCGCCCAAAGCGCATCCGGCATTGCCGCATCGGTCAACGGCGTGCTGCGCATCAACGGCGCCACCCAGCTCGCGGTTACCGGGCTGAACTTCGACATCAACGCCAACTTCACCGGCGACGGCGTGGTGGGCTCCAACGTCGTGCCCCAGCAGTTCGCCGGGCGCTTGCGCGTCTCGGGCCAGTTCACCGCTTACTTTGAAGACGGCGCCCTGGCCGACGCGTTCTACAACGAAAGCCAGATCGGCCTGCAAGTGGCCCTGACCACCGGCAGCGAAGCCGCGGCCGACTTCCTCACCTTCAGCATGAGCCGCGTGAAGCTCGGCGGCGCCGACAAGAGCGACGGCGAAGGCGGCGTGGTGCGCACCTTCCCCTTCACCGCGCTGCTCAACAGCAACGGCGGCGCCAGCGCCGAGCACGAGCAAACCACCATCGCCATTCAAGACAGCCTGGCCTGATTTTTCAGCCAGCCACCCGCGCACCGACCCGGGCCGGCTCTCCGCTCTTGCAGGTGGAGGCTGGTTCGGGCACGGGCAACAACCCACCCACCTGCAAGGACTTCGAAACATGGAACAGCAACACACCCCCGTCCACTTGGTCGACACCGCGCCCAGCCTGCCCACCCCCGCCGCGCAAGGCTTCGACCTCGACAGCGTGCAAGACGCCGGCATGGCCGAATACGAGGTTACCCACCCCGTCACCGGCGCGGGCACCGGCGCCATCTTCCTGCTGGCCGGCCCCGAGCACCCCGAGCGCAAGCGCATCACCCTGAGCCTGATCCGCCGCATGCGCGCCGACGCCATGCGCGCCCAGGGAAAAGGCAAGGCCACCGACCCCGAAGCCGACATTGAAGAAGGCCGCGACATGCTGGTGAAGGCCACGCTGGGCTGGCGCGGCGTCTGCAAAGCCGGGCAGCCCGTGCCCTTCTCGCCCCAGGCCGCCGCGCAGCTCTACGCCGACCCCAAAACCCAGTGGCTCACCAAGCAGCTGCTGGCGGCCATGAACGACCAGGACCTTTTTATCAAGGCCTGAGCGCGGCCCTGGTAGACCACGCAAAGGCCACCTTTGAACTGGACCGGGAACAAGCCGATGGCAGCACCTTGCGCGAACACCTGCAGGCCGTGGCACGCAGCACCGGACGCACCCCGCCCGAGCTGCAGGTGCCACCCCTGCCCGCCGCGTGCCAAGGCGTGTGGCACCTGTTCCTGGAACTGCACGCCCGCCGTGGCAGCAACGGCTTCGGCCCCGCGCCCATTGACGAAGCCCGCCTGTGCTGCTGGCAGCAACTGCACCGCACGCAGCTCAGCCCATGGGAGGTGGACACCATCTTCCTGCTCGACGGCGTGTGGCTGCGCTGCATGCACCAGCAGCAAAGCAAGCCCGGCCAGCAGCGCAAGACCTGAGCACCCCGGCCCGACCACCCTGACCACACACCGCAGCACCCCATGAGCTACCAAATCGGCAACATGGACCTGGGAATCACCTTCCGAGGCGACCTGAGCAACCTGCAGTCCCAACTGAACCAGGCCGGCGGCGCGGTGGACGGCTTTGGGCGCCGCACGGGTGGCGCCCTGCGGGACGTGTCTGCCGAAGCAGGCCGCACCGACGACGCCATGGCCCGCCTGGCGCAAGGCATCAAAGGCGCGTTCGTGGGCGGCTCGGTGGCGGTGGGCCTGATCACCCTGAAGAACAACATGATGGCCGCCACGGGCGCCATCATCGACGCACAGGTGCAGCTGGACAAGCTGAACAACGGCTTCAAGTTCGGCACCGGCAGTGCGGCAGGTGGCGCCCGCGAAATGGCTTTTCTGCGCGAAGAGGTCAACCGCCTGGGCCTGGACCTGGGCGCCACCGCCTCGCAATACATGAAGCTGGTGGCGGCCAGCCGCGGCAACGCCATGCAAGGCGAAAAAACCCGCGAACTGTTCAAGTCCATTGCCGAAGCCAGCGTGGTCATGGGCCTGGGTGCCGAGCAGTCCGAGCGCGCCATGATGGCCGTCACCCAGATGATGTCCAAGGGCAAGGTCATGGCCGAAGAGCTGCGGGGCCAGCTGGGCGAGCACCTGCCGGGCTCCTTCAGCATTGCCGCGCGTGCCATCGGCGTGACCGAGGTGGAGCTGAACAAACTCATGGAAACCGGCCAGGTGCTCAGTGCCGACTTTCTGCCCAAGTTCGCCGCGCAGCTGCGCCGCGAACTGGCCGGCTCGGTGGAAGACGCCACGCACAGCATGCAGGCCAGCCTGAACCGCCTTCAAACCGCCTGGCTCACCTTCAAGCAAGAGATTGCGCAAACCGGTGTTGGCCAAGGCATCAACAACGAAGTTAGAGGCATGGCAACCGAGCTGAATGTGCTGAGCGAAGCGGCAGAGCAGTCTCGCAAGCGCAACGAGGGCTTCTGGGAATCTTTGACCAGCATCAGCGGAGCAGCTGTTGGGCGTGCCAGCTTTGGCGCGTTGGAGCTTGTGGCCGAGTCCACCAACAAGGCCATTCGGTTCTTGTCCGCTGGGTTGCTGGACTTCGGTACCGAGTTGGACCTCATGCCCAACAGCCTCAAAACCAACGCGCAGCAGCTGGAGCTGATGGCCGGCAAGATCAAGGCCGCCGAGGCCGAGTACACCGCCCTGGCCCTGCGCCTGCAGAGCGCACCCGAGAACATCTACATCAAGAGCGAGCTGGGCAACCTGGCGCGCTACATCGACGCCCTTCGCAACGCCCAGCGCGAAAAAATGGCCCTGCAAGGCGGCCCGTCAGGCCCGGTGGAATACGGCAACGAAACCCGCCGCGAAGACGCGCGCCAGGGCGATCTGAGAATGCGCGCCGAGCAGGCCAAGGCGGTGGAAGGCTTCTGGGCCAAGAACATGACGCCGCTGCAGAAGATGAACGCCGAACTGGCCGCCGCCCGCGCCACCATGGGCAGCTTGTTCACCCCGGAAATTGAAGCCCAGATCCGCCAGAACTTCGCCACCCCCACCCGCGCCGCTGCCCGAGCCGCCGTGGACGACTTCACCCGCCTGAGCGACACCCTGCGCAAAGACGTGGCCACCGGCACCGCCCAGGCCGAAGCCGCCCAGCACGGCTACAACAAGGCACAAACCGAATTCCTGGCGCTGGCCGCGTCCGACGTGTGGCAGAACCTCACCGCCGACCAGCGCGCCCAGGTGGCCGCCCTGGTGGCGGTGAAGATCGCCCAGGAACAGGCCGCCGACGCCACCAAAGCGCTGGCCGAGGCGCACAGAGCCCAAACGCTGGCCGAGGCCGCCGCCCTGAGGCTGTACACCGACAGCGCCACCAGCGCAGAAAGGCGCCTGCAGGACATGCGCCAGGAAGCCCAGGCCATGGCCTACGCCGAAGCGCACCACATCAGCCTGGCCCAAGCCATCGAGCACACCGCCGTGGCCCGCCTGCGCGAACAGCAGGCCATCGAAATGGCCAAGGGCGCGGGCATGAACGATTCCGTGGTGCTGGCCCTGCAGGCCGAAATCGACGCCCGCCAGCAGATCATCGGCGCCATTGCCAGCAACGAAGTGCGCGACGCATCCCGCAAGCTGCGCGAAGACCAGGAACGGGAGTGGGCACGCACCTGGGACCAGGTGGCGCAGAGCTTCACCGACGCGCTCATGCAAGGGGGTAAGTCGGTCAAGGAATACCTGATCGGCCTGTTCCGCACGCTGGTGCTGCGCCCCATCCTGGCGCCCATCGGCGCGGGCATGGCCAGCATGTTCGGCGGACCGGCGGCGGCTGCAGGGCAGGGCGGCGCAGGCGGCGGCCTGAGCATGCTGGGCAATCTGCACAGCATGTACCAAGGCGTCTCCAGCGGGTTCAGCGGCCTGGGGGCCAGCGTGGGCAGCATCGGCGCCAGCATGCAGTACGGCACCGCCGCGTTTTCTCAGCAGAGCACCATGCTGGCCGCGCAAGAGGCGGGCATGGGCACCATGGCCGGCACCATGGGCACCGCTGCCAGCGCCCTGGGCGGCGCTATGGTCGGCTTCATGGCGGGCAAGATGATCAGCGGCGGCTACAGCGCCATCGGCAAGAGTGGCAACACCGCCGTGGTGGCGGGCACCGCCATCGGCATGGCGGTGGCCGGCCCCATTGGGGCAGCCATTGGCGGCATGATCGGTGGCACCGTCAACCGCCTGTTCGGCCGCAAGCTCAAAGACAGCGGCATCATGGGCGAGTTCGGTGGCGCGGGCGGCTTCAGCGGCCAGCAGTACGAGTTCTACAAAGGCGGCACCTTCCGGTCGGACAAGACCAAAACCCGCGCCATGGAAGCCGAATTGCGCGACGCCCTGGCCGAGCAGTACCAACTGTTGGCCGACAACACCACCGGCATGGCGGGGCAGCTCAAGCTCAGCGCCAGCGCGCTGGAAACCTACACGCGCAAGGTCAAATTCAGCACGCGCGGCTTGACGAGCGAGCAGATCACTCAGAAGCTGCAGGAAGAATTCGCCCTGCTCGGCGACGAAATGGCGCAGCTGGTGCTGGGCACCACGCAGTACACCCGCGCAGGCGAAGGCGCCGCCGCCGCGCTGGCCCGCCTGTCCACCAGCATCACGGCCAGCAATGCCATGCTCGACGTGCTTGGCCTCAAGCTGTTTGACGTGGGCTTGGCCGGCGCCGACATGGCCAGCGACCTGGCCGACCGTTTCGGCGGCGTGGACGCCATGGCGCAAGCCGCCACCGCCTACTACCAGGCCTTCTACAGCGCAGGCGAACGGGCCGAAACAGCCACACGGCTGTTGACCAGCACCATGAACAGCCTGGGCCTCGGCTTGCCCACCACCACCAGCGAATTCAGGGCGCTGGTTGACGGCCTGGATCTCACCACCGAAAGCGGCCGCGCCACGTATGCGGCACTGCTCAAGATCGCGCCCGAGTTCTCGGCCCTGCAAGCAGAGCTGCAGCGCCTGGCCGAGCAGACCGCAGCCAAGCTCATCGCCACCTTCACAGCCCGCGGCCAGCTGGTGCCCGCGCTGGATGGTGTTGCGCTTTCGGCCGCCACCGTTTCCAAAAGCATGGCCGGCGCCAGAGTCGAGGGCGCCAGCCTGGCCACAGGGCTGAGCACACTGGCCACGCGCGAACTGCTGGTGGCCGCCGCCAGCGGCACGCTGACAAAAGACCTCAGCGCCACCCAGGTCAAGGCCCTGGCTCTGGCTACCGGCCTGACCGAGGCGCAGGTGCGCGCGGGTGCTTTGGCGGGTGGGGTCGGCGCGCTGGGCGTGGAACTGAGCGCCAGCCGCCTGCAAGCCGCTTCTTTGGCAACAGGCATGTCAAGCACCCAGATCAAGACCCTGGCCCTGGCCGCCGCCAGCGGCACGCTGACAAAAGACCTCAGCGCCACCCAGGTCAAGGCCCTGGCTCTGGCCACCGGCCTGACCGAGGCGCAGGTGCGCGCGGGTGCTTTGGCGGGTGGCTCGCAAAGCATGGCGGCTCAGCTGGCCGCCGCCGCCGCGCAGGCGTTGGGGTTTGCCGGGCAGGTCAGCGCCATTCACCGGCTGTTGGGCGATGCATCCAGCGGGGTTTTGCTTTTTGGCAAGGGCGTGACATCAGCCACGGCAGACCTCACACCGGCCCAAACTGCCGTAGCGGCCTTGCGAGGCGAAATCTTCACGCTGCGCAGCGCAGCAAGTGGCACGGTGGTGGACATGGCCGGGCTGAGCGCAGCCCTGTCAAGCGTGGACACGCGCACCTTTGTAGCCACCGTCGTTGGGGTGTTCGACCTGATCGGCAAGCGCATCAAGGACACGCTGGACAGCATCACGGACGAACGCACCGCCCTGCGTGAAGCCGCCATCACCATCTTGGGCCCTGCGGTGATGAGCGTGGCGCAGATCCGAAAACAGGTGTCTGGCGCCTCTGTTGGCATGCCCACGACGGCAGGCATTGAAAATTCTCAGGCAAAGCTGGCCAGCGCAGATGCGCTGGTTCAGACCCGAGAAAAGACGCTGACCTCTGCGCGATCGGCCTACGCATCTACCGGTGCCAACGCCTTGTCCAAGGCATTGGCGCTTGAGTCAATGCGCGCAAAAGAGGCAAAAGACCTTGTGGCCACTTACCTGCGTTTCGGCAACGTGCAATCGGGCATTGCTGGCGAGTCTCTACCATCTTCCATGAAGGCACTGGCCACATGGGAGGACTCGCAGTCCAGCATGCTTTCCAAGCTTGCCAAGGTGCCCGTGGCAGAAATTCAGGCTTTTGCCGACCAGCTGTCGGCGCTTGGCTCCAGCGGCTTGCGCGGCGGCCTGAACAGCACGACCGCCTATCTGAAAGAAATGGATGAGTACCGGCAGTCGGTCAAGGCGGAATCTGCCAGGCTGGCAGAAGCCGCCAGCCTGCGCGCCAAGGCCGCGGACCTGGCCGACAAGGTGACCACAGCAGAAAAAGCACTTGCCGCAGCCAAAACAGCCGCCGCCACCGCCGCCAAGGGCGCCCAGAAAGCCCAGCTCGACTACGTGGCCGCGCTGCAAAAGTACAGCCTGGACGCCAGCAAAGCCGTGAGCCAGCTTGGCCGCATGCGCGAAGAAACGGTGAAATATTACGAAAGCCAGAAGCAGCTGGCCGACCTGATGACCGGCACCGCCAGCAGCCTGCGCGCCACGGTTTCCGCCTTCCGCTTCGACCAGCTGGACCCGGCCGCACAACTTGCCAACCTGCAAGAGCGCTTCAATGTAGCCTACAGCCTGGCCATGAGCACCACGGGCGAGACGCTCAGCACTTACGGCCAGGAAATCAACAGCCTCATCAACCCCCTGCTGCAAAAAGCGCAGGAAGCGGGCGTGGGCGGCTCGCAGTACAGCCAGCTCGTCAACACCGTGCTGGCCCGCGCCGAAGCCACAGCCAAGCGCCTGGAGGCCAACGCCCCCAAAGACTACGCCGCCGAAAGCCTGGGCCTGCTGGGGCAGATCGACAGCACCCTGGCAGCGCTGGAGGCTGGCGCCATGACAGCCGACCAGCTGATTGTCAAAGCCATTGACGCCGGCAAAGACACCACCCGCGACGGCCTGCGCGCTGTGATCGCGGCTCTGACGGGGAAGAAGGTACCCGCCTTCGCCACCGGCGGCATGCACGCCGGCGGCCTGCGCATCGTGGGCGAGCGCGGCCCTGAACTGGAGGTGACCGGCCCGGCCCGCATCTACAGCGCAAGCGACACCGCGCGCATGCTCCAGGGCAGCAGCAGCGTTGGCGACAACGCGGCCCTGCTGGCCGAGCTGCAGGCCCTGCGCGCCGAAGTGGCGGCCCTGCGCCGGGAGACTGTGCCCTTGCACACGCAGACCATGGTCAATACCGGCAAAGCGGCTCGGCAAATCGAGCGATGGGACGTCGAGGGCCTGTCTGTGCGCAACGTCGACGGCGAGTCTTTTGTGGTGGAGGCCGCCTGATGCTGCTTATTCGCCCAACCTCCCTTACGCCCGCGATGGTCACCGCCAGCAACGCCGGCGCCGCCGACCCCGCGTACAACCCCGCCATCAGCTACACCCTGGGCGCGCGCGTGTACTTGCCCAGCGACGGCCGCACCTACGAATGTGTGCAGGCCCCCGCCCTGGGGCAAGACCCCGCCGCCAGCCCGCTTTACTGGATGCTGGCCGCCCCTAGCAACCGCTGGGCCATGTGGGACGCCGAAATCTCCACCGCCACAGCCGTGGAAGGGAGTCTGTCGGCTACCGTCACTGTGCCCGGCCGGTTCAATGCCGTGGGCGTGTTCGGCCTGGTGGGCGACGCCATCACCCTTGTCCAGAAAAGCGCGGCCGGCGCCACGCTCTGGAGCGAAACCCGATCGCTCAAAAGCAACCCGGGCGGCTGGTATGCCTATTTTCACGAGCCGCGCGTGCAGGTGCGTGACGCGGTTTTCACCGGCCTGGTGCCCAGCTCGGGCAGCCGGCTCGAAGTCCATATCAACGGCGGCTCAACCGCTTGCGCATCGGTGGTTGTGGGCACCAGCATGAGCATTGGCGAGACGCAATACGGCTTCACCAGCGGCATTGCCAGCTACAGCCGCAAAGAAACCAACACCACCACCGGCGCCCAGACGCTGCGCAAAGGCCGGCGCAGCAAGCGCATGAGCGGCACGCTGTCTCAGCCACGCGGCCAATTCAATGCCGTGTTTGCCGCGCTGGAATCACTGGACGCCACGCCTTGCGTTTGGGTGGGGGCGCCCAGCAGCGGTGATTACGAGCCGCTGACCATTCTTGGCTTTTACAGAGACTTCCAGATTGAGGTCAGTTACCCCAATCACAACATTTGCTCACTCGAAATTGAAGGGCTTACCTAATGACCGTCGTTGTCCCATCCCTCCCAACGCCCGTTCCGCAAAGCACGGACCCGGTGAATTTTGATGCCAGGGCCGACGCCTTTCTTGCCGCGCTCCCGGCTTTTGGCGCGGCCCTGAACGCCCAGAACGAGGAAAACAACGCCCTGAACGTCAGCAACAACGCCGCCGCGAACATTACCCAGCAAGCCTTCGCGGCAGGCTTGGCCAGTGCCGCCAGCAACGCGCAGCTGGCCCAGGCCGCGCGAGATGCCGCATGGGCCGGCTTGGGCGCGGCCGACCAGTCCATCAACCTGGCCCAGCTGGCCTACGCCATCAGTGGCGCCTTTGACCTGGCCGCCCTGGCCCACCGCCGCGTCAATGACGTGCTGGCGCTGCAAACCCAGACCGGCACCGCCGTCATCACCCAGTCCGCCAGCGCCGAGCATGTGCGCGCCTACGCCACCGTGGCCGTCACGCTGCCCAGGGCTTACCGCACAAACGACTACCAGGTGGTGGTGGCGGTGGAGTCCGCAGTGCCCGCGCAGGGCCACGAAGGCTGTGTTTTCGTGCAAAGCCGCGCCCTCAACGGCTTTGTTCTCGCCATGACCGGCAGCGCCACCAGCGTCAACCTGCGCTGGAAGGTGTTGCACCCCGCCGCCATGTAAGCCCACCCAGTACACCCAGCACAACCCACCGGACCACAACCATGAACATCATCAAGCCAGAAGGCGAAGCCACCACCGCCACCGCCACCGTCGAAGGTCGCTACGTCACGCTCACGCATGCCGGCGCTGAAATCATGCTGCCCGCCATGGCGCGGCCCGGCAATTTCAGTGAATCACTCTACTGGACCGGTGCCGACTTCGACTTCCTGCCCAGCGAGCCACCCGTGCTGGCCGCCGTGCTGGCCAGCCACGCGGGCCAGCTGAGCCTCACGCTCTTTGCACTGCCCGACGCCCAGGCGGCGCCCCAGGCCACCGAATAACCCCAGCCACAAGCCCACGACGCCACACAAGGAAACACCAGCATGCTCACCATCTCCGTACCCGACAGCCTGCGCATGAGCGTCGAAGCCGCCAGCGGCGGCCGTCAGACCGTGCTCTACACCGCCAAGGGCCAGCCCACCTACATGAACATCATCCCGCAGGTGGACGGCCCCAGCCTGGACGCCACGCTGCCCGCCGGCCCGCACCCCGCCTTCATCGTGGGCGGCGTCACCAAGAGCCAGATCATGATCGGCACTTTTCCCGGCGTGATCCGCAACGGCGAACTGCTCAGCCTGCCCGGCGTGGACCCCACGGCTTCGCAGAACCACGACACGTTCGTGACCAACGCCCGCGCCAACGGCATCGGGCACCACGTCTGCACCAACGCCGAATATGCCCTGTTGGCCCTGCTGTGCCGCGCCAACAGCTTCCAGCCGCGCGGTAATTCCAACTGGGGCCGCAGCAGCGACGCCACCTGGGAAACGGGCCGCCGCAACGACGGCGCGGCCCCCGGCACCGCCAGCGGCACGGGCCGCACCCTCACCGGCAGCGGCCCCGTGAGCTGGCGCCACGACAACACCTTCAGCGGCATCAGCGACCTCAATGGCAACGTGTGGGAATGGTCCCCCGGCATGCGAATTGTGGACGGCGAAATCCAGATCCTCGAAAACAACGATGGCGCCCTGAACACCACAGACATGGGCGCAAGCAGCGCCGCCTGGCGCGCCATCAACGGCGCCACTGGCGCGCTGGTGGCGCCAGGCCACGCCAATGCGGTGAAGTACGCCACCAGTGGCACGGCCGCCTATACCCTGGTGCGCGCCAGCGGCAGCAGCTTCGAGGGCATGACAAACCCCGGCACCACCCCGGTGGGCGCAGATGCCCTGGCGCTCTTGCGCACATACGGGCTTTTCCCCGTGGCCAGCCAGCTCGGCGGAACCATTGCCACGCCAGCCACCAACGGGGATGCGTTTTTCATCACGCTCACCGGCGAGCGGCTCCCGTTCCGTGGCGGCCACTGGTACAGCGGCGCGGGTGCCGGCGTGTTTGCGCTGTACCTCTTCCTCGCCCGGTCCGATGCGAGCACGAGCATCGGGGCGCGCCCCGCTTTTGTTCTCTGACATCTGAACCCCTGTTATCTGATGCCTGGGCGATAGCCCGGGCTCTTTCTTCCAGCATTTCATGAGTTCCAGAACCCCCGTCAGGCCCGAAGTGGCGCCACGACCCACCGACTTGCTCATTCGCCAAAAGTGCGAAGCCATGATCGAGTACGGCTATGTGGCGCTGCGCCAATTCCCCAAGTTCGAGCGGCATGTGCTCGCGGCCGAAATCCGCGTGAGCATGCTCGCATTGCTGCGGTTGATCGTGGTGTGCAACAAGCGCTACCACAAGAAGACCACGCTGCAAGAACTGGACGCCGAGCTGGACCTTTTGCGTTGCCAGGTGCGCTTGGCCAAATCGCTGGGCTATCTGGACTTCAAGAAATACGAGACATGGGCGAAGCACAACGACGAGATCGGCCGCATGTTAGGCGGCTGGATCAAGTCCATGGCTTCACCGATGGGGGAGGCGCATTGAAACGGCTCCCGATCCGTGGCGGCAACTGGAACAACGGCGCGGGTGCCGGCGTGTTTGCGCTGAACCTCAACAACGCCCGGTCCAATGCGAACACGAACATCGGGGCGCGCCCCGCTCTTGGGGATCGTCAGATGCGGCAGGCTCACCGGGCCTGCCGTCAGAACACCCCTCAAAAGGATGCGCCTTCCCCGGCCCGCGCGTGTGCGCGAAGCCGAAACACTGAACAGGCGGGCCGTTCCAGTAGCGCGAATGCGCGAGCGTTCGGCCCCGCCGCCTTTCACCGGCCCACCTGACCATGGCCAAAACCTACAACCACATTTTCCCCAGGGTGTACGACTTCGAGTCGCTTCACGCCGCCTACCTGCGTGCGCGCGCAGGCAAGCGCGGCCAGCCCGAGGTGCAGGCATTCGAGCGAGACCTGGAGGGCGAGCTGATCGCGCTGCAGAACGAGCTGATCTGGGGCCAGTACCTCACAGGCAGTTACAGGACGTTCCTGGTTCACGAGCCCAAGGAGCGGCTGGTGGCCGCGCTCCCGTTTCGTGACCGCGTGGTGCAGCACGCCCTGGTGGCGGCGATCGAGCCCTTTTGGGAATGCCGCTTCATTGCCGACAATTACGCCTGCCGCCCGGGCCGCGGCACGCACCGCGGCGCCGACCGCGCCCAGGCCATGCTGCGCCAGGTGCGCCGCACGCATGGCTGCCCGGTGGTGCTCAAAGCCGACATCGCCAAGTATTTCCCCAGTATCGACCACGCGGTACTGAAAGCCCTCATTCGCCGCCGCGTCGCCTGCCGGCCGACACTGGCGCTGCTCGACGCCATCATCGACTCGGCCAATCAGATCAACGACGTGCACGGGGTGGGCTTGCCCATTGGCAACCTGACCAGCCAGCTGTGCGCCAACATCTACCTGCACGAGTTGGATGAGTTCGTGAAACACGGGCTTCGCGAGAAGCACTACATCCGCTACATGGACGATTTCGTCATCGTCCACCACGACAAAGCCCACCTGCAGCGCCAGCGCGCGCTGATTGAAGCCTTTTTGCACCAGCGCCTGCGCCTGCGCACCAACGCCAAAACGCAGGTGTTCCCGGTGGGCATCGTGCGCGGGCGCGCGCTGGACTTCCTGGGCTACCGCATCTGGCCCACCCACCGCAAGCTGCGCCGTTCCAGCATTCAGCGCATCAAAAGCACCCTGCGCGAAATGCGCACCCTGTACGCAGCCGGGCGCATCAGCCTGCAGCGCGTGGGGCAGTCGGTGCGCAGCTGGGTGGAGCACGCCAAACACGCCAACACCTGGCTGCTGCGCAACCACACGCTGCAGGCCTTTTCTTTCTCGCCACCCGACCATCAGCCAACCGGAGACCTCTGCATGACCCACAGCACCGCCACGCACGCAGCCCAGCTGCCACAAGCGCCCATGGCGCAGAAGGGCGCCTGACCATGCGGCTGCTCTTCTACAAAGACGCCTTCGGCCCGTTCGAGTGGCTGATCCAGCTGGTCACATGGTCGCGCTTCGTGCACGTCGAGCTGGCGGTGATGCACGGCCCGGGCTGGGCGCTGGTGTGGAGCAGCAGCAACCGCGACGGCGGCGTGCGGCTCAAGCGCATCAGCGTGCGGCCCGAGGCCTGGGAGTCGGTTGACATCGGCGACCACCCTGGCGCTGTGGCCTGGTTCGTGGCGCATGAGCGCCAGCGGTACGACTGGCTGGGTGTGGCGCGCTTCGTCCTGCCGCTCCTGCCGCACAGCGAGCGCAAATGGTTCTGCAGCGAGGCTGTTGCCGCCGCGCTGGGCCTGCCCAAGCCGCACAAGTGGACGCCCAAAGCGCTGCACCGCTGGGCGCTCAACCGGGCGATTCAGCCCGCCGCCACGTCCACTTGAAAGACACACAATGCCCGAACCCATTTCACCCGCTGCGGCCACGATCGCGGCAGCCACGCCGGCCGTGACCGTCATCACGGCCCTGGGCGTGCCCCTGGGCCTGCGTCCCGACGTGTTGGTGGCCGGGTTCGCTGGCGCGCTCGTCGCCGTGGTGCTGCTCAACAGCGTGCCCAGCACCGGCGACACCTGGGAGCACCTGCTGCGCACCACCCTGCGCCGCATGGCCGTGGTGCTGGCCAGCAGCCTCACCGCCGGCTACCTCACCCCCATGGTGATGCTGATCAACGCATTCCCCGACGCGCTCATGCTCGGCGCAGCCTTCGCCATCGGCGGCGGCGCGCAGCGCGTGCTGCTGGCTGTTGTGCACCGCATCGCTGGCCAGCAACCCGCCACAGGAGGTCAGCAGCCATGAGCACCGCTGTCCAGATCCTGCATGTGCTGTCGGCCATCGTCGTGCTGGCCGAAGCGCTCAACAAACTGGAGCGCTGCAACCCGCTGGCGCCCGGCATCACGCCCCACGCCCGCCTGGTGGACGGGCTCAAGGCCCTGGCCTGGCTGCTGCTGGCCATGGGCGCCGCCGGTGCTCTGGCCGCGCCCCTGCTGCTGGCCACCGGCTTCCCGGCCGACGCCGCCGGCGAGTGGCTGCGCATGGAGCCGCCTACCGCCGACCAGGCGCTGGTGCTGGCCGGCTTTGCGGTCCTGATTGTTCGAACCCGCGTCAAAGAAGGATGACCCCATGAAACTCACCCCGCATTTCACGCTCGCGGAATTGACCGCCAGCGCCACCGCGCAGCGCCTGCGCATCGACAACACGCCCCCGGGCGATGTGGCGCAGCGCCTGCTCTACACCGCCGAGATGTTGGAGCGCATCCGCGCCACCCTGGGCGTGCCCGTCATCGTCACCAGCGCATACCGTGGCCCGGTGCTCAATCGCGCGGTGGGCGGCGTCAGCAGCAGCGACCACATGACCGGCGAGGCCGCCGACATTGTGGCCCCGCGCTACGGCACACCTTATGCCGTGGCCGCGTTGCTGGCGCCGCTGGTCAGCACGCTGGGCATTGGGCAGCTGATCCTTGAGGGCATCGGCGGCAAACAGTGGGTGCACGTCAGCACCCGGCCGCCGCAGCGCGCGGTCAACCGAATTTTGACGATCACGGCAACCGGGGTGCGATCCGGCATCCATCAACTGGCATGAGCACCGCCGCCCGCCTGGTGCTGATGCTGCTCATCGGCCTGGCCATCGGCGCCACCGCCGGCTGGCAAGTGCAGGGCTGGCGCCAGGGCCGCATCGATGCGCAGCGCATCGAGCGCCAGGCGCGCGACACCCTGCGCAACATCGAGCGCGGCCAGCAGGCCGCCGACACGTACACACAGGAGCAAGCCCATGTCCAGCCGACCCGCCAGCAGATCACGCGCACCGTGGAGCGCATCGTCACGCGCGATGTGTACCGCAATGTCTGTTTTGATGATGGCGGGATGCGCGAGCTACGCGCCGCCATCGCCACCGGTGCCCCCTCCGGCGGTGCTGCTGAGGCCCTGCCCGCCGATCACGCCACCGACTGACGGTACCGGGGCCGCGGTGCTGCGGTGGAGCGTGGACCTGGCAGGCCTGTACAACGACTGTGCGGCCCGACACCGCGCGCTTTCTCGGGCTGTAGTGCCCGGCTGATTCCGAGTCGTCCGGAAATCCCGGACGGCTGAAACCGTGTCTCCACGGTGGGCCGAAAGCCCATCCTTTCCCGTCACCATGTCGAGCGCTTGCTCGATATGGTGACGGGCTTTTTTTTGTTTCCGAGCCGTCCGGCGGATAGATCGCGCCGCCCTGTCCTGCTGTGATTCTGTGCGCAGTGATACAGATTTGATACGCGCCCGCTTTTTTGCCCATGAAATCATCCCCTTGAACTATGGCGGCAAGGGATGGATTCTAGGCGATGACCTGCCACCCGCTGGTTCGCAAAGGTCCGTATGATGGCGCGCCATGCGACTCACGCCACACGGCGCCTGACACCCGGCCTCATCGGCTCTTCTCACTCCCCATCCCTGCGCCATGTCCCTCGTCCGAAGCTTTTTCAAAACCGTGCGTGTGCTGCTCGGCCCCGTGCTCCTGGGTTGGGAGCGCCTGAGCCGCCCGCGCGGTGTGGTGCGCGAGCCGGCCCAGCAGCAGCTGGTCAACATGCAGTGCCGAAGCCTGGCGCTCTACCAGTACCGCACCTGCCCGTTCTGCATGAAGGTGCGCCAGAACATGCGCCGCCTGTCGCTGGACATCGAGTTGCGCGATGCGCAGCACGACGCCACCCACCGCGCCGCTCTGGTGGCCGGCGGCGGCAAGGCCAAGGTGCCCTGCCTGAAAATCACCGATGCGTCGGGCAAGAGCCAGTGGCTCTACGACTCGGACGCCATCAACGCCTACCTCGACAGCCGCTTCAAGGTGGCCTGAACGGTGGGCTGGACGCCACGCCGAGCGCCTCAGCGCTCGCCGAGCAGGCGCTGGTTGACCAGCTCGGCGTCCAGCTGCTCGAACACGGTGTTGTGGTGCGCTGTGAGCGGGCCGCCGCCGGGCTCCAGCGCACCGTCCGGCGCCAGGCCGATGGCCTTGAACTTCCACACCGCGCCGATGCGCTTGAGCCGCCCGACCCGTTGCCCCCGGTCATCACACACCTCGCACACACCTTCGCTGAGCGGGCGCAGGCCCAGCGGCGCCTGAACCTCCACACCGCTCAAAACAGCACCCGTGTGCGCAGGGTGCCGGGCACGCCGGCGAGCTTGGCCAGCGCCACGTCGGAATGAGCGGCGTCGATGTCGATCACCACATAGCCCACGTCCTCCCGCGTCTGCAGGTACTGCGCCGCGATGTTGATGTGGTTGTCGGTGAACACCTGGTTGATGCTGGACAGCACGCCCGGCACGTTGCGGTGGATGTGCAGCAGGCGGTGCTGGCCGGGGTGGGCGGGCAGCGCCACCTCGGGGAAGTTGACCGACGAGGTGGAGGTGCCGTTATCGCTGTACTTCACCAGCTTTTCGGCCACCTCGGTGCCGATGTTTTCCTGCGCCTCCAGCGTGGAGCCGCCGATGTGCGGGGTGAGGATCACGTTGTCCAGCCCGCGCAGCGGCGACTCGAAGGTGTCGCTGTTGCTGCGCGGCTCCTGCGGAAACACGTCGATGGCCGCGCCGTGCAGCCGCCGGCTCTGCAGGGCCTCGGCCAGCGCCTCAATCACCACCACCGTGCCGCGCGCGGCGTTGATGAGCACGCTGCCGGGTTTCATGAGCGCCAGCTCGGCCGCGCCGATCATCCACTGCGTGGCGGGCGTCTCGGGCACGTGCAGACTCACCACGTCGGCCTGCTGCAGCAGCTCGGGCAGGCTGGCGAGCTGGCGCGCGTTGCCCAGCGGCAGCTTGGCCACCACGTCCACGAACACCACGCGCATGCCCAGCCCCTCGGCCAGCACCGAGAGCTGGCTGCCGATGGCGCCGTAGCCCACGATGCCCAGCGTCTTGCCGCGGATCTCGCGCGCCTGGCTGGCCGTCTTGAGCCAGCCGCCGCGGTGCGCCACCGCGCTCTTCTCCGGCACGCCGCGCATCAGCAGGATCGCCTCGGCCAGCACCAGCTCGGCCACCGAGCGGGTGTTGGAGTACGGCGCGTTGAACACCGCCACGCCGCGCGCACGGGCCGCCGCCAGGTCGACCTGGTTGGTGCCGATGCAGAAACAGCCGATGGCCGCGAGCTTGCTGGCGTGGGCCAGCACCTCGGCCGTGAGCTGGGTGCGCGAGCGGATGCCGACGAAGTGCACGTCGGCGATGCGGCGCTTGAGTTCGTCACCCTCCAGCGCGCCCGGCAGGCTCTCGATCTGGTGGTAGCCCGCGGCGCGCAGCACCGATTCGGCGGAGGGGTGGATGCCTTCGAGCAACAGGAAGCGGATGCGGTCCTTGTCGATGGAGGTTCGCAAGGGCGTGGCGGTACCCGACGGTGGGGGGGAGGCAGGACGTTCGTTCATAGTCGACCAATATAGTCAACTTCAGCCGCCCTGCCGCCACCGGGGATTTGCAGCGGCCGTGAAGGGGCCTTGTGTGGGGCAGCGCACAGTCGAGAAAACCGCCAGCGCCTACTGTCAGCGCGCGGGCGCGTCCCCTGTCCCTCTGTCCGGGTGCGGCGCGCCTGGCACGCTTTCTCTTCAACGTGCAAAGGGACTCCCGCTTGCCATCCACGATTTTCTGGCCGAGCCAGGTGTCCGAGCCTCCCACGCAGCCACGCGGCTTCCTGCGGCGCTGCCGCAGCCTGGTGCTGGCGGCCAGCTGCCTGGTGAGCAGCCTGGGCTGCGCCAGCCTGCCGGAGCCGGCCCACGAGCAGCCCGATCTCGACTTGCAGCCGGTGCAGCTGGAGAGCGCGCGGGGGACCGTGTCGGCACCGGAGAGCGCGGCGATCATCCGGCGGCTGGAGCGCCAGGCCGGCCAGGCCGACGCGGGCGGTGACGGCGGCATCCTGCAGCGCCATCTGGCGGTGGAAGAGGCGATCAACACCCAGAGCCCGCTGGTGCTGGGCAACCAGCTGCGCCTGCTGAAAGACGGCCCGGCCACCTACGACGCCATGTTTGCCGCGATGCGGGCGGCGAAGGACCACATCCACCTGCAGACCTACATCTTTGCCGACGACGCGGTGGGGCGCCAGTTTGCCGACCTCCTGCTGGAAAAACAGGCCGCGGGTGTGCAGGTGAACCTGATCTACGACAGCGTGGGCTGCCTGGACACACCGGCCTCGTTCTTCCAGCGCCTGCGCGACGGCGGGGTGGCGGTGCTGGAGTTCAACCCCATCAACCCGCTGATGGTGCGCAAGGACGAGTGGCTGCTGAACAACCGCGACCACCGCAAGCTGCTGGTGGTGGACGGGCGCACCGCCTTTCTGGGCGGCATCAACATCAACGAGTCCTACTCCAGCGGCTCGTCGGCGGTGCTGCCCGGCAAGAGCGACCCGCACGACCCCAGTGAAGCCGGCTGGCGCGACACCCACCTGCAGATCGACGGGCCGGTGGTGGCCGAATTCCAGAAGCTGTTCTTCGACACCTGGACGCGGCAGAAAGGCCCACCGGTGGCCCGGCGCAACTACTTCCCGCCGCTGAAGCCGCAGGGCGACCACATCGTGCGGGCCATCGGCAGCACCGCCGAGGACGAGGACAGCCTGATCTACTCGACGCTGCTCTCGGCCATCGACCATGCGGAGCAGCGCGTGTTTCTCACGAACGCCTATTTCGTGCCCGACCCGCGGCTGATGAAGTCGCTCACCTCGGCGGCCCGGCGCGGGGTGGACGTGCGCCTCATCCTGCCCAGCGAGACGGATTCGTGGGCCGTGTTCCACGCCGGGCGTTCGCACTACGCCGCCCTGCTGCGCGCGGGCGTGAAGGTGTTCGAGCGGCGCGGCACGGTGCTGCACTCCAAGACCGCCACGGTGGACGGGGTGTGGTCCACCATCGGCTCGACCAACCTGGACTGGCGCAGCTTCCTGCACAACGACGAACTGAACGCCGTGGTGCTCGGGCACGGGTTCTCTCGGGAGATGGAGGCCATGTTCGAGTACGACCAGACGAACTCGGACGCCATCGACCTGCGGCGCTGGAACCGGCGCTCGCCGCTGCTGCGGCTCAAGGAGTGGGCGGCGCGACTGGCCGAGTACTGGCTGTGAGGCTGGACATGCCTGGGGTATGGCTGAGCGACCACCTCGCGGTGTGCGCAGCTGCGGAGACCTGTTTCGTGTCACCTCAGGGCCGCGCCGGCGTGAGCGGGCTGCTGCCGAACAGGTGGAAGCGCCGGTCCTCCCGCGCATAGTCCCAGCGCTCCACCACGCACACGCCCGGCGCCGCACCGGCGCCCCAGCGCAGCAGGTTGACCGAATTCGGCCCGCCCCGGCGCGTGCGCGACGACAGCGCCGTGCCGGCCTGCACCGCCCACACCGGCCGCGCCAGCCCGCGCAGGGGCAGCACGTACGGCAGGTGGATGTGCCCGCCCATCACCACATCGGCCCCGGCCTCGGCCCAGCGCTGCAGCGCCGCGCGGTGGCCGCGCAGCAGGTTGTTGGCGTCGTGCGTGTCGGGCACGGCCACCGGCTGGTGCACCACGACCACGCGCAGCTGGCCGGCATCAGCGGCCTGCAGACGGGCAGCCACCCGCTCGATCTGGCGCGCCGACAGCTCGCCGTGCTTGTGCCGCCAGCGCCGGGTGGTGTTGACCCCGAGCACCAGCAGCTGCTCAGACGCGTGCGTCGGTTCCAGCTCGGCGCCAAAGGCCCGTCGGTAGCCGGCGTAGGGCCAGAGCAGCCGGGCTGCCAGGTTGAACAGGGGAATGTCATGGTTGCCCGGAACGGCCAGCAGCGGCAGGCCCAGGCCGTCGATGAAGGTGCGCGCCGCCTGGAACTGGTGCCCGCGCGCGCGCTGCGTGATGTCGCCGGAGAGCACGAGCAGGTCGGGCCGGGCCTCATGGGCCAGCTGCGCCAGCGCCTGCACGACCGCGGGCTGTTCGGTGCCGAAATGGGTGTCGGATATCTGCAGCAGCAGGCTCATGCCTCGTCCTCCTGTGCGGCGCCCCCGGGTGCCTTGAGCAGGTAGAGCGGCCGGGGATGCACGCGAAAGTCCAGCGGGGCGGGCAGGCGGCAGACCTCGCCGTCGTACGCCACCTTGACACTGCGCCGCCCGGTCCAGCGCGAGGGCTGCACCCGCATGCGGGTGAAGGTGAAGCGCTCCACGTCGTCGGCCTCGCCCAGCGTGCCCATGGCGCCGCGCCACATCAGCCCCAGCATGCTGAGCGTGCCCACCGGCCGCAGCATCACGGCGGTGACGAGGCCGTGCCCGGTCGCGTCACCGCCCCGGCCCGATGCCTCCACGCCGAGCTGGCGCAGCTGCATGCGGTTGTTGCCCACGAACAGCGTGAGGGCGCGCACCTCGCACAGCTCGCCCTGCAGCTCGATCTGCAGGCGCAGCCGGCGCTGGGCCCGCAGCAGGGTGAGAAAACCGGCCCCGAGCGCCACCAAGCGGCTGCGCCCCCAGCGGGCCTTGTAGGCCTCGCGGTCTTCCAGCAGGTCGGGGTACAGCCCCAGGCTGGCGTTGACGAGGAACAGGCGCTCGTTCACCGCCGCCACCTGCACGGCGACCGGCTCGGCCACCAGCAGAAATGCCCCGGCTTCTGCTGCATCGAAGGGAATGCCGTGCGAGCGGGCGAAGTAGTTGAAGGTGCCCTGCGGCACCACGCCCAGCGCACAGCCGGCCGCGTGCGCCGCCTGCGCCACGGTGTTGATGGTGCCGTCGCCTCCCACCGCCACCACGGCCCCACGCGACTGATGAGCCTGGGCCGCGGCCTCCCGAGCCACATGGCCCAGCTCGCCCGGCCCGCTCATCAGCCACAGCGCCGGGCGGCCGGCCGCCGCCAGCAGGGGGTCGATCAACGCGCGCACCCGCTCCACTTCCCCATGCCCCGCGGCCGCGTTGACGACGAAGCGCAGCGGCGCCTGCGGGTCCAGCACCGGCAGGTCAGCAGAAGGGGGATGCAAGGCAGGGGACACGGTGGCGCTTTCTGCGCCGGGCCTCAGCAGGCCAGACCCTGGCCGCGGAACCCGACAGCAGGCCAGCGGGGCAACCGGAATGCCCGGCGGGCTCGCCGACCCGTCAGCGCTGGCGCAGCGTGCGGCTGAGCAGGATCACCGGCACCAGGCCCACCAGCACCAGGGTGAGCGCCGGCAGCGCGGCCTCGCCCAGGCGCTCGTCGCGCGCCAGCTGGTAGGTCACCACGGCCAGCGTGTCGCTGTTGAAGGGGCGCAGCACCAGGGTGGCGGGCAGTTCCTTCATCACGTCCACGAACACCAGCAGCGCCGCAGCGGCGGTGGAGCGTTTGAGCAAGGGCCAGTGCACGCGCAGCGCCAGGCCGAAGCCGGTGGTGCCGAGCATGCGGGCGGAATCGTCCAGGCTGGCCGGCACCCGCGCATAGCCGCTCTGCACCGACTGCAGGGCCACCGCCGTGAAGCGCACCAGGTAGGCCCAGACGATGCCCAACGCGGTGGCGGTGATCCAGTAGCCCACGGTGGACTGCGGCCGCAGTTCCTGCACCCAGCCCACCGGCAGCAGGATGCCCACCACGATCACCGCGCCCGGCACGGCATAGCCCAGGCTGGCCAGCTGCACCACGCCGCGCGTGAGCGTGCCCGGCTGCGCGCGCAGCGCAAAGGCCAGCGCCAGCGCCAGGGCAGTGGCCAGCGAAGCGCTCAGCCCCGCCAGCCAGATGCTGTTGCGCGACCACTGCACGAACGAGGTCCAGGGCAGCTCGTCCCAGCCGCCGATGAGCGGGCGCAGCATGAACAGCACCGGCAGCACGAAGCCGAACAGGATGGGCAGCGCGCACACGGCCACCGCCAGCGCGGCACGCCCGCCGCGCAGCCGCACCGGCTGGGCCTCGTCGCCGCCCGCGCGCGAACCCCGCAGGGCGGAGAAACGCATGCGGTGCTGCGCCCGGTGCTCCAGCCACAGCAGCAGCGCCACCGTGGCCAGCAGCATGGTGGCGAGCTGGGCCGCCGCGGCCCGGTTGTCCATGGCCAGCCAGGCCTTGTAGATGCCGGCGGTGAAGGTCTGGATGCCGAAGTAGCTCGCCACACCGAAGTCGGCCAGGGTTTCCATGAGCGCCAGCGCCACGCCCGCGGCCACCGCCGGGCGCGCCAGCGGCAGCGCCACCTCGCGGATGCGGCGCGACAGCGGTGCGCCCAGCAGGCGCGCGGCCTCCATCAGCTGCGCGGCGCGCTCGGCCAGCGCGGTGCGGGCCAGCAGGTACACATAGGGATAGAGCGCGAAGGTGAACACCCAGACCGCACCTGGCGTGTTGCGGATCTCGGGGAACACCCGGCCGCGCAGGTCGAAGGTCTCGCGCAGCCACACCTGCAGCGGCCCGCTGAACTGCAGGAAGTCGGTGTAGGCGTAGGCCACCACATAGGCCGGCATGGCCAGTGGCAGCAGCAGCGCCCACTCGAACAGGCGCCGGCCGGGGAAATCGAACAGCGTCACCGCACTGGCCGTGCCCATGCCCACCAGCGCCACACCGGCGGCCACGCTCAGGCACAGCAGCACGGTGGTGAGCAGGTACTCGGGCAGCACGGTCTGCGCCATCTGGGCCAGCACATCGCGCCCCGCTTCGTCGAACTGCAGCCACGAGGCCCCCAGCGACAGCACCGGCAAGGTGAGCGCCGCCGCCAACACGATCATCAAAGCCAGGGCAAGCCAGCGCAGCATGGGCAAAAGGGTTCGCTAGTGAGGAAAAAGAGACGCACAAACGGCCGCGTGCCGACGGGCGGCACACGCGCCGCGATCATGACAGGCCCGGGAAGGCCGGCACCCGTCACCGGATTGACCCGCGTCAACACAAATGAGAATTGTAGTTATCTACAATTGGGGCCATGTTCCTCAGCGTCTCCCATCTCAGTGTGCGCTACGGCAAGCAGCAGCAGGCCGCCGTGGACGGCGTGTCCCTCGGCCTGGCAGCGGGCGAGATCGGCGTGCTGATCGGCCCCTCGGGCTGCGGCAAGACCACCCTGCTGCGCGCGGTGGCGGGGCTTGAGCGGGCCAGCAGCGGCAGCATCGTGCTGCAGGGCGAGACCGTGAGCGACGGCGCGCACCACATGCCGGCCGAGCAGCGCCGCATCGGCATGGTGTTCCAGGACTACGCCCTGTTCCCGCACCTCAGCGTGGGCCGCAACGTGGCCTTCGGCATCGACAGCCTGCCGCGTGCCGAGCGCGCGCACCGGGTGGCCGAGGTGCTGCGCCTGGTGGGCCTGGACGGCATGCAGGAACGCTTTCCCCACGAACTCTCCGGCGGGCAGCAGCAGCGCGTGGCGCTGGCCCGTGCGCTGGCGCCCAACCCGCGCCTGCTGCTGCTGGACGAACCGTTTTCCAACCTCGACGTGGACCTGCGCGAACGCCTGGCCCACGAGGTGCGGGCCATCCTGAAGGCGGCGGGCGCCACCGCCCTGTTCGTGACGCACGACCAGCTGGAGGCCTTTGCCATCGGCGATGTGATCGGCGTCATGCACGAAGGCCACCTGCACCAGTGGGAAGACGCCTACGCGCTCTACCACCGCCCCGCCACCCGCTTCGTGGCCGAGTTCATCGGCCACGGCGTGTTCGCGCCGGCGCAGATCCGGCTGGTGGGCAACGAGGTGTCGGTGCAGACGCCGCTGGGCGCGCTGCAGGACATGGACGAATGCCCGCTGCCCACGGCCTACGAAGCGGGGCTGTGCGACGTGCTGCTGCGCGCCGATGACATCGTGCACGATGACCACGCGCCGGTGAAGGCGCAGATCATCCGCAAATCGTTCCGCGGCTCGGAGTTTCTGTACACGCTGCGCCTGGCCAGCGGCGAGACGCTGATGACCCACGTGCCCTCGCACCACAACCACGCGCTGGGCGAGTGGATCGGCATCCGCGCCGAGGTGGACCACGTGGTCACGTTCGCGCGTGGTGGCGCGGCGCTCTCGCCGCCGGCACCGAGTGCGGTGCGGGCCGAGCACATCCCTGCCACCTGATCTCTTTCTCTGTTCACTGTTCGGTCGGGGGCACCCTCGCAGCGGTCCGCCCTCGCCGCTCGGGCCAAGGCAAGCCCTTCACCGCATCACCCCACCGTTCGGGCTGAGCCTGTCGAAGCCCCTCTCGCCAACCAGGCCAGAACCCTTCGACAAGCTCAGGGCGAACGGTATGCGGGTGTTCCGGCGCCATCCATTCCCCCGCTCGGGTGGCATCAGCTGCTCCGTTGGGGTGGCGCCCCCCTCCGTTCGGGCTGAGCCCGTCGAAGCCCTCACACCAAACGCTGAGAACCCGTCAATAAGCGCTCTGAACCCGTCGAACGGCGCGGGACATACGGAGCGCAGAGGCGAGTCAAGGCAACAGCGTGAGCCGATGGGCAAAGCCCGGCGGGTCCATCTGCAGCGGCCGGTAGCGCACGGCCGCCCACTCTTCACTCATGTCGCGGTAGCGGCGGGAAAACACGAGCCCGCTCTGCCCGGTCTGGTAGATGAAGCGCGAGTTTTCCAGGTTGGCCAGGTCGTACAAGGCGCGCATGGAGGGTCCGTGCCGGTTGGCGAAGGGTTCGGGTTCGTGGTCGGCATGGAAGTGCCCCATGTTCACCGTGAAGCGGTCGCCGCCGGTGGGCACGCGCACGTCGAAGAAGCGCGCCAGCACGCCCACGTTGCTGAACGGCCGGTGCGCCGAGATGGCCGGGTGCGCCGTGCCCCACTGCCATTGGCTCACGTCGCCACCCTGCATGGCCTCGATGCGCGCCAGCGCGCGGTCCAGCGCCTGGCCGGATGCGGCGGCGCAGCCCGCCGCCCCGCACCAGGCCACGTCGTCGCGCGCCAGGATGCCTTCAATGGCTGCGCGGAAGACGCGCTTGCCATAGATGGCCATCAGCCGGTCCTGACCCAGGCGCCCGCCGATCACGCCGCGGGTGAACTCGTCGGTCCACACCGAGAAGATCAGGGCAGCCGCGCTGTCGGCGCGCAGTTCGCCGTCGAAGCCGGCCAGCGCCTGCTGCGCGGCGGCGCCCAGCCGGTGCGTCACCGGTGCCTGGACCAGGTGCGGCAGCAGACCCTGGGCCGATGCCGAGACCAGGTCGCCGTGGATGGGGGTCTGCGCGTCCAGATCGAGCAGTCCCGGGCGCGCCAGCAGCGCGTCGATGCGGTCCTGGCGGTAGGGCAGCTCCCAGTCCTGCGTGAGGAAGTGCGGGAAATCGGCTGCGTGGATGCGCTGGTTCGCCGTGGCCAGCCAGCCCCGGGCCTCGATGGCAGCGCTGTCGGCCTGCGGCGTCTGGGCATAGGGCAGCCAGCCGGTCCAGTCGTAGCGGGCATCCCAGCCGGGCGACGGCGCCACACCCATGATGTCGTTATCGGGGTGGCGCAGCGGCACGCGCCCGGTGGTCTTGAAGGCGGTACGCCCGCTGGTGTCGGCCATCACCACGCTCTGCATCGGGGCAATGAAGTCTTCATAGGCCGCGATCAGGTCGTCCACCGACTGCGCGCGGTTGCTGCGGATGCCGGCCAGCAGGGTGCGGTTGTCGGGGTCCAGCGCCGTCCAGCGCAGCGCCAGCACATAGCGCTGCGTGTCCAGCAGCTGCTGGTGCGAGGCCTGCGCGTCGCTCAGCACCGGGCCGTGGCGGGTGCTGCGCACGGTGTGTTTGACGTCCGGTTGGCCCTTGACGCGGATGGTTTCCTCTCGGGTCTCGAACGCGGCCCATCCCTCGGGCGTCTGGTACTGGCCCGGCTGGTCGGGGTGGATGCGCTCCAGGTACAGGTCCTGCACATCGGGCGCGGTGTTGGTGAAGCCCCAGGCCACCTGTCGCGTGCGCCCCAGCACCACGAAGGGCAGGCCGGGGAAGCTCGCGCCCATCACGTCCAGGCCCGGTGCGCTCATGCGCGCGAAGTACCAGATAGCGGGTGCGCTCAGCGACAGGTGCGGGTCGTTGGCGACGATGGGCTTGCCGCTGGCCGAACGCGAGCCGGCAATCACCCAGTTGTTGCTGCCTTTCCCGTCCACGGTGCCCAGGTGATCCGCAAAGTCCTGCGCCCAGCGGGCCAGGTCGGTGCGCAGTGCGCCCGCCAGCAGGGTGGTGGGCGGCACGGCGCGCGCCGGTGCCTGCGACTGTGTGCCGCTCTTGCGGTAGATGCCCCACTCGGCATACAGCCGCGCCAGGTCGGCGCTGGCCACCGGGCGCTCGCCCGGATAGGGCGGCATCAGCTGCCACAGCGCCGGCGTGTCCAGCACCTGCAGGGTGTTGAGGCGGGCGAACTCGTTGCCCCAGTTGCCGCCCAGGTCCAGCGCCATCATGAGCGACCAGCCCACGCTGTCGGCCGCCGTCCAGGCCAGGCCGTCGCCACCGGGGCGGGTGCCCAGCACATGGAACTCGGGCTGCAGCGCCTGCGGGCTGGCCGCGTAGAAGGCGTTGATGCCGTCGGCATAGGCCTGCACGGCCTGCTGTGCCTCGGCCGGCAGGGCCGCCAGCTGGCGCTCGGCGGCGGGCATGATGCCCAAGGTTCGCAACAGCTTGTCGGTCTCCAGCGTGGCCTCGCCCAGGATCTCCGAGAGCTTGCCGTGCATCACCCGGCGGTTGAATTCCAGCTGCCAGCCGCGCTCCTGCGCGTGCACATAGCCCAGCGCAAACCAGGCGTCGCGCTCGCTGGCGGCCTCGATGTGCGTCACGTCGGCCGCGTCGCGCGACACCTTCACCGGCTGCGCGAGCCCCGGTGCGCGCAGCTCACCGTCCAGTGCGGGGTGGCTGCGGTAGACATAGGCGCCGAGCGCGAGCGCGCCCAGCACCAGCAAGGCCAGCAGCAGCAGGCCGATGCGTTGAAGCCATTTCATGTGACGGGTCTCCTCGCGTGAGCCGCCCGGCCGGTGCCGGGCGTGGCGCACGAGTGTAGGGCAGCCTGCCCGGCGGCTCATCGGTGGCCTATCCCTGGCCCATCGGTGAGTTGCGCGCCGTCAGGCTCGTCAGTGCTTGTGGCCATGGCCGTGGCCGTGCGGCATGGGCGCTGGCGCGCCTGCCCCGAGCGCGGTGACCGGCGCAGTCACGGCCTGCGTGAAGCGCTGCTTCGCCGCGTCTTCAAACACCAGCGTCAGCGCCACCATGTCGCCCGCCTTGAGCGGCTGCTTCAGGTCCATCAGCATGACGTGCAGGCCACCCGGCTTGAGCTCCACGGTGCGGCCGGCGGGGAGTTCGATGGCGGGCACTTCGCGCATTTTCATGACGTCCTTGTCCATCTCCATCTGGTGGATTTCGACCACGCCGGCCACGCTGGCCTGCGCCGCCACCAAGCGCACCGGTGCGCTGGCGGTGAGTTTCATGAAGGCGCCGCTGGCCTTTTGCGAGGCCACGGTGCCGCGCACCCAGGCCCCGTCCACCTGGACGATGGCCTGTGCCCAGGCGGTGGCGGTGAGAGACAGCAAGGCGGTGATGATGAGTTTTTTCATGGGGTATCCAGTGATTCGGTGAAACGTCGGCGCCCGTGCGCGGGCGGCACGGCACCGGGGGGTGGCACAAGGCGCACCCGGGCTTGGCAGGAAGCGGCGGCGGACCAGCGCCGGCAAGCTCAGGCTCAGGCTCAGGCTCAGGCTCAGGCTCAGGCGAGGCCAGGCGGTGCGCGTGCGGGCGGCTGCGCCCAGGGTGCCACCTGATGCAGCGCGGGCTGTGGCGCCAGTGGCAGCGGGGCGGCCAGCGCCTGTGGCCAGGGCTGGGTGTGAAGCGGTGGAGGTGCATCCGCACCCCCACCCAGCACACACCAGGAGCAGGCCATCTGGGCTTCAATGAGCGGGGTTTCCACCGGTTCGCCGGCGCGAACCCAGAACATGCCGGTGCTGCTGCACACCTGCACCCAGGGCATCGGTTCACCCGCTCGAAGGGCGGCCTGCGCCAGCGTGGGCGCGAGCGTGCCCAGCCCCAGGGCGCACAGCGTGAGCCAGGTGAGCAGTTGGCGGTGGGCGCGCTGGAGCAGCATCCGACCAGTTTATCAGCGGTCTTCAGGGCCTGTTCCCTGCGCGACTGATGGCCGCACGGCGCCACCACTACCATGTGCCACCCCCAACACAGGAGACCTCCATGCTCACCCTTTGCGGATTCTCGGCCAGCAACTACTACAACAAGGTCAAGCTCGCCCTGCTGGAAAAAGGCGTGCCTTTCGAGGAGGAACTGGCCTGGGTCGGCCAGACCGACACCGCGGCCAGCCCGCTGGGCAAGGTGCCCTACCTGAAGACCGACGAGGGCACGCTGTGCGAGTCCACCGTGATGCTCGAGTACATCGAAGCGAAATACCCGCAGCACCCGCTGCTGCCGGCCGACCCGTTCGCCGCCGCCAAGGTGCGCGAGCTGCTGCGTTACCTGGAACTGCACCTGGAACTGGTGGCGCGCAACCTCTACCCGCAGGCTTTCTTCGGCGGCACGGTGAGCGACGCGGCCAAGGAGAAGACCGGCCAGCAGCTGGAGAAGAACGTGGCGGCGTTTGCGAAACTGGCGAAGTTTTCGCCGTACATCGCGGGCGAGAGCTTCACCCTGGCCGACTGCGCGGCCGTGGTGCACCTGCCGCTGGTGAGCGCGGCCACCAAGATCATCTACGGCCGCGACTTCCTGGCCGAGCTGCCGGTGCGCGACTACCTCAAGCGCATGGGCGAGCGCCCGACGGTGCAACGGGTGAACGCCGACCGCAAGACCAGCACCGAGCTGATGATGCAGCGGGCGAAGGGCTGAGCACGGCCTGACATGAGCCCTTCGAGAGGCTCAAGGTGAGCGGATTTTTTGCGCAGGGTCCGATCTGAACCGGCCTGGCGGAACCCACGCGCCGCCCCGTTTTCCTGAGCGCGTTCTCACGCGCTCGTTGCTCAAGCTGAGCCCCATCACCGTTCGAGCTGAGGCCCCTTCACCGTTCGGGCTGAGCCTGTCGAAGCCCCGCGCCCACCCCGACCGCTCTTTCCCCGTCGGTTGGAGGACGGTGCGCCAGCAGCGCCGCCACCGCTCCCTGTAGATTCAGCGCCCAGGTGCGGCGGTCGCGGCCCTGGGCGGTCTGCGGCGCGCCGTAGTGCACCACGGCCTGCAGGCCATTGGCACGCAGGGTCGTCCAGATCGACGCCACCAGCGTGGTGTCGCCGATGAACAGCGGCGCGTCGCTGCGCTGCCCTGTGGCAGGGTCGCAAAACCGCAGCGCCACCGGCAGCACCGGCACCTCGGCCGCAATCGCGGCCTGCAGCAGGTTGGCATGAAAGGGCAGCAGCGCCTGCCCATCGCCGGTGGTACCTTCCGGGAACACCGCGAGCAGATCGCCCGCCAGCAGGCGCTCGGCCATGTGGTGCACCACGCGCATGGCGTCGCGCCGGCTTTCGCGCTCGATGTAGAGCGTGCCAGCCCCCGTGATGAGCGCGCCCAGCACGGGCCAGCGCTTCACGTCGGCCTTGGACACGAACCGCGCCGGTTGCGCCGCGTTCATGACCAAGATGTCGAGCCAGGAAATGTGATTGGCGACCAGCAGCAGCGGCCCGTCAACCGGCGGCTCGCCCTGCACCACCAGTTCCACGCCCATGATGCGCAGCATCTGCCGCGACCAGGTGCGCACCTCGGCGCGGGTCTGCGCCGGGCCAAGCCGCCCGAAGCGGGCGCGGATGATCCACAGGCCGCGCAGCACGTGCACCAGGGCACGGCCACCGCGGACCAGGGCGCGCCAACGGCTCACGCCGCGGCGGCGTGTTCCTGCCCGGTGGCCTGATAGGCCAGCTGCCCACCCACCAGGGTCGCACGCACCACCGCCGGCAACTCGTGTCCGTCAAACGGGGTGTGCTGGCCCTGGCTGCGCAGCCGCTCGGCCTGCACACGCCACGCCGCATCGGCGTCGAAGACACACAGGTCGGCCACGCCGCCCACCGCCAGGCGACCCACGCTGGCCTGGAGTGTGCCCAGGCTGGCGCCCAGCACCGACTGCGGGCCGCTGGTGAGCACGCTCAAGGCTTTCATCAGACCCAGGCCGTCCTGTTGCGCCCACTTCACGGCCAAGCCGAGCAGCAGCTCGACCGCGCTCGCGCCCGGCTCGGCCTCGGCGAACGGCAGGGTTTTGGCGTCGCTGTCCACCGGGTTGTGGTCGGACACCAGCGCGTCGATGGTGCCGTCGGCCAGGCCGGCGCGCAGCGCGTCGCGGTCGCGCTGCTGGCGCACGGGCGGCTGCAGGCGCAGGCGGCTGTCGTAGAAGCCAATGTCCACATCGGTCAGGTGCAGGTTGTGCACGCTCACGTCGCAACTCACCGGCAAGCCTTCGGCCTTGGCCTGGCGCACCAGCGCCAGCCCGGCCGCGCTGCTGATGCGGCACAGGTGCACGCGGGCGGCGGGTGCCGTCGCGCTCTTGCCCTGCACCGCGCGCATCAGCTCGAACAGCGTGTGCAAGGCAATCGTTTCGGCCGCGGCGGGAATGCCGGCCAGACCCAGGCGCGTGGCCAGCGGGCCGCTGGCGGCCACGCCCTTGCCGAGCCAGAAGTCCTGCGGGCGCAGCCACACGGTGTAGCCGAAGGTGGCGGCGTATTGCAGCGCGCGCTGCAGCACCTGCACGTTGACGATGGGCACCTCGGCCTGGCCGAAGCCGATGCAACCCGATTCGGTGAGTTCGGCCATTTCGGTCAGCACCTCGCCCTTGAGCCCGCGCGTGAGCGCACCCAGCGGGAACACGCGCGCCAGGTGCAACTTCTCGGCGCGGAACTTGAGCATGTCGACCAGACCGGGTTCGTCCAGCACCGGGTCGGTGTCGGGCGGGCAGACCAGGCTGGTGACGCCACCGGCCACGGCCGCGGCCATCTCGCTCTCCAGCATGCCCGCGTGTTCCTGCCCGGGCTCGCGCAGACGCACGGCCAGGTCCACCAGACCGGGCGCGACCACGCAGCCGCTGGCGTCGATGGTGCGGTTGGGGTGGAAATCGGGCGCCACATGGCCAATGGCGATGATGCGGCCGGCGGCAATCGCCACGTCAGCGACCTCGTCGCGGCCGGTGGCCGGGTCCATGACGCGGCCGTTCTGGATCAGGATTTTCATGGTGTCGTTTTTCTAAGAGCAGACGGTGGCGGCACGCAGCGGCACGGGTTCCGGGTCGGGCTCAGGCGTCGTGGCTCGCCACGATGCCCAGCACCGCCATGCGCACGGCAATGCCGAACGTGACCTGGGGCAGGATCACGCTTTGCGGGCCGTCCACCACGGCCGAGTCGATTTCCACCCCGCGGTTGATCGGGCCCGGGTGCATCACGATGGCGTCGGGCTTGGCCCAGCGCAGGCGCTCGGGCGTGAGGCCGAAGCTCTTGTAATACTCTTGGCTCGACGGCAGCAGCGCACCGCTCATGCGCTCGTTCTGCAGGCGCAGGGTGATGACCACGTCACAGTCCTTGATGCCTTCTTCCAGCGTGTGGCACACGCGCACGCCCATGTGCGAGAGGTCGCTGGGCACCAGCGTGCGCGGGCCGACCACGCGCACGTCGGGGCAGCCCAGCGTGGTCAGCGCGTGGATGTCGGAGCGGGCCACGCGCGAGTGCAGCACGTCGCCCACGATGGCCACCGAGAGCTTGGTGAAGTCCTGCTTGTAGTGCCGGATGGTGTACATGTCCAGCAGGCCCTGCGTGGGGTGCGCGTGGCGGCCGTCACCGGCGTTGACCACGTGCACATGCGGCGCCACATGCTGGGAGATCAGGTAGGGCGCGCCGGACTCGCTGTGGCGCACCACGAAGATGTCGGCCGCCATCGCGCTCAGGTTGGCGATGGTGTCGAGCAGGCTCTCGCCCTTGGCGGTGGAGCTGCGCGCGATGTCCAGCGTGTACACGTCGGCGCTCAGGCGCGTGGCGGCGATGTCGAAGGTGGTGCGGGTGCGCGTGCTGTTCTCGAAGAACAGGTTGAACACGCTTTTGCCCCGCAGCAGCGGGACCTTCTTCACCTCGCGGTTGCTCACGCTGACGAAGCTGGCCGCGGTGTCGAGGATGTGGGTGAGGATGTCGCGCGACAGCCCTTCGGTGGAGAGCAGGTGGATCAGCTCGCCGTTCTTGTTCAGCTGGGGGTTGCGTGGCACGTTCAGAAGTCCTTGTTTTCCAACACGAAGGCGAGGCGCCCGCTGTCGTCGCGCGCCAGTTCGAGCGACTGCCCGGCCGGCAGCGCCACCGTGGCGGCGCACACGTCGGCCTGGATCGGCAGTTCGCGCCCGCCGCGGTCCACCAGCACGGCCAGCTTCACGCTGGCGGGGCGGCCGTAGTCGAACAGTTCGTTGATGACCGCGCGCAGCGTGCGCCCGGTGTAGAGCACGTCGTCCACCAGCAGCACATGCGCGCCGTTCACGTCAAACGGCAGCACGGTCTGCGCGCTGATGGCCAGTCCGCGCTGGGCAAAGTCGTCGCGGTGCATGCTCGATGAAATCACGCCCGCGGCACCCGGCAGGCCCAGGTCGCGCTGCAGGCGCTCGGCCAGCCAGGCGCCACCCGAGGTGATGCCGGCCAGCTGCAGCGGCTGGGCGTCGATCAGGCTTTTGACGCCTTTGAGCAGCTCCAGGTAGAGCGCCTCGGCGTCCAGCGTGGGATGTGACATCAGGGGAGACTCCTCAAGAATTGTTCCAGGATGATGCAGGCCGAGGCCGCGTCGGCGTCTTTCGCGCCGAGTGCGTGGGCCTCGGTGGTGCTGTAGCGTTCGTCCACCTCGAACACGGGCAGCGCGTGGCGCCCGCGCAGCTGGCGCGCGAATTTCAGGGCGCGGGCGGTGTTCTCGTGGGCCGCGCCATCGGGGTGGTAGGGCACGCCCACCACCAGCGCGTCGGGCTGCCACTGGGCAACGCGCTGCGCCACCTGCACGAAGCGCGCTTCGCCCACGGCCTGGATGGTGGCCTGCGGGGAGGCGGTGCCCGTGATGCGGTTGCCGCTGGCCACGCCGGTGCGCTTCAGGCCATAGTCGAAGGCCAGGAACAGCTGGGCGTTCGCCGGGACCTGAGGCGTTCGGGGCGCAGTGGCATCCGGACTCATGCGTGGCCAGCGTCCGGCGACAGCATCCAGGGCTGCAGCCCCAGCAAGGCCATGGCGCGCTCGTAGCGCTCGGCCACCGGTGCATCAAAGATCACGCTGGGGTCGGCCTCCACCGTGAGCCAGCTGTTCTCGGTGATCTCGGACTCCAGCTGCCCCTCGCCCCAGGACGCATAACCCAAGGTCACGAACACCTTGCGCGGACCGGCGCCCGAGGCCATCGCTTCGAGCACGTCCTTGGAGGTGGTCATTTCCAGGCCGCCGGGTATGGACAGGGTGGAAGCGTAGACCGACTCGCCCTGCCCGCCTTCAATCGCCTCGTGCAGCACGAAGCCGCGCTCGGTCTGCACCGGGCCGCCCTGGAACACCGGCTGCGTCATCAGGTCGTCGCGGCCCATGGGCAGGTCGACCTTCTCAAACAGACGGGGCAGCAGGATGTCGCTGGGCTTGTTGATCACCAACCCCAGCGCCCCGCGTTCGCTGTGTTCGCAGAGGTACACCACGCTTCGACCGAAAAGCTCATCACTGAGGGCGGGCATCGCAATCAGGAAATGATTGGTCAGGTTGATGGGGGCAAAATCGGCGGACATGTCGCGATTTTAAGCGTCCGTCTTCGCGTCCCTCTTCTTCTCGCCCGCTGGCCCACCGCGCCCCCCATGAACACCTACGACCAAGGCCTGATGTGGTTCCGGCGCGACCTGCGCGCCCACGACAACGCCGCCCTGTACCACGCGCTCAAGGTCTGCCGCCGGGTCTGGTGCGTGTTTGTTTTTGACACCGAGATCCTCGACACCCTGCCCCGCGCCGACCGGCGGGTCGAGTTCATCCGCGAGTCGCTGGTGGAACTCGATGCGGCGCTGCGCGCCCTGGGCCGGCAGCACGGCACGGAAGGCACCGGCCTGATCGTGCTGCATGGCAAGGCCAGCGAGAGCATTCCCGCGCTGGCGCAGCGGCTGCATGTGCAGGCGGTCTTCGCCAACCACGACGACGAGCCGCAGGCCAAGGCGCGCGACGCGCAGGTGTTCGGCGACCTGGCGCACGCCGGCATCCTGCTGCACAGCCACAAGGACCATGTGATCTTCGAGCGCCGCGAAGTCCTGACGCAGGCAGGCCACGCCTTCGGCGTGTTCACACCCTACAAGAACGCCTGGCTCAGGCAGCTGGACGGTTTCCACCTCAAGGCCTACCCGGCGGCGCGCTACGGCGCCTCGCTCGCCCCCGTGCCCGCCGACTGGGTCCGGTCGGTGCCGCGCCTGGGCGACATCGGCTTCACACCGACCAACCTGGCCCAGCTGCCCATGCCCACCGGCAGCAGCGGCGCCACGCGCCTGTTCGAGGACTTTGTCGAGCGCATCGACCGCTACGACGAGGCCCGCAACTTCCCTGCCATCAAGGGGCCGAGCTACCTGAGCGTGCACCTGCGCTTTGGCACCATCTCGATCCGGCAGGTGGCCTCGGTCGCCTACGCCATGCACCTGCAGGGCATCACTGGCGCCAGCACTTGGCTGTCAGAACTGATCTGGCGCGACTTCTACCACCAGGTGCTGGCGAACTTTCCGCATGTGGTGGAGAAGGCCTTCAAGCCCGAATACGACCGCATCAAGTTCGAGCACGGCAAGCACGCCAAAGAATTGTTCGCCGCCTGGTGCGAAGGCCGCACCGGCTACCCGCTGGTCGACGCGGCCATGGCACAAATCAACCAGACCGGCTACATGCACAACCGCCTGCGCATGGTGGTGGCGAGCTTCCTGGTGAAAGATCTGGGCATCGACTGGCGCTGGGGCGAGCGCTATTTCGCCGAACACCTGATCGACTACGACCTGGCGGCCAACAACGGGGGGTGGCAGTGGGCGAGTTCCAGCGGCTGCGATGCCCAGCCCTACTTCCGCATCTTCAACCCGGTGTCGCAAAGCGAGAAGTTCGACCCGCAGGGCAAGTTCATCCGGCGCTACCTGCCACAGCTGGCCGGCCTGCCCGACGCCGCGCTGCACGCGCCCTGGACGGCACGCGAGATCGAACTCGCCGCCGCCGGGATCGAACTCGGCGTGCACTATCCCCGGCCCATCGTGGATCACGCCGAGGCCCGCGAGCGCACCTTGCTGCGCTACGCGGTGGTGAAGAAGCCGCTCAAGGCCTGAACGCGATCCTCACCGACCCCGCACAGCGGCGAGGCCTCAGGTCTCGGCCGCGACCTTGGTGTAATGCCCGATGAGCGCCAGCAGTTCGTCTTCCGCGTACGGCTTGCCGAGGTAATGGTCCACCCCGAGTTCGCGGGCGTGTTCGCGGTGCTTCTCGGCGATGCGCGAGGTGATCATGATCACCGGCAGGCCGGACAGACGGGGGTCGTTCCGGATGTTGCGCACGAGGTCGAAGCCGTCCATGCGCGGCATCTCGATGTCGGACAGCACCACCGACGGCAGTTCCTGCTGCAGGCGTTCGAGCGCCTGCAGACCGTCAGCGGCCAGGCTGACGCGATAACCTTCGCGCTGCAGCAGGCGCTGCGTCACGCGGCGCACCGTGATGGAGTCGTCCACCACCAGCACCAGCGGCACGGCGTTGGCCACGACATCGACCGGTGCGGGCGAATCGCCCTGTTCCTGGGGCGCCACGCGCTGCTGGGTTGCCAGCCAGGCGCTGACCTGGCTGCCATACACCGCCGCCAGGGCCACCGGGTTGTAGATGAGTGCCACGGCACCCGATGCCAGCACCGACATGCCGGCCAGGCCGGGCAGCCGGGAGAGCTGGGGCCCGAGGTTCTTGACCACGACTTCCTGGTTGCCCAGCACCTCGTCCACGTGCACGGCCACGCGCTGCGCCGCGCTTCGGAAAATCACCACCGGCAGCGTGCGCCCCTGGGCTTCCAGCGATTGCGGCGATGACTGCAGCAGGGCGCCGGCCCAGTGGAAGGGCACTTCCTCGTCGCCCACGGTGAGGCTGCCTTTGGCGTAAGCCTTTGCCAGCTCGTCCTGGGAGACGCGACGCACGAGTTCCACCAGGTTGGACGGCACACCCAGGGTGAGCGATCCGGCGCGCACCATCACCACCTGCGTCACCGCGGTGGTCAGGGGCAGCACGAGCTTGAAGCTGGTGCCCTGGCCGCGCTGGGTCTCGGTTTCAACGCGACCACCCAGACCCACCACGTCGGTGCGCACCACGTCCATGCCGACCCCGCGCCCGGCGAGACCGGACACCTCGTTGGCCGTGCTCAGACCCGCCGCAAAGACCAGCTGCGCCGCTTCCTTGTCGCTGAGCCGGGCACCGGGGGGCACAAAGCCCTGGGCCTCGGCCTTCTCACGCAAGCGGGCCAGGTCCAGGCCGGCACCATCGTCGTGGAACACCACCGACACGTCGTTGAGTTCCTGCGCCAGCCGGATCTCAATGCTGCCCTCGGCGGGCTTGCCTGCGGCCAGACGCTGGGTGGGCGTTTCGATGCCGTGCACGACGCAGTTGCGCAACAGGTGTTCGAAGGCGCCGGTCATGCGATCGAGCACGCCACGGTCCAGTTCGATGTTGCCGCCCGTGATGTCCAGGCGCACCTGCTTGCCGGTTTCCTTGGACGCCTGGCGCACCACACGATACAGGCGTTCGGAAATACCCTCGAATTCCACCATGCGCGTGCGCAGCAGGTCGCGCTGCAGTTCGCGCGTCTGGCGCGCCTGGGCCACCAGGCTGTCTTCCGTGGATTCCACGGCGCGCTGCAGGTTGCGCTGCACCGTGGCCACGTCGTTGACCGACTCGGCCATCATGCGCGTGAGTTCCTGCACGCGGGTGAAGCGGTCGAACTCCAGCGGATCGAACGACTGGTCGGCATCACGCGCCTGCGCCAGGCGCGATTGCATCTGGGTTTCGGCCTGCAACTCGATGTCGCGCAGCTGCTGGCGCAAGCGGTCCAGGTTGCCGGTGAGGTCCTTGAGCGAGCCCCGCAGGTTGACCAGCTCGGACTCCATGCGCGAACGCGTGATCATCACCTCGCCGGCCTGGTTCACCAGGCGGTCGAGCAACTCGGGCCGCACCCGCACGGCGGCGCCGGCACGGGCCTGCACGGCCACCGGCGTGCGCGCCAAGGCCAGGCCGCTGAGACCTTCCATGGCTTCCTGGCCGGCAAGGGCCGGTGCCTCTGGCAGTGGCCCCACGTCGGCTTCGAGTGCAGAGGGCACTGGCGACAGCGTGGCGTCGGGCGCCTCTTCTGCAGCCCGCAGCAACACGCCACTGTCATCCGGGTCTGTATGGCGCAGCTGGTCGAAACGGGCTGACAACGCGTCAAACGAGGCCAGCAAGGGCTCCAGGTCTGCGCTGTGCTGGACGTCGGAGCCCAGGCGTTCTGCCGTGGTTTCCATGCGGTGGGCCATCTCGCCCAGACGCAAGGCACCGGCCAGCCGGGCGCTGCCCTTGAATGTGTGCAGGTTGCGCAAGACCTCGGCGCGGGCGCTGGCGTTGTCAGGGCGCGCCACCCACTGGCGCAGTGCGCCGCCCATCTGGGGCAGCAGCTCCAGGGCCTCGTCGGAAAAGATCGGAAACAGGTCGACGTCGATGGTGTCAACCGCATCGATGTCGTCGTCGATGTCCTGCACCGGACCGCTCGCCGCCGGACGCAGTCCAGCGACTGGTGAAGGCTGTGTGGCCGCCTCGTCCAACGCGGCCATCGGCCCTGGTGTGGCGACTTCGACCCCAGGCGAAACGGACACCGATTCACATTCCTCGTCAGCCCACTGGTCAGACAACCGATCGGTTTCCAGCAGACCGGTGTCAGGGTTACCGTCCGACCCGCCATCGACCACGGCACTGGCGAGGGGCGCGTTCGCCTCGGGCAGTGGCTCATGGACGACGCGGTACAAGGCCTCCAGCAGGTCGGTATTCGGATCCTTGAGGAAGCCAGCCGCAAACTGGTGCAACAAGCGGCGGATGTCCTCCGACGCGTCGACAAAGAGCTGCGCCTGCTGCTCCGTGGCGACCCGACCCGCCTGCTGATGCAGCGCGACCGTCTCCAGGGCATGCTCCAGCGCGCGTGCAATGTCGGAGAGCGAGCGAAAGCCCACCGTGGCCGAGCTGCCGGCAAGAGAATGGGCCAACGCCTCTGCCTGATCGGGCAAGGGTTGGTGCCGCTCCATCGACCATTCTGTCAACGCGGTGCCCAGGCGGCGCGACCATTCGTCGGCCTCGTTCAGGAACACGTTGTAAAGCTTGATGCCGATGCGCAGGGATCCAATCACCCGCGTCTGCTCGTCCGGCATTTCGCCCAGCGGTGGTGGTGGCGCCAGGTCGACCGGCAGCGCCAGGGCAGAAAGTTCGGCGTCCTGATCCGCCAGGTACGGCTGATCCGTCTGATCCGTCTGATCCGTCTGATCCGTCTGATCCGTCTGATCCGTCAGGATGGAACGTTCCGTCAGGTCCAGTTGTTCCGTCGGGTCCGGGTGATCCGGCTCGACTGAAAGATCCGGCTCGGCTGGCGCAGCCACGGGCTGCGGCTCTTCCGGTCCGGCGAGGTCGGACGTCATCGGCGCACCGGACGGCGGCGCGATGCTGTCGCCCTGTGTGCCGTCGCCCTCTGAAAAGGCGGTGGAGAACGGCGGAACGAGGGCGTCGGCTGCCTCGACAGTCCATGGCTCGGCAGCTGCTTCGAAGGAGAAGGGAGGCGTTGCAGGCTCCGCCGTCTCGACCGGCTCGTCAGCAGCCAACGCGACGCCTGCGTCGGGCGTCATGGCCGGTCTGTCGTCCTCGGTCTCGACCAAATGGGACGAAAGGGACGGCTCGCTCGGCACAGGGGCCTGTGTCGGCTCGTCGACGATGGCATCCGGCAAGTCAAACGACAGGTCGAAATCAATATCCGTGATGTCCAGCGGGAGGTCGGCCAACACGGCACCTTCATCGGACTCGAAAAGCTCCAGAACCTCTTCGGCCGCTGTGTGGCCGCTGAAACCGTCGGGCGCGTGCGCTTCCGGGGCGGCCGGTGCATCTGGCTCGTCCACCGTCTCGTCGACCGCCAGGGAAGCCGCGAAGTCGTCGAAGTCGATGTGCTCGACGAGCGGCTCCGTCGACGCCTCCACCGACACCTCCACGGGCGCATCGGTCAGGGCGTTTTCATCCGGGACCGAGAAGTCCATCGCATCGGCTTGCGCCTGCGGATCTTCGTCCGTGGCGGGCGCCTCTGCCGGCTCGCCGCCGGGAACGCATTCGCCACCCAGGTCGACACACTCCGCAGGGGATTCGGCAGCCGATGGCTCGGTTGCCGGCAGGCCTTCGGTGTGCAGGGCCAGCGGAACATACTCGCCCTGGTTGCGCCATGCCTCGGCGCTGGCCCGGAACGGCTGGGCGCTCCAGTGCGCACCGCCGGACGATGCAATGTCTTCGGTCCACTGGGACAAGGCGCGCATGGCTTCGCCGGCAACGCGCAGCATGTGGGGATGTGCCGAACGCTGCTCGGCAAGCACCGCGTTGAGCAACTGCTCCATCGCCCAGGCGGCCTCGCCGTATTCGCCCAGGCCCACCATGCGCGAACTGCCCTTGAGGGTGTGGAACGCCCGCCGCAGCGTGGTGAGATGTTCAAGATCGCCCGGGTGGGCGTGGAGTTGACCAATGGCGTCCAGCCCGTTGGCTGCCACCTCGCGCGCTTCCTCCAGGAAAATGTCGAGGAGATCGTCGTCTTCGTCGTTGTGCGCGTCCGGCGGCGACGGCGGGGGGACCTGCTTCACCGGAGCCGACACCTGCGCCAGGTCCACCAGGGACGGTGCGCCGGCCAGCGGGCTGTCGACCACAGCCTGCGCGGCATCACGCGCGGCAAGGGTCACGTCCGGTTGTTCTGCCAGCGATGGCTGATCGGCCAGCGTGTCGAGTTGCTGGCTCAGATCAGCCCGATCAGTACCCCCCTGTGCACCGTCCATCACGCGTTGCACGCCGGCACCGACGGCCTCGGCTTCGTCGCTGGCCACCGGCTGCGGCGGCTGGGCGGCGGCTCTGCGTCCCATCACGGGCACGAGTTCGCCTTTGTCCTCGTCAAACACGAACAGCTTGCGCGCCAGCGCCGGCTGGTAGTTGAGCATGTCCACCAGAAAACTCAGGGCGCTCAGGTTGTTGCCCAGTTGCTGGAACGTGCCAGCCTCCCGGGCCATGGCTTCATCCACCTCGGTGTCGAGGATCTGGTCGACGGTGGTGCGCATGCGGCTCACCGTCTGCACGGCCTGGTCCAGACCCAGCACGGAAAGCACGCCACGCATCTGTGCCAGCTGAGACACCGCCACGTGCAGCCCCCCCTTCTCATGGGGTGCGCGGAAAAACTGATCCAGACACTTCTCGGCCTCGCCCAGCGAGACCTTGAGCTCGCCCACCACACTGCCCATGGTCTGGCGGTCGCTGACCCGGCGGTAGAGCTGTTCCATCCAGCCATCCAGCGGCTGGGCCGCGGCGCCCGCGAGCACGCCGTCCAGCCGAGCCGCCAGGGCCCGGGTGCGCTCGGTCATTTCGGCATCAGCGGGATCGAAATCGTCGAAAGCCGCTTCCAGGTAGAGCGTGGTGGTGGCGACCTCCATGGCCAGCTCGGGCCGCAAGCCGCGGGGGTCATGGGCCGCCTGGTCTGCCGCCTTGGTGAGGGATTGGGCCAGTGCCGTGCTGGCTGGATGCAGTTTCAGCAGGGAATCGCCCACCAGACCAAACTGATCCACCACCATCCGGGCGCGGCTCTGATCACCCCCGGCAAACAGTGACCAGGCCTCCTTGGCGGCGGCGATGCGCTTGCGTGCCTGTGTCAGCAGGGCGGGGTCATAGCGGCCGAGGGTGGCCCGCTGGTAGTCAACGGGACGTGCGCCGGTCAGGCCATAGGCCTGCCGCACGGCGCTGAGGTGGGGTGTCTGCTCAGGCGAAGATGACGGCGCCTGGGCACAAAAGAACAGAAGATCGTGCAGCAGCGTCTCCGAGACCTGGGACTGGTCGCGGGCAAAGGTGGCGAACTGCAGCAGGATGCGCGACGCCGCGCGCTTGACATACACATCCGCGGGCAGCAGCTGGTGCGCCATGGCTTCGAAGTAGGCGGCAGCGATACGCCAGAACGTCTGGCTGCGCGCATCGCCGGCCCCGGCCGACAAACCTGCGCTCAGCTTGGTCAGCTGCTGGGCAGCGGCCACACTCTGGGTCTTCACAACCAGCAGCACCAGTCGGTCGAACAGCGAACGCAAAGGGGGCTCGCACCGCAAAGGCGCCACATCGCGCGGCGCCGGCACGTCAATGCCACGGTGCTCCAGCTGCCACAGATCGGCTGGATGCACCCGCTCGGCAGCCGCCAGCTCCTGGACCTCGCGGTACTGGGCGAACAGGGCCACCGGCTGCATCGGCTTGTTGTTGAGCACGGCTTCGAGGTATTCGACCAGGGCAAAGCCCGCCCGTTCGACCTTGGCGGCCGCGTCGTAGGTGCACACCAGCGGTTTCTGCACGAAACGCTGCACCGCCGCCTCCATGGCGCGCAAGACTTGTGCGGGCGCTCCCAGACCCACCATTTCGAGCGCACCCACGGCCTGGTGCAATTGCTGCCGGGCCAGTCGCAGCGGGCTGGGATCCACCGCCTCGAGATCGTGGTGGCGCGCGTGCTCGGATTCCCGAACGAAGCGCCGGATGGCCTTGTTGGCGCCCTCCAGCGACTTGCGCAACTCGTCAAAAACCCATGCCAGCGGACCCAGGTCGGCGAGCGGGACATCCGTCTGCAAACTGTCGGCTGTTGTGTCGAGCATGGCGTTTCGGGTTGATGACTCGGGTATCAGGCGATCTTGAACCGTGCAACCGACTGGCGCAGCTCTTCGGCCATGGCGGAGAGTTCCCGCACCTGCTGGGCGGTCGAGCGGGTGCTTTCACCGGTCTGCTCGGTCACCGCAAAAATGTGCTGGATGTTGCCGGCCACCTCGTTCGCCGATTCCGCTTCACGCGACGCAGCGTCGGAAATCTGCTCGATCAGCTCGGCCAGTCGGCGTGACACCCGGTCGATTTCGGAGAGCGCCGTACCCGCGTTGTCGGAGAGCTTGGCCCCCTCGACCACACCCTGCGTGGAGCGCTCCATGGCGGCCACCGCGTCCTGCGTATCGGTCTGAATGGCCTTCACGAGTGCTGCAATCTGGCGCGTGGCGTCGGCCGAGCGTTCGGCCAGTCGCTGCACCTCTTCCGCCACCACCGAGAAGCCACGACCGGCTTCACCGGCCGACGCGGCCTGAATGGCGGCGTTCAGGGCCAGCACGTTGGTCTGCTCGGTAATGTCCGAGATCAGTTCCGTGATCTCACCGATCTCCTGTGACGATTCGCCCAGGCGCTTGATGCGCTTGGAGGTTTCCTGGATCTGGTCGCGGATGGCATTCATACCGCCGATGGCGTCCTGCACGGCCTGCAGGCCCGACTCGGCGGCCTGCAGCGACACCCGTGCCACAGAGGCCGATTCCTGCGCCTGACCCGACACCTGGTTGATGCGCTGCGCCATGTCCAGCACCGACTGACCGGTCTCGCGGATTTCGCGCAGCTGTTCCGACGACGTGGCCAGCAGTTCGGTCGACGTGCTTTCCACCGCCGACGTGGTTTGTGCCACGCGCGTGGCCGTGGCCTGCACGTTGCCCACCAGCGAGCGCAGTTCTTCCACGGTGTAATTCACCGAGTCGGCAATGGCGCCCGTGATGTCTTCGGTCACGGTGGCTTCCTGCGTCAGATCGCCCTCGGCCACTGTCTGCAGTTCGTTCATCAGACGCAGAATGGCGGCCTGGTTGGCATCGTTGACGCGCTTGGCATCCTGTTCCAGCGATTCCGCGGCATGCCGCTGGTTTTCGGCCACCACCTGGCGCTGACGGCTGTCGAGCAGCTGGACGTAGGCCAGACCCGCACCACAGGTCAGGGCAAACAGCGCCGATAGCAAGAGGGCCATCAGCTGGACGCCGCCCAGGCCCGAGCGGTTCGACAGGTCGGTCTGCAACTGTTGCAGGCCCAGGCGCAGGGCTTCACTGTCGCCCACGATGCCCACTTGGGCTTCTCGTGCCGACACCAGACCCTGCAGGTTGCCCAGAATGGCGCCCGCTTCGGTACGCGTCTGTTCGTACAACGCCAGCAGGACGTCCAGCCGCTCACGCACCTGCGCATCGCGGGCCGCCTCCAGCCGGAGCTCCTCGCTGCCCCGGAGCAGGCCTTCGGTGATTTCCTTGAAGGTGTTCAGGTCCTTGCCCAACAGGAACACGGCCTCGGGGCTGACGCCTTCCATCGTCAGGAATTCGTTGGCCGACTTGCCGATGCGCTGGGTCAGCATGACGAGCTGGCCCGAAGCAGACAGTTCCGCTGCCGGCGCACCCTGCTGCAGCTTGAGCGAGTACACCGTTTCGGCGATTTCCAGCAGGTCGGACGACTGCCGGTTGATCGTGCGCAAGGCGTTGCCCACCTGCGTCAGGATGGCCTGCTGGGACAACACGGTGGCGGCGTTGCGTTCGGCCTCCTCCACCTTGGGCAGCAAATCGCTCAGGGGGGCTTCGTATTGCGGCCCCAGCGAATTGAGGTTGAGGGCGGCGTCGCCCTGCCGCAGACCGCGCACGTTGCGCGCCAGCACGTCGGAGCTGTCACGCACTTCGGCAAACGCGCTCGGACTGCCCACCAGGGCCTGCGACACGCTCTTGGCCAGGCGTTGCGACTGCATGAGCGCCTGGCCGCTGGCGGCCACCTGCTGGCTGATCTGCTCGGTCTGACTCAGCGAGAAAAAGGTGACACCACCGAGCACCACCAAGCCCACAGCCAGCATGGACGCCAGCATGCGCTGGTGCTGCGTGGCCGTGCGCCGACCCAGCAGCGGCAGCGAGACTTCACCCGCATCCACCAGGTCACGCAACTCGTCGCTTGCCCGTCGGCTCTCGGCAAACTCGGCTGCCGACACAGCGGGCCGATCAGCTGCAGCCTCGGCGGTGTCTGGAGCGACCGCGCGAGGCTGGCCGGACTCGTCGCTGGTCTTCTTCTTGAACAGTCCCTGGAATCGATCAAGCGTGGCCATGAAAAAACCTTCCAACAGAAAACAAAGGGCAGAAACCCGACCGGGGCACGCGGTTCAGACCGCCTAGGCAGCAATGGTCAGGAATTCAGGCTCGCTGGCCAGCGCCTGCAGGTCCAGTTCCTGCCATGGCAGCCCCTGAACATCCACCAGACAACGGGCGAAAAACGGTGGTGCGTGCGGCGGCGGATCGGCCAGGGAACTGAACATGGCCGGGTTTCGCAAACCCAGCAGACGGTCAATCCACAGCACGGCATTCACCCCCAGGGCTGCGTGCAGGCTGACCAGTCGCGATTCGGAGGTGATGCGCTCGGTCACGGCCGAGGCACCTTCGGCGTGCGACACGAGCCCTGCCAGATCGACCACGCCATGCAGGCCGCCACGCAGGCTGGCCACACCCGCATACCAAGGTTTGGTGTAGGGCACGGCATGCACGGTGGTCCAGGGGAAAATTTCGCCCGACTGCACCAATGGGAGGAGGTAACGCTGCCGACGGGCCTCAACGGCCAGCCAGGAGACGGTGGCCGCTTCGAATTTGGCCGCGTTCAACCGCTGGGCCAGGCGTTCCTGCAAATCCCGGAGTGACTGTCGGTTGGCCATGTGTGTACCGGTAGCGGAAGCGGCGGGGCCGATCAGCCGAGCGCCCGGATCTTGGACAGCAGGTCTTCCACGTTCACAGGCTTGGTGACGTAGTCGCGGGCGCCTTGGCGCATGCCCCAGACGCGGTCCGTCTCCTGATTTTTGCTGGTGCACATGATGATGGGAACGTCGGAATAGAGCGGGTCGCGGGAGATCGCCCGCGTCAATTGAAATCCATTCTGACCCGGCATCACCACGTCCATCAGGATGAGGTCGGGCTTTTCCTCACCTAGCCGACGAAAGGCCTCATCTGCGTTCTCGGCGGTCTTCACAGTGAATCCATTTTGATTCAAAAGATCGGACAAGACCATCAATTCGGTCTTGGAATCATCGACAACAAGCACTTTGCGGATAGGCATCACACGGCTCCGGTGAGGTTGGCACCAAACTGCTGCACGGCTTGCAGCAGCTGGTCTTTGGTGAAAGGTTTGGTGAGGTAATCCTGCGAGCCGACCATGCGTCCGCGCGCCTTGTCGAAGACGCCATCCTTGGAGGACAGCATCACGACCGGAATGCCCGCGAACCGGGCGTTGCGCTTGATGATGGCGCAGGTCTGATACCCGTCGAGCCGGGGCATCAGGATGTCGCAAAACACGAGATCGGGCTGGTAATCGTTGATCTTGGACAATGCGTCGAAGCCGTCTTCGGCCAGCAGCACCTCGTGCCCCCCCTGCTTCAGAAAGATCTCCGCACTGCGGCGTATGGTGTTGCTGTCATCCACCACCAGGACTTTCAACGCGGGTGTCGTGCTCACGATGGGCTTGCTCCGGTTACAGGTCGGGAAACTGGGCGCAGGCCCAGGGCGGGGACCGGCTGGCACGCACCAGGCGCTGGACACAGCTCGGCATCCGCAGGGCCAGGGTGCAGATCAGATCTGGACCATCTCGAAATCTTCCTTGCGGGCACCACATTCCGGGCAGGTCCAGTTCATGGGCACCTGAGCCCAGGGGGTACCGGGTGCCACACCACTGTCCGGATCACCTGCTGCCTCGTCGTAAATCCAGCCGCAGATCAGGCACATCCAAGTCTTGGTTTCGGTCATGGTTATGGAGGACGGTGTCATAGAATGCAATCATTGTATCGAGCCCCGAACCGCCTCCCCAGGCCGTTGGCAGGGCATTCTCAACCGGTGGTCCGGTGGTTTTACAGATGTCTGCGGGCAGCCCGCCACGTCTTCCACGCACCGGCCCCGCTCCCCGACCACCCATGTCCGACACCCCCGAAATCTCCCACCCGTCCCCGGTTGGCCCGCCGGGAGAAGTCTCGCTTCCCTGCGTGATGGTGTTCAACGCGAACGATCCCAGCGGTGCCGGCGGTCTGAGTGCCGACATCGCGGCCATGTCCAGCGCGTCGGCCCACGTGCTCTCGGTGGTGACCGGTGCCTACGTGCGCGACACCACTGAAATTCACGACCACGTGGCATTCGACGAAGAGGCCGTGGCGGAGCAGGCGCGCTGCGCGCTGGAAGACATTCCGGTCCAGGCGTTCAAGGTCGGCTTTGCGGGCAGCCCGGAAAACCTCAGCGCCATCGCCGAGATCACGACCGATTACGCCGAGGTGCCGGTCATCACCTACATGCCCGACCTGTCCTGGTGGGACGAGCTGGCGATCGAGAACTACCTCGACGCCTGCGCCGAGCTGCTGCTGCCCCAGACCACCGTGCTGGTGGGCAACCACAGCACGCTGTGCCGCTGGCTGCTGCCCGACTGGGCAGAAGACCGGGCACCAGGGCCCCGCGAGATCGCGCGCGCAGCCGCCACACACGGCGTGCCGTACACGCTGGTGACCGGATTCAACGCGGCCGACCAGTACCTGGAAAGCCACCTGGCCTCCCCCGAAACCGTGCTCGCCACCGCGCGCTATGAGCGTTTCGATGCCACCTTTGCCGGCGCGGGCGACACCCTGTCGGCGGCGCTGTGTGCATTGATCGCGGGCGGCTCGGACCTGCAATCGGCTTGCGCCGAAGCGCTGACCTATCTCGACCAATGCCTGGACGCGGGTTTCCAGCCTGGCATGGGTCACGCCGTGCCCGACCGCCTGTTCTGGGCGCACGACGATGACGAAGAGCCCGAGGGCGAAGCCGCGGGTGAGGACGCCCCCGACAGCGCGCTGGACGCCGGCGACTTCCCCCTCGACACGACACGCCATTGAGCCTGCCCGGCACCGCTGTGCGGCCTCGGGCGAGCACCGCGCGCGTGCCCTACCCTTTCGCTTTTGTCCCCGATGCCGATCCGGCAAGAAACGACCATGACCGACCGCAACCAAGCCCTGTTTGACCGTGCCAAAACCCTGATTCCCGGCGGCGTGAACTCGCCTGTGCGGGCCTTCAAAGCCGTGGGCGGCACGCCGCGCTTCGTGCAGCGAGCACAGGGCGCTTACTTCTGGGACGCCAACGGCCAGCAGTACATCGATTACATCGGCTCCTGGGGCCCGATGATCCTGGGCCATGGCCACCCGGCCGTGGTGGAGGCCGTGCAGAAGGCGGTGCTCGAAGGCTTTTCCTACGGCGCCCCGACCGAACGCGAGGTGGAACTGGCCGAGGAAATCGTGAAGCTGGTGCCCAGCCTGGAGATGGTGCGCCTGGTCAGCTCGGGCACCGAGGCCAGCATGAGCGCCATCCGACTGGCGCGCGGTGCCACGGGCCGCAAGACCATCATCAAGTTCGAGGGCTGCTACCACGGTCACGCCGATGCCCTGCTGGTGAAAGCCGGCTCGGGCCTGGCCACGTTCGGCAACCCGACCAGCGCCGGCGTGCCGCCCGAGGTGGTGCAGCACACGCTGGTGCTCGAATACAACAACGTCGCGCAGATCGAGGCGGCCTTCGCCGAGCACGGCGCCGATGTTGCCTGCGTGATGATCGAGCCTATTGCCGGCAACATGAACTTCGTGCGCGCCAGCGTGCCCTTCGTGACGCGCATCCGCGAACTGTGCACGCAGCACGGCGCGCTGTTCATCTTCGACGAGGTGATGACCGGTTTCCGCGTCGGCCTGGGCAGCGCCCAGGGCCACTACGCCTCGCTGATCCCGGGCTTCGAGCCCGACATGACGGTGATGGGCAAGGTCATCGGTGGCGGCATGCCGCTGGCGGCCTTCGGCGGCAAGCGCGCGGTGATGGAGCACCTGGCGCCGCTGGGCGGTGTGTACCAGGCCGGCACCCTGTCGGGCAACCCGGTGGCCACGGCCTGCGGCCTGGCGACGCTGAAAGAGATCCAGAAACCCGGCTTCTTCGAGACCCTGTCGGCCACCACCCGCTCGCTGGTCGACGGCCTGAAGTCCGCGGCCGATGCCGAAGGCGTGCCCTTCAGTGTGGACTGCCAGGGCGGCATGTTCGGTTTCTTCCTGATGCCGGAACTGCCGCAGAACTACGCCACCGTGATGACGACCGAGGGCGCGAAGTTCAACACCCTGTTCCACGGCCTGCTGGACCGCGGCGTGTACATCGCACCGGCGCTGTACGAAGCGGGGTTTGTGAGCGCGGCGCACACGTCGCAGGACATTGCAGACACGGTGGCGGCGGCGCGTGAGGTGTTCAAGCAGCTGGCTTGATCGTCCTCGATTTCTGCTCGAACGGCCGGGGCTTTCTCCGGCCGTTTTTGGTTGTATGCGTCGCGTTTTGCTCATTGACCTCGCGCAAGGTGGGTGGTGGAGCGGACGTTCTCCGGCTCACGCTCGCGGGCGACCCGACCTGCACGCCAACTGTGCTGCGTGAACGCCGGATGGGTTGGCCCGTTCTGCGGTAACCGCGAATGGAGCCTGCGCCCGCCAGCCCGCACCACCCACCTTCAGGGGCGTTTGGGTACTCCACAAAACCCGATCGGCTCACCCCGGCATTTTTTGGCTGGCGCACCCACCCGTCAGTGGGGCAGGGGGTTGGGGCAGTCCGGACGCAGGCTCCATTCGCGGTTGCCACAGACTGTGAAATCCCGAGCAGTGTTCACGAAGAAACGGATGTGAACCCGGACAGCCGCCCGCGAGGTGAGCCGGAGACCGGATGCACCGACCCCCTGCCCTCGCACCATGAAGGCGTGAAACTGACTTCGGGTTTGACCTGACCAGCGCAAAAAGCGATAAGGGCTCCGAAGAGCCCTCACCCCTGCCCTCTCTCAGAGGGAGAGGGAGCAAGACACTTCCCGCGAATGATGCGAAGCGTCAGCAGAGTCCGCAGTTCAGTGACGGAAGTGGCGCACGCCCGAGTACACCATCACCACACCACGCTCATCCGCCGCGTCGATCACCTCTTGATCGCGCATGGAACCGCCGGGCTGGATGACGCAGGTGGCACCCGCGTCCACCACCACGTCCAGACCGTCGCGGAACGGGAAGAAGGCGTCGCTCGCCACGGCCGTGCCCTGCAGTGACAGGTTCGCGTGGCCGGCCTTGATGCTGGCGATGCGGGCTGAGTCCAGACGGCTCATCTGGCCAGCGCCCACGCCCATGGTCATGCCGTCCTTGCAGAACACGATGGCGTTGCTCTTCACGTACTGGGCCACGGTCCAGGCGAACATCAGGTCGTCCAGCTGCTGCGGCGTGGGCTGCAGTTTGGTGACGACCTTCAGGTCGGCGCGCTGCAGCACATGGTTATCAGCGGTCTGGATCAGCAGGCCCGAGCCAATGCGCTTGATGTCCTGGCTGTTGCGGCCTGCCGCACCGGCGGGCAGTTCGATCTGCAGCACGCGCACATTGGCCTTGGCCTTGAAAATGGCCAGCGCTTCGGGCGTGTAGGCCGGGGCCATGAGCACCTCGACGAACTGCTTGCTCACGGCCTCGGCTGCGGCCTGGTCTACCGGGCGGTTGAAAGCGATGATGCCGCCGAAAGCGCTGGTGGGGTCGGTCTGAAAGGCCTTGCTGTAGGACGCCAGCGCGTCCTGGCCCACGGCCACGCCGCAGGGGTTGGCGTGCTTCACGATCACGCAGGCCGGGGCGTCGAAGCTCTTGACGCATTCCCAGGCCGCGTCGGCGTCGGCGATGTTGTTGTAGCTCAGCTCCTTGCCCTGTAGCTGCTGCGCGGTGACGAGCGAGCCGGCAGCGGGGTGCAGGTCGCGGTAGAAAGCCGCCGTCTGGTGCGGGTTCTCGCCGTAGCGCAGGTCCTGCAGCTTGACGAACTGGGTGTTGCTCTGACCGGGGTATTCACTGCGCTCGGGCACGCCGGTGGCGCTCTTGAACTGGATGCTGGAGAGGTAGTTGCTGATGGCGCCGTCGTACTGGCTGATGCGGTTGAACGCGGCCACCGAGAGGGCGAAGCGCGTGGCGTCGCTGAGCTGGCCGCTGGTCTTGAGTTCGTCGATCACGGCGGGGTACTGGGCCGCATCAGTCAGCACCGCCACGTCTTTCCAGTTCTTGGCCGCGCTGCGCACCATGGCCGGGCCGCCGATGTCGATGTTCTCGATGGCATCTTCCAGTGTGCAGCCGGGCTTGGCCACGGTGGCCTCGAACGGGTAGAGGTTGACGATGAGCAGGTCAATGGTGTCGATGCCGTGCTCTTTCAGCGCCGCCATGTGCTCGGGCACGTCACGCCGGGCCAGCAGACCGCCGTGCACCTTGGGGTGCAGGGTCTTGACGCGGCCGTCCAGCATCTCGGGGAAGGCCGTGACCTCCGCCACTTCCGTCACCGGCAGGCCCTGCTCGGCCAGGAGCTTGGCGGTACCGCCAGTGGAGATCAGCGACACACCCAGGCTGTGCAGGGTCTGAGCCAGTTCGACGATGCCGGTTTTGTCGGAGACGGAGATGAGTGCACGCATGTGAAGTCCAGGAGGGTGTTGGGAAAAGAGTTCAAAAATCAGTCTTCAAGCCGGAGGGAGCGACTGGCCGCGTGCGACAGACCCATCCGGGAACGCCGCAGAACCCGCGTCGCCGGGCCGCCGGTGCCCCCTTGAGGGGGTCGCGCGCAGCGCGGCGGGGGTGGGTCAATCCATCAGCTTGTGCTCCAGCAGCTTCTTGCGCAGGGTGTTGCGGTTCAGACCCAGCCATTGCGCGGCGCGCGACTGGTTGTGCTGGGCCTGCTCCATCACCACTTCGAGCAGCGGCTTCTCGACCGCCTTGATCAGCATGTCGTGCAGGTTGGCGGGGTCGGTTCCATTGAGGTCGTGGAAGAATTCTTCCATGCTGGCACGAACACAGTCGTGCAGGTTGGGCTTGCTCATGCGGCCAGTTTCCAGGTGTCTTCGGGGTTGTTGTTGTGGGGGCCTGCAGGCGTGGCGCTGGCCCATTCGTCCAGGCTGTCGGCCACGCAACGCAGCTGTGCATCGCAGCTGGTGAGGGCATTGATGCGGCTGCGGAACTGCGCAGCGGCACCGAGTGGCAGCGGCAGGCCCTGCGCATACCAGCCCAGGTGCTTGCGCGCGCTGCGCACGCCGGTGTATTCGCCATAGAGGCTGTAGTGGTCGTCCAGGTGCTCCAGCAGCCAGCCCTTGACTTCCATCAGGTCGGGCGGCGGCAGGTGTTCGCCGGTGGCCAGGAAATGCGCGATCTCGCGAAAGATCCAGGGCCGGCCCTGGGCGGCGCGGCCGATCATGACGGCATCGGCCCCGGTGCGCGCCAGCACGGCACGCGCCTGCTCGGGGCTGTTGATGTCGCCATTGGCGACCACCGGAATCGTCACGCGGCTCTTGATGTGGGCCACGGTGTCGTGCTCGGCGAAGTCTTTGTAGCCCTGCTCGCGGGTGCGGCCGTGCACGGTGAGCATCTGCACGCCGGCGGCCTCGGCAGCCAGCGCCAGGGTGGGCGCGTTGCGCACGCTGGCGCACCAGCCGGTGCGCATCTTCAGCGTCACCGGCACGCCGTGCGGCAGGGCAGCGGCCACCACCGCTTCCACGATGTCCATGGCCAGCGCCTCGTCCTGCATCAGGGCCGAACCGGCCCACTTGTTGCAGACTTTCTTGGCCGGGCAGCCCATGTTGATGTCGATGATCTGCGCGCCACGGTCGATGTTGTAGCGCGCGGCGTCGGCCATCATCTGGGCGTCGGTGCCGGCGATCTGCACGGCAATGGGGCCGGGTTCGCCGCTGTGGTCGGCCCGGCGTGAGGTCTTCAGGCTGTCCTGCAGGTCGGGGCGGGACGTCACCATCTCGCTCACCGCATAGCCCGCCCCCAGGCGCTTGCACAGCTTGCGGAATGGCCGGTCGGTCACGCCTGCCATGGGCGCGACAAACAGGGCATTGGGCAGGGCGTACGGACCCAGTTGCATGGCGATGGGAGAATGGGCGGTGAGACGTGCTGGACCCGGGAAGATCCCGGACCGGGGGATGGCGATTGTATCTGCCCGTTTTTTCAGCAGGCGATAAGTTGCGGGCACGCCCTGTGCCCATCAGCCCCCACCACCCGAGAACGAATGCCCGACTGGATCCTGACACTGCTGCAATGGCTCGCCCTGCCCGAAGTGGGCCTGGGCACGGTTTTCGTGGTGGCCTTCGTCTCGGCCACGCTGCTGCCCCTGGGCTCGGAACCGGCGGTGTTCGCGCTCATCAAGATCAGCCCCGAGCTGTTCTGGCCGGTGATTCTGGTGGCCACGGCGGGCAACACGCTCGGCGGCGGCCTGAGCTGGGCCATGGGCCTGGGCGCACACAAGGTGGTGGACAAGGCGCGCCACACCCACACGCCCAACCCGCGCGCGCTGCGCTGGCTGGAGCGCTTCGGCCCCAAGGCCTGCCTGCTGTCCTGGCTGCCGGTGGTGGGCGACCCGCTGTGCGCTGTGGCCGGCTTTCTGAAGTTTCCTTTCTGGCCCTGCCTGGCCTACATGGCCATCGGCAAGTTCGCGCGTTACCTCACCATGACCGCTGCCCTGCTCTGGGTGTTCCCCGGGGGACTGCCCTTCTGAGCCCTCTTCGCGGTTCACGGTGATACTCGGGGGCCGCCTGCGCGCCAGGCACCGGGCCGCCGCGCGGCCAATTTCCACCCCCCGAGCATGAGCACCGCCACGCGCGCCACCCCAGCCCATACCGCCGCCCTGCCGCGCGCCCTCTGGGCGCTGATGGCGGGCAACTTCGTGATTGGCACCGGCGTGATGGTGGTGCCCGGCACCCTCAACGACATCAGCCAGTCGCTGGGCGTGTCTGTGCCCCAGGCGGGCCAGCTCATCACGGCCGGCGCGATTCTGATGGGCCTGGGTGCGCCGGTGTTCGCCACGCTGGTGGCGGGCTGGGACCGACGCCGCCTGCTCAGCCTGTCGCTGGTCTGGTACGCGCTGCTCATGGGCATCTGCGCGCTGGCGCCGAGCTACGGCGCCCTGCTGCCGCTGCGCGTGCTGGCCGTCATGTCCCCGGCCATCTTCACCCCGCAGGCGGCCGCCAGCGTGGGCCTGCTGGTGCCTGCCTCCCAGCGCGGGCGGGCCATCACCTTTGTGTTCCTGGGCTGGTCGGTGGCTTCCGTCATGGGCATGCCGCTGTCGGCCTGGATCGGTGAGTCGCTGGGCTGGCGCTGGGCCTTCGGGCTGGTGGCGCTGATGGCGGCGGGCAGTGCCTGGTGGGTATGGCGGGCCATGCCCGACGGCATCAAGCCCGCCGCCCTCTCGCGCCAGGCCTGGGGCCAGACGCTGGGCTCGCCCGTGCTCATGCTCACGCTGAGCGTCACGCTCATTTCGGGCTTCGGCCAGTTCACCCTGTTCTCCTACATCGCCCCTTATCTGGTGCAGACGCTGGGGCTGGCCGGCGGTGGGCTGTCGCTGCTGTTCCTGTGGTTTGGCGTCTTCGGATTGGCGGGCAACGTGGCCATCTCGCGCTGGATCGACCGCCTGGGCGCCCCCCGCGCCGTGCTCATCACGCTGGGCGCGATGGCGCTGAGCCTGCTGCTGTGGCCGCTGGGCCAGGCCGGCTGGTGGCAGCAGGCGCTGGTGATGATCCCGTGGGGGCTGGGCTGCTTCGCGGCCAACTCGGCGCAGCAGGCGCGGGTGGTGCACCTGTCACCGGTGCTGGCACCGGCGAGCATGGCGCTCAACACCTCGGCCATCTACGCCGGGCAGGCCCTGGGCGCGGCGCTGGGCGGGGTGCTGATTGCGCAGGGCCAGATGCTGCGCCTGCACGAGGTGGGCCTGGTGCTGGTGCTCACCGCCATGGCCGTGAGCCTCTGGGCCCACCGGCTTCAGAAGCGCTCGTAAGGCATCAGGTAGCGCCACTCGCCTACCGGCAGGCCGGCCAGGCCGATGCGGCCCAGGCGCAGGCGGCGCAAGGCCGTCATGCGCAGGCCGGCGCGCTCCACCAGGTGCGCCACCTGACCGGGCAGATTGCCCTTGATGGCCAGGCGCAGGCGCTGCTCGCTCTGCCAGCTGGCTTTGGCGGATGGCACGGTCCAGCCGTCGTAAAACAGGGCCTTGGAGAGCGATTTCAGCACCGCGTCGCGCCGGGCCTCGTCTTCCAGTTCAGGATCTTCCGCCACTTCAGCGAGCCACTCGTGCTCCATCTGGGCGGCCTCGTCGCTGATCTTGCGCGCCACACTCGGGTTCTGCGTGAACACCATCAGGCCGCTGGCCTTGGTACCCAGCGGCGCCACGATCTGCAGCTTGTGCAGGTGCGCCTTGAGCGGGCGCACGCCCGAGCGGTCGCCCTTGAATCGGTAACCGGCGGCGAACCACTTGGCGGCCAGCGCCTCGGGCAGAAAGGGCTCGTCGGGCAGCACCCGGTTGGCCGGCTTGTGCCAGACCAGCGTCATGGATGCCAGCGGCTCCAGCTTCGCCTTCGGGTCGAGCACCACGGCCTGGCCGTCGTGCACCCGGGCCATCGGCTCTTCGACCACCACGCCGTCCACCCGCACCCAGCCGCCAGCGATGTAGTTTTCGGCATCGCTGCGCGAACAAGGCAGCTGGGCCGCCAGGCGCTTGGCCAGGCGCTGAGGTTCAGGGGAGGAAGTCATGGGGTCGCGGTCTCTGGTGCGAAAAGCAAAAGGTGCCCGCCGCCGGGGCGAGGGCACCGAGGGGCGAGCACGCGGGACAGCCTCAGCTGCTGAACAGGAAGTTCATCACGTCGCCATCCTTGACGACGTAATCCTTGCCTTCGGCGCGCATCTTGCCCGCGTCCTTGGCGCCCTGCTCACCCTTGTAGGTGATGTAGTCGTCAAACGCGATGGTCTGGGCGCGGATGTAGCCCTTCTCGAAATCGGTGTGGATCACGCCGGCTGCCTGCGGGCCGGTGTCGCCGACATGGATGGTCCAGGCGCGCACTTCCTTCTCGCCGGCGGTGAAGTAGGTCTGCAGACCCAGCAACTGGTAGGCGGCGCGGATCAGGCGGTTCAGGCCGGGCTCGTCCTGGCCGAGTTCCTTCAGGAATTCGAGCCGGTCGGCGTCGTCCATTTCGGACAGCTCGGCTTCGATCTTGGCGCAGATGGCCACCACGGGCGCCTTCTGTTTGTCGGCAAACGCCTTCAGGCGGTCGAGGAAGGGGTTGTTCTCGAAACCGTCTTCCGACACGTTGGCCACAAACATGGCCGGCTTGGCGGTGATGAGGAAAAACTGCTTCAGTTGCACCAGTTCTTCCTTGCTGAAGTCGATGGTGCGCACCGGCTGGGTGTCGTTCAGCGCGGTCTGGCACTTCTCCAGAATGGCCAGCTGCTTGACCGCTTCCTTGTCGCCCGAGCGGGCGATCTTGCTGATGCGGTGAATGGCTTTCTCCACCGCCGCCAGGTCGGCCAGGCACAGCTCGGTCTGGATGACCTCGATGTCGGCGATCGGGTCGACCTTGTTGGCCACGTGGATCACGTTGTCGTCTTCGAAGCAGCGCACCACGTTCACGATGGCGTCCGTCTCGCGGATGTGCGCCAGGAACTTGTTGCCCAGGCCCTCGCCCGTGCTCGCGCCGGCCACCAGGCCCGCAATGTCCACGAACTCGACGATGGCCGGCACCACGCGCTCGGGCTCGACGATGGCCGCCAGCTGCGCCAGGCGCGGGTCGGGCACTTCCACCACGCCGGTGTTGGGCTCGATGGTGCAGAAGGGGTAGTTCTCGGCCGCGATGCCGGCTTTGGTCAGCGCGTTGAAAAGGGTGGACTTGCCGACGTTGGGCAGGCCCACGATGCCGCATTGGAGACTCATGTTTTTTCCTTTGGAATCGACCCCGTGTCGCCCAGATCACCCCGGGCAGGACCGGGTGCAGGGCCCGGCCGCGGGGATGCAGCGGGCGGGCAGGCAGAAGCAGATCGTGGGCACCCGTGGGGCCCGTTGCCGGCATGGGCGCGGCGCTGCTTCGGCAGGGGACGTGACCCGCGATTGTACCGACCGACACCTGCCGGGCCCGGCATCGCGGCCCCGCGGCCGCATCACGGTGGTTTTCGGCGGCACACCGGTCGGCGCCAATGCGGGACATAGCACCTTCGGCTGCATGCCGGGTGCTGCTTCGCGTTACGCTTCGCGCAGGCCGGCGATTCAGACTGGCTCGGAGACAGCCAATGGACATGCAGGCCGGGATCAGTTCGCCCCTTTACCTGTTCGAGAAGTTTGAAGTCGGCGTGATCCACCTGGACGCCGAGCGCAGGGTGCTGGCCATGAACGACTTTGCGCGGCAGGTGCTGCCCGTGGGCGAGAAACAGCCGTTCGACAAGCTCGTCACCTCGTTCCACCCCGAGCGTTCCAAGCCCAAGGTGGACTTCCTGCTGAACCAGGCGTCCGGCTGCCCGATGGCCAACGCCGTGCCCATGACGATGATCATCAACATCCCCGAACAGGTGTTGCTGATCAAGGTGACGCGCCTGGGCGACTTCACCGGCGCCACCACCGGCTTTGTGCTGGTGTTCTACGACGTGACGCAGGTGGTGAGCAACCCGCCGGCACCGACGCCCGCAGCCGATGCGGCGCCGGCCCCGGTGCGGCTCAACCGCATTCCCATGGTGAGCAACCACCGCGTGGCCTTCGTGGACACGCAGGATGTGCTGAGCCTGGAGTCGCAGGCGCATTACACCCGGGTGCTCACGCGCGACGGTTTTCACTTCTGCAACCTCAGCATTGGCGACCTGCAAAGCCGGCTCGACCCGGCGCAGTTCATGCGCGTGCACCGCTGCTTCATCGTGAACCTGCAAGCCGTGAGCGAACTGGGCCGCGAAGGCAGCAAGACCCATGTGGTGCTCAAGGGCAAGCACCGCGAACCGGTGCCGGTGTCGCGCGACGCCGTGGCACGGCTGCGCACCGCCCTGGGCCTGCTCGCCCGGCACTGAACGCGCGCCGCCGCCGGGCCATCGCGGCCGGCCCGGCTCGGTGTTTTCCCGAATGATCGGGACATACCCGTATTGCTTTTGACGGCGCGCACGATCTTTGCAGTTCGTGCAGCCGAGCATGCATTTCGTGCGTGAAAAGTGGCGATTTATGCGGTTTGTCTAACTCAACCCGCTTGTGGTGTCGGAATAGAGGTCTGCCTACACTGACCTGTCCTAGACAAAAACCACCGGAGACGTCCATGATTCCACCGCGATTCGAGTACCACGCCCCCCGTTCGGTGGGCGAAGCCGTTGCCCTGCTGGGCCAGCTGGGTTCCGATGCCAAGCTGCTGGCCGGCGGCCACAGCCTGTTGCCGATGATGAAGCTGCGCTTTGCCGAGCCGGCGCACCTGATCGACATCAACCGCATCCCCGAGCTGCGCGGCATCCGCGAAGAAGGCGGCACGGTGGTGATCGGCGCGATGACGGTGGAAAACGACCTGATCACCTCGCCCATCCTGCAGGCCAGGGTACCGCTGCTGTGCGAGGCGGCCAAGCTGATCGCCGACCCGCAGGTGCGCAACCGCGGCACCATCGGCGGCGACATTGCCCACGGCGACCCGGGCAACGACCACCCGGCGCTGTCCATCGCCATCGAAGCGTCGTTTGTGCTGGAAGGCCCGAACGGGCGGCGCACCGTGGCGGCCGACGGTTTCTTCCTCGGCACCTACATGACGCTGCTGGAAGAAAACGAGGTGATGTGCGAGATCCATGTGCCGGCGTTTGCGCCCGGCACCGGCTACGCCTACGAAAAACTCAAGCGCAAGACCGGTGACTGGGCCACCGCCGGCTGCGCGGTGGTGATGCGCAAGACCGGCGACACCATCAGCCATGTGCGCGTGGCGCTGACCAACGTGGCGCCCACCGCCCTGCGCGTGGAAGCCGCCGAAGCCGCCCTGCTCGGCCAGCCGCTGACCGCCGCCACGGTGCAGGCCGCCGCCGACGCGGCCACCGCCGCCTGCGAGCCCGCCGAAGACCTGCGCGGCGACATCGAATACAAGACCGCCATGGCCGGCGCCATGGTCAAGCGCGCCCTGGCCAAGGCCTGGTCGCGTTGCGTTTAACCCCCGAGGAGACCCACACATGGCCAAGCAACTCATCAACGTCAGCGTCAACGGCAAGAACGAAGAAAAAGCGGTCGAACCGCGCACGCTGCTGATCCACTTCCTGCGCGAAGAACTCAACCTCACCGGCGCCCACATCGGCTGCGAGACCAGCCACTGCGGCGCCTGCACGGTGGACATCGACGGCCGCTCCGTCAAGGCCTGCACGCACCTGGCGGTGCAGTGCGACGGCTCGGAGGTGCTCACCGTGGAAGGGCTGGCCAACAAGGGCGTGCTGCACGCGGTGCAGGAAGGTTTCTACAAGGAACACGGCCTGCAGTGCGGCTTCTGCACGCCCGGCATGCTGATGCGCGCCTACCGATTCCTGCAGGAAAACCCCAACCCCAGTGAAGACGAGATCCGCCACGGCATGGCCGGCAACCTGTGCCGCTGCACGGGCTACCAGAACATCGTCAAGGCGGTGCAGTACGCGGCCAGGAAGCTGCAAGAACCCGTCGCCGCCTGAAGCCAAGAACCCACTGGAGACACACACATGAACGCACCGGTACAAACCGTCGAAGCCCGCGAACTCGCGCTGGCCGGCATGGGCGCCTCGCGCCTGCGCAAGGAAGACGCCCGCTTCATCCAGGGCAAGGGCAACTACGTTGACGACATCAAGATGCCCGGCATGCTGCACATGGACATCGTGCGCAGCCCGATTGCCCACGGCCGTATCGTCAAGATCAACAAAGAGCGCGCCCTGGCCATGCCCGGCGTGCACGCCGTGCTCACCGCCGACGACCTGAAGCCGCTGAAGCTGCACTGGATGCCCACGCTGGCGGGCGACGTGGCCGCCGTGCTGGCAGACGAGAAGGTGCACTTCCAGATGCAGGAAGTGGCCATCGTGATCGCCGACGACCGCTACATCGCCGCCGACGCGGTGGAAGCCGTGGAAGTGGAATACGACGAGCTGCCCGTGGTACTCGACCCGTACGCCGCCCTGCTGCCCGACGCGCCGGTGCTGCGCGAGGACCTGGCCGGCAAGACCGAAGGCGCGCACGGCAAGCGCGACCACCACAACCACATCTTCACCTGGGACGCGGGCGACAAGGACGCGACCGAGGCCGCCTTTGCCAGCGCTGCCGTCACGGTCAACCAGCACATGCACTACCCGCGCGTGCACCCCTGCCCGCTGGAAACCTGCGGCTGCGTGGCCAGCTTCGACCCGATCCGCGGCGACCTCACCACCTACATCACCAGCCAGGCGCCGCATGTGGTGCGCACGGTGGTGAGCATGCTCTCGGGCATTCCGGAATCCAAAGTGCGCATCGTCAGCCCCGACATTGGCGGCGGCTTTGGCAACAAGGTGGGCATCTACCCCGGCTATGTGTGCGCCATCGTGGCGTCCATCGTGCTGGGCCGCCCGGTGAAATGGGTGGAAGACCGCATCGAGAACATCAGCTCCACCGCCTTCGCCCGTGACTACCACATGGACGGCGAAATCGCCGCCACGGCCGACGGCAAGATCACCGCCATGCGCGTGAACGTGGTGGCCGACCACGGCGCCTTCGACGCCTGCGCCGACCCGACCAAGTTCCCCGCCGGCCTGTTCCACATCGTCTCGGGCAGCTACGACATCCCAGCCGCCTTTGCCAGCGTCAAGGGCGTGTACACCAACAAGGCGCCGGGCGGCGTGTCCTACCGCTGCAGCTTCCGCGTGACCGAGGCGGTGTACCTGATCGAGCGCATGGTGGACGTGCTGGCGCAGAAGCTGAACATGGACAAGGCCGAGATCCGCGCCAAGAACTTTATCCAGAAAGAGCAGTTCCCCTACCGCAGCGCCTTCGGCTTCGACTACGACAGCGGCGACTACCAGACCGCGCTCGACCAGGTGCTCAACGCGGTGGACTACAAGGGCCTGCGCGCCGAGCAGGCGGCCAAACGTGCCGACCCGAACAGCCCCACGCTGATGGGCATTGGCCTGGTCACCTTCACCGAGGTGGTGGGCGCCGGCCCGAGCAAGATCTGCGACATCCTGGGCGTGGGCATGTTCGACTCGTGCGAAATCCGCATCCACCCCACCGGCAGCGCGATCGCCCGCATGGGCACCATCACGCAGGGCCAAGGCCACCAGACCACCTACGCGCAGATCATCGCCACCGAGCTGGGCATTCCATCGGAGGTGATTCAGGTGGAAGAAGGCGACACCAGCACGGCGCCCTACGGCCTGGGCACCTACGGCTCGCGTTCCACACCGGTGGCCGGCGCGGCCATCGCCATCGCCGCGCGCAAGATCCACGCGAAGGCGAAGAAGATCGCGGCGCACATGCTGGAGGTGAACGAGAACGACCTCGACTGGGAAGTGGACCGCTTCAAGGTCAAGGGCGACGACGCCAAGTACAAGACCATGGCCGACGTGGCCTGGCAGGCCTACCACCAGCCGCCCGAAGGCCTGGAGCCGGGCCTGGAAGCGGTGCACTACTACGACCCGCCCAACTTCACCTTCCCCTTCGGCATTTACCTGTGCGTGGTGGACATCGACCGCCTGACGGGCGAGACCAAGATCCGCCGCTTCTACGCGCTGGACGACTGCGGAACGCGGATCAACCCGATGATCATCGAAGGCCAGATCCACGGCGGCCTGACCGAAGGTTTTGCCGTGGCCATGGGTCAGCAGATGCCGTTTGACGCGCAGGGCAACCTGCTCGGCAACACGCTGATGGACTACTTCTTGCCCACCTTCGTGGAAACCCCGCACTGGGAAACCGACCACACCGTGACCCCGTCGCCGCACCACCCGCTGGGCGCCAAGGGCGTGGCCGAATCGCCGCATGTGGGAAGCATCCCCACCTTCACCTCGGCCATCGTGGACGCCTTCTCGCACACCGGCATGACGCACATGGACATGCCGCACAGCGCGTTCCGGGTGTGGAAAGAACTCAACGCCAGGGGCCTGGCCCTTTAAGGACACATCTCATGGAAGTCAAACTCGACAAACGCTACCCGCTGGATGTGGACCCGGCGCGCGCCTGGGCCATCCTGCAAGACCTCAAGGCGGTGGCCGGCTGCATGCCCGGCGCCGCCCTCACCGACCAGGTCTCCGAGACCTCGTACAAGGGCGGTGTGAAGGTGAAGGTGGGCCCGGCCGTGGCCCAGTTCGGCGGCACGGTGGACGTGCTGGAAAAAGACGAGGCGGCACGCAAGATGGTCTTGCGCGGCAAGGGTGCCGACAAGGGCGGCTCGTCGGCCTCGATGGACCTGGTGGCGGTGATCGAAGCCGACCCGGCCAACCCCGCGCACAGCGTGCTGCACGGTGATGCGTCGGTGATCGTCAACGGCAAGTTCGCGCAGTTCGGCGGCCGCATGATGGTGCAAGTGTCCGAGATGATTCTGGTGCAGTTCGTGGAGAACTTCCGCCAGGCCGCGCTGGCCCTGCCCGCACCCGAGGCGGCAGCGACGGCGGTTCCCGCGGCAGCACCCACGGCCACGCCCGCGGGTGGCGCCGAGGCCCGCGCAGCCACGCCTTCCGCGGCGGCGCCCCCCGCACCGGCAGCACCCCGAAGTGCGCCCGCTGTGGCCCAGGAGATCAACGGCCTGGCCATCGCCTGGGCGCTGATCAAGAGCTGGTGGCTGGGCCTGTTCGGCAAGAAGACTTGACCCCCCGCGAAGACAAAACATGCCCCCGCGCTGCTTCGCGTCACCCCCACAGGGCGGCACCAGCCGTCTGGCAACGCCAGCCCGGCGGTGCCTCTGGGTTGGGTGTGGAGCGTGCGGTGCGGATAAGGCTCCTCGGCAATGGTCTCTGACATGAACACAAGCGCCACCCGACCAAACGACGAACGCGCGCTGCGCGAGCAGCTGCAGCGCGTGGGCTACCTGGCCGACGCCGACCTGGCCACCACCGCCTGGCTGGCCGGGCGGCTGCAGCGCCCGCTGCTGGTGGAAGGCGACGCCGGCGTGGGCAAGACCGCGCTGGCCACCGCGCTGGCGCAGGCCCAGGGCGCGGTGCTCGTGCGCCTGCAGTGCTTCGAGGGGCTGGACCTGTCGCAGGCGGCCTACGAATGGAACTACGGACGCCAGCTCATGACGATTCGCCTGACGGAAGCGCGCAGTGCCGCAGCCCAGGAATCGGACGTGTTCTCGCGCGATTTTTTGCTGGAGCGCCCGCTGCTCAAAGCCATCAGCCAGGACGGCCCCTGCGTGCTGCTGATCGACGAGATCGACCGCGCGGACGAGGCATTCGAGGCCTTTCTGCTTGAAGTGCTGGCCGACTACCAGATCACCGTGCCCGAAATCGGCACCATCCGCGCGCGCCACATCCCGCAGGTGATCCTCACCAGCAACGGCACGCGCGAACTCTCGGACGCGCTGCGCCGGCGCTGCCTGTACCACTACCTGGACTACCCCACGCTGGCGCGCGAGATCGCCATCGTGAAGACCGCCGTGCCCGAGGCCGACGCCCGACTGGTGGAAGACTGCGTGCAGTTCGTGCAGCGCCTGCGCACCGAAGACCTGGCCAAGACGCCCGGCGTGGCCGAGACGCTGGACTGGGTGCGCGCCCTGCACCAGCTCGACCAGCACACGCTGCCCGAAGACACCGTCGTGCTGCTCACCACCCTGGGCTGTCTGCTGAAGACGCGCGAAGACCGCTTCCTGCTCACCGGCGACCGCGCCCGCCAGCTGGCGGAAGGCCGGCGCAGCGTGGGCGTGGCCGAGAAAACCCCTGGCGTGGTGGCCGCCCGATGACACACGACGCCGCCGCCCGCGCCCCGCTGCGTGCCACGGCGGCCACGCCGCCGGTACACAGCCTGGCGGGCTTTGCGTCCATGCTGCGCGAGCACGGCCTGAAGGTGGGCGTGAGCGAACAGCAAGCCATGCTGCAGGCCGCGCTCGCGCTGGGTCCCCTGCAGGGCGAGCGCCTGTGCGCCGCCTGGCGCGCCCTGGCCTGCCACAGCGCACGCGACTGGCGCCAGTGGCCCGATCTGTTCGAGCGCTACTGGTACCCGCAGCGCCTCAAGGGCCAGGTGCGCGTGAGCGGGCAGATGCGCCCCTCGCGCGACCTGCGCCAGGCGGTGCAAGACCTGCACCAGCAGATGGCCACACCCGCCGCCAGCGCCCCGGGCCGGGCAGCGCCACTGAGCGCCAGCGACACACCCGGCAGCAGCCCGTACACCGACGACGCACCCAGCCCGCGCGCCATGGGCGGCGCCAGCCGCACCGAGGTGGACGCCCTGCACCAACGCGACGGCCAGATGTGGCTGCCGCAAGAGCTGGGCACCCTGCAGCAACTGGCCAAACAGATCACCGCGCAGCTGCGCCCGCGACCCACCCGGCGCTGGCGCACGGCGCAACCCGGACACCGGCTCGACCTGCGCCAAACCCTGCGCCGCAGCGTGGCCTGGGGCGGCGAGCCGCTGCGCCCGGCCTGGCAGGTGAAGCGCGTGGAGCCACCGCGCCTGTTCATCCTGGCCGACGTGAGCCGCTCCATGGAATCGCACGCGCCGCTGTTCCTGCGCGTGGCGCGGGCGTTTGCGCTCGCTGCCCAGGCGCGGGTGTTCGTGTTCCACACCCGGCTGGCGGAAGTCACCGCCCTGATGCAGCGCGACAGCGCCGCCGTGCAGGCCAAGGTGAACGCGGTGACGGCTGGCTTTGGCGCCGGCACCCGCATCGCCAGCAGCGTGCAGGACTTCGTGCGCGTGCACGCCCGGGCACAGCTCAACCGCGGCGCCCGGGTCTGGATTTTTTCCGACGGCTTCGACACCGACGCGCCCGAGGCCCTGCCCGCCGCGCTGCAGGCGGTGCGCGCCCGCGGCGCCCGCATCACCTGGTTCCACCCCACCCGCGCCGTGCCGGCGGCCGCCGCGCTGCAGCGCTCGCGCGCCTGCATCGAGCGCTTTTATCCACTGGCCAGCCTGGCCGATCTGGCCGCGGCCGGCCGGTCGCTGCACTGAGCGCCTGAGCCTTTGCCGCGCATGCCCTCGCCCATCCAACACGCTCAACCGCTGCCCGACGCTTGATTTCAAGGAGAACCCCATGAACACCGACTGGATCGCCACCGCCGCCCGCTTGCAGGCCGATCAACAGCCCTTCGCCCTGGTCTCGGTGCTGCGCGTGCAGCCACCCGCCTCGGCCAAGGCCGGCGACAAGGCGCTGGTGACGGCAGACGGCGCCATCCACGGCTGGATCGGCGGCGGCTGTGCGCAGCCGGCCGTCGTCAAGACCGTGCGCCTGGCGCTGCAGGACGGCCAGCCACGCACGATCCGCATCACGCCCACCGACACCACCGAAGAACGCACCTTGGGTGACGTGCTGGAGTTCGGCATGGCCTGCCATTCCGGCGGCACGCTGGAGCTGTTCATCGACCCGGTGCTGCCCGCCGCCCACCTCACCGTGGTGGGCGACTCGCCGGTGGCGCGGGCGCTGGTGGTGCTGGCGCCGCGCGTGGGTTTTGCCGTGTCGGTGGTGGCCGAAGGCGCCATCGCCAAAGACTTTCCCGATGTCCGCACGGTGCTGCCCGGCGATGACCCGGCCGGCGTGCGCGCCGCGTTGCCCGCGGGCGGCTATGTCGTCGTGGCAACCCAGGGCCGGCGCGACCTGCCCGGCCTGAAGGCCGCGCTGGCGCTGCAGCCGCGCACGCTCTGGTTCGTGGCCAGCGCCCGCAAGGCGGGCGTGCTGAAGCAGAGCCTGCTGGCCAGCGGGGAGGATGCCGCCCGCGTGGCCGCCATCCGCGCGCCGGCCGGTGAGCCCATCGGCGCGCAGACGGCCGAAGAAATCGCGCTGACCGTGCTGGTGGCGGTGGTGGCCCAGCGGCGCGCGCCGGCGGCCGTGGTGCGCGATAAACCCGCGACGGCGCCGCTGCTGGACACGCCGACTCCACTCAGTGCAGCGCCGGTCGCAGCCACATCCTGTTGCGGTGGTGCGGCGAAAAAGGCTGCGGCGGCGGTTGTGGCGCAGCAGCCGGTGCCGACGCCCATCACGGACGAGGCGGCGACAGGGGCGCCGCCCGACGTGACCGCGCCAACGCAGACCGCTCCTGCACCAGCCCCTGCAGCACAGCTGCCCGAAGCGCCGTCCCTGGAGGTCGTAACGACCGACACGGCAGCGCCCACGCCCGCTGCCACCGCAGCACCCAAAAAATCCTGCTGCGGAGGCTGAGCACCATGGGCTGCATTCTCAAAGGTGGTGGCGGTCTGTACAGCCGGCTGGCGGTGGGCGGCATCCTGCTGGCCGCTGGCGCGGGCGAGCGCATGGGCCACCGGCCCAAGTGCCTGCTGGAGCTGGGCGGCGTGCCGCTGATCCGGCGCCAGATCATCGCGCTCTCGGGCGCCGGTGTGGACGAGCTGGTGGTGGTGCTGGGCCACCACGGCGAGCGCATTGCGCAGGCGATCCAGGAATTCCCGGTGACGGTGGTGCACAACCCGCAGCCCGACGCCGGCCAGGTGTCGTCGCTGCGCGTGGGCCTGCAGGCGCTGTCGTCGCGCATCGACACCGTGCTGGTGGCCCTGGCCGACCAGCCGCTGATCAACGCGCAGGACATCAACGACCTGATCGGCGCCTACAAGAAGCGCCCGCCTGGCGCGCAGGTGGTCCAGCCCGAGGTGGACGGCCAGCCCGGCAACCCGGTGATGTTCAGCGGCGAGGTGCGCGAGCAGATCCTGGCCGGCGAGGCCCGACTGGGCTGCAAGCAATGGCAGGCCGCGCACCCGGCACAGGTGCACCGCTGGCCCAGCACCAACCAGCGCTACCGCACCGACGTGGACACGCTCGACGACATCGAGGCGCTGGCCGCACGCACCGGCCACCGCCTGCGCTGGCCCGCCGACCTGGCGCCTGCTGTTCCAGCCTGAGCACCTGCCACCCCATGCTGACGCCCACGCCCCTGCTCCCGCTCTGGTCCACGCCCATCGGCGTGCACCGCCACGCCCAGGCCGACAGCGTCAACGGCCTGCTGGTGCGCGTGTTCCAGTCGATGCGCGCCACCGACGCGCAGGCCGACCCGAAGGCCGCCTTCTACGCCAGCCGCGACGACCTGCTGCAGCGCATCCGCCTGCCCGAGTGGGAGGGCCTCGTGCGCTTCATCGTGGACAGCCTGCGCCAGACCGTGGTGCTGGCCAACCAGGGCGCCTGGCCCGAGGCCACGCCGGGGCTGCAGATCGCGCTGCGCGGCATCTGGTTCCAGATCAGCAACCACGGCGCCCACCACGACGTGCACACGCACGGCAACTGCTCGTGGTCCGGCGTGTACTGCGCGCAGGTGGACGCCGACGCGGCCCGGCGCGCGCACCCGGTGCTGGGCGCGGCCAACGGCCTCACGCGCTTCTACGGGCCCCACTTCAACCAGCTGGGCGGCGCCACGATGGACTTCGGCAACGCCTACCTGCAGTCGGCCCACCTGGATGTGGCGCCGCTGCCCGGGCAGCTGGTGGTGTTCCCGTCGTGGCTGGCGCACCAGGCGCTGCCCTACGCGGGCGAGACCGACCGCGTGATCGTGTCGTTCAACGCCAGCGTGCACGCGGCCGGCGGCAACGACCAGTTGCACGCCTACGCCCGCACCTGAGCGGTAAAGGGGCTTTCGCGCATGTTTGCCGACACCGCCACCCGCGTCACTCGCCTCAACGGGCACGCCGCCGCACTGGCGCACGGCGCGGTGCTGCTGGGCGGCTGGCTGTGGCTGGGCGCGCAGGGCATGCGGCTGGGCTGGTCACTGGGCGGCGGACTGGGCGTGGTGGCGCTCTGGTGGGCGCTGCGCCTGCTGTGCCGCCACTGGGCGCCTGCGGTGGTTGGTGCGTCGGCGGCGCGTTGGCTGCTGGGCGCCGCCACCGTTATGGGTGTGCTGCTGATCGAGGGCACTGATCTGGGCGGCCTCGGCCTGCCGGTGCTGCTGGGCACCGCCGTGGCATGGGCACTCTGGTGCCACCCGCTGGCGTCCAGCGGCATGGGCCAGCGCCACTCATCGACCCGCACACACCCGGCGCAGGACGGCGGCACGGCCACCGGTGTGAGCCGGTCGATGTCAAGCTCAACGCCAACGCCTGGTTCTGGTTCTGGTTCTGGTTCTGGTTCCACGGCCACGATGACCGCATCCTTCCTGGCCGCGCACGCGCTGCCCGCCGCGGCCATGGGCCTGATGATGGGCACGCTCTGGCTCAGCAGCCAGTGGTGTGCCACCGCCGGCTGGTCGCCGCACGCCCTGGTCGCCGTGCACGCGACCGGCATGCTCGTGCTGCCAGCGTTGCTGCAACGTCCGCGCTCTGCGCTGCAGCGTCAGCCCGTGTGGAGCCACGGCCTCCCCCTGGCCTTGCTGGCCCTTGGAGGTCTGGTGCTCTCGGTCAGCGCCACGGCATCGGGCTGGATGGCGGGCATGGCGCTGCAGGCCCTGGCCTGGGCGCTCGCGCCCGCCGGCGGCACCGGTCTGAATCCCTCCCCCAGCGCTGGCACCGTGAACAACCGCCGGACCGGTGACAAGTCCCTGCCGCACCGGCTGCTGGCCTTCGCGCTGGCGCTGGGCGGCCCGCTGCTGTTGTGGCTGGTCGGCCAGCTCAGCCCCACCACCGGCCCCGGTGCGCTGCACGGCGCCCAGGCCCTGCTCGGCGCCCTCGCCCTGGCCGCGCTGCTGCCCTGGCTGTGGCGCGGCGCCCGCCGCGCGCGGCTTCTTCACCCCCAACCCCTCACCTCTGCGGACGCCCCATGAACAGCATCGACATCGACGTCATCCGAACCGCCCTGCACTGGCTCGACCAGGGCCACCGCGTGGTGCTGGGCACCGTGGTGCGCACCTGGGGATCGGCGCCGCGCCCGCCGGGCTCGCTGATGATCATCCGCGACGACGGGCAGGTAGCGGGATCGGTCTCGGGCGGCTGCATCGAAGACGACCTCATCACCCGCGTGGCGCGCGGCGAGCTGGCGCTGCGCCGGCCTGAGGTGACCGTCTACGGCACCACGGCCGAGGAAGTGCGCCGCTTCGGCCTGCCCTGCGGCGGCACGGTGCAGATCGTGCTGGAGCCGCTGGGCACCCAGTCGCAACTGCGCGAACTGCTGGTGGACATCGAGCGCCACCAGCGCGTGCAGCGCCGGCTGGACCTGCAGACCGGGCTGGTGCGCCTGACACCCGCCACCGAGGGCGACCGCATCGCCTTCGACGGCAGCAGCCTGATCACCGTGCACGGCCCGCGCCTGCGCCTGCTCATCATCGGCGGCGGCCAGCTCTCGCGCTACCTGGCCAGCATGGCGGTGATGCTGGACTACCAGGTCACCGTGTGCGAGCCGCGCGAGGAATACCACGAGGGCTGGGGCGCGATGGCCGGCGTGACGCTGTCCACCGTGATGCCCGACGACCTCGTGTTGGCCATGAACCTGGACCACAACAGCGCGGTGGTGGCCGTCACGCACGACCCCAAGCTGGACGATCTGGCGCTGATGGAAGCCCTGCGCACACCGGCCTTCTACGTGGGCGCGCTGGGCTCGCGCCACAACAACGCGGGTCGGCGCGAGCGTCTGCTGCAGTTCGACGTGTCGCCCGAGGAAGCCGCCCAGCTGCGCGGCCCGGTGGGCCTGAACCTGGGCGCCCTCACCCCGCCCGAGATCGCGATGAGCATCGTCGCCGAAATGACCGCCCTGCGCCGCGGCGTGGACCTGGGCCAGCCGCTGGGCAACTGGTCCGCCTCCCAGACCGTGTGCGCCACCGCCGCGGCGGCCTGAATCGGGCCCGGAAGCGAACGAAGCCAAGGTCTGCGCTGCCACAAGGCGCTTGTAAGAGCTGCAACAGCACGGAACAAACGCCACCTTCTGCCCCGCAAGCGGGCCAATCTTCAGTAAAAGGGAAGCATCGAACCACAACGGCAAGGAGACCCCCATGGCATCAGAAGCAGACAAGGTACGGCGGCACACGGCATCGGCTGTGTTGCAACGCATTGACGACCGCACCGGTACTGCGCTGTGGGATGCGGCGAGCGCCGACACCGAGCAGGTGGACAAACGCCTGAGCGCGCTCGACCATGAGTGGGACACCGACCGGGTGCTGGAGACCGAAGCATCGGCCATGGGTCTGATCGGCCTGGCGCTCGGGGCCTTCGTGAACCGCAAGTTGCTGTTGATACCGGCCATGGTGGCGGCCGGCGTGCTGATGCACGCCCAGACCGGCCGCTACCCGCTGATGCCCCTGTTTCGAAGGCTGGGCGTGCGAACGGCGCGCGAGATCGCCCGGGAGCGCTACGCCATCAAGGCGCTGAGGGGCGACTTCCAGGACATGGACAAGGAGCCGCCGCGCCACCGGGGCCCCATCGCGCCGGACACCCTCGCCGACAGCGCAAAAGCCCGCAGCGCACAGGCTTCGCCACCCCGCACCTTCACCCACTGAACAGCGCCTGGCGTGCCTGGCCGCCAGCCCGCCGCATCCGCGCCCTGCCCTGCGCTTGAGAGGACCCCCATGCACCTGTTTGACCAGTTACCCCCGACCAGCCGCCGCGTGGAACTGCACACGCGTCCCGCCCTGAACGAAGCCATCCTGGAGCAAACGGACCAGACGCTGATGCGCTTGCAGACCGCCCCGCAGCGCGAGATTGCAGAGCGGCTGCAGGCACTGGACAGCGAATGGGACGTGGAGCGTGCACTGCAGACCAACGCCCCGGTCTTGTGCCTGCTCGGCCTGGCGCTGGGCGCGACGGTGGATCGGCGCTTTCTCTTGCTGCCGGCGGCGGTGTTCGCGTTCTTCGGCCAGCACGCGCTGCAGGGCTGGTGCCCACCAATCCCGGTGTTCCGCCGGCTCGGGGTGCGCACGCTGCGCGAGATCGAGCGCGAGCGCTATGCGCTCAAGGCCTTGCGGGGCGATTTCGATGGCGTCCCGACCGCCGCTGCAGCAGCTCCCGCCGAACGGGTGCGCGCCGCCCTGGCCGCAGTGGACGCCTGAGCGGCGCCCGGCTCATTCGCCGCTCAGAACACCCAGCTGGCCTGCACGCGCTGGCCCACGCGCAGCACCAGGCCGTCCCCCTGCGTCACGATGGCGTTCATGCCGAAGGTGACGGCGCCGTTCACGCGCGTGTCCTGTCGGTAGGTCTGCAGCGTGTCGCCCACTGCGCGCGACGTGGTGGCATGGTCGGGGTCGATGTCGGGCATGGGGCAGCGGACGCACGGCTTCACCGGTTCGATCACGGCGTCGCCACCCTCGGTACCGATGTGCAAGGGGCCGACGCGGTCTTCGTCGTGTGCCTGCACGCAGGCCAGCACGACGTTGGCGCGAAAGCGCCGCCCGTCCACCGGTGCATGGCCCGCCGCCGCCAGCCGCTCGTTGAGCAGCTCCAGCGAAGCCGTGCTGCTCACCAGCACGCCAAACCCATCGGCAAACTGCGTGGTGGACTCACGCCCGCCGGTCCATGTCGAACTGCACAGGCGGCGCGTGGCGGGGTCGAATCGTGCCAGGCGCAAGCGCTTGAGCGCGGGCGGCGCGTCCGGGCCAAGGCAATCGCTGAACCACTGCGCCGCCACGTCACCCATGTCGTAGGCCTCGACCACGTCGTCCCACACGCGCACCCGCATCGGCGCCTCGGCAGCGTCCAGTGCCAGGTGCAGGGCCAGCATGCCCGGCGCGCGCAACACCAGCTGACCCAGCTTGAAGCTGGGCTGGATCAGCGCCATGCGGGGCAGTTCGCGCTGGGTGACGCAGACGCCCTCGCTGTCCACCACCATCCACGCCCGGTCGTAGGCCAGGCCGGTGTCGGTGAGCTCCACCTCGGGCAGCGACACACCGGCACAGGACTTGACCGGGTAGATCCAGAGCTGGTCGATGGTGGCCTGCACGTCGTGGGTGGGTGTGGATGCAGAACTCATGCGGATTCCTGAAGGTCGGGCGCCCGTGGACCCAGTGCCGGGCGTGGGGTTGGCGTCGGGATGGCGTGGGGTTGGCGAACAGCCCGGGGCCACGGATTGTGCCCTGCTCCTAAAATCCCGCCATGTCCACTGATTCGCACCGCTCCCCGTCACACCGGCGTTTCGACGTCACCATCCGCGGCGGTGGCGTCGTGGGCCAGACGCTCGCGCTCCTGCTGGCACGCGAGCGGCTGCGGGTGGCGCTGGTGGGTCAGCCCGAGGCCACCGCTGCGGCGGCGCCCGATGTGCGCGCCTATGCGCTCAACACCGCCTCGCGCGAACTGCTGCAATCGGTGCGTGCCTGGCCGGAACCAGGGGCGGGCCCGGCGGGCGGGCCACCGGCCGTCACACCGGTGAAGGCGATGCAGGTCTGGGGCGACGACGGGGGCGAGGTCGGGTTTTCGGCCGGCCCGCCGCCCGCTGACGCCCTCACCTGGATCGTCGACGTGCCGGCACTCGAACGCCGGCTGGCCGATGCGATTGGCTTTCAGGGCGGCATCGAGCGCTGCACCGAAGCCCCGCCCGCGGCCCTGACCGTGGTTTGCGAAGGCAAGCGCAGCCGCACCCGCTCGGAGCTCGGCCTGGAATTCGACGTGCGCCCCTACCCCCACAAGGCCGTGGCCGCGCGCCTGCGTTGCGAGCAGCCGCACGGGGGCGTGGCGCGCCAGTGGTTCCGCGACGGCGAGATCATGGCCCTGCTGCCGCTGGAAGGCGCCCACGGGAACTCGGTGGCGCTGGTGTGGTCAGTCCCTGCGCAGCAAGCCGACGACTGGCTGGCGGCCCCACCCGAGGCGCTGGCGCAAGCCGTGCAGACCCGCAGTGGCGAGGTGCTGGGGGCGATGCAGATGCAGAGTCTGCCGCAGGCCTGGCCACTGGAGATTTCCCGTGCCCGCCGCTGGATCGGCCGGCTCGGCACCGGTGCCGTGGTGCTGGCCGGTGACGCCGCCCACGCCATGCACCCGCTGGCGGGCCAGGGCCTCAACGTGGGCCTGGCCGACGTGGCCGAGCTGGTGCGCGTGCTGCATGGCCGCGAGTACTGGCGCGAGCTGGGCGACCACCGGCTGCTGCGCCGTTACGAGCGGGCCCGCCAGGCCGACGTGAGCGCGATGGGCCGGGTGACCGATGGTCTGTTCGGTCTGTTCGCACACGACGACAGCCGCGTCCAGGCCCTGCGCAACTGGGGCATGAAGGGCTTCGAGCGCAGCACCGCGCTCAAGCACTGGGTGGTCCGGCAAGCCTCTGGCCTGGGCCGCTGACCGCGTCGGCGCTCTTTCTTTCACCTCATCACCGCCCGGCCACGGGCCCACCCATGAAACCCATCAAGCCTTTCCTGCTCACCCTGCTCGCCGCCCTGTCCATGGGCGCCGTGGCGCAGGAAGCCACCATCCGCAAGAACCTGGCCGAGCGCCTGCCCAACCTGCCCAAGATCGACGAGGTCAGCAAGACGCCCATGCCCGGCGTCTACGAGGTGCGCGTCAACCACAGCGAAATCTTCTACACCGACGAGCAGGGCAACTACCTGATCCAGGGCTCCATGATCGACACGCAGGCGCGTGTGGACCTGACCGAACAGCGCATCGAGAAGCTCAGCGCCATCGCCTTCAAGGACCTGCCGCTCAAAGACGCCTTCACCATCGTGCGCGGCAACGGCAGACGCAAGATGGCCGTGTTCAGCGACCCCAACTGCGGCTTCTGCAAGCGCTTCGAACGCGACCTGATGAAGGTCGACAACGTCACCGTGCACCTCTTCCTCTACCCCGTGCTGGGCGCCGACTCGACCGAGAAGTCGCGCAACGTGTGGTGTGCGAAGGACAAGGCCAAGACCTACCTGGACTGGATGGTGCGCGACGTCACGCCGCCCGCCGCCAGCTGCGACGCGGCCGCCGTGGCGCGCAACGTGGAGTTCGGCAAGAAGGCCCGCATCACCGGCACCCCCACCATCGTCTTTGCCGACGGCAGCCGCGTGCCCGGCGCCATCGACAGCGCGCGCGTGGAAAAATTCCTGACCGAAGCCAAGCCCTGATCCGCCCTTTTCACGCATCCCTCTTCCATGCAAGCCACTGCCGCCCGCGATGACCCGCAAGACGACGACCTCATCCACACCCTGGGCTATGCGGGGCTGATACCGCCCGTGCTGCTGGCCGCGCTGGTGTGGCTGGTGGACCCCGACCTCCAGGCCTGGGTGGCCATGGGCCTGGCGGCCTACACCGGGCTGATTGCCTCCTTCCTGGGTGGCATCCACTGGGGCATCGCGTGGAGCCTGCGCCGCAACGCCGCCCGCCCGGGCGCCGCGCATGCCTGGCGCGCGCATGTGCTGTGGGGCGTGACCCCTTCCCTGCTGGCCTGGCCCGGCCTGCTGATGCCGCCCTATGCCGGGCTGGTGTGGCTCGCGCTGGTGGTGCTGGCCTGCTACGGCGTTGACCGGCGGCTCTACCCCCGCGCCGGCTTGCAGCACTGGCTCACGCTGCGCTTTCGCCTTTCGTGCGGCGTCGCGCTGAGTGGATTCCTAGCGGCGGGCGCCCTGTGAGCGCGGCCCCCGCCCGCCGCCGGGCATCGGCCCAGCCCGCCGACACGCCCACGCCTGACGCTGCCGGCGTGCACTACAGCGTCTCGGTGCACAGCACCCAGGCCCACCTGTTCGCGGTCACGCTGCGCATCGAGGCCCCGGCACGCCAGCAGCGCCTGAGCCTGCCGGTGTGGATTCCGGGCAGCTACCTCGTGCGCGAGTTTTCCCAGCACCTGCAGGAGCTCACGGCGCAGCAGGGTGGGCAGGCCGTGGCCCTGCGCCAGCTCGACAAGCACCGCTGGCAGGCCGACGCCGAGCCCGGCCAGCCGCTGGAACTGCGTTACCTCGTCTATGCGCTGGACGCCTCGGTGCGCACCGCCTTCCTCGACAGCACGCGCGGCTTCTTCAACGGCACCAGCCTGTGCCTGCGCGTGCACGGCCAGGACGACCAGCCGCACACGCTCGACCTCCAGCCCGGCCAGGCCACCCCCGGCTGGCAGGTGGCCACCGGGCTTGATCCGTTACAGGTGAACGAGGCTGGATTCGGCCTGTACCGCGCCGAGAACTTCGACGAGCTGGTGGACTGCCCGGTGGAGATGGGCAACTTCTGGAGCGGCAGCTTCACCGCCGGCGGCGTGCCGCACCGTTTCGTGGTGAGCGGCGTCGGCGCCTGGTTCGACGGCGAGCGCCTGCTGGACGACACGCGGCGCATCTGCGAAGAGCAGATCGCGTTCTGGCACGCCGACGGCTCGCCGCCCTTCGACCGGTATGTGTTCATGCTGCACGCCAGCGCCGATGGCTACGGCGGGCTGGAGCACCGCAACTCCACCGCCCTGATCTGCCAGCGCGCCGACCTGCCGCGCCTGCCCCGCGCGAGCGACACGGCCAAGCCCGCCACACTCAAGGCCACCGACGGCTACACCACGCTGCTGGGCCTCATCAGCCACGAGTACTTCCACACCTGGAACGTCAAGCGCCTGCGCCCGGCCGAGTTCGCCCGCTACGACTACGACCGCGAGAACCACACCGAGCTGCTGTGGTTCTTCGAGGGCTTCACCAGTTACTACGACGACCTGTTCCTGCGCCGCGCCGGGCTGATCGAGGATGCCTGCTACCTGCAGCTGGTGGCCAAGACGCTCAACCAGGTGCTGCAGACGCCGGGCCGCCACCTCCAGAGCGTGGCGGGTGCGAGCTTCGACGCCTGGATCAAGTACTACCGCGTCCACGAGAACACGCCCAACGCCACGGTGAGCTACTACACCAAGGGCGCGCTGGTGGCGATGTGCCTCGACCTGACGTTGCGCGCCGAAGGCCACAGCACGCTGGACGACGTGATGCGCGCCCTGTGGCAGCGCTGCAAGGGCGGCCCGATGCGCGAGGCCGACCTGCTGCGCGAACTCAAACGGCTGGGCAAACGCGCCTTCGACACCGAACTGGCGCGCTGGGTGCACAGAACCGACGAGCTGCCCGTGCGCGATCTGCTGGAAGCCCACGGCGTGAAGATCGCCCAGGACAAGGCGCCGCTGGCGCAGCAGCTCGGGCTGCGCGTGAGCGAGTCGGGCGGTGTGACGCTGAAGAACGTGCTGCGCGGCGGCGCGGCCGAAGCGGCCGGCATGGCCGCGGGTGACGAATGGCTGGGCGTGGAACTGCCGGCCGTGCGCGGCGGCGCGAGCGCCGAGGCCTGGCGCATCCACAAGCTCGACGAGGTGCCCATGCTGCTGGGCCAGCGCAAGCGGCTCACTGCCCTGGTGTCGCGCGACCGGCGCCTGCTGCGCTGCGTGCTGGACTGGCCCACCGAGTCGTTCACCGTGCGCCTGAGCGTGGGCGAAGCTGCGCGCCTGCACGGCTGGCTCACGCCCGACAGCGCGGGCTGAGCCTGCGCCGTGGTGACGCCTGCCCGAGCCGGGGGCAGGCGCCGGGTGCGGCTCAGCGCGGCCGCAAATCCACCACGCGCTTGGCCTTGCCCTGGCTGCGCTCCACACCGCCCTCGCAGCGCAGTTCCACCGCCACGCTGCTGCCCACGAACACCTTCACCTCGTGCTGCAGCATCTTGGCGGCGGCGCGTGCCTCGATGCTGTCGGGCGCCAGGCCGGGCCGGGTCTCGATGATGACCGTGAGGTTGTCCATCGGCCCTTCGCGGCTCAGCACGCACTGGTAGTGGGCGGTGAGCTCGGGGCGCTTCAAGATCAGTTCCTCGATCTGCGTCGGGAACACGTTGACGCCGCGCACGATCATCATGTCGTCGCTGCGGCCGGTGATCTTTTCCATGCGGCGCATGCCCGGGCGCGCCGTGCCCGGCAGCAGACGCGTGAGGTCGCGCGTGCGGTAGCGGATGATGGGCAGCGCCTCCTTGGTGAGGCTGGTGAACACCAGCTCGCCCATCTCGCCATCGGCCACCGGCTCGCCGGTCTCCGGGTTGATGATCTCGGGGTAGAAATGGTCTTCCCAGATCGTCGGGCCGTCCTTGGTTTCCACGCACTCGCTGGCCACGCCGGGACCCATCACTTCCGAGAGGCCGTAGATGTCCACCGCGTCGATGCCCATGCGCTGCTCGATGGCCAGGCGCATGTCGTTGGTCCAGGGCTCGGCGCCGAAGATGCCCAGGCGCAGGCTGCTCTGGCGCGGGTCCAGGCCCAGGCGCTCGAACTCGTCGGCAATGGCCAGCATGTAGCTCGGCGTGACCATGATGATCTGCGGCTGGAAGTCCTGGATCAGCTGCACCTGGCGCTCGGTCTGCCCGCCGCCAAACGGCACCACGGTCAGGCCCAGTTTTTCGGCGCCGTAGTGCGCGCCCATGCCGCCGGTGAACAGGCCATAGCCGTAGCTGATGTGCACCAGGTCGCCGGGCTGGGCACCGCCGGCGCGGATGGAGCGCGCCACCACCGTGGCCCAGGTGTCGATGTCTTTCAGCGTGTAGCCCACCACCGTGGGCTTGCCGGTGGTGCCGCTGGAAGCGTGGATGCGCGCGCACTTTTCCCGCGGCACCGCGAACATGCCAAACGGGTAGCTGTCGCGCAGGTCGTGCTTGGTGGTGAAGGGAAATTTCGCCAGGTCGGTCAGGCTGCGGCAGTCGTCCGGGTGCACGCCGGCGGCGTCGAACTTGGCGCGGTAAACCGGCGAGTTCTGGTACGCGTGGCGCAGCGTGGCCTGCAGGCGCTTGAGCTGCAGGGAACGCAGCTCGTCGACGCTGGCCTTCTCGATCGGCTCCAGGGGTAACGGGCTCATGCGCTCACCTCTTCTTGAAAGACTTGTCCGGGAATCACCGCGCTCTTGCCGCGGAACAGGGCCACCACCTCGCCGCGCTGGTTGCTGACCTTCATGTCGTAGATGCCGTGGCGACCCTGAAGCGTCTGCTCGACGCCCTCGCAGGTCAGCACATCACCCGCATGGGCCGGCTTCAGGAACTCGATGCTGCAGCCCGCGGCCACCGCGTTCTTGTTGTAGCTGTTGCAGGCAAAGGCGAACGTGGAGTCGGCCAGCGTGAAGATGAAGCCCCCGTGGCAGATCTGGTGGCCGTTGAGGTGCAGGGGCTGCACGGCCATGCGGATCACCGCGCGGCCAGGCTCGACCAAGAGCAGTTCCATGCCCATCGTGTCCTTGCTGGCCACATCGACAGCAAACATGGTGCGGCCGACCGTTTCGGCGCGTTCATGGGGCGTCATGCTCATTCCCCCTTGAACTGTGGCGCGCGCTTCTGGCGGAAGGCCGTCACACCCTCGATGTAGTCGTGTGTGCGGCCCAGTGCCGACTGCGTGTCGCGCTCCACGTCCAGCTGCTCGTTCAGCGTGCGGGTGCCCGCGTCCCGCAACAGGGCGCGGGTGGCGACCAGGGCCTTGGTCGGCATCACGGCCAGCTTCTCGGCCATCGCCAGGGCAGCGGCCAGCGGGTCGTCCTGCACGTCCCAGATCATGCCCCACTCTTTGGCCTGCGCGGCGGGCAGCTTGTCGCCCGTCATCGCCAGCGCCATGGCACGCGCCAGGCCCAGGCGCTCCACCAGGAACCAGCTGCCGCCGGCATCGGGGATCAGGCCGATCTTGCTGAAGGCCTGGATGAAACTGGCGCCCGGCGCGGCAATGGCGATGTCGCAGGTCATGGCCAGCGAGGCGCCCGCGCCCGCGGCCACGCCGTTGACGGCCGCGATCACCGGCATGCGCAGCGACTGGATGCGCCGCGCCGTGGGGTTGAAAGCCTGGTCGATCACCGGGCCGGGGTCGGCACGTTGCACCAGGTCGGGGCCGGGCTCGAAATCGAACTCGGCCAGGTCGGCCCCGGCGCAGAAACCGCGCCCGGCGCCGGTGAGCACCAGCGCGCGGATGGCCGGGTTGGCCTCTGCACGGTCCAGCGCGGCCCACAGATCGCGGTGCATCTGGCGGGTGAAGCTGTTGAGCGCCTCGGGTCGGTTGAGGGTGAGCAAGGCAACGGCGCCGCGCTCTTCATAGAGCACGGTGGTGCCGGCGGTGGGGGTGTTCATGGGCATTTGTCTCCTCGGGCCAGCATCAGGCGGCCCCGGTCATGGGTGTTCACTCGACAATTTACCATTAACCGACCGAGCAGTCGGCTAATGTTTTCCCTTGGTTGACGCAGCACACCGGCACATCAGGTGCGGCTATAGTTGACGCGCACGTCAACTCCAGCCCCTATCGAAGGACACCCATGAGCGAGACCTCCACCCCCGAACTGATCCAGGTGAGCACGCAAGGCCGCGTCGGCATCGTGACGCTGAACCGCCCCAAGCAGCTCAACGCGTTGAACGACCAGTTGATGGACGAACTCGGTGCCGCGCTCAAGGCCTTCGATGCCGACGACAACATCGGCTGCATCGTGATCACGGGCAGTGAAAAAGCCTTTGCCGCTGGCGCCGACATTTCGGCCATGGCCAAGTACAACTTCCACGAGGTCTACAAAGGCGACTACATCACCCGCAACTGGGAAACCATCCGTTCGATCCGCAAGCCGGTGATCGCGGCGGTCGCCGGTTTTGCGCTGGGCGGCGGCTGCGAGCTGGCCATGATGTGCGATTTCATCATTGCCGCCGACAACGCCAAGTTCGGGCAACCCGAGATCAAGATCGGCATCATCCCCGGCGCCGGCGGCACGCAGCGCCTGCCACGCGCCGTGGGCAAGGCCAAGGCGATGGACATGGTGCTCACCGGCCGCATGATGGACGCCACCGAGGCCGAACGCGCCGGGCTGGTGAGCCGCGTGGTGCCACTGAACCAGCTGATGGACGAAACCCAGGGCGCCGCGCTCATGATCTGCGAGTACTCGCTGCTCAGCGTGATGGCCGCCAAGGAAAGCGTCAACCGCGCGTTCGAGGGCAGCCTGTCCGACGGCGTGATGTTCGAGCGCCGCCTGTTCCACGCGCTGTTCGCCACCGCAGACCAGAAGGAAGGCATGGACGCCTTTCTCAACAAACGCAAGGCCAGCTTCTCGCACAGCTGAACTTTTTCACGGCGGTTTTTGAACGCGGCCTGAGACCCGCTGAAAATCTCGCTATAATCCTGCCTGCTTCGGCGATATAGCTCAGTTGGTTAGAGCGCAGCATTCATAATGCTGATGTCGGTGGTTCAAGTCCACCTATCGCCACCAGATTTGAAAGCGGGTTCCGGCAACGGAATCCGCTTTTTTTTCGCCGATTCTTTGCCGGCTTCTTCGCGGTAGTTAGCGCCATGGCCATCAAATCCACCATCTTCAAGGCGAACCTGCAGATTGCAGACATCGACCACGGCTACTACGCCGACCACGCGCTGACGCTGGCCCGCCACCCGAGCGAGAACGACGAACGCATGATGGTGCGGCTGGTGGCGCTGGCGCTGCACGCGCACGAGTTGCAGGACACCTGCCGCGGCGACGGCACGCTGGCCTTTGGCGCCGGCCTGTCCGACCCGGACGACCCGGACGTGTCGCTGACCGACTACACCGGGCGCAAGCGCCTGTGGATCGAAGTGGGCCAGCCGGAAGACAAGCCGCTGGCCAAGGCCTGCAGCAAGGCCGACGCGGTGGTGCTCTACGCTTTTGGCTCCGCCGCCGACGTGTGGTGGCGCGGCATCGCGACCAAGCTCACGCGCCTGGACCGCCTGCAGGTGTGGCGCCTGCCCACCGAGGTGGCGCCCGCGCTGGCCGCCATGGCCGAGCGCAGCATGCAGCTGCAGGCCACCGTGCAGGAAGGCGCGCTCACGCTCTCCAGCACGCAGGGCAGCGTGCACATCGAACCGATTCGCTGGCGCTGAACCGCGGGTGCTGTGCCACTGGTGCTGTGACGCTGACCGGCGCGGCTGACACGGCGTCTGACCACGCGACCGGCACCGGACCGATCAGCCGTGGTGTCCCGCGTGCCAGCCCTGCACGCCCAGCAGGCCCTCGGCCAGCGCCTGCGGCACAGCCTCCAGGGGCGTGGCCATGGTGTCGTTCCAGCGGTTGAGAAAGGCGAACATCGCCACCACCCCGAGAATTTCGACGATCTGGTCGTCGCTCCAGTGCTGCTGCAGTTCGGCGAACTGCGCGTCGGTCACCGCGTTGGGCTGAGCCGCGGCGGCCAGCGCAAAGTCCAGCGCCAGGCGCTCGCGCTCGCTGTAGTGCGGGCTGCTGCCGTAGGCCCAGATGTCGGCCAGCTTGTCGTCCCTGACCCCGAAGTTCTTGGCGCCCAGCAGGGTATGGGCCTGGCAGTAGCGACAGCCCGCCGCCTGGCTCACCACATGGCCGACGAGGCGGCGAAAACCCAGGTCCACCTCGCCGGCGGGGTCCATCACGGCCGCATTGAGCTGGGCAAAGGCCTGCACCAGGCGCGGCTTGCGCTGCATGGTCAGCACGCTGTTGGGGGTGAAGCCGAGCGTGCCCAGGAAAAAATCGAAATGGGCCTTGAGTTCGGGTGTGGTCTCGGGCGGCAAGGGTTGCAGGCGGGCCATGGGGTCTCCGTGTGGTGCGAGCGGCCATTGTGCCGAGGGCGACGCAAGCGCACCCTCATGCCCTCAGACCTGCGCGCCTTCAGATCCACAGGCGGCGGTAGGCGCCGTCGGGGTTGTGGGTGCGGGCCTGGTGCTCGACGTCGAAACGTCGCCCGCCGCGCGGATCGGTCCCGCGCCCCGCGATGTAGAGCCAGTTGCCCTGGTTGCTGTACACATCAAAGTCGACCAGCTGGGACTCGAACCAGGCCGCGCCGGCCCGCCAGTCGCCGCCCAGGTCGTGGATGAGGTAGCTGGCGACCACCTGGCGCATGCGGTTCGACAAATAGCCGGTGGCCGCCAGTTCGCGCATGCCAGCGTCCACGAAAGCTTGCCCGGTGCGACCCGCGCACCAGCGCTCGAACCCCACCGCGTTGTGCCGCACCTCGCGGTGCTCTGGCCTGGCCGACAAGCCGCGCGTCCGGTAGAGCGCCCGGCCGTGGCGCCAGTGCATGCAGCGGAAGTGGTCGCGCCAGAGCAGCTCGAACCACAGCCAGTGGCTGCCGTCGCTGGCGCCCTGCTCGGCTTCAAATGCCCGCAGCGCTTGCAGCGCCATGCGCGGCGAGAGCGCGCCGGTGGCCAGCCAGGGCGACCATTTGCTGGAGTAGTCCAGCCCCATCAAGCCGTTGCGCGTGGCCTTGTAGCGGTGCGGCAAGCCACGGGCGAGGTAGCGCTGCAGATGCGCCAGGGCCGCGGTTTCGCCGCCTCGGCCGTGCGGCTCGGTGTAGGGAAAGGCACTGCGCGGGTCTGACGCCACAGAGGCGGCGGCATCGACCGGGGCGTCGGGCGATGGCATCCAGACGGGCCAGGGCGGCAGCGCATCGGGCGCTTCCAGCGTCGGGCGCACGCGCACGCCGGAGCGCTCCAGCCCTTGGCGAAAGGCCGTGAACACCTCGGGCACGGCCTCGGGCGCCCAGGGCAGGTCGTCGGGGTGCAGCAGGCTGGACTGCCAGACCGTGTGCACCGTGAGCCCGCCCGCGCGCAAGGCTGCCACGGCCGCCTGCTCTTCGGGCGCCTCGATGGCTTCGCACACGAGCGTGTCGGCACCCGTGGCGCGGGCCAACGCCAGCAAGGCCGCGACCGGGTCGCCGGTGGCCTCAACCAGACCGCTCCCCCGGGCCACCAGCGCGCGGCCCACATCGTTCAGCGTGTCGCGCAGAAAGGCACGCCGGTGCAACCCCACCCGCTCGAAGCCCCAAGGCGCCACCCGCTCACCCGGCGGCGGGTGCACCACCACCGGCAGCAAGGCCGCGCCGCGCGCCCGCGCGATCTCGGTGGCGCGGTGCAGCGCCGGCTGGTCGTGCAGGCGCAGGTCCTGGCGGAACCAGAACAGCACCATGGGTGCGTGCATCAAAGTGGGCATGTTGTTTCAGGACAGCGAGAACGGGGCCGTGTCGTCGGCACGCTGAGAACGCCGTCGGGCCGGGCCTCGGGGCCCTTGCGCAAGCCGTGCGCTGCACGAGGGCGTCGCGGGCAGCGCGAGCGGTGGACGGGTCGCGCACCTGCTCGACGGGGTTGCGACGCGCGTGGGGTTGATGCCAGCGGTGCCGCTCTGCATCGGCCGCTGGCGCCCGTGGATGCCGGGCTCGTGGTCGGGAAACTGGCGCGCCAGCCACCGCGCAACCGGGGCCCAGTGCCGCCACAGCGGGTAGGCAGCGACCGACACCAGCAGGACGCGCAGGCGCAAATTGAGCCAGCCGGTGTCGCGCAGCATGGCCACGCAGTCGTCCACCACGGGCCCGCCGGCGCGGCCCTGCACCCGCGACTCGACATGGGCCGGGTTGAAATTGTTTTCACGCAGACCCAGGGTGCCCAGCCAGGGTCAGCCGCCGGTGGGGCCGTGCTCGACCCAGATCAGTTCCCCGGTGTCCACGCCCAGCGAAGCCGCTTTCTGCACCAGGCGCTCGCGCACATCGGCGGGCAACTGGGGTTCGCGCGCCAGGATCCACAGGTAATCGGTGTCCGGCCCCATGACCATGGCCCAGCGGTACTGCTCGTCCAGCGCCACGACGTGGTAGCCACCGTAGAAGGGGCCGAAGAACGAGACCTTCAGTGACGCGGTGCTGGGGTCGCCCGTGAACACGGCACGGCCTTCGGCTTCGCTCCACTGGCCTTTGGCGGCGTCATAGCCGCGGTTGATCACGCGCACACTGCCGTCGGGTTGCAGGGCGTACTGCGCGGTCACGCGGCTCAGGCCGCGCTCGAAGCGGTGGTCCAGGCGCGCGATCTCGAACCACTCGCCCATGTAGCGCTGGGCGTCAAAAGGACTCACCACGGCCACGCCCTTGGGTGGCGCGGTCGAACAGCCGGTCAGGCCGAGCAGCAGCGCGGCCACCAGGGCCGCCAGCCAGAACGAAGGCCGCCCGAGACGCAGCGCTCGGTTGAAAGACAAAGGGGCGGTGGACATGGTGAGCTCCCGTTCAATCGTGCAATAAAAGGCCGGGTAAAAGCCGGATGGCGCGCTGTCCAAGACAAACACAGGGCGAGCGTACACGGCGGCTCGCGCCGCGGCGTAAGCACTTGCAAAAAGCCCCAAGACCCCGCTGCGTGAGACAATGCCCGCCGTCGCGGCAGCCCGTCTGCCCGGCCCATTCCCGTCCTCAACAGCCTCTGGATGCACACCATGAACCGCTGCACACACGCCCCCGCCGGGGCTTTCTTCGCCGCCGCGCCCGCCCGCCGGGCCGGCCTGCTGCTCGCGCTGGCCCTCGCCGCCAGCCCGCTGGTCCAGGCCGAGGCCCTGCCCCGCGCCTTCCCCGACAACGCCTTGCGCGGCAAGATGACCGTCACCCAGCCGCCCGAGATCGTGCTGAACGGCCAGCCGGCCCGGCTCTCGCCCGGCTCGCGCATCCGCAACGTGAACAACACGCTGGCCCTCTCGGGCACGCTGGTGGGCCAGGCGCTGACCGTGAACTACACACGCGACAGCTACGGGCTGGTGCACGAGGTCTGGATCCTCTCGCCCAACGAGATCGCGCAGAAGCGCCGCACCACCGCCAACTGAACCCGCTGGTTTGCGCCTGCTGCCGCGCACGCACGGCACGATCCGTTTCAACTGCGCAGCGCCGGTGCGCTGCCGCTTGCCCTTTCACGACCTTCACTTCCCGCACGACCATGTCCAAAAAAGTCTTCATCAAAACCTTTGGCTGCCAGATGAACGAGTACGACTCGGACAAGATGGCCGACGTGCTGGGCGCCGCCCAGGGCTACACCCAGACGCAGGACGTGGATGAGGCCGACCTGATCCTGTTCAACACCTGCTCGGTGCGCGAGAAGGCGCAGGAAAAGGTGTTCTCCGACCTCGGCCGCGTGAAGCACCTGAAAGAAAAAGGCGTGCTCATCGGCGTGGGCGGCTGCGTGGCCAGCCAGGAAGGCGCCGAGATCATCAAGCGCGCGCCCTACGTGGACGTGGTGTTCGGCCCGCAGACCCTGCACCGCCTGCCCGAGATGCTGAACCAGCGCGCGCGCCAGGCGCTGCCGCAGGTGGACATCAGCTTCCCCGAAATCGAGAAGTTCGACCACCTGCCGCCCGCGCGCGTGGAGGGTGCCTCGGCCTTCGTGAGCATCATGGAAGGCTGCTCCAAGTACTGCAGCTACTGCGTGGTGCCCTACACGCGCGGCGAAGAGGTGAGCCGCCCGTTCGACGACGTGCTGGTGGAAGTGGCCGGGCTGGCCGACCAGGGTGTGCGCGAGGTGACGCTGCTGGGCCAGAACGTGAACGCCTACCGCGGCCAGATGGGCGACACCGCCGAAATCGCCGACTTCGCGCTGCTGCTCGAATACGTGGCCGACATCCCGGGCATCGAGCGCATCCGCTACACCACCAGCCACCCCAACGAGTTCACGCCGCGCCTGATCGAGGCCTATGCCAGCATCCCCAAGCTGGTGAGCCACCTGCACCTGCCGGTGCAACACGGCTCAGACCGCATCCTCATGGCCATGAAGCGCGGCTACACCGCCATGGAATACAAGAGCACGGTGCGCAAGCTGCGCGCGATCCGTCCGGACTTGGCCATGAGCAGCGACTTCATCGTCGGCTTCCCGGGCGAGACCGAAGACGACTTCCAGAAAATGATGAAGCTCATCGACGACGTGGGCTACGACATCAGCTTCAGCTTCATCTTCAGCCCGCGCCCCGGCACGCCCGCGGCCAACCTGCCCGACGACACGCCGCACGCCGTGAAGCTGCAGCGCCTGCAGCAACTGCAGGCCGCGCTGGAGGCGAACGTGCAGCGCATCAGCGCCAGCCGCGTGGGCACGGTGCAGCGCATTTTGGTGGAAGGGCCGTCGCGCAAGTCCAGCACGGCCGTGCCCGAGCTGATGGGCCGCACCGAGTGCAACCGCGTCGTGAACTTCCCCGCCGGCCCGAACGCCGCGCGCCTGGTGGGCCAGATGGTGGACGTGCGCATCACCGACACCCACGGCTACACGCTGCGCGGCGAGGTGCGGGTGGCGGAATCGGTGCTGGGCGATTGAACGTCTTGCGCATCCGGCCAACGGTGAAGACCTTCCGCTTCTCGTTCGCCCAGCTGCTGCTGGTGGCCTTTGTGCTCATCGGCGTGCTGCTCGGCGCGGCGGCCCTGCGCGCGCTGTTCTCGCTGGAAAGCCTGATGGCGCAGAGCCGCGACAGCGCGGCGCAGGCGGTGGCGCTGTCCACCGCGGCGCAGTCGCTCAACGAACGCAGCCTGACCATGGAACGCGCGGCGCGGCAGTCGCTGGTGCTGCGCGACAGCCAGCTGCGCCAGCGCTTCCTGGAGGCCTCCGGCCACGCGCGTGACATCTTGCGGCGCCTGGAAGAGAACGAGCTGCCGCCCACCTACAGCGTGCGCTGGCGGCGCCAGCTGGGCGAGATCGCGGAATTGCTCGATGGGCCGGCCGAAACCGCGCTGGAACGCGAGCAGGAGGTGATGGTCGCCTTCCGCTCGCTCGACAGCCACAACGCCGCCATTGCCCAACAGGTACAGGCCATCATCGCCCAGCGCAACGAGGCGCTGCAAGACCGCGTCGAGCGCAGCCGGCAGCAACTCACCACCCAGGTGATGGGCTCCATCGGCTTGGCGGCGCTGATGGCGGCGGGCTTCGGCGTGTGGCTGGTGCGCCCGCTGAAAAGGCTGGAGAAGGCCATCCAGGCGCTGGGCGAGAACCGGCTCGACCTGCCGGTGGACATCCAGGGCCCGTCGGACGTGCGCCGGGTGAGCCAGCAGCTGGAATGGCTGCGCCTGCGCCTGACCGAGCTGGATGCCGACAAGGCACGTTTCCTGCGCCACATCTCGCACGAGTTGAAAACGCCGCTGGCCTCGCTGCACGAAGGCGTGGCGGTGCTGGGCGACGGCGTGGCCGGGCCGCTCAACCCGAGCCAGGCCGAGGTGGTGGGCATCCTGCGGCACAACACCCAGCTGCTGCAGCGCCAGATCGAAGGGCTGCTGCGCTTCAACGCGGCGGCCTTCCAGGCGCGCCAGCTCAAGCGCGAGCGCACCGACCTGCTGTTGCTGCTGGAAGAACAGATCGAGGCCCAGCGGCTGCACTGGCAATCCAGCGGCCTCTCGGTGCGGGCCGAGGGCCGGCCGCTGTTGCTGCCGGTGGACCGCGAACTGATGGCCTCTGCCCTGGGCAACCTGCTGATCAACGCGATCCGCTTCTCACCGCCGGGCGGCACGGTCCGGCTGGCGCTGAGCGAGGCGCCGGGCTGGGCGTGCATCGACATCACCGACGAAGGCCCTGGCGTGGCCGAGGCCGACCGCGAGCGCATCTTCGAGCCCTTCTACCGCGGCGAGTGCCAGCCCGAAGGCGCGGCGCGCGGCACCGGCATCGGCCTGTCCATCGTGCACGAGTACATTGTGGCCCACGGCGGACGCATCCAGCTGCTGCCCGCCGCCACCGGCGCCCATTTCCGCATCGAACTACCCCATGCGTCCTGACCGTCTTTCACGCCCCGCCGGCCTGGTGCGCCACCTCGCCGTGCTGGCCCTGGCCCTGGGCCTGGGGGCTTGCGCCACGTCCCCGCCACCACCTGGCTCGCCGCTCGCTTCACCGGCCTCGTCACCGCCGTCGTCACCCGCCCCACCCACACTGCCGAGCCCGAACACAGCACTGGTGTGCGGCGCGGCGGCCACCCTGGCAGGCGCGGCCAACGCGTCGACGTCAGTCGTTGACGCGCCCACCGCCCAAGCCGGCGCAACGCCTGCAGCGGCCTGCGCGCCGATGGCCGACATCGACCCCGCCCACGCCTGGGCCATCAACTTCCTGCTGGGCTACGCCGAGCGGCTGCACGGCCTCTCCCCAGCCGAACTGACCAGCGAAATCACCTCGCTGGGTGAGCCGGGCCAGCAGCTCATGGGGCAGATGCAGCTGGGATTGGCGCTCAGCAAGAGCCAGCAGCCGGTGGACACGGCGCGCGCACTGGGTCTGTTTCAGCGGGTTATCGCCCAGAACGGCACCGCCGCCACACCCTTCAAGCCCCTGGCCCGGCTGCTGGCGACCCGGCTGATCGACCGCCGACGCCTGGAGGACACGGTGGAGCGCCAGAACCAGCAGCTGCGAGAACAGCAGCGGCGCATCGAGCAACTGACCGAACGCCTGGAAGCCATGCGCGCCATTGAACGCAGCCTCACCCGCCCCGGCAACGCCCCTGGTCTGCGCAGCCCGCGCCCGCCGGTATCCCCATGAACAGCACCGCCACCCCGACCGCCGCGCCACGCGCCCGCCTGCTGGTGGTGGACGACGACGCCGACATGCTGCGCCTGCTGGCCATGCGCCTGGGTTCGGCGGGCTACCAGGTCACCTCGGTGGGTTCAGCCGAGGCCGCGCTCAGCCAGCTCGACATGGAGCGGCCCCAGCTGGTGTTGTCCGACGTGCGCCTGCCGGGCAAAGACGGCCTGGCGCTGTTCGACGAGATCCGCGCGCGCCACCCCTCGCTGCCGGTGATCTTGCTCACCGCACACGGCACCATTCCGGACGCGGTGGAGGCCACCTCGCGCGGCGTCTTCACCTACCTCACCAAGCCCTACGACGCCAAAGAGCTGCTGGAGAAGATCGCCCAGGCATTGGCCCTGGGCGCCCCGGCCAGCGCCAGCCCGCAGGCCGATGAGGCCTGGCGCAGCGAGATCGTGAGCCGCTCCAACCGCATGGCCGACCTGCTGGCCGAGGCGCGGCTGGTGGCCCAGTCCGACGCCAGTGTGCTGCTGCGCGGCGACAGCGGGGCCGGCAAGGAACTGCTGGCCCGCGCCATCCACCGCGCCAGCCCACGCGCGGCCAAGCCTTTCATCGCCGTGAACTGCGGCGCCATTCCCGAGGCGCTGCTCGAATCCGAGCTGTTCGGCCATGTGAAAGGCGCCTTCACCGACGCGGTGGCGAACCACAAGGGCCTGTTCCAGGCGGCCGACGGCGGCACCCTGCTGCTCGACGAGATCGGCGACATGCCGCCCGCGCTGCAGGTGAAGCTGCTGCGCGTGCTGCAGGAACGCGCGGTGCGCCCGCTGGGTTCGAGCCAGTCGGTGCCGGTGGACGTGCGCATCATCTCGGCCACCCACCGCAACCTGGAAGCCGCCATGGCCAGCGCGCAGTTCCGCGAGGACCTGTACTACCGGCTCAACGTGGTCACGCTCACGCTGCCGACGCTGGCCGAGCGGCGCGAAGACATCGCCCTGCTGGCCAACCACTTCCTGTCGAAGCTGGCGGCCAAGTACGGCAAGCGCAGCTCGGGCTTCGCGCCCGAGGCCCTGAAGGCACTGACCATGGCCGCCTGGCCGGGCAATGTGCGCCAGCTCTACAACGTGGTGGAGCAGGTGTGCGCCCTGTCCACCACGCCGCTGGTGTCGCTGGCGCTGGTGCAGCGCGCCCTGCGCACGCCCTCGGTGGAGGTGCTCAGCTTCACCGAGGCCAAGCAGCGCTTCGAGCGCGCCTACCTGGTGGACCTGCTGAAGATGACCGACGGCCACGTGGCCGACGCCGCGCGCCTGGCGCAGCGCAACCGCACCGAGTTCTACCGCCTGTTGCAGAAGCACGCGCTGACGCCCGGCCTGTTCAAGAGCGACGGCGTGACAGGCGCTGGAGGCGAGGCTGTCGCTGATTCGTGACAGGCGAAAGCCGTTGAAATTCAACGTCTTTTTATCGACACAGGCACGGGCTGTCGCCAGACAGCGACAAAAACGGCGGGTTTTGCGCCCGCCGGTGCGCCGCCTCGGGCCTTCGGGCCCCAAAAATGCTGCAAATGCTTGATTTAAAAGCACTTTTTTGCACTGGCACAGGGTTTGCACCTAGAAGGGCATGCCCACCCTTTTTTCACGCCTTTTCACACCCGTCGCCTCCCCTTGGCGGCAGGGGCTGTTGGTGGCGCTGTGCTGGCTGGCCGGGGCGTCGGCCCATGCACAGCGCTTTGACTGGGACCAGCTGACGCAGCTGGCGCAGACAGCGTCACAACAGGCGTTTCGGGCAAACAGCGACACCCTGCCCGCCGCGCTCACCGAGCTGAGTTACGACCAGATCCGGGACATCCGCTTCCAGCCGGCCCAGTCCCTGTGGCGCGAAGGCGCCTTGCCTTTCGAGGCCCAGTTTTTCCACCTCGGCCATCTGCAGACCCAGCCGGTGCGCATCCACGAGCTCGGGCCTGACGGCCAGGTCACCCCCCTGCCCTACCGCAGCAGCGACTACCACTTCGGCGCCAACACGGTCGATCCCAACAGCTGGGGCGACGTCGGCCACACGGGCTTTCGCCTGCACCACCGGCTCAACTCGCCGGATGTCATGGACGAACTGGTGGTCTTTCTGGGCGCGAGCTATTTCCGCGCGCTCGGCGCCGGCCAGCAATACGGCCTGTCGGCACGCGGTCTGGCCATCGACACGGTGGGCGGCAGCGGCGAAGAGTTTCCGCGCTTCACCCGTTTCTGGCTGCAGCGGCCCGCCGCTGGCGCGACGGACGCCACGGTCTACGCCCTGCTGGAGTCGCCCCGGGCCACGGGCGCCTACCGCTTCGTCGTGCGCCCGGGTGAGCAGACCGTGATGACCGTGCATGCACGGGTGTTCCTGCGCAAGGGCGCTGGCCCGGTGCACACGCTGGGCCTGGCGCCGCTCACAAGCATGTTCTTTTTTGGCGAGAACCAGCCGCGACCCGGCGATTTCCGCCCCGAGGTGCACGACTCCGACGGCCTGATGCTGGTCAATGGCGATGGCGAATGGCTGTGGCGCCCGCTGCAGAACCCCCGCCACGTGCAGGTGAGTTCGTTTGCCCTGCGCAGCCCGCGCGGCTTCGGCCTGATGCAGCGCGACCGCCAGTTCAGCAGTTACGAGGACGTGGAAGCCCGCTACGAACGCCGCCCCAGCGCCTGGGTGCGCCCGCTCGGCGACTGGGGCGACGGCCGGGTGGAGCTGGTGCAGTTGCCCACCCCCGACGAAACCGAAGACAACATCGTCGCCTACTGGGTCCCCGCCGTGCTGCCGGCACCCGGCCAGCCGCTGGAACTGGCCTACGAACTGGCCTGGCAGGGTGACACGCAGGTGCGCCCGCCCTCATCCTGGGTCACCCAGACGCGGCGCGGCTTCGGCTACACGCGGCTGAGCGCCGCCGAACAGGCCGGCCAGGTGCAGTTCGTGCTGGATTTCGCCGGCCCGGCACTGGACGCCCTGCCCGCCCATGCGCCGGTTCAGGTGCGGGTCAGCAGCGACGCCAATGGCCGCGTGCTCGAACAACTGGCCTACCCCAATCCCGCCACGCGCAGCTGGCGCGTCACCTTGCGCGTGCAGCGCGTCGACCCGGCACAACCGGTCGAGCTGCGCGCTTACCTCCAACACCAACAGGACGTCGTGAGTGAAACATGGACACATCTGCTGATTCCCGAATGAACCCGTCGCCCCTGACCCGCAGCGCGCTGCGCGAGGAACGCCACCCGAACGCCGTCACGGCGCCGCCGATCCACCGCGGCTCCATGCCGGCGCTGCCCTGGCTGGGCTTCTGGAACAGCCTGGCCCACCACCTGGGTGTGCGGCGGGTCCACACGCCCGCGCACGGCGATCCACACGCCCCGATGGCGTGGCAGCGCGCGGCCGACCGCCGCCGGCTGGTGTTCGCGCTGCTCACGGTGCTGAGCACCGCCACCGCGGCCACGTTGTTTGCCAGCGTGCAGCCCGAGCACGACAGCGCCTGGCTGCAGCACGCCCAGCTGGCGCTGTTCACGCTGCTGTCGGCCTGGGTGGTCACCGGCTTCGTGACCGCGCTGATGGGCTTCTGGGTGTCGCTGCGCGGCGATGCCCACACCCTCTCAGCCGCTGCGGTGCGCGACCATGCCATGAACCCCGCGGCCCGCACGGCCATCATCATGCCGATCTGCAACGAGGACGTGGCCACCGTGTTCGCCGGCCTGCGCGCCACCTGCGAATCGCTCGCCGGCACCGGCCACGCCCGGCAGTTCGACGTGTTCGTGCTGTCCGACAGTTACGACCCCGCCATCGCTGCCGCCGAGCGCCGCGCCTGGGAAGCGCTGCGCGCCGCCCTGGCCGCCCAGCCGGAACTGCCACCGATCGAGGTGTATTACCGCCTGCGCACCCGCCGCACGCACCGCAAGGCCGGCAACGTGGCCGACTTCTGCCGCCGCTGGGGCAAAGACTACGACTACATGGTGGTGCTCGATGCCGACAGCGTCATGAGCGGCAGCTGCCTGGTGTCCATGGTCAAGCTGATGGAAGCCCATCCGCGCGCCGGCATCATCCAGACCGCCACCCAGGCCATCGGCCACGCCACGCTGCACGCCCGCGCGCAGCAGTTTGCGTCTCGCGTCACCGGGCGCCTGTTCACGCTGGGCATGCAGTTCTGGCAGCTCGGCGAATCGCACTACTGGGGCCACAACGCCATCATCCGCCTCGAACCCTTCATGAAGCACTGCGCGCTGGCGCCCATCCAGGGCACGGGCGGCATGTCCGGCGGCATCATGAGCCACGATTTTGTGGAAGCCGCGCTGATGCGCCGCGCCGGCTACCACGTCTGGCTGGTGTCCGACCTGAACGGCAGCTACGAGCAGCAGCCGCCCGACCTGCTGAGCGAGCTGCAGCGCGACCGCCGCTGGTGCCAGGGCAACCTGCAGAACGCGCGCCTGATCGCCGAGCCCGGCATCCACCGGGTGCACCGCGCCATGTTCGCCATTGGCGCCATGTCCTACCTGTCGGCCCCGCTGTGGCTGGCCTTCCTGACGCTGGGCACCACCCTCTGGGTGACGGACGCCGCGGCCGTGCCGCTGTGGCACGCGGTGCCGGCCGAGTTGCGTGGGCTGTGGATGTGGACGCTGGCCATGCTGTTCCTGCCCCGCGTGCTGGGCGTGCTGGCGGTCTTCCTCAAAGGCGAGCAGCGGTCCTTCGGCGGCCCCGCGGCCCTGCTGCGCAGCGCGGCGGTGGAAACGGTGCTGGCGCTCACGCAGGCGCCGGTGCGCATGCTGGGCCACTCGCTGTTCGTGCTGGTGGCGCTGACCGGGCTGAAGCTGGAATGGAAGTCGCCCCCGCGCGAGGCCGCCGGCGTGAGCTGGGGCGACGCCGCCGCCCGCCTGGCCCCCATGACGGTGGTGATCGGCCTGCTGGCGATCGGTGTGGCCGCGCTCAACCCGGCCGCCCTGATCTGGCTGGCGCCGGTGGCGCTGCCGCTGCTCTTCTCGGTGCCGCTTGCGGTGGCCACCAGCCACGTCGAACTGGGCAGCTGGATGCGCGCCCACGGCGTGCTGCTGATCCCGGAAGAATCGTGGTCGCCCGCCGTGCTGCGCCGCGCCTGGCGCCACGCCAGCCGGCTGGCGCTGCGGGCGGCCTGAGGCGCGCGCAGAACCGGCGGTTTCAGGGTCAGGGCGGCGGTGCCTTCAGGTAGCGTTCGTCCGACCAGGTGGCCAGCCACTGGGGCGCAAAGGCCATGAAGATGGCGCTGAACATGCCGGTGAGAAAGGCATCGCCCCAGGCCATCAGCCAGCGCGCCACCAGCGCCTGCTCCAGCGCCACGCCACCGGCCAGCCGGTAATAGGCCTCCATCAGCACGCCCGAGAGGAAGACCGCGGCCGCCGTCACGAGGAAACCGCGCCCCAGCGTGTAGATGAACGGATTGGGCGGCAGCCAGCGCCGCAACACGGCCCCCAGACCCATCGCAATGGTCGCGGGCACCAGCCCGATCCACACCGCCTGCGACAGCGTCGCCTCCAGACCCGCGCTGCCCACCACCCAGACCACGGCGCCCACCAGGGCGAGCACCAGCACCGCCAGCGGCCAGCCCAGCATGAGTACCAACAGGGAGGCGCCGGAAAACTGCACCTGCAGGCCCTGCGGCATCTGCTGCGGCAGCAGCCAGAGCCAGGGCAGGATGGCCAGCGAGGCCAGGGCAGGCGTGAGCAGCGGCCCCTGCAGCATGCGCCAGGGGCGCAGCCACAGCGCCGCGCTCAGTGCGAAGACGACCAGAACGGTTTCAAGGCGGAACAGCATGGACGGAAGTATGGCGGCCGCCCACCCCCATTTGCGTTGACTTGCGTCAACCCATGCCGGGCAGCTTGGGCATGCCTTTCATACCGCCCATGCGCTTGAGCATCTTCATCATGCCGCCGCCCTTCATCTTCTTCATCATGCCCTGCATCTGCTCGAATTCCTTGAGCAGGCGGTTGACCTCCTGCACCTGAACCCCGGCCCCGGCGGCGATGCGGCGCTTGCGCGTGGCCTTGATGATCTCGGGCTTGGTGCGCTCCTTGAGCGTCATGCTGCAGATGATGCCTTCCTTACGCTTGATGTCGCGCTCGGCGCGGTCCATGTCGGCCTCGGTGGCCTTGGCCGCCATGCCGCTGGGCAGCTTGTCCATCAGGCTGGAGAGGCCGCCCATCTGCTTCATCTGCCGGATCTGATCGAGGAAGTCGTTGAGGTCGAAGCCCTCGCCGCTCTTGACCTTGGCCGCGAGCTTCTGGGCCTGTGCCATGTCCACGCCGGCCGTGACCTGCTCCACCAAGGCCAGGATGTCGCCCATGCCCAGGATGCGCCCGGCGTGGCGCTCGGCGTCGAACACCTCCAGGCCGTCAATCTTCTCGGACACGCCGGCGAACTTGATCGGCGCGCCGGTGATCTGCCGCACCGACAGCGCCGCACCACCGCGCGAATCGCCGTCGAGCTTGGTCAGGATGATGCCGGTCAGCGGCAGCGCTTCCTTGAAGGCCTTGGCGGTGTTGACCGCGTCCTGGCCCTGCATGGCGTCGACCACGAACAGCGTTTCCACCGGGTTCAGCACGCCGTGCAGCTGCTGGATCTCGCGCATCAGCACCTCGTCGATCGCCAGGCGACCGGCCGTGTCGACCAGCAGCACGTCGAAGTAGTGGCGGCGCGCATGGTCGAGCGCGGCGCGTGCGATGTCCACCGGCTTCTGGTCGGGCGTGCTGGGGAACCACTCGGCGCCGGCCTGCGCCGTCACCATCTTGAGCTGCTCGATGGCGGCCGGACGGTAGACGTCGCCTGACACCGTGAGCACCTTCTTCTTGCGCTTCTCGATCAGGTGCTTGGCCAGCTTGGCGGTGGTGGTGGTCTTGCCCGCGCCCTGCAGGCCGGCCATCAGGATCACCGCCGGCGGCTGGGCCGCCAAATTGATGTCGGCCACACCCGCGCCCATGGTGGCGGTGAGCTCGCGGTTGACGATGCCCACCAGCGCCTGCCCCGGCGAGAGCGAGCCCACCACCTCCTGTCCCAGTGCCCGCTCTTTCACGCGGGCAATGAAATCGCGCACCACCGGCAGGGCCACGTCGGCCTCCAGCAGGGCCATGCGGACCTCGCGCAGCATGTCGGTGACGTTGCTTTCGGTGATGCGGGCCTGGCCGCGCATTTCCTTGACGATGCGTGAGAGGCGGTCGGAGAGGGCTGATGCCATGGTGCGCTCGGGAAAGGGTGAAGGAACCGCAGCGACGGGATCGCAGGGGCGGGCCGCGGGATCCGGGTGCGGTGGTGGGCCTGGGGCCTGGCCCGACGGGGTTCCGGCCAGGCCGGGCCGTTAAACTGTGCAAATGATTTTAGCTGCGCCCCGCTGCACGCTGCGTCTGACCCCCCACCCATGAACCTGCTGCCCGCTCTCTGGTCCAATCCGCCCGCTGCCCTGCTCGCGGCCGTGGCCGCCTTGTCGTACGCGGTGCTGGCCTGGGCCCACCCGCGCCTGAACCCGACGCAGACCCGCGCCGTGCTGGGCACGGCGTGGCTGCTGCACCTGCTGGTGCTGGCCACCGGCCTGACCGAGCAACCAGCCCGCTTCGGCTTTGCGCCCGCGCTCTCGGTCACGGCCTGGCTGGTGCTCACGGTGTACCTCATCGAAAACCGGCTCTACCCGCAAATGCGGGCCCGCTGGACGCTGGCGGTGCTGGGCACGCTCACGGTCTTGCTGGCCCTGGTGTTCCCGGGCACGCCCTACCCGGCGCTGCGCTCGGCCTGGCTGCCCCTGCACTGGGCGCTCGGCATTGCCTCGTACGGCCTGGTGAGCGCTGCGGTGGTGCACGCCTGGATGATGCAGCGCGCCGAAAAATCCATGCGCGCCGGGACCGCGCCCGACACGGCCATGCCGCTGCTGATGCTGGAACGCCTCACCTTCCGTTTTCTGGCCGCCGGCTTTGCCCTGCTCAGCGCCACCCTGCTGGCGGGCTGGTGGTTTTCCGAAGCGCTGAACCACCGCATGGTGTGGGACCACAAGACCATCTTCTCGGTGCTGTCGTGGCTCACCATGGGCGTGCTGCTGCTGGGCCGCTGGCAACTGGGCTGGCGCGGCCACCTGGCCGCCCGCACGCTCTACGTGGGCGCCGGCTTTCTGCTGCTGGGTTACGCCGGCTCGCGCTTTGTGCTGGAAGTGGTGCTGCACCGCGCCTGACGACCCGCCCCACCCGACACTCCCCGATGAAATACCTGCTCGTATTGGCCGTGCTGATGGTCGCGTTCTGGATCTGGCGCAACAACCGGCTGGGCAATGACAAGCCACCGCCGCCGCCTGCGCAAAAGCCACCGGTGCTGCGCAAACCCACCACGATGGTGGCCTGCCTCGAATGCGGTACGCACCTGCCACAGAGCGAGGCCGTGATGGGGCGTGATGGCGCCTACTGCAGCCCCGAACACCGGGCGCTGGGCGAGGACCGGGCCAGGTGACACCCGCCGACGCCACCAGCCTGAGCCGGCCCTCGTGGCCAGGCCGCTGACATGGCCCACGAAACCCCGTCCCAGCTGGCGCCTTCGTGGTTTTCACCGCTGGACGGCAACAGCACCACCGGACACGAGCAGCGCATGCGGGCGTTTGGCCGCCTGTGGAGCGCCTTCATGCGGGCGCGCGTCTTCATTGCCGCCGTGCTGCTGGCGCTGCAGGTGTTTGTGCTGGTCACCGGAACAGGGGGGGCGAACTGGCTGGTGCTGGTGTGCGCGCTGCACCTGGCGGCCGCGCTGGCGGTGCTGCTCTGGTCCCAGCCAGTCCGGCCGGGCGGCTCCTTCGCGCTGCAGTGGCTGATGACGATCGGGGTCGATGTGCTGGTGTTCGGCACATTGCAGTACTCCCAGTTCGGCGGCATCCACTACACCCCGCTGTTTGCGCTGCCGGTGCTGCTGGCGTCCATCCTCGGGCCGCTGGTGCTGGGCCTGGGCACCGCTGCCGCCGTCACGCTTTATCTGCTGGGTGAGGCCTGGCTGAGCGCACCGCTGCCGGGCGACGTGTCCACCGCCCGGCTGCTGCAGACCGCGCTCACCGGCACGGGGTTCTTTCTGGTGGCGGTGCTGGCCAACCAGCTGGCGCTGCGGCTGGCGCGCGAGGAAGCGGTGGCACAGAGCAGCCAGGCCGCGGCGCGCACGCAGGCGCAGGTCAACGAACTGGTGATCGAGAGCCTGAGCGAGGGGGTGCTGGTGGTGGACACCCACGGCGTGGTGCGCAACGCGAACCCGGCCGCCCAGTCCATGCTGATGGGCAAGGCCTACCCCCACGGCGCCCGGCTGCTGCTGTCCAGCCGGCCCGGCTGGCAGGGCCTGTCCCAACTCGTGAACGAAACCTTCCTGGTCGAACACTCCCTCGAATCCGAGGTGTCGATCGGCCACGAGGACCAACCCGGCACCCACCGCTTCTTCGTCCGCACCCGCCTCACCGCCTCGCGCAGCGGCAGCGCGGGCCTGTGCGTGCTGTTCCTGGAAGACCTGCGCGAGGTGGAAGCACGGGTGCGCACCGAAAAACTGGCCTCGATGGGGCGCATGTCAGCGGCGGTGGCGCACGAGATCCGCAACCCGCTCTCGGCCATCACGCAGGCCAATGCCCTGCTCGACGAAGAGGTGACGGACCCGGCCCAGAAGCGCCTCACGCGCATGATCGACCAGAACGCGCAGCGGCTGGCGCGCATCGTGGACGACATCCTGAACGTGGCGCGCGCGCAGCCAAGCCAGCCCGACACCGCACCGCCGGTGCTGCCGCTGGACGCCACGGTGCGCCAGATCGCCCAGGAGTGGGCACGGCAGAACAAGGGCCAGGGCGTGCTGGGCGTTCACATCCATGCGCCGGGCGCGCAGGTGGGATTCGACCCCGACCACCTGCGCCGCCTGCTCGTCAACCTGCTGGACAACGCCAAACGGCACGCCAGCGGCGAGCCGTCCTGCATCCGCCTGATCACCCAGCCCAGCGGGCAGGACCAGGTGCGGCTGTCGGTCTGGAGCGACGGCAGCCCGCTGGAAGCCAGCGTGCGGCGCCACCTGTTCGAACCCTTCTTCTCGTCCGAAAGCCGCTCCAGCGGCCTGGGCCTGTACATCTGCCGCGAACTCTGCGAGCGCTACGGTGCCACCATCGCCTACCAGCGCACCCGGCTGGACCAGCGCGACGGCAACGAGTTTTATGTGCTGATCCCGGCGGTCCCTGGCCTGCGCCTGCCCCAGCAGCAAAGCCTGCCATATCCGCCGGCAGACGACCCTGCCACCCGTCCCCTGCAGGGACACCATGGACGCGCCGATGCGTCGCCCTCGCTGCGCTGAACCGACACCCCACCATGTCCACCCGCCCTGCCGCCTCCGTGCTGGTCGTCGATGACGAACCCGACCTGTGCACCCTCTACGAACTCACCCTGCTGCGCGAAGGCTATGACGTCGTGTCCGCGCCCGACCTGACCCAGGCGCGCGAATGGCTGCAGCAACGGCGCTTCGACGTGCTCATCACCGACATGCGCCTGCCCGACGGGCTGGGCCTGGAACTGCTGCGCGAACTGAGCCGCCAGCAACGCACCGAGAAAAGCATCGTCATCACGGCCTACGGTTCGGCCGAAAATGCCGTGGAAGCCCTGAAGACCGGGGCATTCGACTACCTCACCAAGCCGGTGGACCTCAAGCAGCTGCGCACCGCCGTCAGCGCGGCACTGCAGAGTCTGCGCCACGCACCCGCCGCGCCGGCGCCGTCGCGCCCCGGCAGCAGCCCGGGCCGCCACAGCGCGCCACCGCCGCCACCGGAGGCGCGCGCCCTCGCCCGCATCGTCGGCGGTTCGCCCTGCATCGTGCAGATCAAGGCACGCATCGCGAAGGTGGCCACCAGCATGGCGCCGGTGCTGATTTTCGGCGAGTCGGGCACCGGCAAGGAACTGGTGGCCCGTGCCGTGCACGAGTGCAGCCACCGCGCCGATGGCCCCTTCGTGGCCGTGAATTGCGGCGCCATTCCCGACAACCTGATCGAGGCGGAGTTTTTCGGCGTGCGCAAGGGCGCCTACACCGGCGCCACGCAGGACCGCGAGGGCTATTTCCAGGCCGCCCAGGGCGGCACCCTGTTCCTCGACGAGATCGGCGACCTGCCACTGGCGATGCAGGCCAAGCTGCTGCGCGTCATTCAGGAACGCCGGGTGCGCCCGCTGGGCGGCGTGCAGGAAGAAGCGGTCGATGTGCGGCTGGTCAGCGCCACGCACCGCGACCTGGCGGCGCTGGTCAAAACGGATGAATTCCGGCAAGACCTGTTCTACCGCCTCAACGTGATCGAGCTGCGCACCCCCGCCCTGCGAGAGCGCCGGGGCGACCTGCCGGAACTCGCGCAGGCGCTGCTGCAGCGCATCTGCCGCGAGTCGGGCCAGCCCACGCCCGAGCTCTCGCCGGCGGCACTGGCGTGGGTGCGCTCGCGTGAGCTGCCCGGCAATGTGCGGGAACTTGAAAACCTGCTGCAACGCGCCCTGGCACTGAGCAGCGGCGGCGTGCTGCAGCCGGAGGACTTTGGCGAGACCGAGGCGCCGGCGGCCCCGGTGGCAGCGGCCGTGGCCAGTGCCCCACCCGGCGCCGCGAGCAGCGCCCGACCCGCCGCTCTGGCAGCGGCCGACACCGCGATCCCGGCCGACCTGCAGACCTACCTGGACGAACAGGAGCGCCAGGTGCTGCTGCGCGCGCTCAAGGAGACCGATTTCAACCGCACGGCGGCGGCGGCCCGGCTGGGGCTCAACCTGCGCCAGATGCGTTACCGCATCCAGCGCCTGGGCATCGCCATGCCCTCCGGCGAAGCCGAGGATGGCGATGCCAGCTGAGGCCACGGCGCCCACAGGCGCGGTGTGGCAAGGCGGCTGGCTGCAAAGCGCCCGCGCCTGCCCCTCGCCCAACGTCGGACCGCGGCCCAGTGGTGCCTGCATCGACCTCATCGTGCTGCACTCGATCAGCCTGCCACCCGGGCAGTACGGCGGCCCCGAGGTGGAACAGCTCTTCACCAACCGGCTGGACTGGGAGGCCCACCCCTACTTCGGGCAGATCCGTGGTCTGGAAGTGTCGGCGCACTTCTTCATCCGCCGCGACGGCGAACTGGTGCAGTTCGTCGATGCCGACGCCCGCGCCTGGCACGCCGGTGCCTCGCAGTGGCGCGGCCGTGGCAACTGCAACGACGATTCCATCGGTATCGAACTGGAAGGCCTGGAAGGCGAACCTTTCGAGCCGGCCCAGTACACCGTGCTGGCCAGCCTGTGCCGCCATATTGCGCAGCGCTACCCGGTGGCCCACATCGCCGGGCACGAGCACATCGCGCCGGGACGCAAGCAGGATCCCGGCCCCGGATTCGACTGGCAGCGGCTGCAACAGCTGCTGGCGTGGCCCCCGGCGTGTCTGCCGCACCACAGCGCCCACCCGCCAGGCGACGGGCGCTGACCCGGGACCGTCGCACGCCCTCCACCCCCTGATCCGACGCGGCTTGGCGGGCCGAATCGCCCGCCAAGCCGCGCCCTGTCTGAGCGTGCAGCGGCCTTGTCGCGCCCATCCAGGCATGCCGCCTGGCCCGCCTGCGGGAGACCAACCCAGTGAGCGGCACGCCGTTTTTGCGTGGTGAAATGCGCACCGGGCCCAAGCCCGTCGAATGCACCAGGACACTACCCGTAGTGGCTTGAACCCCATGGATACACCAGATATAGTGTGCACCTCGGGTTCAACACTTCTGTGCCGGCACTTGCCGGGCGCACCCGTTGCGAGCCAACCGCCCCCCACCGAGGCGCGCCCCCGCAACCAAAAGGCCGCCGCCGTGCAGCCGCCGAACCCGTCCGCCCCCCATGCGCCTGCCGCCCGCACCCCGCTGCCGCGCCAGGTCCGCCACAACAACGAAAGAGGAATCCATGCAGACCACCACGTCCCCCCACAGCGGCGCAACCAGCCCGTTCCACGCTGCCAGCACGCCCCCGGCGACCAGCGGCGCCACCGCGGTCTACTCCCACTACCAGATCATCCGCCGCAACGGCGCGGTCGTGTCCTTCGAGCCCAGCAAGATCGCCGTGGCGCTGATGAAGGCCTTCCTGGCCGTGCACGGCACCCAGGGCGCGGCCTCGGCCAGCGTGCGCGAGACGGTGGACGGCCTGACCCAGACCGTGGTGCGGGCGCTGATGCGCTCGCGTCCCGGCGGCGGCACCTTCCACATCGAAGACGTGCAGGACCACGTGGAACTCGGCCTCATGCGCGGCGGCCACCACGAAGTGGCCCGTGCCTATGTGCTGTACCGCGAGCGCCGCACCCAGGCCCGTGCGCACCAGGCCGAGGCGGCCCAGCCCGCCGAGCCGGTGCTGCACGTGCTCGACAACGGCCAGCGCGTGCCGCTGGACCTGGCGCGGCTGCAGGCCCTGATCGAATCGGCCTGCAGCGGCCTGGGCCAGGACGTGAAAGCCGCCCCCATCGTCGCCGAGACCAAGCGCAACCTGTACGACGGCGTGCCGATGGAAGAGGTCTACAAGGCCTCCATCCTGGCGGCACGCACCCTGATCGAAAAAGACCCCGACTACACCTACGCCACCGCGCGCCTGCTGCTGCACACCATCGTGAAAGAGGTGATGGGCGAGGACGTGCCCGCCACCGAGCTGTGCGCGCGCTACGCCGACTATTTCCCGCTCGCCATCAAGAAGGGCGTGCAGAACGAACTGCTCGACGAGAAACTGCTGCAGTTCGACCTGGCGCGCCTGGGCGCCGCGCTCAAGCCCGAGCGCGACCTGCAGTTCGACTACCTCGGCCTGCAGACGCTGTACGACCGCTATTTCCTGCACGTGCGCAAGAGCCGCATCGAACTGCCCCAGACTTTCTTCATGCGCGTGGCCATGGGCCTGGCCCTGAATGAGATCGACCGCGAGGCGCGCGCCATCGAGTTCTATGAGGTGCTGTCCTCGTTCGACTTCATGTCCTCCACCCCCACGCTGTTCAACAGCGCCACGCTGCGTTCGCAGCTCTCCAGCTGCTACCTGACCACGGTGCCTGACGACCTGGACGGCATCTACGAGTCCATCAAGGAAAACGCGCTGCTCTCCAAGTTCGCCGGCGGCCTGGGCAACGACTGGAGCCGCGTGCGCGCCCTGGGCGCCCACATCAAGGGCACCAACGGCGAATCGCAGGGCGTGGTGCCCTTCCTGAAGGTGGTGAACGACACCGCCGTGGCGGTGAACCAGGGCGGCAAGCGCAAGGGTGCGGTCTGCGCCTACCTGGAGACCTGGCACCTGGACATCGAAGAATTCCTGGAGCTGCGCAAGAACACCGGCGACGACCGCCGCCGCACGCACGACATGAACACGGCGAACTGGATCCCCGACCTGTTCATGAAACGCGTGATGGAAAAGGGCGACTGGACCCTGTTCTCGCCCAACAACGTGCCCGACCTGCACGACCGTTTCGGCGCCGATTTTGAACAGGCCTACCTCGCCTACGAGGCCAAGGCCGAGCGCGGCGAGATCACGCCCAGCCGCAAGGTGCCCGCCTCCGACCTGTGGCGCAAGATGCTGACCATGCTGTTCGAGACCGGCCACCCCTGGATCACGTTCAAGGACGCGTGCAACGTTCGCAGCCCGCAGCAGCACGCCGGCGTGGTGCACAGCTCGAACCTCTGCACCGAGATCACGCTCAACACCAGCGACACCGAAACCGCGGTTTGCAACCTTGGCTCGGTCAACCTGCTGAACCACGTGCGCGTGTCGGCCGACGGCGTGAAGACGCTCGACCACGACAAGCTGCAGCGCACCATCACCACCGCGATGCGCATGCTCGACAACGTGATCGACATCAACTACTACGCAGTGAAGAAGGCGCGCGACGCCAACATGCGCCACCGCCCCGTGGGCCTGGGCGTGATGGGCTTCCAGGACGCGCTGTACGAGATGCGCATCGCCTACGCCTCCGGCGAAGCGGTCGAGTTCGCCGACCGCTCCATGGAAGCCATCTGCTACTACGCCTACTGGGCCTCCACCGAACTGGCGCGCGAGCGCGGCCGCTACGCCAGCTACCGCGGCTCGCTGTGGGACAAAGGCATCCTCCCGCTGGACACGCTGGACCTGCTGGCGCGCGAGCGCGGCGGCTATGTGGACGTGGACCGCTCGGCCTCGCTCGACTGGGACGCGCTGCGCCAGAAGATCGCGCGTGACGGCATGCGCAACTCCAACTGCGTGGCCATCGCGCCCACCGCGACCATCTCCAACATCATCGGGGTGGACGCCTCCATCGAACCCTGCTTCGGCAACCTGTCCGTGAAGTCCAACCTGTCGGGCGAATTCACGGTCATCAACAGCTACCTGGTGAAAGACCTCAAGCGCCTGGGCCTGTGGGACGACGTGATGGTGATGGACCTCAAGCACTTCGACGGTTCGCTGCGTCCCATCGACCGCATTCCGCAAGAGGTGAAGGCGCTGTACGCCACCGCTTTCGAGGTGGAGCCGCAGTGGCTGGTGGAGGCCGCGGCGCGTCGCCAGAAATGGATCGACCAGGGTCAAAGCCTGAACATCTACATGGCCGGCGCGTCGGGCAAGAAGCTCGACGACACCTACAAGCTGGCCTGGGTGCGCGGTCTCAAGACCACCTACTACCTGCGCACCACATCGGCCACGCAGGCCGAGAAATCGACCGGCCGCACCGGGCAGCTCAACGCGGTCTCGATGGGCTCGCACGAGGCCGCGCCGATGGCGGTCGCGGCGGCCGCGGCGGTGGACGACACACCCGCCACCGACATCAAGTTTTGCGCCATCGACGACCCCGGGTGCGAAGCTTGCCAGTGAGCCGACACAGCGGTTACGACGTGTCCTTGACCTTCGTTTTCACGCCGAACCGCAGGCTTTCGATGCGACACCGCAACACAAAGCAAAGCCCCTCTGCATGAGGCTTTGCTTTTCATGCCGACACTTTGATAATCCGCAGAATTGGATCCAACTATGCTGACCTGGGACGACCCCATCACGCCCTCCTTGACGCCCGCGACCAGCCCCCTGGCCCCTGCCATGAGCGGCTTCCCAGCGACTCCCGCCGGTGCGCTGAACGCCCCCTCTGCTCCTGCCTTCGCACCGGCTCCGTCCGCTTCCGCGACGCCGGCTGCGCGCCGCGTCAACGCCGCCGACAAGCGCATCATCAACGGCCAGACCGACGTCAACCAGCTGGTGCCGTTCAAGTACAAGTGGGCCTGGGAGAAGTACCTCGCCACCTGCGCCAACCACTGGATGCCGCAGGAAGTGAACATGAGCCGCGACATCGCGCTCTGGAAGGACCCCAAGGGCCTCACCGAAGACGAGCGCCGCATCGTCAAGCGCAACCTCGGCTTCTTCGTCACCGCCGACTCGCTGGCCGCCAACAACATCGTGCTGGGCACCTACCGGCACATCACCGCGCCCGAGTGCCGCCAGTTTTTGTTGCGCCAGGCGTTTGAGGAAGCGATCCACACGCACGCCTACCAGTACATCGTGGAGTCGCTCGGCCTGGACGAATCCGAGATCTTCAACGCCTACAACGAGGTCCAGTCGATCCGCGACAAGGACGAGTTCCTGATCCCCTTCATTGAGGCGATCATGGACCCGAACTTCCACACCGGTACACCCGAGAACGACCAGAAGCTGCTCAAGAGCCTGATCGTGTTCGCCTGCCTGATGGAGGGGCTGTTCTTCTACGTCGGCTTCACGCAGATCCTGGCGCTGGGCCGCCAGAACAAGATGACCGGCGCGGCCGAGCAGTACCAGTACATCCTGCGCGACGAGTCGATGCACTGCAACTTCGGCATCGACCTCATCAACGCCATCAAGCTGGAGAACCCGCTGCTCTGGACGCCCGCCTTCAAGGCCGAGATCAAGCAGCTGTTCCAGCAGGCCGTCGAGCTCGAATACCGCTACGCCGAAGACACCATGCCGCGTGGCGTGCTCGGCATGAACGCGTCGATGTTCAAAGGCTACCTGCGCTACATCGCCAACCGCCGCGCCACCCAGATCGGACTGGAGCCTCTGTTCCCCCATGAGGAGAACCCGTTCCCCTGGATGAGCGAAATGATCGACCTCAAGAAGGAACGCAATTTCTTCGAAACCCGCGTGATCGAGTACCAGACGGGCGGGGCCTTGTCCTGGGACTGATGTCCCCGGGCCGGGGCCGCGTTGTCCACCTTTCACATGTCTCTCGACCACTCAGAACCCTGCCTCCGGCGCCCAGGCGCCGGCCGCAGGGTTTTGTCACTCGATTCAACCCCGTGGGGCGGTCGTGGATGCATCCACCGACCCCCACAGCGCTGAATCACTTCACCGGCACCAGGATCGGATGAAGTGCTCGTTGTAACTTGATCAAGGAGAACACCATGGCAACTGCGAAAAAAGCCCCGGCCAAGAAAGCCACCCCAGCCAAGAAGGCTGCCGCACCTGAAATGAAGGCCGCTGCGCCCGAGAAGAAGGCGGCTGCGAAGAAGGCTCCAGCACCTGAAGCCAAGGCGGCCGCGCCCGCCAAGAAGGCCGCCGCACCGGCGAAGAAGGCCGCAGCGCCAGCACCGGCGAAACAAGCGGTAGCCAAGAAGGCCGCCGCACCTGAAACGAAGGCTGCTGCGCCGGCGAAGAAAGCCGCCGCACCCGCGAAGAAGGCCGCAGCGCCAGCACCGGCGAAACAAGCGGTAGCCAAGAAGGCCGCGGCACCTGAAACGAAGGCTGCGCCAGCGAAGAAAGCCGCCGCACCCGCGAAGAAGGCCGAGGCGAAGAAGACCACGGCAGCCGAAACCAAAGCGGCTGCGCCAGCGAAGAAGGCAGCAGCTCCCGCAAAGAAGGCCGCCGCACCGGCCAAGAAGGCCGCTGCGCCTGAAGCGAAGGCCGCTGCGCCGGCGAAGAAGGCGGCAGCACCTGCCAAGAAGGCGGCTGCCCCGGCAAAAGCTGCACCGGCCAAAAAGGCCGCACCCGCCAAAAAGGCGGCAGCGCCTGCAGCCCCGGCCGCTCAGACCAAGCTGAACCCGCAAGCGGCCTGGCCGTTTCCCACGTCCAGCAAGCCCTGACATCACCTCGTCGATGAAAAGCCCGGCGTGAAAGCGTCGGGCTTTTTCACGTCCACCGGATACCTCGGCTGGCGCAGCGAGCCGCCCCGGGTACCCTCGCGGGAGGCGGCTCCTTCAGGCAGAAAAAACGTAGTTCTGCCCCCCGCGGCTGGCGATCTTGGCCGCGCCCATGCGGTTGCCCAGCGCAGCACCGCGCTGCAACGACCAGCCCTGCGACAGGCCGTGCAACAGCGCGGCGCGGAACGCGTCGCCACAACCCGTCGGATCCACCACCGCGCTGGCGGCCACACCGGGCACCCGTGTCTTCTGACCCTCCTCCCACACGTCACAGCCCTGCTCCGCCAGGGTCACGACCAGCCCGCGCACCCGCTCGGCCAGGCTGTCGAGCGAGAGGCCGGTGCGATCGCACAGCATCTGGCCTTCGTAGTCATTCACCGTGACCCAGCTGGCCAGCTCAATGAACTGCAGCAGTTCATCGCCGTTGAACATCGGCAGGCCCTGGCCCGGGTCGAACACGAAGGGCACACCCGCGGCGTGTAGCTGGCGGGCGTGGGTGAGCATGGCGTCGCGCCCATCCGGGGAGATGATGGCCAGCTTCAGGTCGTCGCGCGGTGGCACCGCATTCTCATGCGCTTGCGACATCGCGCCCGGATGGAACGCGGTGATCTGGTTGTTGTCGCGGTCGGTCATGATCATGGCCTGCGCGGTGTAGCTGTCCGCCGAGGTGCAAACGTGCCGGGTGTCAACGCCCAGCGCCTCCAGACGCGCCAGGTATTCCTGGCCGTCGTTGCCGAGCGTGGCCAGCGGCACCGCGTCAGAACCCAGCTGCCGCAACCCATAGGCGATGTTGCCGGCGCAACCGCCGTACTCGCGGCGCAGCGCGGGCACCAGGAAGGAGACATTGAGGATGTGCAGCTGGCTGGGCAGGATCTGCTCGGCAAAACGGCCTTCAAAGCCCATGATGGTGTCGAACGCCAGCGAGCCGCAAACAAGAATGGACATGGAATTTCAGAGGTGAGGTTCAAGGATAGAAAACGAGGGCCCGATAACCGGCCATGGGCAATGCATCGCCCACCGCCAGCGAGAGGCGCAGGCTGATGGCCACCGAAGACTGGGCGGGCAGCAGGGCCGGTGCACCTGGCAGCTCTTGTGGCAAGAACACGCGTCGCGCGATGACGTCCTCGCTGGTGTTCGTGAGGCTGAGCTCCAGCGCCGGCATGGCCAGGGCCATCGGTGCCGTGTTCTTCAGCACCAGGTCGAACGAATAGGCGTTGCCCTGGCGTCGCACCAGGGCGGTGCTGTCGATCACGATGGCGTCGATGCGGCGGGCGGGTTCGACCTGACAGCCCAGCGGTTCACACAACCGGTCCAGCCACGGCTTCAACTCGGGGTGCAAGGCCGCGAGCTGATCGCGCTCGTGCAGTGCCCACTGGCCGGCCAGCAGGAGCGACAGCAGCAGCGCCAGCGACAACAACACCGCTCGCACCGCCGGTGTGCGCCAGAACGCCCGCCGCCGCGCCTGGCGGACAAATCCGGGCTCGGGCTCGGGCTCTGGCTCTGGCTCTGGCGGAGGATCCAATGCCACGGAGGCGGCGGCAGCGGCGGCATTGGCAGCCAAGGGAATGGGCTCAGGCGGTGCGGTGGGCTCGACGAACCGTTCTGGCTCGGGGAACGCCGCGTCCGGTGCCACCAGGGGCATGGGCGCGGACATGCCACTGGATTCGCTGGCGGCTGCGAAATCAGCCCATTCGGCGGGGACACGGTGCTCGTCATGGAGGGGGAGCGCCGGGGCAGGCCCGGTGGCCGGGGGGGCCGACACCACCAAGGGTGGTGATGGATTGGGCATTACGCTGGCCAAACGCTCGACCAGGTCCACAGGACGGTTCCGGCCGGGATCGCTCCACATGGTGTCCACCCTGCCGGGCTGAGCATCCAGCGAATCGGCCTGGCGCTCCGCAGCCGAATACCGGGCTTCATCGTCCCGGGGTTGCGCCACTGGCTCGGACTCTGGCTCTGGCTCTGGCTCTGGCTCGGATTCGGATTCGGATTCGGATTCTGCTACTGGTGCTGGTGCTCGTGCCGGCTCAGCGACCGGTTCAGGTTCAGCGACGGGTTCGGGAAGCACCTCGGGTACTGTCTCAGAATCCGGCTCCGGCTCCGGCTCCGGCTCCGGCTCCGGCTCCGGCTCCGGCGCAGGTTCGGGTTCGACGTGCATGGACGACTCGCCCGGTGCGTCCGACGCAGGTACCGGGTGAACCGGTGTCTCTTGTGCGCTCGCCTCAAGGTCATCCTGCGGGGTGCCGGCCGGCTGGGGACCGAACCACGCGTCCAGGTAGAGCGTGGCGTCGAACACGTCGGAACAGTGTCCACAACGCACCCAGCCATCGGAGATTTTCAGCTGGTCGGCCACGACCCTGAACATCGTCCCGCAGGCGGGGCAGCGTGTGGTGAAACTCATGCGCGAATTATTGCAGGGGCCGCTCACCATCCCGGAGCCGCACCGGAAGCAGCGCCGGGCCTGCGCGGCTGCTCAGCCCCTCAGGCCTTGGTTGCCGTCATGAGAATCCAGCCTTCCGCCTCGTCGCTCACGTCCAGTGCGAGCCACGGGGCGTAGGCCTCACGCAGTTCGTCGGCCTGACGCGCCAAAATACCCGCCAGCACCAGTTGCCCGCCGCTGCGCACATGGGCGCAGAGCAGCGGCGCCAGCACCTTCAGGGGCGTGGCCAGGATGTTGGCCAGGACCAGGTCAAAGCTGCCGCTGGCCAGGTCGGGCAATCCCGCCGCGAGCGTGACGTGGTTGGCCTCGGCGTTGAGCCGGGTGGACTCGACCGCTGCCGGGTCGATGTCGACCGCCACGATCTCGCGGGCACCGAACTTGGCCGCGCCAATGGCCAGGATGCCGGAACCGCAACCGTAGTCGAGCACGCGCTGGTCGATCGGCGCATGCTGCGCCGTCCAGCGCAGGCACATGCGGGTGGTCGGGTGGGTGCCCGTGCCGAAGGCCAGACCCGGGTCGAGCCGGATCATCTGTTGTGCCGCAGCCGGCGGTTCGTGCCAGGTCGGCACGATCCAGAAGCTGGGGGTGATTTCCACCGGGTCGAACTGCGATTGTGTCAGGCGCACCCAGTCCTGCTCGGGCACGGCCTGCACGCCCAGTACGGAACAGCCCTCGAAAAAATCCTGCACGGCCAGCAGAGCGGCGGCTTCGCGTGCCGCCTCTTCCGCTGGAAACAGGGCCACCACGCGCGAACGCTGCCAGCCCTCGCGCGGCGGCGGCATGCCCGGCTCACCAAACAGCGCCGACTCGGCCGGTGTCATGGCGTCGGCGTCTTCCACCGACACGCTCAGCGCGTCCAGCGCCACGAGGGCATCGCCCACCGGCTCGACCGCCACCTCGGGCGCCAGAAGAACCAGTTCAAAGAGAGAGGCTACGGCTGTGTTGCTCATGTATTTTCTTTCAGCGGCCGGAGCGCGACCCCCATGCACGAAACGGTCCCGCCCAGGGCATCGCCGGACAGCCCGTGCTGCCCTGGGGGCGCGGCGCATAAAGCCGCAGGGATTCACGGCCTCAACGGGCCCTTTGCGACAACCACTCTTCCAGGTAGTGGATGTTGGTACCGCCCGAGACAAAACTGGCATCCACCATCAGCTCGCGGTGCAGCGGGATGTTGGTGCTGATGCCCTCGATCACCGTCTCGGCCAGCGCCGTGCGCATGCGGGCCAGGGCCTGCTCGCGGGTGTCGCCGTGCACGATGATCTTGCCGATCATCGAGTCGTAATTGGGCGGCACGAAATAGTTGGTGTAGGCGTGCGAATCCACCCGCACACCTGGGCCGCCCGGCGCGTGCCAGGTGGTGATGCGACCGGGCGATGGCGTGAACTTGTAGGCGTCTTCGGCGTTGATGCGGCACTCGATGGCGTGGCCGCGCAACTGGATCTGACGCTGCGTGAACGGCAGCTTTTCGCCGGCCGCCACCGCGATCTGGGTGCGCACGATGTCCACGCCCGAGATCAGCTCCGTCACCGGGTGCTCCACCTGCACGCGGGTGTTCATTTCGATGAAGTAGAACTCGCCGTTCTCGAACAGGAATTCGAAGGTGCCGGCGCCGCGGTAGCCGATCTTCTTGCAGGCCGTGGCGCAGCGTTCGCCGATCTTCTCGATCAGGCGGCGGGGAATGCCGGGCGCGGGCGCCTCCTCGATCACCTTCTGGTGTCGGCGCTGCATGGAGCAGTCGCGCTCGCCCAAATACACCGCGTTGCGGTGCTGGTCGGCCAGAATCTGGATCTCGATGTGCCGCGGGTTCTGGAGAAACTTCTCCATGTACACCTCGGGATTGCCGAAGGCCGCACCGGCTTCGGCCTTGGTGGTCTGCACCGCGTGCAGCAGGGCCGCCTCCGTGTGCACCACGCGCATGCCGCGACCACCGCCGCCGCCCGCCGCCTTGATGATCACCGGATAGCCGATCGCCTTGGCGGTGCGCCGGATCACCACCGGATCGTCCGGCAAGGCCCCCTCGGAACCAGGCACGCACGGCACGCCGGCGCGGATCATGGCCTGCTTGGCCGACACTTTGTCGCCCATCAGGCGTATCGACTCCGGCGTGGGGCCGATGAAGGTGAAGCCGCTCTTTTCCACGCGCTCGGCGAAGTCGGCATTTTCCGACAGGAAACCATAGCCCGGGTGGATGGCCTCCGCGTCGGTCACCTCGGCCGCGGAAATGATGGCCGGCATGCTGAGGTAGCTGTGCGAACTGGGGGCGGGGCCGATGCAGACCGCCTCGTCGGCGAGCCGGATGTACTTGGCGTCGCGGTCGGCTTCGGAATACACCATCACCGCCTTGATGCCCATCTCGCGGCAGGCGCGCTGCACCCGCAACGCGATCTCGCCGCGATTGGCGATCAGGATTTTCTTGAACATGCGCTGCCGGCCCTCTTATTCGATGACGTAAAGAGGCTGCCCATATTCCACCGCCTGGCCGTTCTCGACCAGGATCTGGGTCACCGTGCCGGACTTGTCGGCCTCGATCTCATTGAGGATCTTCATCGCTTCCACGATGCAGATTGTGTCGCCCTGCTTGATGGTGTCGCCGATCTCCACGAAGGGCTTGGCACCCGGACTGGCGGCGCGGTAGAAGGTGCCGACCATGGGCGATTTGACGATGTGTCCGGCTGGCTCGGCTGGCGCGGCGACCACAACAGGGGTGGCTTCAATGGCCGGCGCTGCTGCGGGGGCGGGTGGCGGCGGGGCCATGGTGTAGGCCACCGGGGCGCCGTAGCCGGCGGGAGCGCTCTTGACAATGCGGACTTTGCCCTCGGCTTCCGTGATCTCCAGCTCCGACACGTTGGACTCTGAGACAAGGTCGATCAGGGTCTTCAGTTTTCTCAAATCCATGGCTTCTCCGTCGAAAGTCGGTCAATTTGACCCAAGTACGCTTATTTCCGATCAAAATTCATCATCTGAAGATCGGCGGCCGCGCAGTGTACACGAACAATGCCGGCCGAATCTCAGCCACTCATCCGTGCGTCATCTCGCGCGAAGTGACGACAGAGCGACGTTTAACGCGAATTTTTCCCACTTTACCCGTTTTTACGCAGATTCCCACGAAGCGCTGCCGTGCGGCGCCAAGATCGTCACGAAATCCACCGGGGCGCGGCCAATCAGCCGAGTTGGGCCCACAGGGCCAGATCGGCTTCGGAAACCTCACCGATCTTGCGGTGCAAGATGACGCCTTCCCGTCCGAACACGATGGTGTAAGGCAAGCCCCCGCTGGGGTTGCCCATGCTGCGGCTGAGCTCGGTGCCCGCCAGGCCCGCCATCCCCACGGGGAAGTCAAGGGGCAGTTTTTGCAGAAAGCCCCTCACAGCGCTGGGCTGGTCCACCGCCAGCCCCAGCACCTGCCAGCCGCGCGGGGCATTCGCCCGATGAAAGGCGTTCAGCAAGGGCAGCTCCCGCACGCACGGAGGACACCAGGTGGCCCAGAAATTCACGAGCAGGGGCCGCCCGCGCCAATCTGCCACGGCCACGCGCTCGCCGTTCGGACCATCAAACTGCACCTCCCAGAACGCGCGCTCGGCCTCGCTGCCCACGTCGGTGGGCCGGTACCGCATCCACGCCACACCCGCCCCCGCTGCGCCGGCCACAACCGCGGCAGCACCCATGCCCAGCTGGCGTCGTGTCAGGCCCATGGCGTCGCCTCCGGCGCCGCCAGCAGCGCCCGCACAGCGACCGCGTCACCCCGTGGCTTGCGACCTTGCGCGTCCGGTTTGAGCGCGCCCCGCAACTCGTCCAGATCGTGCACCATGAGATGGACCAGCACCCACTGACCCAGCGGCTCGCAGCGAACACGCAGGGTCAGCGTCGGGACCGGCTCGCCGCGCCCGCTGTCCACCGTGCCGGGGTGGTATTCCACTCGGTGGTCCAGCAGGGCAAACTCGGCCGCCTTGGGATCGTCGCAATACAGGCGCAGATAAATGTCACTGTGGCGCGTGGCCGTGCCTTGCCAGACGGCGCCACCCAGGTGCGGCCGGAAGGCCACCAGCCGGTCCATCCAGAGCAGCGCGAGCTGGCGCAACACCCGCAGTTCCTGCGCCTGCGACTCCGGGCAGAACACGGCGATGTAGTCCCGCACGGCCGCCTCCAGCACCGCGTTGTCGGGCAGCGCGGCGCGCGCATTCAAACCCAGCTGCTTCACCGCGCGCCGCTTGGCTGCGCCGTACTCCAGCCCGTCCTCGACCACCAGCCGGGCCGCGACCGCCGCCACGTCGGCGTGGCCGGTTTCTTTGTAAACGTCCATGGCGTCATTGTGCCCCGAGGCACCGAGGCAGGCCGTGGTCCTGCGCCAAGGCCCCGGCGGACCGGCGCCTATGTCCGACAGGCTCCTAGAATCAGCGGATGCATATTCATATTCTGGGCATCTGCGGCACCTTCATGGGCGGTCTGGCCGCGCTCGCCCGCGAGGCGGGTCATCGGGTCACGGGTTGCGACGCCGGGGTTTATCCTCCCATGAGCGACCAGCTGCGTGCGCTGGGCATCGATCTGGTGGAAGGCTTTGGCGCCGAGCAGACGGACCTCAAGCCCGACCTGTATGTGGTGGGCAACGTGGTCAGCCGGTCGCGGCTGGCCGATGGCACGCCCAAGTTTCCACTGATGGAGGCCATCCTCGACGCGGGTGCGCCTTACACCAGTGGCCCGCAATGGCTGGCCGAGCATGTGCTTCAGGGCCGGCATGTGCTGGCGGTGGCCGGCACCCACGGCAAGACCACCACCACGGCCATGCTGACCTGGATTCTGGAAGCCAACGGACTCCAGCCGGGTTTTCTGATCGGGGGGGTGCCGCTGAATTTCGGTGTCTCGGCAAGGCTCGGGGCGCCCATGCTACCCACGGTGCCCACGGCCCTGGCGCCCGAGGGGGCGGCGCCACCTGGAGACGGCCCGGCGGCGAACCAGGCGCATCAACGTCCGCTCTTCGTCATCGAAGCAGACGAGTACGACACCGCGTTTTTTGACAAGCGCAGCAAGTTCGTGCACTACCGACCGCGCACGGCGATCCTGAACAACCTGGAATTCGACCACGCCGACATTTTTGACGACCTCAATGCCATCGAACGGCAGTTTCATCACCTGGTGCGCACGGTGCCGGGCAGTGGACGGGTGGTGGTCAACGGCCTGGAAGAAAGCCTGGAGCGGGTGCTGCACAGGGGCCTGTGGAGCGAGCTGCGCAGCTTCGGCGCGGCCGTGAGCGATTTCACCGCCGAGGGAGAACCCGGCGCGTTCAACGTGATGCAGCGCGGCAAGGCCGTGGGTCGGGTGGAATGGGCGCTGTCGGGCGTGCACAACCAGCTCAACGCCCTGGCGGCCATTGCCGCGGCGCAGCACGTGGGCGTCACGCCGGCCGACGCGGCTCGGGCGCTGGCCAGCTTCCAGAATGTGCGCCGCCGCATGGAATGCCGCGGCAGCGTGTTGCGCGAGGGACTGCCCATCACGGTCTACGACGACTTTGCCCACCACCCGACCGCCATCCGCACCACGCTGGACGGTTTGCAACGCCAGTTGCGCGCGTCCCCGGGTCAGGGCGGCCGCATCCTCGCGGTGTTCGAGCCGCGCAGCAACACGATGAAGCTGGGCACGATGAAGTCGCAGTTGCCCTGGAGCCTGGAAGCGGCCGATCTGGCGTTCTGCCACACCGGCGGACTGGACTGGGACGCGGCCGACGCGCTGAAGCCCATGGGCGAGCGCGCCGCGGTGGCGGGCAGCATCGACGAACTGGTGGCCCAAGTGGGTGCAGCGGCCCGAGGCGGCGACCACATCGTCTGCATGAGCAATGGGGGATTCGGGGGCATCCACGCCCGCCTGCTGGCCGCGCTGGACACCCCACGCCACTGACACGGGCCGTCGCAGCTGAGGCCGCGACAGCCACACGTGGCCGATCCGGCCCCGCCGTCAGTAGGAAATCGAGTGCCCGGGCACGTCCACGCTGATCACCGGTTTCGCCAGTGCCGCGCTCGCGGCTTTGGCGAAGGCCTGCGCCCAGGGACGGTGTGCGTCCTCGCGGAAACGGATCTCGCCGGCGGCCTGCGCCACGCAGAGAATCTTGTCGGCCGTGAGCACCTTGCCCGTGGAACGGATCGGCTCGCACCCCAGAAACGTGAACTGCTCGTCCAGCCAGTGCCGCGCCAGATCGTGCGGCATGGGCTGCACCTCGTCGAGGTCGATGTGGTAGACGCCTGTTCCACCCCAGGTCACGGTCACTTGGCTGCGCATGCTCGATCTCCTTGTTTCAGTTTCCGCGCACAGGTCGCGCTCCTGCGATTGTGCCTTCGGTACGGGGCCTTGCAACAGCGCCTTGCAACGGTTGTCGACGCGAAGGGGTGTCTCCCATCGGCAACCATTCAGCGCGGTTTCAGCGGCCCGCCTGGCGCGCCGCCAGCACCGCACCCGACAACACCTCCAGCGCCTGCACCGAATCGTCCCAGCCCAGGCAGGCGTCGGTGATGCTCTGGCCGTAGGCCAGCGCCTCCACGCGGTCCTTGCCCGGCGTGAACTTCTGCGCCCCGGCTTCGATGTGGCTCTCGATCATCACGCCGAACACGCTGCGCGAACCACCCGAGATCTGGCTGGCGATGTCGCGCGCCACATCCAGCTGCTTCTGGTGCTGCTTGCTGCTGTTGGCGTGGCTGCAGTCCACCATCAGGCGCGCTGGCAGCTTGGCCGCTTCCAGGTCTTTGACGGCGGCGGCCACATGGGCGGCGTCGTAGTTGGGCGCCTTGCCCCCGCGCAGGATGACGTGGCAGTCCGGGTTGCCGTTGGTCTGCACGATGGCGACCTGACCGTTTTTGTGCACCGACAGGAAGTGGTGGCCGCGTGCCGCGGCCTGGATCGCGTCGGTGGCGATCCGGATGTTGCCGTCGGTACCGTTCTTGAAGCCGATGGGGGCGGAGAGGCCCGAGGCCAGTTCGCGGTGCACCTGGCTCTCGGTGGTGCGCGCACCGATGGCGCCCCAGGCGATCAGGTCGCCGATGTACTGAGGCGAGATCACGTCCAGGAACTCGCTGCCGGCCGGCAGGCCCAGGCGGTTGATCTCGATGAGCAGCTGACGCGCCATGCGCAGGCCTTCGTCGATGCGGAAGCTCTCGTCCAGGTAGGGGTCGTTGATCAGGCCCTTCCAGCCAACGGTGGTGCGGGGCTTCTCGAAATACACACGCATCACGATCTCCAGCGTGTCGGCATACTGTTCGCGCAGCGGCTTCAGTCGGCGCGCGTAATCGAGCGCGGCGGCCGGGTCGTGGATGGAGCAGGGGCCGATGACCACCAGCAGCCGGTCGTCCTGACCATGCAGGATGTGGTGAATGCGCTGGCGGGTCTGGGTGATGAGCGTTTCCACCGGCGTGCCGCCGATGGGGAAGAAGCGGATCAGGTGTTCGGGAGGCGGGAGCACGGTGATGTCCTTGATGCGTTCGTCGTCGGTCTGGCTGGTTTTGTCGACAGGACGCGCATGCCAGGCGTCGCTGGCAGGGGTGTTCAAGGCATTCATCGCAAAGCTCCTAGAAGGCGTGGTGGAAATGAAAAAGGCCAAAAAAAACCGCCGGGCTGGGGGCTCCGGCGGTTTGATCGAGATTCGGTGATGCGCTTACAGCCTCGCCTCTCGTCCGCCAGGGACTGAGAACCAAAAATAGAAAGCAAAGAAGGCGAAGCGCGAAGTCATCGAACAGAAATGTAGCACAGCCCCCTTGACGGTTGGCTGACAGACGGCAGGAGCCGCAGGAAACGGGTGCATGCCGGGCGGACCAGCCTCAGGCCGTGCCGCCCACCGTGAGGCCTTCGATGCGCAGCGTCGGCTGACCCACGCCCACAGGCACGCTCTGGCCTTCCTTGCCGCAGGTGCCCACGCCGCTGTCCAGGCGCATGTCGTTGCCGATCATGCTGACGCGGGTGAGCGCGTCCGGGCCGTTGCCCACCAGCGTGGCGCCCTTCACCGGGTACTGGATCTGGCCGTTTTCCACCCAGTAGGCCTGGCTGGCGGAAAACACGAACTTGCCACTCGTGATGTCGACCTGGCCGCCGCCGAAGTTGGTGGCGTACAGGCCCTTCTTGATGCTCGCGACGATTTCCTCGGGTGCCTTGTCGCCGCCGAGCATGTAGGTGTTGGTCATGCGTGGCATCGGCACATGGGCGTAGCTTTCGCGGCGGCCGTTGCCGGTGGGCTTCACGCCCATCAGGCGCGCGTTCATCGAATCCTGGATATAGCCGCGCAGGATGCCGTCTTCGATCAGCACGTTCTTCTGCGAGGTGTGGCCCTCATCGTCCACGTTGAGCGAGCCGCGGCGGTCGGCGATGGTGCCGTCGTCGAGCACGGTCACGCCCTTGGCGGCCACGCGCTGGCCGATCTTGCCGGCGAAGGCGCTCGAGCCCTTGCGGTTGAAGTCCCCCTCCAGCCCGTGACCCACGGCTTCGTGCAGCAGGATGCCCGGCCAGCCCGAACCCAGCACCACCACCATTTCACCAGCCGGCGCGGGGCGCGCGTCCAGGTTGGTCAGGGCGTTGGATACGGCCTCGTCCACATAAGACTGCACCATGGCGTCGTCGAAATAGGCCAGGCCGAAACGGCCACCGCCGCCAGAGGAACCGACTTCGCGGCGGCCCTTCTGCTCGGCGATCACCGTGACCGACAGGCGGATCAGCGGGCGCACGTCGGCCGCCAGGGTGCCATCGGCGCGGGCGATCAGCACCACGTCGTATTCGCTCGCCAGGCCGGCCATGACCTGCACCACGCGCGGGTCCTTGGCCTTGGCCAGGCGCTCCACTTTCTCCAGCAGCGCCACCTTGGCGGTGCTGTCGAGGGTGGCGATGGGGTCCAGCCCCGGGTAGAGCGAGCGCGACTTGGCGACCTTGCGGGCCGGCGTGCGGACCTTGCGGCCCTGGCCCTGGGCCGAAATGGTGCGCACGGTGTGCGCGGCGTCGATGAGCGAATCCCACGACAGGTCGTCGGAATAGGCAAAAGCGGTCTTCTCACCGCTCACCGCGCGCACGCCCACGCCCTGGTCGATGCTGAAGCTGCCGGTCTTGACGATGCCCTCTTCCAGGCTCCAGCCTTCGCTGCGGGTGTACTGGAAGTAGAGGTCGGCATCGTCCACGCCGTGCGACATGATCTCGCCCAGCGCGCGCTGCAGGTGCGTGGGGGTCAGGCCGTAAGGGTCGAGCAGGAGGCTTTGGGCGCTGGCCAGACGGGCCAAGGTGGGTTCGCGTGCAATCATCCGTGCATTGTAGGGACGGCGCCATGCGCGCGCTGACGGCATGGGCTTGGAACGACCAGCCGGCGGGCGCTGTCAGGGCTCGGGCTGCGCCAGCGGCGGGCCCTGCAGCCAGGCCAGCAGCGCCCCGTCGTCGCAATTGGCCAGACCGGCCCGGGCCGCCTGGGCAAACGCGCGGGCGGCGCTGGCGCCCAGCGGCCCGGCAAACCCGGCCTCGGTGGCGGCCTGCACCGCGAGCCGGGTGTCCTTTTCCAGCAGCGTCATGTGCGCACGGGGCACAACATCGCCGTCCAGCGCCCGGTGCAGGCGGTCGGAGCCGATCCAGCTCTGCCCGCTGGATCGCTCGATCACGCCCAGCGTGGTGCGCTGGTCCAGTCCCAGGCGCCCGGCCAGCGCCAGCGCTTCCGCCGCACCCACCAGGTTGATGCCGGCGAGCAGGTTGTTGACCAGCTTGGTGCGCGCACCGTCGCCCACCCGTTCGCTGATGCGGAACACCTGGCTCGACAGCGCGTCCAGCAGGGCGCCGTGGCGCGCCAGCACACCCTCGGGTGCCGCGACCATCAGGCTCATGCTGCCGTCGCGGGCACGCTGCGGTCCGCCCGACAGGGGGGCGTCGATGCAGTCAATACCCCGCGTCTGCAGGGCGGCGGCCAGCGACGCCGTGTCTTCCGGCGCGATGGTGGGGCACAGCATGACGGTCTGGCCGGGCTGCAGGCCGGCGACGGCGCCCGGCGAATCACCCTCACCCAGCAACACGGCGCGGCTCTGGGCGGCATCGACCACGCAGACCAGCAGCACCCCGTTGGCCGCCAGGGCCTGCGCCGCGGCCAGCGGGGTGTTCGCCAGGCGGGCGCCCGCTGCACGCGCTTCCTGCTGGCGGGCGGGGTCGATGTCGCACACCACCACCGGCCAGCCCAGCGCGCACAGGCGCGCCGCCATGGCGCCGCCCATGTTGCCCGCCCCCACCACGGCGACCGCAGCGCGCACATCGGCCGCCGTCATGACTGCATCAGCCGTTTGGACTTGGCAATCGACATCAGCATGCCCAAGCCGATACCCAGCGTGACCATGGCGGTGCCCCCGTAGCTGACAAAGGGCAGCGGCACCCCGACCACGGGCAGGATGCCGCTGACCATGCCCATGTTCACGAAGGCATAGACAAAGATGTTGAGCGTGAGCGCACCGGCCAGCAGGCGGGAGAAAAAGGTTGGTGCCTCCAGCGCGATCATGAGACCACGCACCACCAGGAAGATGAAGGCCAGCATCAGGCCCAGCGTGCCCATCAGGCCGAATTCTTCAGAGAAGGCAGCGTAGATGAAATCGGTGGTGCGCTCCGGGATGAATTCCAGGTGGGTCTGCGTGCCCTGCATGAAGCCTTTGCCCCAGACACCCCCCGAGCCAATGGCGATCATGCCCTGGATGATGTGAAAGCCCTTGCCCAACGGGTCCTTGTAGGGATCGAGCAGCGTGCACACGCGCTGGCGCTGGTACTCGCGCAGCACCTTCCAGTCCACGTCGGGGGCGCACCACTGCGGCTCCATGAGGATCAGGATGACGATGCCCACTCCCGCGATCAGCACCGGCGGCAGGATCAGCTTCCAGCTCAGGCCGGCGAAAAAGATGACGAACAGGCCCGAGGCCACCACCAGCAACGTGGTGCCCAGGTCGGGCTGCTTCAGGATGAACGCCGCCGGCACCGCCAGCAGCAACGCGGCCACACCGAAGTCCAGCGGCTTGAGCTGCCCTTCTCGGCGCTGGAACCACCAGGCCAGCATCAGCGGCATGGCGATCTTCATGAGTTCACTGGGCTGGATCACCACGCCGAGGTTGACCCAGCGCTGCGCACCCTTTTTCTCGATGCCGAACAGGAAAACGGCCAGCAGCAGCGCCACACCCACCACGTAGAGCGGCACCGCCAGCGACATCAGGCGCTGGGGTGGAACCTGTGCCACCACAAACAACACGCCCAGCGCCAGCAGCATGTTGCGGCTGTGGCTGACAAAACGGGTGCCATGGTCGAAGCCCACCGAGTACATGGTCATGAGGCCCAGACCACCCAACAGCAGGATGGCCAGGGTCAGGGGCCCGTCGAAGCCCTGGAACACCGGGGCGACGCGCTGCAGCAGGGTGGGTTTGTCGAATACGGCGGCCATGGCGGCGATTATCCTTCCCCCATGTCCGAGCCCCGCACCACCCATCTCCTCTACCTGCACGGTTTCCGTTCGTCGCCCCAATCCATGAAGGCACAGAAGGTGGCGGCCCGGGTGCGCACCCAGCACCCCGGCGTCACCTGGTGGTGTCCGCAGCTGCCGCCCTCACCCGAAGCGGCGATGCGAATGGTGACCGGGGGAATTGCCGGCTGGCCACGCGAGACCATGGCCGTGGTCGGCTCATCCCTGGGCGGCTTCTACGCCCGCTGGGTGGCGCTGCAGACCGGCTGTCGGGCGGTGCTGCTGAACCCGGCGGCCCATCCGGCGCGCGACCTGGCGGGCTACATCGGCGAACAGACCGCCTGGCACGACCCGCAGGAGCGGTTTTTCTTCCAGCCGACATTCGTGGACGAGCTGCGGGTGCTGGAGGCCGACATCGCCCGCCTGGGCGCAAACCAGCCCGCCACGCCCGAGCGCCTGATGGCCGTGGTCGCGCAGGGCGACGAACTGCTGGACTGGCGGGAGATGCAGGCCTTCAGCGCTGGCGGCACCCTGCGCCTGCTGCCGGGCAGCGACCACGCCCTCAGCGATTTCGACGACCACATCGACGCCGTCTTCGGCTTTCTCGACCTGCGGCCCTGAGGTGGCCCGGCACCGCATGGGACAATCCCGCCCATGCACATTCTGTTTGACGAAGCCGGCAAGCTGCTGACCGGCCGCCTCCTGTCCGAGGCCGAAAGTTCCCTCCAGGTCGAGCTGGATTCGGGCAAGCGCGTGAAGGTGAAGACCGCCCATGCCCTGCTGCGTTTTGACAAACCCGCCCCCGGCCAGCTGATGCCGGCCGCCGCGGCGCTGGCCGAGAGCATGGAGCTGGAGCTGGCCTACGAATTCGCCCCAGAGGACGAATTCGGCTTTGCCGACCTGGCGCGCGAGTATTTCAGCGCCAGCGCCGGCACCGCCGAGCAGGTCGCTGCCCTGCTCTGCCTGCAGGGAGCCCCGCACTATTTCCGCCGCGCCGGCAAGGGCCGCTACAAGAAAGCGCCGCCCGAGATCCTGGCGCAAGCGCTGGCCGCCATCGAGAAGAAGAAACAGGTGCAGGCCCAGATCGAGGCCTGGGCGGGCGAGCTGGCCGCGGGCGTGTGCCCCGAGCCGGTGCGCCAGCAGCTCTACAAGATCCTGTTCCGGCCCGACAAGAACGCCCCCGAATACAAGGCCGTGGTGGAGGCGGCGCGCAACAGCCACACCGCACCGCTGACGCTGCTGCAGAACGCCGGCGCCATCTCCAGCGCCTACCAGTTCCACTGGCAGCGCTTCCTGTTCGACCAGTTCCCCAAAGGCACCGGCTTCCCGGCCCTGCAGGCGCCGGCGATTGCCGACGAACTGCCGCTGGCCCCGGTGCAGGCCTTTTCCATCGACGACTCGCACACCACCGAGATCGACGACGCGCTCTCGCTGCAGGGACTGGGCAGTGGCACGGTGACGCTGGGCATCCACATCGCGGCGCCCGGCCTGGCGGTCCAGCCCGACAGCCCGATCGACCAGGTGGCGCGCCACCGCCTGTCCACGGTCTACATGCCCGGCCACAAGATCACCATGCTGCCCGACGCCGTGGTGCAGGCCTACACGCTGGAAGCCGGGCGCGATTGCCCGGCCGTCTCGCTCTATGTGCAGATCAACGAGGAGACCCTGGCCATCCAGGCCAGCCGCACCGCGCTGGAGCGGGTGCCGATCCGGCACAACCTGCGCCACGACCAGCTCGACACCGTGATCACCGAGGCCTGGCTGACCGGCGCCGAGCCCGCCAGCCCGGCCCTGGCCGAAGCCCATATTGAAGAACTGCAGCCCACGCTGGCCTTCATCTTCCGTCTGGCGAAGCACCTCAAGGCGCAGCGCGAGGTGGTGCGCGGCAAGCCCGAAAACTTCAGCCGGCCCGACTACACCTTCCGTCTGGAGGGCGTGGGCGAGGCGGGCCCTCAGGGTAACGAGACCGTGGTGATCGGCACCCGCCAGCGCGGCGCGCCGCTGGACCTGATGGTGGCCGAGGCCATGATCCTGGCCAACAGCAGCTGGGGCCAGTGGCTCGCCGAGTGCGGCGTGCCGGGCATCTACCGCAGCCAGGGCAGCCTGATGCCGGGCGTGAAGGTGCGCATGGGCACCAAGGCCCAGCCGCACGCGGGCATTGGTGTGCCGAGCTACGCCTGGAGCACCTCGCCCCTGCGCCGCTACGTGGACCTGGTCAACCAGTGGCAGATCATCGCCTGCGCCCGCCACGGCAAGACCGCCGCGCTGGCCGCACCCTTCAAACCGAAGGACGCCAACCTGTTCTCGGTCATCAGCGCGTTCGACGCCGCCTACACCGCCTACAACGGCTTCCAGAACGGCATGGAGCGCTACTGGACGCTGCAGCACCTGCGCCAGCACGGCACCACCGAGATCACCGCCACGCTGTTCAAGGACAACCTGGTGCGCGCCGACACGCTGCCGCTGGTGCTGCCGGTGATGGGCGCCGACGGCCTGCCGCGCGGCGCGCATGTGCGGGTGCGCCTGGGCGAGATCGACGACATCACGCTGGACATCCACGGCACCGTGATCGAGCGCCTGGACCTGCCGGTGGACGAGTTGCCGGCCGAGGGCGACGACGAAGGCGAGGACGATGCGGCGCTGGCCGCGCCCCTGGCGCTGGCGATCGACGTGGACGAGGCCGACGCCACCACCGCGGCCGGCGAGGCCGAGCAGCGCCCCGGCGCCGCCGCCGAGACCGCCAGCTGACCCGCCCCAGGCACCTGCCCCGATAATCCGCGCGTGAAACCTGGCCTCCGCTTTCTCCAGAACCTGAGCACGCTGCAACTGGCGCTGGCCTTTTCCGTCGCCGTGCACGCGGCCCTGCTCACGGTGCGCTTCGTCGACCCGGAAGGTTTCAACCGCGTGTTCCAGGACACGCCGCTGGAGGTGATCCTGGTCAACGCCCGCAGCGACGAGCGACCCGAGAAGGCCCAGGCCATTGCCCAGGCCTCACTGGCCGGCGGGGGCGACGCCGAGCGCGGCCGGGCCACCTCGCCGCTGCCGCCCTCGACCACCGCCCGCATCGGCGACACCACCGACGAAGACGAGCGGCGCATCGAGGCGCTGAAAGAGCAGCAGAACCTGATCCTGGCGCAGGTGCGCCAACAACTGGCCAACATGCCCCCGCCGGACCTGAAGGCGGTCAACCCGAGCCCGGCGGCGATCGAGCAGGAAGAAAAGCGCAAGGCGCTGGTGAAGATACTGGCCGAGATCGAGAAGCGCATCAACGAAGAGAACGCGCGTCCGAAGAAGCGCTACATCAGTCCGGCCACGCGCGAGGAGGTGTATGCGATCTATTACGACGACCTGCGCCGCAAGATCGAGGACCGGGGCACCACCAACTTCCCCGAGGCCGCGGGCCGCAAGCTCTACGGCGAACTGACCATGATCATCACCGTCAACCACACCGGTGCGGTGCTGGACACCGAGGTGGTGCAGACCTCGGGCAACAACACGCTGGACCGGCGTGCCCAGGCCATCGTGCGCAGCCTGTCGTTCGGGCGCTTCAACGAGGCCATGCGCCGGCGCGCCGATCAGATCGTGGTGGTCTCGCGCTTTCGCTTCACGCGCGATGAAACCCTGCAGACCCAGCTGACGGGCCAGTGACGTGAGCGGCCAGCGCCTCAGCCTGCCAGCGGTTCCTGCGCACAGGGCGCGGGGGTGGCCATGAAAGGAATCGGCCGCTGGTTGCTGTGGCTGTTGCTGGCCGGGCTGGCCTTGCAGCTCTTCTTTGTGCTGCGCATCGCCCTGATGGCGGTGGTCAACCCGCAGAGCACGGCGTTCATGCGTTCGGAGGCCTGGCGCATCGCCAGCCAGCGCCTGCAAGACGACAAGCCCTGGCGCTGGTCCCACCAGTGGGTCGACGCGGACCGGATCAGCCCGCACCTCAAGCGCGCGGTGATCGCATCGGAGGACGCCGGCTTCACCACCCACAGCGGTGTTGACTGGAAAGCCATCGAATCGGCATGGGACAAGAACCTGAAACGTCAGGCACAAGCCGAGAAGCGCGCCGATGAACTGGCCCGCCGCCAGGCCGCCAGGCCTGGGGCCGGCACCGCCAGCCCCCCTGCGAGCCGGACACCCAAGATCTTCGGTGGCTCCACCATCACCCAGCAGCTGGCCAAGAACCTGCTGCTGTCCGGCGAGCGCAACCTGATGCGCAAGGGCCAGGAACTGGTGCTCACCCTCACGCTGGAGGCCGTGCTGAGCAAGGAGCGCATCCTGGAGATCTACCTCAACAGCGTCGAATGGGGCGAAGGCATCTTCGGCGCCGAGGCCGCCGCGCAGCGCTATTTCGGCAAGCCGGCGGCCCGTTTGACGGCACAGGAAGCGGCCCGCCTGGCGGTGATGCTGCCCTCGCCCAAGTTCTTCGAAACCCGCCAGGGTTCTGCCTACCTGGCCAAGCGCACCGGAACCATCGTGGCGCGCATGGGGGCGGTACAGATTCCGTGACGCCTTTCGCCGCGCTCGCCTTTGACCTCTGAACTGGAACCCACCCACCACCATGCGCATCCTCGGCATCGACCCCGGCCTGCAATGCACCGGCTTCGGCGTGATCGACACCGAAGGTCCCGCCCTCCACTACGTGGCCAGCGGCACGATCCAGACCAGCCCGAAAGACGGGGCTTTGCTGCCGGCACGGCTGAAGGTGCTGTTCGACGGCATCAGCGAGGTGGTGGCGCGCTACCAGCCCGAGGTGTCGGCGTGCGAAATCGTGTTTGTGAATGTGAACCCGCAAGCCACGCTGTTGCTGGGCCAGGCGCGCGGCGCCTGCCTGACGGCCCTGGTGGCCAACGGGCTGGGCGTGGCCGAGTACACCGCCCTGCAGCTGAAAAAGGCGGTGGTCGGCTATGGCCGTGCCGACAAGTCGCAGATGCAGGACATGGTGAAGCGTCTGCTGCAACTGCCCGGCCTGCCGGGCAAGGACGCCGCCGACGCACTCGGCCTGTGCATCACCCATGCGCAGGTGGCGCGCTCGGTGGCGGCCATCAACCAGGTGAGCCCGCTGCAGGCCCGCACCCACGCGGCTTACAAAGGCGGCAGGAGTTACTGATGGCTCCCCCCGCGCCGCCTTCGGCATGCCTTGCAGGCCGCGGCATCGCCGGAAGCGATGCCTCTTCGGGCTGTCCAAGCCTGCGCAGGCAGGCTTGGAGCCGCAAACCTGCCCCCCAGGGGGCAACACCTGCGGCCCGGCAAAGCCGGTTCCGCCGTGTTCTGGGCGGGGACATTGCACGCCGGAAGTGCTTCAGGAATGCTGATGCTTTGCTGCCCTACAGCAGACGCTCCAGTATGAGCACCGCGAAGAAGCCCAGTGCCGCCAGGACGGTCCATTTCAGGATCACCAGGCCCCACTGGCGGTAGCGCTTTTCCCCGGTGCCGACGTAGAAGGCAAAGCACACGCCGGCGGCGAGCAGCAGCAAAAAGACCGTGAAGCGAAACAGCACCATGGCGGACCTTACCAGGCCGGGGCCAGCTGGGCAAAACCCCTGGGCGCCGCGCGCTCGTGCTCGAACGTGACCACCTCATAGGCATCCGGCTGGGCCAGCAGGGCATGCAGCAGCTGGTTGTTCATCGCGTGGCCGCTGCGGAAGGCGCTGTAGGCCGCCAGCAAGGGTTTGCCGACGATGTAGAGGTCGCCGATGGCATCCAGAATTTTGTGCTTCACGAACTCGTCCTGGTAGCGCAGGCCGCCCGCGTTGAGCACCTTCACGTCGTCCATGACGATGGCGTTGTCCAGCCCGCCGCCCATGGCCAGGCCATGGGAGCGCATCATCTCCACGTCGCGCGTGAAACCGAAGGTCCGGGCGCGGGCGATTTCGCGGGCGTAGGTGCCGCTGCCAAAGTCGAATTCAAAGCGCTGCCCGGTCGAGCTCACGGCCGGGTGGTCGAATTCGATCTCGAAGCTCAGCTTGTAGCCGTGGTACGGGTCCAGCCGCGCCCATTTCAGGCTCGCCCCCTCGCCTTCTCGCACCTCCACGGGTTTGACCACGCGGATGAAGCGCTTGGGCGCCTTCTGCGTGACGATGCCGGCGCTCTGCAGCAGGTAGACGAACGAGGCCGACGAGCCATCCAGGATGGGCACCTCTTCCGCCGTGATGTCCACGTACAGGTTGTCCAGACCCAGCCCGGCGGCCGCGCTCATCAGGTGTTCGATGGTGTGCACCTTGGCGCCACCACTGGAGATGGTCGAGGCCAGCCGTGTGTCGGTCACGGCCGCGGCGTTCACGGGAATCTCGACCGGCTCGGGCAGGTCGACACGGCGGAACACGATGCCGGTGTCCGGCGGTGCCGGGCGCAGCGTCAACTCCACCCGCTGACCGCTGTGCAGGCCCACGCCAACGGCCTTGGTCAGGGATTTGAGGGTACGTTGAGCAAGCATCCGGTGATTTTAATTTTTCGGGCGCTTTCGCGCTGAGCAGGAAAACTATCCCGGCGATTGCCGCATCGCTGCGCAAGGGGTGCCCCCAGCCGGGAACACCGCGGAGCCGCCCTTCGTCCCGCTCAGGACGGGCCGCCGGTGTGGCCCCTGGGGGCCGAGCGCTGCGTTTCCGAGCCTGCCTGCACAGGCTTGGACAACCCGAAGAGGCATCGCCTCTGGCGATGCCGCGGCCTGCAGGGCACGCCGCAGGCGGCGCAGGAGAAACCTTTAATCGGCCTGTTTGCGCAGGAAGGCCGGGATCTCGAAATCGTCCATGCCACCGGAGGCCAGGGCATCCACCTTCGCGGCCGCCTGGGTGCGGTTGGTGCGCCAGACGCTGGGCACGGCCATCGAGTTGTAATCGGGCTGGGCGGTAACGCCTGTGGAGCCCCCCACGATGGAGCCGACGGTGGGGATGTTGAAGGGCACATTGTCGGTGCCGGTGCGCAGCACCTGCAGCGGCTGTGCGTTGCGGCGTGCGGCCTGGCGGCTCAGGCCGGTGGCGACCACGGTCACGCGCATGTCGTCGCCCAGGCTGTCGTCGTAGGCGGCGCCGTAGATCACATGGGCGTCGGGCGAAGCGTAGGCGCGGATGGTGTTCATCGCCAGCTTCGATTCCGACAGCTTGAGCGAGCCCTTGGCCGCGGTGACGAGCACCAGCACGCCCTTGGCGCCCGAGAGGTCGATGCCTTCGAGCAGCGGGCAGGCCACGGCCTGCTCGGCGGCGATGCGGGCGCGGTCGGGGCCGGACGCCACCGCGGTGCCCATCATGGCCTTGCCGGGCTCGCCCATCACGGTGCGCACGTCTTCGAAGTCGACGTTGACGTTGCCGTACTCGTTGATGATCTCGGCAATACCGCCCACGGCGTTCTTCAGCACGTCGTTGGCATGGGCGAAGGCCTCGTCCTGCGTCACCTCGTCGCCCAGCACGTCGAGCAGCTTGTCGTTGAGCACCACGATGAGCGAGTCGACGTTGGATTCGAGTTCGGCCAGGCCGGCATCGGCGTTCTGCATGCGCTTGCCACCCTCGAAGTCGAAGGGCTTGGTGACCACGCCCACGGTGAGGATGCCCATTTCCTTGGCCACGCGGGCGATCACGGGTGCCGCGCCGGTGCCGGTGCCGCCGCCCATGCCCGCGGTGATGAACAGCATGTGGGCGCCATTGATGGCGCTGCGGATCTCGTCCACCGCCTGCTCGGCGGCATCGCGGCCCTTGTCGGGCTTGCTGCCGGCACCCAGGCCGCTGGTGCCGAGCTGGATGGTCTTGTGGGCGCTGCTGCGCGAGAGCGACTGCGCGTCGGTGTTGGCGGCAATGAATTCAACGCCTTGCACGCTGCGGGTGATCATGTGCTCCACGGCGTTGCTGCCGCCGCCGCCCACACCGATGACCTTGATCTGGGTGCCGAGGTTGAATGCTTCGACTTCAATCATTTCAATGCTCATGTTTCTCTCCTGTGGGTGCCTGAGACCGGAAGACGCAGGCGATTCTCGTATCAAAAAAGGGGGATGTGTTGTTGGGCTGTCGAAGCTCACCCCGGCGGGCCAGTCCAGAGGCGACATCGGGTTCGCAAACAGCCGTGTGTCTTCGAGGACACGGGGAAACAGGCCGGGCCGGGCACCAAGTGGTGCCCCCCGGCAGGGATGGTGTCGGCCAAGCGGGTGCAGGCGTCGGTGCGGCTGGTGTTCATCAGAAGGTCCCCACGAACCAGTTCTTCATGCGTTCCAGTGCGCCTTGCATGGAGCCCGCTTTCTGGGCCACCTTGTGGCCCCTCACGCGCGCCATGCGGGCTTCTTCCAGCAAGCCCATGACGGTGGCGGCCCGGGTCTGGGCCACCATGTCGGACAGGGCGCTGGCGTAGTGCGGCACGCCACGGCGCACCGGCTTGAGGAAGATGTCTTCTCCGAGCTCCACCATGCCGGGCATCACCGCGCTACCGCCCGTCAGGACGATGCCCGACGACAGGATTTCCTCGTGCCCCGAGTCGCGCACGACCTGCTGCACGAGCGAGAAGATTTCCTCCACGCGCGGCTCAATCACGCCGGACAGCGCCTGACGGCTGAGCATGCGCGGGGGCCGGTCGCCCAGGCCGGGCACCTCGACCTGCGTATCCGGATCGGCCAGCAGCTGCTTGGCGCAACCGTACTCGACCTTGATGTCCTCGGCGTCCTTGGTGGGCGTGCGCAGCGCCATGGCAATGTCGCTGGTGATCAAATCACCGGCGATCGGGATCACCGCGGTGTGGCGGATCGCACCGCCCGAGAAGATGGCCACGTCGGTGGTGCCGGCGCCAATGTCCACCAGCGCCACGCCCAGTTCCTTCTCATCCTCGGTCAGCACCGACTGGCTCGACGCCAGCGGGTTGAGCATGAGCTGGTCCACCTCCAGACCGCAGCGGCGCACGCACTTGATGATGTTCTCGGCCGCGCTCTGCGCACCCGTGACGATGTGCACCTTGGCCTCCAGCCGGATGCCACTCATGCCGATGGGCTCCTTGACCTCCTGGCCATCGATCACGAATTCCTGCGGCTCCACCAGCAGCAGGCGCTGGTCGGTCGAAATGTTGATCGCCTTGGCGGTCTCGATCACCCGGGCCACATCGGCGGGCGTGACCTCGCGGTCCTTGATGGCCACCATGCCGCTGGAATTGATGCCGCGGATGTGGCTGCCGGTGATACCGGTGTAGACCCGCGCGATGCGGCAGTCGGCCATCAGTTCGGCCTCTTTCAGGGCGGCCTGGATGCTTTGCACGGTGGCGTCGATGTTGACCACCACGCCGCGCTTGAGACCGTGGCTGGCGGACACGCCCAGCCCGGCGAGCTTGAGCTGGCCGTTGGCCTGCACCTCGGCCACCACCACCATGATCTTGGCGGTGCCAATGTCGAGTCCGACCACCAAATCCTTGTATTCCTTGGCCATGTTGCTTCTTGATTACCTTGTTGTCTTTTTCGGTGCAGGGCCGTCGTCGGTGACGGTGGTCACACCCCGCATGCGCAAGGCGTAGCCATTGGGGTAGCGCAGGTCGACCGATTGCAGGGCACCGGCGTAGCGTTCGGTGAGCTGGCTCAGGGTGCCGGTGAAGCGGCGCACGCGCGCCAGCAGCTCGGTCTCATCACCACGGCCGAGCTCCATGCGCGCCCCGCTGTCGAGCTCGGCGCGCCAGCTGCCACGCTCGGTCAATTCCAGGCGGACCAGGCCCAGGTCCAGCCGGTCAAACTCGGCCGACAGGGTCTGGTAGAGCTGCCACACCTCGGCCGACTGCGCCGTGGGGCCGGCCAGCTCGGGCAGGCTGTCGCCGTCGTCGGGGCTGGCGTCGAACACCTGGCCGTCGCGGTTGACCAGCTGCCCCGACCCCGACTCGCCCCACCAGGCGACGGCCTCGTGCTCCTGCAGCGTCACGCGCAGGCGGTTGGGGAATTCGCGCTGCACCATGGCGTGCCGCACCCAGGGCACCGACTCGAACAGGCGCTTGACCTGCTCCAGGTCCACCGTGAGGAAGCTGGCCGACAGCGTGGGCTTCAACTGCGTGGCGAAGTGGGCGCGGAAGGTGACGGCGTCCTGGTGGGCCACATCACCGTGCACGGTGATGGCCTGCACCGACCACAGCGGATGGCGCACCGCCCAGTTCCCGACCACGCCCAGGCCCAGCACGACCAGCACCGCGACCAGGGCGCGGGTGATCCAGGCCATGAGCCGGATGTCCAGGGGCAGGTCGGTGGTGGCCATGGCGGTCTTCAGGCGATGGACGCGACCGGGTTGTCGAGCGCGGCGCTGGCCAGCAGCGACACGCACAGGTCTTCGTACGACAGGCCCGCCGCACGGGCCGACATCGGCACCAGCGAATGGCTGGTCATGCCCGGCGAGGTGTTGATCTCCAGCAGCCAGGGCTGGCGGGTGGTGGTGTCGATCATCACGTCGGCGCGCGCCCAGCCGCGGCAGCCCAGCGCCTGGAACGCCTTGAGCACCAGCGCCTGGATGGCGGCCTCCTCGCCCTCGGGCAGGCCGCAGGGCACCAGGTACTGCGTGTCGTCGGTGAAGTACTTGTTCTGGTAGTCGTAGTTGCCGTCGGGCGCCACGATGCGGATCACCGGCAGCGAGCGGGCCTGCGCACCCGTGCCGAGCACCGGGCAGGTGACCTCGTCGCCGGCGATGAACTGCTCGCACATCACCAGCGGGTCCTGCCCGGCGGCGAGTTCAAAGGCGGCCTGGCATTGCTCGACATGCGTGACCTTGGTCAGGCCGATGGTCGAGCCCTCGCGCACCGGCTTCACGATCATGGGCGAGCCCAGCGCCGCAAAGGCCGCGCGCGTTTCGTCGGCGCTGTGCACCTGGCGCCAGGCCGGGGTGGGCAGGCCTTCGGCCAGCCAGATGCGCTTGGTCATGAGCTTGTCCATGGCCACGGCGGAGGCCAGCACGCCCGGGCCGGTGTAGGGAATGCCGAGCAGTTCCAGGGCGCCCTGCACCGTGCCGTCTTCGCCGAAGCGACCGTGCAGGGCGATGAAGCAGCGCTGGAAGCCCTCACGTTTCAGATCGCCCAGTTCGCGCTCGGCCGGGTCGAAGGCGTGGGCGTCCACGCCGCGCGACCGCAGGGCCGCCAGCACGCCGGTGCCCGACATGAGCGAGACCTCGCGCTCGGCTGATCGCCCGCCCATCAGCACCGCCACCTTGCCCAGCGCCGTCACATCCCTGTCCGCCCGTCCTGTCATGGCCTGGCCTCCTGCGCCATCTCGGCCACACGGGCCGCCACGGTTCCAATCGAGCCCGCCCCCATGCAGAGCACCACGTCGCCATCGCGCGCCGTGTCCAGAATCGCCTGCGGCATGGCCGCCACGTCGTCCACGAACACGGGTTCCAGCTTGCCGGCCACGCGCAGCGCGCGGGCCAGCGAGCGGCCGTCGGCCGCCACGATGGGCGCTTCGCCCGCCGCGTACACCTCGGCCAGCAGCACGGCATCGGCCTGGTTGATCACTTTCACGAAATCCTCGAAACAGTCGCGCGTGCGGCTGTAACGGTGCGGCTGGAAGGCCAGCAACAGGCGCCGACCAGGGAAGGCGCCCCGCGCGGCCGACAGCGTGGCCGCCATCTCCACCGGGTGGTGGCCGTAGTCGTCCACCAGCGTGGCGTGGCCACCGGTGGGCAGCGCGGCCTCGCCGTGGCGCTGGAAGCGGCGGCCCACGCCTGTGAAGGCGGCCAGCGCTTTCAGTACCGCGGCGTCATCCACCCCGATTTCAACCGCGATGCTGATCGCTGCGAGCGAATTGAGCACGTTGTGGCGCCCGGGCAGGTTGAGCACCACGTCCAAGTCCGGCAGTTCGACGCCATTGCGCCGCTGCACGGTGAAGTGCATCTGCGCCCCCACCGCGCGCACGTTGATGGCGCGCACCTGGGCGTCTTCGGAGAAGCCGTAGCTGGTGATCGGGCGGGCAATCTGCGGCAGGATCTCGCGGATGGCCGGGTCGTCCACGCAGACCACGGCCGCGCCGTAGAACGGCATCTTGTGCAGGAACTCGACGAAGGCGCCCTTGAGGCGGCCGAAGTCGTGGCCGTAGGTGTCCATGTGGTCGGCGTCGATGTTGGTGACGACCGAGAGCACGGGCAGCAGGTTCAGGAACGAGGCGTCGGACTCGTCGGCCTCGACCACGATGTACTCGCCCGAACCCAGCTGCGCGTTGGCGCCGGCGCTGTTGAGGCGCCCGCCGATCACGAACGTCGGGTCCAGTTCGGCAGCGGCCAGCACGCAGGCCACCAGGCTGGTGGTGGTGGTCTTGCCGTGGGTGCCCGCGATCGCGATGCCTTTTTTCATGCGCATCAGCTCGGCCAGCATCACCGCGCGCGGCACCACCGGAACCAGCTTCGCATGGGCGGCGACCACCTCGGGGTTGTCGGCCTTCACCGCGGTGGAGGTGACGATGGCGTCGGCCCCTTCGATGTAGCACGCGTCATGCCCCGCGAACACCTCCGCCCCCAACGACACCAGGCGCCGCGTGGCCGCGTTCTCGCCCAGGTCACTGCCCGAAATGCGGTAGCCCAGGTTGAGCAGCACCTCGGCAATGCCGCTCATGCCCGCCCCGCCGATGCCGACGAAATGGATGTGGCGAATGGCGTGCTTCATGACGGCTTCACTTTCGCGAGTTGCTCACAGGCGGTCACCACGGCCGCCACGGCGTCTGTCTTTTGCATCTGCTTGGCCTTCTCGGCCATCTCCATCAGTTGTGTGCGCTGCAAGCCCTGCAGCCTTTGTGCCAGCGCGGCCGGCGTGAAGTCGGTTTGTGGCACCAGCCAGGCCGCGCCCGCTTCCACCAGAAAGCGTGCGTTGGTGGTCTGGTGGTCGTCCACCGCGTGCGGGAACGGCACGAACAGCGCGGCCGCGCCCACGGCGGCGATTTCGGTCACGGTGCTGGCCCCGGCGCGGCAGAGGATGAGGTCGGCCTCGGCAAAGGCCTGTGCGGTGTCGTCGATGAACGGGGTCAGCTCGGCCCGCACACCCGCGGCCGTGTAATTGGCACGCAGGGCGTCGATCTGCTTCTCGCCGCTCTGGTGAACCACATGGGGCCGCTGCGCCGACGGGATGAGCGCCAGCGCCTGCGGCACGGTGTCGTTCAGCGCCTTGGCGCCCAGGCTGCCGCCCACCACCAGCAGGCGCAGCGGACCGCTGCGGCCGGCAAAACGCTCGGCCGGCGCGCCCTGGCGCAGGAAGGCCGCGCGCAGCGGGTTGCCCACCCACTCGGCTTTCTTGAAGACGTTCGGGAAGGCGGTGAACACGCGGTCGGCAATGCCGGCCAGCACCTTGTTCACCATGCCGGCCACCGAGTTCTGCTCGTGCAGCACCAGCGGCTTGCCCAGCAGCACGCCCATCATGCCGCCCGGAAAGGCGATGTAGCCGCCCAGGCCCACCACCACGTCGGGCTGCACGCGGCGCACCACCTGCAGGGCTTGCCAGAACGCGCGTTGCAAGCGCAGCGGCAGCAAAGCCACGGTCTTCAGGCCTTTGCCGCGCACGCCGCCAAAGGCCACCAGTTCGAGCGGGAAGCCGCGCGGCGGCACCAGCCGGCTTTCCATGCTGTCGGGCGCACCCAGCCAGTGCACGCGCCAGCCGCGCTCACGCAGCGCCTCGGCCACGGCCAAGCCCGGGAAGATGTGGCCACCGGTGCCGCCGGCCATGACCAGGGCGCAAGGTTGACGAGAGGTCGACGTCATGAGCGGCCTCCCTTCATCAACTGCCTGTTCTCGTAGTCCACCCGGAGCACAATGGCCAGCGCGATCAGGTTGAGCAGGATGGCCGAGCCGCCATAGCTCATCAGCGGCAGGGTCAGGCCCTTGGTGGGCAGGGCGCCGAGGTTCACGCCGATGTTGATGAAGGCCTGGAAGCCGATCCACAGGCCCACGCCCTGCGCCACCAGACCGGCAAACACCTGGTCCAGCGCGATGGCCTGGCGGCCGATGTGCATGATGCGGCGCGTGAGCCACAGGAACAGGCCGATCAGCAGCACCACGCCGACCAGGCCGAACTCTTCGCCGATGACGGCGAGCAGGAAATCGGTGTGCGCCTCCGGCAACCAGTGCAGTTTCTCCACGCTGCCGCCCAGGCCAACGCCAAAAATCTCGCCGCGGCCGATGGCGATCAGCGAGTGCGAGAGCTGGTAGCCCTTGCCCAGCACGTGCTCCTCGCTGAAGGGGTCGAGGTAGGCGAACACGCGCTGGCGGCGGAACTCGCTGGTCATCACCATCAGCGTGAAGGCAGCCACCACCACCAGCCCCATGAGGAAGAACATGCGGGCGTTGACGCCGCCCAGGAACAGGATGCCCATGGCAATCACCACGATCACCATGAAGGCCCCCATGTCGGGCTCGGCCAGCAGCAGAACACCCACCAGGCCCACGGCCACGGCCATGGGCGCCACGGCGCGGATGAAGTCTTCCTTCACCTCCATCTTGCGCACCATGTAATTGGCCGCATAGATCAGCACCGCCAGCTTGGCGAGTTCGGAAGGCTGAAAATTCATGACGCCCAGCGAGATCCAGCGGCGCGCGCCGTTCACACCCTTGCCGATGAAGGGCAGCAGCACAATGGCCAGCAGAAACAAGGCCAGGGCGAACAGCCAGGGCGCCATCTTTTCCCAGCTGCGCATCGGAAACTGGAACGTCACGATGGCCGCCAGCACGCCAATCGCCATCGACAGGGCATGGCGCACCACGAAGTGGCTGTGCGCGTAGTTGGCGAAGCGCGGGTTGTCCGGCAGCGCGATGGAGGCGGAATACACCATGACCAGGCCCCAGGCCAGCAGCGCCACGGCCACCCACAGCAGCGGCTGGTCGAAGCCGAGTTCGCGCACGGCCACGTCGCGGGTACCGGCGTAGGTGCGGTTGGACAGGCGCACGGGCAGGCCGTCGCGCGAGGAACCGCCGGCCAGCGCGCCGGCCAGGTCGCGCCCGATCAGCCGCGGCAGTGCCTCGGCCAGGCCGCTGCGCCAGCGGCCCAGGCGCGACGCCAGCCCGGCCATCACGCCCCCACCTCCAGGTCCATGCCGTGCTCGGCGGCAATGGCCGCCACCGCGTCCACGAAGACGCGGGCGCGGTGCACGTAGTTGTCGAACATGTCCAGGCTGGCGCAGGCAGGCGACATCAGCACCGCGTCACCCGATTGCGCGAGTTCGGTGGCCAGCGCGACGGCGGCGGGCAGATCGGTCGCGTCCTGCAGCGGCGTGCCGGCCTGCGTCAGCGCCGCGCCCACCTGCTGGCGGATCAGGACCGCATCCCGCCCGATCAGCACCACCCCACGGGCATGGCGCGCCAGCGCATCGGCGAGCGGGCGGAAGTCCTGGCCCTTGCCGTCGCCGCCCAGGATGACGACCAGCCGGCGCTCGGCACCCAGGCCGTTCACCGCGGCCAGCGTGGCGCCCACGTTGGTGCCCTTGCTGTCGTCCACGTATTCGATCTCGTTGATGATTGCCACCGGCTCGACCCGGTGCGGCTCACCCCGGTACTCGCGCAGGCCATGCAGCATGGGGCCGAGCGCCGCACCGGTGGCCGTGGCCAGGGCCAGCGCCGCCAGGGCATTGGCCGCGTTGTGCCGGCCGCGGATGCGCAGCGCTTCGACCGGCATGAGGCGCTGGAAATAGATCTCTTCGCTCTCTTGCGATTTGCGGCCGCGCTGGCGGGTTTCGTCCAGCGCCACCGCACGCACCAGCCACTGCATGCCGTTGACGGACTCGATGCCCCAGTCACCCGGTCGGGTCGGCGCATCCAGACCGAAGGTGGCGTAGGGCCGCACCGGCTGCTGGCGGTTGCGCCCGCTGACCTTGACCGTCACCAGACCGGGCTGCATGGCCATGACGCGCGGGTCGTCACGGTTGAGCACCATGAGCGCGCGTTCGCCAAAGATGGCGGCCTTGGCCTGCGCATAGGCCTCGAAGGAGCCGTGCCAGTCCAGGTGGTCTTCGGTGATGTTCAGCACCGTGGCGGCGGTGGACACGCGGTCCCAGGGGCCACCGGCCACACCGTCGAGCTGAAAGCTTGATAACTCCAGAACCCAGGCCGCTGGCAGGTGCGGTGGCGGCATGGGTACCGGTGCTGGTGGGACCTGCAGGGAGACGCCGGGACCATCCTCTTCGATGGCCGGCACAACACCCTCGCCGGGCTCGGTCACGTCCGCCTCAGGGGACGTGTCGGCCTCGGCAGAAACCAGCGACAGGGGCGCCTGTTCAGCCGGGTGATCGGGCTGCGCGGCTTGCGGCGTCCCGTTCGCGTCCGCCTGCGCGGCCTCGACCGCTTCCGCCACGGCCTCGGCGTCCAGTGCCTGTCCCAGCACGTCCAGCAGCGACGGGCCGATGTTGCCCGCCACCACGGTCTTCACGCCGGCGCGCCCCAGCAGCAGGCCGGTGAGAGACGTCACGGTGGTCTTGCCGTTGGTGCCGGTGATGCCGAGCACCTGCGGCGTGTAGGGCCGGCGCTCGCGCTGCGACAGCTCGGCCAGCGCCATGGCGAACAGGTCGAGTTCGCCCACCAGCGGGACGCCGCGGGCCTGCGTCCAGGCCTGCACCGTGGCGAGCTGGGCGGGCGAAAGGCCCGGGCTGCGGGCCACCAGCGTCCAGTCGGCGCGGGCCAGCAAGGTCTCGTCGAACGCGCCCGCCACGAAGGGCGCCTGCGGACATTCGGCCGTCAGCATGGCCAGCTGCGGCGGCGCACTGCGGGTGTCGGCCACCGTCACGCGTGCGCCCCAGCGGGTGCACCAGCGCGCCATCGCCAGCCCGGACGTGCCGAGGCCGAGGATGAGGACGGTGTGGTTGTTCAGCTCGTGCATGGTGGGCTCAACGCAGCTTCAGGGTGGACAGGCCGATCAGGCACAGCAGCATGGTGATGATCCAGAAGCGCACCACGACCTGGGTCTCCTTCCACCCCTTTTTCTCGAAATGGTGGTGCAGGGGCGCCATCTGGAACAGGCGCTGTCCGGCACCGAAGCGGCGCCTGGTGTACTTGAAGTAGGCCACCTGCAGCATCACCGACAGGGCCTCCACCACGAAGATGCCGCCCATGATGGCCAGCACGATTTCCTGGCGCACGATCACCGCGATGGTGCCCAGCGCGCCGCCGAGTGCCAGTGCCCCCACGTCACCCATGAACACCTGGGCCGGATGGGCGTTGAACCACAGAAAGGCCAGGCCGGCACCGGCCATGGCGGCACAGAAGATCAGCAGCTCGCCTGCGCCGGGAATGTGCGGCAGCAGCAGGTAACGCGAGAACACGGCGCTGCCGGTGACATAAGCGAACACCCCCAGCGCCGAGCCGACCATCACCACCGGCATGATGGCCAGGCCGTCCAGGCCGTCGGTGAGGTTCACCGCATTGCTCGAACCCACGATGACCAGATACGTCATGACCACAAAACCGAAGACCCCCAGCGGGTAGCTGATCTCCTTGAAGAATGGCACCATCAGGCCGGCCTGCGGCGGCAGGTCCACCGTGAAGCCCGAGGCCACCCACTGAACGAACAACTCCAGCACCCGCATGTTGCTGGTTTCCGACACGCTGAACACCAGGTAGAAGGCCGCCACCAGGCCGATGAGCGACTGCCAGAGGTACTTCTCGCGCGAGCGCATGCCCTCTGGGTCCTTGTGCACCACCTTGCGCCAGTCGTCCACCCAGCCAATGGCGCCGAAGCCCAGCGTCACCAGCAGCACGATCCACACGAAGCGGTTGGACAGGTCGAACCACAGCAGGGTGGACAAGGCAATGGCAAACAGAATCAGCACGCCGCCCATGGTGGGGGTGCCGCCCTTGCTCAGGTGCGTCTGCATGGCGTATTCGCGGATCGGCTGCCCGATCTTCAGCGCCGCCAGCCGCTGGATGAAGTACGGCCCGGCCACCAGGCCGAGAATCAGTGCCGTCATGGCGGCCATGACGGCACGGAAGGTCAGGTACTGGAAGACCCGCAGGAAGCTGAACTCCGGTCCGAGGGTCTGCAGCCACATGGCCAGGCTAAGCAGCATGGGAAACGTCCTTTTGTTGTTGTTCTTGTCCGGTGGTGGCCAGGGCCTGCACGGCCTGCACCACCCGCTCCATGCGCATGAAGCGCGAGCCCTTCACCAGCACGCTGCGCACAGTCGGCTCGGCTGAGTCGGCGACCGTCCGGGCCACGGGGTCCAGCAGGGACGGCACATCGGCCCAATGCGTGGGCGCTGGTTCACCGGCCGCGAGCAGCGCGTTGGTGGCCTGGTGCATCCAGTCACCGGTGACGTGCACGGTTTCGATGCCCCGGGCGCGGGCATGGCGCAGCACCTCCAGGTGAAACACCAGCCCCTGCTCGCCCACCTCACCCATGTCGCCGAGCACCAGCACCCGCGGGCCGGGCAGCTCGGCCAGCACATCGATGGCCGCCACCACGGAATCCGGGTTGGCGTTGTAGGTGTCGTCGACCAGGGTGATGGCGCGGCCGGGCAGTGCCAGCACGCCGGCGCGGGAGCGCCCGCCAACGGGCTCGAAAACGTCGAGGCCGCGCGCGATCGCGTCCAGCGACACGCCAGCGGCCAGCGCACAGGCCGCTGCGGCCAGGGCGTTGCGCACGTTGTGCCGGCCGGCGATGTGCAGGCGGCAGCTGAACGGGCCGGCGGGCGTGGCGGCATCGAGGTGCCAGCCGCCCTCGGTCCACTCGACATGCGACGCGTGCACGTCGGCGGTGGCATCGGCATCGCTGAAGGTCATCACGCGACGGCCCGCAGCGAGTTCGCGCCACACCGGCGTGTAGGCATCGTCACTCGGGAACACGGCCACGCCGCTCGGCGACAGGGCCTCGATCACGGCGCCGTTTTCGCGCGCCACGGCTTCCACGGTGGCCATGAACTCCAGGTGCTCGCGCTGCGCGTTGTTCACCAGCGCCACGGTGGGCTGGGCCAGCGCGGCCAGGTAGGCGATTTCGCCTGGGTGGTTCATGCCCAGCTCGACCACGGCCAGCTGGTGCTGTTCGCGCAGGCGCAGCAGGGTGAGCGGCACGCCAATGTCGTTGTTCAGGTTGCCCTGCGTGGCCAGCGCACGCTCGCCCGCCTGGGCACGCAGGATGGACGCCACCATCTGCGTGACGGTGGTCTTGCCATTGCTGCCGGTCACGGCGATCAGCGGAAGAGCGAACTGCTCGCGCCACAGCCGGGCCAGCTCGCCCAGCGCCAGCCGGGTGTCGGGCACTTCAACGCCCGGCAGACCCGCGGCTGCCAGTCCGCCATGGGCGATGGCCGCCACGGCGCCCCGGGCCTGCGCCTGAGGGAGAAAGTCGTGCGCGTCGAAGCGCTCGCCCTTGAGCGCCACGAACAGGTCGCCGCTCTGCAGGCTGCGCGTGTCGGTGTGTACGCGCCCGATGCCCCGCGGCAACTCACCGGTGGTGCGAGCACCGCTGAGCCGACCCATGAGTGCGGTCAGGTCCTTCACGCGGGCACCTCCGGCATGGTGGCGGCGCGCTGCTGCAGCGCAGCGAGCGCCTGCGCCTGATCGGAAAAAACGGTCTTCACGCCTTGCACGTCCTGGTAATCCTCATGGCCTTTGCCGGCGATCAGCACCACGTCCTGCGGGCTGGCCAGCTGCACCGCCTGCGCAATGGCGGCGGCGCGGTCGGGTTCGATGCGCGCACGCGCCGGCTGGCGCAGCCCGGCGCGCATCTGCGCCAGGATGGCCAGCGGGTCTTCGCTGCGCGGGTTGTCACTGGTCAGCACCGGGTGCTGCGCTTCGCGCTCGGCCACGGCGGCCATCAGCGGGCGCTTGCTGGCGTCGCGGTCACCGCCGCAGCCCACCACCACCCAGAGCGCACCGCCGCGCTGCTGTGCCAGCGGTTGCAAGGCCTGCAGGGCTTTCTCGAGCGCGTCGGGCGTGTGGGCATAGTCCACCAGCACCAGGGGCTGGGCGGCCACGGGAGCGGGCACCTGCTCCATGCGCCCGGGTACGGGGGTGAGCGCCTGGCACGCCTGCACGGCGGCGGGCAATGACACACCCAGCGCACGGGCAGAAGCCAGCACGCACAGCAGGTTCGACACGTTGTAGCGACCCACCAGCGGCAACTCCAGTTCAAGCGGCTCGCCCGGCACGCCGGCGGCATCGCGCTCCACCAGCACCAGGCGCATGCCGTGGTCGGTGACGGCGACGGCACTCGCCACCAGCCGGGCGTCGCACGGCTGGCCGGCTTCGGCCATGCCCACGGCCCACACATCCAGCCCACGCGCGTGCAGGCGCGCGGCCAACGCGGGGCCACGCGGGTCGTCCACGTTCACCACGGCGGTGGCGAGACCGGGCCAGTCGAACAGCGCGGACTTGGCCGCCCAGTAGGCCTCCATGTCGCCATGAAAATCCAGGTGGTCCTGCGTGAAATTGGTGAACACGGCCACCCGGATCTGCGCCGCGTTGAGGCGCCCTTCCACCAGACCGATGGACGAGGCTTCGATGGCGCAGGCGCGCACGCCGCTGTCCACCATCTCGCGCAGGCGCGACTGCAGCAGCACCGGATCGGGTGTGGTCAGGCCGGTGGGCACCAGGGCGTGGGTGGTGTCACCGGCCAGCGGCGGCTGCCCGATGCCCAGCGTGCCCACCACGCCGCAGGGTGTACCGGCCGCCGCGAGCAGCTGGGCCGTCCACCAAGCGGTGGAGGTCTTGCCGTTGGTACCCGTGATCGCCACCAGCCCCAGCCGGCCGCTGGGATGGCCATGGAAAGCGCTGGCGATGGGACCGGCCAACGCTTTCAGGCCGGGAACCGCGAGCACCCGCGCGTCGTCGAAGCCGTAGGCCTCCACACCGGCCTGCTCGACCAGCACGGCGCAGGCCCCCGCCGCGAGGGCAGTCGCCACGAAACGCCGCCCGTCGGTGGCCGCGCCGGGCCAGGCCACAAAACCGTCACCCGCCCGCACCTGCCGGCTGTCGCACTGCAGCGATCCGGACACCTGCGCGCGCAACCAGTCGGCCACCTGGGCGGGGTCTTTCATCATCTGGAGCGCCATCAGAACGACTCCTCCACCACCTCGGTGACGATCTGCGGTTTGACGCTGATGTCGGGCTGCACGCCGAGGATGCGCAGGGTCTGTTGCACCGTTTCACTGAACACCGGTGCGGCCACCAGCCCCCCGTAGTACTGCCCGGTGCTGGGCTCGTCCACCATCACCGCCACCACGATGCGCGGGTTGTCCACTGGCGCCAACCCCACGAAGAAGCTGCGGTATTTCTTGTCGGCATAGCCCTTGCCTTCCTGCTTGCGGGCCGTGCCGGTCTTGCCGCCGACGGAGTAACCCATCGTCTGCGCCTTCGCCGCGGTGCCGCCGGGGCCGGCCGCCATCTCCAGCATCTTGCGCACCGACAGGGCATGGGCGGGGCTGAAGACCTGCGCACCCGTGACCGTGTCGTCGGTCTTGAGCATGCTGACCGGGATCAGTTCGCCGTCGCGGGCAAACACGGTATAGGCCTGGGCCAGCTGGAACAGCGACGCCGACAGCCCGTAGCCGTAGCTCATGGTCGCCTGCTCGATGGGGCGCCAGCTCTTGTGGGGCCGCAGACGCCCGCTCACCGCGCCCGGGAAGGGCAACTGGGGCTTCTGGCCGAAGCCGGCCTGCGCATAGCTCTCCCACATCTCCCGCGGCGACATCTGCATGGCCATTTTGACCGTGCCCACATTGCTGGATTTCTGGATCACCTCGTTGACCGTGAGCACGTTGTAGGAACGTGAATCGGAAATGGTGGAGCCACCGATGGCCAGGCGCCCGGGTGCGGTCTGGATCGGCGTCGTCGGCTTGACCAGTCCCTTCTCCAGCGCCAGCGCTGCTATGAAGGGCTTCATCGTCGAACCGGGCTCGAAACTGTCGGTCAGGGCGCGGTTGCGCAACTGCTCGCCGCTGAGGTTCTGGCGCCGGTTGGGGTTGTAGCTGGGGTAATTGGCCAGGGCCAGCACCTCGCCGGTGCGCACGTCAAGCACCACCACGCTGCCGGCGCGAGCCTTGTGCTCGCGCACCGCATCGCGCAGCTTCTGATAAGCGAAGTACTGCACCTTGCTGTCGATGGAGAGCTGAAGGTCCGGCCCGTCCACCGGCGGCACGACATCGCGCACGTCCTCCACCACCCGGCCCAGCCGGTCCTTGATGACGCGGCGCGATCCGCTGCGACCCGAGAGCTGCTCGTTGAAGGCCAGCTCAACCCCTTCCTGCCCGCGGTCTTCCACATTGGTGAAGCCCACCACATGGGCCGCCGCCTCGCCCTCGGGGTACTGCCGCTTGTATTCACGGCGCTGGTACACGCCCTTGATGCCCAGCGCCGCGATCTCCTTGGCCACCGGCTCGTCCACCTGGCGTTTCACCCACACAAACGTCTTGTCTTCGGGGCCCAGCCGCTTGCGCAGCTCGGGCAGGGACATCTCCAACAACTTCGCCAGCTTGGGCAACTGCGGGTCGTTCTTGTCCACATCTTCCGGGATCGCCCAGATGCTCTGCGCCACCACGCTGGACGCCAGGATCAAACCGTTGCGGTCGAGCACGCGGCCGCGGTTGGCCGGCAGTTCCAACGTACGGGCAAAACGCACCTCGCCCTGGCGCTGGAAGAACTCGTTGCCAAACACCTGGACATAGGCGGCGCGCCCGGCCAGGCCGGCAAAGGCAAAGGCCAGGGCAGCGACGATGAACTTGCTGCGCCAGACCGGGGTCTTGCTGGCCAGCAGCGGGCTGGCGCCGTAGCTGATGTTGCGGGTCACGGCGTGCCCCCTGCTGCAGCGGCACCCCGGGCGGGTGCGGCGTACACCGTGACATACTGTGTGATACCCGGCGTGACCGGGCGCATCTGCAACTGGCTCATGGCCAGTTGCTGCACGCGGGCCGAGGTCGCTTCGGCGCGCTTCTGCACCTGGAGCTGTTCGTGCTCGGCGTCCAGTCGGGTGGCTTGCGCCCGTGCACGGTCCAGCGCGGTGTAAAGCCGACGCGACTCGTACTGCGTGTGCACCAGGTAAAACGCGCTGGCCAGCAACACCAGCAGCAGCACGAGGTTCAGCCGGATCATGGCCGCCCCCCCACGCGCGCCGGCGCGTGGCTGGCGCTGCGGGTTGCGCGCATCATGCCGGTACCTCCGTGCGCTCGGCGACCCGCATCACGGCGCTGCGCGAGCGCGGGTTGGCCTGGATCTCGGCTTCGGAAGGCTTGACGCGGTGCACGCCGCGCAGCGCCATGGGCGCCGGTTCTGCAAAGGGGACGCGGCGGTCGACCACGGTGCGCGAATGGCCCGCCATGAACTGCTTGACGATGCGGTCTTCCAGCGAATGGAAGCTGATCACCACCAGCCGGCCATTCGGCTTGAGCACCCGAAGACTGGCCGCTAGCGCCTGCTGCAGCTCTTCCAGTTCGGCATTGATGAAAATCCGAAAAGCCTGAAAGGTGCGCGTGGCGGGGTCCTTGCCCGGCTCGCGGGTCTTGACCGCGCCAGCCACGACTTCGGCCAGCTCACGGGTGGTACGAAAAGGGCCCCGCTCCTGTCGGCGACGATCAATCGCCTTTGCAATCTGTTGAGCAAACCGTTCTTCGCCGTAATCACGGATCACCTCCGCCAGTGTGAGTACATCGGCCGTTTCCAGCCACTGCGCCACGCTCTGGCCGCGCGTGGTGTCCATGCGCATGTCCAGAGGACCATCGTGGCGAAAAGAAAAACCCCGTTCGGGGTCGTCAATCTGGGGAGAGCTGACACCGAGGTCCATCAGGACCCCGTCGACACTGGACGGGCCGACGGCCTCTAGGTGACAGAACCCCTCATGCCGGATGGAAAACCGACCGTCGCTGGCCGCCAGCGCTTCTGCGGCCGCGACCGCCTGGGGATCCTTGTCGAACGCCGTCAGCCGCCCACGCGGCGAGAGCTGCTCCAGCACCCGGCGCGAATGGCCCCCGCGCCCGAACGTGGCATCGACATAGTGTCCGTCGGGCTGCAGAGCGAGCGCCTGCACGGCCTCGTGCAGCAGAACGGTGTGGTGAATCCAGACGTCTTGCACCGCGGTCTTTCAGAAGGAGAAGTCTTTGAAGACATCGGGCATCTCGGCTTTCATGGCCTCGGCTTCCTGGTCGGCGTACACCTGGGCGTCCCACAATTCAAAATAGGCGCCCATGCCCAGCAGCACAGCGTCTTTGCGGATACCCGCGGCAGCGCGCAACTCGGGCGACACCAGCACGCGGCCCGAGGCATCCATGTCGACGTCCATGGCGTTTCCCAGGAAGATGCGCTTCCACCACTGCGCCTGCATGGGCAGGGCCGCAATGCGGTCGCGGAAGCGCTCCCATTCGTTGCGCGGAAAGACCATGAGACAGCCGTGCGGGTGCTTGGTGATGGTGAGCTGACTGCCAGCGCTGGCGCTCAGGACGTCGCGGTGCCGGGTCGGCACAGAAAGCCGACCTTTCCCATCAAGACTGAGAGAAGAGGCACCCTGAAACACCGCGGCATATCCTACAAAAACACTATTCACCACTTAATTGCACTTTTTTCCACTTTATCAGGAAAACTCGACCGTCCTCCTGACGGAGACATAATTTTTCAATAAAATCAATCACTTAGAATACAATTTGAAACAAGCGGCCGAGTCCAAGCAAAACAATCACTTACAACGGCGTCTGCACGTGGTGCATCAAAAACCGTGTTCAAAGTCACGGCGTTCAGCGGGCACAGCCGGGCCCATCTCGTGGCCAGGCGGCGCGGGATGTCCAGGTATCCAGCAGGGGCTGAAACAGCGCGCTCACGCCCCCCAAGATGCGGGGGCGGGCCAGCAGCAAAGGGGGCAGCGTCCCCCTGCTCTTTCAGAGGATGTAGCGCGAAAGATCCTCGTTGCGGCTGAGCTCGGCCAGGCGCCCGTTCACATAGTCCGCGTCCACCGTCACGGTCTGGCCCTGCAGGCGGGCGGCGTCGAAGCTCACCTCGTCCAGCAGGTGTTCCATCACGGTGGCCAGGCGGCGCGCGCCGATGTTTTCCGTGCGTTCGTTCACGTCGCAGGCGATCTGTGCCAGCTGGCGGATGCCCTCGGGCGTGAATTCCAGCGTCACGCCCTCCGTGGCGAGCAGGGCCTGGTACTGGCGCACCAGCGAGGCGTGCGTTTGCGTCAGGATGGCCTCGAAGTCGCCGACGGCCAGCGATTGCAGTTCCACGCGGATCGGGAAACGGCCCTGCAATTCGGGAATCAGGTCGCTCGGCTTGGCCAGGTGAAAAGCCCCGCTGGCAATGAACAGGATGTGATCGGTCTTGATCATCCCGTATTTGGTCGTCACCGTGGTGCCTTCCACCAGCGGCAGCAGATCGCGCTGCACGCCCTGGCGCGACACCTCGGCGCTGCCCGAGTCGCTGCGCGAGGTGACCTTGTCAATCTCGTCGATGAAGACGATGCCGTTCTGCTCGGCGTTGTGCAGGGCGCGCGTCTTGATCTCTTCCTCGTTGACCAGCTTGCCGGCCTCCTCGTCGATCAGCAGCTTCAAGGCTTCGGCTATTCTGAGCTTGCGGGTGCGCCGCCGTTCCTGCCCGAACTGGTTGAACATGCCACGCAGCTGCTCGGCCATGTCTTCCATGCCCGCAGGCCCGACGATGTCCATCGACGGGCGGGGCTCGGCCAGGTCGATCTCGATCTCGCGGTCGTTCAGCTGCCCTTCGCGCAGCTTCTTGCGGAAGGTCTGGCGCGCGGTGCTCTCGGGCGCGTTCGCCGCCGTCAGCGCGTGGGCCGGCTCGGCGCTGCGCGGCGGCGGGATCAGCGCGTCCAGGATGCGCTCCTCGGCGGCGTCTTCGGCACGTGCGCGCTGCTTGCGCATCTCGACTTCGCGGGTCTGCTTGATGGCAATGTCGGCCAGGTCGCGGATGATGGAATCGACGTCCTTGCCCACATAGCCGACCTCGGTGAACTTGGTGGCCTCGACCTTGATGAAGGGCGCGTCGGCCAGTCGGGCCAGACGGCGGGCGATCTCGGTCTTGCCCACACCGGTGGGGCCGATCATGAGGATGTTCTTGGGCGTGATCTCGGGGCGCAGTTTCTCGTCCACCTGCTGGCGGCGCCAGCGGTTGCGCAAGGCGATGGCCACGGCGCGCTTGGCGCCGGCCTGGCCGATGATGAAGCGGTCGAGTTCGGAAACGATTTCCTGCGGCGTCATGGAGGACATGGATGGGCTCGGTGCAGAAGGGTTGTCGGGATGGCGCCCTCAAGGGCGCCTGCGCTGCCGCTGGGCTGCGCGCGCACGGGGAGGCGTCAGAGCACCTCGACCGTGTGGTTCATGTTGGTGTAGATGCAGATCTCACCGGCGATGGCAAGGGACTGGCGCACCACGTCTTCCGCACTCAATTCGGTGTGGACGAGCAAGGCGCGGGCGGCCGACTGCGCATAGGCGCCGCCGGAGCCAATGGCCACGATGCCGTGCTCGGGCTCCAGCACGTCGCCGTTGCCGGTGATGATGAGCGAGGCGCTGTGGTCGGCCACGGCCAGCATGGCTTCCAGGCGGCGCAGCACGCGGTCGGTACGCCAGTCGCGGGTGAGCTCGATGGCCGCCCGCACCAGATGCCCCTGGTGCTTTTCCAGCTTGGCCTCGAAACGCTCGAACAGCGTGAAAGCGTCCGCGGTGGCACCGGCAAAGCCGGCCAGCACACGGTCGTGGTAGAGCTTGCGCACCTTGCGCGCCGTCCCTTTGACGACGACGTTGCCCAGCGTGACCTGGCCGTCGCCGCCGATGGCGACCTGCACACCGGTGGGGGTCTGTCGGCGCACGCAGACGATGGTGGTTCCGTGAAAAGTTTCCATAGGGCAAAGTAAATAAGGATGATCGAGCCGGGCTCAAGGATGAGCGCGAGGGGGATCCGTCCAGGGGCACCGCGGAACCGGCTCCGCCAGGCCGCCAGTGCCGCCCCAGGGGGTGACGCCAAAGGCGGCGCGGAGAGAGCCCAACACTAGTCGTTGCGCAACACCACCTTGGCGTACTCGGTGATTCCGATGACGTGGAAGAACGCCGACACCAGACGGTGTGCGTCCACAAACTGCACATGCCGGCCCTCCGCGTGATGCGCAGACACCCAGTTCAGCAGGGTGCCCGCGGCTGAAAAATCCACGCGAATGAGGTTGCGACACGAAATGATGAGCACATCGGCACCCGTGAGCCGGCGTTCCAGGGCCTCCAGCGTTGCCTGGGGATCGCCGCAAATGTCCCCCGACAGCTCCACCAGGCCCACCTGACTGAACTCGGAGACTTGCGAATCGATGCCCGAGTCCGCTGGAAAACCGGATGGTACGGCCTCCAGCACCGAATGCCCCACCACCGAGTGCCGAAAATCCCCCGCCTCCGCAGCACCGGGTGACGTCAGCGCCTGAAACTGGCAACGTGGCGGCTCCCAGCCGGGCGGCGACACCTCGTAGGTGACACAGAAATCCAGCGCGGTCAGTTCGAACTCGTCCGGGCAGTTCATCACACGCAGCACCGCCATGCGCAATTCCCACCAGAGCTGCTCCACATCGCGCCGCCCCGATGGGGTGAGCGACTTGAGCAGCTCGCGCAACTCGTTCGAACCCAGGAAAGCCAGCGACACTTCCTGGTCGCCCCAGAGGGTGAAGATGCCCAGCAAGGCCCGGGCGGCCTTGACATCGATACTGGCCAAGAGCGACCAGTCGAGCACCCAGGGCTGGCCGACACGCAGCAGCACCGTCTGCAGGGTTCCCACCGCATGGGCGTCCAGATCCGACTCGCACACCCAGACGGCGCGCGCGGCCGAGGCGGAAGGCTGCTGGGGCTTGCCAGACAGCTGTCGAACGATCTCGGGCATGTCGTACCACTGCGGCGCCGAGCGATTGAACCGGTTGATGAAGTCCACGGCCCGGTTTTCGAACGGCGTGAGCTGACCCGTGGCGCGGTACAGATCGAACAAGGTCAGCCAGTTCTGCTGCTGATCGATGCGGCTGCCGTCTCTGCCGTCTCCACTCAAGGTGTCCAGCAAACCCTTCTCGGCGCCGGCATCGTCGCCATTGGCGAAGCGGATGGCCGCCTCTTCCACCTCGGGGTCTTGCATCACCTCCTGAACATCCAGGGCAAAGAAGTGCGAAGCGGAGAAGGGTGAATGGGCCCCGCTCGCCTCACCGTTCAACGCCGGCGCCATGAGACCGGTACGCGCCGGTGAAGAGGCGGCGGAGGATGGCGCGCTGGCACCTTGCCTGCCCGGACTCGCGGGCGGTCTCTGCACGGCACCTCCAGCCGGTGGCTGGGTGCTCAGGGATGACATGGGCACCGTGTCCACCGCCGACGACCCGACTTCCGTGTCTTTGTACTGCTGCTCTCGGCGCCGCTCCTCATCGGGCGGGGGCTTGAGACTGCGCGGCGCGGCGGGCATCTTCGTCTGTTGCCCCCCACTGCTGAGCGTGGAGCCCGTGGCCAGGGAATCGGGGCCTTTCGTCTTCCACCACTGCATCGACATCTGCGCTTCGATCTCGTCGATCTTCTTCAGCGTCGTGGCGCGGTCGTCGGGCTTGGAGGGCAGGCTGCTCTGGAAGAAGGACGGGCGCACGCTCTGCCCTTCCTGCCCCGAGGCTTCGCGGCTGCGAATCTTGCGCAGCTGGTCGAATTCGCGCTTGCGCACAAAATCGTTGCGCCGCTTGCGCTCGATGATTTCCTTGAGCGCGGCTTTGCTGTATTCGCTTTCGCGGTCGGCCGTGCGCGTGTCCAGGTCCGACCAGCTGGTGGTCGGGTGGCGAACGAACTTCACCACCTTGGAGAGGAAGCCGCCGCTGGGATCGTCCTTGGACATGAAATGGAATGCCGGTGAAAGGGCTGAACGGGAGGCCCCGTCATCAATCCCCGAACATCTTTTGCTTCAGCTCCCGGCGCTGCTGGGCTTCCAGCGACAGGCTGGCGGTGGGGCGCGCCATCAGACGGCCCACGCCGATGGGCTCACCGGTTTCCTCGCAGTAGCCGTAGTCGCCCGAGTCGATGCGCGCAATGGCCTGTTCGATTTTCTTGAGCAGCTTGCGCTCGCGGTCGCGGGTGCGCAGTTCCAGCGCATGCTCCTCTTCGATGGTGGCGCGGTCGGCCGGGTCGGGCACCACCACGGTGTCTTCCCGCAGGTGCTCGGTGGTTTCGCCGGCGTTGGCCAGCATGTCGGCACGCAGCTGCGACAGCTTGCGTCGGAAATACGCCAGCTGCAGGTCGCTCATGTACTCGCTGTCGGGCATGGCGTGCACGTCCTGGTCGGTCAGCTGGTCAACCGACAGGGTTTTCCAATTGTTCACCCGCTGGGGATCTTTCTGGACGGAGGATGGCACGGGAGGGGTCATGACGGCACGTTCATTCATGTTGGAAAAGGTCGCCTTGGCGGCGTCGGGAGCGTGGGTGGGCACCACCGCGGCCTGCGTCATCTGCTCCATCATCACCTTCTTCGCTGCCCGCTTGCCCAAGGGACGGGCGGTGGGCTCGACAATGATGGGAGCAGGCGCCGCAGCGGTTGCGGCAGGCGTTGCGCCGGCCTTGGCCGACTTGGCGGCGGCGGCGCTGGCGGGAGACTTGACCGCAGCCAGGCCAGACTTCTGGCCGGCCGCCGGCACAGGGGCCGACGGCGAGGCCGGCGCTTTCGCCCCCGAGCTGGCAACAGGCTTCACGGCGGCCTTGCCGGCGGCTTTTTTGGCCGCTGGCGCCGGGGCGGAAGACACCTGGGTGCTGGCGGGTGCCGATGCTTTCCGGGTTGCGCCTTTGACGGGGGACTCGGCAGGTGCCTTCGTCCCGACGGACGCCGACGGTGTGGCGGCCGCGCCTGACGTGGCGCCGGAGGTGTCCGGTTTGCCTGCTTTCGCTGTGCTGATGGCCGAGGCTTTCACAACGGGTCTCCTGTTGATGCCTGACGGTGCGGGTTCGGGGGGTCGGGCGCTGCCGCGGGCTGGCACCTGCTGCGCGCTGATCTGCGCCGGCTGTGCCGGCTGTTCGACTCGGATACCCCGGGTGCGGTCGGGTCCACCAGACCGGTCAGCGCGAGCGCTGGATGCGGCCAGGGAACCCGGCTTGGGGCGCGATTGTAACGAGGTCGGCTTCGTGTCGTGCGACGCAGCCTCGGATCGAAAGCCCAGACGTTGGAGAAGCGAGACAAAGAGCATGGTCAGGTCCGGTTCAGCGGGCTGTCATGCGCTGTCGAAGGCGGCGTCGTTTCAAACGAGCGCCTGATCCAATCCCTGAACCAGGATGTCGCGCGGGAGGTCGAGGCCGATGAACACCATCTTGCTCACCCGCGGCTCCCCTTCGGCCCAGAGCGGCCCCAGATCGCTGCCCATCAACTGGTGCACGCCCTGGAAGATCACCTTGCGGTCGGTGCCCTCCATGTCGAGCACGCCCTTGTAGCGCAGCATGCGCGGACCATAGACCTGGACGATGGCGCCCAGGAAATCTTCCAGCTTGGCCGGGTTGAAGGGGCGCGTGGCACGGTAGACGAAGCTTTTCACATCGTCGTCGTGGTGATGGTGGTGTCCGTGACCTTCGTGCTGGTGCGAGGGGTGGTTGCAGGCTTCGCCCGGCGCGTGGTCGTGCCCCTCATGACCGTGCGCGTGGTCATGGTTGTGTTCGTCCTCTGTCTTGAGGAAGTCGGGGTCGATATCGAGCTTGGCGTTCAGGTTGAAGCCGCGCAGGTCGAACACCTCGCTCAGCGCCACCTCGCCGAAGTGCACCGCCCGCATGGGCGCGCGGGGGTTCATGTGCTTGAGGCGGTGTGTGAGGGCGTCCAACTCCCCGGGGGTGACCAGGTCGGCCTTGCTGATGAAGATCTGGTCGGCAAAGCCCACCTGGCGGCGCGCTTCCTGGCGGTCATCGAGCTGGGTCTGGGCGTGCTTGGCGTCCACCAGGGTGAGGATGGAGTCGAGCAGGTACTGCTCGGCCACCTCGTCGTCCATGAAGAAGGTCTGTGCCACGGGGCCGGGGTCGGCCAGACCGGTGGTCTCGATGACCACGCGGTCGAAGGTCAGCTCGCCCTTGCGTTTTTTCTCGGCCAGGTCCTGCAGGGTGGCGCGCAGGTCGTCACGGATGGTGCAGCAGATGCAGCCATTGCTCATCTGGATGATGTTTTCCTGCGTGTCGGCCACGAGGATCTCGTTGTCGATGTTTTCTTCGCCGAACTCGTTCTCGACCACGGCAATCTTCTGGCCGTGGGCCTCGCTGAGCACGCGCTTGAGCAGGGTGGTTTTGCCCGAGCCCAGAAAGCCGGTGAGGATGGTGGCGGGGATGAGTGACATAGAAGAAAAGGCTCGGACAACAGGGCGGGAATGGACGCTTTCGAGGGAGTGTATTCGACCTGTTTTTCAGAAAGTGTGCGGTGCGTCAATACCGGCCGCTTTCAGCCCGCCGCCTTCATCACGACCAGCCCCTTGAGGTATTCGCCTTCGGGAAACGTGAGGGTCATCGGATGGTCGCTCGCACCCCCCAACCGCTGGAGAATGGCGCCGTCCACGCCCGCGTCCAGCCCGGCAGAGGCCACGATCTTGTGGAACAGCTCCACACCAATGCCGCCCGAGCAGGAGAAAGTGAAGAGCACGCCGCCCGGTTGCAACAGTTTGAAAGCGAGGCGGTTGAGGTCTTTGTAAGCCCGCGCCGCGCGCTCGGCATGGGCGGCGGTGGGCGCCAGCTTGGGCGGGTCGAGCACGATGGCGTCGAACGGCCGGCCTTCGCTGAGGAACTGCCGCAAGGAGGCGTTCACGTCCGCATCCAGAAAGGTGGCGCGCGACGCCTCGAAACCGTTGAGCGCGACATTGGCCGCGGCCTGCTCCAGCGCCGGACCCGAGGAGTCGATGGAGGTAACATGTCCGGCTCCGCCGGCCAGGGCGGCCACGGTGAAACCGCCGGTGTAACTGAAGCAGTTGAGCACCTGGGCAAAGCCGAGCCGACGGGTGTATTCGAAGCAGACCTGGCGGCTGTCGCGCTGGTCCAGATAGTAGCCGGTCTTGTGGCCCAGGGCAATGTCGAGGCCCAGGCGCCAGCCGTGCTCGACCAGTTCAAACGCAGTGGCGCCACCGCCGCGCAGCCAGCCCGTGGCCTCAGGCAGGCCGTCGAGCTTGCGCGAACTGGTGTCGGAGCGCTCGTACAGGCGCTCGCAGCCGGTGAGGGCCAACAGACCATCGGCGATGGCGTCTTTCCAGCGCTCCACGCCGCAGGCCGTGAACTGCGCCACCAGCGTGTCGCCGTAGCGGTCCACGATCAGCCCGGGCAGGCCGTCCGATTCGCCGTGCACCAGCCGCAGCCCGTTGCTGTCGATGCCCAGGCAGCTGCGCAAAGCGATGGCCCGGGCCAGGCGCCCGCGCAGGAAGGCGGCATCGATGCGCTGCGCCTCATCAAAGCTCCAGGCCCGCACGCGGATGCGCGAGGTGGGCGAGAAAGCGCCCCAGGCGAGAAATGCGCCCTCGTGGCTCTCCACCCGCACGGTTTCACCGGCATCGGCACCGCCGCGGGCGATGGCGCCGTCGAACACCCAGGGATGCTGGCGCTGCAGCGAGCGCTCTTTGCCGGGCTTGAGTCGTATGGTTTTCATGGAATGGCGGTCGGGAGGCAGAAGGGGCCGAAAAACGAAAAAGCCGGGCATGGCCCGGCCTTGGCGCGCACTTGGGCGCCAGGTATCAGGGACGCAGGTAAACGTAGCCTTCGCGCGCCTGCAGGCGGGCCACCTCGTTCACGCCCGCCGGCACAACCTTGGCTTCCAGCGCCAGCTTGGAGGCGTCGATCTTGCGCGCCACCAGGGTGTTGTTGCACACGCGGAACTCCACACCGCGCGCAGCCAGTGCGGCAATGCTGCCAGCAAACGGCTGCTCCATCTGGTTGGTCGCGCCTTCGAGCAGGAAGTCGATGCCCAGACCGTGCGTGACGACCACGATTTTGGCGGTGGGGTCGGCGTCGAGGTGGTTGCGGATGTTGTTGAGCCCGCGCGAGGCTTGGGGAATGCCCTCGCTCATGTGGTAGACCACTTTGATGTTGTCCTGGGCCTGCGCTGGAGCGGCCGGAGCGGCCGGGGCCTGGGCCTGCGCTTGAAACGAGGTGGCCAGCACGGCCGACAGCAGGCAGGCTTTGAAGATCGGATGGGTCTTGAACACGGCGTGGCTCCGGTGGTGACAGAAGTGGTTGCTTATGGACGAATTGTCGGCCCGACGGGTCAAAATCCTACAGGGATTACCCGGCACGGCCGCGGACCAGGACCGGACCGGTGGGCGGCTGGGTGGCTGGATCGGTGACGGAATGTACCGCAGGCGCCGCCGGCTGGACTCCTGCGCCCGACCCGTTGCTGGCCGGCAGCGGCGCCCCGGGCGCGACCGGCGGCAGGGCATCTGGCCGCGAAGGGGCTTGCGCCCGCGGGTGCGCGGCGTCGTACACCCGCGCCAGGTGCTGGAAATCGAGCCGGGTGTAGGCCTGGGTGGTGCTGATGCTGGCGTGACCCAGCAGCTCCTGCACCGCTCGCAAGTCGCCGCTGGACTGCAGCACGTGGCTGGCGTAGGAATGTCGCAGCATGTGGGGATGCACCGGCGTGGCCAGGCCGGCCAGCAGCGAACGGCGCTTCAACCGCACGCGGATGTGCTGCGGCGTGAGGCGCTGGCCCCGGGACCCGATGAACAGGGCAGGCTCGTCGGTGGCCCAGGCGGGCCGCTGCGCCCGCCACTCGGCCAGCGCGGCCAGCGCGGCGCGCCCCACCGGCACGCTGCGGCGCCTGGCGCCCTTGCCGAGCACATGCGCTTCGCCAGCCGCGTCGTCGATCCAGCCGCTGGCGGCAGCGCTGGCCCGGGCGTCCAGCCCCACCAGCTCGCTGATGCGCAGGCCGCAGCCGTAGAGCAGTTCTGTGATGCAGCGGTCCCGTGCTTCCATCGCCGGGTCGTCGGCTTCGTGGGCATACGAGGCCAGCTGCACCGACTCGTCCACCCCCAGCGCTTTGGGCAGCGGCTTGCCCGCCTTGGGCGCCCGCACGCCCTGCACCGGGTTGTGGCCGATCAGGCCCTGGCGTCCCAGCCAGACGTAGAAACCGCGCCAGCCCGAGAGGATGAGGGCGATGCCGCGCGCGCTGCGCCCGCCGCTGTTCATCTGTGCCACCCAGCGGCGGATGTGCGGCTGCTGCACGGCCCGCAAGGCCAGCCCCATCGCCTGCGCCTGTTGCGCCAGCTTCTCCAGGTCGAGCGTGTACAGCGCCACCGTGCGCTCGGCCAGGCGCTTTTCCACCCGCACATGCTGCAGGTAGGCCTGCACCAGACTGGCGTCGCCGTCGGTGGTGTCGGTGGCGGGCGGGCCCTCGGCCATGGCCACGCTCAGACCAGCTCGGGTGGCACCACCGGGCGCAGGCGTGAGAGCGCCGCGCTGGTGAGCTCACCGATGCGCTCCAGAAAGTCGGTGCCCATCTCGGCGCCGAAGCGCTGCGCGTCGGACGACGCCAGCACCAGCAGACCGAACGCCTGGGGCGCGATGCCGGCGCGCAGGGGAATCAGCGCCAGCGAGGCGGCCGAGGCCGGGTCGTCGAGCCACTGCGCGGCCTCCAGCCCCCGATTGGCACCGCAATAGGGCCGCGTGAGCGAGGAGGCAAACGTCATCACGTCTTCGCTGGCGCCCTGGGCGAAAGGCTCCTGCGCGTACGCGGGCAGCACGCCCCAGACCTTGATCGCAATCTGTGGCACCAGGAACAGGGCGGCGATCTGCTCGGCCGCCACCGACGGCAGGTCGCGCGCCTCGCGGGTGCGCAGGAGTTCGCGCGTCCAGCGCTGCAGCTTGTCGGCAATGGCGGTGTTCTCGTGGCCGTGGCGGATCATCTCGGCCGCCTTCAACTCCAGCCCCTTGATCTTTTCGCGCAGCATCTCGGCCTGGCGCTCCTGCAGGCTGACGGCGCGGTGGCTGTGCGGGCTGGTCAGCTGCACGGCGGCCAGCAGGCTGGCCTGGCGCTCGAAGAAGTCCGGCGTGTTGGAGAGGTACTCGGCGATGTCGTCTTCGGTGATGGGCGCGAGGGTGTCGTTCGGTTTCATGGTCTTGGGGAAGGTGGTGGCCGTCAGACCGGTTCAGCAACAGGGTGCAGGCTGGGCGCATCCAGCACCTCAGGCACGTCGATGCTGCCTTCGAACACGCTGGTGGCCGGGCCGGCCATGAGGACCGGGCTGTCGTGGGTGGGGCTGTCCTGCCATTCGATGGTGAGCACGCCGCCGCGGGTGTGCACATCCACGCACGCGTCCAGCAGGCCCAGGCGGATGCCCGCCACCACAGCCGCGCAGGCGCCCGTGCCGCAGGCCAGCGTTTCGCCAGAGCCGCGCTCGTACACCCGCAGACGCACCTGGGTGCGGCTGAGCACCTGCAGAAAACCAACATTGACACGGCGCGGAAACTGCACATGGCGTTCGATCTGGGGCCCCCAGTGCGGCACCGGCGCGGTATCCACGTCGTCCACGAGCAGCACCGCGTGCGGGTTGCCCATGGACAACACCGCGACGGGCACTTGTCCACCGCCGGCCAGCGGCAGCGGCCAGCGCTCGAAATTCCCCATCGGCTGCGCCGAGCAGGTGCCCGCTTCGAAAGGCACGCGCGGCAAGTCGAAAACCGGTGCACCCATGTCAACCTTGACGCGCCCGTCGGCTTCCAGTGAGAGGCTGATGTCGCCGTTCTTCACCTTCACGCGCACGGGGTTGCGCTGGGTGAGACCCTTGTCGTGCACATAACGCACGAAGCAGCGCGCCCCGTTGCCGCAGTGCTCGACCTCGCCGCCGTCGGCGTTGTGGATCACGTACTCGAAATCGAGCCCGGGCGCGGGCGCGGGGCGCACGCTCAGGATCTGATCAGCCCCGACACCGAAGTGCCGGTCGGCCAGCCAGCGGTACTGGGCCGTGCTCAGGCCGAGCAGGCCGCGCGTCTCGTCCAGGACGATGAAGTCGTTGCCCGCGCCCTGCATTTTGGTGAACCGGATGTGCATGGGCGGATTATCAGCCCTGCCCGCGCCCGGAATGTCCAGCACGCCCGGGCGCGGGCGACAGCCCGGCCCCCCGCGCTTGCTCCAGAATACGGTCATGGTCCGCCCTACCCAACTCCTGCACCCCACACGCCCGCCCGCCACCCTGCGCCCCGCCGCCACGGTGCTGCTGCTGCGCGACAGCACCGACCCGGCCAGGCCCGGCGTCGAGGTGCTGATGACGCGCCGCTCCATGACGGCCAGCTTCGCCCCCGGCGCTTACGTGTTCCCGGGCGGTGGCATCGACGCCGCCGATGCGCAGGCGCACGGGCAATCCACGCGCCGCGCGACCCAGAGCGATCTGCACCTGACGCAGGCGATTGCCGCCATCCGCGAGAGCTTCGAGGAACTGGGCGTGCTGCTGGCGCGACGCGCCGATGGCTCGCACCTGGGCACAACCGACATTGCCACGCTCGACCGCAAAGCCCCGTTTGCCGCGCAATGCGCCGCCCACGGCCTCACGCTGGACGGTGCCGAAGTCTTCGTGCTGGCGCACTGGATCACCGACCGCGACCTGCCGCGCCGCTTCGACGTACCCTTCCTGGTCGCCCGCATGCCCGACGGCCAGGAGCCGGTAGCGGACGAATCGGAGCAGTTCGAGCCGGTCTGGGTGCGCCCGGCCGACGCGCTGGCGCGCCATGCCGCTGGGGGCTTCTTCATCATCTTCCCCACCATCCGCACGCTGGAGCGGCTGCAGGCCTACGCCTCGGTACAGGCGGTGCTGGACGCCTGCGCGGTCAACGACGAGCCGCTGTTCACCAGCTGCCCGCGCGCCGGCTGGCTGCAGGGTGCCGAGTCGCGCCACATGGAGCACGAGCCACCGTTTGGCGAACTGGCGCTGGTGAGCCCCGACGGCCAGATCGTGCACCACCTGGACTGGCAGCACGACCACCCGGTGGCGCTGCTGAAGAACGTGCAGCGCCTCACCGCGCCCAACCCCGGCTTCATGACCGGCCCTGGCACCAACAGCTACGTGGTGGGCGACCCGGCCACCGGCCACATCGTGATCGACCCGGGCCCGGACGACCCGGCGCACCTGGAGCGCCTGTGGCGGGCCGCGGGCGGCTACATCCGCGCCATCGTCTGCACCCACTCGCACCCCGACCATTCGCCCGGCGCGCCACGTCTGCAAGCGCTGTGCAGCGCTGGGGGCCGCCACAAACCCATCATCCTGGGACTGCCCAGCGAAGATTCGGCGCGCGAACACAGCCGCTTCGCACCCGAGCGCACACTGGCCGACGGCGAGCGCATGGTGCTGCGCGCGCCCGACGGCACGGCGCACACCCTGCAAGCGGTGCACACCCCGGGCCACGCGGCCAACCACCTGTGCCTGGTGCTGGAAGAAGACGGCCTGCTGTTCTCCGGCGACCACATCCTCAACGGCAGCACCACCGTGATCGACCCGCCCGACGGCAACATGGGCGCCTACCTCGACTCGTTGGACCGCCTGGCCGCGCTGTGTGACGAGCACGGCATCGACTTCATCCTGCCGGCGCACGGCTATGTGCTGGGCGACCTGCGCCGCACCGCGGACAACCCGTCGGCCCCGGCCGAAGGCGGCGCGAAAGCCGCCATTGCGCACCTGAAGGCCCACCGCCTGGCCCGCGAAGCCAAGGTGGGTCGCGCCATGACGGCACTGCCCCAGGGCACACTGGACGACTGGGTGAAGCTGGCCTACGACGACGTGCCCGAGCGCCTGTGGCCGGTGGCCAAGCGCTCGATGCTGGCGCATGTGGAGCGGCTGCAGAGCCTGGGCGGCTTCAACGTCTGACGGCGTTATCGGTCCGCCGACGTGCCGCCCTTGGGTCAGGCAACCCGTGGGCCAAGCAGCCCCTGCGGAGCGGCGACACGCACAGCGTGAGAAAAATAAGTGTGAAGCGCGCCGTTACGCCGGATTCTGTGCACCCGCGGCTTTCTTGCGAAAGCCCCGGGCGTGACCGTCATTCATCTGGGCCGGGGGTCACCCACCCGGCTCGGTGCTACCTACCCGCCAACTCCGCGGAACCACGTCAACGTTGGCCTATTTGGTATTGCTGCGCGTAGAGATTGCCCGTTTCACCCGAACTGAATCGGCTCGTCTCTGTTGCTCTGATCCTCACCTTAGGGCCCTGGGAGCAAGCTCCTCGGGCTGGTCGGTGGAGAGGTGTTACCTCCTACGCTGTCCTGTGCAGTCCGGACGTTCCTCCAGCACGCTCTTTCGAGCCTTGTGCCAGCGACGGCCTGGCGCGCTTCACGCCGGTATTATCAGCGGTCTTCGTGCCCGTACGGGCCACCGCCTGCTTGATAACCACAAGCCCCTTTCCGATCATGATCCGCCTCTCCGAACTCAAGCTCCTCCTGGCCGAGGTGCCGGCCGAACACCGCCGGGCCGCCGACGCCCCGTCTGAAACCGACGAGGACCGCACGCCGCCGCCCCACCCCGTCGAGAAACTGACCCGCCTGGCCGCCACGCAGCTCGGCGTGTCGCCCGACCAGATCGCCACGCTGCACGTCTTCAAGCGCAGTTTCGACGCCCGCAAGGCCGATCTGCTGGCGGTCTACATCGTGGACGTGACGCTGGCCGACCCGGCGATGGAAGCCGCCCTGCTGGCGCAGCACGCCGGCCACCCGCACATCCAGCCCACGCCCGACATGGCGTGGAAAGCGCCCGGCCACGCACCGGCCGGCTTCCCCGCCACCGAGGCGGAGCGCCCGGTGGTGGTGGGCCTGGGGCCCTGCGGCCTGTTCACCGCACTGGCGCTGGCGCAGATGGGCCTGCGCCCCATCGTGCTGGAACGCGGCAAGCCGGTGCGCCAGCGCACCAAGGACACCTGGGGCCTGTGGCGCAAGCAGGTGCTCAACCCCGAGAGCAACGTGCAGTACGGCGAAGGCGGTGCCGGCTTGTTCTCCGACGGCAAGCTCTACAGCCAGATCAAGGACCCGCGCTTCCTGGGCCGCAAGGTGATGCAGGAGTTCGTGGACGCGGGGGCGCCGCCCGAGATCCTGTACATGGCGCACCCGCACATCGGCACCTTCAAGCTGGTGAAGGTCGTGGAAGCCATGCGCGAAAAGATCATCGCGCTGGGCGGCGAGATCCGCTTCCAGCACCAGGTCTGCGGCATCCGGCTGAGCCCCGACGAGGCCGAGGGCCAACGCATCAGCGCCCTGGAGGTACGGCAGCTGGACACGGGCGAGACGGTGAACATGCCGGTGCAGCGCGTGGTGCTGGCGCTGGGCCACAGTTCGCGCGACACCTTTGCCCTGCTGCATGATGCCGGCGTGTTCATGGAAGCCAAGCCCTTCTCGGTGGGCTTTCGCATCGAGCACCCGCAGGGCGTGATCGACCGCGCGCGCTGGGGCCGCCACGCGGGCCACCCGCTGCTGGGCGCGGCCGACTACAAGCTGGTGCACCACGCGAAGAACGGCCGCGCCGTGTACAGCTTCTGCATGTGCCCGGGCGGCATGGTGGTGGCCGCCACCTCCGAGCCGGGGCGCGTGGTCACCAATGGCATGAGCCAGTACTCGCGCAACGAACGCAATGCGAACGCCGGCATGGTGGTGGGCATCGAGCCGGCCGACTTTCCCCAGACCTTCCCGCAGGACGCCCTGCTGTGGACCGCCGCTTTCGGCGACGCCGACGGCCCGCGCTATGCGCAGCAGGCCCAGGCGCTCGCCGCGCAGGGCCGCACGCACCCGCTGGCCGGCATCGTGCTGCAACGCGAACTGGAAGCGCGCGCCTACGTGCTGGGCGGCGGCACCTACGAGGCGCCGGGCCAGCTGGTCGGCGATTTCGTGGCGCAAAAACCGTCCACTGCACTCGGTACGGTGGAACCGTCCTACCAGCCGGGCGTGAAGCTGGGCGACCTGAGCCCCGCCCTGCCCGCCTACGCCATCGAGGCCATGCGCGAGGCGCTGCCGGTGTTCGGCCGCAAGATCAAGGGCTACGACATGCCCGACGCGGTGCTCACCGGCGTGGAGACGCGCACCAGCTCCCCGCTGCGCATCACGCGGGGTGACGACTACCAGAGCCTGAACACCATCGGCCTGTACCCGGCGGGCGAAGGTGCGGGCTACGCCGGCGGCATCCTGTCGGCCGGGGTGGACGGGCTGAAGGTCGCCGAGGCGCTGACCCGTGACCTGCTGGGCCCATCCGTGATCGCCAGATCCGCGGCCGAGTCGCTGGCTTAACGAAGCTTTACATCGGATGCATCCTGTCTTGACACAGGGTGCGCAAGATGCAGGCTCTTCACCTCAGGAGCCTTCTCCATGATTTCCTTCTCAAAACCCGTGTTGCTTCCGCTGATGACGGGCATGCTCGCCCTGGGCACCGCCGGCCTGGCGCAGGCACAGGACGAACAGGGCCGTGTGCTCAGCACCACGCCCGTGATGCAGCAGGTGGTGGTGCCGCAGCAGGTCTGCCAGGACCACGTGGTGACCGTGCCAGGCCAGCGATCGGGCGCAGGCGCGGTCATGGGCGGCATCGCCGGCGGCGCCATGGGCAATGCCATCGGCAACGGCAGTGGTCGCACCTTGGCCACCGTGATTGGCCTGGTGGGCGGTGCCATGGTCGGCGACCGCATCGAGGGCACCAGCCCATCGACGACCCGCGTCGAGCGGCAATGCAGCACCCAGAACGTCTACGAAAACCGCACCGTGGCCTACAACGTGGTCTATGAGTACGCCGGCCGGCAATACACCACGCAGATGCCGCAAGACCCAGGGCGCTTCGTGCGGCTGAGCGTCACGCCGGTGGGTGCCCTGCCGCCACCGCCACCCGTGCAGAACGTCTACCCCTCGCAGCCCCAGGTGCAGTACCTGCCCGCCGCGCCCATCACCCGGGTGGTCGTGGGAAGCGCTTTCTACCCCAGCCACCCGGTGGGGCCTCAGGTGGTTTATGTGGACGGGCGCCGCGGCCCGCCACCCGGTCACTGGAAGCACGGTCGCGCCTTCAACGATGACCAGCGTTACCGGCATCCGCACGGCGATCACTGGGACCGCCAGTGGCGCTGACCGGCCGGATCCATCGCCAGACCCGCCATGAAAAAAGCGACCTTCGGGTCGCTTTTTTCATGGTGTCACCACAACCCGGTCATCCGGGCTGCCGGGCATCAGCGCTGCTGCAGCGCGGCGATGCGCTCTTCGATCGGCGGGTGGGTGCTGAAGAGCTTGCCCACACCGCTGGAAATGCCCAGGGCCTGCATGGTCTTGGGCAGCTCGGCCGGCGTGAGGCCGCCCAGGCGGGCCAGCGCGTTGATCATGGGCTGCTTGCGGCCCATGAGCTGGGCGGCACCGGCATCGGCGCGGAACTCGCGCTGGCGGCTGAACCAGGCCACGATGATGGCGGCGACAAAGCCCAACAGAATGTCCATCACGATGGTGGTGACGTAATAACCGATGCCCGGGCCGGAGCTGCTGTCGCTGCCGCGGCGCAGGAAGCTGTCCACCGCGTAGCCAATCACGCGGCTGAGGAACACCACGAAGGTGTTCATCACGCCCTGGATCAGCGTCATGGTGACCATGTCGCCGTTGGCGATGTGGGCCACCTCGTGGCCGATGACGGCCTCGACCTCTTCCTTGGTCATGTTCTGCAACAAGCCGGTGGACACCGCCACCAGGGCCGAGTTCTTGAAGGCGCCGGTGGCAAAGGCGTTGGGAGCGCCCTCAAAGATGGCCACCTCGGGCATGCCGATGCCGGCGGTCTGGGCGAATTTCTGCACCGTCTGCACGATCCAGGCTTCGTCGGCGTTCTGCGGCTGGTTGATGACGCGCGCGCCCGTGCTGAACTTGGCCATGGGCTTGCTGATCAGCAGCGAGATGATGGCGCCACCGAAACCAATGACGAGCGAGAACCCGGCCAGCGCCGTCATGTTCAGCCCGTTGGCCGTGAGGAAGCGGTCCACGCCCAGCAGGCGCGTGGTGATCAACAGCACCGCCATCACGGCGAGGTTGGTCATGACAAACAGGACGATGCGTTTCATTTTTTCTCCAGGGATGACTCGGCAGGAAAGACGGGGCAGGCACGGACGCCAGGCTGCGCGTCGGACCTCGACCGTGGCCGCAAGGTTCCCTTGCGGACCCTGAATCGGATGGCCCGTGCGCCGCCAGCGCGACGGCGCATGATACCGAGAAAAGAGTATGGGGCCAGCGCCCCCGAATTCAAGGAAAATCCTTGCGATTCAATGGCTTGAGGACACGCGTGGGGGCCGGAAAACGGACGTGTCCCGATAGAAGACCGGGTCCTCGTTGGCCACCCACCAGCCGGGCACGCCCAGCACGGGCAAGGGGGTGAAGGGCTTGCGTGCCAGGGCCTCGGGCTGCAGGTGGTCGGCCAGCCAGCGGTCCCACGCCCCGAGATCGTCGCCCAGTGCCAGCGGAACGGGTTCGCGCAGCACGTGGGCCGTGATCGACTTGTAGGGCGTGACCAGCTTTTCCAGCAGGGCGTGGCCGGGCAGCACCAGACGGGCCTGCGCCCACAGCGGGCGCAGCGTCCCGAAGAGGCGCGCCCAGTCGCGCGCCAGCAGCGCCTCCCACAGGGCATCGGGCGCCTGCAGCAGCGCGGCGTTTTCGTCGAACAGCGTCAGCGCGTCGCGCAGCGGGCCGCGCACCTGCCCCACGCCCGCGCTCGCGATGGCGCCGGCCTGGAGCTGGTTGAGCCGGCGCTTGGTGCAGGGAAAGCGCATCCAGCACAAGCCATTGAAGAAGTCGTGCAAGCCCTCGCGCGTGGGCACGCAGCCGGTATCGAAGATGTGGCTTTCGTAAGCAGCCCCGGGCGGCAACTCGGCCTGGGGTACGAAGCGCAGGGCTGGCCCTTGCGTTTCCATGGACGGTTGCGCCAGCCGCCCGGTGAGCGCCTGCGGCAGGGATGCGCCCGCGTCACAGGCCTGGCGCACCGGCTGCCCGTCGGATGCGAAGGGCTGGAACCACGGCGCCGACCAATCGGGCGCTGGCCAGGCCACAGCGGCGTCACCGCGAGCGCACACCGCGGGTGCCCGGCTCAGGCCACGAGGCGCCAGGGCAGCGCCTCGCCACCGCGCAGCGGCTTCAGTTCGGCCTGACCGAAAGCGAAGCTCTCGGGCGTGGTCCAGGTCTCGCGCTTGAGCGTGACGGTGCCCGTGTTGCGCGGCAGGCCGTAGAAAGCGGGGCCGTGGAAGCTGGCGAAGGCTTCCAGCTTGTCCAGCGCGCCCACGGAGTCGAAGGCCTCGGCGTACATCTCCAGCGCGGCGTGGGCGGTGTAGCAGCCGGCGCAACCGGTGGCGTGCTCTTTCAGGTGCGCCGGGTGTGGGGCGCTGTCGGTGCCCAGGAAGAAGCGGTCGCTGCCGCTGGCCGCGGCGGCCAGCAGGGCCTGGCGGTGGGTTTCGCGCTTGAGCACGGGCAGGCAGTAGTAGTGCGGGCGGATGCCGCCGGTGAAGATGGCGTTGCGGTTGTAGAGCAGGTGGTGCACGGTGAGTGTGGCCGCCGTGAACGGGCCGGCTTCGGCCACGTACTCGGTGGCTTCCCTGGTGGTGATGTGCTCCATCACGATCTTCAGCTCGGGGAAGTCGCGGCGCAGCGGGATGAGCTGCTGGTCGATGAACACCGCCTCGCGGTCGAACAGGTCGATGTCGGACGAGGTGACTTCGCCGTGCACCAGCAGCAGCATGCCGGCCTTCTGCATGGCTTCCAGGGTTTTGTAGGTCTTGCGGATGTCGGTCACGCCGGCGTCGCTGTTGGTGGTGGCGCCGGCCGGGTAGAGCTTGGCCGCCACCACACCGGCGTCGCGCGCACGCTGGATCTCGTCGGGCGGCAGGTTGTCGGTGAGGTAGAGCGTCATCAGCGGCTCGAAGGACACCCCGGCAGGCACCGCGGCCAGGATGCGCTCGCGGTAGGCCACGGCCTGCGCCGCGGTCGTCACCGGCGGGCGCAGGTTGGGCATGATGATGGCGCGGCCGAACTGGGCGGCCGTGTGCGGCACGACGGTGTGCAGCGCGTCGCCGTCGCGCACGTGCAGATGCCAGTCGTCGGGGCGGGTGATGGTGAGGGTGTCGGGGGCTGAAGTGCTCATGCTTTCTATTTTCGCACCCCGCGCCCCGCCGCCCCCGGCCGCAGCCCCCGCTCAGAGCGTGTAGTCGCCGCTCGCCTCGGGCTGGAACAGCAGGGCGGCCACCTGCCCCGTTTCACACCGCCCGTCCGGCCCCGACCAGGTGGCGGCGTCCCCCACGCGCAAGCCCAGCAAGGCGGCGCCCACGGGCGAGAGCACCGACACGAAGCCGGCCATCGGCTCGGCATCGGGCGGATAACACAGCGTGATGCGCCGCGCCGGCTGGCCTTCGGGGTCCGACAGCAAGACCTGCGAATACATGGTGACCACGTCGGCGGGCACCAGGCGGGGGCTCACCTCGTCGGCGTTGTCCACCAGATCGGCCAGCGCCTGGGTGCGGCCCGCCTGCGGCTGGGTGCGCAACCAGCGGTGGATGCGAACGCGGTCGAGCTCGGTGACGACGCGCAAAGGGGTGGATGGCGGGGCCACGCCCGCAGAAGACAAATCGAATGGCATGTGCACACTCCTGAAACCGTTGATACCCGGAAAGGCCCCGGGCGGCAGCGCCAGAGGGGGCGTGCAAGACACGAACCCCTCTGTTCAGGGGCCCGGCGATCGTGGATGCGCTCAGTGAAGGAGGATGGGTGATCGCCGGGCCGGGTCATGTCCTGGGCGGCGGCCCGTCAGACCCGTCGCCGCAGCGGCCCGCACGCGCGGGCAGCCCGCCGGGGTCACCGGTGGGCGCAGCGTGGGCGGCAGGGGCGTGGACATGCCGGCATCATAGTCCGCCAGCGGTCTGCGGCTGTCGGGTTAGCGCGCCGCGGCCCGCTCCAGGTGCGCCTGGAGGTCGGACCAGAATTTCTCCACCGGGCCTTTGGCCTTGCGGGCGGTGGGCCGCTCGCGGTAGATGCGGATGTCCAGCGCGGTCTCCAGCTCGCCGCCGGCCGGCACCAGCTTCTTGGCGCGCACCTCCTTGCGCACCGCGCTGGCCGGCAGGAAAGCGATACCGTGCCCCTCCAGCGCCATGGCCTTCAGGCCCTCGGCCATGTCGGTCTCGTAGATGCGGTCCAGGTGCACGGGTGAACGGCTTTGCTTGAGCATCTGGTCCACCGCGCGCCCCAGGTAGGCGCCCGGGGCGTAGGCCAGATAGGGCAGCGGCTGGCTCACGCTGCCCGGCAGCGCGAACAGGGGCGCGCCCAGGGCATCGGGGCGCGCATAGGGCGACAGCACCTCGGCGCCCAGCGGCAGCATTTCATAGCGTTCGGCATCGAGCTGGATCGGCTGGGCCGTGTGGTGGTAGGAAATCAGCAGGTCGCAGCTGCCTTCGGCCAGGCGCATCACCGCGTCGTGCACATTCAGGGCGATGAGCCGGCTCTTGATCGGGCCGCAGCTCGCGCGCAGACCCGACAACCAGGACGGGAAAAAGGTGAAGGCCAGCGTGTGCGGCACAGCGAACTCGATCACGTCCTGCGCGGCGGCCGTGTGGGCACGGAGCATGGCGCGCGTGCTCTGCAGCGCCTGCAGCATGTCCAGCGACTGCTCGTAGAGTGTCTGGCCAGCCGGGGTGAGCCGCGTGGGGTAGGACGAACGGTCCACCAGGTCGGTGCCAGCCCAGGCTTCGAGCGACTGGATGCGCCGCGAAAACGCCGGCTGGGTGACATGCCGCAACTGGGCCGAGCGGCTGAAGCTGCGCGTCTCAGCCAGGCTCACGAAATCTTCCAGCCATTTGGTTTCCATGCGCCGGAATTATGCGCGCGGGCCCCGCCCGATGCAGACCAAAGGCCACACCGGCAGGCCCGCCCAGCGGGTTGGGGGAACGGGCGCGTGCGACGCGCTTGAGCTGTGTGCGCTGGCGCACCGCGCGCCCGCCGCGTCTGCTCCACCATGCCGCTGTCACGCCCCCGCCTGTCCACATCCGTCCATGTCCGCCTGGAGGAGTCCGCTTGGAACTGCCCGACGCCCTGCTGCTCGCACGCATCCAGTTTGCCTTCACGGTCAGCTTCCACTTCCTGTTCCCGGCCATCACCATCGGCCTGGCGAGCTACCTGGCCGTGCTCGAAGGTCTGTGGCTCAAGACCGGCCGCGCCGAGTACATGGACCTGTTCCGCTACTGGGTGAAGATCTTTGCGCTGGTGTTCGCCATGGGGGTGGTGTCGGGCATCGTCATGTCGTACCAGTTCGGCACCAACTGGTCGGTGTTTTCCGACCGGGCCGGCCCGGTGATCGGCCCGCTCATGGCCTACGAGGTGCTGACCGCCTTCTTCTTGGAAGCCGGTTTCCTGGGCGTGATGCTGTTCGGCATGAACCGGGTGGGCAAGGGCCTGCACTTCACGGCCACGCTGATGGTGGCGGTGGGTACCTTCATCTCGGCGTTCTGGATTCTGTCGGTCAACAGCTGGATGCACACGCCGACCGGTCACGCCCTGAACGAACACGGGCAGTTCATCGCGGCCGGCAGCTGGCTCGACATCATCTTCAACCCCAGCTTTCCCTACCGGCTAGCGCACACCATGTCGGCCGCCTACCTCACCACGGCCTTCGTCATCGGCGGTGTGGCGGCCTGGCACCTGCTGCGCGACCGCGAGAACCAGCGCGTGCGCATCATGTTCTCGATGGCGATGTGGATGGCGGCCATCGTGTCGCCGATACAGATCCTGCTGGGTGACCTGCACGGCCTGAACACGCTGGAGCACCAGCCGGTGAAGGTGATGGCCATGGAGGGCCACTACCAGAGCTATCCGCAAGGAGCGCCGCTGATCCTGTTCGGCATTCCGAACAGCGCGCAGCAGCGGGTGGACTACGCGGTGCAGATCCCCAAGGCCTCCTCGCTCATCCTCAAGCACGACCGCAACGCGCCGCTGGACGGGCTGGACACGGTACCACCCGAAGACCACCCGCCGGTGGGCATCGTGTTCTGGGCCTTCCGCATCATGGTGGGGCTGGGCTTCCTGATGGCGGCACTCGGCCTGTTCAGCCTGGTGGCGCGGGCGCGCGGGCGGCTCTACAGCTCGCGGCCGCTGCACCGCTTCGCCATCGCCATGGGACCGTCCGGCCTGGTGGCGGTGCTGGCCGGCTGGGTGACGACCGAGGTGGGTCGCCAGCCCTGGGTGATCCACGGCCTGATGCGCACGGCCGACGCGGTGTCGCCGCTGGCCGCGCCGGCCGTGGCGACTTCGCTGCTGGCCTTCATCGTCATCTACTTCGCCGTGTTCGGCGCCGGCGTGGTCTACATCCTCAAGCTGATGGGCAAGCCGCCCGGGCCGCACGAACCGCCGCCCGCCCACATACCGGTGCGCACCGCCGGCACCACGCCCGCTGCCGCGGTGAAGCCCGAAGCCATCGCCCCGACCGCCGGAGACCCCGCATGAACATCGACCTGACGCTGGTGTGGGCGCTCATCATCGTGGTCGCCCTCTTCGTCTACGTGGTGATGGACGGGTTCGACCTGGGCATCGGCATCCTGTTTCCGCTGTTCCCGGTGGGCCACGAGCGCGACACGGCCATGAACAGCATTGCCCCGGTGTGGGACGGCAACGAGACTTGGCTGGTGCTCGGCGGCGGCGGGCTGCTGGCAGCGTTTCCGCTGGCCTATGGCGTGATCCTGTCCGCCTTGTACGCGCCCATCATCGCCATGCTGCTGGCGCTGGTGTTCCGCGGCGTCGCGTTTGAATTCCGCTGGCGCGACCCGGGGCACCGGCGCTGGTGGGACATCGCGTTCACCGGCGGCTCCTTTGTGGCGGCGCTGTCGCAGGGCATCGTGCTGGGCGCCCTGCTGCAGGGCATCGCGGTGGAGAACCGGGCGTATACCGGCGGCTGGTGGGACTGGCTCACGCCCTTCAGCCTCATGACCGGCGTGAGCGTGGCGGTGGCCTATGCGCTGCTGGGTGCCACCTGGCTCATCCTGAAGGCGGAAGGCGCGCTGCAGCAGCAGGCGCAGCGGCTGGCGCGCTGGCTGGGCGTGGGCACCCTGCTGGCAATTGTGGCGGTGAGTGCGGCCACGCCCTTTCTCACCGGCGAGTACTTCGACCGCTGGCTCGGCTGGCCCAACATCCTGTGGGTGGCGCCCGTGCCCATCCTGGTGGCCCTGGCCAGCCTGGCGTTCGTGCGTGCCCTGCAAAAAGGCCATGAACTGACTCCCTTCCTGCTGACGCTGTTCATCTTCCTGCTGTGCTTCGTGGGCCTGGGCGTGAGCGTGTACCCGGACGTGATCCCGGGCGCCGTGACGATCTGGGAGGCGGCCACCGACCGCAGCAGCCAGGTCTTCATGCTGGTGGGCACGGCGCTGGTGATGCCGATGATCCTGGGCTACACGGCGTGGTCGTACTGGGTGTTCCGCGGCAAGGTGGACGCCGAGGGGTACCACGCATGAGCGCCGCACCGGGCCGCCCCCAAGCCAGCGCGCACGGCCGCACGCAGGACGACGGTACGCCCGTGAAGCGCCGGGGCTGGACCACCTGGCTTGCGGTGCAAGACGGCGAACCCCCGCCCCTGCCGGTGCGCCTGCTGTGGATGCTGGGCATCTGGCTGGCCAGCGTGCTCAGTCTGGGGGTCGTGGCGCTGCTGCTGCGCTGGGTGCTGGACTGACGCGACGAGCCTGAGCGGGTATCAGTCGGCGCCGCTTTGCTGCAGCGCCCACATGCCGGCGTACACGCCGCCACGGGCCAGCAGCGCCGCATGGGTGCCGCGCTCCAGGATCTCGCCGTTGACCAGCACCAGGATCTCGTGCGCGTCCACCACGGTGGACAGGCGGTGCGCGATCACCAGCGTGGTCTTGTTGCGCGCCGCCGTCTTCAGCTCGGCCTGGATGGCGCGCTCGTTGGCCGAGTCCAGCGCCGAGGTGGCCTCGTCGAAGATCACGATGGGCGGGTTCTTCAGCAGCGTGCGGGCAATCGCCACGCGCTGCTTCTCGCCGCCGGAGAGCTTCAGGCCGCGCTCGCCCACCATGGTGCGATAGCCCAGCGGCAGCCGCTCGATGAAGCTGTGGATGTGTGCCGCCTGTGCCGCCTGCACGGCGGCGTCGTGCCCGGCGTCGGGCCGGCCGTAGAGGATGTTGTATTCGATGGTGTCGTTGAAGAGCACCGTGTCCTGCGGCACGATGCCGATGGCCTGGCGCACGCTGGCCTGCGTGACCGAGCGGATGTCCTGCCCGTCGATGGTGATGCGGCCGGTGTCGCCACCGCTCGGCGCGCCCGACGGCTCGCTGTTCGTCACGTCGTAGAAGCGGTAGAGCAGCCGCGCCAGCGTCGATTTGCCCGAGCCCGACGGCCCCACCACCGCCACCGTCTTGCCCGGCGGAATCTCGAAGCTGATGCCGTGCAGGATTTCGCGCGCCGGCTCATAGGAAAAACGCACATTCTCGAAGCGCACCGCCGGCGGGCCGCTGAGCGCCAGCGGCCGGGCCTCGGGTGCGTCGGCAATCTCGCGCTCTTTCTCCAGCAGCACGAACATCTTGTCCAGGTCGGTCAGGCTCTGCTTGATCTCCCGGTAGAGCACGCCCAGGAAACCCAGCGGGATGTAGAGCTGGATCATGAAGGCGTTGACCATCACCAGGTCGCCCAGCGTCATCTCGCCATTGGCCACGCCCTGCGTGGCGCGGTAGAGCATGAGCACCAGCGCAATCGCAATCACCAGCTGCTGCCCGGCGTTGAGCATGGACAGCGTGGTCTGGCTCTTGATGCGGGCGCGGCGCAGCTTCTCCAGCGCCTCGTCGTAGCGCCTGGCCTCGAACGCCTCGTTGTTGAAGTACTTGACGGTCTCGTAGTTCAGCAAGGAATCGACGGCGCGCGACTGGCTGGTCGACTCCAGTTCGTTCATCTCGCGCCGGAACTTGGTGCGCCACTCGGTCACGATCACCGTGAAGCTGATGTAGAGCACCAGGGCCACCAGCGTGATCCACACGTAACCCATGTCGAATTTGGTGCCCAGCAGGGCCAGCACCATCGTCACCTCGATCAGCGTGGGCACGATGCTGTAGAGCGAGTACGAGATGAGCGACTGCACGCCGCGCGTGCCGCGCTCGATGTCGCGCGTCATGCCGCCGGTCTGGCGCTCCAGGTGGAAGCGCAGGCTCAGCGCGTGCAGGTGGCCGAACACCTGCAGCGCGATGCTGCGCGTGGCGCCCTCGGTGGCCTTGGCGAACACCAGTTCGCGCAGTTCGGTGAACAGCGTGGTGGACAGGCGCAGGCCGCCATAGGCCAGCAGCAGGCCCAGCGGCACCACCAGCAGGGCCTGCGGACTGCTGGGCGGGATGGTCATGGCGTCGACCAGTTCCTTCAGCAGCAGCGGCACGCTCACGTTGGCCACCTTGGCCGCCACCATGAAACCCAGCGCAATCAGCACGCGCCATTTGTACTGCCAGAGGTAGGGGAACAGGCGCGAGAGCGTGGCCCAGTCGGACCGGCGCGGCGCGGCGGCACCGGGTTCTGACGGGTGGGCGGGAAGGGGAAGGGAAACCTGGGACGGACGCATGAAAGACAATGGCTGCTGTTGAACACAGATTGTGCCCATGTCCACCGAATCAAGCCTGAACCCCGACACCACCCTGCCCACCGACCGCGAACTGGTGCTCAAGGTCATTCCCATGCCGGCCGACGTGAACGCCAACGGCGACATCTTCGGCGGCTGGGTGATGGCCCAGGTGGACCTGGCCGGCGCCGTGGTGCCGGCGCGCTATGTGCGCGGGCGCATGGCCACGGTGGCGGTGAACCAGTTCATCTTCAAGCAGCCGGTGAAGGTGGGCGACATCCTGAGCTTTTTTGCCCACGTCACCCGGCTGGGCAACACCTCCATCACCGTGCAGGTGGAGGTGTACGCCGAACGCTTCTCGGCCCAGGGCCAGTACGTGAAAGTGACCGAGGCCAGCCTGACCTACGTGGCCATCGACGCAGAAGGCAAGCCGCGGCCGATTCCGCGCGACGGGCTGAAGCTGCCCGGGCTGGTGGGCTGACCGGTCACACCGCCCAGCGCTCGCGCCAGCGGCGGTAGATGTGCGCGGCCAGCGCCTGGCTGGCGTCCAGGTGCCGGGCGGTGCCGGCGCGCTGAGCAGCCGGGTCCTGCACGCTGTCGCGGTGCAGCAGCACCTGCACGGCGTAGGCGTCGCCCGGCTGCTCCAGCCAGTCGGTGATCTTGTCGGGCGTGATCTCGATGTGGAACTGCATGGCCAGGTGCTGGCGCAAGGCGAAGGCCTGGTGCGCGCAGGCGGGCGACGAGGCCAGGACCTCGGCACCGGCGGGCAACTGCACAAAACTGTCCTGGTGCCACTGGTAAACCACGGGATCGGGATCGTCGCCCAGCCACGCGCGGGCGGTGGCGCTGTCGGCCAGCCGAATGGTCAGCCAGCCGATCTCGGGCTGCGGCAGGCGCGCCACCCGCCCGCCCAGTGCCCGGGCGATGAGCTGGCCGCCCAGGCAATGGCCCAGCACGGGGATGCCCAGCGCGTCGGCCTCGCGGATCAGCGCCTCGGCCTGGCGCAGCGACGGCCGCTCGTCGTTGGCGCTCCAGGCCCCCCCCAGCACGGCCACCCCGCGGTAGCCGCGCACCGACGCCGGGTAGGCCTCACCCGCTTCCGCACACCGCAGATGCCAGGCGATGCCCTGCGCACCGAGCCATTCGCCCAAGTGGCCCGGGCCGTCTTCGAACAGGTGTTGCAGCACCAGCACATCGGCCGGGGTGGAAAAGTCAGTGGGTGTCATGCCACCATCTTACGAAGGACCGGGTACAAGTTCTGCTGTGCGCGGCGTCCGGGACCCCCAGCTTGGCGGACGCACCCGCGCAGGGGACGGGGCCTACGCCGTGGGCACCGGTGGGCTCTGCAGGCCTGCGGTCTGATCATGTCAGCGGCCCCGGGATCGCCGAAGAGTGGTGGTCGACGATGCGCCACACCCCGGCCGCCCGGCGGTAAGTGAAGCTGAAGCGCGCGGGCATTTCACGCAACAGGGGCGGTGGCGCCAGCGCCAGGGTGTAGCGCCCGGTGCTCACCGCCACGTCGCCGAACAGGCGCGGGAGCATGTCGTTCAGCGCCATGCGTGGCGCGGGCTGCAGGGCAAACACCGCATCGAAATACGCGCGGATGCCGGGCGGGGTGGTGATGAGCTGGCTGGCGGTGGTGCCCCAGAGCACCGCCTGTGGGTCGTAGAGCGCGGCGATGCCGGCCGCATCGCCACGGTTGAACGCGGCAACCCAGGCCTGCGTCGCGGCCCGCACCGAAACCTCGTCGGCCAAGTGGTCAGAACTGACCATGTCGCCCCTGTCCGGCGGCAAACGCGGTGGCACCCGCCAGCGCATCGGGAATGCGGGCCTTGCCGCGCTGCCATTCCTGCTGCAGCGCCTCACCCAGCGGCAGGTCCCACTGGCGGCAGGCGCTCTCGCGGTCGGCCCGCATCGTGGCCTGGGGAAAACCGGCCAGCTGCTGCGCCAGGGCGATGGCGGCGTCCCGCGCCTGCCCTGCCGGCACCACGCGGTTGGCCAGCCCCATCTGACGGGCTTCGACGGCGTCAACCCGGCGCCCGGTGAGGATCAGGTCCATCGCGTGGCCCATGCCGATCAGGCGCGGCAGGCGCACCGTGCCGCCGTCGATCAAGGGGACGCCAAAGCGGCGGCAGTAGATGCCGAAATAGGCGTCTTCCTCCATCACGCGCAGGTCGCACCACAGCGCGAGTTCCATGCCGCCGGCCACCGCCGCGCCGCTGATGGCCGCGATGACGGGCTTGGACAGCTGCAGGCGTGACGGCCCCATGGGGCCGATGGCGCGCGGGTCGTCAGACGCAAAGTCCAGCGTGTCCAGCCCGCCCGATTCGCCGCTGGCCGCCAGTCGGGCGCCGTACTGCAAATCCCAGCCAGCGCAGAAATGCCCGTGGGCGCCGTGGAAGACCGCCACCCGCGCAGCCGGGTCGTCGTCGAAGGCCAGAAACGCTGCGTGCAGCGCCTGGGCGGTGGGGCTGTCGACGGCGTTGCGCACCGCCAGGCGGTCAAGGGTGATGACCCAGACAGGGCCCAGGTGCTCGGTGGTGATGGCTGGTGGATGCATGTCATTCCCGCTCGCGGTTGACGGGCGCCGGGTTCAGGGCCCAGCCCATGGTGTCACGAACCCTGGATGTTGCTGGCGCCTGCGCGACTCTTGATGGGGAGAACCCCTAGCGGCGGTCCCGAGCAGGACAGCTATAAACCATCCACAACAGCCGAGCCCCCTGCTTCCCGACGTGGCAGGACGGGGCCCGCACCACAAGGAGAGACAAGCGTGCAACTGCTGCAACTGCTCATCAGCGGCGTGGCCCAGGGGTGCATCTACGGCCTCATCGCCCTGGGTTTCGTGCTGATCTACAAGGCCACCGAAACCGTCAGCTTCGCGCAGGGCGACCTGATGATGGTGGGGGCCTTTGGCGGCCTGGCCACCATGACGATGCTGGGCTTTCCGTTCTGGCTGTCGGTGCCGGCGGCCATCGTGGCCATGGGCCTGTTTGGTGTGGCGCTGGAGCGCGTGGTGATCCGCCCCATCCTGGGCCAGCCGGCATTCTCCATCGTGATGCTGACCATCGGCGTGGGCTATGTGCTGCGGGGTCTGATCACCATGATCCCGGACATCGGCACCGACACCCACACCCTGCCCGTGCCCTACGCCGGCGAGGTGTTGCGCCTGGGCGGCCTGGTGGTGTCGGCCGAGCAGATCGTGGTGATCGCCGTCACCGCCGTGCTGTGCGTGGCGCTGTTCGCCATGTTCCGCTACTCCAAGCTCGGCCTGGCCATGCAGGCCTCGTCGCAGAACCAGCTGGCGGCCTATTACATGGGCATTCCGGTCAAGCGGCTCAACGGCCTGGTGTGGGGCCTGGCCGCTGCGGTGGCGGCCATTGCCGGCCTGCTGCTGGCCCCCATCACCTTCGTGCACGCCAACATGGGCTTCATCGGCCTCAAGGCCTTCCCGGCCGCGGTGGTGGGCGGCTTCGGCAGCCTGCCCGGCGCCATCGTGGGCGGCCTGATCATCGGCATCGTGGAGGCGCTCTCGGGCTTCTACCTGCCCGAAGGCGTGAAGGACGTGGCGCCCTACATCGTGGTGCTGCTGATGCTGGTGCTCAAGCCCAACGGCTTGTTCGGCGAAAAACTCCGCAAGAAAGTCTGAGGCCGATTCCATGCGATTCATATTCAAGACCGATTACGACCAGGACATTCGCCTGGCCAAGCATGGCGGGCATGTGTTCTGGTACGGGCTGCTCTGCCTGTTCCTGCTGACCGCGCCGTGGGTGATCGAGGAATACTGGCTCGCCCAGCTCACCTTTGTGCTGATCTATTCCATCGTGGGCCTGGGCCTGATGCTGCTGGCGGGCTTCACCGGGCTGTTCTCGCTCGGGCACGCCGCCTTCCTGGGGGTGGGCGCGTACACCCAGGCCATCATGGTCAACGCCGGTGTGCCCTTCCCGATTGCACTGGCCTGCGCGGGCCTGCTGGCCGCCGCCGTGGGCATGGTCGTGGGCCTGCCGGCGCTGCGGGTGAAGGGCATCTACCTCGGCATGGCCACCCTGGCCTTCGGCTTCATCGTCGAAGAAGCCATAGCGCGCTGGGAGAGCATGACCGGTGGCAACGCCGGCCTGATGGTGAGCTACCCCTCGATGTTCGGCTGGGAGCTGGACAGCACCAACGAGTTCTATTTCCTGTGCCTGGTGGTCACGGTGCTGGCCACGCTGGCCATCGTCAACCTGATGCGCTCCAGCACCGGCCGCGCCTTTGTGGCCATCCGCGATTCGGAGATCTCGGCCCAGAGCATGGGTATCCACCTGGCGCGCTACAAGACCCTGAGCTTCGCGCTCTCGGCCGCGCTGGCGGGCGTGGGCGGCGCGCTGTACGCGCACAAGATCCAGTTCCTCTCGCCCGAGCAGTTCAGCATCATCCAGTCGATCGACCTGCTGCTGCTGGTGGTGATCGGCGGCCTGGGCTCGATCCACGGGGCCTTCCTGGGTGCGATCTTCCTGATCGTCATGCCCCAGCTGATCGCCCTGGGCAAGGACTTCCTGCCCGCTGCCATCGGCCAGTCGGCCGGTCTGCAGGGCACTGTGTACGGCCTGGTGCTGATCGCCTTCGTGCTGTTTGAACCGATGGGCCTCTACGGCCGCTGGCTCAAGGTGCGGGCCTACTTCCAGCTGTTCCCGTTTTACCGCAAGGGCATGTTCAAGCGGCAGAAGACGTTCCAGAAATCAGACCGCTTGAAATGAAGAGATGGCCCACCCCCGCGCCACACCTTCGGTGTGTCACCCCCTCAAGGGGGCAACGCCTGCGGCCTGGCAAAGCCAGTTCCGCGGCGTTCTGGGCCCAACACGTTCTCCGGCCCGTTGATGGACTGTCGAGTTCCTGTTTTTATATGGATGGCCCATGAGTGAAATCCTGCTGTCTGCCAAAAACCTCAGCGTGCGCTTCGGCGGCGTGCTGGCGGTCAACAAGGTGAGCTTTGACGTGAAGCGTGGTGAGGTGTTCACGCTGATCGGGCCGAACGGTGCGGGCAAGACGACCGTGTTCAACCTGATCAGCCGCATCTACACGCCCACCACCGGCACCATCGACTACGCGGGGCCGAACGGCATGCTGCGGCTCACCGAGCAGCCGCCGCACAAAATCGCGAGCCTGGGCATTGCGCGCACCTTCCAGAACATCGAACTGTTCGAACACGCCACCGTGCTGCAGAACCTGCTGATCGGGCGCCACACGCACCGGCGCACCGGCCTGTGGAGCGAGATCTTTTTCAGCGGCAAGACACGCGCCGCCGAGATCGAGGCACGCGAAAAGGTGGAGCAGGTGATCGACTTCCTCGACCTGCAGCACCACCGCGAATCGATGGTGGCCGGCCTGCCCTACGGCGTGCGCAAGGTGGTGGAGCTGGCGCGGGCCCTGTGCACCGAGCCCCAACTCTTGCTGCTCGACGAACCCTCTTCCGGCCTGAACGTGGAGGAAACGGAAGACATGGCGTTCTGGATCACCGACATCAAGGACGTGCTGGGCATCACCGTGCTGATGGTGGAGCACGACATGTCGCTGGTGTCCAAGGTGTCCGACCGGGTGCTCGCCATGAGCATGGGCGCCGAACTGGCCACCGGCACGCCGGCCGAGGTGCAGCGCGACCCCGGCGTGATCGAGGCCTACCTGGGCTCGGTGGACGATGTGTCCAGCTTGCGCCGCGACAACGCGAAGGTGGCCGCATGACCGCTCCCGTCACCGACAACGCCGTGCTGAAGCTGCTCAACGTCGAGAGCGCCTACGGCCCCATCAAGGCCATCCGGGGCGTGAGCCTGCAGGTGCGCCGCGGCGAGATCGCCACCGTGCTGGGTTCCAACGGTGCCGGCAAGACGACGATCCTCAAGACCATCAGCGGCATCATCGACCCCCGCAAGGGCAGCATCGAGTTCAAGGGCGAGAACATCACCGCACAGGACCCTGCCTTCATCGTGCAGCAGGGCCTGAGCCATGTGCCCGAAGGGCGCGAAGTCTTCCCCCTGCTCTCGGTGCGCGACAACCTGCTCATGGGTGCCTATACGCGCAAGGACCGCGACGGCGTGGCGCGCGACATGGAGCTGGTGTTCAACTACTTCCCCATCCTGCGCGAGCGCGCCACGCAGGACGCCGGCCTGCTCTCCGGCGGCCAGCAGCAGATGCTGGCCATCAGCCGCGCACTCATGGCCAACCCCGACCTGATCCTGCTCGACGAACCCAGCCTGGGCCTGAGCCCCAAGCTGACCAAAGAAATTTTCGAGATCGTGGTGCGCATCAACCGCGAGCGCGGCACCACCATCCTGCTGGTCGAGCAGAACGCCAACATGGCATTGAACGCGTCCGACTATGGCTATGTGCTGGAGAACGGCCGCATCGTCATGGAAGACACCTGCGCCCACCTGCGCGAGAAGGACGACATCAAGGAGTTCTACCTCGGCATGAAGGAAGAAGGCGTGCGCGCCGACCGGCGCTGGAAGAAGAAGAAAAACTGGAGGTAGAGGTGGCACCCCCCGCAACGCTTCGCGCTACCCCCCAGGGGGCGGCACTGGCGGCCCGGCAGAGCCGATTCCGCGGTGCCCTGGGTGGCGTCGCCCCGTGGCCCGACTGTGGTTTTGACCTGGAATATCTAGCATGAGCAACCTTTGGGACCTTTCCCGGATTCAGCCACAGCACGAAGTCGTGATGGCGGGCGACACCATTCCGGCGATGTTCTGGAATGCCGTGCGCGCACGCGGCCCGAACATCTGGATGCGCCAGAAAGACTTCGGCATCTGGCGCAGCTGGACCTGGAACCGCACCGGCGAGGCGGTGCGCGAGATCGGCAACGGCCTGCTGGCGCTGGGCTTTGGCGCGCGTGAAACCGCCTCCATCCTGTCGAACACCACGGTCGAATGGGTGCTGTGCGACCTGGCGGTGCTCAGCGCCGGTGGCGTGGCCAACGGCATCTACCCGACCGACGCACCCGAACAGGTGCAGTACCTCTGCGCCGACTCGGGCACCACCGTGCTGTTCGTGGAAGACGACGAGCAGCTCGACAAGGCGCTGGAGGTGCGCCACGAGCTGCCGCTGCTCAAGAAGATCATCGTGACGGACATGGACGGCCTGCGCACGCTGGACGACCCGCAGGTGATGAGCCTGGACGCTCTGCGGGAACTGGGTCGCCAGTACGCGCAGCAACACCCCGACGCGCTGGACGCGCGCGTGGCCGCCTGCCGTCCCGACGACCTGGCCATCCTCGTCTACACCTCGGGCACCACCGGGCGGCCCAAGGGCGCCATGCACAGCCACAAGGGACTGGTCTACACCGTGCGCGGCTACAACACGCTGATCGCGCGCGACGAGAACGACGAGTGCATGTGCTTCCTGCCGCTGTGCCACATCGCCGAGCGCATGGGCGGCGAGTACTTCTCGCTCTACACGGGGGCCAAGCTCAACTTCGTCGAGAACCCCGAGACCGTGCCCGAGAACGTGCGCGAGATCGCACCCACCGTGTTCACGGCTGTGCCGCGCGTGTGGGAGAAGTTTTATTCCGGCGTGATGATCACCCTCAAGGAAGCCGGCAAGCTGCAGCAGCTGGCCTACGGCTGGGCCATTGGCGTGGGCCAGCGCGTGGCCGACCTGGTGATGGCCGGCAAGCCCGTGCCCGGCGGCCTGCGCCTGCAGTTCCATGTGGCGCGGCTGCTGGTGCTCAACAACGTGCGCAAGCTCATCGGCATCCACCAGGCGCGCTTCCTCGTCACGGGTGCCGCACCCATTTCGCCCGACCTGGTGCGCTGGTACCTGGCCCTGGGCCTGCCCATGCTGGAGGTGTGGGGCATGACCGAGACCTGCGGCGCGTCCACCGGCATTCCGGCCGAGCGCATGAAGCCCGGCAGCATCGGCCCGGCCGCGCAATACAACGAGGTGCGCCTGGACCCGCAGACCAGCGAGATCCTGGTGCGCGGCCCCAATGTGTTCATGGGCTACCTGAACCTGCCCGAGAAAACGGCCGAGACGATCGACGCTGACGGCTGGCTGCACACGGGTGATGTGGGCGTGGTGGACGAGGAAGGGTTTTTCCGCATCACCGACCGCATGAAAGACATCATCATCACCGCAGGCGGCAAGAACATCACCCCCAGCGAACTGGAGAACGAACTGAAGTTTTCCCCCTATGTGACGGACGCGGTGGTGATCGGCGATGCCCGCCCCTACCTCACCGTCATCATCATGATCGACCAGGAAAACGTGGAGAAGTACGCGCAGGACCACGACGTGCCCTTCTCCAACTACGCGAGCCTCACCCGCTCGCCCGAGGTGCAGGCGCTGATCCAGACCGAGATCGACCGGGTGAACAAGAAGTTTGCCCGCGTCGAGCAGATCAAGAAGTTCTGGCTGCTGGAGACCCAGCTCTCGGCCGAAGACGAAGAACTCACCCCGACCATGAAGCTCAAGCGCAAGCTGGTGCAGCAGAAATACGCACCGCAGATCGACGCCATGTACAGCTGACCGTTCCCGTACCCACGACAAGAAGCCAACCGCCTCAACCCAGGAGACACAGACGATGAAAACCCGACTCACCCTGATGGCCGCCGCCCTCGCCCTGAGCGCCGGCGCCGCACTCGCCCAATCGCAGGGCGTGAACAAGAACGAGATCGTGCTCGGCTCGATCCAGGACCTGTCCGGCCCGCTGGCGGGCTTCGGCAAGCAGGTGCGCCTGGGCATGATGCTGCGCGCCGACGAGATCAACGAGCAGGGCGGCATCAACGGCCGCAAGATTCGCCTGATCGTCGAAGACTCCGGTTACGACCCGCGCAAGGCCGTGCTGGCCGCGCAGAAGCTGGTGAACCAGGACAAGATCTTCGCCATGATCGGCCACATCGGCACGGCCCAGAACATGGCCGCCATGCCGGTGCAGTTCCAGAAGAACGTGATCAACTTCTTCCCGGTAACGGCCGCGCGCGAGATGTACGAGCCCTTCCACCGCCTGAAGTACTCGTTCGCCGCCACCTACTTCGACCAGATGAAGATCGCCGTACCCAAACTGGTGAAGGAAAAGGACGCCAAGAAGATCTGCACCATGTACCAGGACGACGAATTCGGCCTGGAGGTGTTCCGCGGGGCTGAAGAAGGCCTCAAGGGCATCGGCATGCAGTTCTCGGAGGTGACCACCTACAAGCGCGGCGCCACCGACTTCGCCTCGCAGATGCAGAAGCTGGCCGCGGCGCAGTGCGACATGGTCGTGCTGGGCACCATCATCCGCGAGACCATCGGCGGCATCGCCACCGCACGCCGCCTGGGCTTCAACCCCACGTTTGTCGGTTCCAGCGCGGCCTACACCGACCTGATCCACAAGCTGGGTGGACCGGCCATGAACGGCCTGTACGCCACCATGACGGTGCAGAACCCCTACACCGACGAGGCCTCGCAACCCATCCGCTTCTGGGCCAACAAGTACAAGACCAAGTTCAACGAAGACCCCACCGTCTTCTCGATCTACGGCTACAACGCGCTGGACACCTTCCTGAAGGCCGCCAGCAAGGCCGGCCCCAACCTCACCACCGACAGCTTCATCAAGGTGATGGACACGATGGTCGTGCCACCGGACATCTTCGGCGGCGCCGAACAGACCTTCGGCCCGCAGAAGCGCCTGGGCAGCAACGCCACCCGCCTGTCGCAGCTGCAGGACAACCGCTGGAAAGTGGTGTCCGACTACATGAAGCTCAACTGATCCGCTGACACCACACCGCTCACGCGCTGCCGGCTTGCGCCGGCCATGTGCGAGAACCGCCACCCCCTCTGTGGGCTGGCGGTTTTTTTTGGTTTGTTCCGCGTTGCCTGGGCATGTGTCTGAAAGAAGCCCGCCGGCGGGTGGGCGCTCCTGGTGCACCGGTCACCGTGCCTGGGTCGCAGGCAGCCGGGCCGGGGCCGGCAGGCGGCCGGCCACGGCGGTGGGCAGTTCGAAGCGCGTTATTCTCGCCAACACCCTGAGCAGGTGCAGAAGAAATACGGCGCCAGATGCTCCGTCAACCAGCGCCTGGCCCCCGCGCAGCGACCACACATGAGCCCATCCAGACCATTCGGCAGCCACCTTCGGGGCATCCACCCCCGTCATCCCCTTCTGGCAAAAAAACGGCTGCTCACCGGCGTCCTGGTGGCGCTCGCCCTGATGCTGGTGTTTTGGCTGACGAGTTGCGCCACGCCCGACCACCACCAGCGAGACGCCCCGCGCACCATGCGGCCGTTCCTCTACAGCCCGTACCTGTACGTCACTTTGCCGCCGCAAATGGAAACGCCCACCTTCATGGGCGGCGTGCTGCAACCGGTCAAATCGCTGTTCGGTCTGCCGGGCGGCGACTTCCCGTCGGGTGTGCCAACGCTGACCCTGGCCTTTGCCACCGGCGAATGCGGACATGAACGCTGGGACGACCTGAGCGCCTCACAGATGGTGGATACCCAGCTCAAGAAACTCCTGAAGGCCAAGATCGACTACGTGATTTCCACCGGCGGAGCCAATGGTGTGTTTATCTGCAGCAGTGAGCAGGAAATGGAAGCCTTCATTGCCCGCTATGAGAGCCCTCAGCTGTTGGGGTTTGACTTTGACATCGAGGCAGGTCAGTCCGAAGAGGTCATTCACAACCTGGTCGAACAAATCCACCGTGCCGCGCAACGGCGTCCGCACCTGCGCATGAGCTTTACGCTGGCGGCGGCGTCGGGCACCGAACCCGGGCGGACCACCCTCAATCCCGAAGGCGCCGCGGTCATGAAAAGCATTCAGCGGGTAGGTTTGAAACCTTATTTCATCAACCTGATGGTCATGAACTTTGGCGAAGCCAAGCCCGGCAACTGCGTGGTGGAAGGCGATCGTTGCGACATGGCGGCCTCAGCCATGGCGACCGTTCGCCACTTCGCCCAAGAATACGGGGTGCCCCTGCAACAGATCGAGATCACGCCCATGATCGGCGTGAACGATGCAAAAGGGAACGTGTTCACCCTGAACGATGCCCACCAGCTCGTCCGCTACGTGCATGACCAGGGCCTGGGCGGGCTGCACTTCTGGTCGCTGAACCGGGACGGCGTCTGCCCACCCGGCGTACCGGCGTTGTCACTGTCGTGTCACGGCCTGCCGGGTTTGAGCCACCTGGCGTTCACCCGGGCCTTTGCGGCCGTGGCTCGCTGACGGGCATTGACCGCCTGAGGGACTCAGACCCGTACCATGGCCGCATGAGCCTGAACCCCGCCACCGCCGTCCTGCTGGCCGACGCCCTGCTCGCCCTGCACCTGGGGGTGGTGGCTTTTGTGGTGGGCCTGCTGCCGCTGGTGCTGATCGGTGGCACGCGTGGCTGGCGCTGGGTGCGCCACCGCAGCCTGCGCTTGTGGCACCTGGGCCTGATGGTCTTCATCGCCGCGCAAGCCTGGCTCGGTCGCCTGTGCCCGCTCACCGTGTGGGAACAGGACCTGCGGCGCCTGGCCGGGCAGTCGGCTTACGAGACCAGCTTCATCGAACACTGGTTGTCGCAGGTGCTGTACTGGGATGCGCCGTGGTGGGTGTTTGTGGCGGCCTATACGGCGTTTGCGGTGGCGGTGGCGGGGGCCTGGTGGTGGGTGCGGCCGCGGCCACGGGCGGGTACTTGAGCCTTCTGCTGTCCTTCGGTTCCTCCACAACGCGGCCCCTGACACCGCGCCCGGACCCGCCCCCTGCCCTGCTCCTCAACCGAGCACCGCCACGGGTGGTGCTCGGTTGAGGACATGCCTACACTGAGCAAACCCGACATCCGGGCGTTTCCAAGGTGAGCGCTCATGCAACCAACTGGTAGAAGCGGTGCCACACACGTTCGGCTGACCCGGCAAGGGTCTGCTGGTGGGCGCTCGGCTTCACGGGTCAACTTGCCGGCTTTCCTGTGCATCGCCGTGGCCTACGGCGTGACCGCCGTGGTCGGCCTCCAGTACGCAGCGGTCGGCAGCACGGTGACCCTCATCTGGGCACCCAGCGGCATCGCACTGGCAGCGCTCCTGCTGCTGGGCCTTCGCATGGCCTCCGCGGTGGCGCTGGGCGCATTGGCCGCGAACGCATGGACAGGTGTGCCGCTGGAGGTGGCGGCGGGCATCGCGGCGGGCAACACGCTCGCATCACTGGCGGGTGCCTACCTGCTGACCCACGTGGGCAACTTCCGACCCGCACTGGACCGCCGCCGCGACGTCATGGCACTGGTAGCGGTGGCGGCCCTGGGCAGCACCACCCTGAGCGCGTCGGTGGGGGTGTTGTCGCTGTCGCTGGGCCAGCTCCTGCCGCCCGGCGTGGCGCCGCAAGCCTGGGTGAAGTGGTGGCTGGGCGACATGATGGGTGTGCTGGTGGTCGCCCCGGCCCTGCTGGTGTGGGCGCGTCAGCCGATACCCGCACTGCCCGCCGCCAAAATCGCGGAAGCTGCCGTGCTCGCCAGTGCCTTGATTCTCGTGAGCTACCTGGTCTTCGGAGCGCCCGAGATGGCGGGCCGTGGCTATTACCCGGCCGCCCTGGCGGTCTTCCCGTTCGTTATCTGGGCGGCACTGTTATTGGGCCAGCTGGGCGCCTCGCTGCTGTCGGTGGCGGTTGCCGGCATGGCGGTGTGGGGCACAGTCCAGGGCACGGGTCCTTTCGTGGTCGACCATGCCTTCGATGCATTGGCGAGGTGGTGCGTGTTTTCCATCGTCGTGGCCATCACCGGGCTGTTGCTGGGCGCGTCGGTCATGGAGCAGCAGAGCGCCCAGAACGAACTGAAAAAGTCCCACGCCGAGCTGCAGCTGCAGGTACAGGCGCGCACCCGTGCCCTGCTCGATGCGAATGCCGAACTGCGTCACGAGATGGCCGAGCGCCGTCAACTGGAGAGCGAAATTGTCCGGATCGGTGAGGCCCAGCAGCAGGCCATCGGGCGCGAACTGCACGACGGGCTGGGCCAGTACCTCACGAGTGTGGCGCTCTTGGCCGCTTCGCTGCAGCAACGGCTATCGTCCAGCGCCTCGCCGGAGGCGCCCGCCGCGGCCCGCATCGTCGAACTGGCGAACGAGGCCAGCGCCCTGACCCGTTCACTGTCGCACGGCCTGTACCCGGTCGGGTTCGAATTCGGCGGGCTGAGTGCGGCGCTTGAGCGGCTCGCCGGGCACACCCAGACGCTCAACGGCCTGAGCTGCCGCTTCCATGGCGATCCTGGGGTGCAGGTACACGACAGCGCCGTGGCGCTGAACCTGTACCGTATCGCACAGGAGGCGGTCCACAACGCGGTGAAGTACAGCCGGGCGCAACGGGTGCAGATCGAGCTGGGGTGGTGTGGCACCCAGCTCCGGCTGTGCATCTGTGATGACGGCATCGGCTTCGAACCGGATCTCGGGGGTAACCACGAGGGCGTGGGCCTGCACAGCATGCGCTACCGTGCGCGCCTGCTGGGGTGCAAACTCCGCATTGAGCCGCAGCCCTCGGGCGGCACCCGCGTTGTCGTGACGACCCCTGACTTCGAGAGCAGCACATGAACAGCCCTTTGCACCCTGTCGCGCCCGGCACGCCTGCCGCAACCCTGCCCACCCAACCGCAGGACGGCGGCGCCAGGGCCCGGATCATGGTGGTGGATGATCACCCCATCGTCCGCGAAGGGCTGCAGCAGTTCCTGGCCACCCAGCCCGACCTCGACATGTGCGGTACCGCGGACGGCGGCGCCCAGGCGCTGGCACTCGTGCCCACCTGCGGACCCGCACTGGTGATCGTCGATATCGCGCTGAAGCTGGAGTCCGGCCTGGACCTGATCAGAACCCTGAGACGCACCCATCCAGCCGTCAAACTGCTGGCGATGAGTCAGCATGACGAGACCATCTTCGCCGAGCACGCCCTGCGTGCCGGGGCGGACGGCTACCTCATGAAGCAGGAGGCCACCAGCTGCATCTTGCTGGCCATCCGGCGCATTCTGGCAGGCGACGTGTACCTCAGCGACGCGATGCACCGCCAGCTGTCGCGGCGGGTGCTCGGCCAACGCTGCGTGCCCGGTGGTCCCATTTCTGGTCTCAGCGAGCGCGAGTTTGAAATCCTGTACCTGCTCGGCCTGGGTTTTGGTACGCGGCAGATTGCGAACAAGCTCAACCGCAGCATCAAGACCATCGAGACCCATCGCGCCAGCCTGAAAGAGAAGCTGCACCTGGGCAGTGGCAATGAACTGATCCATTTCGCCGTACAAATGACCGCGCAAAGCGGCCCGTCGCTTCCCAGGACCCCGCTGGCCGATGTTTGAGACCCACGCCGCGCCGGGCATTGACGCCGTGTGCTAGTGGAATCCACTAGCCGACTTTGCGCTTTTTGCTCAGGAGAAAACCGAGCACCACCCGACCCCCCTGGCGTGCGCAGCACATCACACTTGCTCTCACAAACAAAGCGCTTCCCGCCTTCCCCAGCGATGCGTGCGACTCGGCCACCACAACGGCCGACTGCTGTTTGCGGGGAAGGCAGCGGTTGTGCAGGGGAGCCCGCAGTTGCGCCTGCCAGACCCACTGGGTGAGGGCGGACCACAGGGTGGAGGAACAAGAGCAGTCAGCAGGAGCGCAACGGTGAATCACATCCTCCCATTGCAGGAACTGTCCGGATGGGGAGCCGCGGTGCTCACCTTGCTCGCGTTCTCATGCACCAACATTGTCCGCTTGCGCTACGTGGCACTCGCGGCAAATGCGGCATTCATCACGTACGGGCTGACGGCCGAGTTGTGGCCGGTACTCGCTCTGCATTCCGTGTTGGTGCCCATCAACCTGTGGCGTTTGCTGCAGATCAAGCGGACCGCCCCCACAGGCCCCACCCGGATGGCCGTGTTCAGTCCGACACGACTCGCGGGGCGGCCGACAAACCTGCCTGACGGGTCGGAAAAACGGCCCCGTGCGGTTGCGCGCTGGCTGGGCTGTGTGGCTCTGGCGGCCGTGGCAATTTCGATTCCCACGGGTGGGTCGACCTCGCGGTCCTCTGCTGGCTTGCCCGTCGCACCGCCAGTGCTGCCGTACCCGCCCCGACCCACCTTCGACGCGCCAGGGGCGCTGACCATGCATGCGTTCGCCTTGAATGCCCTGTTGGCACCGCTCATTGACGAGTCCCTTCCGGAGCGATGGACCGACGTGGGGCTGGACTTGCTCTGCGACCCCGGGACCCGGGTACTGGTCGATGGGCAGCCCATGGTCGCGGGCAGCCCGGTGCCGGCCGTAGCGTTCACGGTCCGGTGGGACATAGGCCAGTGCCAGCCCCTGGGCGCCAACATCACGCTCTCGGGTCGCGTGGACCTGCTGGTGACGCACGACAGCGGTGGATTGAGCGCCGTGGTTGTGCCGGACGGCTTGCGAATGCACAGCCCCGAGGGACGGTTCAGCCTGCGTGGGCCATTCACCGCGAACCTGTCATTTGGGACACCGACCCACGCCATGGCGGCGGGTCAACACCCGCCCACGCGCCGCGCCGCCACCTCGAACGGGTTGTCCCGGTAGGCACGCCGGCCGCACGTCCACTGCCAGGCCCCCGCCAGCAGGTAGGCGGGCAGGAACAGCGGGCCCCAGCGTTCGTACTGACGCACATGGGTGTGCTCGTGGGCGCGCAGGTGGTCCAGTTCGCGGGCGCTGACGCCGAGCACCACATGGCCGAAGGTGATGGCGGTGAAGGGCAGGCGCCAGCCCACGCCTGGCCGGGCGGCGGCGCGATGCTTCAGCGCCACTTCAAGCACACCGTCCACCCGGCGCCACTGCGCGCCGGCCAGCAGGAACAGCCCTGCCAGCAGCAAGCCGATGAGGGAGTTGGGCGAGGCCCAGAGCACGCGCACCCAGCGCATCCCCCAGGAGCCTCGTGAGGGCTTCGACCGGCTCAGCCCGAACGGCCGGGATGGCATGGGGCACCCATCCGCATCAGGAAACGATGTAGGCGCCCGAGCCGGTGGACAGCAGCTTGCCGTCGGGCCCCATGAACTCCATGCGGGTGGACGCCACGCGCGAGCCCAGGCGCATCACCTCGGCACGCAGCTCGAAATGCGTGCCGATGCCGGGGCGCAGGTAGTCGATGCGCAGGTCGATGGTGCCGAGCTTGGCGAAGCGGTGCAGGCGCTGCTCGGGCGGCTCGTCCATGTGGCGCGCGCCGATGGCGGCCATGCAGGCCAGGCCGCCCATGGCATCGAGCCCGGCGCTGATGACGCCGCCGTGGATGCGGTTGTAGCTGAAGTGGCCCACCAGCTCGGGCTTCATGTCGATGCGGGCGGTGACGCGCTCGGGCAGCAGGCTGGTGATCTTCAGGCCGAGCACCTGGTTGAAGACGATCCTTTCTTCGAAGATGGCTTTGAGGCCGTTGATGAACTCGGCTTCGAATTCAGCGGGTGGCGTGGTGGCTTTGATCATGGCTGGATTGTGTGGGAAGCCCGGACCTGGCAGACCCGGGCGTGTCGCGTGTTGGGCAGTGGCATGGATGGGTGCGCCCTGAACCCACGCCGAGCTGGCGCGCCGCCAGTTCCTTCATGATGTCCCCGGCGGCGCAGAACGGCCTGGCCCGGGTAGCGTGCTTCTTGAGCCAACCGACCTGCGCCGCGCCGTCCGGCCCCTGCTCGCCGGCGTCGGCCGGCACACACCGCAAGTGCCGGCACCCCGGCCAAGGCCCGAGCCGCCGCCGTGACGATCCCGATGCGAGCGGCCATCACACCAGGGACCCACACCGGACGGTGGCCGGGGCGTGTACGGTGGTGGGGTTCACGCCGGGTCCTTCAGAAACAGGTGCAGGGCGGTGTCGGCCAGGTCGTCCAAGCTGGCGCGGCGCGCCGGATCAAACCACTGCACCGACCAGTTCAGCGCACCGAAGAGCATCAGCCGCGCCAGCCCAGGGTCGCCGCGCAGCTCGCCGCTGTCGTGCAGGGCGCGCAGCACCGGCACCCACGCCGCTTCGTAGCGGTCTTTCAGGTGGTTGACCTCGGTGCGTTGCGCGGGGGAGAGCGAACGCCATTCGTAGAGCATCACGGGGATGAAGTCGCTGTCGGGTCCCAGCAGCACCTCCAGATGGCTGCGCACGAGCACCCGCAGGCATTCGCGTGGCACGGGCATGGGCTCGGTCGCCGAAGCCACGATCGCGACCTGCTGGCGGTGCACCGCACGGTCCATGCCTTCTAGCATCACGGCGGCGAGCAAGGCTTCCTTGCTCTCGAAATGGTAGAAGGGCGAGCCCGACCGCATGCCGGCTGCGGCAGCAATGTCGCGCGTGCTGGTGGCGGCAAAGCCCTGCTGACGGAACAGGCGGGCCGCGGCGTGCAGCAAGGCCTGGCGCCGGTTGCCGTCGTCGCGCTCGCCCGCGGTCTTGCGCGGGCGGCCACGGGCACGCCGTGGGGCAGGCTCGGCCGTGGGGTCGGGGCGGATCGGGCACGGGGTATTCATGGCGCTGAACCATAGCAGCGGCCTGTATTTTCAGCAAGCAAATGCTTGGCTTAATTACCTTGCCGGGGGTTGCCAGGGCCGGGCAACCCGTCCGGGCGCTGTGTGTTGCCACATGGCGACAGGCTTGTAGTTCGATAGTTCCAGCCCGGGAAGACCCGTGTCGAAAAAGACCCAAAAGGATATCGGGCGACATTGTTCACGGCGCTGATCGGGGACAGAATCCGCGTTCTGGCATCCAGCGCCAACCGGCGATGGTCCGTCATTTTTCCTTGCACTTGCCCCGCGCCCCTCTACCCGCACCGCCAAAGCCCATGCCCATGTGCTGGGCCATTCCGTGTGTGCCCGACAGCGGGAGCGTGCCATGCTGAGCCGTCTGAACCGCAGCAGCCTCAAGTTCCAGCTGGTGGTGACCATTGGTTCGCTGGCCCTGCTCAGCGGGGTGCTGTTCAGCGCCGTGGCCAGCCACCTCGCGCGCCAGCAGACCCAGCTCGACCAGAGCGCGCTGCTGAACCATGTGGCCGCGCGTCTCTCGGCCCGCCTGGCACAGGACATGAACGCGCGGGCCAGGGAAATGCTGTTTCTGAGCCGGCTCGACCAGATCCGCGCCCATGAAGCGGACGACGACACCCGCATGGTGCTGCTGCGGCGCATGCAGGAGTCTTACCCCTTCTATGCCTGGCTGGGCATGACCGATCCGCAGGGCACCATCGTCTCCAGCACCGTTCCCGCCATCGTCGGGGTGAGCGTGGCGCAGCGGGAGTGGTTCCGCTCAGGACTGCAGGGGCTGCACTTCGGCGACGTGCACGACGCCCTGCTGCTGAGCAAGCTGCTGCCCCAGAACGGCGAGACCGACGCGCCCTTGCGGCTGGTGGATGTGTCCATCCCGGTCTACGGCGACCGCGGCACCCTGATCGGCGTGCTGGCGGCCCACCTGAACCTGGACTGGGCGATCGAAACCCGCCAGAGCGTGCTCGAGCAACTGGCCCGGCCCGATGTGGAGGCGATCGTCGTCAACGCCCAGGGGAAGGTGCTGCTGGGCACCGACGGGCTGCAGGCCGAGCAGACCGACCTCAGCGGCCTGCATGTGATGCGCCACGCGACCACCACGTCCAACAGCGGGCTGGTGGAGGCGTGGCCCGACGGTGGTGAATACCTCACCGCGGCCGTGTCCAGCACGGGTTTCAGCCTGTACCCGGGCCTGGGATGGACGGTGATCGTGCGCACCCCCGAACACATCGCGTTTGCCCCTGCGCTGCGCCTGCAGCAGCTGCTGGCCTGGGGAGGGCTGATCAGCGCCGTGCTGTTCGGCGTGTTGTTGTGGTGGATCGTGTCACGGCAGCTGCGCCCACTGGAGCGCCTGAGCGCAGCGGCACAGGAGATGCAGCTCCACGGCCTGGTCTCGTCCCAGCCCCTGCCCGAGCCGGTGGGCGACAGCGAGGTGGCGCATTTTGCGCGTTCGCTGGCCGCGCTGGTGAATGCCCTGCGCGACAGCCAGGAGCGCTTCCGCCGCCTGTTCAAGCACGCCCCGGTGCCCATGGGGCACATCGGCAACGACGGGCGCATGCTGGCCCAGAACGACCGTTTTGAAGAGACCTTCGGCTATTCGCGCGAGGACATGAAGACCCTGGAGGACTGGTGGCAGCATGCTTACCTCGACCCGCAACGGCGCGAGCGGGCCCGGCACGGGTGGCAGCGGACCGTGAACACCGCCAAGGCCACCGGTGCCCAGATCGACACGGGCGAGTTCCAGGTGCACTGCAAAGACGGCACCGAGCGCACCGTGAGGCTGTCCGGCATGGTGATGGAAGACGGCGTGCTCACGGCCTTCCATGACGTGACGCAACAGCGCACGGCCGAGGCCGAGTTGCGCCTGTGGGCGGCGTCCTTCGAACAGGCCCAACTCGGGCTCACCATCTCCGACGCCCGCACCAACCGCATCCTGGCGGCCAACCCGGCCTATGCGCGCGCGCGTGGCTACGAGGTGGCCGACCTGGTGGGGCTGCCCATCGAGACGCTGTACCCGCCCGACCAGCTGGACGCGGTCTGGCGCATCAACGCCGAGCTCGACGAGAAGAGCCACGGCCTGTTTGAAACCGAACACATGACCCGCGACGGGCGGCGCTTTCCGGTGCTGCTGGACATGACGATGCTGCGCGACCACAAAGGCCAGCCCACGCGCCGCGTCACCTATGCGCTCGACCTCACCGAGCGCAAACGCGCAGAACAAGCCCTGGCCGAGGCGCAGGCCGCCGCACTCGAACTGCAGCAGCAGGCCCGCCTGGCCGCGCTGGAGCAGATGGAGGCCACGCAGCGCGCGCGCGACGCGGCCGAGGCGGCCGAGCACGAGGTGCGCCGCCTCAACGCCGAGCTGGAACAGCGCGTGGCCGAGCGCACCGCCGAGCTCACCGCCGCCAACCGCGAACTCGACGCCTTTGCCTACACCGTGAGCCACGACCTGCGTGCCCCCCTGCGCACCATGCGCGGTTTTGCCGAGATCCTGGCAGAGGCTTGTGGCGACCGGCTCGATGACGACATCCGCACCTGCGTGGACCGTATCCAGCAGGGCAGCCGTCGCATGGGCGAACTCATCGATGGCATCCTCACCCTCTCCGGCGTGGCGCGCGGCGAATTGCGCCACGCCGCGGTCGATCTGTCGGCGCTGGCCGCCCGCCGCCTGGCCGATCTGGCCCAGAGCGAACCGGGGCGCCAGGTGGCCGTGGAGGTGCAACCGGGCCTGGTGATGCACGGCGACCCGCGCATGGTCGACGTGCTGCTGACCAACCTGATCGAGAACGCGTGGAAATACACCAGCAAACGGGAGCAGGCCACCATCCGCGTCTACGCCGGGTCGCTACAGGGCGTGGAAGGCTTCTGTGTGAGCGACAACGGGGCGGGCTTCGACATGCGGCACGCCAAAGACCTGTTCGAACCCTTCCGCCGCCTGCACCGCATGGACGAGTACGACGGCTCGGGCGTCGGGCTGGCCACGGTGCACCGCATCGTGCAGCGCCACGGCGGCCAGATCGTGGCCGAGGCGCAGCCCGGCCAGGGCGCCACCTTCTGCGTCAGCCTGCCGGACCATCCGGCCGAGACCTGAAGACGGCCCTCACCGGCCGCGCCGCGTCACCAGGGGCACGGTGGCGCGTGGGCCACACCGCAAAGCCCCCGACAATAGCCGCATGGACATTCTCATCGGCTTGCTGTTTGTCGGCATGGGCGGCTTCATCATCAAAAACGCAGAACAGCGCCAGCGCATCGCCCTGCTGGCCAGTCATCTGCAAAAATTCCAGCTGGAAAAGCACATGGAGTACCTCACCGAAGGCTACCTGCGTGCGCTGGGCGAGTCCGAGGCCGAACGCCGCGATCAGGTCTGGCAGCTCATGGAAGCCACTGAAAAAACGGTGGCCCAGCAGCTCGAACAGCTCGCCCTTGAGGTCGCCCGGCTGGACGAGGCTTCCACCCGGGTGAGCCGCTGGCCCGTGGCGGTGCCCCTGGCCAGCCGGCTGCTCCCCGGCACCACCTTCGATCTGCGCGAAGCGCTGGCCGTGCATGCGCGTGGCGTGTCCAGCGTGGTGAAGAACACACGCGGCCTGAGCCGGCGCGACAAGGCCTTCATGCTGTCGGCCGAGCTGTTTCTGTTCCAGCACACCTGCCACTGGTATTGCCGCTCCCGCTCGGTGGCCTCGGCACGGCTGGCGGTGCGCCACCGCACCCGCTATGAACAGGTGCTGGCGGCCGTGTCCCCCACCACCCGACGCGGTTGGGAGGCCCTGCTGGCCAGTTGAAGGTGCACAATGGCGGGCCGTCTGGAATGGCGCCTCGACATTCTCATAAAAGCTGATGCATGGTCATGCTGCATCTGCTTTTTCAGAAGTTTGAACTTCTATACCCTTAACGGGTTCTCAATCTTTTTGCAGGAGACCTCTGATGAAGAAAGCCCTTTCCCTACTGGCCGTCGTGTTTGCGCTCGGCTTGTCCACGGTGTCCCTGGACGCCGAAGCACGCCGCATGGGCGGCGGCAACTCGGTCGGCATGCAGCGCCAGGCAACGCCGCCCAAGGCACCGAATGCCGCACCGGCGCAGACACCCGCCGCCACCCCGGGCGCAGCCGCCGCCGCACCCGCTGCCGCCGCTGCTTCCTCGCGCAGCAAATGGATGGGCCCCATCGCCGGTCTGGCCGCCGGTCTGGGCCTGGCCGCACTGGCCTCGCACCTCGGCTTTGGCGAAGGCCTGGCCAACATGCTCATGATTGGTCTGCTGATCATGGCGGTGTTGGCGGTGGTGGGCTTCATCATGCGCAAGCGTGCCGCGGCGGCCCAGGGCGGCGGCCAGCGCATGGCCTACGCCGGCAGCGATGCCGGCGGGCAGCGCGCAGCGGGCTTTGAAGCGGTCCGTCCTGCAGCCGCGGGCGGTGGTGCCGGCGGTTCGATGATCGGCTCGGGCATTGGGGCCAACGTGTCGGAAACCCGGCCGATCCCGGCCGATTTCGATGTGCCCGGCTTCGTGCGCAACGCCAAGGTCAACTTCATCCGCCTGCAGGCGGCCAACGACGCCGGCAATCTGGACGACCTGCGCGCCTTCACCTCGCCCGAGATGTTCGCGGAACTGCAGATGGACATCCAGGAACGCAAGGGCGCAACGCAGGAAACCCGCGTGCTGGAGCTGAACGCCGACGTGCTGGAAGTGGCCGAAGACGGCAACCGTTATGTGGTGAGCGTGCACTTCAGCGGCCGCGTGCAGGAAGACGGCGGCGACCCGGACACCATCAACGAAGTCTGGCACCTCACCAAGGCGCGCGAAGGCTCGGGTGGTTGGGTGCTGGCGGGTATCCAGCAGGTCGCCTGACGCTGACCCCACCGGCCTGCGGGCCGGCCGCTATCCCAAAGGCCCCGGCGTGTTTGCGCCGGGGCCTTTTTTGCGGGTGGCTTGTTGGATTTCGTTACCAATGGGCACGGCGCCATCCCGACAATGGCCCGGATGCAACTGGTCTCGCTTTCCCGCTCGCTGGATCAAGACGTCCATGGCCCTGCCGGTGGGGCCTGCGATCCGCTGGACGATCGCCCCTTGGCCACGGCGGCGGCATGACGCCCGACCGACCGGCATCTCGGCCCCCCGCACCGGCCCAGCCCGGGGGGGCTGAGGACCAGACATTGGCCACGCGCCCGGGGTCCGTGCGTCCACAGAGGGCTCCCGAGCGTCGGCGCCTGCACGCCGCCGTGGTCGCCTCCGTCACGCTGCATGCCGCCCTGCTCGCCCTGAACTGGAGCGGACCGTCGGTCGGTTCGCCCGGTTGGCGCTGGCCCTGGCAGGAACGGCGCGCCGCCGCTCCCGCCCTGCAGGTGTTTCTGGTGCCCGCTCCACCGCGTGCCGCCACCGAAACCACCAGCCCGCCGGCCACACCCTTGAAAGCCGCGCCACCGCAGCCCCCCGCATCGCGACCAGCGAAGCCGGCCCCGGCGGCGAAGTCCATCGCAACAAGAGCCGCGGCGGTGCAGCCTGCGGCAGCGCCATCCGCTGCACCTGCACCCGCAGCGGTCGTGTTCACCGACCCCGACAGGGCCTCGCTGAGCCCGCAAGCTCCGGATCACCCACCCACGCCCCCAAGGCCGACCGCTGTCGCAGCGGGGCCGGACACGGTTGCACCCATCGAACCTGCACCTCCACCCGTCCCATCGCCCTCCATACGCCCGACAGCGGCGCAGCCCCCGCCCTGGCCAGCCATCGTCGAAGCGCAGCCAGGCGTTCACCAGGCAAACACCCCGACCGACGCCCCCGCCGCCACCGAGCGCCCGGTCGCCCCACCCGACGCAGCCGCCCAGCTCCAGGTCGAACAGATCGAGGCCACCCAGCAAGCCGCCGCACGCGAAACGGCGGCTCAGGCCGAAGCCGCTCAGCGGGAGGCCCAGCGAACCGAAGCAACCCGCCAACTCGCCGCCCAGCAAGCCGCCGCACACGAAGCGGCCGCTCAGGCCGAAGCCGCTCGGCGGGAGGCGCAGCGAACCGAAGCGGAGCGGCAACGGGCGGCGCGGGAAACTGAAGCACAAGCAGCGGCACAGGCTGCGGCGCAGGTCGACGCGGCACGTCAAGAGGCCGAACGAG
>Ga0208490_100010_pt1 | contig 182168 bp, 180 predicted proteins | sample SubbioAug_CSWold_FD_184818 | JGI IMG/M metagenome (GOLD analysis project Ga0208490, IMG submission 184818) | Serpentinite rock and fluid subsurface biosphere microbial communities from McLaughlin Reserve, California, USA - CR11Aug_CSWold (SPAdes) | ecosystem: Environmental > Terrestrial > Deep...
AACTGCCCCGGCATCATCACGCCCGACGCCTGCAAGATCGGCATCATGCCCGGCCATATCCACCGGCGCGGCAGCGTGGGCGTGGTCAGCCGCTCGGGCACCCTCACCTATGAGGCGGTCAAGCAGACCTCGGATGTGGGCCTTGGCCAATCGACTTGCGTGGGCATCGGCGGCGACCCGATCAAGGGCACCGAACATATCGACGTGCTGGAATGGTTCCTCGCCGATGACGAAACGCAGTCGATCATCATGATCGGCGAGATCGGCGGCAGCGCGGAAGAAGAAGCGGCGCAGTTCCTGAAAGACGAGGCCAAACGCGGGCGCAAGAAACCCGTCGCGGGCTTTATCGCCGGCCGCACCGCCCCGCCGGGCCGCCGCATGGGCCACGCCGGTGCCATCGTCGCGGGCGGCAAAGGTGACGCCGAGAGCAAGATCGAAGCCATGAAATCCGCCGGCATCACCGTGGCCGAAAGCCCCGCTGGCCTCGGCGAGGCCGTGCTCAAGGCGATTGGCTGAATCACTTAAGGTCGGTAACAATGGGAGCGCATGCACAACGTGAAGGGAATTCACCATGCCGCTACCGCTCTCATTGTTCCGTCTAATCGCAATATTGGTTCTGGGCCTCGCCAATATGGCGATGGCCCAGACCCCCGGTCCTCTGAACGGTCAGATGTTTGGCGCAGGCAACCGCGCTCTCGTGGTCGTGGTTCACGGCGATGTCAGCAAGGGCGGGCCAGCCACCTATCATTATGATTTCGCTGAACAGGTCGCAAAGCACGGCAAAGGGGCCAGTGTCTTTGCCCTCGTAAGGCCCGGATACACGGGTGAAAAGGGTCAGAAATCCCCCGGCTCCAACAATGGGCGCAGCGATCACTACACCAAGCAGAATAATGCACTGGTGGCACAGACAATCCAGAATCTTGCAAAAACCGTCGGAGCATCAAAGGTAATCGGCGTAGGCCATTCAGGCGGGGCCGCGCAACTTGGGGCGATCGCCGGTCTGTATCCGGGTCTGTTAGACAGCGTGATTCTTGTCTCGTGCCCCTGCAACATTCCTGCATGGCGCGCCAAACGTGGCAAATCCGCTTGGAAAAACAGCCTCTCTCCTTCTGACTATGTCGGTTCCATCGCGCGTAGCACTCGTATTTTTGCGGTCGTGGGCGATAAGGACACGAATACCTACCCTGAATTCTCAGAAGCATTCGTCACCGCCGCCAAGGCGCGTGGACTTCCCGCCGCATATGTTCCTGTCAAAGGGGCAAGCCATGGCTTTGATGGGTTGCAACGCACCGTAGAACAGTTGACCTTACAAGAAATTGCCAAATGAGCAGGGCGAGCGCATGGAAGAACGGCACGAGGAATGATCCTGGCCGACACCGCCTGCCGGTCCCCAGAATGGAATGGCATCCGTTGACTAGATCTGGCACCTGGTATACCAAGAACCATAGCCGAACAGGAGGCACATCCCATGTTTCTCGCCGAATATCAGTCTAAAGAGCTGCTCGCGCAATATGGCGTGCTTGCCCCCGACGGGCGTCCCGCGCGTAGCCCGGACGAAGCGCAACGCCTGTGCAAGGAAATTGACGCGCGAAAATACGTGGTGAAGGCCCAGATTGGCGCAGGTGGGCGCGGGCTTGCTGGGGGTATCCGCTTTGCCGCTACGCCCTCTGCCGTGGCGGACGAGGCGCGCCGCCTACTTGGATCGACCCTGGTAACAGACCAGACTGGACCGGCAGGAGAGACCGTAACTCTCGTGCAGATTGAGGCGGCCATTGACATCGCACAAAGCTGTTTCGTCGCCATCGCCTTTGACCCGGAAACAGGGCAGCCCATGCTTTTGGCCTCGGGTGCGGGCGGAGTGGAATTCGAGCAGCGCGCCCGCATGGACGAGGACACGGCTCAAAGCTGCCCGCTACCTTCAGATAGCCCCGAGGCGCGCGCCAAGATTGCAACCTTTCTGACTGGTGTCGGGATCAGCGACGCGCAAGACGCGGCCATCAATGCGATCTTTGCCGCCCGCCTCGCCTTTACCGAGAACGACATGACACTGATCGAAATCAATCCCTTTGCCCGAACGATCGATGGTCGCTGGATGGCCGTGGATGCCAAGGTTGCGATTGATCCAAACGCCGGCTTTCGCCGCCCCGAATTCGCCTCCATGGTCGCGGACCGTCCCGCGCCAGCGGATGAATTGGCCGCGCAGAAACATAATATCAACCTTGTACGGCTCGAAGGGAACATCGGCGTTGTTGCCAATGGCGCGGGGCTTGGCCTTGCGACCAATGACATGATCACAGACGCTGGCGGCAAGGCTGCAAACTTCATGGATATCCGCACGACCGCGAGCAGTATGGATGTGGCGCGCGGGGTCGAGATACTTCTCGCCGATGATCGTGTGTCGGCCATCCTGCTCACCATTCACGGCGGCGGCATGACCTCTGCCGATACGGTAGCCGAAGGCGTAAACTTTGCCTATGCTAAAGCCACGCGGAAGCTGCCGGTGATTGCCTATATCTCGGGGAAACATGCCGATTGGGGCCACCGCATCCTGCGCGAACGCAAAGTGCCGGTTGAGAGCTGCGACACGCTGTCGGCTGCAGTTGGACGGGTAGTAGAGCTGGCAGGCCAGAGGAGGGCACGCTGATGGCGATCTTTGTCAATTCCGAAACACGGCTCATTGTTCAGGGCATGACCGGACGCTCCGGCACCTTCTACACCGATGAGGCGATGCGCTATGGCACCACCTGCGTGGGCGGCGTGCGCCCCGGCAAGGGCGGTGCGCGGCATCTGGGCCTGCCGCTTTTCAACACCGTGCGCGAAGCGGTTGAAGCGACACAGGCCAACGCCAGCCTCGTGATCGTGCCCGCACCGCAGGCTGGCCCCGCGATGATCGAGGCGATCGAGGCCGGGGTCAGCGTTGTCGTCTGCGTGACAGAGCGCGTGCCACAACATGACATGAGCCGCGTCAAACAGGCGCTTGCGGGCACCGATACCATATTGATTGGCCCCAACTCGCAGGGCATCCTGACGCCGGGCCAATGCAAAATCGGCGTCATGCCGACGGTGAATGCAATGCCGGGCCATATCGGTATTGCCTCACGTTCGGCCTCGCTTACCTCGGAAATTCTTGCGCAATGTAGCAAGGCGGGGCTTGGACAGTCGACCACCGTGGGCATTGGCGGCGACACGCTGCATGGTGTGGGCTTTGTCGATTGCCTCAAGGCATTTCGTGACGATCCAGAGACCGAGGCTGTCGTTATGATCGGCGAGATTGGTGGGCGCGGCGAGGAAGAGGCCGCCGCCTATCTCGAAGCGGTAGACTATGGCAAGCCAGTCGTTGCCCTTGTGGTCGGACGCCATGCGCCGCGCGGGCGGCGGATGGGCCATGCTGGCACGCTTTCAGTTCTGGGCGGTGGCACAGCGGCGGATAAGATCGCGCGCCTGCGCGGCGCCGGGGTCGAGATTGCAACCCATGCCGATGACGTGGTGGCCGCCGTAACACGCGCGAGCGCAAAGACACCGCAAAAGGCGGCTGCTCGATGAGCGCCCTGCCCGAAACCATGCGCGTCATCGAAATGACCGCTCCCGGTGGCCCCGAGGTTCTGATCCCCGGCACGCGCGCCCTGCCCGGCTGCAGCACAGGCGAGGTTCTGATCCGCGTCACCGCCGCTGGCGTCAACGGTCCGGACCTTGTGCAGCGACGTGGGCATTACCCTCCACCCAAGGGCGCGTCGGACCTCCTCGGCCTTGAGGTTTCTGGCGAAGTGGTTGCCTGTGGCGAGGGTGTCACCAAGTGGCACCCCGGAGACCGCCTCTGCGCCCTGACCAACGGCGGGGGCTATGCCGAGTTTGTGGCGGTCGACGCCAGCCATTGCCTGCCCATCCCGAATGGCGTGGACGAGGTCGAGGCCGCAGGCCTGCCCGAGACCTTCTTTACCGTCTGGAGTAATGTGTTTCTGGGGCACAATCTGCCCAAGGACGGCGTTTTCCTTGTGCATGGCGGTGCAGGTGGGATCGGATCAACCGCAGTTCAGTTGGGCAAGGCTATGGGCCTCACGGTGCTGACGACGATTGGCGATGACGCCGCTGCGCAATTCGTGACCGATTTGGGCGCAGATCGCGCCATCAATTTCCGCACCGAGGATTTCGTCGCTCTCACCCGTGAGGCAGGCGGGGCCGACATCATCCTCGATATCATTGGCGGCGATTATGTAGCGCGCAACATCAAGGCCGCGCGGCACGATGCCCGGATCATCCAACTGGCATTCAACATGGGTTCAAAGGTCGAGATTGATTTGATGCCCGTGATGCTCAAACGCCTGAGTTATACCGGCTCTACTCTGCGCTCCCGCCCCGAAGGCTTCAAGACGCAAGTGGCCGAAGCCCTGCACGAGACGGTTTGGCCCCTCTTCGCGGCTCAGAAGCTGCGCCCGGTAACGCACCGCATCCTGCCGATGGCCGAGGCGGCAGAAGCGCATCGGTTGATGGAAGCTGCCGAACACCACGGCAAGATCCTCCTGCGGATGTGAACAGACGCGCCAAACCAAGACGAAACAAAAAAGCCGCCCACTTGGGCGGCTTTCTCATTTGGCTCGAAACGATATTCAGTTCGCCTGACGACGCAGGAAAGCTGGGATTTCGATCTGTTCGTCCTCGTCATGGGCACGCGCCGGGGCCTGCTGGGGCTGTGCACCGCCCATGGTTGGCTGTTGGCGGCTCGGGCGCGCGACAGGTTGCGCGCGTTCTGGCTCGGCAGAATGGCCAGTCATGCGGTTTATGAGCGAGTTGATCCCAAAGCGCGGACGCTCTTCTGCGGCCCGTGCCTCGGGCTCGGGGCGGCGCTGTTGAGGCTGTACCGGGGCACGACCGACAGCCGCCTGCAACCGTTGGAGCGCCTCGGGCGAGGGGGTGCCGGGGGCCGGTGCACGCGGAGCAAGGTAGGCTTCGAGTTCGTCTTCATCATCATAGGTGTTGCGCGCAAACTCTTCGACGCGCGGCTGATAGGCAGGCGGCGGAAGATCGTCTTCTGCGATCTCCTCTTCGAAAATATCTTCCATCTGATCTTCGGCGGCTGCGCGCTGCGTCTCCATCGCGGCAAAGAGCGACGGCTCCGGCTCTGCCACACGCGCAGCGACCGGTGCAGGCTCAGGCTTGGCCACAGGGGCAGCCTCTGCGCTGACGTGCTGCTTGAGCGGCTGCGCCATCGAGCGGCGCGGTACTGGCAAATCGGCGGCCACCTGGCTTACGTCGATGCCCGTTGCCACAACGCTGACGCGGATCGAGCCTTCCATCGACGGATCAAGGGTCGAGCCCACGATGATATTGGCATCCGGGTCCACTTCCTCGCGGATACGGTTGGCGGCTTCGTCCAACTCGAACAGCGTGAGGTCATGCCCACCCGTGATGTTGATCAACACACCCTTGGCGCCCCGCAGGCTGATTTCATCCAAGAGCGGGTTGGCAATCGCCTTTTCGGCGGCCTGGATGGCGCGATCTTCGCCGCTATCCTCGCCTGTGCCCATCATCGCCTTGCCCATCTCGTCCATCACCGCGCGCACGTCGGCGAAATCGAGGTTGATGAGGCCCGGACGCACCATCAGGTCTGTCACACCCTTGACGCCCTGATAGAGCACGTCATCGGCCATGCTGAACGCTTCGGTGAAGGTCGTCTTTTCGTTGGCCAGACGGAACAGGTTTTGGTTGGGGATGATGATCAATGTATCGACCATCTTTTGCAGCGCCTCAACGCCTTCTTCTGCCTGACGCATCCGCTTGGCGCCCTCGAACTGGAAGGGCTTGGTGACAACACCCACCGTCAGCACACCCAATTCGCGCGCGGCCTGCGCGATGATCGGTGCGGCGCCGGTGCCGGTGCCCCCGCCCATTCCCGCAGTGATAAAGCACATATGCGCGCCAGCGAGGTGATCGACGATCTGCTCGATGCTCTCTTCAGCGGCGGCGGCCCCAACAGAGGCCCGTGCGCCTGCACCCAGACCCTCTGTCACCTTCACACCCAGTTGGATGCGGCTCTCCGCGTTGCTCTGGCTCAGGGCCTGCGCATCTGTGTTGGCCACCACGAAATCCACACCATCGAGACGCTTTTCGATCATGTTGTTCACGGCGTTGCCACCCGCCCCACCCACACCGAAAACGGTGATACGGGGCTTCAGCTCGTCATGTCCGGGCATAGTGAGGTTGAGTGTCATAGCTTGTCCGCCTGTCCTGATGCCCACATTCGCGGGCTGTTTTCCGCCTGATTGCGCCCATTCTTACCGATGGTTAGCCCAATCGTCACCTAAAAAACAAGTTTTGACCACTAAATATGGTCATATTTCCAGCCTTTTTCGCGGGATTTCGCCGACTACGCCATATCTTGCGATCACCAGTTGTCCCGAAACCATTTCATTGCCCGCTTGAGCGACCGCGCCGGATAGCGATCTACCGGAATCTCGAAATCCCACCATTCGTCTTGCGGATTGGCCGCAAAGAGACACATGCCCACGGCACTGGCAAACCCTGCCCCGGTTGCCGCTTGCGGCAGACCATGCACCCGCAAAGGCCGCCCAAGCCGCACCTGCTGTCCCAAAATCTTGCTGGCCAGCCCATCGAGGCCGGGTATCTGGCTGCCGCCGCCGGTCAGCACGATCTGCTGGCTTGGCAGGTGATCGAACCCGGCCGCATCAAGCCGCGCACGCACCTCTTCGAGAATTTCCTCGACCCGAGGGCGCATAATGCCGATCAATTCGGCCCGGCTTACGCGGCGGCGATCATGCTCGTAATCGCCGGTATCGCCACCGATATCGATCATCTCACGGTCGTCCATTCCAGTGGCGACAACTCCGCCATAAAAGGTTTTAATTCTCTCGGCGGTGGACTGCGGAACTTGAAGGCCCATGGAAATGTCGTTGGTGACGTGATCGCCACCCATCCGCACACTGTCGGCGTAGATCATATGCTTCTTCATGAAAATGGACACGCCCGAAGTGCCGCCACCCAGATCAATACAGGCCGCGCCCAACTCCTGCTCGTCCTCGACCAAAGCGGCAATGCCCGACACATAGGCAGAGCTGGCAACCCCTGCGAGTTCCAGATCGCAGCGCTTGACACAATAGGCAAGGTTCTGGATCGCCGCACCATCAACGGTCAGCATATGCATATCAGTGGCCAGCACCTGCCCCATCTGCCCACGCGGATCAATCAATCCACTGCGGTGATCCAAGGCGAAATTGACCGGCTGTGCATGCAGCACCTCACGCCCCTCGCCGAAATCCGGCACATCACAGGCGCTCAGCACACGGCTGATGTCCTGCTCGCTAACGGTATGGCCCTCAAGCTCGACCTGCCCCGCCAACCCATAGCTGCGTGGACCTGCACCCGAAAAACAGGCAATGACGTGATCAACCCGAATGTTGGCCATCTTTTGTGCCGCCTGAACGGCGGTGCGGATGGCGCGCTCGGTCTCGGCCATGGCGTCGATCTCGCCAAAGCGCACCCCGCGCGACCGTGTCGTGGCGGCACCGATCACCCGAAAGCCAGCTTGTCCCGCCATGCGGCCGATGCCTTCGGCCTCATGCAGCCGTTCGGTTCCGTCAAAGCGCAAGACTAGGCAGGCTATCTTGGAGGTGCCCACATCCAGGACAGCGACCACCCCCCGCTGCATCGCCGCCTTGCGCATGTTGCGCATCGCCCGTTGGGATTCGTAGAGCTCGATCATGGTTCAGTTCGTCCCCAAACTCATCTGTGTTATGGTCCACCAGTCTTCCATGGCATTCTCGTTCAGGCGGATTGTCGGGCGTGCGGCAATGCGCATGTCGACCGAGGCCAAATCTCGCCCCAGCATGTCCTGCGCCCCGTGCAGCACGATCACACGTTCCAAAGCGCGCACCGCCCCGGTTTCGGGCAACAGGATGCGTTTGCCATCCGCCAGCACCAGATCCCATCGCCGCTCTCCCATCCGCACTAGACCGCGCAGGTCCATGCCAAGCGGGACAGCCGCCCGTAGAAGTTCAATCGCCTCAGCCACCTGATCCGGGGCTCCATCGCCGGCCACCACCGGCAGGTCAGCACGCTCGGCGCGGGCTTTGACCACACCTATCACCTGCCCTTCGATGTCGATCACATTGAGCGCGTCGCGGGTTTTCCAAAGAGCGACCGGAACCCGTTCGGTGATTTCGGCGACCAGAACACCGCCCTGACGGATACGAACTTCGGCGCGCGCAACAGCCGGCAGCTCTTCGATCATCACGCGGATATCATCGAGCACAAGGTCAAACGAGCTCGCGGGCAGATCATAGGGGAAAATCTCGCGAATATCCTCCTGCACGCTGGTGCTCGCCCCCTCGACCGATAGCAGATTGACCATGAACTCGGGGCGGGTTTCGATCTGATGGCGGATTTCGGCAACCTGCTCGACAAGGGCGGTGCGCCGCGTCTCGCTGCTGAGATATCCGCCGACGATCCCCGCCACCACCAGTATCGGCAAGCCAAACCGGATCAGACGCCGATAGAGTGGCGTCAGCATCAGACGCTGAAGGCGATAGGACATGCGCGAAGGCGCAGGATCAGCGCGCGGGATTACCGGTTGCATGACGCATCCTCCACCATCCAGCGACACAGCTCTGGAAAGGTAATGCCGACCGCTTGCGCCTGTTCCGGGGCGAGCGACGTGGGGGTCATTCCCGGCTGCGTGTTGGTTTCCAACAGGATCAACCCATCACGCCCACGCGCCGCGTCCCAACGGAAATCTGTGCGGCTGACCCCGCGACACCCCAGCACCGCATGCGCCCGCAGCGCATAATCCAGACAGGCATCAAAAATCTCTTGCGGAATGTCAGCGGGCACCACATGGCGCGACCCACCAGGTTTGTATTTGGCGTCGTAGTCATACCAGCCATCAGTCAGAATATCCGTCACGGTCAGGGCACGGTCGCCCATCACCGTCGTGGTCAATTCGCGCCCCGGCGCATAGGCCTCGACCATCACCACTTCGGGCATGTCATCGGACAGGGCAGGCGGATTGTTGGCACCCGCCTCAACCAGATAGATGCCGACGGAAGAGCCCTCGTTACATGGTTTCACCACATAGGGCGGGGGCATGACATGGCGCGTGCGCACCTCATCGCGCCGCGCCAGCACACTCTCGACCACCGGCAGGCCAGCCGCGCGATAGGCCGCCTTGGTGCGTTCCTTGTCCATGGCAAGTGCTGAGGACAGCACACCCGAATGGGTGTAAGGCAGGCGCAACCATTCCAGCATCCCCTGCACGCACCCATCCTCGCCCCAACGCCCATGCAGGGCATTGAATACCACGTCCGGCTTTATCTCTTGTAAACGCGTGCAGAGGTCAGTCGCGGCATCCACCTCAACCACCTCAAACCCTGCTTCCCGCAATGCGACGGCGCATTCACGCCCTGAAGAGAGCGACACGTCCCTCTCCGCCGAGGGGCCGCCCATGATCACCGCCACTTTCGGGGTTGTTCTGCTCGAACCAACCACCATGTGCCTCAATGTCCCGGGCTGGTTCACCAGCCCTGTTGTCGATTTGTTTTTGTTAGTCTGCCTGTGGGCTTGCGCCCGGAGCCGGTTCGCCGACCCTCATGATTTCCCACTCTAACTCTATTCCACGCATTTGAAAAACCTTTTTTCGCACCTCTTCGCCAAGACCTTCCAGATCGGCGGCAGACGCCCCGCCGGTGTTGATCAGGAAGTTGGGATGCATCTCGCTCATCTGCGCCCCACCGCGCCGTGTGCCGCGCAATCCCGCCTCGTCGATCACTTTCCACGCCTTCAGATCATGCACGTCATCCGCCCTCCCGGTCGAGGAAAATCCCGCCGGATTGCGAAAAGTGCTGCCTGCGCTGCGCTCTTTCGTCGGCTGCGTGGCGTCACGCTTGGCGATTTGGTCGGCCATTTTGGCCTCCAGCGCCGACGGATCGCCCAAGCCCCCCTCAAAGGTTGCCTCTACGATCACCCACCCGTCAGGAACAGCGCTGTGCCGATAGGCGAAGTGCAGCGCATCATGCGCGAGTGTCACCACCTCGCCGCCCCGTGTAACGGCTTTTGCTTCAACCAGATGATCTGCCACATAGGCCCCGTAACAGCCCGCATTCATCCGCACCGCGCCACCGATGCTTCCCGGAATCGTGCGCAAGAACGTGAGATCAACGCCCGCCTCCGCCGCACGCCGTGCCACATGCGCATCAAGGGCAGCAGCCCCAGCGATCACGCGGCTGCCCTCAATACGAATACCATTGAACCCGCGCCCCAACCGGATAACCACCGCGTGCACCCCGCCATCGCGCACAATCAGGTTACTGCCCACGCCCATGGGAAACACCGGCAGAGCGGGGTCAAGCTCCGCCAGAAACCCTGCCAAATCTTCAAGATCCGCTGGTTGAAACAACCAATCCGCAGGCCCGCCCACACGCAGCCAGGTCAGGTCAGCCAAGGGCCGGTCGGGCGTCAGCGCGCCCCGTGTCTGTGGCATAGTCATCATGACAGCGCTTCTGCCTTTTGCCGCGCCCAAGGTAAAGCCCTGCGCATTCCCTACCCCAGTTTCCGCCGCATCCACCGCCCAAGATAGATCACCGGCCATCGCAGCACGCTCATCCCGCCAACCATGACAAATAGGCCAACCCACGGCCCATTTTGCCACGTGACGAAGCCAAGGATCGGCACACCAAGGGCCATCAGCACATAGGCGCGCCGCCAGTAATTGTTGCGGCTAGGAAGCATCGCCAGCACATTCGCAGCGACTGCCCAACAACACGCCAGAACCAAAGAGAGCGTCATCCCAACCCTTCAAGGCGTGCTGGCAGACCATTCGCCCAAGCACTGATCGTGCCCGCGCCAAGGCAGACAACCATATCCCCCGGTCCCGCCTGTTCACGCACCAGACGCTCCAAATCGTCTTCGTCGCGGATGGCACGGGCGTGGCGGTGGCCGTGGCGGATCAGCCCCGCCACCAGATCATCGCGACTGGCCCCGGGAATGGGGTCTTCGCCTGCCGCATAAACCTCGGCGATGGCCACCACATCGGCTTCGTTGAAACAACCGCAGAAATCATCAAAAAGGCTCGAAAGCCGCGTGTACCTATGCGGTTGATGTACCGCGATAACCCGCCCCGTCGTGGCCTGCCGCGCCGCTCGCAGCACAGCGGCAATCTCGACCGGGTGATGGCCGTAATCGTCGATGATGGTCACGCCGTTCACTTCGCCCACGCGGGTAAAGCGCCGATTGACGCCTCCGAAACTTGCCAAAGCGGTGCGAATTTCATCGCCTTTCATCCCCAGATGCCGCGCCACCGCAACCGCGCTCAGCGCGTTGCTGACATTGTGATCGCCGGGCATTGGAAGGGTGCAGCCTTCGATCATCCGCCCCTCGGCCTGAAGCGCCACGTCGAAATGCGCGACACCCTTTTCGTAATGCAGATTGACCGCCCGCACATCGGCCTGCGCGTTGAACCCATAGGTCATCACGCGGCGGTCGGTGATACGGCCCACAAGGGCCTGCACCTCGGGATGATCGGTGCAACAGACCGCCAGCCCATAAAAAGGAATATTGCTGACAAAGTCGTAAAAGCCTTGCCGCAACCGCTCGATATTGCCCCAATGCTCCATATGCTCGGGGTCGATATTGGTCACGATGGCGATGGTCGCCGGTAGGCGGTTAAACGTACCGTCGCTCTCGTCGGCCTCAACCACCATCCATTCGCCCTGCCCCATGCGCGCATTGCTGCCATAGGCATGGATGATGCCGCCATTGACGACCGTGGGATCAATTCCGCCCTTGACCAAAAGCTCTGCCACAAGCGTTGTCGTCGTGGTCTTGCCGTGGGTGCCCGCCACCGCAATGTTGGATTTGAGCCGCATCAGTTCGGCCAGCATCTCGGCGCGGCGCACGACGGGCAGGCCGCGCTTGCGCGCCTCGTCCAATTCAGGATTGCCAGGCTTGATAGCAGATGAGATGACCACCACCGCGGCACCCTCGAGGTTTTCGGCGCGCTGCCCCTCAAAGACTGTGGCCCCCATGCCCGCCAACCGCACGGTGATGGGCGTGGATTTGAGGTCAGACCCCTGAACCCGGTAGCCATGATTGATCAACACTTCGGCAATGCCCGACATCCCGATACCGCCGATCCCGACAAAATGGATGGGGCCGATATCAGTCGGAAGCTTGGTGGCTGCATTCATTGCTTTTGCCCTTTATTCGCAAGGTCTTCGACCATATCGGCCAGATGTTGGGGGGCATCCGGCATGCCACAACTCAACGCCGCCTGCGCCATCATCGACGCGCCGGTCGGATCGCCCAATACAGCACCGATCTGCTCGCGCAGCACCGTTTCAGTCAAGCGACTTTCGGGGATCACGATTGCCCCACCCGCCGCCGCCAGACCACGAGCATTGGCGGCCTGATGGTCGCCAGCAGCAGCGGCATAAGGGATCAGGATCGCAGGCCGCCCGATGATCGAAACATCAGCGATGCTCGACGCGCCCGCCCGGCTGATCACCAGTTGTGCCTCGGTCATGCGGCGAGGCACATCGCGGAAAAATGGTTGCACATCGGCATCAATCCCCGCCCCGGCATAAAACCGCGCCACGCGGTCCATATCTTCCTCGCGCGCCTGATGGCTGACCCGGACATTGCGCAAGATCTCCTCTGGCAGGGCTGCGATAGCGGCTGGCACCATATCGCTGAGGATACGGGCCCCTTGTGAGCCACCAATCACCAGCACCGACATTGGATAATCGCCCGGCGCGATATAGCCCGCGCCCGCCCGCTCCAACACCGCGGCCCGCACCGGATTGCCCACATGCACCGCCTGCGTGCCCTCGGGCAGGGTCGTGGGCCAAGTGCCACAGGCAACAACATCGACCCGGCGCGCAAAGAACCGGTTGACCCGACCAAGCACCCCATTTTGTTCATGCACGATTCGCGGGCGGCGCAGCAGCCACGCCGCCGTGAGCGCCGGAATGCTTGGGTAGCCGCCAAATCCCACGACCACGTCCGGTTTGTCCCGCATCATCCGCAGGCTCGCCCCCAACACGCCGCCCGCGATGTGAAACGGTGCCAGCAGTTTGTTGAGCAGGCCACCGCGCGCGAAGGTGGCGCTTGCCACCTGCTCAATTTCAACCGAATGGGGGAAGCCGCCAATGTAGCGCGCACCGCGCGCATCCGTGCTCAATCGCACCCGCCAACCACGCCGCAGCATCACCTCGGCCAAGGCCTGCGCGGGAAACATATGTCCACCCGTGCCGCCCGCAGCGATGATCAACAGCGGCTGTTTCGCGGTCATGACCGCCCCCGCAGGATATCCCCGATCTGTCCCTGAGGCCGCGTTCGGGTAAAGGCCAAAAGCATACCCACGGCAATCCCGCCCGCCACCACCGACGAACCGCCATAGCTGACAAAGGGTAGGGTCATGCCCTTGGCTGGCAGAAGGCGCACGGCGACGCCCATGTTGATCATCGCCTGTGCCCCGAACATCACCACAAGGCCGGTGCCCGCAAGGCGGATGAAGGGATCACGTTCCCGCATCAGGCGCAAAAGCGAGCGCACCACAACGCTGGCATAAAGCGCAATGATGCAGAGCACCAGAACCAGCCCGTATTCTTCGGCGGCGACCGCGATGATGAAATCCGTATGCGCGTCCGGCAGGCTCCATTTGACCTGCCCCTCCCCCACGCCCACGCCAAAGAAACCGCCTTCGCGGATCGCATTGGTGGCAAAGCCAAGCTGTGTGGTCGGGTCCACCTCAGGGCTGAGAAACCCGTCAATCCGGCGCGCGAAATGCTCGGAATTGGCATAGGCGAAACTGCCCACAAGCACCACGCCCCCTGCCATCCCCAAAAGCAGCGTCACCGGGGCCCCCGCCACGAAATACATCACGCCCCAGCCAAAGAGAACAAGCGCAGCCTGCCCGAAATCGGGCTGCATCGCCAGAAAGGTGAGGATGACGAGGGTCAAAAGAAACGACCAACTCAGACCCGGCGGCCCATTCACCTGCTGGCTTGCCGCCATCATCCAAGCGGCCACGACCACGAATACGGGCTTGAGAAACTCCGACGGCTGCACCGACGCAAAACCGAGGCTATACCACCGTACCGCCCCCTTGCCAAAGTCTGTCCCCAGAAACGGCAGCGCCATCAGCGCGGCAAAGGCAGCGAGAAACCCCAGAACCGCCATGCGCCGCACCATTTCCGGGCGCATCATCGACACCAGCACCATCACCGCCAGTGCTATGCCACCGAACAGCGCCTGACGCTGCACGTAGTAAAACGCGCCAAGCCCATTCTTTTCAGCAAGCGGTGGCGAGGCTGCCAGCCCTAATAACATGCCGATGCTGAACAGGATCAACACGCATGTCAGCGACCATTTGTCGATCGTGCGCCACCATTTGGGAATGACGGGCTCTGCGTCCCGCAGGGGCACAGCCCCATAGACCATTTCTGTCATCTGCCTGCCGCCTCATGCATCTTGCGCCCCTTTTCGGGGTCTGACACATATTCTAGCGCTGTTTTCGCCTTAATACCAGAACTATCCCCTTGCCAATCGGCGGCTTTTCGCGGCAGAGCCAAGCACATGCGCCACAACTGCAACACGCTCATCCTTGGGGCCGGGGCCGCCGGCATGATGTGCGCGGCCCATGCCGGGCCAAGCACGCTGATCATCGACCATGCGCGCGCACCGGGCGAGAAGATACGTATCTCAGGTGGTGGGCGGTGCAACTTCACCAATCTTGGCACGACACCAGCCAATTTCATCTCGGCCAACCCGCATTTCTGTAAATCCGCCCTCTCGCGCTATACCCAGTGGGATTTCCTTGATCTTATCGCTCGTCACGGCATCGCTTGGCATGAGAAAACCCTTGGCCAGCTTTTTTGCGACGACAAGGCCACACAGATCGTCACGCTGCTGGTCAAGGAACTGCGTCAATCGGGGGCCGATCTCTGGCTTTCAACGCATGTGTCGGACATCAGCCATGACGGCAGCCGGTTTCATGCCACGCTCGACCGTGAAGGGCGGCGCATGACCGTCTGCGCGCGCAACCTCGTGCTGGCCACGGGCGGCAAATCCATCCCCAAGATGGGTGCCACGGGCATGGCCTATGACATTGCACGCCAATTCGGCCATAAGATCACCGAAACGCGCCCGGCACTTGTGCCACTCACCTTTTCTGACACCCCCTTTACCGCACTCTCCGGCACGGCGCTGCCCGTGCGGGCCAGTTGCGACGGAGTCAGCTTTGATGAGGCGGCGCTTTTCACGCATCGCGGCCTCTCGGGCCCCGCCATCCTGCAAATTTCCTCTTACTGGCGCGAGGGGCAGGCGATCACCCTCGATCTCGATCCCAACGCCAGACTTTATGACACGCTCCGCCAGCAGCGTCAGACCGCAGGCCGCCGCAATATCACAACCGACCTTGGCCATTACCTACCCGCGAAACTGGTAACGCATCTGGCGGCGAGCTTGGGTCTTGCGGGCAATCTCGCAGATCACTCCGACGCGCGGCTCGCCGAGATCACCGGGGCGTTGCGCGGCTGGCAGATGAAGCCGACCGGCACCGAAGGCTATCGCACCGCCGAAGTCACCTTGGGTGGAATCGACACTGACGGGATTTCGTCAAAATCAATGCAATCCAATCACATGCCCGGCCTCTATGCCATAGGCGAGGCCGTGGATGTCACCGGGTGGCTTGGCGGTTACAATTTTCAATGGGCGTGGTCGTCGGGTTGGGCTGCAGGCAAAGCGATCGCGCAAGCCGGGGATGGCTAAAGCTGCGCGCCATTCAACGTCAGCCTTCGGGGGCCTGCATTGTCCTTGCGCCGCTTTCATCCAGTTCGCGCGCCGTCAGGACCATGCGCATACCCAATTCGAAATTCCGCTGCATCTGCATCGTCGACAGCAGCTCTTCGACCGGGTTGACGTTGCTGCTCTCCAGCGTGCCCTGCAACACCTCCGCCTGTTGATTGGGCGGCGGCAACACGCCCTCCACGGTTCGGATCTGACCGTCTGCACCTTTGGTCAGCGCAACCTCCTCAGGCGGGATCACGGTGGCCAGCACACCGGCCAAGACCGGGTCACCCTCAGGATCATCAAGCGGCTGTATGTAGATTTCGCCAATATCCGTGATCCGGATATTGCGATAAGCGGGCACCTGAAGCGGGGCCATATCCGCACCCAGCATCGCGTCGCCCGCACCATTGCGCAGCGTGCCATCCGTGTCACGCCGCAGATCGCCACGACGGCTGAGCGCCGGATCGCCAGACTCGGGCATCACGTAGAAAAAACCCCGATCCGCAATCGCCACATCCAGTTCCTCGTCGGTGCGGGTGAGCCTGCCCGTTTCCTGTGAGAACCCGGCAGGCCCAGTCTCGACCTGAAAGGCACGAGTGGTCAACCCCTCCATCATGTCGAGAAACCGCACCCCGCCCTCGTTGGGCAGGTCGCGGCGATAACCCGGAACGGTCTGGTTGGCGAGGTTCTGCGCCTGCGCCACCTGACTGTCGCGATTGACGCCCAATGCGTTGAGCGCGGTATAGATCATGCGGTCCATGGTGGCGCCTTGCGTTAGCTGCGGATGTTCAGAACGGTGTCGGCCAAGGTTCCGTTGGTCTCGAGCGCTTTGGCAGAGGCCTGATAGTTCCGCTGCGCCATGATCAAGTTGACCAATTGCTCAGTCAGATCGACATTCGAGCGTTCGACCGAGCCAGCCCTGATCGCACCAAAGCCGCTTGTCCCCGGCACACCCAAACGGACGTCACCGGATTCTCGCGAGGCGCGGTAAGTCGCGCTGCCGATGCTGCCAAGCCCCTGAATATCCGAGAAATTCGCAACAGCAACCTGACCGACTGCAACCGAAGTCTCGGCACCATAGCTGGCCCAAACGGTCCCATCCTGACGCACATCAACCGACGACAGATCAAGCTGCCGGCTGCCATTCTGTGACACAGCAATCGCACCAAACGGGCCCTCAGACACGCGCGAGCCACCGAGAGAAAGCGACAGCGCCTGCTCCCCAAAATCAAAGCTCATCGTCTCAAGACCGCCGGTCTGCGCGCCACCCGCATCAAAAGACAATGTGGCCAGCGGGTCGGTGGGGGCGGTGATAACGCCGTCGACCACCAGTTGCACCGTATAGGCCAACCCGCCATCCAGTGCGTCGGGCGCATCCGACATCACGAAGTAGGCTTGCGCCGGCACGGCACGCCCCGCAGCATCCAGCACCGGGATTTGCGTGGTCGCAGCATAAGTCGTTGGATCCGCTGGATCAAAGGCAGCGGCAGGAATGGCCGCCTGTGCGCCCAGACCACCATTGTTGCTCAGCGACAGGTTGAACGATAGATCAACGGCGGTCGTCGCCTGAGGCGTGCCGAACTGTTGCGGGATTTGCAGGCGTTGCGTCTGTGTAGTGGACAGCGTGTCGCCATTCTCTGAGGTCGGGAAGACCGTAAGGAAATGCCCCGCCGCATTGGTCACGAACCCTTCGCGGTTCATGCCAAAGGCACCTGCACGGGTATAGCCCGCATCGGCCCCCGCATCCGGCCCGGTGCGGACCTGAAAGAACCCCGGCCCCTGCAAAGACAGGTCCAGCACATTGCCGGTCGCCGTCAAAGACCCCTGTTTGAAATCTACGCCAATGCGGCTGACTTCGGTGCCTGATCCAATCTGTGACGCGGGGCGGCTGTACGGGCTGGTGGTATAGATGTCGGCGAATTCCGCCCGGCTGCCATGAAACCCGAGGGTGCCCACATTGGCAATATTGTTCGAAGTCACCGAAATGTCGGTCTGCGCGGCGTTCAGCCCGGAAAGTGCAGTGTGAAAGCTCATGAATCTGGTCCTGTCAGGTCGTTGAAGGGTCTGGTGTTGGTTGGGATTAGCGAATATCGGTGATCTCGAGACTGCTGCGCAGCCCATAGTCTTCGACCCTGAGGGTCATGTCCTGCCCGCCCTCGGGCATCTGCACCCCCACAACCCGGGCATAGACAAAGGGCTCTGCCGGTGTGTCTCCATCCACCTCGATCGCCACCCGCACCGCACCGCGCGCGGCGACGATCTCAGGCGGCAGGCCGTCCCAGTCAAAGCCCATCAGCCCGGCAGGCTGTGCGCCCATATCTTTTCGGTGGAGTTCCGCGCCCGTCTCGGCGTTGGAATAGATCACTGTGACAGCACTTGCCGCCTCTGGAAGGTCTGCCACACCATGCACCCCGCCCGACGCATCTGGCCGCGCGAGCGAACCCGGCACTAAAACCTGTTGCCCCAAGAGCGACGAAGCGGTCGCGATCCGATTGCCCCCGATCTGGCTGCCGATATCGCCCAAGGTGGTGTTCACCCGGTCCAACCCCGCCACGGTCGAAAATTGCGCCATCTGTGCGAGGAATTCGCCATTTTCCATTGGCGCAAACGGGTCTTGGTTCTGTAACTGCGCCGTCATCAGCGCCAGAAAATCCTGCTGCCCCAGATCACCGTTTCCTGTCCGTGTTGGGGCGGAATTGGCAGCGGCGGCGGCGGTGAACGTGGCACTTGCACCGGTTGCTGTATTGACTTCAGGCATTGCAGCGCTCCTTAGCCCTGACCCATCATGACCGTGCGTGCCATCAGCGTGCGCAGGGTCGATACGGTTTCCAAAACATTCTGATACTGGCGGCTGGCCTCGACCATCTCGACCATTTCCTCGTCGGGGTTGACGACGGATTCGTAGACAAAGCCCTCTTCATCGGCCATCGGATGATCGGGGCGGTAGGCACGCACGGGCTCTCGATCAAGCTGCACGACGTCGGTGACATGCGTGGTCGAAAGGCCAGACTGGCCGGTCTGATCGGCATAGATCGTCTCGAACACCGGGCGCAGCGGCCGATAGGCCTCTTCTTTGGTGGTGCTCACCGCCTGCGCATTCGCCATGTTTGACGCAACTGTGTTCAATCGCACCATCTGCGCCGACATGGCGGAACTGGCGACATCAAAGATATTCTTGATCATCATGGCTTATTCTCCCTTGATCGCCGTGTTCAAACCAGAAATCCGCCGGTTGAGCAGCGTAAGACTGGTTTGGTAACGCAGGCTGTTTTCCGCGAATTCCATCTGCTCCACAGCCAGTTCGACCGTATTGCCATCGAGCGAGGGGTTGACCGGCACGCGGTATCCCGCCTGCCCCGCATTTGGACCACTGGTTGCGAAATGGCGGCCGTTGCTGGTGGCGAGGGCACCGCCACCAGTTTCGGCATTCAGCACCGTTTCGAAATCCATATCGCGCGCCTTGAAGCCAGGAGTCGCCGCATTGGCGATGTTGGAGGCCAGCATCGCGCCACGCTGCTCGCGCAGGTTCAGAGCCGAGGCAAAGAGGCTCAGGTGATCGCGGAACGCATCTGTCATGGCGCGAGATCCTTTCCCGGGTGGTCAGCGCAGTTGGTCCAGTCCTTGCAGGGTGACGTGCATCGTGGATGCTCCGGCCCTGCCCGCATCCCTGCAATTCTGGTGCCAACCCGCCCGAAACCAAGGAACGCCGATGTCAGAGACCGCCGCCCGCCCCGCCATGCGCAAGTCGCTCACCCTGCCCCGAAGCTTTAGTCGTGTGCTGGGGCGCCTGCTGATCCTCCCCGCCACCGAGAGCCTGCCCCTCGCAAACAACGTCTACGCCCAAACCAGCAATCCGGTGCAGCGCGCGCTCGCGATGCGCCTGCGCCTGCGCCTCTTGCAAGAGGCTCTTGATGCCCCGCACAAACCCGTCCCGGCTGTCAAAGCCGAACCCGAACCTCTGCCCTCGCCGATGCCGGAACCAATGCCGGAGCCAGAGCCAGAACCCGCACCACCCCCAAAACCCGCCAAGACAGCCAAGCTCGTCAGTCTAGATCTGGCTGGCGGCGCTCTTTCCATGATGATGAGTGAATTGGGAAGCGGCGAAGACCCAGAGGATGATTTCTTTGGCGATGACTGAACCCCTTCAACGCCAATATCTTTGGATACCAGCCCTCTCTTTCGCCCCCTCGCAAATACCTTCGCGCGCTTTCTATTTCTGTCAGATCATGGGATTGTGGTTGTACTTCCAAGGCTGCCAGGAGATACGGAAATGAAACAGTTGGCACCGCAAATGACAGTGAACGATACGCATCGGTTTGGGCAAGACGCCAATACCCCCCTCCATCTCCCCAGTGGATGGTGGATTGCCCCCATGGTCGGTCTCGGCGTTGTGATGTGGTACTGGATCATTTCCGCACTTCTCTCGGTTTTGGGCTAAGCCTCCCTCCAGAGCTTGCAAAGTGTTGTCGCCCGGTCGCTCTCGCGTCCGGGCGAAACCTTTTTTCCGGGCATTATGTAGAAATTGACCCCGCGCATGTCTGCACGGGGTCGTTGTTGTCATTGCTGTTTGCTGCAGCGCCCTGCAGTTATCCGCGCGCCTCGCGGATCAGTCGCAGAATATCCTTGGCTGCCTCAGGAATATTGGTGCCCGGACCAAAGATTGCCTTGACCCCCGCCTTCTTGAGGAAATCGTAATCCTGTTGTGGGATCACCCCACCGCAGATAACGATAATGTCGCCCGCATCCCGCGCCCTAAGCGCCGCGATCAGTTTCGGTGCCAATGTCTTGTGCCCCGCCGCCTGAGAGCTGATGCCAACCACATGTACGTCATTGTCAATGGCATCCTGCGCCGCCTCTTCTGGCGTCTGAAAGAGCGGGCCCACATCCACATCGAACCCGATATCGGCAAAGGCGGTGGCAATCACCTTGGCACCGCGGTCATGCCCATCTTGCCCCATCTTGACGACAAGCATACGCGGTCGGCGCCCCTCAACCTCGGCAAAATCCTCGACCGATTTCTGAATGGCGGCAAAGCCTGCGTCGCCCTCATAGGCGGCACCGTAAACCCCGGCCAAAGTCTTGACCTCGGCGCGATGCCGTCCAAACTCTTTTTCCAGTGCCATGCTGATCTCTCCTACCGTGGCGCGCGCGCGCGCCGCCTCAACCGCTGCGTCGAGCAGATTGCCGCCCTCACGCGCCCGGCGCGTCATCTCGTTCAGGGCGGCCTGACAAGCTGTCTCATCGCGTTGCGCGCGGATACGCTCCAACCGGGCAATCTGCGCCTCGCGCACCTTATCGTTGTCGATATCCAGAATATCGATCGGGTCTTCCTTGTCCTTGCGATATTTGTTGACCCCGACGATCACCTCGTCACCCCGGTCGATCATGGCCTGCCGGGTCGCCGCCGTTTCTTCGATGCGCAGCTTTGGCATGCCGGATTCCACCGCCTTGGTCATGCCACCCATGGCCTCGACCTCTTCGATCAGGGCCCAGGCCTTTTCGGCCAACTCATGCGTCAGGCTCTCGACGTAGTAAGACCCCGCCAGCGGGTCGACCACCTTGGTGACGCCAGTCTCCTCTTGCAGGATCAACTGCGTATTGCGCGCGATGCGCGCGCTGAAGTCCGTGGGTAGGGCAATCGCCTCATCCAGCGCATTGGTGTGCAACGACTGTGTGCCCCCCAGAACCGCGCTCATCGCCTCATAGGCGGTGCGCACGACGTTGTTATAGGGGTCTTGTTCCTGCAGGCTGACCCCGGATGTCTGGCAATGAGTGCGCAGCATCTTGGATTTCTCGTCCTTGGCACCGAATTCGGTCATGATCCGGTGCCAGAGCAAGCGCGCAGCGCGCAGCTTTGCCGCCTCCATAAAAAAGTTCATGCCGATAGCGAAGAAGAACGAGAGGCGCGGGGCAAAGCTGTCTACATCCATGCCTGCAGCGATGGCTGCACGCACGTATTCGCGCCCGTCGGCCAGCGTATAGGCCAATTCCTGCACAAGGTTCGCGCCCGCCTCTTGCATGTGATAGCCCGAGATCGAGATCGAGTTGAATTTTGGCATGTGTTGGGCTGTATAGCCGATGATATCCGACACAATCCGCATGCTGGGTGCGGGTGGATAGATATAGGTGTTCCGGACCATGAATTCCTTGAGAATGTCATTCTGAATGGTGCCTGAGAGCAGTGCCTTGTCGTGCCCCTGCTCCTCTCCGGCGACGATAAAACTGGCCAAAACCGGGATCACCGCACCGTTCATGGTCATGCTGACCGAAACCTTGTCGAGGGGGATGCCGTCAAAGAGGATTTTCATATCCTCGACGCTGTCAATCGCCACACCTGCCTTGCCGACATCGCCCTCGACGCGGGGATGGTCGCTATCGTAGCCGCGATGCGTGGCCAGATCGAAGGCGACCGAAACCCCCTGCTGTCCGGCTGCAAGGTTGCGGCGGTAAAAGGCGTTCGATTCCTCGGCCGTCGAGAACCCTGCATATTGCCGGATCGTCCAGGGGCGGCCTGCGTACATCGTGGCCTTGACGCCGCGCGTAAAGGGCGCCTTCCCAGGGATGCTCCCCATATGCGGCAGCTCCGCCACATCCTCTGCGGTATAGAGCGGTTGAACCGCAATCCCCTCAAGCGTGTTCCACGTCAAGTCTTCGGGTGCACGCCCCCGCAGTTCAGCCGCTGCGAGTTTACGCCAATCGTCTTTCTTCGTCGCCATTCCGATGTCCTCTTCCAATCTGGCCAGAGGGCAGGTGTTTCCCCGCCTCATCCGACCCGGTTTCCTCTGATCGTCGCGCCACCCCACCTGCCCCGGCAGAAAGCCAGAACAGATCGTCGGCATAGGCCTCTTGCAGGGCCAATCGCTGCGCCCGGTCAAAGGGCTGCCAACGCCCTTCGCCCTCAGGCAACTGTGTCAAATCGCCGCCACGCGCGGCCACAGCACGGCGTAACGCCGCCAGATCCGGCGCGCGGTTGAGCCAGAGCCGCGCCGCCTTGGTCGGCACCTCTGCAAGCCCGGTTATCGCGCGCAGCCGCCCCTCGGGGCGTCCGGCATGCACCTCATGCGGAAGTATCACGAGATCTACACCCGGCAGCGCACAGGCCATATCAGTGATCACCTCGCGCCAATGCCGGTTGACCGTCACCAACCGGTCAAGGTCATCGACCCCCGGCACACCGTGACCGCGCGCCACCCCATAGGCCAGCGACGACGCCCACCAACTATCCTGTCCGCGCACGGACAGCGCCACACGCGTGATCCGCCCGTCAAAAGCATGGGCGAACCGCGCCACACGCTCGCCGATGCCGGGATAGAGCCGCGCGTGTCGCAGGTTGCGCCGGGTTGAGCCGATCATATTCTCATCGCTGATCAACACACGGGTCATGCCCTGCGTGCGCGCCTCTTCAAGTCGAAGCGCGATGCGCCCACGCGCGCGGTCCAACTGTTGGGTGGCAGTGGCAAGGCCCGATGCCGGGATGACCCCACTCAACACTCCGTCCCGTGTCACCTCGGGACCCCAATAGCAGAGGCCTTGCGCTGCCAGCATGCGCGCATTGGCCCGCATATAGTGTTGAAACGAGGTTGAGGCGGTGCGATGCGCGCCCAGATGCAGGATGATGTCCATGTCAGGTCTGACCTTTCGATTGGCCGCCCCTTGCGGCCGCAAACGATTGGTCTCGATCCTGCCCGCCATTCCTGACCATGCGCTTAACTTCGGAAAATTTCCGTGCGCTTGCCATTCACCCTTCGCAATCGTCCTCATCCAGCCTATATCTTGACCGACAGGAGACCCCATGAAAACGATCTTATCCCTTGTTTTGGCTCTCTTTATCGCGCTGCCAGCGACCGCGCAGGACAGCGATATGGGCCCCGCATCTGCCTCGATCCTCTCGGCGGATACTGTCAATTTGAAGGATTTTCTCTGGCTCAAGCGCCCACTTGTGATTTTTGCCGATACGCCCGCCGATCCACGATATGTCGAACAGATGGGGTATATTACCCAGCGGCTTGATGTGCTCAATTCGCTTGATGTGGTGGTAATCACCGACACTGATCCTGACGCACGCTCGGAGCTGCGCAAGATGCTGCGCCCTCGTGGATTTGGCCTTGTGCTTATTGGCAAGGACGGGGTGATATACCTGCGCAAGCCCGCGCCGTGGCATGTGCGCGAGATCATCCGCACCATCGACAAACTGCCTATGCGCCAACAGGAACTGCGGGAGCGTCCGGGCGATAGCTGATGCTCGCACACCATCATCCGGCCCCAATCGCCACAATCAAAAGCCCTGTGGCAGGGTCCATCAGCATGAGCGCGCCCACATGCGCCTCCCACGCCATCACGGCACCCGGCTGACCCAAAATGTGATGAAAGGCGCTCTCGCTTGTCTCTTCCATACAGGCACGCGCCTCAAGGCCTGCGCGTCGCATTGCCATGCCGATAGGCCGGTCGAAGTTGGCCATGGCCACCATGGCCGCATCGGGGGCCAGCCCCGGCGCGATCCAAGCCGCCTGACCACGCGCGGCGAGGGCGCGCGCCATCTCTGACGCTGACCCGACCACGGGCATCGCCGCCTTGATCCGCCCATCCGTTACGCGATAGAGGCCCACGGCACACTGCATCGTCGCCGCAAATTCCACTGTTTCGCCCAACGCAAACCACGCCGCCAGCCGCCCTCGCTGCGCCGCCTCCGCGTCACGCGCACAAGCGGCAACGACAGCGATAGCAGCGAGGCACGAAAGCAGCCGCAGGTCATGGCGCAGGGTCAGGTGCATTCCCTCACTCGAACTCCATGATCACATCATCCACTGCAAGGCTGTCGCCCGGCCCCGCATTCACCTTTGCCACCACGCCCTTACGCTCGGCGCGCAGGATGTTTTCCATCTTCATCGCCTCTACCGTGCAGAGTGCTTGCCCCTCCTGCACCTCTTCGCCCGCTGCCACATTGACCTTTACGATCAACCCCGGCATCGGACAGAGCAGCAGCTTGGATGTATCAGGTGGGAGTTTCTCGGGCATTAACGCGGCCAGTTCCGCCTGACGCGGTGTGCGCACATGCACCTTGAGATCGGCCCCGCGTGTGCGGATGCGGAACCCGCCGCTGATCTTGCCGACCTTGAGCACCAGCGCCCGGCCATCCACATCAAGCCGCGCCAGTTGATCGCCGGGTGTCCAGTCGCTTGTGACGCGCAGGGTGTCACCATCTTCAAAGCGCACGGTCGCCCCCTCACGATCCGCCGCCACCACCACGGCAAAGCTCTTGCCCTGCAAGGACACAACCCAGTCTTCACCGACATGGCGCTCGTGATTGTCCATGCGCCCCGATACCCGCGTGCGTCGGATTTCAGCCACCCGATGCATCGCTGCCGTGCTTGCAGCAATCGCGCGCAGCGCCTCTTCCGGCAGTGTTACGCCAGTGAAGCCCTCGGGATATTCCTCGGCGATAAAGGCCGTGGTGATATCGCCGCTGACAAAGCGCGGATGATCCATCACGGCGCTCAGGAACGGCAGGTTATGCCCAATGCCCTCAACTTCAAAGCTGTCCAGAGCCACGCGCATCCCCTCGATCGCCTCGGCTCGGGTATGGCCCCATGTGCACAGCTTGGCGATCATCGGATCGTAATACATGCTGATCTCGCCGCCCTCGAACACGCCCGTGTCATTGCGCACCACAGCACCGTCCATCGCCAGCTCCTCGGGCGGGCGATACCGGCTAAGACGACCGATAGATGGCAGGAATCCGCGATATGGGTCTTCGGCATACAGGCGGCTCTCCATCGCCCAGCCGGTCAGCTTTACATCCGCTTGTTCGAGGCTCAGCGCCTCGCCATGCGCGACCCGGATCATCTGTTCCACAAGATCCACGCCGGTGATCAATTCCGTCACCGGATGTTCAACCTGGAGGCGCGTGTTCATTTCGAGAAAGTAGAAATTCCTCTGTCCATCCACGATGAACTCCACCGTGCCCGCACTGGCATAACCCACCGCCTGCGCGAGTGCCACGGCCTGCTCACCCATTGCGCGGCGTGTGGCCTCGTCAAGAAACGGGCTCGGCGCTTCTTCGATCACCTTCTGGTTCCGGCGCTGAATACTGCATTCCCGCTCGCCCAGATAGATGCCGTTACCGTGGGTATCGCAGAGCACCTGAATTTCAATATGGCGCGGCTGCGTAACAAATTTTTCGATGAAAATGCGATCATCGCCAAAACTCGACGCCGCCTCGTTCTTGGAACTTTGAAAGCCCTCGCGCGCTTCCTCGTCATTCCAAGCGATCCGCATCCCCTTACCGCCGCCGCCCGCAGAGGCCTTGATCATGACGGGATAGCCGATTTGATTTGAGATGGTCACCGCCTCTTCGGCATCGGCGATCAGGCCCATATAGCCGGGCACGGTGCTAACGCCTGCCTCTTGCGCGATTTTCTTTGAGGTGATCTTGTCCCCCATCGCCTCAATCGCCTTTACGGGAGGCCCGACAAAGGCCACGCCCGCCGCTTCCAGCGCCTGCGCAAACTTGGGATTCTCACTCAAAAAGCCATAGCCCGGATGCACCGCCTCTGCCCCAGTGGCCTTGATCGCGGCCATTACCTTGTCGATCACGATATAGCTCTCCGACGCAGGCGCCGGACCGATATGAACCGCCTCGTCCGCCATCCGCACATGCAACGCATTGCGATCCGCGTCAGAATAGATCGCCACCGTCGCAATCCCCATCTTGCGCGCGGTCTTGATCACGCGACAGGCGATCTCGCCCCGGTTGGCAATCAATATCTTCTTGAACATCTTCCGTCCCTTCCTCTCTTATCGGCGCGGCCTTTAGGCGGCGCGCCGGATTTCTTCTGGCACAACAAGAAAACCACCGGCGCGCAACGCACCGGTGGCTTTAGGTAACTGGTCTTGGATGGCTGGCAGACCGTTCGCAGAACGGTTCGGGCTCAGATCATCAGCAGCGGTTCGGATAGGCCTGACAAAAGACCACGTTGCCCGCGGCCCCAACTGCGGCACCGGTGATGACGCTGCCGCCAACCACCGCGGTTGTAAGAGCGCCCGCACCGCCGCCGATAAGCGCCTGCTCTGGAACCGTGTCCCCGCAGGCCACCAAGGCGCCAAGCGCCAAAACACCAAGGGCCGGAGCAAGGCCACGCGGCAGGAGATGTGTTCGAAGTCTTTGCATATGGGACGTCCTCTTGTCAGATCGCATGAAAAATCCACGCTATAGAACGTCACCAAGAGGGCCGCGTCAAAGCGATTGCATCGTCTCCACACACCATCGGCGAACCCCCGCCCATCTGCGCCTGAAACCGCAAGTAGTGAATTTTCAATAGAAAAAGAGGGCGATCCATGCACGCCCGTACAGGATCGCCCCCAGGGGGAAGGGCGGCAGGACCGACGCAATGTCAATACCTCTGGGGAAAGGACTCCCGCCACTAAGGTCACTCTGCCTGCATTCGATCCACAGGCCAAACACAGTCTCGCAGCGATACTCGCATGAGCAGAGCTTTGCCGATTTTCAATGCCTCTAGGCAGAACGCCGCGCATCCTGCCGCGCGGGGTCCTCGCCCTGGGGTGATGAGGGCGCGCTAGGGTCACACGAACACCTCGGGAAATGACTCGCGCGCAACATCTAGGTCCAAGACCAAGAGTGCCTCGTAACTTGTGGGATCAAAAGGGTCATCAACCGGCTTGACCTCGCGGCCCAAAAGCCAGCTTAACCGCCCGGCATCAAGATTGCCGCGCTCGAACGGCTCTTCGCCAAAACACTCCCAAATCGCGCGCACGAAAGCCGCGTCTGCCCGTTTATCAGCAGGCTTGCGGTCGCGGTACCGCTCACGCGCAAGCAAGGGAGTGGCCCCTTTGGCATTCGCGCGTCTGATTGTGAATTGAAAGTCCGTGCTCGGTAAACGACCGGGAAAACCGCGATGTTTCAACATGTTGCGCCCTCCGAACGAAAGAGGCACCACGCGGTATATGGTCTTGTGGGCGGGACGGACCCTTGAGCCCGTCCCGCGCCTAGCCCAATGGGCTTACTTGTACTTACCGGTCTGAACGGGCTCGGTTGTGATCGGCTCAACCACAACGAACTCTTCTTCGGCAGGCTGTGCGCATGCTGCGACAACGGCGATGAAACCGATTGCGAGAATGCTCTTAAGGCTCTTCGACATGTATTTCTCCTGTCTCTCGTAACTTCATGAAGAGACGCGCAAGGACACGTTGTCCCTGCCCGTCTCAAGGGCGAGGTAAAGGTCGCTTGGGTGCAACCTCGATGCAGCTTATCGGAAATTTCAGGATTTGAACATCTGTCATCACCAATCCCGTGCGCCTGTGTCCCCAAAGCCTCAGTGCCTCCAAGGCGTTGATTTCGCGGCGCAAGATTTTGCGTTCTCATTAAAACATCTCCCAGATGCAGGCGCCTTCCTGCGGCCTGTAGGCCTCGAAGACCTGAGTGACATCGGGGTCGAAAACCCCGAATTCTGACGGGCGATCCGCCAATGAAATAACAACCTGTGCGGGCACAGGCCCGGTTACCGCCAATCGCGGCAAGGCGTAGCTCTCGCATAGCCAAACAAGATCGGCCAGCACCGTTTCCAACTGCGCCTCGCTCTCACCAACCCCAGCGAATCCTTCAGCCACAAAACGAAAGCGATAGGTCAGGCCCAGACCCGGACGGTCGGTCAGCACTTCCTGAACCTGCGCCGTCAGTCCCGAGGGTAGCGGCAGCGCCTCCTCCTGCGCTGCAGCCCCTTGGGCAAGAACCAACCCGACGCTTAGCGCCACAGCATGTCTCACCCGTCTCCTCACAGCCGCGCCATCCAGCGCGCGCGATTCGCCGCATCATCCAGCACACGGGCAATCAGCGCCTCGCATGCGGCGCGATCAAACCGCCCTGCCACGGCCCCTCCAGCCCGCACCTGCATCACTGCCCCATCCCGATATACCTGCACGGCTGGGGCAAAGCCGCGCAACGATTGCAGCGACCGCCACAGATCTTGCCGCACCAAATGCGCCAGTCGCCGTCGCCCGGTCGTTCCCTCCAGAGTGGTCTCCACCGCCAAATCGAAGCGCACAGGCAGTCTCCGCGTCACCGTCAGAGCGCCATCTTCGTCTTCGATCACATGCCAGCGGCTACGCCCCATCCTGCCCTCCGTGCTTCATCTGGCCCCAATTCTCAGCCTTTTCAGAGCGGAATGTTATCGTGCTTTTTCCATGGGTTGCTCAGTTTCTTATTGCGCAGGGATGCAAAGGCGCGGCTCACGCGCATGCGTGTACTGCGCGGCTGGATTACCTCGTCGATAAAGCCACGCTCGGCGGCGACAAACGGGTTGGCAAAGCGGGCTTCGTAATCTTTGGTATGCGCCGCGATCCTTTCTGGCGATCCAAGGTCGGCCCGGTGAATGATCTCGGTGGCACCTTTTGCCCCCATGACCGCAATCTCTGCCGTTGGCCAAGCATAATTGAAATCACCGCGCAGATGCTTGGAGGCCATCACGTCATAGGCCCCACCATAGGCTTTGCGGGTGATAACAGTCACTTTCGGCACTGTCGCCTCGCCATAAGCAAACAGAAGTTTCGCGCCATGCTTGATTACACCGCCATATTCCTGCCCTGTCCCCGGCAGGAACCCGGGCACATCCACAAGTGTAAGTATCGGAATCTCAAAGGCATCGCAGAACCTGACAAAGCGCGCAGCCTTGCGGCTGCTGTCGATGTCGAGGCAACCGGCCAGCACCATGGGTTGGTTGGCCACGACACCCACGGTCTGCCCTTCAAGACGAATGAATCCGGTGATGATATTCTTGGCGAACTCGGCCTGAATTTCGTAGAAATCCGCCTCATCCGCAACCTTGAGGATCAATTCTTTCATGTCATAGGGCGTATTGGCGTTGTTGGGGATCAGCGTATCCAGGCTTTGCTCCACGCGGCCCGGTTCGTCAAAGAAGGGCCGCACCGGCGGCTTTTCCCGGTTGTTCAACGGCAGGAAATCCACAAGGCGCCGTACTTCAGCCAAGGCTTCTACATCGTTTTCAAAGGCCCCGTCAGCGACACTCGACTTGCGTGTATGGGTCGATGCGCCCCCCAGCTCCTCGGCCGTAACCACCTCATTGGTGACGGTTTTGACCACATCAGGGCCAGTCACGAACATGTAGGAACTGTCGCGCACCATGAAAATGAAATCGGTCATAGCCGGGCTATAGACTGCGCCACCCGCGCAAGGGCCCATGATCAGACTGATCTGGGGAACCACACCGCTGGCCATGATGTTGCGTTGAAAGACCTCGGCATAGCCCGCAAGACTTGCCACACCCTCCTGAATCCGTGCGCCACCCGAATCGTTGATACCGATGACAGGCGCACCGTTCTGCATCGCCATATCCATGATCTTGCAGATCTTTTCAGCATGAGTTTCCGACAAAGATCCACCGAACACGGTGAAATCCTGGGAGAATACGTAAACCATCCGGCCATTGATCGTGCCCCACCCGGTGATGACACCATCGCCGTAGGGCCGCTCTTTCTCCATGCCGAAATCAGTGCAGCGATGCGCCTTGAACATGTCGAACTCTTCAAAACTGCCCTCGTCGAGCAGCAATTCGACCCGCTCGCGCGCTGTCAGCTTGCCTTTGGCGTGCTGGGCTTCGATACGGCGCTCACCACCGCCTTTACGGGCTTCGGCGCGGCGATTTTCCAATTCCTGAAGGATGTCTTTCATGGCACTCCCCTTGCGATGTTGCGCGCAGCATAGAGTTTGTAAGGAGTGGCTCAAAGCAGAATCGGGCAAATTTGCAAATCATCGCAAAGCATAATTTGGAAATCTGTAAACTTGCGAAATTTCGCTCTGCCGCATGGACTTCCCTGCGGGTCACTCCTAGCCATGCCGCATGACCCGCGTTCAGACACCCAAGTATCTCGACCGCACCACCCCGCCGCATATCACGACACTGATCCTGTTGGCGGGGCTGTCGGCCCTCGCCATGAACATTTTCCTCCCCAGCCTGCCGGGGATGACCGCGTATTTCAACACCGAATACCGGCTGATCCAATTGTCAGTGGCACTTTATCTTGGGGTCAATGCCGGGCTGCAGCTGCTGATGGGGCCGATTTCGGATCGATGGGGGCGGCGACCGGTGATTCTCTGGGGTCTTGGCCTCTTTCTGATCGCCACCTTGGGTTGCATCTTTGCCCCGAATGTCACGGTGTTTCTGACCTTTCGCATGATTCAGGCAAGCGTGGTGGTCGCCATGGTGCTATCACGTGCCATCGTGCGCGATATGGTGCCCCAAGACCGCGCCGCATCAATGATCGGCTACGTCACCATGGGCATGGCGGTGGTTCCGATGATCGGCCCGGCCTTTGGCGGGCTCTTGGACGAGGCTTTTGGCTGGCAAGCGAACTTCTGGGCGCTTTTAGTTCTGGGCGCTGCGCTTTTCTTCGTCTGCTGGCGCGATTTGGGCGAGACCGCGCCGCTGTCAGGCCGAACTCTGATGCAGCAGTTCCGTGACTATCCAGCTCTTCTGACCTCGCGCCGGTTCTGGGGATATGCGCTAGCGGCGGGGCTAAGTTCAGGTGCATTCTTTGCCTATCTGGGCGGTGCGCCTTTTGTAGGGGACCGGGTGTTCGGGCTGCCCCCCTCTACACTTGGTCTATTGTTCGGTGCTCCGGCGATTGGTTATTTCCTTGGCAATTTCGTCTCAGGGCGGTTTTCCACCCGAATTGGCATCAACCGCATGGTGCTTTGGGGCACACTGTTCAATGCAGGCGGAATAGCCCTCAATCTTATGCTGTTCCTTGTGGGCCTTGGCACACCGCTCACGTTCTTTGGGCTCATGACATTCATGGGGCTTGGAAATGGCATGGTTATCCCGAATGCTACTGCTGGCGCCCTTTCGATCCGTCCTGACCTCGCAGGCACAGCAAGCGGCCTGTCGGGAGCGCTGATGATCGGCATCGGGGCAGGTCTCTCGGCGCTCGCCGGAACGATGCTGACCCCCGGCAGCGGGGCCTTTGCCCTGCTGGGGCTGATGCTGTCGACGGCGCTAGCGGCGATTGCGACGATCCTCGCCGTGATCCGCCGCGAACGCAGACTTGGGCTATCAACATAGCCGGGCCGGTCGCGGCGGTTTCCTGCAAGGCCCGTCGCCAATGCCCCAGCGTGATGGCCACGCGCCCAACTGTCGCCAGCTTTCACGTTATCGTTCCAGTCATCGGGCCAGTGTTTAAGGCGTGTGCGCGACCCGAGTGCAACAGTTTTGCTTAGAACGCGGGGCTTCTGCGCGTTTTGATTTCTAACGCCGCTGCGACCCATCGTATAACCGAGGCACTATTTCAGGAGGTTCTGATGATCCATCGCCGCACATTCATGGCCACCGGCCTTGCCGTCTTGGGTACTGCATCCCTTGCCAATGCCTTTGAACTTGACCCAAGATTCCTGCCACAAGAGGTGGCGTTTGATCCCGTCTATCAACCCGGCCAGCTTATTGTGCTGCCGCGCGCGCATTTTCTTTATTTCGTGACCGAACCCGGTCGTGCGCGCCGCTACGGCGTGGGCGTGGGCAAGGCAGGGTTGGAATTCACCGGCACCGCCACCATCGCCGTCAAGAAACAATGGCCAACATGGCGCCCCACCGATGAGATGATTGAGCGTGATCCGCGCACCTATGGCCGCTTCAAGGGCAATGACTATGTACAGCCCGGCGGTGCAGGCAATCCGCTAGGCTCTCGTGCGCTTTACTTGTTCCAGAATGGTCGTGACACCTATTACCGCATCCATGGAACCACGCAGCCATCGTCGATCGGGCAATCCGTCTCGAACGGCTGCATCCGAATGATCAACGAGCATGTGCAGGATCTTTACGATCGCGTCCCAATCGGTACGGTCGTCACGGTTCTGTAATCTTGATTTTTGCACGGGGAAACTGCATATTTCCCCGTGCGACGCTACAACTATCGACCATCTGTCCTTTTCGGCTCAGTCACTCGATCTTGTATGACTTTGCCGGGTTGCCGCACTCCCGCGGGCAACAGTTACAGAAGGAATCAGTAAGATGGCGACTGGCACCGTGAAATGGTTTAATGCCACCAAAGGATATGGATTCATTGCCCCCGACGGCGGCGGCAAGGATGTCTTTGTACACATCAGCGCGGTTGAGCGCGCAGGCCTGACCGGCCTTGCCGACAATCAAAAGGTCAAGTTTGACATTGAGGCAGGCCGCGACGGCCGCGAGTCTGCATCCAATATCGTTCTCGCCTGAGCGACAGCAGCGCCCGACAGAGAATTATCTCGCCCATCACACATGTATCGCGCCCGACACGGCGCGATACACAGCATCCGGGGTTTTCGCCCCCCTGCCTTTCCCCTTGAAACCTACCGCCCAAACCATGACATAGGGCGGGCATCAGGAGGCGAACCATGGCGCTCCCCGTCCGGGAACAAATGAAATACTGGGGCGCGGCTACGGCCGTGTTTTTTGTGCTGCTTTGGTTTCTGGGGGATGTGATCTTGCCCTTTGTCCTCGGCGGGGCAATTGCCTATTTCCTTGATCCAGTCGCAGATCGCCTCGAGCGAATGGGCCTCAGCCGCGCAGCGTCGGTCGTGGTCATCACGCTGATCGCCATTCTCGCGTTTGTTGTTATTGTTCTGCTGATCGTGCCAAGCCTCGTCAATCAGGCGGTGGCGCTGTTCAATGTGGCACCGGAACTGGCCCGCGATTTGCACGGCTTTCTCAGCACTCACTTTCCCGCCCTGTTCGAGCCCGATTCGGCGCTGAACAAGACACTGCTGTCCTTGGGGGAAACCATTCGCGAACGCGGCGGGCAATTGCTGGAAACCTTGCTCAGCTCTGCGGCCTCTATGGTCAACATCTTGATCCTTTTGGTGATTGTCCCGGTTGTGGCCATTTACCTTCTCTATGATTGGGATAATATGATCGCCGAGATTGATCATCTCTTGCCGCGCGACCATGCGCCGGTGATCCGCAGTCTTGCGGGGCAGATCGACAATACTCTGGCGAGCTTCATCCGCGGGATGGGAACGGTCTGCTTGATCCTAGGGACATATTACGCCGTTGCCCTGATGCTTGTCGGGCTGCAATTCGGCCTTGTGGTGGGGGCGATTGCAGGCCTGATCACCTTTATTCCCTATGTCGGGTCTATCGTCGGCGGCGTGCTGGCAGTGGGTCTTGCCTTGTTCCAGTTCTGGGGGGATTGGGTCAGCGTTGGTCTGGTGGCCGCCGTCTTTGTATCGGGACAGGTGATCGAGGGGAATTTTCTGACGCCCAAGCTGGTGGGGTCTTCGGTGGGCCTGCACCCAGTATGGCTCATATTCGCGCTCTCGGCCTTTGGTGCGCTGTTTGGCTTTGTCGGCATGCTGGTTGCGGTGCCGGTCGCGGCATCGCTTGGGGTCATTGCCCGGTTTGCTCTGGAACAATACCGCGACAGCCGCCTCTATCGCGGATTGGAAAGCATTGATCGCGAATGACGCCACGCCAACTCAGCTTTGACCTGCCGGTGCGCGCCGCACTGGGGCGCGAGGATTTCTTTGTGTCACCCGCGAATGCCGAAGCTGTGGCTATGGTCGAAGGCTGGCAAGGTTGGCCCGGACGCAAACTTATTCTTGCCGGACCTTCGGGGGCGGGCAAGACCCATCTGGCGCATGTCTGGGCGGCCCTGTCCGAAGCTCAGATGATCGCCGCCAAGGATATAGCTCAGGCAGATATCCCAAACTTCGCTAGCCGCCCAATTGTGGTTGAGAATGCCGATCAGATAGCAGGGGATCAATCCTCCGAAGAGGCGCTCTTCCACCTCCACAACCTTGTATTGGCCGACGGGCATTCGCTGTTGCTGACAGCGAGGCAGCCACCGAACCTATGGCCGCTCGTATTGCCTGATCTGCAAAGCCGCATGCAGGGCACGATGCTTACCCAACTGCGCGCGCCAGATGATAAACTTCTGGCGGCCGTGCTGACCAAGCTCTTTGCCGACCGCCAGATTGCCCCCAGCCCGGACACGATCCCTTATCTCGCGCGGCGGATGGATCGCTCGTTCGAAGCAGCGCGCGAGGTGGTCACGGCGCTCGATGCGGCAGCACTCGCGGAAGGCCGCGCAATCACCCGTGTACTCGCCTCGCAAGTGCTGGACAAATTGGCGCATTAACGCCACGCTACGTCACCGTTCCGTTACATGTCAGCGCCATAAGGCCCCCATGACCCAAGCAGATTTTCTCAAACATCCCACACCCGAAGCTGTCGAATTGTCCGATCTGGACCTGCACGGACCGGGGCGCTTTTTTAATCGTGAACTCAGTTGGCTAGGGTTCAATTGGCGGGTTCTTGAAGAAGCGCAAAACAGCCGCGTTCCCCTGTTGGAACGTCTGCGGTTTTTGTCGATTTCCGCCACCAATCTTGATGAATTCTACAATGTGCGCGTTGCCGGGCTACGGGAATTGGCGCAGGCGGGTAACACAACCCCGGCAGCGGATGGTTTATCTCCAGCAGAGCAGCTTGTGTTGATCAATGAAAATGCCCGCAGGCTGCTCGCATCTCAGCAGCAGACCTACGATACACTCCGCCGCGATTTGGAAGCCGAAAAGATTTCGATTCTCGATCACAGCTCCGTTGAGGAGGGAGATCAGGAGTATCTCGCCGATGTCTTTCTGAACAAGACCTTTCCGGTGCTTTCACCCTTGGCGATTGACCCGGCGCATCCCTTCCCGTTCATCCCCAATCTCGGGTATAGTTTGGCGCTTCAACTTGAACGCAAGGCAGACAAGCGCCCACTTCAGGCACTTTTGCCGATCCCGCAACAGATCGCCCGGTTCGTCCCCCTGCCCGCACCCGAGGGCACTTATCGGTTTCTGCCCCTAGAAGAGCTGCTCTTGCTGCATCTCCACAGCCTTTTTCCCGGCTATCGCTACAAGAGCCATTGTGCCTTTCGCGTGTTGCGCGACAGCGATCTAGAAGTCGAGGAAGAGGCCGAAGACCTTGTGCGCGAATTCGAGGTGGCGCTGAAACGCCGCCGCCGTGGCGAGGTGGTGCGGATGAAAATCTCTGCCAATGCGCCAGAGGATTTGCGCCGTGTCATCATGCAGGAACTGCATGTCATCCCGGAAGAGGTGGTCGAGGTCGAGGGTATGATCGGTCTGGCCGATCTCAAGGAACTGGTGCTCGACTCGCGCCCCGATCTTTTGTGGCCGCCCTTTACACCGCGAGTGCCCGAACGGGTGCAGGATCACGGCGGCGACATGTTCGCGGCGATCCGGCAAAAAGATATGCTGTTGCACCACCCCTACGAGACCTTTGACATGGTGGTGCGGTTCCTGACGCAGGCGGCGCACGATCCCGATGTGGTGGCGATCAAGCAGACACTCTATCGCACCTCACGCAACTCGCCCATTGTCGAGGCGCTCTGCGAGGCGGCGGAGGATGGCAAATCCGTCACCGCGCTTGTCGAACTCAAGGCACGGTTCGACGAAGCGGCGAACATCCGGCAATCAAGGCGGCTGGAACGTGCGGGGGCGCATGTGGTCTATGGGTTTATCGACCTCAAAACCCATGCCAAGATTTCCACCGTCGTGCGCCGTGAGGGCGACAATCTGGTGACATATACCCATTACGGCACCGGCAATTATCACCCCATCACCGCGCGCATCTACACCGATCTTAGCTTTTTCACCTGCGACACCAAACTGGGGCGGGATGCGACCAAAGTGTTCAACTACCTCTCGGGCTATGCAGAGCCGGAGGGGCTTGAAAATCTTGCCATTTCGCCGAAATCGCTCAAACCGCGCCTCATGGAACTGATTGATCGCGAAGCAGAGCATGCCCGCTCAGGCAAACCTGCCGCGATATGGGCCAAGATGAATTCGCTGATCGAGCCCGATATCATCGACGCGCTCTATGCCGCCTCTGAGGCGGGGGTCAAGATCGACCTCGTGGTACGCGGCATCTGCGGCTTGCGCCCCGGAATCAAGGGATTGTCCAGCAATATTCGCGTAAAATCCATCATTGGTCGGTTCCTCGAACATTCTCGCATCGTCTGTTTCGGCAATGGCGCAGGACTGCCGTCGAAGAAGGCGCGCGTCTTCATCTCGTCGGCCGACTGGATGGGGCGCAATCTGAATCGCAGGGTGGAAACCCTGGTCGAGATCGAGAACCCTACCGTCAAAGCACAGATCGTCAGTCAGGTCATGGCCGCGAATATGGCGGATGTGGCGCAAAGCTGGGTCATGGCGCCCGATGGCAGCTTTTCTCGTCCGCCAGCGATCGAGGGCACGTTTGCATTTAACTGCCATCGCTTCTTTATGGAAAACCCCTCTTTGTCGGGCCGGGGTTCTGCCGGCGCGTCAGATGTGCCCAAGCTGACGCACACGGATGATTGACCCACGCGCGCCTCTGTCGCATAGAGGGGGCGCGAAAGACTGGGACGGACATGGACGGCACCAACGATCCAAAAGAACCCGACGGCGGCCCGTTTGGCCGCCCCCTGTTCGATAGCCCAACGGCGCGCGCACTCAGCCGCGTGGGCGTGGTTGATGTGGGCTCCAACTCTGTGCGCCTTGTGGTCTTTGACGGTGCCGCCCGTAGCCCTGCCTATTTTTACAATGAAAAAATCATGTGCGCCCTTGGCGCAGGCATGTCTGAAAGCGGTCGGCTCAACCCAACGGGGCGCAAGCGCGCCCTAGAGGCGCTCAAGCGGTTCAAGATGCTGGCCGAGGGCATGGACACCGGACCACTCGTTATTGTCGCCACCGCTGCCGTGCGCGAGGCCAGCGACGGCGCAGAGTTCTGCGCCGATGTCGAGCGGGAAACGGGCCTCAAACTCTGGGTCATCGACGGGCGCGAAGAGGCACGGCTATCAGCGCAAGGCGTGCTCTTGGGTTGGCCCGGCTCTTACGGCCTTGTCTGCGATATCGGCGGTTCGTCCATGGAGCTTGCCGAAATCAATGGCGGCACCGTGGGCACTCGGGTGTCGGCACAACTTGGCCCTCTCAAACTGCGCGACCTCAAGGGCGGCAAGAAAGAACGCCGTGCCTATATTCGCAAGACCCTGACCGCGATGCGCGCTGAACTGGGCGAGCAAAAGAACCGCCTCTTTCTGGTGGGGGGATCGTGGCGGGCGATTGCCCGAATTGACATGGTGCGGCGCAAATACCCGCTGCATGTGCTGCATGAATACCGCATGACCCCGGCTGACGTGCGCGCGACGATAAAATACATTGAAAAGCTGGACCTGGAAACGCTCCGCGCGCAATCCGGCGTGTCTATGGCGCGGATCGAGCTAGTGCCGCAGGCGATCGAAGTTCTGGGAGAGTTGGTCAAGACCTTCAAGCCGCGTGACATCGCCGTATCGAGCTATGGTATCCGCGAGGGTCTGCTTTACGAGCAGATGCCGCAGATGCTGCGCGACCGTGACCCCCTGATCGAAGCCTGTCGGTTTGCCGAACAAAAAGATGCGCGCCTGCCCGGTTTTGGCAAGGTGATCTATCATTTCATCCTGCCGCTCTTTAAGTCTGCCAAGCCCGAGCGCCGCCGCCTGATCCGCGCGGCCTGCCTCTTGCATGATGTCAGTTGGCGCGCCCATCCCGATTACCGGGCCGAGGTTTGTTTTGACAATGCCACGCGCGCCAATCTGGGCGGGCTCAAACACTCCGAGAGGGTGTATCTGGGCCTTGCCCTTTTGCACCGCTATTCAAACAAACGCGAAGGCAGCCGTTTTGCCGATTTAGACGGTCTGCTCACCGAAAAGGACCGTCACGAAGCCGAAGTTCTCGGCAAGGCCATGCGCTTTGCCGCGATGCTCTGGCTCAAGCGCAATGCCCAACTTGGGGAATTGCGGTGGTTTCCGCAAAAAAAGGTGCTGGAATTACGCCTATCGGCAGAGGCGGTGCCACTCTTTGGCGAAGTGGCGCAGGCGCGTTTTGCCTCGCTCGCCGCAACACTTTCGGCGCGCATCGTGATCAAGACGCCGAAATAGCGCGATCATAGTTCGATGTCACCCTCTGGCGCGGGCGCATCCTGCAAGTCCTGCGGTGTTTTACGACGCAGAAGTATATCGCCATTCGGCAACACCTCGGGCGCATGAAAGGCGCTGAGGTCGCCGATTTCGCCCATCAGGTCGCGCAATGCAGGCCCCATTTCCTCAACGAATTGGCGCACAGCAGGCTCCATCTCTTGGGCGCGGTCACGAAGCCCCTCAAGTGCTGGTCCCATTTCCCGCTGTATTCCCTCGAAAAAAAGGCGCGCTCCCTCTTCCATCAGAGAACGCCCCTCTTCCTCTGCCGCATCCTGCGCGGCAACGGACGATGCCGCAAGCGCGGATATCAGACAGGCGGTTCGGATCATGTTCAACGGTGTCATACAGATTATATAATCGCTCCGAGTGTCGAATTTAAGATCACAATTCGAGATCGAGACTGACAGGAAAATGATCCGACGCCATAAGCAGGGCATCGCGCAATTCTTTGTTGTCCCAACAAACCGGATCATCGAACGGATGCCAGATGCGCCAGACCGGCCGGCGCGCCATGAGATCAGGCGAAATCAGGATATAATCCAGCAATGCCTGCATATACCGACGCTGGTCGCGCAAGTAGAACCTTGCCGAGGTATGGACCACCCCAAACCGCTGCAAAAGCGCGCCGCGCGCATGCGGATCATAGAGCGCGGCGGCGGCGTCTTGCCCTTCGCCTATGATAATCTCGACCGACGAGCGCCCGAAAAGATGCTCGTATTCATCAAGGCCCGGACCATCGTTGAGATCCCCCAGCACAATCAGCGAGTCATCCGTTGCAAGATGGGCCTCGATCCTTTGACGCAGCCACACCGCCTGCGCCAATTGCTTGCGGCGATTGGTGATCCCGATGCGGATCGCCTCATCGCGCCCAACGGCACCATGGGGGGCCTTGGATTTGAGATGCGCCCCGATCAGTCGGATTACCCGACCCGAGATCGTGGTCAATTCCACCTCGAGCGGCGGTTTGGAAAACTCGACCCGGTCCGCGCGATCGTCGATGTCTAGGTCAATCCGGAACACTCCGTCAAACCGCGGTGGCATATCCCCGCCCGCTGTCGTCGCACCTTGCGGATCGTGCCGTACGCTCAGCACGTCGGGATCATACAGCAGCGCCAGTTCTTGTTGGGTGTCATTCGCAAAGCCTATAAGCGCCCGCCGCGCCCGAAGCTGCATCAGTTTTGCAAAATTCTCCAACGCCTTGACGGTGCTGCGTCGGTCATTGTCATCCGGCGCTTCAACCACCAGCACCGCATCTGCATCCAGAGCGGTAAACACGATCCCGAGCGCGGCAAGCTGGTCGCGGCGTGTCACATTATAGCGCGCGGACCATTTGCCGTCGTCATGGGGTTGGCCCTGATCGTCAAAGAGCGCGTTGAACCACTCAACGTTATAGGTGGCGATCCGCATGAGTGCGGGCCTCGCTGATCTCTTCCCAAGCGCGGTTTATGTCCACCAAACGCCTCTCTGCAAGACGAACAGCCTCTGGCGGCACCCCGCGCGCCTGCATGCGATCGGGGTGGCTCTCTCGCACCAAATCCCGCCAGGCTTTGCGCACGTCTTGCATCGGCATGTCAGGGGTCACCCCCAGAACAGACCATGGATCGGGCGTGGCGTCTGGCACGAACCGCGTCCGCAGCGTACGAAAAGACGACGCGGGTAGCGCAAAAATCTCGGCCACGCGTGCGAGGAATTCATCCTCTTTCGCGTGATAGACACCATCCGCCATGGCGATGTGAAACAACCCTTCCATCAGGTCGCAGAGCGTGCCCGGCTGGCCTTCGAACATTCGCGCGATGCGACGGGCATAGTCCTCGAACCCGGCCACATCCTGCCGCGCGAGGTTGAAGACGCGGGCGGCGTTTCCCTCATCCGCCTCCGCAATCTGGAACACCTCGCGAAACGCCGTGACCTCGTCACGCGTCACCTGCCCGTCTGCCTTGGCCATCTTGGCCGAGAGCGCGATCACCGCGATGGTAAAGGCCACGCTGCGTTCTGGTGGCGTGCGAAGACGGTCGAAAACAGCACTCAGGCCCTCGCCATTGGCAAGAGCCGATAGGGCTTCGGAGATGCGGACCCAGATCGACATGGGCGTTACCCTAGACCCATTCACCGGCCCTGTCAGTGCAAACCGTCACAGGGTCTTTTGCAAAAGTACCAAATCCATCCAGCGCCCGAATTTTCGCCCCACTTCGGGCATACGCGCCACCTCTACAAAACCGATAGCCCGATGAAAGGCGATGGCGCTTACGTTCTCTCCGCTGACCCCTGCGACCAGCACATGCAGCCCTGCTGCGCGCGCCACGTCTTCCAGCCGCGTCATCAGTGCCCGCCCGACACCATGCCCACGTGCCTCGGGTGCCAGAATGACGGTATGCTCGGCGGTATGGGCATAGCCCGGCCCCGACCGGAACGCGCCATAGCTGGCAAAACCCAGAACCGCCCCCGCCTTTTCAACCACCTGAAACGCAGCGCCCCGGCTGGCTATGTCAGCCGCCAATGTCTCGGGTGTCTTTTCCACGGTGGTAAAGGTGACCGAGGTGTCACGAATAAGCGGGTTCCAAAAGGCTAGCATAGGGGCAATGTCGCGCGGCTCTGCCTGTCTGAGGATCATTACAGCACCCTCACACCATGGGAGGTTTCAATCTCGGCCCGCAGACCAGCGGCGCCCGGCTCGAACACCACGCGCGCATCCCGCACTTGCGCTCCTATCATGTCACGCAATGCCGCCGCCTCTGGATGTGAAACGACCAACCGTCGCAACCGCGCACCCGAGGGCGCAAGCCGGGTCGCCGGATGTGCAGCGCCCTGCCACTCGATCAACGCCGGAAAGAGATTGTCCATCGGGAGCACGCCAGAATCCGGCACCGCCATGCGCCACCGCAGATCACCCCGCTCCAGATCCACGGCCTGTCCCGCCCCGGGATATTGGATCAGCGCCGCCTCCAGATCCTCGACCGCGCAAATCCAGTTGTGAAGCCGCGGCGCGCCGCTGAAACGATCCAGATCGAACCAACGCGGATATGCTGGCGCAGGGGCGTCCGGATCAATCGCGATCACTTCAAGGTAAAGACCCTCTTCCAATCCCAACAAGAGGTTATGCGTGCCGAAATGCGCATGCTGGCCACCGGGCTGCAAGCGCAGCCCAAGCGCCGCCTCGACATGCGCGCGCCCCGCCTCAAGGCTCTCTGCTGCGACCGCCAGATGATCGAGCCGGATCATGCCCCTAGCCCAAGCAGCGCCCGCACCTGCGCCATGAAATCCTCGCCGCGTTTTTCGAAATTGTCATATTGATCAAAGCTCGCCGCAGCCGGTGCCAAGAGCACCACATCCCCCGGCTCTGCATCGCGGACAGCGCGGGCGACCGCCTCGGACATTGTGGTGCACACCTCGGTATCGACAGCCCCCAACCCAATGGCGAACTGCGCCGCCTCGCGTCCGATCACATAGGCCCGGCGCACATGCGCAAGGCCGGGGGCCAGCCCGCCCAATCCGCCGTCTTTTTCCAGCCCGCCACAGATCCAACGGATATTGTCAAACGCCAAGAGCGCCTTGAGCGCGCTGTCGACATTGGTGGCCTTGCTGTCATTCACAAAGATGACGCCATCTTTTTCCGCAACCCGCTGACTACGATGCGGCAGACCGGCATAGCTGTGGAAGCCCGCCTCGATCACGCGGGGGGCCAGACCCAAGGTTCGGCAGGCCGCATAGGCGGCGCAGGCATTCTGATGATTGTGGGATCCCGGCAGGCCCTTGACCTCTCGCAGGTCGATCGACCCCACCTGACGCCCATGACGATATTCGCTGAGAAACCCTTTGCGCGCAAACACCGACCAGCCAAAACAGCTCAGCTTGCGATCCACCGAAATACGGATAACGCGGTCATCATTCGGCCCCTCGGCCATCTGCCCCGCCAGATAGCGCCCCTCGGCCTCATCGACACCGATCACAGCCCGGTCCGGCCCTCCCTCGGCGAAGAGCCTGCGTTTGGCGGCGAAATAGCCCCCCAATCCGCCATGCCGATCAAGATGGTCGGGCGAAAGATTGGTGAATACTGCCACATCGGGCGTCAGCGCCCGCGCCAGATCGGTCTGATAGCTGCTTAGTTCGAGCACCACGACGCCGCTTTCTTCGGGCGGATCAATGTCCAGCACCCCGCGCCCGATATTGCCCGCCAGTTGCGCCGCCCGTCCCGCCTCGGTCAACACATGGTGAATGAGGGCCGAAGTGGTGGATTTGCCGTTGCTTCCTGTGACGGCGATCACCTTGGGCGTCACGTCAAAGCCATCCCAATCGTCTGTGGCCAACGAGCGAAAAAAGAGCCCGATATCATTGTCTACCGGAACGCCCGCCTCTTGTGCTGCGGCAATGACACGGTTGGGAACGGGATAGAGATGCGGAATGCCGGGACTGACAATCAGCGCCGCCACCCCGTCAAACGCACCGGCACGCGCCAGATCGACGATCGCAAACCCCTCGGCAGCGGCGGTGTCGCGCGCGGTTTCGCCATCGTCCCAGGCCAGTACCTCGGCATGGCCTGCGCGCAGCGCACGAGCCGCCGATAGGCCGGAACGTCCAAGCCCTAGCACCGCAACCTTGGCACCCGCATATCCTCTGACCGGAATCATCCTGCTCTCCCTTGGGGCCTTTGCCCCGCCGTCGCCTCTGGGGGCATATTTGCGCCGGGACCGGGGCAAGATGCAAGCGTTGGCCAGCAGACAAAGATCCCGCGTCAAGCGTCGAGTTCGGCATCCCAATAGAGGTAATCGAGCCAACTGTCGTGCAAGTGGTTCGGGGGGAACTTGCGCCCTTGATTGCGCAACTGCTCTGCCCCCGGCATACGCGGCGGTTTGCGCAGGCTTAGGCCCGATTGGCGCAGGCTTTTGGAGCCTTTACGCAGGTTGCACGGGCTACAGGCCGCCACAACGTTTTCCCAGCTTGTAACCCCGCCAGACGCGCGTGGCACCACGTGGTCAAAGGTCAAATCGCCCTTGGAACCGCAATACTGGCACATGAAGTCATCGCGCAGAAATAAATTAAAGCGCGTGAAGGCCACGCGCTTTTGGGGTTTTACGTAGTCTTTCAGCACAATAACCGACGGTATGCGGATCACAGTGCTTGGGCTTCGGACCCAGTGATCGTATTCGGCCACGATATCCACCCGGTCGGACCACGCTGCCTTGACCGCTTCTTGCCAAGTCCAGAGCGACAGCGGGTAATAAGAGAGCGGGCGATAATCCGCATTCAGCACAAGTGCCGGGAAATGCCGCAAGGATGCAGGCTCTCTTACAAATTCGGTCCTGAAATCGCCGTCCATCTGACTGACTGTCCTCTCACCCCGGTCGTTGGGGGCGCAGGTGCCAGAGCGGGCACCTGACCCCGTCCTCACTCCACTATATATCGTCATTGCACCCTGACAAGTGCGATATGTAGCGCTTCATGAGGGGATGTCTAATGGGACAAAGTAACTGTCCGATGACAGGTCACTCAGGCCGCCTCTTCTGCATCCTCACTGGCCTGCCGTTGCCAGAGCGCGGCGTAGCGCCCCTGCCGTGCCAAGAGGTCTGAATGCGTTCCCTCCTCGACAACAACCCCTTGATCCAGAACGACAATTCTATCCGCATTGGCGACGGTGGACAGGCGGTGCGCAATCATGATCACGGTGCGCCCTTCGGCCGCACGCGCCAAAGCCCCTTGGATCTCCCGTTCAGTCTGAGTGTCGAGCGCGCTTGTCGCCTCGTCCAGCAGCAGGATTGGTGGATTTTTAAGCAGCGTGCGCGCGATTCCCACGCGCTGCTTTTCACCACCCGAGAGTTTGAGGCCGCGTTCCCCCACTTGCGTCGCGTAACCCTCGGGCAAACTTGCGATAAAATCGTGAATCTGGGCCGCACGCGCGGCCTCTTCGATCTCGGCCTGTGTGGCCCCGGCGCGGCCATATCCGATGTTGTAGCCAACGGTGTCGTTAAAGAGCACGGTATCCTGCGGCACCACGCCGATAGCGGCATGAAGGCTTTCTTGCGTGACATCGCGCACGTCCTGGCCATCGATCAGAACACGCCCCGCCTGCACATCGTAAAAGCGGAAAAGGAGACGCCCGATGGTTGACTTGCCCGATCCAGAGGGCCCAACAACCGCGACCGTTTGCCCCGCCGGAACATCAAGCGTAACGCCCTTTAGGATCGGTCGATTGGTATCATACCCAAAATCCACCGCCTCAAATCGAACTGCGGCACCCTTTACTTTTAGAACATTTGCGTCGGACTTATCCTCAACATCTCCTTGTTGCTCTAACAAATCGAACATTTCGGACATATCGACCAGAGCTTGCCGGATCTCTCGATAGACGGTGCCCAGAAAGTTGAGCGGCATGGTGATCTGGATCATATAGGCGTTGACCATGACAAAGTCGCCAACGGTCATAGAGCCAGATTGAACCCCCACCGCTGCCATGACCATCACGATGACCAACCCGCCCGTAATGATCAGGGATTGCCCAAAGTTGAGAAAGGCCAATGAGTAAGAGGTCTGAAGCGCGGCTTTCTCATAGCCAGCCATGGCCGCATCGTAGCGGTTGGCCTCGCGGCGTTCTGCACCGAAATATTTGACAGTCTCAAAGTTCAGCAGGCTATCAATCGCCTTTTGGTTGGCGTCGGTATCCTGATCGTTCATTTCTTTGCGAAGGCGGACGCGCCATTCCGTGACCTTGAAGGTGAAGGCCACATAAGTGCCGATCACGGCGACGACCACGACCAGATACCAGATATCGAAAATGACCGCGAGAACGATCCCGATAAGCGCCAGTTCCAGCACCAGAGGACCGATGGAGAAGAGCAGGAACCGCAGCAGGAACTCGACCCCTTTGACGCCACGCTCGATAATCCGGCTGAGGCCACCCGTCTTGCGCGTGATGTGGTAACGCATTGACATTGCGTGGATATGTTGGAACGTCTTGAGGGCAAGCGCGCGGAGCGCGCGCTGTGCGACGCGGGCAAAGATCACATCGCGCAATTGCTGAAAGCTCACCGTCATGAGGCGTGCCATGCCATATGCGACGGTCAGGCCAACCGCCCCGGCCCCCAACATCCAGGCAGCGGATTGTCCCTCTCCGGCCAGCATGTCGACTGCGGCTTTATAGAAAAACGGGGTTCCGACACCGATCAATTTGGCCACAACCAAAGCCATCAGCGCGAACACTACACGGCGTTTGACCCAAGGTTGATCGGCAGGCCAGAGATAGGGCGCGACACGGCGAATAGTGCGCCATCCCTTTGCAGGAGCGTCTGATGTTGTAATTCTGGCGTGGCGCATGGGCTGGCCTTTTCAATCCCTTATGGAGAGATAGCCCTGAGGCGGGGAGATTGCCAGAAAGGATTATTGTGGCAAGGCAAAGACTTGGCCGGGGTAGATGAGGTTCGGATCGCGGATGCGGTCGCGATTGGCCTCAAACACGCGGACATAGAGCAGACCTTCACCATAGGCCTCGCGGGAGATTGCCCAGAGGGTTGAGCCGGGCTGAACAGTGATCGCACGGATTGGTGCGCTCTCTGCGGTTTGGGCGGCGGTCAACACAGCCTGATCCTCGCGCTTGAAGGGGGTTTCCACCCGCGACGTCACCGCGCCCGTGGTGTCAACCTCGTCGACGCGCAGGGTGTAGACGCCGGTATCAACCTCAGGCAAGGCAGTTGCCCAATCCCCTGCGGAGGATATGGGAGAGGTCACCACCGGATCATTGTCAATATAAATCCGAACGAATCCAGTACCTTGCGCCCGGCCTGAGAGTTCGACATCGCCATCCGGGGAATAGGTGATCGCGTCGAGCGCGACATTTGACATGACATCGGGCGGGGTTTCCGCAGAGGGGGTTTGCAACACGCGCACACCGGTTTCATCGGTGAGAAGCACGGTTTGGCTGGGTTGTGGAGCGTCTTGTGACTCGGCCAGCGGGGGTGAAGAATTCTCTTCGGTTGCAACGGTTTGCACCTCGGAGCTTACAGACGGGGCCGCAACGGGCACCGATGCCTCGGCGCGGTCAACGGGAGTGGGCGCGATGATGATTTCATCTTGCGACGCAAGCTCTTGCCCCGATGGTTCCGAGCGCGTCCGCAGGGAGAGAACACGCGGCGCTGTGCTGGCGGGCAGATCAAGGAACTGCACAAATTTCCCTGCATTATCAGAGAGAACCGAGCCGATCGTGACGTTGTCCAAAAGGATCGAAACTTGTGATCCTGGCTCTGCCTGACCGGCGATGATCATCTGGCCGCCGGGTTCCAACCGGAAGGTGTCGATGGTCGGTGCTTCGGGCATGGGCGGAGTCGGGGCGGGATCGAGAAGCGCGGCGGTTGGGGCCTCGACCGTTTCGACCACGGGAGGTGTTTCTGGGGTGGGCGCCGGTTGAGCGCGGAACCAGAGCCCCGCAATAATTGCGCCGACCACGGCCAATCCGCCGAGCCCCATAACCGATCCAGTGCCTAAGCCACCGAATTTGCTCATATTTTCAAAAATCCCCCTCTCGCGGCGCTTTGGCCGGTTGTCCGAGAATAGCAACAAGGCTATCACGGGTCAAAACAACCCTGCATGTGCCCGGAGTGATTTCATGGCCGCGCGTTCTGTCTGTGTCTTTTGCGGCGCACGTCCCGGCCACGACCCTATATATATGCAAGAAGCAAATGCCGTGGGCCAGATGTTGGCCGCAGAGGGCTGGCGGCTTGTCTATGGCGCGGGGGATGTCGGTTTGATGGGGGCCACGGCGCGGGCGGTGCAGGAGGCGGGCGGCGAGACCTTTGGGGTAATCCCGGCGCATCTCGTGGCTTGGGAAGTGGGCAAGCGAGACCTTACTCAGTATATTGTGGTCGAGACCATGCATGAACGCAAGAAGGTGATGTTCATGAATTCTGACGCCATCGTGGTTCTGCCCGGTGGCGCGGGATCGCTGGATGAGTTTTTCGAGGTGCTGACATGGCGTCAGCTTGGATTGCATCAAAAGCCGATTTTCGTTTTAAACACAATTGGATACTGGACACCCTTGATGCAAATATTGGATCACGTCATATCGCAGGGTTTCGCCGGTGAGAATGTGAAATCCTTTGTCCAGAGCCTTGAAACACCTCAGGATTTAAGGATCGCCCTGCGCGCCGCCCTGTCCTGACGGAGGCTGGCGGTGGTGTAAATCGCCAAAGCAGACCAGATCATGCCAAAGGCAATGGCATGCCAGAAGCTGAAGGCTTCGCGAAATAATAGTGTTGCAACAAGGAATTGCAGGCTGGGGTTCATGTATTGAACCAGCCCGACGGTGGCCAATGTGATGCGTTTGGTGGCATAGCTGAACATGATGAGCGGCGAGGCTGTGAGAATGCCGGAGAAGGCCAAGAGCAGGCTGTCATGCCAATTGGTGCCGAAGGCTCCGTGCCCGTCAGAGTGGAACCACCACAGGACGCCCAAGGCAATGGGGGACAACAACAGCACCTCGGCGGTGACAGATACCACGGGACCGACGGAAAGCCCTTTTTTAACAAGGCCATAGAAACCAAAGCTGGTCGCCAGTATCAGCGCGATCCAAGGCGGGACGCCAAGACCGATGGTCAGCGTGATGACCGCCGTCGCGGCGAGGGCCACGGCAAAAAGCTGAGCCTTTCCAAGGCGTTCACGAAAGGCGATGGCGCCCAAGAGCACGGCGACGAGTGGGAAAATGTAGTACCCCAAAGAGGCTTCGACCGCTTTGCCGATCTGAATGGAGGTGATGAAAACGAACCAATTGGTCGAGATCATCAGCGCGGCAAAGCCGATCAAAAGCACCGAGCGGCGCGCGCCAAGGGTTTGACGCAAAACGGAAATTCGCCCCTGAGCCAAGAGCACGAGAGCAAAGAAGATGAAAGACCAGAGGGTGCGATGGGCCAGAATTTCAATCGGGGGGATATGATCGAGCAGCTTGTAATAGATGCCCGAGAGGCCCCAGACACTGCAGGTGGCGACCATCGCCAGAATTCCTTTGGTCGCCTCGCGCATGTGACTTGCCCCTCAATTCTGGTGTGTTGAGTGCTGCCGCATGTGGCCGGTGGGGGCAAGGGCAAACCTCAAGCTCTGTAAGGTTTGTCAGGTGATTTTGTAAGGTCTGGCGGCCAACATCGCGGCAGATATGAAAAGGCCCCGCCGCTACCGGACGGGGCCCTCTGAGTTCGGGGTCGAGACGCGATCACATCCGCGAAGCGACGTTTTCCCAGTTGACCAGATTGTCGAGGAAGTTGGTCAGATAGGCCGGACGCTTGTTGCGGAAGTCGATGTAGTAGGAATGTTCCCACACGTCGCAGCCCAGAAGCGTTGTCTGGCCGAAGCAGAGCGGGTTGACGCCATTCTCGGTCTTGGTGACCTTGAGGGCACCATCCGCGTCTTTGACGAGCCAGCACCAGCCCGAGCCGAACTGACCGGCACCGGCGGCGGAAAACGCCTCTTTGAATTTGTCGACCGAACCGAAGCTCTCGGTCAGGGCCTTTTCCAATTCGCCGGGCATGCCGGTTTTGGTCGGGCTCATCATTTCCCAGAACTGGTTGTGATTCCAGAGCTGGCTGATGTTGTTGAAGATGCCCGACTGCGCCACGGCGGATTTGTCATAGGTGCCGGTGATGATGTCCTCGAGCGACTTGCCATCCCATTCGGTGCCCGCGATCAGCTTGTTGCCGTTGTCGACATAGGCCTTGTGGTGCAGATCGTGGTGATATTCGAGGGTTTCAGCAGACATGCCATGGGCGGCCAGCGCGTCATGGGCATAGGGAAGGTCGGGAAGTTCAAAAGCCATTTGGGCCCCCTGTTTGTTGAGGTTCTCGTTCCGATGCCCCTACATGGTGGGGCGACCCGGCAAAGGTCAACCCCGTATATCGGAGTTTTTCAGTCAGGAAGGCTTGGTCAGGCGTAAAGCCCGACCTCGCCGCCCGGTTGGGCCGAGACCTTGAGAAGTTCAAAGGCGTAGTCTGCGACCGAGCGGAAGCAGATCAGGTGGAATGTGCCGGTTTCATCAAGCCAGAAGGCGGCCGGCACTTGTGCCATGCGGGTGCGGCGGAACATGCCGGGGGTGAACGCCTCGGGCGAAAGATCGACCGGGCAGAGCTTGGCCAGAACCTCGCGCGCGCCGCTGCCGGAGATGCGCAGGAAGGTCCGGGCGTCCGAAACGTTAACGGCAAGGAAATGCTGGCCCTTGAGCGCGGCTTCGATACCGGCGATTCGCGTGCTCACCTCGGCGTAGGGGCACAGAAGCAGAAGTTCGTCGGGTGACATCCAGAGGGCGGCAGTGCCCTTGCCCATCAGCGCCTGACGCTGGGCGGGAACATCGAGATCGGTGGCGGATTTGACCGCAGCCTTGATCCCGGCGCTGGCGAGATCGCCGCGCAGGGTGATCATGCCGGTCAGGCCCTGATCCGCGATGGTGGCGAGGCCCTGATAGTTGGCCCCGTTGAGGGCTGTCACGGCGTTAGACATTCTGTTTCTCCCCGTCCTTATCGAAGAAAATCGGATCGACGATCTTGGTCTTTATGATGCCGCCATCGACCTTTGGGAAATCGAGCACATCGCCCATGCGGTCCGGGCCGTTATGGACCAGACCCATGGCTATGCCGCGCCCGAGGGTGGGCGAGAAATAGGTCGAGGTGACACGGCCTTGGGTCATGCGCTGACCATTGGCGTTGTGACCGGGGGCGGTGGCATAGGCCCCATCGGGCAGAACAGAGCCGTCGAGCGTTTCCAGACCCACCAATTTCCAGCGGTTGGGATCTGCCATATGCGAGCGTTCCTGCGCTCGTTTGCCAAGGTAGTCGTCTTTTTTCTTGGAAATGGCCCAGCCCATGTTGAGGTCTTGCGGGATCACCGTGCCGTCGGTTTCATCGCCGATCATGATGAAACCCTTTTCGGCGCGCATGACGTGCAGGCCTTCGGTGCCATAGGTCGTTACGCTATGCTCTGCCCCGGCCTCTAAGAGTGCATCCCAGAGGGCGCGGCCATGGCTGGCGGGAACGGCCAATTCGTAGCTGAGTTCCCCCGAGAAGGAGATGCGATAGGCGCGCACCGGCATACCCGCGAGCGTAAGATCCGCCCACCCCATGAACGGCAGCGCGTCATTGCTGAGATCATCGGTGGTCAGTTTCGCCAGCGTTTCGCGGCCCTTGGGGCCGACAACGGCGATTTGCGCATATTGCTCGGTGACATTGGCGGTGTAGACCTTCCAATCCCACCATTCGCATTGCAGCCAATCCTCCATATGCCCATGGATCGATTCCGCGCCGCCGGTGGTGGTGTGGCAGAGGAAGGTGTCTTCGTCGATGCGGGCAACCACGCCGTCATCCATGAGGAAGCCGTTTTCGTTGCACATGAGGCCGTAGCGGCATTTGCCGGGCTTCAGGCTGCTCATGACATTGGTGTAGAGCATGTCGAGGAAGCGGCCTGCGTCCGGCCCTTTGACGATGATCTTGCCCAAGGTGGAGGCATCAAGCAGGCCGAGGCGTGCGCGGGTCTGGTTGATCTCGCGGTTGACGGCGTCGCGGTGGGTTTCCTCGCCCTTGGGGAAGCAATAGGGGCGTCGCCATTGGCCGACGGGTTCGAAATGCGCGCCATTGGCCTCGTGCCAGCCATGGATCGGGGTTTTGCGGATCGGCTGGAACACGGCGTCGCGCGCCGCCCCTGCGATGGCCGACAGGGAAATCGGCGTATAGGGCGGGCGGAAGGTGGTGGTGCCGGTCTGTGGGATAGGCTGGCCAAGGGCATCCGAGAGGATCGCCAAGCCGTTGATATTGCTGAGCTTGCCCTGATCGGTGGCCATGCCGAGCGTCGTGTAACGCTTGGCATGCTCGACGGATTCGTAGCCTTCGCGGGCGGCGAGTTGCACGTCGGACACTTTCACATCGTTCTGGTAATCGAGCCAGGATTTCATCCGCAGCTTGATATTGGCGCCTTGGGGCATGAGCCAGACCGCCTCGAGTGCCGCCTCATCTGTGGCACTGGCGGTGGGGGCCTTGGTGGATTTGGGCGTGTGGCCTATGGCCGCCGCTGCCGCCTTGCCTGCGGTGTCGGCATCGGTGAGCGTGGCCGCGAGATCAAGGTTGCCGTTGGCCGAGCCTGCGACGACCACAAACGCCTCTCCTTTCGCGCCGCGCGGGGGATTGGCGGGGTCAGGGCGGAAATGCGCCTGCGCGCTATCCCAGAGGAGTTTGCCGCCGCAATGGGACCAGAGATGGACCACGGGCGACCAGCCACCGGACATGGCGACCGCGTCGCATTTGATCTCTTCCAGCACAGCGCCTTCGCCAGCCTGGGCGCAAATGGCGACGCCGGTCACGCGCTTGCCGCCTTTCACCTTGGCGATGCCCTTGCCGTTCTCGACCCGGATGCCAAGCGCGCGGGCCTCTGCCGCAAGCGCGCCGCCGCCCGATTGGCGGGCGTCGAGGATGGCGGGGATTTCAAGCCCGAATTTCTTGAGCGTGATGGCGGTGCGGTAGGCGTCATCGTTATTGGTGACAACCACGGTGCGGTCGCCGATGGAAACGCCGTAATTCACCGCATAATCGCGGATGGCAGAGGCGAGCATCACGCCGGGGATGTCATTGCCTGCAAAGCTGAGCGGGCGTTCAATCGCGCCGGTGGCGGTGATGATTTGGCCTGCGCGGATGCGCCAGAGGCGGTGGCGGGGGGTATCGGTGCTGGGCGCGTGGTCATTCACGCGCTCGTAGCCCAAGAGATAGCCGTGGTCATAGACCCCTGCCCCCATGCAGCGCAGGCGCAGGGTGACATTGGGCATGTCGCGCAGTTTGGCGATGGTGGCGGTGATCCAGTCCTCGGCGGGCTGACCATCAATCTCGCCGCCGTCCACGGGCGCGCGGCCGCCCCAATGGGCGGTTTGTTCCATCAGGAGAACCTTGGCCCCGGCTTCGGCTGCGGCAAGGGCGGATTGCAGGCCCGCCACGCCGCCGCCGATCACGGCCACGTCGCAGAAGTGATAGAAATGCTCATACCGGTCGGGGTCGCCGGGGTTGGTGGCCTTGCCCAAACCTGCCGACTGGCGGATGAACGGCTCGTAGACGTGCTTCCAGAAGGGGCGCGGGTGGATGAACATCTTGTAGTAAAAGCCCGCAGGCAGGAAGCGCGAAAGATGCGTGTTGACCGCGCCTATGTCATACTCAAGGCTGGGCCAGTGGTTCTGGCTCGTGCAGGTCAGACCGTCGAAGAGTTCCGTGGTGGTGACGCGCTGGTTGGGCTCCATGCGGGCCCCCTCGCCCAGATGGACGAGCGCGTTGGGCTCTTCGGCCCCGCTTGCCACGATACCGCGCGGGCGGTGGTATTTGAACGAACGCCCGACCAGCATCTGATCATTGGCCAGAAGGGCCGAGGCGAGCGTATCGCCGGCATGGCCCTTGAGGCGCTTGCCGTTGAAGGTGAAGTGAAGGGCGCGGCCCTTGTCGAGGAGGCGGCCACCCTTGGCCAGACGCGTGCTCATGTCTTAAACCCTCGTGCCCGGTGCGGGCGTGGTGTTGTGAGTATGTTTGGAACGGTGAAAGCTCATGCGAAGTCGCGCCATGTCCAGCCGGGGCGTTTGGCGGTGATCGCATCGCGGATATGCTGGGGCGGCTCGTGGGTCTGGGCGGGATAGCTGCCGTAGACCTCGAGCGTCACGGTATCGCGGGCCATGATGAACCACTTGCCGCAGCCGTTGTTATGCCGCCAGCGTTCGAAATGCGCGCCTTTGGGGTTTTCCTTGGCGAACATATAGGTGTGGAAGTCATCGTCCGCCGAGCCGGGGCCGAAGCGCTTGAGATGCGCCTCGCCGCCTTGGTGGAATTCGGTCTCTTCGCCCGTAACGCCGCAGCAGGGGCAGGTGAGGATCAGCATGGTTCAAGTCCTCCTTAGTGGGCAACGCCAGCGGCAACGGATTCATCAATGAACCGGCCCTGATAGAAGCGGTCGAGGCCGAATTCGTCGCAGAGCGGCGAGTGGCCCTTGGCCATGAGTTCGGCAAAGCCCCAGCCGGAGCCGGGGATGGCCTTGAAGCCGCCGGTGCCCCAGCCGCAGTTGATGAAGATGCCATCAACGGGGGTTTTCGACAGGATCGGCGAGCGGTCGCCGGTGACGTCGACGATGCCGCCCCATTGGCGCAGCATCTTGAGGCGGGCGACCATCGGGAAGGTCTCGATCAGGGCGCGCACGGTTTCCTCGATATGGTGGAACGAGCCGCGTTGTGTGTAGTTGTTATAGCCGTCGGTGCCGCCGCCGATGACCATTTCGCCCTTGTCGGATTGCGACATATAGCCATGCACGGTGTTGGCCATGACGACGCAATCCATGCAGGGTTTGATCGGTTCCGACACCAGCGCCTGAAGGGCGACGGATTCGATGGGCAGGCGGAAGCCGGCCATATCGGCAAGGTGGCCAGAGTGGCCCGCGACGACGATGCCGAGTTTATCGCAGCCGATGTCGCCACGATTGGTGGTCACGCCCGTCACGCGGCCATTCTCGCGCGAGATGCCGGTGACTTCGCATTTTTGCAGGATATGCATGCCCATGGCGGAGCAGGCGCGGGCATAGCCCCATGCCACCGCATCGTGGCGCGCCGTGCCGCCGCGCGCCTGATAGAGGCCGCCGAGCACCGGATAGCGCGGCCCGTCGAGATTGATGATCGGGACAATCTCTTTGACGCGGGCCGCTGATATGAATTCGGTCGAGACGCCTTGCAGGGCGTTGGCATGGGCCGTGCGCAGGTAGCCGCGCACCTCGTGTTCGGTCTGGGCCAGCATGATCAGGCCACGGGGGCTGAACATGATGTTATAGTTGAAGTCCTGCGACAGGGTCTCATACAGGCTGCGCGATTTTTCGTAGATCGCGGCAGAGGGGTCTTGCAGGTAATTCGAGCGGATGATGGTGGTGTTGCGGCCCGTGTTGCCGCCCCCAAGCCAGCCCTTTTCCAGCACCGCGACATTGGTGATGCCGAAATTCTTGCCCAGGTAATAGGCGGTGGCGAGGCCATGACCGCCCGCGCCCACGATGATGACATCGTATTTCTTTTTCGGCTCGGGCGAGGCCCAAGCGCGCTCCCATCCCATGTGGTAGCGGAGGGCCTCTCGGGCGACGGCAAAGGCGGAATAGTGTTTCATGCGCGCTCTCTGGAGTTGGCGGGATTCGGGCTTGGATGCGACTGGCACCGTAATGCGTCAGCTGGCCGGTTGAAAGGATACTCCGGGCGGCGGAAACGGTATCAATAGCGACATTGCGACATCGGGGCGCGGGCTGGGCGCGCGGATGCGACGGCTTGGCCCTTTTTTCCGGGCGCTTGGGCGGTTACATGAGAGCAACACAGAAGGAAAAGACATGGGTTTCTGGATCATCGTTGCGGGTTTGGCGATTGGCGTGGGTGCCGTTCTGGGCCTTGTGCTGCTGCGCGGGCGTGTCGGCGAAGCGCCGCCTGCCGCCTATGATTTGCAGGTCTACCGGGATCAGCTGAAAGAGATCGAGCGCGACACCGCGCGCGGCGTGATCGCGGCAGAGGATGCCGAGCGGCTGCGGGCCGAGATTTCGCGCAAGGTGCTGGCGGCGGATGCGCAATTGCGTCAGGGCGGCGAAAGCGGGGGGCAGCCGCGTGGCGCGGGCGTGATCATGGCCGGGGTGATCGTGACGGTGATCGCGGGCGGCGGTGTTCTGATCTATGACAGGATCGGCGCGCCGGGCTATCAGGATTTGCCGATGGCGGCGCGGATTGCAGCATCGGATGCGGCGAGGGCGGCGCGGCTGGATCAGGCGGCGGCAGAGGAGCGATTTGGCCCCGGCGAGACCGGGGTGCCCGAGGGCACGAACGAGGATTACATCAGGCTGATCGAGCAGTTGCGCAAGACCGTGGCCGAGCGGCCCGAGGATCAGCAAGGGTTGCGGTTCTTGGTGCGCAGCGAGGCGGCGCTGGGCAATCTGGTGGCGGCGCGGCAAGCGCAAGCGCAGTTGATTGCGGTCAAGGGTGAGGCGGCGAGTGCGGCGGATTATGCCATGCTGGCGGATCTGATGATCAATGCCAGCGGCGGCTATGTGTCGTCGGAGGCGGAGACCGCGTTCCGCGCGGCCTTGGAGCGGGATGGGCGAGAGCCGTCATCGCGGTTTTACCTTGGGCTCTACATGATGCAGGTGGATCGGCCCGATGCGGCGTTCCGCCTGTGGGAGGCGCTGCTGAACGAGAGCACGCCAGAGGCCCCTTGGGTGCCCACCATCCGGGCGCAGATCGAGGAATTGGCGGGGCGCGCCGGGGTGCGGTATACGCTGCCGCCCGAGCAGGACGTGCCCAATGCAACGGGGCCATCGGCGGCGGATATCGCCGCAGCCGAAGGTATGGACCCCGAAGCGCAGCAAGAGATGATCCGCGGCATGGTGGCGGGCCTTGCGCAGCGGCTGGCCACCGACGGCGGCACCGAGCAGGATTGGGCGCGGCTGATCAATGCCTATGGCGTGTTGGGGGAACAGGACAAGGCGCAAGAGGTCTGGACCGAGGCGCAGGCGGTCTTTGCCGCAGAGCCAGAGCGTTTGGCTGTTGTGCGTGCTGCTGCGGCAAGCGCGGGCGTCGCGGAATGATCTTTGAGGAGATCGCAGCGTTTGCAGGTGCCCTGCCCCGTGGCCACGCGGTGATGGGTCTTGATCTGGGCACCAAGACGATTGGCGTGGCGCTGTCGGACCGGCTCTGGTCAGTGGCAAGCCCGCATGAGACCGTGAAGCGGGTGAAGTTTACCGAGGATGCCGCGCGTCTGTTGCAGATCGTGGCGGGGCGCGAGGTGGGTGGGATCATCCTTGGCCTGCCGCGCAATATGGACGGCAGCGAGGGGCCGCGCGCGCAATCCACCCGCGCTTTTGCCCGCAATCTGGCGCGCCTGACAGAGGTGCCGATTGGCTATTGGGATGAACGGCTGTCGACTGTTGCCGCGGAAAGGGCGCTTTTGGAGGCGGATGCGACACGAAAGCGTCGTATGCAGGTTATCGACAACATCGCGGCGGCCTATATCCTGCAAGGGGTGTTGGACCGGATGGGGCATATGAGGGCAGAGCATGACAGATGAAAGCCCATGGGCACGCAATGAAGTCGAGAGCCCTTGCGTGAAAATCTGTGTGGTGCATCCGCAGGCGCGGATTTGCACGGGATGTCTCCGCTCGATTGACGAGATCACCCGCTGGACCAAAATGGCCCCGGACGAGCGGCGCGCGATCATGGAGGCGCTGCCCGACCGTGCCTCCCTGCTGCGCAAGCGCCGCGGTGGGCGCGCGGCACGGGTTGGAGAGGTTTAAACCCCGCCAGCCATGCCGCCCACGCAGAGCGGGTTTGCATACTGTGGTATGGAAAAATGCTGCGCCGCAACATAGATTATGTTGCAGATGCGGCATTCTCAGGAGAGCACAGTTATGGCCTATTCGTCCCACAGTAATGTTCCGGCACCGGGGTTTGGGAATGTCGGGCGCTTTGTATTGGCGCCGCTGCGCCTGATCGACGGTTTCTTCAAGTCGGTCGTTGCCGCCAACCGGTTCGCCCATGAGGTTGAAACGCTGTCAATGGCGAGCGATCAGCGGCTTGCAGCCCTGGGTCTCAAGCGCGACACATTGGTGGCTGATCTTGCGGCGCGCTCGGACCTGTTCCGCGCCGCTTGAGTTCAGGATCAACGCAGAAAACGAAAACGCCCCGGAAGATTTCCGGGGCGTTTCGCGTTCTGTGCCGGGGCTGACTGCTTAAATCGTTTCGAAATTTCGCTGAAACGCCAAAACGCTTTAACCCTCTGAATTGGCGCAATTTCGAACAGAAAAAGTCTATCAACTTTTTCTGAAGTTGCTGAAAATCTGGCCAAAGTTGCCTCGACATAGTTCAGAATTTCCAACAATAACAGCGCTTTAGTTCTTGCGGATTCCGGCTAGGGGCAAAGATCCCGCGAGAACAGGGGCAAGATGCCGCGAAACCGGGCCGAAGACAATAAAAAATCCCGCTGAAGCGGGCCGGTTCATGTGGAAGGGTTGGTTTAGATCAGACCTAAATCTTCATAAGAAGAGCAGAATTGACATCTATGCAGATGGCCGCAATCCCCGATTTTCCGGGTTGGCGGTGAGCTGGGATGCGCCCGACCAAGATCGCTAAGAACACCTTTTCGAAATGGCCGACACCACGCTGGCATGCATATGCAAGGGCGTGATATTTTCCGCTTAGTTCCTCGTCAACCTCCGGGAGCGCGTGCAAGATTTCAAGAAGATCGTCAAGGTGTCGCCGGGAAAAGACAACATGACGGACAGAACCGCGACCGGTTCTGGGAACAAGAGGTTTTACGATGCCTTCTCGATATAGAATTTCGACTTGGCGTTTACTCGCGCCAAGATATTCAGGCAGCTCTTCAAGGGGCACAGCAGTGTTGAAATCTCTGATCAGGGGCACTGTATTGGCCGCCTCAAAAATCATGTTGCCACTTTCGATGTCGGTCGCATCCAGAGGGACTTCACCAAGCTTCTTGAGAAACCGACATAGGCGCGGGCGATCAATCCGGACCTCGGCAGACAAGCTGGCAATCGTATGGAACCGCCGCTCCACAATCTCGACACCCAAAACCTTAGTGCCCGGTTCTACAGCGGAGTGCTTTACAATGTGATCGCGCAAGATATCCCGGATCGGCCCAGGATCGATGGCGTTGGCCCGGCGATCCAGCCAGTCGAACAGCGTGCCATAATAGGCCAGAGGACCCGCTTGGACAGCCGACGCCGAGGAAGTCTGGCGGATCGTGTTCAGCGCTTCTTCGATCGCCTCGGCGCCTTCCCGATAGATTGAAAAACCGATGTCGGTGGCTTCTTCGGCTTCAGCCGCCGTCATCTTTGTCAACTTGACCCGGTGGCCATGCTCAAGAACGCCTCCAAGCATTTCCGATGCGGCAAGGACCTGTTCAGTGGTTTGCACATCCAGCCAAGGATCGCCGAAGCTGGACTCGCCGTGCATCCGCTCTTGCAGCCAGCCAAGGTATTCCGGCGTCGGCCCGTCGGCATCGTCGGCTTTTGCAATAGGTGATGCGCCAAGCGCGGCGCGGACACTGGTCGCGTTCTTGACAGGTGCGTGTGAAAGCCACGTGCCGTGGTTGTCGCAGCGACTGACATGCCGGAAGCCCCAAAGGATCCGATGGCGGCGTTCCACCTTCGGACCATCCTCGATTAGGCATGCAGGGCAATAGCGGGCGGTGCGTGGCGATAGAAAGGTCTTTGACATCTCCTCGCCGCGAAACAGTGCGCCCCGCGGAAACACCCGAATGACGCTGCGCTGCATTTCCTCGACGTCATGACCGGTGGCCGCTGCCAACATGGCAACTGCGTCCACCCGCCCCGAAATGAAATGCTCCCTGTGAATGCCACGGTCAGCGAGCAGGCGCTCCATACCACGACCGGTATGCAACAAAGACAGCCGGTCGGCGAAAGACAACAGCGTCTCTTCGGGATCGAGGGGAAGCTGCGGGTATAGAACCGTCATTTCAACCACCCAATGGCTTCCATCTCGCCCTTTACAGTGTCCCAGGCCGCTGGGTGGAATGGCGTCATCTCCACGTTCTGATTGATCTTTCTGAAAACACGTCCGGCATGTTCCAAAGACAGTTCATCATGCTTGCGGATCACCGCGTCACGCAGAATTTCTTTTGCCAGCGTGATACTGCGACCAACCTGCCCATGCTCTGCGAGGAGTATTCGTTCTGCAAACGCTTCGTCCGCACGCACTTTCACACCCAGCGTTTCCGCAGACCTCAAAAAGCTGGTTTCGAAGAGTCGTGCAGAATTCGTCTGGGCGCGAATCTTGGAAAGCTGGTAGACCCTGCACCGGCGAAGAGTCTCACCAGACTTTTCCGACAGAATGGCATCGCGGAGCTCCGGCACTCCGGCGATGATCAATGCCACGCCATGATTTGACTGCATCATGTGTTTCAAGGACTGGATCGCGGTGCGAACATCCTTACCCGGGCCAGGCTGCAACATGTGCTGGCATTCATCAATGATGACAGTCTTGATTCCGACCAGAGGGAAACGAACGCGCGCGATATCCCAGGCGTCTGAAGCACGGATCTTGGGGTCAAACTTGGTGTAACCGGTTCTTTCGAGGAAGATTTCTGCAAGCTTCTTGATTGATGCTTCAGGGGGCACCGTGACGACAAGCGTATTTCCGGTATTTTCGCCTTTGAATTCCGACAGCACAGGACTACCCCGGAGCAGGCGCATGAGCTGAGCCGTCTTGCCGCTTCCGGACGCCCCAAGAACCATCAGTCCTTTGGTTTCGCCAGTAAGTGGGTCAAGACGGGGCTGTGCCGTCATTTGCCCCTCATCATCGACCTCAAACAAATCCTGCAGGTAGTCCGAAAGCGCTTCATCCTGACCGAAACGCCAATAGCGCTTTTCGAGCCATTTGAGCTTCTCTGGTATCGTTACGGGCGTGATGATGGTCGTTTCGTGCATGGTTTACTCCATTGAATTTTCATCTGAGATGTTCAGGCTGGTGGGAAATTCGTCGTCCTTATGGGCGCTTGCGGTGTCAGCAAGCTCGGGACCAAATTCCAGATCACCCTCAAGGTCACCCAACAGTTCGCGGTATTCTCCTGCGGCACGGCGTCGTTCTGCCGTGTCAGCGAACTTTGAAAAACGGGCCACCTCGCCGGCAAGGTCGGCAGCGGTCTTTGGGAGGGATATCAAGCCCGCAAGGCGTTTGAGGCGGTAGGACTCTGAATTGACGTTATTGATGAAATTCCGACGTGCGGCACTTTCATCTTTGTCATCAGCGGCACGTTCGCTCAGCCAGACCCGCAGGTCGGCGTCAGTCTTCCCGATCCACATCGGGTCGCATGCCGTGACGGTGGACCATGGGCCGTCGTCTGCCCTTACACTGATTGCGCCGATATCGCCGTCCCACCTCAGTATCTCCACATCCTCGACGTTCGAATTCAGGTAGAGATTCATCAATTCATCAGTTTGGTAATCGATGTAGTCGACCCGAACCCCACTCCGGCCGAGCTTGCGCTTCTTGCGCACTCCAAAAGCCTCGCGCATTTCTGCGCTGGTCAAAGACCGCGGCGGACATTCTTTGAGTGCCTTGATCCATGCCTGCGCCGGAGACATCCCCAGTGCGGAGTGGGGCCTGGTGTGATAAGCATCGACAGTCCAACGCACGAGCCAGCCCAGGAAGGCTTCCAGAGTGAGAGTCGCGCGTTTTCCCGCTTCATTCTCTCCCCGCTCGACGACGTTGCTGAACGCTCGACCGGAAAACCGAAGAAGAAGGTCGGAATGAATCGTGCGAAAAATGCGCTCAATAAAGGGCTTCAGCCACGGTTTTCCAGCAGGTGCTCCGATGTTGGTTATGCCCAGATAGGCAAGAATGTCGTAGGCATCGTCGGTAACGTAGGCCGCGCCCCGATCGAGCACGATCTCTTCGGGTGCCCCAGCCATAGGCCAGCCGAATTTCGCACCCGCGGCATCGGCGATTGGAGATTTATCCGTATAAATCATCTCGAGGGTATGCTGGAGAGGTCTTTCCAGAGCCTGAGGCACAATCTGAAGTGCCAGCAGACACCGGGTGTGAACATCGATAGCCGCGGACAGCGTTACCCGGACCGCCGAGCCGTCAAGGCCGATCAGCTTCCGGATTGATGGCGGTAGGTGGTCAAAGAGGCCCGTGTTTTGCATAAGGACGAACAAATCAATTGTATATTCATCGACTTCCACGCGCTCCAGAGCACGAAAGGTTTCAATTCCTATACCAAGTGCATGCATGTCCTTGTAAGCTTTGTCCCAGCCATGCATCCGAATGGCATGGTCGATCGGCGCGTGCTTTTTGATGAGGCCCAACACATAGTCATAGCCGACCATCTTGAGTTTTTCTGCAGGAACGGGCATCCGTTCCCGACGCTCATTCTCCGCCTTGATCGCCGCCTGAACGCTCTCGGCGAAAGATTTAATAGTGGGACGCTCTTGATCCCAAAGTATATTCAGGATTCCGCATGCGAACGCTTCAGTTGCGTTGTTGTATCGATCGTATTTACCGCAATTACTATACTTGTCGAAAAGTCCGTCATCGCCATCGATGCGCCACGCCCAATACCACTTCCACATGGTATGACCGCTTTTGAAACCCTGATGAAACTTTGCAGCCTGTTGAAGTTCCGCCTCTGTTTGCTTGACAATTGAACCACCGCGCCTCGGCTGGCGAATGAGCTTAGCGGATATATACTTGTCGTAACGATTTCTTCCATTCGTGATGATATCAACGACCTTTGCGTCGAAGTCATCACGAACTGGTTTCAAATCCCCCTCGTCCAGCATATCCTGAATCGCCAAGACATACTGCTTCCGGAAACGCATCCGTGCGATCTCAACCGAAACTCGTGCGCTTCGGCGCACCCTATCCGGGTCCACCGGCTTTGCCATAGGACGCTTGAGTATCTTTAGGGTTCCATAGTCGTTTTCGATACAGATCGAATCGTAGGAAGTGATATTAAAATCTGACCCATGGATTTCACCAGTTGATTGATCAGTCCATGCATCCCAAGAAACCAAATAGCCTTCTGCTCGCAGTTCCAGCACCTGCCCCTTGCGGGGGCCGATCTGGAATTCACAATCCTTCTCTAGCAGGATTTTGACTTGTCTTTTGAAGGGCGCTGCCATTAATCCGCAGCCCTATTAAAGATAAATGCCCTACCCGTTATTCTTTCTTTCTCAAGTAGGTGGATATAGCTAAAGCGGATCGCGCGCGCGACACTACGAAACCCATCTCCACCAATGCCTGACCTTTCAAGAAATTCACTGATTTGCACTGGCGAGGAGATATTCTGCAGTTCCCTGAATACGACTTCATCGATACCGGGCTGTGGATCCCTCGCGGCATGGAAGAGCTTCGCATTATGCAATGTGATGGGATGAATGTTGCGCTCTGTGATAGTTTTTACGTCGTCGCAGATATTGCCGATTGCTGCCTTCTTCACCTTGGCAATCATTGCCCGATACTCGTAGGTTTTAGCCTCACATTCACGCTTCACTGAGATGCAGGTTCGCCGAAGGCTTGTATTGGTAACGCGATAGTCGAAGAAATGGCGGCTCGCGTCTCCATTTGGTAGGACAAACGGAAGAGCAGCAAGTTGCTCTTCGATATCAAGAAAGTTCGGTTGATAGATCAGGCAGAGAGATGCATCATGCTCGGTGAGACTGCCGAAACCGAGACGCTGACGCTGATTGCCCCTGTTGTATTCCAACTCTCCAACAAAATGCCCCTTTGAGGATTTGGGGATTGGAAGCACGGCGCGGCTCTTTGCTGGTGTCTGCCGAAAATGTTTCTCCGCGCTTATCATTGCCCGAGACTCCACTCATTGTGGAGTGCAACTGCTCGAAGTTCTGGATTTCGATCAATGTCTGGGATCCTGAATTGGTCACTTCGTTCGTGCGGTAGATTCCGGTGCGCGCTCATTAAGCGAGTTCGGCAGCATGCATGGGTCTTTTTGTCAGGTATCATTGTCACATGTCATAGTTTTCAAGCCCGGTGGCGGATGCCCCGGCAATTGTTGTTTGACTGGACTGAGGACTTCCGGTATTGGATACCTTGTAAACGAAGTTTTCTCAGCCAGAGTTGAGGTGCAAAGTCCGGACCCGGCCAGGTTCGGCTTTTGTGTTTTAAGATTACGTCATGGGTCCTCCTTTTCGCCCGGGCATGTGCTTCCAGTCCGCGCGCTCGTAGACGCGCGGTTTTTGCTGGTTTCCGGCAAGTTCAAATTGACTGTGCAGACAGAACGATTCGAGTCAACGCATTGATTTTTATTGTAAATCTGGAATTTTCTTAGGCTATCTTTTTTTCGACCCAGTCTGCATGGCGGATAGACTGGGAACTGCACACGCGGGAGACATGCCGTGCGTGAAAAAGACATCGCGAGAAATGCTAAGGGCGGCGTCTGGTGACGCTCCGGATCAACCATGCAGGTGCTCGGATCCGACGTAGGAAAAAGGTTGAGGAAAGCAAAATTTAACACGTGCGAAAGCCCTACGATTGTTGATCGATGGACCTTTCGCCGTGTGGCTGCACAGCCTGGCTAAAAGGATCGGCGGATCCCGATATATACGCATCCCGCCACTTCACTGCACTATGATGATGTCCTACCCGCCGGGCTCTATCCTGTCCCGGTTTCCTGAGGGTGTGCCGCCCCCGTGACAATTATGAGCATACGGTATCTGCCTGTTTGAGTCGAACCCCAGTCGAAAGAATCGACTAATTTTTTCGATTCTGTTTTTTGCCCTATGGCAAAGGGAAAAAATTACGGACTATAATTTATCAAGACAGAAAAAAGCGTTCTAGCGCCAGCCATCAAGAGAAAGACTCTGCCCATCTGACGTCCATCGAAGCTCGTTATCTTCGGAATCTTCAGTGGTGATTCGGCACTGCTACACGCCATGCAGTGTGCCGCCGCGGCGTTGGAATACTCCCGTGCAATGAACCAAACCGTTGAAAATTCAGCACCGCCTTCAGTGCTGCTGAAATTTTCAAAATATGACTTTTTTCAGAAGGTTATCTGATGCAAGTCGAACGAATCGATTGACGACCGGGCAGCTTGGCGCGTATCCAATCGTTTATCATGACTCGCAGCATTAGACCAATTCAGCGCGCAAACAGCGCAATCTGAACCCCGATCCGGGGACCGGTCATTTCTGCCCACCTTCCAGCAGCATTGATACCTTGACGGTCAGGCGCTCGCCTGCGGTTCTCCGGCTTTTTTCGCTCGAAGGAGACCATCATGTCCAACATCCGCCCAATCTCTAGTCCCGACGTCACGTCTGCGGCCGCATGTTTCGCGGCTTTCCGACATCGGGAGCGACATCGCCATGGCTGACTTTACAAATGATCGTTTGGCGGTGGTAGACCGCAAAGTCGATGTGCCCGACCTGAAGACGCTTGAGGAGCGGTTCGTCAAGTTCCGCACCAGAATTCGGCGTGCCCTCTATGGTGACACCCGCAAATCGATGCTTGACCATGTGATGATGCGCGAAACCAAAGAGTATGCTGACGACGCACATAAGAGGCGGCTGCGTGAAGCTGGGCTGACGTCTGTCAAATCTGAATCTCGCCCCGCAATCATGGCACTGGCCCGCGATGGTGCCCGTCTGTCAGGCCCGTCGGCAGAAGACGATGTCTATCGACTTGCCGCTGCGTTGCATGCTGAAAGCCCCTGGATGCGGGATGTGTCAGCGTGGATGATGCATCAGATGCTGCGCCATGTGGCGGCCGGTGGTCGTGGATTTGCGCTGCCGCCCGTCATACTGGGCGGTCCGCCCGGCATCGGCAAATCCCACTATGCGCGGACCCTGGCCAAATTGGTCGGGGTGCCGGTGCGGATGATCGATGTCGGCGGCGGCACGGCCGGGTTTCGGATCGTGGGCACAGAAAAGGGTTGGGGCACGGAGCAACCAGGTGTTCCGGTCGAAACCATCCTTGCCACTAAAATTGCCAATCCTGTCATGGTGGTCGATGAGATCGACAAAGCCGGCACCGCCTTCAGCATGCGGGGGACGTCAAGCAGTTTGACAACGTCATTGCTGCAAATGCTGGAGCCCGGAACGGCACGGCATTTCGAGTGCCCTTATCACAGGATCCGGTTCGACATGAGCCGCGTGGTCTGGGTGATGACGGCCAATGATGTGGATCGGATTCCCCCGCCCCTGCGGGATAGATCGCGCCTGTTCGTCCTGTCGAAACTCACCGCGACTGACGCGGTGGCCCATTTTGACCGGTTTACGTCGGGCCTTGATGATGGTCATGATCTGGACCGTTGCCGCGCCTTCATTTCGCGGATGTGCGCGCTGCCGGAGGGCATCAGTTTGCGGCAGATCCAGCAGCTTGCAGACACAGTCAATGCTCCGACTGTTCGCATGGCGCACTGACCCGGTGAGGCCAGCCCCCTGCCTTTGCGGTCGAATGGCCGCAGAGGTGCAATCTCTCTTTCACTCCAAGGAGGCATTGAAATGCCTGTCCTCGTCATCGCCGACCTTCATCTTGATCTCTGGCTGCGCGCTGGCTGCGATCCCTTGGCCTCGGTCGATCCCGAAATCTGGGCCGGTCTGGACGCCGTCATCATCGCAGGAGATTTAGGGAACGTTTTCGCGAGAACCTTCACGCCATTACTGACCTCAGATCAGCCCACGTTCGGCGAGCGCCTCGCGTCCCAGCAGATCTACTACCAAGTTGCATTGGGACGCATCGAGGTGGAACTTCTCATCGCGCGGGTCTTTGGCGCGAACAAGTCCGACCATACCGGCCTTGAGCATGTCACGCGCGACACCGTTTTCTACGATACCTTCCACCCCTTCGAAGACGAAGCGCCGCGGCACCTCTACACCAGGCTGCAACGACAGACCATGCGCCGTGGCGCTCGCGACAATGGCATAAGCACAGCGGGCGCTTGGTTTGCGTGCATTTGGGTGGGGCGTCGTCGGAAGTATGCGCGCGATTTGTCTGATCGGTTTAACGGGCACGCTTTCAACCGGACCGATGCTCTGCAGGAAAGTGTTGAGCACGGCCCGCTCGGGATTATGCGTCGGCGCTCCGGACAAAGTGGCCGCGTGTTTCTCTTTGCTGTGCGGCGCCACTCCGCTCATATTTCCCAGGCCGCCAGCGAGGTTGGTCAAAGGGCCGTTTTCATGGAGGCGACCATGGTATGCGATCAGTTCGGCTTCACGCTCAAGACACGCTCGCTCTTCATCGGCGGAGAAGATGCTATCTATGCGATAATGAATGTGCCCGCCGTGGCGGTGAATCTTGCGAATGACGTTACACTTGAATGGATTACTCTCGCCAATAGGATGCGCGCGCAATGCCTCGAGCTCATGTTCCAGCACCCGACGTCTGATGCCCTTTCCAACATAGAAAACCCGTTCATCTGGGTGGCAGAGTTCATAGACGTAGAACGAGCCATTGATACTTCCCAAGAACTGCGAAAGCCCTTCCTTGTTGCCAGAGAATTTCACCATGCCATCAGTTCCTGACCTTTTGATCCTTCATCCGGACATGATATCCAGATGACACCATGCGAGAATGGGGCCGCGTTCCCGGCAATTTCCCGGTGGATATATGAAAAAATCAAGGCAAACGTCTTGCCCGAAGTGTGCCAAAGGAATGCAGGTCAATGAAGACAAAAATCGACGAGAGGGAGTTCACGGCACCGGGCCTGAAGCTATTTCTCGACCCGGAAGATTATGCTGATATTGCAGGTGTTTCTCTCAAGTCCGTGCTTTTTGGGCCGAAGATCGAAGGCAAAGGGGGAAATGCAAGTTGGCACAAGAGTTATGACCGAATGCGCACGACTCGCAACGTGACACACACTTCAGAGCGGAATCTAAGGAAGTTCATCGAGAATATTTTTCATATATCACTGCTTCACCCGGATACACTGCCTCCAGAGGTGCATGAATTAGGCCCCTGGTCTTTTGCCAAGGGAGCCCTGAGCGAGAGGACGCCTGAGACATATAAAGCGCTACTCACGATTGTCAGAGCGTCAAAGGTTGCGGAAAGCATCGGTCGAAATCAGGGACCCAAGGCGTTCGCCGCGAAATTGCGGATGATGCAGAGCGATTCCGCCAATTTCTTATTCCAAGGGTGTGCGGACCGTCTCGAAGCGACCAACAGCACGAACTACGTTCACGCCATGGCACCGCTTCACATTTTTATGGCTGTCATGCTTCTTTTTGCTCGGGAGCTAGAACTCTGGGGCGACGATGAAAGCACTTTGGAGAACTTGCACCGACTTGTGGAAGGATCATGCGAACTACCGGGTCCCCAACTGGCTCTGGGTCGCTGGATGGATACCGCGCGGTGTGAAACGGGTTTCAACTCAAAGACTGCTTTTTTCGAAGCGCTCTCACTGAATTTCAACGAAAATAAGCGCATCGAATGGCAGAAGGTAAGCAGCGGAAAGGTCCTACCGAGGCTCACTCGATTGCGAGCTGACCTAAACCGTTGTTTTGAGAAACTCGATGGCTTCTCGCCCGGTTGCGAATTGCACAAACGCCTCGAGTTAGGACTGATACTTTCAACCTTCGTGGCGCGCTCGTGTGAATACTTGAAAAAGTGCGGTATGGAACGACCGGAGCGAATCTACGCTGCGGCGCTGGAGCATACCAATCTTGCATCGCAAAATTGGCTCTCAGACACCGAGACTTGACCGGTTCCCACGCTCATTTCGCGCGACATGACCGCGAAGATTGCACAAGGCACGACGATCGCTTGGTGTCGAGGGAACACAGATATTTCCGCCAGCGGGCGATATCAGTCGTCCGTGCTTTCGCCCCATCTTAAATTGCCAGCCTTTGCGCACCAGCGCCCTGATCTCGCGATTCATGTCCTTGCCATTAGAATATTTCATTTACTGTCCCCCATCCGACGATAGCGATCAAGGAAGCGGTCGAGTGAAAAGGGGATCTGTCTGAAGGCCTGTTCGACCCCAATTTCAAGGATTGGCTCGCTATAGAAATATCCTGTGCCGTTGGGCCGATTTTGAAAGAATCGCCCATGCGGATCGATCATGAGGTAGGACTGAACCATCTGGTGATTGTCCTCGACCGAGATGATCGGCCGTAGATCCCGATGGCGTTCAACGAAACGGTAAAAGGCGAGATCGTTGATCGTGAGTGATTCCGTATAGGACGGCAACATGCGCAGGATCTTCCACCGCTCCGGCGCTAGTGCCGTGACCAGCGGGGCAAAATTCTCGTTGGCGTTGACCGCGTTCACAACGGTGTTGAGCTTGATCTCAAGAGATGGGTTCGCGTCGCGAAGATCATCCACCAACCTGACAAGATCTGTCGTGTCGATCTGCACGCCTTTGCTGTCCACCCGTCCGATCCGAGTATTACCCTCCCGAAGTGTCGAGTCGACGCTAAGTCCCAGCAGGCATAGCTTTGGGGCGATAATGCGCAGCGTATCGGGGCGACTACCGTTGCTGATCAAGCTGATCTCGAAGCCCGCTCTTTTTGCCCCATCGACGGCACCGACAAGAGGCTCTTTCCAAAGCGTTGGTTCACCACCCGCGAAGTTGAGCCGAGGAAGCCCCGAGATGCACCCTTCCCAAAGGTCATTGTCGGGCCGGAGGAAATCTCTCAGGGCAGCGATCAGGCTGGCAGTTGCCTTCTCGTCCCGCCACAGTTCTGACGGTTCCGGACGATTCCAATGAGAATAACAAAACTTGCAGCGGTAGTTGCAGGCCTCAGTAACATGCCAGTTTACAACAATCTGATTGGTGTGTGTCACCAGCTATCTCCTTTGCGTGGTCGATAGCTGAAGATCGCAAATTCCAGCGGATCTGAGATGTGGGTTAATCAGGACAAATAATACCGTAAGTCATTGTAATTTCGTGGTTTCGACATCATAATATGATTTGTCGAACAGTTTCTTGGAATTGAAGAAAAAGTTATGGGGCAGCTTCGTCATCAGGTCTCCTCGACAACGCAAACCGTCAACTGTGCAACATAGCGACCAACGGCTTTGCGCGCTCGGTTGTCTGAAGGACTGACACCGACCATTCTCGTCTTAACCGGTCTTGCTCCGGCGTTAAAAAGTCCGTGGCTGCAGACCTAAAGACTGCCTGTTTGCCGCGCTTCAAGAAGGAAGAAGCTAGAATCTGCAAGGCTCCCATGGGATTTGCAAACGCGGGTTTATTTCCATCTTGCATGCCATTTCCCAATACTCGCCTCTGCCGCAATCGCCCGGGTCGGACGCGAACTCAGCATGAAGCTTGTCTACGCCGACAGCTCGAAACATGGTCATGCGGAAACACCCGCTCTTTCCAACTTCAGGAGTCACTTCCGGTTGAGCATGGTTCATCGGTATTGCCACATGGTCAAAATTTTTGTTGCGGGATGCGTGAAGTCGACATGACGCTATCGGTGTGGGGACGCGTTGATTGAGTGGTTGATCGGGACCGATCACATAATTTCCCATCTGTCCAAACCGTGGCCTCGGCAGCATAAGATTGACTTTGGCAGTCCACAGAAAAGCGCCATAGTTGCGTTGCCAGGTTCCCTTCAGCTTCATAAGGTAGCAGAGCATAGAAGGTGGCCGGTGATTTCCTGCCCACAATCAAAGATTTACCCATGGGGCGCGAATGACCAAGCAAATCGAGAAAACGCTTTTCGCCGCCGCCGACAAGATGCGCGGCAAGATGGATCCGGGCGAATACAAATACGTCGCCCTTGGCCTCTTGTTCCTGCGCTATGTCTCGGCCGCCTATGAGGCCAAGCGCGCAGAGTTCCTTGCCGATGATATGGCCGATGCCGACGACCCCGAAGAATACGCCGCCGAAAACGTGTTCTGGGTGCCCGACACCGCCCGCTGGGATCACCTTGCCGCCAATGCCAAGGCTGCCGACATCGGCGTTCAGGTCGATGATGCCATGCGCGAGATCGAGCGGGTCAATGAGACGCTGAAAGACGCCCTGCCAAAGGTCTACGGCCGCGCCGAACTCAGCCGCGATATCGTCGCCGGTCTGATCGAGCTCTTCACCAACGACCTCACTCTGTCCGGCAGCGCGCAGGATTTCGACCTGATCGGCCGCGTCTACGAATACTTCATCGGTGAATTCGCCTCGAACGAGGGCAAACGCGGCGGCGAATTCTACACCCCGAAATCCATCGTCTCCGTCCTTGTCGAAATGCTGGAGCCCACCTCGGGTCGGGTCTATGACCCCTGCTGCGGCACCGGCGGCTTCTTCGTCCAATCGGAAAAGTTCATCCACGCCCACCGCGGCCGCGTCGATGACATCGCGGTCTACGGGCAGGAATCCAACCCCACCACCTACAAACTCGCCCGCATCAACCTTGCCATGCGCCGGATCTTTGGCAACATCGCGTGGAACCACGAAGGCACCCTTGTGCGTGATGCCTTCCCCGATGAGCGCTTTGAATTCATCCTCGCCAATCCCCCCTTCAACGTCTCGGAATGGGAGGGCGAGCGCCTGCGCGAGGATAACCGCTGGCGCTTTGGCGCGCCCCCGGTGGGCAATGCCAACTTTGCTTGGCTCTCGCACATCCACCACCACCTGTCGGCCAACGGCATTGCGGGCGTGGTGCTGGCCAACGGGTCGATGTCGTCGATGCAATCGGGCGAAGGCGACATTCGCCGCGCGATGATCCAGAACGGCGCGGTCGATGCCATGGTCGCCCTGCCGACGCAGCTGTTCTTTGGCACCCAGATTCCGGCCTGCCTGTGGATCCTGGCCAAGGATAAATCCAACGGCCACGCCGCAGGCCGCACCTTGCGGGATCGGCGCGGCGAGGTGCTGTTTATCGACGCCCGCAAGATGGGCGCGCTGGTGCCGGGATCGCGTAAGCAAAAGGAACTGTCGCAGGATGAGATCGCCCGCATCGCCGGCACCTACCACGCCTGGCGCGGCGAGACGCCGGATGCCCCCTATGCCGATGCACCCGGTTTCTGCGCCGCCGTGCCGGTGGCCGAGATTGAGCGGCACAATTTCGTGCTGACCCCCGGCCGCTATGTCGGCGCGGGCGCGGTGGAGGATGACGGCGAGGTGTTCGAGGAGAAGTTTTCGCGGCTGATGGCCGACCTGCGCGGGCACTTTGCCGAAGGGCGGCGGCTGGAGGCCGAGATCGAGGCGCGGCTGGGGGCTTTGGAATGACTTCCACGGTTTATTTGGAAGATGTCGCCACGCAAATCACTGTCGGCCACGTTGGATCCATGGCGGACGAATACATTGAAGATGGTATAATATTCCTCCGCTCCCTCAACATACTGCCACATCGCATCGACTTGTCAGAGATCAGGTATATATCTGAGAGCTTTCACCAAAGTTTGCGAAAGTCGGCTCTCACACCCGGTGATGTTGTTATTGTCAGAACAGGTAAGCCCGGAACTTGCGCCGTCGTGCCAGAGTCCCTGCCAGTGTCGAATTGCTCTGATCTTGTAATAGTTCGATGTGGTCCGCTTCTTCGACCACGCTTTTTGGCCTACTGGGTTAACACGATTGCTTCGGATCATGTCGCATCGCACACCGTGGGCGCAGTTCAACAACACTTCAATGTCGGTGCAGCAAAGCGGATGCCGATTAGGCTTCCGAGCATCGAAGAACAAGACGCCATCCTCGCCATCCTTGGGGCGTTGGATGACAAGATCGAGGTGAACCGCAAGGCGAGTGCAACGCTCGAGGCGATGGCGCGGGCGCTGTATCGGTCTTGGTTTGTGGATTTTGACCCGGTCTGGGCCAAACTCGAAAACCGCCCCCCCGCCCACATGCCCCCCCAAACCGCCGCCCTCTTCCCCGACAGCTTCGATGATGACGGCCTGCCGGTCGGGTGGAGGTTCGGAACGCTTGCTGACTTGATCGAGTTCAACCCGCGTGAGCGCATAGTGAAAGGCACAGTTGCGCCTTATTTCGATATGAGGGCGGTGCCGACATCCGGCATGATCGCGGATCCGCCGATACAACGAGAGTTTTCGTCAGGGACAAAGTTCCGCTCGATGGACACTCTCCTTGCACGCATCACGCCCTGCCTCGAAAATGGTAAGACCGCGATGGTTCCGATGATGGGCGAGCAAGAGGTGGCCTGGGGTTCAACAGAGTTTATTGTCATGCGGCCCCGTTCCGGCGTTCCCGCCTCTTTGCCCTATTGCGTTGCGCGCGACACCGCTTTTCGGGACGAAGCGATCGCCACAATGACCGGCTCCTCGGGACGACAACGTGCTGATGCGATCAGTATTTCCGAATTACCGGCGGCTATCGCTGGCGTTGAGGTGCTTTCAGAATTCGGCGATGCGACAATGCCTCTAATCGACCGCATCCATGCAATGGGTTGTGAAAACCAAACCCTCGCCACCCTGCGCGACAGCCTCTTGCCCCGCCTGATGTCAGGCGAAATCCGTGTCGGTGATGCCCAAAACCTTTTGAAAGAAACAATTTGATGAACATCGAGGCAGACATCATTTTCAAATTTCACCGGGCAAGGATAGCAGTTCTGGCTGAGGAGTTGATTTCAGACATGCAGAGCACTTCAGCGGGCGGCTTGTTTGAAGAGATTCCGTCGATCAAAAACCTTTGGGACGAGGCCAGTTGGATCATCAGCAATGATTGTGACGATGTCGCCCTGGGCGCTGCCTCTGCTACGATTGAACAATTTGCCTGCGCCAACGCCCATCAACTGCTCGCCGAAGAGCTCGTTCTGCATTGTTATTTTTTGTCCGACGACACAGATGAAAACGGCAACCCGTATGCCGACGCAAATCTCGTGGCGCGATCCGTCGCCGAACATGCGATGGATTGCGCAAAGCTTCGGGATTTCGGAGAATTTAGCGTCGAAGACGACGATTATTTTGACGAGGAAGAGTGATATGTTCCGCGTTGACCGTTCCCAGAACCGCCTCTCCCGTCTTGTCCAGAAAAGGTTCTCTGATCTTGCCCTGCGCGAGCGGGACCATTTGCAGGAATGGCTGGCCAACCAGCCCGACGCCCTGGGTGAAGAGCTGTTGATCATCCAGAAAGAGTTCGACGGCTTCGATGAAACCCGCGAAAGGCTTGACCTGCTAGCACTCGACAAGGACGGCAACCTTGTCGTCATTGAAAACAAGCTGGACGATTCCGGGCGGGATGTGACGTGGCAGGCGCTGAAATACACCGCCTATGTCTCCAGCCTGACCAAGACCCAGATCGTTGATATTTATCAGCAATACCTTGACCGGTTTTGCGGGGGTGGCAATGCCGTGGCGCGGCTGTGCGAATTCATGGGGGTGGAGGATCTGGGCGAGATCATCCTGAACCCCGGCAATGACCAGCGCATCGTGTTCATCGCCGCCAATTTCCGGCGCGAGGTGACCGCGACCGTGCTGTGGCTGCTGAGCCGGGGCATCCGGACGCAATGCTTCAAGGTCACGCCCTTCATGCTGGGCGAGGAGCTGATCATCGACATCCAGCAGATCATCCCCACGCCCGAGGCCGCCGATTTCATGATCAGCATGTCCGCCAAGGACGGCGAGGAAAAGGTCACACAAGACACCCAGAAACACCGCCACAAGCTGCGCCAAGCCTTCTGGGAACAGGCCCTGACCCAGCTGCGCGCCGATGGCGTGACGCTTTTTCAAAACATCAGCCCGACCAAGGATCACTGGTTGAGCGCGGGTTCGGGGGTGTCGTCCTGTCCGTTCCAGATGATTTTCTCGCGCGATGAGGCGCGGGTCGAAATATCGTTGCAACGCTCTGATGCGGCAGAGAATAAGTGGCTTTTCGACCGGCTCCATGCAGAGAGTTCCGCAATCGAGGCCAAATTCGGTTTCCCGCTGGATTGGCGGCGAATGGACGACAAAAAGGCCAGCAGGATTATCTTCGCGCAGCCGTTCGATGGATACGATCGCGAGTCATGGCCGCAGATGATTGGTTGGTTGTCGGCCCATATCCGAAAGTTGGAAGAGGCCTTCCGTGAACCCCTTGCACGGCTAAACCGCCAGATCCGGGCGCAGGAAGAGGAAGGTATCTGATGGCCTATGCAACCGAAGCCGACCTTGAAAACTGGGCGCTTGGCGAGCTTGCCGGTCTTGGCTTTGCCCATCTGCCGGGGGCAGCCACCGACCCCGAGGCGGCAACCCCCCTGCGGCCCAGTTACCGTGACACGATCCTGTTGCCAAAGCTGCAGGCCGCCATTCATCGTCTGAACCCGCATCTGCCGCCGGCGGCGATCCAAACGGCGGTCAATGCCCTGCGTGATACGGTGTTTACGGGTGACCTGATCTCGGAAAACCGCCGTATCCACGAGGCGCTGGTGGGCGGTATCAAAGTGAACTGGGTCGAAGGTGGCGAAGACCGCGCCGGTCTGGCCCGGGTGATCGACTGGGACAACCAGCACAACGAATGGCTGGCGGTCAGCCAGTTTGAGGTCGCCGGAAAATCCCTGCGCCGCCCCGATATCGTGCTGTTTCTCAACGGTCTTCCGGTTGTAGTGATCGAATTGAAGGGGACCCAGACCGGCACCCTGAAAGGGGCCTGCAACCAGATCGACACTTACAAATCGCAAATCCCGGACCTGTTCCGCACCAACGCGTTTTCGGTGATATCCGAGGGGGTGACGGCGCGCTATGGCTCGATGTCGGCTGATTTCGATCGTTTCATGCGCTGGCGCACCATTGATGGCGAGGCGGTGATCGAAGACACCTCGGCGCTGGCGTTGCAAGTCTTGTTGCGCGGGTTGCTGACGCCTGAAAACCTGTTGCAGATGCTCCGATGGTTCACCGTGTTCGAGGATGAGGGCAAAGGCCCGGTCAAGAAGATCGCGGGCTACCACCAGTTCCATGCCGTTCGCAAAGGTGTGGCCGCGGTGTTTGCCGCACGGGGCCGTGATGGGCGTGGCGGCGTGATGTGGCACACGCAAGGGTCGGGCAAGTCGTTGTTGATGGCGTTTCTGGGAGGGCGGCTGATGCGCGATCCGGGGCTGGCGAACCCGACCCTGGTAATCATCACCGACCGCAACGATCTGGATAATCAACTGTTCGCGACCTTTTCCCGTTGCTCTGCCCTGTTCGGCGAGAAACCGGAACAGGCCGAGGATGTGGACAGCCTCCGGCGACTGCTTAATCGCAAGGTCGGCGGCGTGATCTTCGCGACGATCCAGAAGTTTCGCCCCGGTAAGGGTGACGCTGGCTTTGGCCTGCTGACCGACCGCGACAACGTGGTGGTCTTCGCCGACGAGGCGCACCGCTCGCAATACGGGTTCGAGGCCAAAATTGACGCGGCTACAGGCGAGACCCGCTACGGCTTCGCCCACCACCTGCGCGCCGCCCTGCCGAACGCCGTGCATGTGGGGTTCACCGGAACGCCCGTATCTCTAGTAGGTGCAGACACGCAAGGCGTGTTCGGCGACTACATCGACATCTACGACGTCACCCGCGCAGTCGAAGATGGCGCGACGGTCCCTATCTATTACGAGGGCCGCGTGGCGCGGATTTCCACCGATGCTGCCGTGATGGACGAAATCGACGCGTCGTTTGACGAGATCGTCGACGATGCCGAAGACGACGGCGCCGAGATGGACGAAGTTTCCGTCGCCGCCCTGAAATCCCGCTGGAGCCGGGTCGAGGCGCTGGTCGGCGCCGACAACCGCCTGAACACCGTGGTCACCGACATCCTGCACCATTTCGACGCGCGGCTGGAGGCGATGGATGGCGGCAAGGCGATGATCGTCTGCATGTCCCGCCGGATTTGTGCCGAGGTTTACGCCCGCATCATCGCCGCCCGCCCAGACTGGCAATCTGATGACGATACAGAGGGCGCGGTAAAGGTGATCATGACCGGATCAGCGCAAGACCCGGCGGCGTTCCAGCCCCATATCCGGTCAAAAGCCCGGCAAGAGGCGCTGCGCAACCGTTACCGCAACCCTGCCGACGAGCTGAAGCTGGTGATCGTGCGGGACATGTGGCTGACGGGTTTTGACGCGCCCTGCATGCACACGCTCTATGTTGATAAGCCGATGAAGGGCCACGGGCTGATGCAGGCCATCGCGCGGGTGAACCGCGTGTTCCGGGACAAGCCGTCTGGACTGGTGGTGGATTACATCGGCCTTGCGGCGGACCTTAAGAAGGCCCTGGCCCACTACTCGGCCTCCGACCAGAAGCGCACCGGCGTTGACCAGCGCGAGGCGGTCGACGCCCTTCTGACCGCGCTGGACGTGATGCGTGCGATGTTCCACGGCGTGGACTACATGGCGGCGGTCAATGGCAAGCCCGAAGACCGGCTCCATATCCTGCCCGTGGCGATCGAGTATGCCCTTACCCTGCCGGTCTTCGACAAGGATGGTAAAGCGGTCGATGGTGGGGACCGCAAACTCAGCAAGAAACGCTTCATGACCGGTGCCAACCGCCTGATCACGGCCTTCCGGATCGCCTCGGGCAGCGCAGAGGCCGAGGATGTGAAGGACGAGGTCGGCTTTTTCGCAGCCGTGCAGGCCGCCATCCGGAAGCTGGACGCGGTGTCATCCGCGGGCCGCGCGGTGGAGGACACCGAGTTCGCCATCTCGCAGCTGATCAACCGCGCTGTCGGCTCCACCGAGGTGATCGACATCCTGAAAGAATGCGGCGTCGCGCGCCCTGATATTGGCATGTTGGACGAGGCGTTCCTGCTGGGCATTCAGGGCATCGACCAGAAGAACCTAGCGATCGAGGCCCTGCGTCGTCTTTTGAACGACGAAATCGCCACCCGCACGAGGACGAACCTCGCGAAGAAGGATGCATTTTCGCTCCAGCTGACCGAAGCAATCGCCCGCTATCACAACCGGAGCGTGGACGCGCTGCAGGTCATCCAGGAATTGCTGAAACTGGCCCGCGATCTGCGCGAGGAACCGGAGGATGGCCTATCCCAGGAAGAGGCGGCCTTCTACGACGCCCTTGCCCGCAGCGAGAGTGCGGTTGCCCTGATGGGCAACGAAGACCTCCGGATCATCGCGGCCGAACTTGTCAATGTGGTCCGGGCCAGTGCCTCTGTGGACTGGTGGCGCAAGGACAATGTCCGAACGAAAATGCGGGTGGCGGTGAAGCGAATCCTGAAGAAACACGGCTTCCCGCCGGATCTGCAGGACGACGCGATCAAGCATGTGGTGCAGCAGGCCGAGGCAATGGCGCGGGAGATCAATTAGATGGCGTTTTCGGCCCTGAGCTGCCGGTTGGGCGGCATCATTGGTTTCCCCAAAGCTGCAGTTCATGCTTGCTGCAGCGATACCTCAGTCTGCGTAGACCTTCTGCCTATTATCAAAAAGGCGAGTTTCCATCTAAATTCGAGTCCTTGTCTGCGACAAGCGGTGCGAACAGATTTTCTAGGTCCCGATCATCGAAACGGTCGGCGGCATGGCGGTCTTCGCCTGTAACCGACAATTCTTCGTCACTCACGGCCTGCTCACTGACCTCATCGATGCGACGCTGAATCGCCTGTTTCGCGGCATCGACAGCGCTTGGATTGTATCCGATCCGTTGGGCCAGCTTTTCGACTGCGCGGACATAATCGTTCAGTGTGGAATCGGAATCGACATGGTCCAGATTTTCGCCAACATTTTCGATCAATCGCGGAATGGCGGTTGCAATGTCCGCGCGGAACAATGCGCCAAGGACGCTCCCATGCGCGTCGATGGCGTTCAACAAGCGATCCAGATCGTCAGGATCAAGATCCTGTCCGAACATGCCATGGATTGCCTCTTCTATCGAAGCGGCGAGCGCTTCGGTCTGATAGCGCTCGTCGTCCGGAGCGGAGAGAAGGCTCTCAAGGAGGTCGGGTAATGCATTTGCATCTTGCCATGGTGAGAATCCTTCAAGCGGACTGCGCGCGATCGCCGTCGCGGCTTCGAGAAAGATCGGTAGGGGACAGGCCCGCCACCATCCGAGTAGCAATCCGATGCGCCGTCCATTTCCCATGTCCGACAATGAAAAAGATCCGGGACGTTCGGGATTAGGTCGCCAGAATGGGATGCTTTTCAGTCGCGCACTGAAGTCAGCGAAATTCTCCAGGAGGGCTCGCAAGTCGGCCGTGCTCACCTGCGGAATACTCTGAAATTGGTCGACTATCCGTTTCGCGCAGTTGGCATTCGCTGCACCGCTCGCCATAATCATCAACGGCCCTTTGTCGCAGAGATAACGGTTCAAGTAGTCCCGCACCGAGGGGTTGATGAAGGATACCGTCCTGTTGACGATGGCGATAAAGCTACCCTCAAGCGTCTTCAGGCTTTCTTCAAAGTCCTTGATGTCATGGGCGAGTTGAAAGGCGGCGCAGAGCCGTGGATGAATGCCATCGAAGACCTTGTGCAGTTCGTCGACATCCGCGCCATACTCCGATGCGAAATAGAGAGCGAAAAGAAGGTGCTGACAGCGCCGTGGGATGTGGTTGCGGAACGGCTTCTCCCAGATTCGCTCGGGATTATCGAGAGCCTCAAGAAAGTCCTTGGCGTAGCGCCCCGCCGGGACATGCTCGACGTGGCCTGCGTCAGTCATCCATTCGACGATGCGCGGATTGAAATGCTCATGGTCGACGATTTCCCTAATCGCCCCGCCCTCGACAAGCGCGCGGATATGCGCAATGGGAACACCAGCGACGACAAGATGATTATAGATGATTATAGATGATTATAGATGATGCGCGCCCGGATGCGTCTTGTATACACCCCGACATCAAGCATGTAGCGCGCGACCTGTAGCCGCTGGTCGGACAAAGATTCCGAGGCAAGGCGCGCCTGCTCATAAATGTAGGCGCGGGTAGTCAGGATGAAGCGGGCAGTAGGCGTGCGGGCAACGCGTGCAAGGAAGCGCGCGAGATCGGAGTCCTTGTTCGAAAGAGCCCGCTCGTCTAGTGCAATTCGACCGAGGAAATCATCGAAGAAGAATATCTGCCTACGGCTGTCATTGATCCTGGCGAAACCATCTTCCAGCGACCGTATTGCAACCAGTTCCCATTCTTCGCCGATGTAGGCGTAACACAGCATCTCCGCGAGCGTAGTCTTACCGACGCCAGGCGGTCCCGAGACGATAAGAATGCGCTCGGATTCGAGGGTGCGTCGTCCCTCGGCGAAGCTCGGATTTTGGGCATAAACCTTGAGTTTCGCCTCGATGTCTGAGCGGGTGATCGTAGTGAAATTATGCGAGGCCGCGTGAAGCACGCGCTCTAGCACGGCGGTATCCGATAGCCACAGTTTGACGTGAGCCTTGGCGACATCGTCGTGCTCGCGCAGCAGGCCATTCAGGTCCTCAAACCCGCGCAGATCGCCGAGGCTTTTGAGGCTAGGGCCGATTATTTCGGCGAGCGCCCTCTTGTTGACCGGGGTGAGCGATACAGATGTCGCTAGGATATAGCGGTCGAGCGCGAGCCGATCGATAGCGGTTCGTTCGTGGCGCATCTGCCGACTCAGGCCCGCAAATCCGGAGCCCCGATAGTGCTTGGCTTGGAGGATGATCGTATTGTCAGAAGTTGCATGCCGTCCGTCGATACCGCCATCTGGGCCAGGACCGAACGCCTCAAACCGGCAGGACAGTGCCCGGCCTATGAGGTCGCGGACGAGGTCCTCAAAGTCGGCGGGCGAAAGGGAAGCAAAACTATAGGCCACAATCTGCTCTGAATGTCGTCTGCAATTCGTCGAGCTGCCCCATAAGGGTCTGGCTGCATTGGCAGCGGGTCAGGCGCGAAGCCATGCCATCGCGTCCCTTACCGACTGATAGTCAGGGATCGCAGCCCTATATCCGTCATTTGCGAAGTTAGTCATAAACGCTATTTGTGCCGCACTTGTCTTCGCTATGCCGAGGTGAGCCTCAATTGCACCCCTTGTCCACAGCCACAAACCAAGCGCCTTCAGTTCCTCATGCAGCCGCGCTATGCACGGCATTGCTATGTCATGCGTTGCAAGCAGTTCGAAGGCGGCGGCAGCAGGGGCACCATTATGCCTCGTCGGGAGCCCCTCAGCGTCAAGTCCGACCTGTCCATCATCTCTCAGTTGGGCGAGAACTGCCTTACATGAGGCAAGGTCGGCATGTGCTGGATCGAGAAGAGCTTTGATTGGAGCAATTCTGAACGCGAAGTCAAGATCGACGATCGCCTTGCATGGCACGCCCATCGCATTGAGAACTTTCATCGTGTCCGGGATGTTGGGCGTGCCTCCGATATCTACCAATCCAATTTTATCCTCGTCAGGCGTGAGCCCAAACTCTTCGTGAAAGATCACAGGCAGGATGGTGCGCTCGGTCTTGCCCTCTGTTATCCCGACACGCTCCGAGAACAGGATTTTGCTCGAGTTCGAAAGGGCGAAAAGCGCCTCCGATTGATGATCAGCCTCATGAATCGCATCATTCACCGCATCCTTGATCCGGGGGTAACACTTCGTTCCGTCCGCAGCGGTCCTGCGGATTAGTAGAGTGTTTGGCGCATCTGAGCGCGAGATCATATTCGCCGAGTGCGTCGTGATGACAACCTGATAGCCGTCTCCAGCAAGGCGGCTGAGGGCAGCGCGCACGACTTCTATGGCCTGGGGGTGTAGGTAAAGCTCGGGCTCATCGATTAGGAGGAGCGTTGTTCTGCCAGCGTTTTCGCCGCCCGCCCTTCGAACCTCGGCGAGGCATTTGATGAGGGCAATCTGGATTGAGCGCTGAGCACCGTGTCCGAATGACGAGGCATCCCGGCCCTCCGGATTCTCGTATCCTTCCTCGAATATCCGTATCGTCGCTGACTTCATAAAATCAGCAAATTCTGGCACCGGTATGTGGGTCTTAGCCGAGACGCCGGGGAAGAGCTTTGACAGCTCGCTTTGGATGCGGCCGTCGAGATCGACTAGAGTTTCGTCTTTGTCAGCGGCATTCGCGGATAGCCTTCTTCCAACATCCAGGAGTGCCGCAGCAACGACCGGCGAATGTCTGTCTATGACTGGCGTCATTATCTCTTTCAAGAGTTTGCCGATTGTAGTGCCGCTGCCGAATTTCGCCACGTCCTCTGTTGCGTTCTCCATCGCCCCGATGAAGATGGGATCCGGAAACAAAGCGCCGATTGCAGGGTCGATGCCGGCTGGGTTCACAACCCAGTTGTCCTGGTCGATTTCACGCTTGAGCACCTCAAAGCGTATTGCCGTGACCGTCTGCCCCGGTGTCGTTTGAGTTCGCCTAATACGTATGCGTCCATCGACCACCAGCGGTTCAATGCGCCCTCGGTGCGCCGCCCCGATGGCATCGAGGACGTCGCCCGTGATCCCGGATATTTCAGCCTCGACGACGATGGGCTGATCTGCCCGATGAAAGTCTTCTGCGGGGAGACTGAATCGCTTAATGATCCAGCCGATAGCCCGAATGATGTTCGTCTTGCCAGCATTATTGTAGCCAACCATGGGTGTATAATGCGAGAGCGGGAACAATCCGTCAGAAATTGACTTAAAGTTCTGAATTCGAACCTCTGAAATGTGATGCATGTATCCCTCCGGTGGCGGCTGAGCGGATACTCACAGTCGCGCTCAAAGAAAGCCAGTGAATTTCCGCGTTTTCCACGCCCACACGTGCGCGAAACGGCCCGCTATCCCGTCCTTCGTGACAGCAACTTGTGGCCTGACTGTTGGTCGGGATCAAGGTCCGCTCCCACATAAGTTGGGAAACTGACCTCTGTTCGCAAATCGGGTTCGCGATTCCCTTCTGCCATTTCAAAAACCTATCATCTCCCCTAATCTCCACGATCAATCGGACCGCGCAAGGGTCTGCCTTGACAGGAGAAGACGTTGGCCAAAGCTCGCGCAACGGCGCGCAAGGATTTTGTCCGGGAGATGGACACGCGCGGCGTTCCGGGAATCGAGGTTCTTGGCTTCAGCAAGGCCGTTTTCAAGGGAATTTTTCACGGCAAGGAAGCACAGGGGGCCTATTATCCGATGCTGCGGCTGCGAGATCATTGGCTGGAGTTTGTGGATATCTCACTGCTAACCGCTTGCCCTCTCGACCTGTTGGTGCAGCCGTTGGCTTTTGTGTTCAATGATCCGCCATTTACAGTAGATGCGCTGCAAGGCGTCGATATTGGCCCGGTAATGATGGATCCGGGAGTTTTCAAGACGCGGTTTACCCCCCAACGTTCGCGCGGGTGGTTCTTGGGTCGGGGCGGGCCCTATCGGGTCAAGTCCGGGTTGACCGATACCCGCGCGGCGGCAGTGGCGGCGCAGGTGGACCGTCTGCTGGTCGATTTCGCCGTGTTGGACAAGACTCGCAAACAGCAGCTGGCGAAGACCGGGGTCTATGAGGTCGCGTTGAAAGACGGCGAATTGCGCCCGCTGCGCCTGATCAAAAAGGGCAACGCCGAGCTGCGCGCGCTGCTGGCCTGATTGGCGCAGTCGGGGTCTCATCGCGAAGTATCGGTGCCCTTCGGGAAAATTGAGGCGGTCAACTCCGCCAGATCATGCACCTGGTTCGCTGCCAATCACGAAAAGCTGCGGCCCGATGATGCGTTTGGCCAGCACGCGGCGCTGCGAAAAGCTGGCGAAATCCTGCGCCACCGCGTCCAGCCCGGGGCAAAGCTGCAACAACTGTCCTTCGCCCAGCGGACTGACCAAGAACCCTTCGGCCTCCAACTCTGTGGTTTTCTCGTCGGTCAGAATGTCGCGCGGAAAGTAGTTGGCAGCCCCGAGGTTGTAGGTCTTCTGATCCCGCACCGACCCGAAGCCGCCATCGCGAAACCTTCCCCACATGCCGCCCATACCAAATTCCCCGGCCCCCGCGATCAGCTTTGGATAGCCCTTGCAGATCTCTGGCGCGGTGAACAGATGCACATACCCCTGCAGGGGCCGATACAGCGCGCACCAGGTTGTGAACAGCGTCATATAGTCGATGTCAGGCTTGTATCCGACCAGCATGCGCACTGTCGTGGGGTCGATAACCCCATGCCTGGTTCTGATCGTATGGCCAAAGCTGCCCTCGGCCTTTGGGGGGCCCGCGCGTTTCCAATATAGGGTTGGCGCATCATAAATGCTGGGGATCGTGTCATCTTGCGCAGCCCCCGGCGCCCAAAGCGGGCGCACGTCCTCTACCGTGGCGCAAGGGTGGCGCTTGCGCATGTGGGCTTCATCAAACCCTACCTTTTCCGGGGCCAAACGCGCCGCACCATCATAAAGCGCGCCAAGCGCCCGGCGACCTATTTCCCACCCGTGGGTCGGGTGCTTTGTGGTCAGCGCGAGGCAGACAAAGCGTTCAACGGCCATTGAAACACCCCACGTTTACGCATCCTGCATTTTCAATGAGCTATGCCCAGAAGTTGGTGACGGCCGTCATCAGGCGGCGGCTTGAAGTTGCTTGATGCCGTCTTTGAACGCAACCCCCTGAATGACCTCGGGCAGACGGTTTGGTCCGTTGATCTTCCGCCATTTCTTCTTGGCTGACATCATCAGCCGGAAGACCATGGCGAGGGCGGTCTTGCGGTTCAGGCATCCCTTGGTCTTGCGGGTGCGATTGCGGACCGTGGCGAAGACGCTCTCGATCGGGTTCGTGGTTCTGATGTGCTTCCAATGCTCGGCCGGGAAGTCGTAGAATGCGAGCAGTTCGTCGCGGTCCTTGACCAGCTTTCCAACGGCGCGTCCGTATTTCACGCCGTAGGTTTCGACGAAGAGATCGAAGGCCGCGTTGGCCTCTTTCTTCGTCTCGGCCATCCAGATGTCCTGCAGATCGGCCTTGGCCTTTTCATGGATGGATTTGGGCAGCGCGCCCAGCACGTTGGCGGTCTTGTGAACCCAGCATCGCTGCTCGCGCGTGCCGGGAAAGACCTCGCGCAGCGCCATCCAGAACCCGAGCGCCCCATCGCCGGTGGCCAGCTCAGGTGGCACAGTCAGGCCACGTTTCTTCAGTCCCTTCAGCAGATCGCGCCAGCTGTCCGCGTTCTCCCGGAACCCGTCCATGATCGCCAGAACGTCTTTCTCGCCGTATTCGTCCGCGCCGATAATCACCAACATACATTGACGATCACCGTCCAGGCGCGGCGTGAAGTAGACCCCATCCGCCCAGATGTAGACGTAGCGCTTATCCCTGAGATCACGCTTGCGCCAGGCGTCGTATTCCTCCCACCAAGCCGCCTTCAGGCGCGTGATGGTCGAGGACGACAGCCCCTCGGCATCCGGCCCCAGAAGTGCCGCCAGCGCCTCGCTGAAGTCACCTGTCGAGATCCCTTTCAGGTAAAGCCAAGGCAGCAACTCCTCGAAACCAGCCCCAGCCACGCCGCAAAATCGCGGCCTCGCCGGAATGTCTCCATGGTCGGACCGAAAGCTTCAACTGCCAGAGCTGTAAGTGGCCCGACGCCTGGCATCGTCTGGAGACGACGAGCTGTGTCCGTCTGCTCTGCCAACTGCTTTGCGAGCCGCGTGCGGGCCTCGATGCGCGCGGTCTGCTCAGAAATTTATGCCAGCAGATCCCGGCACTCTTCCTGAACCAGCGTGGGCAGATCACAAGCTGGGTCGTCCAGAACTGCCGCCACCCGCTTGATTTGTGCGATACCTTGCGGGAGCACGTGTCCAAATTCGTAAAGGAGCCCTCGCAACGCATTCACCAGTTCCGTGCGTTGGTGAACCAGGCGCTCCCGCGCCCGGAACAGTGCAGCGCGGGCCTGCTGTTCCTCGGTCTTCGGCTCGACAAAGCGCATCTAAGGGCGCTGTGCCGCGATGACAATGGCTTCGGCGTCCGCCATGTCGTTTTTCTGACGCTTCACAAATGGGCGCACATACTGCGGTGCAATCAGCTTCACCTCATGGCCGAACTGCGACATCTCCCTGGCCCAGTAGCTGGCACTGCCACACGCTTCCATGACTACAATTACTGGTGCGTGATCTGCCATGAACTGACGAAATTGTAGGCGTGTCAGCTTCTTGCGGAACTTGACCTGACCAGTCATCGAAGCCCCATGGAGTTGGAAAACGCTCTTTGCCAGATCCACCCCGATCATTGTATCTTTCATTTGCCGTCCTCTCCGTTTTGTCGCTTTCAACAGCACGACTTTGGCACATTGCGATGCCTTCTGGGGAGGGCGGCAACCATCCCATCTTTTTCGATGCCCAAGCCTTGATGAGCGTTCCATCGACCGAGAAATGCTCGTCCGACAGCAGCGGCGCGACCTCGCGATGCGCCAGGATCGCTGCCATCACCTTGCGCGACATGTCCGTCGTCAGCAGCCGGTCCCGGTTCTTGGTGAATACCGTCGGGACCCAGACCGGATCGTCGATCCCGAGGCCCACAAACCAGCGAAACATCAGGTTGTAATCCATCTGCTCCATCAGTTGCCGCTCGGACCGGACCGAAAACAGGATTTGCAACAGGCTCGCCCGGATCAGCCGTTCCGGCGGGATCGAGGGCCGCCCGAAGTCGATGTAAAGCGCCTCGAAATCGGCATCGAGACTGGCGAGTGCGTCATTGACCACCTGTCTGATCTTGCGCAACGGATGACGCGGCGGGATGCGCTCTTCGAGATCGACATAGCTGAACAGTGACCCGCTCGTCCCGTCCCTCCCGCGCATCTTCACCCCCGCCGTTACAGTGCAAAGGGTGAATCATGTTCTCAAACCGCTGTCGAGACAGGACTATTTCAGCGACCTGTTAGACCAGTAAGAGCAATCAGTCGAGGTTCGTGGATTTCGATCAAGCCGCCGAACAGGGCTACGTCCCGCCGCGGTCCAATTTTCTAACACTTGGGGATGAGCTTGCGGTTCACTGACCTGAAGCACTAGGGCAACTCATTGGTGATCCTCGAGCACGGCGCCATCGAGCCGATACATCGCTAAGGCCATCAAGCATCGATAGTAGCCGGTTACATCGATGAAGGTTGAAAACCGCCGCCGTTCTTGCGAACCAGAACACCTTCACCGCCAGACCAGAAAAGCTTTGCCTGAAAACCGAAGATCAATGGTCGGTGGGACAAGCGATGCCGGAAGCGACCGTATCGCTGCAATGCGTGCGAGTTTCTACCTGATGTGCCTCTCTAACTTATGTGCCAAAATATCCCGAAGTAACCACATGCAGTAGTGCCGGAAGCATCGCCGGATCTTTACCCGGATTTCGAGGCAACTTTGCCCAGATTAACAGTTGCTTTAGTGCGTCCAGACTTGGCGGCGGTTGGTGGCGAAGTTATCGCCATAGCCGCCGGGGCGAATATTGGGTTTGCGGGCCTGCGGTTCCTGGACCACGGCGTCGATGCCATGTTCCTTGGCGTATTGTAGCGCCGCTTCTTTGGTCTCGAAGCGCAGGCGCACTTGGGTTTGCGTATCGGCGTTGGAGGTCCAGCCCATCAGCGGATCAACCTCGCGCGCGGTCTCGGACACGAATTCCAGAACCCAGTGCCGGGTTTTGCCGGTGCCGGATTGCATGGCGGTGCGGGCCGGTTTGTAGATGCGCGCAGACATGGGACTCTCCGTGAGATGATCGCTGGCATCTTATCCCAAATCGGGCGCGGCGCGGCAAGAGGCGAATGGGCGCAGGCGGCCCGGTCAGAGCGGGGCGCGGAATATGACGAAAGCCCCCGCCGCAATCAGCGAAAAGCCAAGCGCGTGGTTCCAGGTGATCGGTTCCTTGAGGTAGAGCACGGAAAAGCCCGCAAAGATCACCAGCGTGATCACCTCTTGCATGGTCTTGAGTTCTGCCGCCGAATAGACGCGGTGCCCAAGCCGGTTGGCGGGCACCGCGAGCATATATTCAATCAGCGCAATGCCCCAGCTTATCAGGATGACAAGCCAGAGGGCGACATGCGGAAACTTGAGGTGCCCATACCATGCGAAGGTCATAAAGATATTGGACAGGCTCAAGAGCACGACTGGTGCCAGCCACAGCCAGAGGCCGTGCATGATCGTCAGTCGCTCGCGTCGTCGTCAGTGCCGCGCACGCCCAAGAGCTGGTCCATCTTGACCGAGGGTTGATCGCAGCCAGCCTCGCCCACGATTTTGGCGGGCACGCCTGCAACGGTCTTGCAGGGGGGCACCTCTTGCAGAACGACCGAGCCTGCGGCGATACGGCTGCAATTGCCGACGCGGATATTGCCCAGCACCTTGGCCCCGGCCCCGATCAGGACGCCATTGCCAATCTTGGGGTGACGATCCTCTTCTTCCTTGCCGGTGCCGCCCAAGGTGACGGAATGCAGCATCGAGACATTGTCGCCCACCACGGCGGTTTCCCCGATCACGATGGAATGGGCGTGGTCGATCATGATGCCCTTGCCGATGCGCGCGGCGGGGTGAATATCGACGCCGAACACTTCGGAGGCGCGCATCTGGAAGAACCGCGCAAGGTCACGGCGGCCCGTGGTCCAGAGCCAATGGGCGATGCGATAGGCCTGGATCGCCTGAAAGCCTTTGAAGAAGAGGAGCGGCAGGAGAAACCGGTCGCAGGCTGGATCGCGGTCATTGACGGCCACGATATCGGCGCGGGCGGCAAGGCCGATGGACGGGTCAGACGCCAAAGCCTTGTCGCAAATCTCGCGCAGGATCTGTTCGGGCATCTCGTTGGAGGTGAGTTTGAGGGAAATGCGATAGGCAAGCGCTGATTCGAAGGTGCCGTGATGCAGCACGCTGGAATGGATCAGCCCGCCCAAAAGCGGCTCGTCGGCGATGGCGGCCTTGGCCTCTTGGGCAATCTGCCCCCAGACCGGATCGAGTTCGGCCAACTTTCGTCTTGTATGTGCCATGGGCTATGCTCCTCTGGGTCGTGGGAAGTATAGCAGATAGGCAGGGCGGGTAAAATGCAAAGGGGTGCGGGGAGGTATCACCAAAATGAATGAGACGCAGGCTTGGGCCGGAGGGGGCCGGGTTCTGGTGCTGGGCGGCACCGGTACGATTGGCCGGGCTGCGGTGGCGGCGCTGTTGGCGCGGGGGCATGAGGTGGTCTGTGCCCTGCGACCCGGAGCGAAAGCGGCGGGCTTGCCCGCCGGGGTCACGCTGTGGCGGGGGGAGATTTCGGACCTCGCCCGCGAGGGATTTCACGGTGCAAAGTTCAGGGCGCTGGTGTCTTGCATGGCGTCGCGCAGCGGCTTGCCCGCCGATGCCTGGGCGGTGGATCACGACGCGCATCTTGTGGCGCTGGAGGCGGCGCAGGCGGCGGGGGTGCAGCATATGGTGCTCTTGTCAGCAATCTGCGTGCAAAAGCCGATGCTGGCGTTTCAGGCGGCCAAGCTGGCCTTTGAGGCGCAGCTGATCGCCTCTGGCCTGCGCTATTCGATCGTGCGGCCCACGGCCTATTTCAAATCGCTGTCGGGGCAGATTGGGCGGGTGCAGGCGGGCAAGCCGTTTTTGGTGTTCGGGGATGGGCGGTTGACGGCGTGCAAGCCGATCAGTGATCGGGATCTGGGCGACTATCTGGCAGGCTGTCTGGACGTGCCGGACCGCTGGAACCGGATCTTGCCGATTGGAGGGCCCGGCCCTGCGATCACCCCGCGCGATCAGGCCGACTGGCTGTTCAAGCGGTTGGGAAAGCCGGTGAGCCTGCGGCAGGTGCCGGTGGGGATGATGGATGCGATCATCGGCGGGCTGTCCTTGGGCGGGCGCGTGCTGCCACGGTTTCGGGCCAAGGCGGAACTGGCGCGGATCGGGCGCTATTACGCCACCGAATCGATGCTGGTCTGGGATGCGGAGGCGGGGGCCTATGACGCCGAGGCCACACCCGAGACCGGGCAGGACAGGCTATTCGATTACTATGAAGAGGTGATCTCGGGCCGCGCACGGGTGGATTTGGGGGCGCATGCGGTGTTTTAAGGGGGCTGCTTATACGACAAAACGCCCGCGGTTGGCCTGTTGTTACCCTTGCCCCCAATCACCCCGCGCGGAACAAGGCGCGGCACGCGCCGCCGCGCGGATCGCTGGGCCGTCCCGCGGCCTAGCGCTCCGCGCGGTTAAACGCTTAGAATAAACGTCCTCTCAACTCCTAACCCACCCCCCGCATACCGCGGAGCATCCTGTCTCTACGCGCCCTCATCTGCCGGGCTTGCGTTGAGCAGGCCGTAGCGTTCGGCCCCCAACTGGTCATAGAGGTCGATCTGGGTTTCGAGAAAGTCGATATGGCCCTCTTCATCCGTGATCAGCTCTTCAAAGAGGTTCTTGGACACGTAATCCGCCACGCTTTCGCAATGGCCGCGCGCCTCGATATAGAGGGTGCGGGCGTCGTGTTCGGCGGCAAGATCCGCCTCGAGCGTTTCGCGCAGGTTTTGCCCGATGCGAAGCGAGTCGAGTTTTTGCAGGTTGGGATGCCCCCCCAAAAAGATGATCCGTTCGATCAGCTTGTCGGCGTGCTGCATCTCTTCGATGCTTTCGGCACGGGATTTTGCGGCGATACGGCCATAGCCCCAATCCTCTTGCAGCCGGTAGTGGAGCCAATACTGACTGACAGCGGTCAGTTCACTCCGCAGAGCCTGATTGAGATAGTCGATGACCTTGGCGTCGCCCTTCATGTGGTTCTCCCTGTGTGGATGCGCGGGTAGGTCCGCGCAGGTGCATGGGTATGCTCAGGCTATCGCCCTGACGCATGGTGTCAATGAATAGCGGCAGACATCCGCCGCAATCGGCGCGCTTTCCCAGCGCGCGGTAGATCTTGCCGGGGGTGATCAGCGTCTCGGCATCCGCCGCGCGCATCCAGTCCATCGCGCGGCGGATATCGGCGTCGGTGATGGCCATGCAATGACAGATGATCATCGGTTCAGTCCCTTTTGCGGCTAGTGACGTGTGGCGCTGGCAGGTTCTGGGATGCGCGGCTGCGGTGCGCGAAGCGCTGCGCGGTGCAGGCAGAGGCCCAAGCGCGCCGCCGCATCCGTGAGAGGCAGGATGGCGCGCGGTTGCACCAGAATACTGGCCAGAAGAAGCGCATCTTCGCGGTCGCCCAAGGCCGCCTCTTGGACAAAGCGGGCAAAGGCGGCCTCGTCCAGCCCGACACAGGCGCAATGCGGCGCATGACAGCGCAGGGGGCGGCGGATATGCGGGCCCAACACCTCGGTCAGGTCCTGCAGCGCCTCGAACGCGGCGAGCGCCATCGGTTCGGCCATGCGATCACACAGGAGCGCATGGGCGCGCAGCGCGCCGCCCGCATTCCAAGCGCGCAGCGCGGCCACGGTCAGACCGTTCAGCCCGTCCAACTGTGCCATCTGGTCCACCGGCATCTGGCCGGTCAGGTCGCGCGCGTGTTTCATTTGGTCAGGATCAGTTTGCCCGCGCGGGTGATGCGCAGGGTATAGATTTGCCCGTCGAGCACGATAAGCGCGGTATTGGCGCCATTGGTGAGGGCGCGCGCATCGTGGCAGGGGGCCTCGGCCACCAAAGCGGGATCGGATTTGGTCTGAGCGCGGATCATGCGGAGGCCCTCGACGGGATGGAATGAAGAAGTGACATGGTGTTTCGGTCCTTTGTTACAGGGTGGCCGGGCTGACCGCAGGACCGGGCTGGCTTGGCTCTTCTTTTCTGACTTAAACAATCAGGTATGTCAATTCCGATTCTTTTCGTAGGCTTTAATCATGCGCCGCGTGCCCGGTTGGGCACCCGCGCTTGGGCTGCAAGATCAAAAGCATAGCTTGAAATTCCCGGCGGGTGGCGTAACTATCGACGGCGATGCGATGGACCGGGAAATGATCAAGTTCACCCTCAGATGCGCGGATAAGCACGAGTTCGACAGTTGGTTTCAATCCGCTGCCGCCTTTGACAAGCTGCAGGGTGCGGGCATGGTGACATGCGCCGTATGTGGCGGCACCGAGGTGCAAAAGGCGTTGATGGCCCCCAGCCTGAATAGTGCGCCCGACAAGGCACCTGCCCCGGCCCCATCCCCCGAAGAACAGGCGCTGGCGCAGCTCAAGCGGCAGATCGAACAGAATTCAGAATATGTTGGCCTTAATTTCGCGCGGGAGGCGCGCGAGATGCATGATGGGCTGGCCCCGGAACGCGCCATTTACGGCGAGGCAAGACCCGAAGAGGCGCGCAAGCTGATCGAGGATGGCGTGCCTGTGGCCCCCCTGCCCTTTGTGCCGCGCCGCAAATCCAACTGACCGGAAGGTATTTCCATGCATATCCTCATCACCGGTGCCAATCGCGGCATCGGCCGCGCCCTCGCCGATCATTACCGCCAAGCGGGCCATGACGTGACCGCCACGGCGCGCACGCCGTCGGAGGGGGAGGTGGCGCTGGATGTGACCGATCCCGCCTCTTGTGCGGCATTGGGCGCGCAGTTGGACGGTCGGGCGGTGGACCTTTTGATCTGCAATGCGGGCGTATACCTCGACAAGGGGCAGGCATTGGCGGAGGGCTATCCGGCGCAGATGTGGGCCGATACCTTTGCCACCAATGTCACGGGCGTGTTTCTGACCGTGCAGGCGCTCTTGCCGCATCTCAGGGCGGGCGAGGGCGCGAAAATCGCGATCATTTCCAGCCAGATGGCCAGCCACACCCGCGCGCCGGGGGGCAGCTATATCTATCGGGCGTCCAAGGCGGCGGCGCTCAATCTCGGGCGCAATCTGGCCAGTGACCTTGCGGGCGATGGCATTGCCGTGGGCATCTATCACCCCGGCTGGGTGCGCACCGAAATGGGCGGCGATTCGGCGGAGATTTCGGTAGAAGAGGCCACGTCCGGGCTTGTGGCACGGTTCGCGGCGCTGGATTTGGCATCAACGGGGTGTTTTCAAACCTGGGACGGGCGCGACCACCCCTATTGAAGCGTCAGGCGGCAAAGACCGCAGTCATATCGGCAAAGCCCTTGAGTTCCACCGGATTGCCCGAAGGGTCGCGGAAGAACATGGTCCATTGCTCGCCCGGCTGCCCCTCGAACCGCACCGAAGGGGGGATGACGAAATCGACCGCCGCCGCTGTCAGCCGGTCGGCCACGCCGCGCCAGATGTCGAGCGGCAGCACCACACCGAAATGCGGCATCGGCACCATGTGATCGCCGACCTTGCCAGTGGCCTGCGTCGCAAAGGGCGTGCCCAGATGCAGGCTGAGTTGGTGGCCGAAGAAATCGAAATCGACCCATGTCTCGGTCGAGCGGCCTTCGATGCCGCCCAATAGCCCGCCGTAAAAGGCGCGCGCCGCATCGAGATCGGTTACATTGATTGCCAGATGAAAGGGATGTGCCATATCATGTCTCCTCATGCCCGTTGCATGGCACCTAGCGATGCCTTAACCGGGTTTGCAAGGTATATGACGCGGGAGGACGCTGAAATGACATACGGATTCGACACGTTGCAGGTACATGCGGGCGCGCGGCCTGATCCGGCCACAGGCGCGCGGCAGGTGCCGATTTACCAGACCACGGCCTATGTGTTTCGCGATGCCGATCACGCCGCCGCGCTCTTTAACCTGCAAGAGGTGGGATATATCTATTCGCGCCTGACCAATCCCACGGTCGCCGCGCTGCAAGAGCGGGTGGCCACGCTGGAGGGGGGCGCGGGCGCAGTCTGTTGTTCCTCGGGCCATGCGGCGCAGATCATGGCGCTGTTTCCGCTGATGGGTCCGGGGTTGAATGTGGTGGTCTCGACGCGGCTTTATGGCGGCTCGATCACGCAGTTCAGCCAGACGATCAAGCGGTTTGGGTGGTCGGCCAAGTTTGTTGATTTCGACGATCTGGGGGCCATTGAGGCCGCGATTGACGACAATACCCGCGCAGTGTTCTGCGAATCCATTGCCAATCCGGGCGGCTATATCACCGATCTGGATGCGGTGGCGGCGGTGGCCGACAAGGCGGGTCTGCCGCTCATTGTCGATAACACTTCGGCCACGCCGTACCTCTGCCGTCCGATCGAACATGGGGCGACATTGGTCGTGCATTCGATGACCAAATTCCTGACCGGCAATGGCACGGTCACGGGCGGGGTGGTGGTTGATTCGGGCAATTTCAATTGGTCCGCGTCGGACAAGTTCCCATCCCTTTCGGCCCCGGAACCGGCCTATCACGGGCTCAAGTTCCACGAGACCTTTGGCCCCTTGGCGTTCACCTTCCACGGCATTGCCATCGGGCTGCGCGATCTGGGCATGACGCTCAATCCGCAGGCGGCGCATTATACGCTGATGGGGATCGAAACGCTGTCCTTGCGCATGGCGCGGCATGTCGAGAACGCGGAAAAGGTGGCGGCCTGGCTCGAAGGGCATCCGGCGGTTGAGGCCGTGACCTATGCGGGCCTCAAATCTTCGCCCTGGCATGACCGGGTGGCGCGGATTTGCCCCAAGGGGGCGGGCGGGCTGTTCACCGTGGCGCTCAAGGGGGGCTATGGTGCCTGTCTCAAGCTGGTGGATAGCCTTAACCTCTTTAGCCATGTTGCCAATCTGGGTGATACACGGTCGTTGATCATTCATTCCGCCTCGACCACGCATCGGCAGCTTACGCCCGAGCAACAGACCGCCGCAGGGGCCGCGCCCAATGTGGTGCGGATTTCCATCGGAATCGAGGATGCCAAAGACATCATCGCCGATTTGGAGCAGGCGCTGGCCAAGGCGAGTGCATAATCGGCCTTGCGCCGGGGCGCGACCGGATGGTTGGCCTCGGCGCGAAGCTGCTGTAGGATGGGCGGATCGAGAACAAGGACTCCCGCCGATGTCGGACGAGTGTTAAAGCGTTCCCCATGAAACCGAATTTTGCCCTGTCCCTTTCGTTTGAAGGCATCGGCCTTTTGCACCGCGCGGGCAGCGCGGGCTGGCATCTTGTCGGCGATGTGCCGCTTGATGCGGAGGATTTGGCGGGGGACCTGGCGGCGCTTAGGGCCAAGGCGGCGCTGCTTGATCCCTCGGGATTGTCCACCAAGCTGATCATTCCGGACGAGCAGATCAAATACATGGATCTGCCCGCCACAAGCGCGCCGGACGGGGATTATGACCGGGCCGCCGCCGAAGCCTTGGAAGGGGCGACGCCCTATCACATTGATGATCTGGTCTATGACTGGAGCGTGGAGGACGGGCGGCTTTATATTGCCGCCGTGGCAAGCGAGACCTTGGACGAGGCTGAGGCCTTTGCCGCTGAGCATCGGTTCAACCCGGTGAGCTTTGTCGCGCGGCCGCAATCGGATCGCTTTGCGGGCGAGCCGTTCTTTGGAGCGGCGGCGCAGGCGCGCGGTGTGGACCGCGACGAGGCACCCGTGCGTATTCTGGGCAGCGCGCGCCTGCCCGAGGCACCACCACCGGTGGAGAGCGCGGCCAGTGCCGCGCCAGTCATCGCGCCTGCCGCGGACGCGGCTGTGGCCACGCCCAAGGCCCCGAACACCGCTCCCGTGCCTGCCCCTGCCCCTGCGCCGCCCGCGGCCCCGGACAAGCCCGCGGCCCCTGCGCTCAAGGCTGAACCGGACCTGCCGGCGCTGTCGTTTTCCAGCGTCCGGGCCGAGCGGGGGGCGCCGATTGCCGGGGCACCCAAGCTGGAAGGTGCCGCGCGGATCACGCCGCTGCCCGATACCGCCCCCGCCCCAGAGTTGCCGCGACCGGGCGCTGCGCCGCTTTTGACCGGCGGGGCAAATCCGGCGCTGACCGATCTGGCCGCCGCAAGCCTTGCGCCCGAAGCGGCGAAGGGGGAGGGCCTGGCCGGGCTGCTCGCGCGCCGGGACAAGACGACGGCCCCTGAGCGGGTCGTGGCCAAGCCTGCGGATGAGGCGGAGCGTCTGACGGTGTTTGGCGCACGCAGCCAGCCCTCAGCACGTGGCAAGCCCCGGTTTCTGGGGCTGATCCTGACCGCGCTTTTGCTGCTCTTACTGGTGGGCGTGGCGGCGTGGTCGACGATCTTTGGCGGGAGCGATCCGGCAGAGATTTCGGTCGAGAGCGCGCCTGAAATCGCGCTGACGCCACCGATTGAGGCGGAGCCGGAAGTCGCCGTCGGGGTTGAGGCAGAGACCGTGCCGGAGATTATCCCCCCCGAACCAGAGGCAGAGGCAGAGGCAGAGCCAGAGGCAGTTGCGACCACGCCACCGCCCCCCGTAGACTTGACGCCGGATGAGATGATGGCGCGCTATGCCGCCACGGGCATCTGGCCATTGGCCCCTGAGCCGCCCGCGCAGGCGGATACCACCGATCTGGATGAGTTTTACCTGACCTCGATTGACGAGGCCGTAAACTTTCAGGATGCCGTGGCGCTGCCCCCGGCGTCTGAGGCCCTGCTCGACCGCCGCCCCGAGACCCCGGCCGCGCCCGCGCCGCCGGGCACGCAATTCACACGTGACGCGCGCGGCTTTGTGCAGGCCACGCCAGAGGGTGCGCTGACGCCTGACGGTATCTTGGTGCGGGCCGGGCCGCCGCCGGTGCGCCCCCCCGAGACCCCCACCCGCGCGCTGCCGGTTCCCGGATTGGAGCAAAGCGCCGAGACCGCCGCCGAGGCGGCGCGGCTGGGCGGCATCCGCCCCCGCACCCGGCCCGAGAACCTGATCGAGCAGCAAGAGCGCGGGGCGCTATCGGGTCTTACACGCTCCGAGCTTGCGTCGTTGCGTCCGCGTCTGCGCCCGCAAGCGGTGATCGAAGCAGCCGCCGCTGCGGCGGCACCGCCACCCGCCCCAGAGGTGCAGCCCGCCGATATCAGTTCCGCCTCGCTGGCCGCCGCACTGATCGAGGCCAATCGCGGCTCTGTCGCCGAGAGCCTGCCGCAGGCTGTCGGCACGTCGATCAAGCCCAAGGTGCGGCCACAAGAGCTAGAGCAGGCTGCGCGCGCGCCGCAGCCGGACCGGGCGACGCCGGGTGAGGATGAGGAACCCGAAATCCAGACCGCCGCTGCCGCGCGCGTGGCCCCCAATATTCCCACAACCGCCTCGGTCGCGCGGTCGGCGACCGAGGCCAATGCCATCAACCTGCGCAACGTCAATCTGATCGGCGTCTACGGCAGCCCGCAAAGCCGCCGCGCGCTGGTGCGGCTGGCGAATGGTCGGTATCAAAAGGTGCAGGTGGGCGACCGGCTGGATGGGGGGCAGGTTTCAGCCATTGGTGATTCCGAGTTGCGCTATAACAAACGCGGGCGCGATGTGGTGCTGCGCATGCCGAAGGGGTAGGACGATGACCTACGCCCTTATTCGCTGATGGACGGGTTCCTGTTTCAGGCCACGGTTTACCTTGCCGCCACTGTGATCGCTGTGCCGATTGCGGCGCGGTTGGGATTTGGATCGGTGCTGGGCTATCTGGCTGCGGGCATTCTGATCGGGCCGGTTTTCGGGCTGGTGGGCGGGCATGAGACCGCAGAATTGCAGCATGTCGCCGAGTTTGGCGTGGTGATGATGCTGTTTCTCATCGGGCTGGAACTGGAACCCCGCGCGCTTTGGAATATGCGGCACCGCTTGCTGGGTCTGGGCGGATTGCAGATCACCGTGACGACGCTGACGGTGATGGTGGCGGGCCTTTACCTTTTGGGGATGGGATGGAGCGTGGCCTTGGCGGTGGGGTTGATCTTTGCGCTTTCCTCCACGGCCATCGTTCTACAAACCCTGTCGGAAAAGGGGTTGATGCAGACGGGGGGCGGACGATCAGCCTTTTCCGTTCTGCTGACGCAGGATATTGCCGTTATCCCGATGCTGGCGTTTTTGCCGCTTTTGGTGCTGCCCAAGACGCCCGAGATGATCATGGGCGAGCTTTTGTCGCGCGGCACGCCTGAGGCGGGGCATGGCGCGAGCGGGCCGCATGAGGCAGCGCAGAGCTTTATCGCCTCTTTGCCCGGTTGGGGGGCGACACTGGTCACGATTGCGGCGGTGGCGTCGATTGTGCTGGCGGGGGTTTACCTGACCCGGCCGGTGTTCCGCTTTATCCATGGCGCGCGTCTGCGCGAGATGTTCACGGCGATTGCCCTGTTGATCGTGGTGGGGATTTCATTCCTGATGACGCTGGTTGGCCTCTCGCCTGCGTTGGGGGCGTTTCTGGCCGGTGTTGTGCTGGCAAATAGCGAATTCCGGCATGAGTTGGAAAGCGATCTGGCCCCCTTCAAAGGGCTGCTGTTGGGGCTGTTTTTCATCACCGTGGGGGCGGGGATCAATTTTACGGTGCTTTTTGGTGCGCCGGTGTTGATCGTGGGATTGGCGCTTGCGGTGATCTTGACCAAAGGGGCAATCCTCTATGTGCTGGGGCGCATTTTTGCGCTGCGCGGGCGCGAGCTTTGGCTTTTTACGCTGTCGCTGGCGCAGGCGGGCGAATTTGGCTTTGTTCTCGTGGCCTTTTCGGTGCAGCAGCATGTGCTGCCTGCCGGGTTAAGCGAGGTGATCCTGTTGGTGATCGCGCTGACGATGCTGATCACGCCGCTTCTCTTCATTCTTTATGATGTCCTGTCGCGAAACCTGCGCGAACGGGGCGAGGCGCCAGAGGCCGATACGATTGATCAGACCGGGCCGGTGATCATCGCGGGCATCGGGCGATTTGGGCAGGTGGTTAATCGGCTGGTGCGTTCCAGCGGGTTTGAGACCGTTGTGCTGGATCACGACCTTTTGGCCATCGAGCGGATGCGGCGGTTTGGCGTGCGGGGATTCTTTGGCGATCCGACGCGGCCTGACCTGTTGCATGCGGCGGGGTTGGCGCGGGCGCGGGTCTTGGTCGCCGCGCTGGATGATCCCGAAGCGACAGTGCGGCTCGTGAGCTTTGCCCGGCGCGAGTGCCCGGACCTGCATATCATCGCCCGCGCCTATGACCGCACGCATGTGTTCCGGCTGTATCAGGCGGGGGCCAATGACATCGTGCGCGAGATGTTTGACAGCTCGTTGCGCGCGGGGCGCTATGTTCTGGAAAACATGGGGCTTACGGAATTCGAGGCGGCGGAGCTGGAAAAGACATTTTACCATCATGATCGCCAATCGGTGCGGGAATTGGCGGCGCTGTGGGACCCGGCGCGCCCGACCGTGGAGAATGACGCCTACATCACCCGCGCGCGCGAGCTGGAGGCGGAATTGCAGACCATGCTGCTGTCGCAACTGGAAGAGACGGGCGGCCCGAAAGCGTGAGGCGCAGAACGTTCAGGTGCCGCCCTGTTCCTTGACCATGCCGGTCAGGCGCGGGCCGCCCCAACGGCGGGGGGCAATGCCACCCACGCTTTCGTGCAGACGCTCGGATGGGTCATGCCCCACCACGCGCGGACCGCGCAGCACAAAAATCTTGCCCCAGCCCACCCATGTGCCGACGGAGGGCGCGTTTACATCCTGCGGAAAGCGTGCGCGCCAGTCTTGGGGCAATGGCAACGCGCAGCCCTCTAGCCGCTCGAGCATCCAGACCAGCGGGATATTGGCAAGGGGGCGCGCGGCGTGGATGCCGCAGAGTTGCCCGCCCACATCCGAATGACAGCCCCGGAACCAGACCTGTTCGACATGGCCGCCAAAATTGGGCGGACAATCCCAGAGGACGGGCGCATAGGCCTTGCGTGTCTCGTCGAGGGCCAGCGCGTGAAAGCCATTCCGCGTGGTGCGCCCGAGATGATGATTGTGAAAGCCATGCGCATCGGCGCGATAGCGCCACAGGATCGGGATGCGCAGACCCAGCGCCTTGACCGTATCCCAGACGCCGATCATCTCGACATGGGTGTCGCCGTAACAATTGGCGCGGGCAAAGGCCTGCGCGGCGCGGCCCGACGGCGTGCAGCGGTAATGGCGAAAGGCCTGATGCACATTGCGTTCGGTCGCCGCGTCGGCGCGCAAAAGGCCGATGCGGTCGATCACCCCCGCCAGCGAGCGCACCGCATAGGCCCCGCGCGAATAGCCCATCAGGAATATCCGGTCACCGGGCCGGTAGCGATTGGCGAGATAGCCATAGGCGCGGCGAATTTGGCGATTGATACCGCGCCCCATGACGATATCGCCGGTTGCGCGCCAGTCGCGCCACTGAATTCCCGCCTCATAATAGAGCGAGAGATTGGCCCCCGACACCTCGCGCAGCAATTTATAGGTGAGGCCGGCGTTGGTTTCATAGCCCGGTGTCAGGCTCGACATGGTGCCATCGAGGATCAACACATGATTGACCGGGCCGCGCCGGTGGCCAAAGGCCGGATGCCCCGCGCTCGGCCCCGGTCGCAGCCAATCCAGAATGCTTTTGGTCCATCCCCGCCATGACATGACGCACCGCCTTTGCCGCCCGAAACCGCGCCCATGGCATCACGGGTGCGACCGGACCTTGGGGTAAGTCTGCGCAGAAATCCGTTGCGATTCCATGAAATTCGGCGTGAGCCGCACGTTACAGATGCGCCACGGTCACAACGTCGCGCAGGCCGTAGCCGTTGAAATCGGTGCTGAGGCAGCGGGTATAGGCGCCCATGCCCGCGATGAGCAGATAATCGCCCTCGGCCAGATCACCGGGCAAGGGCAGAGGATCAGGCAGCCGGTCGATGCTGTCGCAGGTGGGGCCGAAGACCACGCGCGGGTGCGGCGCGCCGGTGCGCGGCGTGCCATCGGGGGCCAGAACGGTGATCCGGTCGGGCGCGCCGATGTCGCGGATTTCGGTGAGGCCGCCGTAGACGCCATCGTTAACGAAAATCGCGCCGGTGTCGCGCAGCGCCTTGACGCGCACGGCCATGCTGAACGCTTCGGCCACCATGGCGCGGCCCGGTTCGCACACGAGCGCCGGGGCCTGCGTGCCAAAGACGCGGGCGACCTCGGACCCGATATGGGTGAAGATTGCGCCCAGGTTCGGCATGGTCCCGGTGCGATGCGACGCAAAGCCGCCGCCCACGTTGAGCCGCGCCAGACGCACGCCAGCCGCGCGCGCCACCTCGGCCACAACGCCGATATAAGCGCCCCATGCGACCGGGTCGGCGCATTGCGTGCCGGGATGAAAGGTCATTGACGGGGTAAAGCCACGGTCTGCGACCACGCGCAGCACCTCTGCCGCCCGGTCGGGACCGACGCCGAACTTGGCCCCGAAATCATAGGCAGCCCCCCGCACCGGCAGCGCAAGCCGCACGGTGATTTCGGCATCCGGTGCAATCCGCCCCGTCAGCTTGTCCAATTCGCGCAGGCAGTCGATGGAATAGGACCGCACGCCCATCTGCGCCGCGACCTCGATCTCGGGGACAGAGCGCACGGGGTTATTGTAATGCAGCACGGCAGCCGGGCAAACGCTGCGCACGGCGCGCATTTCCTCGGGGCTGGCCACGTCAAAGGTGGTGATGCCCGCCGCCACCAGATTGGCCAGCACCTCGGCCCCCGGATTGGCCTTGACCGCATAGGTCACAAGGCCCGGAAACCCGGCCTGAAAGGCATGTGCGGTGGCTTGCAATTGGTCGGGCGAGAAATAAAGCAACGTCGCATCGGGGGTTTGGCGCATCAGATGCGCGCGCGGATCGGACCAAGGGGCGGCGTTTTTCATGGGCATACCTCAATCTGCTGCGTGTTTTCTTTGAGTGTGCTGCGAAATCTCGTCGATTCTTGGGGGCGTTTCGTATAGATTGCAGGAAATTTTCGTCATACTGACGGAGGCGCAATGCAAACCGACGAAACTGATCGCGCGCTGATCGCGCTCTTGCAGGAAAACGCCCGCCTGCCGGTGGCGACATTGGCGCGCCGTCTGGGCCTTGCGCGCACCACGGTGCAGGCGCGGCTGGAGCGCTTGGAAAACGCCGGGATCATCACGGGCTATAGCGTGCGGCTGAGCCAGAGCGCCCGCCCGGCGCTGCGCGCCACCGCGCTTGTCAGTATCGAGCCGCGCTCTGGCCCGGCGGTGTTGTCGCGGCTCAAATCGCTGCCTCAGGTGCGGCGGGTGCATACCACCTCGGGGCGGTTCGACCTGATTGTGACGCTGGAGGCCGAGACCACCGAGGCGCTGGATGAAACGCTGGACCGGATCGGCGAGGCCAAGGGCGTGCGCGGATCAGAGAGCCTTATTCACCTGAGCACGAAACTTGACCGGGGCGCGTGAGGCGCGGCCAGAGTTTCCATATTTGCGGAACGGTGAAACCGGGGGCGGGTCGATTTTCCCGCACCGCGCCTTTTCCTTTGCCGTCACATTCGCTAGAGCAGGGCAAACCCTCGATTTTGCAGGATCACGACGTCATGGCGATGGAAAAGACATTCAATGCGGCCGAGGCCGAGACGCGGCTTTATCAGGCATGGGAGGACGCGGGCGCGTTCCGGGCTGGGGCCAATGCCGCGCCGGGGGCTGAAACCTTTAGCATCATGATCCCGCCGCCCAATGTGACGGGCAGCTTGCACATGGGCCATGCGTTCAACAACACGTTGCAGGATATTCTGATCCGCTGGCACCGGATGCGGGGCCATGACACGCTATGGCAACCGGGGCAGGATCACGCCGGCATCGCCACGCAAATGGTGGTCGAGCGCAAGCTGGCCGCCGAGGGCGCGCCCACGCGCCGCGAGATGGGGCGTGAGGAGTTTCTCAAGAAGGTCTGGGAGTGGAAGACGCAATCGGGCGGCACGATCATCAATCAGTTGAAGCGGTTGGGGGCCTCCTGCGATTGGTCGCGCAATGCCTTTACCATGTCGGGCGCGCCGGGGGCCCCGGCAGGCGAAGAGGGCAATTTCCATGACGCGGTGATCAAGGTCTTTGTGGACATGTACAACAAGGGTCTGATCTATCGCGGCAAGCGGCTGGTCAACTGGGACCCGCATTTCGAGACGGCGATTTCCGATCTGGAGGTCGAGAATATCGAGGTCGCGGGCCATATGTGGCATTTCAAATATCCGCTCGCCGGTGGGCAGACTTATGAGTATGTCGAGAAGGACGAAGACGGCAACGTGACCTTGCGCGAGACGCGCGATTACATTTCCATTGCCACAACGCGGCCTGAGACCATGCTGGGCGATGGCGCGGTGGCGGTGCATCCGTCGGATGCGCGCTATGCCCCCATCGTGGGGATGCTTTGCGAGATTCCGGTGGGACCCAAGGAACATCGCCGCCTCATTCCGATCATCACCGATGAATACCCCGATCCGAATTTCGGCTCGGGCGCGGTCAAGATCACCGGGGCGCATGATTTCAACGATTATGGTGTCGCGAGCCGCAATGGCATCCCGATGTATCGCCTGATGGACACGCGCGCGCAGATGCGGGCCGATGGCGCGCCCTATGCGGACTGCGCCGCGCGCGCGCAGGAGATTGCGGAAGGGGCGGCGTTTACGGCCGAAGAGATTGATACGCTCAACCTCATCCCCGACCATCTGCGTGGGCTGGACCGGTTCGAGGCACGCGCCCGCGTCGTCGAGGAGATTACGGCCGAAGGGCTGGCGGTGATGGTCGAGGTCCCGGGTCAAGCCCGAGACGCCGAGGACAGCGCCGAACCGGCGCCCGAGATGGTCCCCTTTGTCGAGGCCAAACCGATCATGCAGCCCTTTGGCGACCGCTCCAAGGTGGTGATCGAGCCGATGCTGACCGACCAGTGGTTTGTCGATACCGCAAAAATCGTTGGCCCCGCGCTGGATGCCGTGCGCTCGGGCGAGGTGACGATCCTGCCGGAGAGTGATCGCAAGGTCTATTTCCATTGGCTGGAGAATATCGAGCCTTGGTGCATCTCGCGGCAACTCTGGTGGGGGCATCAGATTCCGGTGTGGTATGGTTTTGACCTTAGCGCGCCAGGTTTCCATGATGACGAGGGCGATGGCACGCTTGATCTGGTAGAGATGCTGCGGCTGTTGAATGAGGGGCATTTGGGGCCGCTGATGGAATGCGGTGCCGATTTCGAGGGAGTTACGGCAGCGTTTCACGACCGTCTGGCAAATCTGCCGGTGCCCTTGGCCTCGATGCAGGTGGTCGAGGTCGAGAGCCGCGAGGCCGCCTTGCACCGTTTGGCGAGCGCGCTGGCCGATTACACCGCCACCCAAGACCCCACCCATCTGGTCTATCCGGTCTGGCGCGATCCCGACGTGCTGGACACGTGGTTTTCCTCTGGCCTCTGGCCCATCGGCACGCTGGGCTGGCCCGAGGATACGGCGGAATTGCAGAAATATTTCCCTACTTCGGTTCTGATCACCGGGTTTGACATCATCTTTTTCTGGGTCGCCCGGATGATGATGATGCAATATGCCGTGGTCGGGCAAAAGCCGTTTGCCCATGTCTATGTGCATGCCCTCGTGCGCGACGAGAAGGGCAAGAAGATGTCCAAGAGCCTTGGCAATGTGCTCGATCCGCTCGACCTGATCGAGGATTATGGCACCGATGCCGTGCGGTTTACCCTGACCTCGATGGCGGCCATGGGGCGCGATCTGAAGCTCAGCAAAGAGCGCATTGCGGGCTATCGCAATTTCACGACGAAACTGTGGAATGCCGCGCGCTTTGCCGAGATGAATGGCGCCGTGGGCAGCGCGGGCACGGTGCCTGCCCCCACCGCGACGGTGAACAAATGGATCATCGGCGAGACTGCCAAGACGCGGGCCGCGGTTGATGACGCGCTGGAAAACTTCCGCTTCAACGATGCCGCCAATACGCTCTATGCCTTTGTCTGGGGCACGGTTTGCGACTGGTATGTCGAGTTTTCCAAGCCGCTTTTGCTGGATGGCGATGCCGCGACCAAGGCGGAAACACAGGCGACAATGGCGTGGGTCATTGATCAATGTCTGATCCTTTTGCACCCGATCATGCCCTTTGTGACCGAGGAGCTGTGGGGCACGCTGGGCACGCGCGCCAAGATGCTGGTGCATGGCGATTGGCCGACCTATGGCGCGGAATTGATCGACGCCGAGGCGGACCGCGAGATGAATTGGGTGATTGCCCTGATCGAACAAATCCGTTCGGCGCGGGCGCAGATGCATGTGCCGGCGGGGCTTTACGTGCCGCTCTTGGTGACAGAGTTGAACGAGGCCGGGCGCGCGGCCTGGGCGCGCAATGAGGTGATGATCAAGCGTCTGGCGCGGGTTGAGAGCCTGAGCGATGTGGCGCAGTTCCCCAAGGGCTGCGTCACCGTGGCGGTAGAGGGCGGCAGTTTTGGTCTGCCATTGGCCGATATCATCGACGTGGCCGAGGAAAAGGCGCGGCTGGAAAAGACACTGGCCAAGCTGGAAAAGGAATTGGGCGGGCTGCGCGGGCGGCTGAACAACCCCAATTTCGTGGCCTCCGCCCCCGAAGACGTGGTGGACGAGGCGCGCGAGAACCTGGCCCTGCGCGAGGAAGAGGACAGCAAACTGCGCGCGGCGCTCGCACGGCTCGCAGAACTGGGCTGAGGCCCGCGCCTGCCGCGACCAAAGGACCGCTGCCCCAAGGCGGCGGTACTGTCATGGCAGGCCGCCTGTTGCGCGCAAAGGTGCGACTTACTGTCGAGAGATCACGCAAAGTATCTTTGGAGACCATGCAAAGCCCGCAGCCTAGGTGCATACTCAGGTTGTGCAGGACCCTGTCCCACATGCGGGAGACCAAATCCAAATGCGTAAGTCGCTGGAAACCGTCTACGAATACAACGGCAGCCGTGCCAACCTGACGGATGGCGGCCTCTTGAATTCCAGTCTCATCGACGCGCGGTCCGGGGGCTGCCGCTTCTGTCCGGCAAGTCGATCTCCTTCGATGTCGATGCGAACGTCACGTACAACCCAACCTCATTTTCACCTCGCTTGATAAAGGGCACACCCATGGATACTCTGTCTGGACATACGCCGATCAAGACCTCTGCCGTTGGACCCATGCTTCTGGCACTCGCGCGGGATCGCCGCGTCGCGGCCGTCAATGCCCATCCGCGGTTGGCTTATGTCGCGCGGTTGCGCGACCATATGGGGCTTCAGCATGAGATTGCCTTTGCGACCTCGGCCGAGTTTGAAACCGTCGAGAAGAACACGCGAGAGAACGGCCTTTGCGACAAGATCGAAGTACTGGACATGAATGTGCGCGCGATCAAGCCGCGCCCTTTGGTGTTGTCGCCCTGCCAGCGTATCAAAACGTATCACGCGCTGGCGATCGCGGCGGAATAAAGCACGCGCGCGCGTCGTCGAAGGACGGCGTGCGGCGGCAAACCTTGTCGGATCAACCACCTGGGATAAGCATGGCTTGGCGTCAGGCGCGGGACCAGCGGTGCATCACATCGCCGCCCAAGGCGCGGGTTTCTACCAGCCGGTAGCGTTGGGCCTCGTCCAGCCGCGCGAGGCCCAACGCGCCGACGCCCGGCAGACCTTCGGCACCGATGGCAAAGCCTGCGGTAAAGCCTACCAACTCATCCACCAGCCCCGCCGACAGCAGCGATGCCGCGAGCGCCCCGCCACCTTCGCAGAAGACCCGCGTCAGCCCTTCGGCCCCGAGCGCATGGAGCACCGAGGCTGGATCGACCTGGCCTTGTGTCACCTCGCAGGGCAAGAGCCGTGCGCCGATACCCTGCCAAGCCTTGACCAGCGCCGGATCGACATGCGGCCCATGGCAGAGCCAGAGCGGCACATCGCGCGCCGTGCGGGCGAGATTGCTGAGGAGCGGCAGATCAAGGCGGCGCGAGACCACGACCCGCACCGGTTGGCGGCGCGCGCCCATGTCACGCACGGTGAGTTGCGGATCATCCGCCCGCGCGGTCCCTGCCCCCACCATCACCGCGTCATGACGGGCGCGCAGGCCGTGGACCACGCGCCGCGCCTCTGGTCCGGTGATCCATTGGCTGTGTCCGGTCGCGGTGGCGATGCGGCCATCAAAGCTCGAGGCGAGTTTGAGCGTCACGAGGGGCCGCCCGATTTCGTTGCGCATGAGGAACCCGGCCAGATCACGCCCGGCCTGTTCTGCCATGACGCCGGTGCGCACCTCGATGCCCGCCGCACGCAGCATGGCAAAGCCCCGGCCCGCGACGCGCGGGTCATTGTCATCAAAGGGGGCCACGACCCGCGCAATGCCCGCGGCAATAAGTGCCTCGGCGCAGGGTGGGGTTTGGCCGTGATGCGCGCAAGGCTCGAGCGAGACATAGGCCGTGGCCCCGCGCGCCAGTTCCCCCGCCTGTGCCAGCGCCTGAGGTTCGGCATGGGGCCGCCCGCCCGGCGACGTCCAGCCACGCCCGACGATGCGCTCACCCTGCACGATGACGCAGCCCACTGCAGGGTTGGGCGCGCATTGGCCCATTCCCCGCCGCCCCAGCGACAGGGCCAGCGCCATAAAGCGGGCGTCGGCGCCGGTCACGCGTCCGGTTTGGGATTATGGGCCGCGTCCTCGGGCCGCAATTCGCTGACGAAGCGGTCGAAATCATCCGCTTCCTGAAAGTTCTTATAGACGCTGGCAAAGCGCACATAGGCCACGGTGTCGATCCGGGCCAAGCTTTCCATCACGATCTCGCCCACGGTTTTCGAGGGGATATCGGTCTCGCCCATGCTTTCCAGCCGTCGCACGATGCCGGAAATCATCTGTTCGATGCGCTCGGGCTCTATGGGTCGTTTCTGGAGCGCGATGCGGATCGAGCGTTCCAGCTTGTCGCGGTCGAAATCCTCGCGCCGACCATTGGATTTGACCACCACCAGATCACGCAGTTGCACGCGCTCATAGGTGGTGAAACGACCGCCGCAGCCCGGGCAAAACCTGCGCCTGCGGATCGAGACATGCTCTTCCGCTGGGCGCGAATCCTTGACCTGTGTGTCGATATTTCCGCAAAACGGGCAGCGCATTGGCCGTCCCCCTTTTCTGTCCTTGCCTCTTGGATCATGGGTCTGATGCCCAGTTATCCACAGCCACTATAGGCCAGCCGCAAGGTTTTGGGTAGGGGGGATTTTACTGCCCCAGATCATGGGGACGAAGCGGGATCAAAAGCTGTAATTTACGGTTCCGGCGCGGCATTTAAGGTGCGCAATCTCGCCTTTGCCGTCCTGCAACACCACCACGCCGCCAAAGCGGCTGTCGGGTTTGCTGTCGTCGACTGCGTCGAACTTATCGAACCCTGCATAGACCTCGTAAATCACGGCGTTGTTGCGCAGGCGCACCGCCTCCCAGATGGTGCGGCCGATGCCGGGCCATGGCACGAGTTCGGCCCCGTCGCCGATGGGGCGTGTCAGCGCCAGCTCTGGCGTGCCGCCTTTGGGGCCAAAGCGGTAACTGACCTCGGTCTCGCTGCGGCAGACTCTGAGCGCCTTGCTGCCTCGCTCCATGTCGCAGGTGAGGAAAGCTGTCTGGCCTTCGGGACAGGCGGTGGCGGGATAGGCGATGATGCTTACGAGGGCCGCAATCCATCCACGCATTCGCCCTGCCCCTCTGTGTCCGCTCAGTTTTCCGACAGCGCGACCTTCATATCCGTGACCTGATAGATCACCTCGCCATCCGCCTCGACCCTTCCATTGGCCACACCCATGGTCAGGCGCCGTGTCTGCACCGCCTTGGTGAAATCCACGTAATAGGTCAGCATCTTGCGGTCGGGCCGCACCATGCCGGTGAGTTTGACCTCGCCCACGCCCAGCGCATAGCCGCGCCCCTGCCAGCCACGCCAGCCAAGGTTGAAGCCGGTCAATTGCCAGAGGCCGTCAAGACCCAGACAGCCGGGCATGATCGGGTTGCCGGGAAAATGGCATTTGAAGAACCACAGGTCCGGGGTGATGTCGAACTCTGCCACCACATGCCCCTTGCCATGGGCACCGCCATCACCGGAAATCTCGGTGATGCGATCCATCATCAACATGGGCGGTTCGGGCAACTGGGCATTGCCCGGTCCGAACAACTCGCCTCGGGCACATTTAAGCAGGTCGTCACGGTCGAAGCTGCTTGGATAATCGGCCATGCAGGCGGCCCCCTTCATTGCAAATACCGGTCACTGCCCCCTCTATCATCCTGCAAAAGGCGCATGCAAGCCTGCGACATCACCGCACCTCGAATTGCCCACTGCAGGAAATTAATTGAAACCACCCCCATGCAGGCCCTATATTGGATGAAACACGGGATGAACGAGACGATGACAGCCTATGACACGATGACCACTGAGGCCGGAACGATTGCCGGAAAATGGCTTTCCGATGCAGGATTGCGGCCCACGCGGCAGCGCATGACGCTGGCCACTTTGCTGATCGGCGATGGCAAACACCGCCATGTGACCGCCGAGAGCCTTTATGCCGACGCGCAAAACAGTGACGAGGCGGTATCCTTGGCTACGGTCTATAACACGCTGCGCGCCTTTTGCGACGCGGGTCTGCTGCAAGAGGTGACGGTGGATGGCTCGAAGAGCTATTTTGACACCAATACCGTCGATCATCCGCATTTTTACTGGGAAGACGAGAATCGGCTGAGCGACGCCCCGGCGAGCGAGCTGGAAATCGCACGTCTGCCCAAGGCCCCGGACGGGGCCGAGATCACCTCGGTGGATGTGGTGATCCGCCTGCGCCGGACCAAGTGATCCCGCGCAGCATGCGCGCGGTGAGCTACTCGCGCTTTGGCGCGGCGCATGATGTTCTGAACCTGCATGAGACAGACACGCCTGCGCCCGCTGCGGGCGAGGTGCTGGTGCGACTGCATGTCTCGGGGGTGAACCCGTCGGATGCCAAGGCGCGAGCGGGAAGCCGCCCCGGTGTCACGAAACCCGCCTATCCGCGAATCATCCCACATTCAGACGGGGCTGGCGTTGTTGCTGCGGTGGGCGAGGGCGTCAATCCGGGGCGCATCGGGCAGCGCGTTTGGGTCTGGAACGGTCAGTGGCAACGCAGCCATGGCACCGCCGCCGAATTCATCGCCCTGCCTGCGGTGCAAGCCGTGCCTTTGCCGGATGCCGTATCGTTCGAGGTCGGCGCGACGCTTGGTATCCCCGGCCTCACGGCGGTGCAGACGGTGTTTGGCGGCGGCGATGTGGCGGGACAGACGATCCTGATTTCTGGCGGGGCGGGGGCCGTTGGGCATACGGCCGTGCAATTGGCCCATGCCGCCGGGGCAGAGGTGATTGCCACCTGTTCGGCCCCCGCGATGGAGCGGGTGCGCGCGGCGGGGGCACGCCATGTGTTCGACTATGCCGATCCGGATCTGGCGGCACAGATCATGGCGGCAACGGGTGGGCGCGGTGTCTCCCGCGCCATCGAGGTGGAGTTTGGCCAGAATGCCGCTTTGCTGGCCGGGGTGATGGCCCCCAACGGCACCATCGCCGCCTATGGATCAGGCAAGGACATGGCACCGACGCTGCCGTTTGGGCCATATCTTTTCAAGGCGCTCAAGATCGACATCACGCTGATCTATATCCTGCCATGGCCCGCCCGCGAGGCGGCGATTGCCCGGCTGCATGCCGCACTTGAGGCGGGCACGCTGCGCCCGGAGATTTCGCAGCACCTGCCGCTGACGGATTGCGCCAAAGCGCATGAGGCGGTGATGACACCGGGGCGCGCGGGCGCGGTGTTGCTCGATATCGGCTAAGCGCCCGCCGAAAGGCGATGGGCGCCAGTCAATCCCTCCATAATTTCCATTTCATATCAGATGCTTGATAGAATTCGGCCCCCGCCCCGGAATATTTCGCGGGGCGGCACGTTTTCACGAAACGAGATCATCAACACGCTCATTGAATGACGAAAAGGAACGGGTCATGACGACACCACACCTCAGCCGGCGCTTTTTTATCGCCGCACTTGCCGGCGGCGCTGTCACGGCGGTCGGCGGATGCGTGCCGGATATGCCGGTGATCCAACTGCCGGGGGCATCGGCGCAGCTTGGGTTTGGGCTCTGGGCGGGGGTGCCCGGCGCGAAATTCGGGGATCGGATTGATCGCACCGTAGGGGCGCGGCGGATTCAGGGGCCGCGCCGTTGGACCCATCCGGTGACAGGCCAGCGCATGACGGTCTATGTGCGCACGAAACGTGAGAAATCCGGCACCAAGACCAGCTATTACACACTGCGCCCAGACGGCACGGCCCTGGCGCGGGTGCTCGACAAGCGACCGGGCGCGGCCAACAGATATTTCACCGGTGATGGCTTTGTACCGGTCGGCCCATGGCGCAGCGGCATGACCAAAAGCTACAAGATGGCGCAGCATGTGGGCGGCAAGACAACGCGGTTCACGGTGACGATCCGAGTGACCAGAGTGTCCTTTAACTACAAAGGCCGCCCCGGTTCGATGGAATATATCTGGACCGAGCGGACCCAATCGGGGCGCAAGACCAAGCAGCTGCGCTATATCTACAGCCCCGGCATCGGATTGGCGGATGTGGATAACCTGATGAAATGAGGGCGCGCGCGACCGGGGCCGGAAAGCCCCGATCGCCCGGTCTGAGACCGGTGTCGCTTAGCCGATGGCCACCAGCTCGATGGCAAAGGTCAGGTCCTTGCCTGCGAGCGGGTGGTTGGCATCCAGCACGACTTCGGTGTCGGAGACCTCGGCCACCGTCACCGGCAGAACCTGACCCTGCGGGGTCTGCATCTGCAACTGCGTGCCCGGATCAAGCGGGATTTCCGCCGGGATATCGGCGCGGGGCACGGCCTGCCGGGCATTGGGATCCGGCTGGCCATAGGCCATATCGGCGGGCACCTGAACGGTTTTCTTGTCGCCCACGGTCATGCCGGGGATCGCGGCATCAAGGCCGGGGATGATCTGGCCAGAGCCTACGGTGAATTCCAGCGGATCGCGGCCCGCGCTCGAATCAAAGGTGGCACCATCGGCCAGCGTGCCGGTGTAATGAATGCGGACAGTATCGCCCGATTTGACCTGCGTCATGGGATTTCCAATCTGTTGTGAAGGGGGATGGGTTTGCAAGGCCACGCAAGGATTGCGCGGGTGCTTGAGACGACTGCCTGTCAATTTAGGCAAGCTGATCCGGATTTGCAAACCGATGCCCAAACTCTGACGTGGCCGTGGTGTTCGGGGTCTTTCCCCCTCTGACGTTCCGTGACAGTCTGCGCGCAACGAACGAGGGGACACGATGCCGATCACAACCTGCATTTTTGATGCCTATGGCACGCTCTTTGACGTGGCCGCCGCCGCGCGCAATGCCGCGTCCGAGCCGGGACGCGAGGTTTTTGCCCGGCACTGGCCCGCGATTGCCGAGAAATGGCGGCTGAAACAGTTGCAATACACCTGGCTGCGCGCCGTGATGGGGCAACACACCGGGTTTTGGCAGGTCACGCAGGACGGGCTGGATTGGGCGCTGGAGGCGGAGGGGCTGCAGGGCGACAGCGAGTTGCGCGCGCGGCTTTTGCAGCTCTATTGGGAGCTTGAGGCCTATGCCGAAGTGCCCGCCATGCTGGCCGCGCTGAAAGCGGCGGGGATGAAGACCGCCATTCTCTCGAACGGATCGCCGGATATGTTGCAGGGGGCAGTAGACTCTGCCGGGATTGGCGATGTGCTTGATGATGTGCTCTCGGTTGAGAGTGTGGGCATCTTCAAACCGGCGCGGGGGGTCTATGATCTGGTGGGGCAGCGGTTTGGCTGTGCCCCCGACGAGGTGCTCTTTGTATCGTCGAATGGCTGGGATGCGTCGGCGGCGGCAGGCTATGGGTTTACGACCGCTTGGGTCAACCGCGCGGGTGATCCGGTGGATCGCCTGCCCGCCACACCGCGCCACCAATTGCGCGACCTCACGGGCATCCCCGATCTGGTGCGCGGCTGATGGGGCGGTTTAGCAGCTCGGACGGCGTGTCGCTCTATTACTCTGATGAGGGGGCGGGCGCGCCGATCCTGTGCCTTGCGGGGCTCACGCGCAACAGCGCCGATTTCAGCTTTGTCGCGCCGCATCTGGCGGGCTACCGCGTGATCTGCATGGATTATCGCGGGCGCGGGCAATCGGATCATGCGCCCGATTTCATGTCTTACAACATCCTGCGCGAAGGGCAGGATGCGATTGAACTGATGGACCATCTGGGGTTGGAGCGCGTGACACTGATCGGCACATCGCGCGGCGGGCTGATCGCCATGGCGCTGGCCTATGGACAGCCTGCACGCCTGCGCGGTGTCGTGCTCAATGACATCGGGCCAGAGGTGGCCCCCATCGGGATCGAGCGGATCATGGATTACGTGGGCAATGAGCCGGCGCAGGCCGATCTGGAGCAGTGCGCCGCCGTGCTTGCCCATGTCCATGCCGCTGGCTTTCCCGGTGTGCCGCTGAGTCGCTGGCGGCAACAGGCCGACTTCATGTTCTATGAGAAACCGGGCGGCGGGCTTGGCCTGCGCTATGACGCGCGGCTGCGCGATGCGCTGGTGGGGCAAGCGGGGGCGGGCGAGGCAGTGGACCTGTGGCAACTTTTCGACGCGCTGCGCGATATTCCCACCGCCGCGATCCGAGGCGCGAATTCCGACCTTCTGAGCCTTGAGACCTTTGAAAAAATGCAGGCGCGTCATCCCGCGCTTATCACCGCCACCGTGCCCGACCGGGGCCATGTGCCCTTTCTCGACGAACCGCAATCCCTCGGCGCGATACGCGCCCTATTGGACCTGACAAAATGACCGACATCACGATGATCCGCGCCGCCGCCACCCGTCTGGCGGGCCATGCAAGGCGCACGCCGCTGCTCTCTTCGCCCTTTCTGGACGAGATCGCGGGACGGCGCGTGTTCGTGAAACCCGAATGCCTGCAACATACCGGCAGTTTCAAGTATCGCGGCGCGCGCTCGGCTGTGTCGGCGCTGGATGAGGGCACCCGCGCGCGGGGCGTGATCGCCTTTTCCAGCGGCAACCACGCGCAGGGTGTGGCGCTGGCGGCGCGGCAATTCGGGGTGCCCAGTGTCATCATCATGCCCGGCGACGCGCCGCGCATGAAGATCGACAACACCCGCGCGCTGGGGGCCGAGGTGGTGCTTTATGACCGTGCGACCGAGGATCGAGACGCCATCGGCGCGGCGCTGAGTTCTGAGCGCGGTCTGACGCTGATCAAACCCTATGACGAGCCACAGGTGATCGCAGGCCAAGGCACCATCGGGCTGGAGATTGCCGAGGATGCGGCAGCCATGGGCATCACCCGCGCCGATGTGCTGGTTTGTTGCGGCGGTGGCGGTCTGACCTCAGGGATCGCCCTTGCGCTTGAGGCGGACGCGCCGGGGCTGCGCGCACGCCCTTGCGAGCCGGAGGGATTCGATGACGTCGCCCGCTCGCTGGCATCGGGCCAGATCAAGCGCAACGCCCGCACCTCGGGCAGTCTCTGCGATGCCATTATCACGCCGCAGCCGGGGAACATCACCTTTCCGATCATGCAGCGGCTGTGCGGTCCAGGGTTGGTGGTGAGCGAGGATGAGGCGCTGCACGCGGTGGCGCTGGCCTTTGCCCGGCTTAAACTGGTGGCAGAACCGGGGGGGGCCGTGGCGCTGGCAGCGGCGCTCTTTCGGCACGATCAGATCGAGGGCGAGGCGGTTTTCGTCACCATTTCTGGCGGCAATGTCGATGCGGATGTGTTCCAGACTGCACTCACCCGCTTTGCCTGAGGGGGGGGCCATGGCATTTCTCGAACTCGATGATGTGACCCTGCATTACCTCGACGAGGGCGACCCCGAGGGCGCGCCCATCGTCTTTGCCCATGCGCTGGGCACTGGCACATTTCTCTGGGATGCGGTGGTGCCGCTCTTGCCGCCCGGCCTGCGGATCATCCGCTATGATGCGCGCGGGCATGGGCGATCCTCGACCCCGCCTGCCCCCTATTCCATGGGCGCGCTCATCCGCGATGCCGAGCGATTGCTGGATCGCTTGCAGGTGCGTGAGGCGATGTTTGTCGGCCTCTCGATTGGCGGGATGGTGGCGCAGGGGCTGGCGGTCAAGCGCCCCGACCTCATTCGCGCGCTGGTGCTGTCCAATACCGGGGCGAAGATCGGCACGCCCACGCTCTGGGCCGAGCGGATCGCCACGGCGCGCGGCACGGGCGGCATGGCGGAGCTGGCGCGCGGATCGTGTGAACGGTGGTTCACGCGCAGCTATCTTAAGGAAAACAGGCACTTGCCGTGGTTTGAGCGGCTTTGTCAGCATGATCCAGAGGGCTATGCCGGCTGTGCCGCTGCCATTTCCGGCACGGATTTCTACACGCCCACCTCTGGCCTGCGCCTGCCCACGCTGGGCATTGCGGGGGCCGAGGATGGCTCGACCCCGCCTGATCTTGTGCGCGAGACGGTGAACCTTATCCCCGGCTCAAAATTCGAGCTGATGCGCCGCACCGGGCATGTGCCCCCGGTGGATCAGCCGCAAGAATACGCGCGGCTGCTGTCAGAGTTCCTGCGCGCCACGGGGCATATCGGCCACGCATGATAGAAACCCGCTTGCGGTGACGCGCGAATCCGGATCACTTGCGCCCAGCATTGGAAGGGAGGCCCCATGCAGACCATCACAGCCGCCGTATGCCATGAATTTGGCGCGCCTCTCGTGATCGAACCCGTGCATCTGCGCGCGCCCGAGGCGGGTGAGGTGCAAGTCGAGGTCAAGGCGGTGGCGATTTGCCACTCGGATATTTCCTATGCGATGGGGGGCTGGGGCGGCACCCTGCCCGCCGTTTACGGCCATGAGGCGGCGGGGATTGTGAGCGCGGTTGGCGCGGGTGTCTCCGGCTTTGCGTTGGGCGATCCGGTGGTTGTCACGCTCATTCGCGCCTGCGGGCACTGCGCGCCCTGCGCCACGGGCCGCCCAACGGGATGCGAGACGCCGCAAGACGACGGGCACGGCCCGCTTTCGACGCTCTCGGGGGGTAGATTGCATCAGGCCATGGCCTGCGGGGCCTTTGCCACATCTGTCGTAGTGCATCACAGCCAGATCGTGAAAATCCCGCATGGGATCGACATGGCGGCGGCCAGCCTATTGGCCTGCGGTGTGATTACCGGCGTGGGGGCCGTCATCAACGCGGCGCAGTTGCGCGCGGGACAAGACGTGGTGGTGATCGGCGCAGGCGGTGTCGGTCTTAACGCCATTCAGGGCGCGCGCATCGCGGGCGCGCGGCGGATTGTGGCGGTGGATATGACCGAGGACAAGCTGGCCGCCGCCCGTGAATTCGGCGCGACCGATGGTGTCTTGGCGAGTGAGGACAAGCCGTGGCGCAGCGCCAAGGCGGCGATGGGGCGCGGTGCCGATGTGGTGCTCGTGACCGTGGGGGCGGCCAAAGCCTATGACGTTGCCCCGCGCTATCTGGCCGGGGGCGGCAAGGTGATCATGGTCGGAATGCCCCATAGCGGCCAAGCCTCAAGCTATGAAGCCGCGAGTTTCGCCGCGATGGGACAATCCATGGTCGGCTCCAAGATGGGCGAGGCGGTCATTCGCCGCGATATTCCGTGGATGGTCGATCTTTATGGTCAAGGGCGGCTCAAGCTGGACGAGCTGATTTCCCGGCGCTGGCGGTTTGACCAGATCAACGAGGCCATCGCCGATACCAAATCGGGCAGCGCCCGGCGCAATGTGATCGTATTCGAATGACAGGCTTTCATCTGGCCTGAAATACCTCGGGGGTCGGGGGGCAGCGCCCCCCGCGCTCTCCGCACCCGACCCCGCCTACAAAGTCTGATAGGACACAGCCATGAAGCTCAGAGACCTTGATATCATCGTGACCGCACCGCCTACGCCCGGCTGGGGCGGGCGCTATTGGATTTTGGTCAAGCTGACCACGGATGACGGGATCACCGGCTGGGGCGAATGCTATGCCGCGAGCGTCGGGCCTGAGGCCATGCGCGCGGTGATCGAGGATGTGTTTGCCCGCCACATGGAAGGCGAGAACCCCGAGAATATCGAGCTGATGTTCCGCCGCGTCTATTCCTCGGGCTTTACGCAACGCCCGGACCTGACGGCCATCGGGGCCTTTTCGGGGCTGGAGATTGCCTGTTGGGATATCTTGGGCAAGGCGCGGGGGCGGCCTGTCTGGGCGCTTTTGGGCGGCAAGATGAACCCGCGCATTCGCGCCTATACCTATCTTTATCCCCTGCCCCATCATCCGATCACGCCATTCTGGACCTCGGCCGATATGGCCGCAGAAAGTGCGGCGGACTGCGTGGCGCGGGGCTATACGGCGGTCAAGTTCGACCCCGCAGGCCCCTACACCCTGCGCGGCGGGCATATGCCCGCGATGACGGATATATCGCTGTCGGTCGAGTTTTGCCGCAAGATCCGCGCGGCGGTGGGCGACAAGGCCGATCTGCTTTTTGGCACGCATGGGCAGTTCACCACAGCGGGCGCGATCCGTCTGGGCCAAGCGCTCGAGCCGTATTCGCCGCTCTGGTATGAAGAGCCGGTGCCGCCCGACAATGTGGGTGCAATGGCGCAGGTCGCGCGCGCGGTGCGTATCCCTGTGGCGACAGGCGAGCGTCTGACCACCAAGGCCGAATTTGCGCCCGTGCTGCGCGAGGGCGCGGCAGCGATCCTGCAACCGGCCTTGGGCCGTGCAGGCGGTATCTGGGAGATGAAGAAAGTGGCCGCCATGGCCGAGGTCTATAACGCGCAAATGGCACCGCATCTTTATGCCGGGCCGGTGGAATGGGCGGCAAATGTGCATTTTGCCGCGTCCATTCCCAATATCCTCATGTGCGAGAGCATCGAGACCCCGTTCCATGATGCGCTGATCAAGGGCAGCATCCGGGTTGAAGGCGGCTATATCACCCCGCCAGAGGCCCCCGGTCTGGGGATCGAAGTGGATGAGGCGCTGGCGCGCGCCAATCCCTATCACGGCACCGGACTGCATCTGGAGATGCAAGAAGCCCCCTGCGACTATACCAATGGCAACAGCTTTGCCGGGGGGGCGCCTCACGAAAAGGGCTGACGCTCAGCCCCCCACCTTATCGCCACGTTGCAGGCGCACCGGGATTTCGCGGGCGAGTTTGAGCAGATAGGCCATATAGGGCTTGTCTGCGTCATCGTCGCGGATTGCGGCATAGAGGCGTTTGGTCTTGCCTGTGGCCGTGAGGGGGCGTGTCACGTAATCCGTGCTTGTCTTGACCTCGCGCACCACCCAATCGGGCAGCACGGCGACGCCGCGATTGGAGGCGACCAGAAGCAGGATCACGGCGGTCAGTTCCACCTGTCGGATGCTTTTGGGTTCGACCTTGGCCGGGGTCAGCAATTCGGTAAAGACATCAAGCCGCGAGCGGTCCACCGGATAGGTGATCAGCACCTCATCGCGAAAATCCGCCGCCTCGACATAGGGTTTCTGGGCCAAAGGATGCTGGCTTGAGGCGACAAAGACCGGCTCGTAATCAAAGAGCGGCTTGAAGCTGATTCCCGGCAGATCCTCGGGGTCGGAGGAGACCACCAAATCCACCTCTTCCTTTTGCAGGGCGGGCAGCGCGTCAAAGGCCAGACCGGGGCGAATATCGACATCGACCTCGCCCCAGGTTTTGCGGAAGCGTTCCAGCACGGGAAAGAGCCATTCGAAACAGGCGTGGCATTCAATCGCAATATGCAGGCGGCCCGCGCTGCCCTCGCGCAGGCCTTCGAATTCCTGTTCCAATGCCTCGATCTCGGGCAGGATTTTTTCGGCCAGCCGCAGCAGGCGCTGACCGGCAGCAGACAGGCGTAAGGGTTTGGAACGTCTCACAAAAAGCTCGACCCCGGTCTGATCCTCAAGCCCTTTGATCTGATGGCTGAGGGCGGATTGGGTGATGTGCAACAGGTCCGCCGCACGTGCCAAACCGCCGGCCTGATGAATGGCACGGATCGTTTTCAGGTGCCGGAACTCGATATGCATTATTAGTGAACCTCATTCAAACCATGAATTTAATGAAGTTGTCTCACATTGCTGCACCTGCAACAAGAGGACAACAGATTTCACTCCTGCACGGGATGACCCAAGATGACAACGCCGCGTATCTCTTTTGAATTCTTCCCGCCCAAGACGCTTGAGGCCTCGTTTCGCCTGTGGGAGACGATCCACGCGCTTGCGCCGCTCGACCCACGGTTTGTGTCCGTGACCTATGGTGCGGGCGGCACCACCCGCGAATTGACCCGCGAGGCGGTGGGCACCTTGCACAAGGCCACGGGCCTGAATGTGGCGGCGCATCTGACCTGCGTCGATGCCAGCCGCGCCGAGACGCTGGAAATCGCCGACCAATTCGCCGCCGCTGGCGTGTCTGAGATTGTCGCCCTGCGCGGCGACCCGCCCAAGGGATCGAACGGGTTTGTTCAGCACCCGGATGGGTTCGCCAATAGCTGCGAGCTGATTTCGGCACTGGCCGATACCGGCAAATTCACCATCCGTGTTGGTGCCTACCCCGAGAAGCACCCCGAAGCGGCAGATCAACGCGCCGATATCGACTGGCTCAAGCGCAAGATTGACGCGGGCGCGTCCGAGGCGATCACGCAGTTCTTCTTTGAAGCAGAGACCTTTTTCCGCTTCCGCGATGCCTGTGCGGCGGCAGGGATCAACGCGCCGATCATTCCCGGCATTCTGCCGATTGAAAACTGGGTGGGCGCGCGCAAATTCGCACTGTCCTGCGGCACACAGGTTCCTGCGTGGCTGGATGAGGCGTTTGACAAGGCCATTCGCGATAACCGTCATGACCTGCTGGCAACCGCACTGGCCACGGAACTGTGCAGTGACCTGCTGGATGGTGGGGTCGAAGACCTGCATTTCTATACGCTCAATCGCCCGGAATTGACCCGCGATGTGTGCCATGCCTTGGGTGTCACACCCAAAGTGACGCTGCGCGACGTCGCCTGAGCGCTTGCCGAGACAGTCGGCCCCACCTACCCTGCAGGGCGCAGGGACAGGAGGGGCCGATATGCCGTCATACCACGCCACATCGCTGGACGAATTGCCGGACCTCGCGGCTATTTTGGCCCGAACGGGGCTGGGGTTCATCCAGGATATGATCGCAGGCCGCTTGCCCTGCCCGCCGATTGGGGCGACGCTGGGCTTTCGGCCGATTGAGGCGCGGCAGGGTCATGTGGTGTTCGAGGGGGTAGCACAGTTTGACGCCACCAACCCGATGCGCGGCGTGCATGGTGGCTGGTATGGGGCCATTCTTGACAGTTGCATGGGCTGCGCGGTAATGACCGCGCTCGAGCGTGGCGAGACCTACACAACTCTGGAATACAAGGTGAATATCACCCTCGCCCTGCCGCTTGATGTGCCGGTTCAGGCGATTGGCACGCTTGAACACAAGGGCCGCTCGACCGCCGTGGCGCGCGGCGAATTGCGTGGGCGGGACGACGGGCGGCTTTATGCCACCGGATCGACCACCTGTTTGGTGATGCGTCCCGACGGCGCATAGATGCCCCCGGCGCAGCACCCCCTTGCGCAGCGCCCTGCCCGCGCGTAAACCGCGCCCGATACTTCGGCTCAGGACTGCACCCATGCCCGTTCTCGTGATGAAATTCGGCGGCACATCGGTCGCCAATATCGACCGCATCCGCCGCGCTGCCAAGCGTGTGGGCCTTGAGGTGGCCAAGGGCTATGACGTGATCGTCATCGTCTCGGCCATGTCGGGCAAGACCAACGAACTGGTCGGCTGGGTCAATGAAATCGCGCCCTTACATGATGCACGCGAATATGACGCCGTGGTCAGTGCGGGCGAGAATGTGACGGCGGGGCTGATGGCGCTTACGTTGCAGGAAATGGACATCCCGGCGCGCAGTTGGCAGGGCTGGCAGGTGCCGCTCAAGACCAATTCCGCGCATTCCGCCGCCCGGATCGAGGAAATCCCGACCGAGAACATCAATGGCCGCTTTGCCCAAGGCATGCGCGTGGCCGTTGTGGCGGGCTTTCAAGGGGTTTCGCCCGAGGGCCGCATCACCACGCTGGGGCGCGGCGGATCGGACACCACCGCCGTGGCCTTTGCCGCCGCCTTTGATGCGGAACGCTGCGATATCTACACTGATGTGGACGGGGTTTATACCACCGATCCGCGCATCACCTCCAAGGCGCGCAAGCTGGATAAGATCGCGTTTGAGGAAATGTTGGAACTGGCCTCGCTGGGGGCCAAGGTGCTGCAAACCCGTTCCGTGGAACTGGCCATGCGGTATAATGTGAAACTGCGGGTGCTCAGCAGTTTCGAAGAACCATCTGATAAGGCCGGCACGCTGGTCTGCGCCGAGGAGGAAATCATGGAATCAAAGGTTGTCAGCGGCATCGCCTATTCCCGCGACGAGGCGAAAATGACCCTCATTTCGGTGGCGGACCGCCCCGGCATCGCGGCCGCGATTTTTGGCCCCCTGTCCGAGGCGGGCGTGAATGTCGATATGATCATCCAGAATATCGCCGAAGAAGGCCGCACGGATATGACCTTTTCGTGCCCCACGGATCAGGTGATCCGCGCCGAGAAGGCGCTACGCGAGGCCAAGGAACGCGGCGACATCAACTATCACGACCTTGTGGCCGATACCAATGTGGCCAAGATTTCGGCAGTGGGCATCGGCATGCGCAGCCAATCGGGTGTTGCCGCCAAGATGTTCAAGACGCTGAGCGATGAAGGAATCAACATCAAGGTGATTGCAACCTCCGAGATCAAGATTTCCGTGCTGATCGACCGGAAATACATGGAACTCGCGGTGCAGGCGCTGCATGATGCGTTCGAGTTGGACAAAGCGGCCTGACCCGGCCACAGCATCCCTGCCGCCGGGTCTGGCCAATCCCTGAATCTGCTTGGGGGGATCGCCACCCATGAGCGAACATTTCAAGACCGACAGCCGCCAGATGCTGGGCCGTCTGCGCGCCATCATGGCCGAGGATGCGGGTGGGCAGACGCGGCTTGACCAGATTACCCGCCTCATCGCCGAGGAAATGCGGATCGAGGTGTGCTCGATCTATCTGTTCCGTGACGAGGACACGCTGGAGCTGTGCGCGACAGAGGGTCTCAAGGCCGAGGCCGTGCACCAGACCCGGATGCGTATGGGCGAGGGTCTGGTGGGCCGTGTGGCGCGCACCGGCGAGGTGATCAACACCGACAATGCCCCGGCAGAGCCCGGATTTCGCTACATGCCAGAGACCGGCGAAGAGGCCTATTCGTCGTTTCTGGGTGTGCCGATCCAGCGGCTTGGCGAAAAGCTGGGCGTTCTGGTTGTGCAATCGAAACAGGCGCGGCTGTTCTCGGACGAAGAAATCTACGCGGTCGAGGTGGTCGCCATGGTTCTGGCCGAAATGGCCGAACTGGGCGCTTTTGTTGGCGAAGGGGCTGCCATGTCGGCGCGCCACCAGCAGGCGGTGCTGTTTCGTGGGGCCAGCGCGCAGGAAGGCACGGCGCAGGGCCGGGTCTGGCTGCACGAGCCGCGCGTGGTTGTGACCAATCCCATCGCCGATGATCCGGTGCGTGAATTGACACGGCTGAACGAGGCGGTTGAGGCGCTGCGCGTGGGCGTGGACCGCATGCTGAATTCGGCCAATGGCGGCGACAAGGATCAGACCGAAATTCTGGAAGCCTATCGCATGTTCGCCAACTCCAAAGGCTGGATGCGCCGGATGGAGGCCAATATCGACAGCGGTCTTTCAGCAGAGGCCGCGGTGGAAAAAGAGCAATCTGCCGCCCGCGCGCGCATGGGCCAGGTGACGGATGCCTATCTGCGCGAGCGCCTGCATGATCTTGATGATCTGTCCAATCGGCTGTTGCGGATCCTGACTGGGCAGGGCAACGAGACTGGTGCGGACATGCCCGCGGATCCCATTCTGATCGCCCGCAACATCGGCCCGGCAGAGTTGCTCGATTATGGCCGCACCCTGAAGGGGATCGTGCTGGAAGAGGGATCGGTCGGGTCTCATGCCGCGATTGTGGCGCGGGCGTTGGCGATTCCGCTGGTGATCCATGCCAATCGCATCACGACCGAGGCCCTGAACGGCGATCCGATCCTTGTCGATGGCGATCAGGGGATTGTCCATCTGCGCCCCGACGATACGGTCGTGTCGGCCTTTCGCGACAAGATGGCGATGCAGGCCGAAGCGCAGCAGCGCTATGCCTCGATCCGTGACAAACCCGCCGAGACGCTTTGCGGTCAGCGCATCAAGCTCAAGATGAACGCGGGGCTTATGGCCGACCTGCCCAGCCTTGTCGGCTCGGGGGCAGAGGGGGTAGGGCTGTTTCGCACCGAATTGCAGTTCCTGATCCGCAACCACATGCCCAAACGGGCCGAATTATCAGAGCTTTATGCACGGGTGATGGATGCCGCGGGGGAGCAGCGCGTGGTGTTCCGCACGCTTGATATCGGTTCGGACAAGGTGCTGCCCTATATGAAACCCAATGACGAACCCAACCCGGCGATGGGCTGGCGCGCGATCCGGGTGGGGTTGGACAAGCCGGGCGTCATGCGGATGCAGCTTCAGGCGCTTATTCGCGCCGCCAAGGGGCGACCGCTGACCATCATGTTCCCCTTTGTGGCACAGCGCGACGAGTTCACCGCCGCCCGCGCCGAGATGGACAAGGCATTGGAGCGCGAGCGTATTCTGGGCCACCCGATCCCTGAACAGATCGAAGTGGGCGCGATGCTGGAAACCCCATCGCTGGCTTTTGCGCCGGATGACTTTTATTCAGAGGTGGATTTCATCTCGGTGGGTGGCAATGACCTCAAGCAGTTTTTCTTTGCCGCTGACCGTGAGAACGAGCGCGTGCGCCGTCGTTATGACACGCTCAACATCAGCTTTCTCAATTTCCTTGAGGGGATTGTCTATCGGTGTGCCACGCTTGGCACGCCGCTGAGTTTCTGTGGCGAAGATGCGGGCCGCCCAATCGAGGCCGCCTGCCTTGCCGCCATCGGGTTTCGCACGCTCTCGATGCGCCCCGCCTCTATCGGCCCGGTCAAGAGCCTGTTGCGGCGGATCGACCTTGGACAGTTGCGCGAACTGATCCATGCAGAGCGCGCGCGCGGTGCGCAGACCGTGCGCCCGGCGGTGATGGATTATCTGCGCGACCAGATGTGAGGCGCGCACGGCCCTAGTGGCCACCACCCCCGGCCAGGCCCACACCCGACACCAGCGATCCCCAGACCTTGATGCGCAGCCCCACCGCCTTGACCACGCCGGTGGCCGCGATCACATGGCCGAAAAAGCCGGGCAGATTGCTGGTATAGGTCTGAATCATGCAGCCGCTGCCATCGAGCATGATCTTTTCATGCTCGGGATGCGCCAGTTCAAAATAAACAAGGATCGACCCGCGCCGCAGCATTTCGGCGGGGTCCATCAGGCGACCACCGGGCACGATCTGCCCCGTGGAGATGGCCGGTTGCACCGAGACCACGCGCGCCGGAAGGACCGCATCGCGAAATGACAGGCTTATATTGCTGTCGCAGGCGATTTCGGCGGGCATGCCCTCGTAGATCGTGCTGTTGGAAACCTGAGAAAATCCCGCAACGGTGCGCACGGGCGCGCCTTGTGGCCGGTCGGGGATAATCACCATGGCCGGGCTGAGGATCAGGGTCGAGGCGGGGCTGCCCAAGCTCATGGCAAGCTGGGTGACAACACCGCCCGTATAGGCATGCACCTCGGTTTGCGCCAAGGCCACTTGCGCGCTGTGCAGGGCGGCTTCGGCGGCGCGGCGTTGCGCGGGAAGGGTTTGGGAAATATCCGTCTGGGCCAAGGCCACCTGCGCCTCTGCTGCGGCAACCCCAGCCTCGGCAATCGCGACCGAGGATTCCAATTGGCGCACGGCATCGCGCGTGCCGACGTTACGTGTGACAAGCGTCAGCGCGTTATCGAGATCGACGCGCAGCTTGTCCAGCGACGCCTCTGCTTCGGCAACAGAGGCTTGGGCGACCTTGAGTGTCTCGGCGGCCTTGGTCTCGGCCGCGCTGATCTTGGCGAATTCCGCCTCTGCCTGTTCCAGGGCGGCACGTTGGGCCCGGTCATCGACTTGGAACAAAAGATCGCCCGCTTCAACCCGTTGACCATTCATGACGTTGATCGCCGTTACAGGCCCGCTGGCCTGTGACACCACGGAAATGGTGCGGAACGGCACGATGCCCGAATAGGATTTGGGGTGGAAATAAAAGATGAGGAGGAACAGCAAAAAGGCCAGCACCGCCCAGATCAGAACCGCTGTGCGCATGTTCCAGACGGTCATCGCCTCGCCGCGACGTTTGAGTTGGAAATACCGGATAATGACCGGGAAAGAGGTCAGAAGCAGCTCAATCACGTTGAGTGTCTCCTGTCGCCTTGGCCGTATCTTCGGGCGTCCGTGCGCCTGCACCCCACAGGTTGAAGCGCGCCACATCGGCCATGAGCGCAATCAGGATAGCACTGATCGGCAACAGGATATTGAAATGCCCGAGCGGAAACAGCTCGTACAGCAGGGCGACGGTGAGCATCGTCGGGATCGTCTTGGCCAGCGGCGTGCCGTGCGATTGATGTTCGGCCCAGCGATCAAAAGCCGCGTAGAGCGTGACGAGCACATAGGTCACCGCGATAAGCAGCACCAAGGACACCCATGCCAGCGAGTCGCCCTCTCCCGGCGCGGCGAACCATCCCGGAAGCGCAGCGCCGTGTTCCTCTGTTGTTGCCATAGCTGAAATCCATCACGATCAATCGCCGTTAGCCTATGGGTTATAGCTGCAATATCAAGGAAATTATGTGCCGCATCCACCGTGCTTTGGCAGGGGCGCACAGATCGGATCAGCTGACGCGGCCCGGTGTGCTTTGGGCCATTGCACGAAACTCGGCACATAACGCGGAATGGTCGCGACCAGAGTCAATCGCCAGCCGACGCAGCCCGAAATGCACCTGCGCCATATCCTGATAATAGCGGGTATAGGCATAATTGGTCGCCGCCCCCGCCGCCGCGCCCAAGATCGGCACGGTCTGCGCTGCCAGCTTTTGGCCCAGCACCGCCGCCAGACGCGGGGCCACCCGTGCTATGAGCGCGTTGAGCGCGGGGCCGGTGACGGTCATCCGACTGCCCAGAAAGCCCAGATTGGCCCCGTCATCCCGTTCAAGCGGCCCAGCCGCGCCGAACACCTGCACCGAATCGAACCGCACACTCGGTTCGGATGGATCAAACCCGTTTTCCACCGCCACATCCTGAATGGCGCGCAAGAGCACGGTAACCGTGATCGGCAGTTCGGCCAGCGCTGTGGGCAGGCCACCGATGCCGCCCACTGCCCCCATCGAGGTGGTCAGCGCGCGGGCCATCCAGCCCGGCTGATCGCCCACAACCCCGCGCGAGCGATGCGCCATTTCGGCGGCGCGGCGCAGCGCCTCTTCGGTGGTTTCATTCAGGCGCGCGCGCAAGCTGGGCGGCAAGCGATCCAGCAAGCCCTCGGCGCGCCCACCCACAAGGTTGAGCAGATCAATCACCCCATTGCCCGCCTGCGCATTGCGCGCCACCAGCGCGCGCAAGCGCTGCTCGGTTTCGGTCTCGTCAATCGGTCGGCCCAAAAGCTCCATCCGCGTGTCCCACCACAAGTTCCAAGCCACGGCTCACCCGGCACAACTGGCCACGGCAGAGCCTGAATTCAAGCGTCGCGCATCACTTTGCCAGCCACATCCTCCCACGCGCCGGGGCGCAGTTCCAGCCCCAGCACACGCTCTGGGTTGGTGGGGGGCGGCATTTCCACTGCGGTCAGCTTGGTAAAGCCAAAGCGGCTATAGTAGGGCGCGTCGCCCACCAAGATCACCCGCTCCCAGCCGAGCGCCGCTGCGCGCTCCAGACTGTCGCGCATGAGCAGCGCGCCCAGCCCCTCGCCCTGATGGGTGGGATGCACGGCAACAGGCCCCAGCAAAAGCGCGCGCGCCGCCCCTCTGCGCTCAGGCCCGATAAGGACAGGCCAATAGCGGATTGCCCCGGCCAAAATCCTGTCATGATCGCGCACCACAAGGCACAGATCGCGCACGGGGGGCACATCATCGCGCAGCCGGTAGGACGACAGTGCCTCGCGCCCCGGCGCGAAACACAGATCATAGAGGGCCTCAACCTCCCAGTAATCAACGGGTTTCTCCGTCTCGAGGGTGAACATGCCGCGCGTTGCCCTTGCCAAAAATCGACTGGCCATGCGCGTAGCACGACGTTACGACAGGCACAAACCCGATGACCAAGGAGAGGCGGATGTTTTACCGACCCGAAGAGGGCCATGGCCTGCCCCATAACCCGTTCAATGCCATTGTGACCCCGCGTCCGATTGGCTGGATTTCGACCCGTGGGGCCGATGGGCAGGACAATCTGGCCCCCTATTCGTTTTTCAATGCGGTCGCCTATGTGCCGCCACAGGTGATGTTCGCCTCGACCAGCGCCAAGCCGGATCGCGGCGATACCAAGGACAGCGTCGCCAATATCCGTGAAACAGGCGTCTTTTGCGTCAATATCGTCAGCGAAGCGTTGCGCGATGCCATGAACCAGACATCCGGCGCGTGGGGCCGTGAAGTGGATGAATTCACCGATGCCGGGTTGGACAAGGCGACCTGCGAAACCATCGCCTGTTCCCGCGTGGCGGCAAGCCCGGCCAGTCTGGAATGCAAGCTGACGCAGATTGTGCAACTGCCCGGCGAGGCGAATTTCGTGGTCTTTGGCGAGGTGATCGGCGTGCATATGCGCGACGACTGCATGGTCGAGGGCCGGTTTGACGTGACCCGGTTCAATCCGCTGACCCGGCTTGGGTATCAGGATTATTCGGTGATCCGCGAGACATTCAGTTTGAAGCGACCCGGGGAGTAAGCCGCGCGGGCGTGATTGGGGTGAATTTTACCCTACCCCGCTGAAATCGCCGTGCCCAGTTTTGCCGCGCGCCGCCCCATGCTCTCGCGGCCCAGCGTGCGGCAGAGGATCAGCACCGGGATCAGTCCGAAGGCCACCAGCACCAGCGATGGCACCGCCGCCTCTGACAACCGCTCATCGGCGGCGAGGCGGTGCGCCTGCACCGCCAGCGTCTGAAAATCGAAGGGATGCAGGATCAGCGTTGCGGGCAATTCCTTCATCACATCGACAAAGACGATCAAAAGCGCGGTCAGAACCGAGGTGCGCGCCACCGGCAGATGCACCCGTGTCAGCAGTTTTGGCCCCGGCTGCCCCAAAGAGCGGCCAATCGCATCAAGATGCCCCGGCACCGTCGCCATGCCACTGTCATAGGCGTTGAGCGCCGCCGCCATGAACCGCACCATATAGGCCATGATCATGAGCCAGATTGATCCGGTGATCAAAAGCCCGGTGCGGATGCCAAACGTCTCTTGCATGAAGGCGTCGATGGCATTGTCCAGCCCCGCCATCGGCACCATGAGGCCAACGGCAATGACGCCACCGGGCACGGCATAGCCCAGACCTGCCCCCATCACCAGCCAGCGCGCGCTGCGCCCCGGACGGGTGCGGGCGCGAAACCCCACGAGGATTGCCCCCACCACCGTCAGCACTGCCGCGACACTGGCCAAGAGCACCGAATTGGTCATGAACCCCAGATAACGCGCCGAAAGGATATTTTGCCCCGAGCCGATGGCCATTTCCCCCAGCATGATCACCGGAATGATGAAGCCAAACAGCACCGGCAGGAAACAGAGCGTAAAGGCCCCCCAACCCGCCGCACCGCGCAACTGCGGGCGCTCCATCGTCTCGAACCGCGCGCCGCGCCCGGCGGTGCGCGACCGCCCCCGGCTTGCCCGCTCCAACCCGGCCAAGAGCAGCGCGAAACTGAGCAGGCACAGCGCCAGTTGCGCCGCCGCCGCCCGGTCGCCAAGGCTGAACCACGCCTGATAGATGCCGGTGGCAAAGGTCTGGACGTTGAAAAACGCCACGGTGCCGAAATCGGCGATCGTCTCCATGACCGCAAGGAGTGCCCCGCCCGCAATCGCCGGGCGCGCCATCGGCAGGGCCACCCGCCAGAAGGCCTGCATCGGCGAACGCCCCAGCGTGCGCGCCACAAGGAACGCATTGCCCGATTGCTGCCGGAACGAGGCCCGCGCGAGGAGATAGACGTAAGGATAGAGCACGATTGTAAGCATCAGGGCCGCCCCGCCAAGGCTGCGCACCTCTGGAAACCAGTAATCGCGCGGCCCCCAGCCCGTGATCGCGCGCAAGGCGGTTTGCACCGGTCCGGGATGGTCCAGAAAATGCGTATAGGCATAGGCCATGACATAGGCCGGAAAGGCCAGCGGCAGCGCCAGCGCCACCTCTAAAAGCCGCGCGCCGGGAAAGCGGTAGACCGTCACCAGCCAAGCCGTGACCGATCCGATCACCGCCGTGCTGACGCCGACGATGGCCACCAAGGTCAGGGTCGTTGCGGTGTAGCGCGGCAGGACCGAGGACAGCACATCGCGCCAGGTCTGCAAATCGCCCGCGAAGGCCGCGAGCGCCGCCGCAAGGATAGGCGCCACGCAGAGCACGACGACGACCCAGGCAAGGCGGTGCAAAAGGGTTTCGCTCATGGGCCAAACGCTCCGGTATAATCCGACGGTTTTGATCAGTATTCCGGGGCGGCAGGCGGGTCAAGCCGATGAGGCGATTACGCCCCCGACACGCCCGCCTCGGCAAAGGTCGCCATGCCGGAATGACAGGCGAGCGCCGCTTGCACGATACCCATCGCCAGCACCCCGCCCGAGCCCTCGCCCAGACGCAGGCCCAGCGATAAAAGCGGTTCTTTGCCCAATGCGTGCAAGAGGCGTGGATGACCCGGCTCGGCGCTGACATGCCCGGCTATGGCGTGATCAAGCGCGCCGGGACATTCCGCGTCCAGACAGGCGGCCGCAGCGGTGCAGATGAAGCCATCGAGCACGACCGGGATGCGCAGGTGCCGCGCCCGCGCCATGGCCCCCGCCATCGCCACCAATTCGCGCCCGCCCAAGCGGCGCAAGACCTCAAGGCCGCCCGCGCCGCTGGCGTGATTGACCGTCACCGCCCGCGCCACGATCTGTGCCTTGTGCGCAAGGGCGGCATCCGCCAGCCCGGTGCCGCGCCCCGTCCATCCCTCGGCCCCGCCGCCAAAGAGCGCCAGCGCAATCGCCGCCGCAGAGGTGGTGTTGCCGATGCCCATCTCGCCCACAACCAGAAGATCACTGGCGGGATCAACCGCGCCCCAGCCGGCGTTGAGCGCGCGCAGCATGTCATCTTCGGACATGGCCGGGCCAAGGCTGATATCGCCCGTGGGCCGATCCAGATCGAGCGCGACCACATCCATCCGCGCGCCCACTTGCGCCGCCAATTGATTGACCGCCGCCCCACCCGCCCGGAAATTCGCCACCATCTGCGCGGTGACGGCTGCGGGAAAGGCGGAAATGCCCTGCGCCACCACCCCATGATTGCCTGCAAAGACGATCACTTGCGGGGCTGTTACCCGCGCCCGTGCGTCACTGCGCCAGCCGCAGTACCATTGCGCCAGATCTTCAAGCCGCCCCAGCGCGCCGGGGGGTTTGGTGAGGTCTGCGTCGCGGGCTTGCGCCGCTTGCGTCGCCGCCGCATTGGTGCCGGTGGCCGCGCGCAAGAGGGCTGCAAAATCCGAAAGCGAAGAGAAAGGAGACGGCATGCAAAGCCTCATTGATTGTGCTGCGCCCATTCTGTATCGCAGGCAGAGCCCCCGCCCCAGACGAAAAAGGGCACGCCCATGGCAGAAAACGACAAGGCGTTGATCCGCCTCAGAGATATGCCTCTGGCGCTGAGCCTGCTCAGTCGCTTGGCCGTGCCGTTGGGGCGGTTTGATCGCGGCGCGCGGGCGGCTTGGGCCTATCCGTTGGCGGGGCTGGTGCTGGGCGGCCTGGCGGCCTTGGGTGGGATTGCCGCCCTTGCACTCGGGCTGCCCACGCCGGTTGCGGCGCTTGTGAGCCTGAGCCTACAGGTGGTTCTGACCGGGGCCATGCACGAAGACGGGTTGGCAGATACTGCCGATGGTCTTTGGGGGGGATGGACGCCGGCACGGCGGCTCGAGATTATGAAAGACAGCCATATCGGCAGCTACGGGGTCATTGCGCTGATCCTGTCACTGGGCGCGCGCGGTGTGGCGCTCTGGCTGCTTTTTGAGGTCAGTCCGGCGGTGGCGACCTCGGCCATTCTGGCGGCAGCCCTGCTGTCGCGTGCGATGATGCCCTTGGTCATGTGTGCCCTGCCCCATGCCCGCGCCAGCGGGTTGTCGCAGGCGCAGGGGCGCGCGCCGCTGGCGACGGCGACGGTTGGGCTGGCCCTTGCGGTGGGTCTGGCGCTCGTGCTTGTCGGTGCGGCGGGGCTGAGCGCGCTGGTTGCGGCGGCCGTTGCCACCAGCGCCCTTGGCCTGATTGCCCGCGCCAAGATCGGGGGGCAAACAGGCGACATCCTTGGGGCCACGCAACAACTGGCGGAAATCGCAGTTCTGTTCAGCCTCTTGATGTGAGCCATGAAAAAAGCCGCGCCATAGGACGCGGCCTTTTCCTGACATTCGAGGTTGGGATCACGCCGCGCGCGACACCAGCACCTCATCCACCTTGCGGGCGGCCAGAACTTCATCGCCACCCGACACGGCGGCCACTTCGCGCGTCAAACGCTCGAGTGCGGCCTCATAGAGTTGACGCTCGGAATAGCTCTGCTCGCGCTGATCGTCCGAGCGGTGCAGGTCGCGCACCACCTCGGCAATGGCAATCAGATCGCCAGAGTTGATCTTTTGCTCGTATTCCTGCGCCCGACGCGACCACATGGCACGTTTGACCTTGGCCTTGCCCTTGAGCGTGCTCATTGCCTTGGACACGACATCGGGGCTGGACAGGCCACGCATCCCAATCTCGGTGGCCTTGTTGGTGGGCACACGCAGGGTCATCTTGTCCTTTTCAAAGGAGATCACGAACAGTTCCAGCGTGATGCCGGCGATTTCCTGCTCTTCGATCGAAACGATCTGGCCCACGCCATGGGCGGGGTATACAACGTAATCATCAGGGCGAAATTCGGACTTTTTGGTCTTCGACATTCAGGTCTTCCTCGCAGGGCTGCCAGCTCGGACGCACAAAAACACATGCCAAGGGCCAATGCGGTCCACGGAATATGTGTATCTGTCGCAGAGAAATCCACCCCCGGGCAGCAACGCGGGTGAATGGATATCAGGCACATTTGATCTTGTCATGAAACTGTATCACAAAAAACCGCCCAATGAAAGGGCGGTGTTCTGTGCGGGCATATTCGCCCCTGCAAATCAACGGCTTATCAGGTTCACAATGTCACGCACGGCGCTGTTTCACCGGCGAATGCCGCGAATCGGGTCTCAGCCGCCCAGTCCGGGGGCCTCGGAAAAGTATTTCTCAAGCTTGCCCGCCTCGCCGTCGCGCTCTTCGGCATCGGGCAGCGGATCTTTCTTGGTGATGATCACCGGCCACATTTCCGCATATTTGCGGTTGAACTCGACCCATTTTTCCATGTCCGGCTCGGTATCCGGGCGGATCGCATCGGCGGGGCATTCCGGTTCGCACACGCCACAGTCGATACATTCATCGGGATGAATGACCAGCATGTTCTCGCCTTCGTAAAAGCAGTCGACAGGACAGACCTCGACACAGTCGGTATATTTGCAGGCGATACAGGCGTCGTTCACGATATAGGTCATGGCCGTCTCTCATTCTTGCCGAATTGCGCCTCACCTAATCCAGTGGGCGGGATCAATCAAGCGGTCCCGGTTCATTGAGATCGAGTTTGCGGCGGTCGCGCTTGGTCGGGCGCCCTTTTCCCTCATATTTGGGCGCGGGCGGAACGCTGTCCTGCGTCACCGGGTCGCTGATATCGTCATAAAGCGCCTGCGCCTCGGGGGCTGGCCCGCGCCGTGTGCCAAGGGCTGCGATCCGCACCACCCAGACACGTGTTGCCTGCGCAAATGTCAGGACATCGCCCGGCCCCACCGCTTGCGCAGGCTTGGTGACACGCGCACCATTGACGCGCACATGCCCAGCCGAGATTTCCTTGGCCGAGAGGGTGCGCGTCTTGAAAAACCGCGCGTGCCAGAGCCATTTGTCAAGCCGGATCTTGGCGGCGGGCGCGTCCAAAACCTAGCCCTTGGTCCGCAACCCCATCAAGGCCGCAGCGAACGGATTGTCCGGGTCGATCCGATCATTGCGCTTCTCGGGCTTGGCGGCATAGGTTTTGGGCTGATCGTCGCGCGGCTCGCGCGGCTTGCCTTTGCCGGGCTTGCCACGGGGCTTGCCGCCTTGACGCTGCGGGCGGTCGCGTTTCTGCGCCGCGTCGCCATCCCCTTGGGCGGGCTGTCCAGCCTGTGCACCACGCGGGCCACGCCCGCCCTGTGCGGGGCGATCGCCACGTGGGCGATTGGCGCGCGGGGCCCAGGTGAAGGTGTAATAGACCTCGAGTTCGGTCGCGGCGACCTCGGGGCTTTCACCGGGAAGCACCTCTTCGGCCGGGGTCTCGTCCAGCGCGGCGGGAACGACGGTCTCGGCCACCGGCTCTGCGGCGATGGGCGCAACGCCCTCGTCGGGGATCTCGGCCACGATATCCGCGACCGGCGTTTCAGCCTCTGTCGCTGCCGCCGCATCTGCGGGGGCCTCGGCAATGGCCTGATCGACCGGCTTGATCTTGGCGCGTTCGGCGCGCTCGGCCTTATAGCCCAGCCCTTGCATCAGCAGAGCAAACTGCTCAAGCGTCATCCCCGTGATAGAGAGCATATCGGGCTTGGCCTCGAATCCACCGCGCGTATCTTCGCTGCGCAGCATGTCGGCCAGACGTTCCAGCATGTCGATGCGGATCGCCCGATCCCCGGCAGCGCGATACCCGGCCATCGTGAAATAGCCCTTGGGCGCGTCGCTGCGGGCAGGCACGGTCACCAGACCCGGCGGCGGGGCCTCGGGGAATTCATCCATCCCTTGGCTCAGCGACCATAGCACCAGCCGCAACCGCGTCGGTGCAGGCTTGAGCAGCAGTGGCAGAAACACGGTGAACTGGCCAAAACGGATGCCATGCTTGCGCAATGCGCCACGCGCGTCTTGATCCAGCGCCTTGACCTCGTCGGCGATTTCACCGCGCGGGATCAGGCCCATCGCCTCGACCATGCGAAAGCCTAAACCGCGCGCCAGACCATTCAGCGTCTCATCGCGCTGGATGTTCAAGAGCGGTTCAAACAGCGTGGCAATCCGGCGGTCGATATAGTGCTGCAAGCGGCGTTGCACCTTGGCGGCCACATCCGGGCCGGCCTCGTCATCGACAAAGGCCACGATCTGTGGCTTGAGCGGGTCGGCACCGGGCGTCAGCTTGCCCACCGCCTCTTTGCCCCACAAAAGGCCACCCTGTTCGGTAAAGTCGATCTCGGTGTCGGGTGCGTTGTAAAAGCGGTCCGCCTTGAGATGGAAATGCGGGGCAAGTGCCGCGACGCTCGCCTGTTGCAGCGTGCGTGCTTCCTTGCCTGCTGCCGCGCGGTCCTGCATGAAGCGGAACCCTTCGAGCCGTCCGACGAATTCGCCCTCGACGGTCACGTCACCTTGATCGTTTACTTCGGCCACCATGGCTTCCTTCTGCTTGAGTCGGCGCAACAGAACCGAGGTGCGCCGATCCACAAATCTCTGGGTCAGCGCGCCATGCAACGCATCTGACAGGCGGTCTTCTACAGCGCGTGTCGCCCCGCGCCAATGGTTTTCGTCATCCAGCCAGCCTTTTCGCTGTGCGACATAGGTCCAAGTGCGAATATAGGCCAACCTTTTCGACAGCGTGTCGATGTCACCATCGGTGCGGTCGATGCGGGCCACCTGCTGTGCCAGCCAGTCATCAGGCACGCGACCATAGTCGGTCAGGTCGCAATAGATGCGTTCCAAGAGGCTGGCATGTTCGGCAGCGCTGATGCCCCGGAAATCGGGAATGCGGCAGACATCCCACAAGAGCTTCACCGCTGTCCCCCCGATGGCGCGCGGCATCACGTCGGGATGTTCGGCCAATGTCTTGAGCGCGCCCAGATCATCCGCCTCGCGGGCGCGGGCCAGCAACTCGTGATCGGGGCGCGCCTCGAGACTGGCGATGAGCGCGCCGGTGGTGCCGAATTGCAGCCGCGCATTGCGCCATTCCAGCTTGCGGATGGGGGCAAAGCGATGCTCCATGATCGCCTCGGCCAATTCGGGATCAAGATCGGGCGCCTCGCCGGTCACACCAAAGGTGCCGTTGTTCATCCCCCGCCCTGCCCGCCCGGCAATCTGGCCCAATTCATTGGGCTGCAAATAGCGCATGCGCCGCCCGTCGAATTTGCTGAGCGAGGAAAACGCCACGTGATTGATATCAAGGTTCAGCCCCATGCCGATGGCATCGGTCGCCACGAGGTAATCGACATCGCCATTCTGATAAAGCTCGACCTGCGCATTGCGCGTGCGCGGACTGAGCGCGCCCATGACCACCGCAGCACCCCCTTTTTGGCGGCGCAGCAACTCGGCCATGGCATAGACGTTTTCCACCGAAAAGCCGACAATGGCGCTGCGCGCGGGCATCTTGGCGATCTTGCGCGGGCCGGTATATGTAAGTTGCGACATGCGCGCCCGGCTGAGGAATTCGACCCCCGGCACCAGCGCCGCAATGGTTTGGCGCATCGTGTGGCTGCCCAGAAACTGCGTCTCGCGCAGGCCGCGCATCCGCAGCAGCCGGTCGGTGAACACATGCCCGCGCTCTGGGTCAGCGCAAAGCTGGATTTCATCCACCGCCACGAAATCCGCGCCCATCCCCTCGGGCATCGCCTCGACCGTGCAGACCCAGTATTGCGCACGCTCGGGCACAATCCGCTCTTCGCCGGTGACCAGCGCCACGACAGAGGGGCCGCGCACCGCGACGATCTTGTCATAGACCTCGCGCGCCAAAAGACGCAGCGGCAGGCCGATGATGCCTGTGCGATAGCCCAGCATCCGCTCGATAGCGTAATGCGTCTTGCCGGTATTGGTCGGGCCCAGAACCGCGAGGGTTCTTGACTGCTCGGACATCCAGAGCACTCCTTGATGGTGTCAGAGATCCGCGCCGCCCAAGTCGCGCGCCACGTTGTCCCGCGCCTTGGTTACGTCCTCGTGATGGGGATGTATAGCCAACGCGCGCGAAAACGCATCCCGCGCAAGATCGGGCTGTCCCAATTCCTCCAGCAACACCCCAAGGCCGTAAATCGCATTGAAGTGGCGTGGCTCCAGCGCCAGCGCGCGCTCGATATCATGGAGCGCCAAGCCATAGCGCTCTTGCCGGTAAAACGCGACAGAGCGCAGATGCCATGCCTCGGCAAAGTCCGGCGCATGGTCAATGGCCGCGCTCAGATGCGCGATGGCCGCGGCCATATCTCCCGACTCAATCGCGTCTTCGCCGCGCCGCAACAAAAGATCCATCGCTGGCGATCCTGAGCGCGCCAATTCCAGCTCGATCTCGGCGGCAATCTTGCGCGCTTCCCCGGCTTCGGCCTGCGCCAATTGATCAAAGAGCCCGTCAAGCCGCGTCTCCTCTGCCAGGGCAGGTAGGGAAAACGTGACTATCGCTGCAAATGCCGCGACGATACGGTTGAGATTGAAGTTCGCTGCGCCCATAACGAGTCAGAGTTTAGCGCAGATTGTCCGGTTGCACAGCCCCGGCATCGCAAATGTGAAAGGAAGCGCAGATGAGCGACGTAATCACCACAGCCGTGGCCGCCCTGAATGAGAAACTGGGGGGCGAGGGCCTTGAAGGCAGCGCGAAATTCGTGATCGAGGATGAGGGTGCCATCGTGATCGACGCCAATGGCGCGCGCGCCGGCGATGACGACACCGATGTCACGCTGACGGCCAGCCGCGATACGTTCGAATCGATCCTTGCGGGCGATCTCGATCCCGCCGCCGCCTTTATGTCGGGCCGTCTGAGTGTCGATGGCGATATGGGCATGGCGATGAAACTGGGCAGCGTGCTGGCCTGATGCAGGCCGCGCCGCTCTTTGACGATGTGGCCCAAGGGCCAGAGGGCGGTGCCGCATGGTGGATGTCTGCCTCTGACGGAATGCGTCTGCGGATTGGCCTGTGGAATAGGGACGGGGCCCGTGGCACGGTCCTGCTCTTTCCGGGGCGCACCGAATATATCGAAAAATACGGCCGTGCCGCTGCGCATTTCGCGGGGTGCGGGTATGCGACGCTGGTCATTGACTGGCGCGGTCAGGGTCTGGCGGACCGGCTGACCACTGATGCCATGGCAGGCCATGTGCATCAATTCGGGGATTATCAGCGGGATGTCGCGGCCATGGTCGAGGCGGCTGAGCGGCTTGATCTGCCGCGCCCTTGGCATCTTCTGGCGCATTCCATGGGTGGCTGTATCGGGCTGCGCGCGGTGATGCGGGGGCTAGAGGTGCAAAGCTGCGCCTTCTCAAGCCCGATGTGGGGCATCCACATGGCGCAAGCTCTGCGCCCGGTCGCATGGTCTTTGTCTTGGGGCAGTCGGCAGTTGGGCATGAGCCATCATTACGCCCCCGGCACGGCGGGCGCGCATTATGTGCTGGAAGAGCCATTCGAGAGCAACAAGCTGACCAATGACCGCGAGATGTATGACTATATGGCCGAGCAATTGCGCGCCCACCCCGAGTTGGGGCTGGGTGGGCCCAGCCTGCGCTGGCTGCACGAGGCGTTGAAGGAAACCCGCGATTTGGCGCGCCTGCCCTCTCCTGATCTGCCTTGCCTGACGATTCTGGGCAGCGACGAGCAGATCGTCGATGTGCCCCGTGTGATCGACCGCATGGCGCATTGGCCGGGTGGGCATCTGGAACTGGTCCCCGGCGGGCGGCACGAAACCTTGATGGACATGCCCGACATGCGCGGGCGCCTGCTGCGCCAGCTTTGCGATTTCTATGGCGGCGCATGGCGCGCGTCGGCTACGGATCGCGCCACACAGGCGAGCGCTGTTCCCCAAGCCCGCTGATCCGCACCACCATTTCATCGCCCTCGGTCAGATAGCGCGGCGGCTTGCGCCCCATGCCCACACCCGGCGGCGTGCCGGTGGCGATCACATCGCCCGGTTCCAGCGTCATCAGCGTGCTGAGATAGGCCACGATATGCGCCACCGAAAAGATCATGCGCGCCGTCGTGCCGGTCTGCATGCGCGCGCCGTTAAGGTCGAGCGAAAGATCAAGCGCCTGCACATCCCCCACGGCATCGGCTGTCACCAGCCAAGGACCCATCGGCGCAAAGGTGTCACAGCTTTTGCCCTTGGTCCATTGCCCGGCCCGCTCCATCTGAAAGGCGCGCTCGGACACATCGTTGACGATTGTGTAGCCCGCAACATGGTCCAACGCCTCAGCCTCGGTCACATATTTGGCGCGCCGCCCGATCACCACGCCCAATTCCACCTCCCAATCGCCCTTCTCCGCGCCGCGGGGCAGATACACAGGGTCTTGTGGGCCGCAAATCGCCGAGGTCGCCTTGAGAAACACCACCGGCTCGGGCGGGGCGGCAACGCCCACCTCTTCGGCATGGTCAGTATAGTTGAGACCGATGCAAATCAGTTTGCCCACCTGCCCCACCGGCGGCCCGATCCGGGGGCTGCCTGCAACCAAAGGCAGGCTTTCGGGGTCGATCCGGGGCAAATCAGCAAGCACCGCCCCGGCCAAATCGGGCACCACACCCGACAAATCCCGCAAGCGCCCCTGATCGTCCAGAACACCGGGTTTTTCCTGACCCCTCTCACCAAATCGCGCGAATATCATGTGATCTTCCCCCTTCACCTTGCGCCCCACCCTAGCCAGCCGCGTCCGAAGTGCAAGCACCCGCCCCTTGTGGCCCCCGCCCCCCCGGCCTATGTCTGGGCCATGTCAACAAGAGGTGCTCTCATGCTCAACCTGCCGTTTCCCGTCCGCGATGCCAATGCCAGCTCTGGCAACAGGAACTTGGGCCAACTGCCGGAATGGGACCTGAGCGATCTTTACACCTCAGACACCGCCCCCGAACTCAAGCGTGATCTGGACTGGCTGCACAGCGCCTGCGCCGAATTTGCCGCCGATTACGAGGGCAAGCTGGCCACGCTCGATGCGGCGGGCCTCTTGGACTGCATCCGCCGCGACGAGGCGATCAGCACCACGGCGGGGCGGATCATGTCCTACGCCGGTCTGCGCTATTACCAGATGACCACCGATGGCGGGCGCGCGAAATTCATGTCCGATTGTCAGGAGAAGGTCACGAATTCGACCACGCCGCTGGTGTTCTTCTCGCTCGAACTCAACCGGCTCGACGAGGGCGCGCTGACGGCCATGTATACCCAGAACGCCGATCTTGCCCGCTACAAGCCGGTGCTCGACCGCATCCGCGCGATGAAGCCCTATCAGCTTTCAGATGAGTTGGAAAAATTCCTGCATGATCTGGGCGTGGTCGGCGACGCATGGGAGCGGCTCTTTGACGAGACCATCGCCGGGCTGACCTTTACCGTGGATGGCGACGACCTCAACATCGAGGGCACGCTCAACCTCTTGACCGAACAGGACCGCTCCAAACGCGAATCCGCGGCGCGCGAATTGGCACGGGTCTTTGGCGAGAATATCCGCACCTTTGCCCGCGTTCACAACACGCAAGCCAAGGAAAAAGAGGTGATCGACCGCTGGCGCAAGATGCCCACCGCCCAGACCGGGCGGCACCTGAGCAACGATGTAGAACCCGAGGTGGTCGAGGCGCTGCGCAATGCGGTGGTGGCGGCCTATCCCAAGCTCTCGCATCGCTATTACGAGCTCAAGCGCAAGTGGCTGGGGCTGGAGCGCATGCAGGTCTGGGACCGCAACGCGCCCCTGCCAATGGAGGCCACGCGCCTTGTCGATTGGGACGAGGCCCGCGATACGGTGATGGGCGCCTATGCCGCCTTTGATCCGCGCATGGCCGATCTGGCGCAGCCGTTTTTCGAGCGGGGCTGGATCGACGCGGGCGTGAAACCGGGCAAGGCGCCGGGTGCCTTTGCCCATCCCACCGTGACCACGGTGCATCCCTATGTGATGCTGAACTACCTTGGCAAACCGCGCGACGTGATGACGCTTGCCCATGAATTGGGCCACGGCGTGCATCAGAGTCTGGCGGCGGATCAGGGCGAATTGCTGTCCTCGACGCCGCTCACACTGGCCGAAACCGCCAGCGTGTTTGGCGAGATGCTGACCTTCCGCCGCATGCTGGCAGGGGCACAGACCCAGGCCGAGCGCAAGGTGCTGCTCGCGGGCAAGGTTGAGGATATGATCAACACGGTCGTGCGCCAGATCGCCTTCTACGACTTTGAATGCAAGCTCCACGCGGCACGCCGCGAGGGTGAATTGACCCCCGATGACATCAACGCCCTCTGGATGAGCGTGCAAGCCCAGAGCTTGGGCGAAGCCTTTGATTTCATGGACGGGTATGAAACCTTCTGGGCCTATATACCGCATTTCATCCACTCGCCCTTCTACGTCTATGCCTATGCCTTTGGCGATGGGTTGGTGAATGCGCTCTATGCCGTCTACGAAGAAAACCCCGACGGGTTCCAAGACAAGTATTTCGATCTGCTCAAGGCAGGCGGCTCCAAGCATCACAAAGAGCTTTTGGCGCCCTTCGGCCTCGATGCCTCGGACCCGGCCTTTTGGGACAAGGGGCTGAGCATGATTTCAGGCATGATCGACGAGTTGGAGGCGATGGAGGGCTAAGCCGCAGGCCTCTGACATGAGTATTTGAACCATAAAGAAACCAAGGGTGGCTTTCATCTGGCCCGAAATACCTCGGGGGGCACGGGGGGCAGAGCCCCCCAACCTTTCACTTCAACTGGCTGTCCTTTGATCCACGCCGGTTGATGCCGCCGCGCGGTTGATGCGCCGCGTCGCGCTCTTGCTGGCAGTCGATGCAGAGCTTGACCCCCGGAATGGCCACGCGCCGCGCCTCGGGGATGGGTTCTTCGCATTCGGCGCAATGGGTCAGGCTTTCGCCCTCTGGCCCACGCCGCGCCTTGAGGCGTGCCAATTCGTCGGAAATCGACGCCTCGATCTGTTCGCTTACCGCGCCGTCGCGCGCCCATCCACCGGCCATGTCGCCTCGCTCCTCTTCCGGGGTCAGTTTACGCCTTGCGCGCGGCCCGTCAATTCCGCGCTGCTCAGGGCAGCAAAACGCGGGGCTTGGGCAAGCTTAGCGTCATATCGCGCACAAACTCGCCGCTGATACCGTTGGTGCCAGCCATGATACCGCGCAAAAAGTCGATGGCGGCAGGCGAGGTTACGGGTACGAAATGGTTGAGGCCAGAGCCATCGGCCAGCGCGGTAAAGTCGATCACCTGAACATCGGGGCGCTGCACCTTGTCGGCGCGGTCGATCATGCCAAGGCGCGGCTTGCGCCCGGTGATAAAGCCCGAGAGCGACAGTGCGCGATCGGCCTTGGTGATGAAAATGAGGAAGGGCTGAGGCAATTCGCCAATCGCCTCGGCCTGCCGGTCGAACACATCCGGATCAATATCGGGCGACATCAGCACCACGCCGCTGATCCGGCGCAGCAAATGGCGGTCTTCGCTTAGGGCAATACTGCGCAGCGCCTCCATCACAAGGCTTGATCCCATGGAATGCGCGAGCAGGAACACCCGGTCGCCCGGCGCGCCCGTCAACTGGCGCAACACCTTTTGCAGATCGTCGCGCGCAAAGAGCACCGAGTCGCGGTCGTAGATATAGCCGCGCGGGTCCCCTGCCGAGGGCCAGGAAAACAGCACGCCGGGCATGGCCGTGTCAAAATCAGTCTGGATCTGGGCCAGCCGATACATCGCCTCGGAGAGGGTGTTGTTATAGCCGTGCACGAAGAGCAGCGTCTCTCGTGTTTCGGGATGGGCGCGGCGCATCGCGCGTTGCATGGCCGCCGCCCCGTCATAGACTTCAGTGCCCGTCACCACAAAATCGGTGGCGGCATCAGGCGGGCCATCGGGCCATTCGATCTGCCCCGGCGTGTGGGTCGGGGGCACCGACACATCCGCCCGGAAAAACCGCAGCCCCTGAGGCCGTTCCAGCCCAAAGATCGGCCCGGTCTGATCGAGTTTGCGCCCCGTCGCCACATAAACGGGCTGGATCGTGGCGGCGGGGTTGGGGGCCGCGCGCTCTGCGGTGACGCGCGGGGAACAGGCGGCAAGCAGCAGGATTGCGCCGCCCAGCATCGCGCGCCTGACACGCTCTGCCCAGTTTACACCCTGCCCCATACCCTGCCTCACACGCTCATGTTCGGCGTGAGAGATACGCGCAAAGCCGCGCGCCGCCAAGAGACCTTAGGCCGAGGTCAGCATGCCCTTTTCTTGGGCCAAGGCCCGCATCCGCTTTTGCAGCTTTTCAAAGGCCCGCACCTCGATCTGACGAATGCGCTCGCGGCTCACGTCATATTCGGCGCTCAGATCCTCAAGCGTCACAGTCTCGTCGCTCAGCCGCCGCTGGGTGAGAATGTCGCGCTCGCGCTCGTTGAGCACATCCATCGCTTGCACCAGCAATTCGCGCCGCGCATCCAATTCATCACGCCGCTCGTAATCGCCGGCCTGATCGGCATCCTCATCCTCAAGCCAGTCCTGCCATTGCATAGAGCCTTCGCCCTCGGCCCCGACCGTGGCATTGAGCGAGGCATCGGCACCCGCCATACGCTGGTTCATGCTGATGACTTCAGCCTCGGTCACGCCCAGATCGGTGGCGATCTTCTTGACCACATCGGGCCGCATATCGCCCTCTTCCAATGCGCCGATCTTGGCCTTGGCCTTGCGCAGATTGAAAAACAGCTTCTTCTGCGCCGAGGTGGTGCCAAGTTTCACAAGGCTCCACGAGCGCAGGATGTATTCCTGAATGCTGGCACGAATCCACCACATCGCATAGGTCGCCAGACGAAAGCCACGCTCGGGGTCGAACCGCTTGACCGCCTGCATCAGGCCCACGTTCGCCTCGGAAATCACTTCGGCCTGCGGCAGACCGTAACCGCGATAGCCCATGGCGATCTTGGCCGCGAGGCGCAAATGGCTTGTGACCATCTTATGCGCGGCCTCGGTGTCCTGCTCTTCGGCCCAACGCTTGGCCAGCATATATTCTTCTTCCGGCTCCAAAAGCGGGAACTTGCGGATTTCCTGCATATAGCGGTTCAGCCCGCCTTCCGGGGTCGGGGCTGGCAGATTGTTATAATTTCCCACGCTGTCGTCCCTCCTGATGTTTGCATCGTTAACATTCAACTAGGTATGCGCTACTGTCCTTTCAAGACAGCGGTACATGACTATCTTAACGCGCATCTAAGGTGTTTCCGTCGCTGCACCCGTATTGTGACAGGATTTCACAAGATATTGCGCCGCTGTCATGCCCCGCGCAAGGCTGAGAGGAGTGTCAGCATATCCTCGGGCAAGTTCGCCTCGAACCGCAGCGCCGCGCCGGTTCCGGGATGCACAAAGCCCAGAACCGCCGCGTGCAGCGCCTGACGCGAAAATTCCTGCGCCGCCGCAACACCCGCGGGCAAAAGCGCCTTTTCCTTGAGCTTGCGCCGCCCGCCATAAACCGGATCCCCGATCAGCCCATGGCCCGCATAGGCCATATGCACCCGGATCTGATGGGTGCGGCCGGTCTCTAACCAACACTCCATCAACGCGGCAACGCCGGGCGTGCCGAAGCTTTCAATCACGCGGGCCCGCGTCACCGCATGCCGCCCGCCCTCGAACAGCACCGCCTGCCGCTGCCGGTCGGTTTTGTGGCGCGCAAGGCGGGTGGCGATGCGCAAGATATTGCCGGGCTCAAAGCTGATCCCCCGCAGGCCACGCAGGCGCGGATCGCTTGCCTCGGGCACGCCGTAGACCACGGCGCGATACTGGCGCTCGACGCTATGCGCCTCGAATTGCGCCGCAAGGCCCTGATGCGCGGCATCCGATTTGGCCACCACCAAAAGGCCGCTGGTCTCTTTGTCGATGCGGTGGACAATGCCCGGTCGTTTGGCCCCGCCCACGCCCGAGAGGCTGTCGCCACAGTGATGCAAAAGCGCATTGACCAGCGTGCCCTCGGGGCTGCCGGGGGCGGGATGCACCACCATGCCCGCAGGTTTGTTGACGACGATGAGATCGTCATCCTCATAGACCACCTCTAGCGCGATGGCCTCTGGCACCATATGGCTCTCGCGCGCCTCGGGCACGACAATCTCGATAAGGTCCCCCGCCTGCACCCGCGCCTTGGCCTCAGACACGACCGCGCCATTGACCCGTACGGCCCCCTCTTCCAGCAGCCGTGCCAGCCGCGTGCGCGACAGCACCGCCGCCTCTGGCACATCGCGGACAAGCGCCTTATCAAGGCGTTGAGGCGGATCATCCCCGATCCGGAAAACAAGCGGGTCCAAGCCCATGAATGACAACTCTCCGCCGGTCAGCCCGGCCACTCTGAAGTTTCTGGCGCGGTTGGTCACGCTATTGACCGCCACGATGGTTGTCGGCCTCATAGTGATCATCGGGCTCTTTGTCACCCGCTTCTGGGGCGAGGACAGGGGCGCGCTGTCCTTGCCCGACAGCCTGACCCTACCCGAGGGCACCCGTGCCACCGCCTTTACCCAAGGGCCGGACTGGATTGCCATTGTGACCGAGGACAATCGCATCCTGATTTACGATCGCACAGGCAGCACCCTGCGGCAAACCGTGACCATCGAGACGCAGAACTGATACTTTTTTTGGGGGGGGTGCCGCCCCCTGACCGGACCAAGGGCGCATTGGACCCACGAACATACGTGATATCAATTATTTAAAACTGATTCAGGTCATCCGTGTTGCGTATCCCTGAGAACTGACCGGGCTGCGGTCAGGGTCAGCGCTCAGTCCCCGACCGCGTTTGACGGCTCCAGCAGATCAGCCTTGCTCGGAAGGCTCTCTTTGGAACGAAACAGAATAACCCATTCGGCTGTTCCCTCTGCCTCTAATCGCCCTGAGTCTACGGTCCCGAAGCGCTGAACGAAGAACGCCTTCACAATCTCGGCGGCGCGCGGGGTGCCCGCCGGTTTGCCCAGATAGATAAAATCCTCAACATCAAAGCCCATCCGCGACAGCGTCTCGGATGGGGGTACGGGCGACGTCACCACCCGCCACCGCGTACCGTCAGAGTCGAACTCTTTGATGGCATAGAGGAAATCATATTTGATCTGCTGAACGCTGAACCGCAAAATCGGATCCTTTCAGGTTAATTGGTGCTCACCCGGAACCGAACGTCACCTGCGCCGCCTCGGTGGTCCTGCATCCATTTCTCGACCATCTGATGCCCACGGTGCAGCTCATCTGGCGTCATCTCGGACACGAGACCTTCAAGCATGCTGATCGCGCTGCCCGCGCCGTGCTGAGAGGCCAGCGTCAGCCACAAAAACGCCTGCTGACAATCCTTGGCCACGCCAAACCCATTCCTGTAGCTGAACCCAAGCCGCGCCTGCGCCGGGAAATACCCACTTTCGGCAGCCATCCGGTAATACTTGGCCGCGGTTTCAAGATCTTTGTCCACAACCTTGCCCGCAGACAGAAGTGTCGCCGCATTGAACTGCGCACCGGTGTCACCGGCATCGGCGGCGCGGCACAGCCACATCAGACCAGTGCGCGCATCTTCGGTCACGCCGTCGCCCTGAATATACATCACGCCAAGATTTGTCTGCGCCTGAACACTGCCCATCTCGGCGGCCTTGAGACAGCATTTGAACCCCATCTGCTTGTCGACCGCGACCCCGTCGCCATTCATGTGCATGACGGACAGCCAGAACCAAGCGGTCGCATCACCCGCTTTGGCGCAGCCATAAAAGATGTCATACGCAGCCTTGAACTTGCCAGCCTCGTAGAGGGCCACCCCATCCATAAGGGTGTCGCCAAGTTTGCCCGAAGGCTCTTGCAGGGAAAGATCGGTCATATCAGATAATGCTCCACGTTGCGGAAAATCGGGATGTCGCTGTCTACCTGCGGCATCTTCACAAAACGCGAGATGAGCGCGTTATGCGCCCACCACGCGGCGATCTGATCCTGTGTCTGATCAACGGCACGGTCCGGGACCCGGTCGCGTGACGCGCTTGACGGGATGCTATCCTGAAGCGCCTCAGCCCCGGTTCCGGCATGCAGCAATTCTTTGTGCCAGAACGCCAGACGTTCCGCATCGAGCGGACAGTCCGACAGGATCTCTATCCGGAACAGGGTTTTCGTGATCGCCGTGTGCTGGAGCGTGATCGCGCAGGTCTCGGCCCCTTGCGTGAGCAGAATGAGGTTGGGAAAAATCCATTGGACCTCGATCTGCGAACCGTCAGACGCGGCTCTGCGGCCCTGCATGGCACGATCCGAAGACGTCAGCATCTCGTCCGCGCGGGCCAACATCTGGCCCGAAAACTTCCAATTGGCGTCAAATTCAAGCCATTGACGATGCGCCCGCACGGCATCAGGCCGCATCACCGGCGCGGGCAGGGTCAGATCACCTGCCAGATCACTGTCGGCGCCGCCCGGGTCGATGTTGAGGAACAGCAGATTGCCAAGCTGTGCCACGTGAACCGGATGCAGCCGCTCGGGGCGCAGGCCCAGATATTGGTACTTGGTGCGGGTATTGTCCGGCCCCTCTCCTGTGGTAATCGGGCCCCGGTCGCGGCTATAGCCGCAAGAGGTGAACGAACAACTGGTGCGCTCACCCTGCTGGCATTGCGTTGGCACCATGCGGCACCCGCCATGTTGCGCCATATTGAACCGTGCCTCTAGGCTGCCATCCTCCATCCGTTGAACGTGGACGCCGTGATAGCCAAGGGTAAAGGGCAGGATATCGCCCTCTGCAGGAATTTCATGAACCGTGCCGACAGACACCCAGTCTCGGGTCCAGATGGCCTCGTCTTCAAGGTAGAGAAACTGAAGCGAGCGGTAGGCAACCCGTGGCAGACCGATTGCCTCGCCAAAGGGTCGGCGCACCCTGTCGAACACGCTCGGATCGCTTAGGTTCACGCCCTCGTCGCGATAGCCAAGGTCAGGTCTGCGTACCATTGGGGCCTCCGGTTTCTGGGTGGGTTGTCTAAAGGTGGGGCCGGCGCACGCAGCGCCGACCCCCTCTTGCGTTACTCTGCCGGGACCAGATCGGGGTTTCCGGCATCGCCATCCGCACGGCCCCGCGCCCGGATCTCGGACTTGGGTGCAGCGGGCAACGGACCATCGACCATGAAGTGATCCAGCACGTTCTTGGTCAACTTGGAGATATTGTTGTCGCAGTTGTTCCAAGGCAGTGAGCCGCAATAGGCGATTGACGAGAACGAGAAACATGCCCCCCCATTCGGCGTTTCGTGAAAGGCGATATCGCCGCGAACGCGCGGGTGCGTCGTGCCGTCAAGCCCCTGCTGGTTGAAGCCGAAATCCTCGGTCACCAGCAGATACGCCTCGGTATGACGGCCCGCCGATGTTGCCACCGTCAGCGTGTGGGGTGGCGAACCAAGGGTGAAATCGACGATGTCGAGTTCAAGACCGGCAGCACCACCGCCCACAAGCCCGAAATTGCCCAGCATTTCGTCATAGTCGATCCCCTCGAACGCCCAGGATACACGGGGGTTGTTGCTTTCCGGGGTTCTTGAGAAATAGCTGGAAACGTCGAACCCTTCTGACGACATGCCCACACCCGCCACCGAATGCAGATAGCGGCCACGGAAACGCCACATCCCGCCCAGCTCGCCCGTGCCCGCGTGATAGTATTCACCGGGATCGGCGCGCCACGTACGGATGCCGGATTCGCAGCGCCGCATTTCTGTGATGACACCACGCCCTTTGTCCTCATAGGCGGGATGGAAGGAATGGACCCAATACCAAGCATCCGCGCCCATATACATCAGCCGTCCGCCGCGCTGCGTGTAGTTGTGCAGCGCATCAAGCTGGGTTCCCGAGTTATGCTCGGGATGCGACCCGGTGATGATGACATTGTAGTTTTCCAGACGCGCGAGCCCGTCATAGGTGATGTCTTCATCGGTGATGCAGTCATACTCATACCCCATGGTTTCCAGCCAGTAGATCAGATGCAGATCCGCCGGGTATTGCCATGGGGCCTGAGCGAGGAAGTGGTCATACTTGGGCCGGTTGCTGAGGATCGGGCGCAGGCGGGACGAAAAACAGATCCCGGTGCCGTCGGTATGCGTGTCATAGATTGAGCCACCGTATTCGCGGTGCTCGGCCAGAAACATGTTTTGATGCTGCATGATGGGCACGCGGTAGATGAACAGCTCCGCCGCGCCCGCGTTACAGGCGACATGTTCGTTGGCATAGGCCATATAGCTGATCGTGGGCACCATGAAGGCGATCTTGGACTGCTCCTTGCCGATTTCCGGGACGACCCAGAACGGTACGTAGTCCTCATCGCCGTCAGCCGTCGTCAGCTTGGCCGCGTAAGAGCGGCTCTTGCAATCGGCGGGCACCTGCCATTCGAAATCGACCTCCCAGCGCGCATCGTCGATATCATCGTCGTGAAAGCTGATTGCCGCGTATTCTTTTGGGGCTTCCTTCCAATCGAAAACGCTGCCGCTCCAGTTGTGGCCGGTCATGCCTCGGGTCGGAAGGTTCACGAAATCGAGGTCCAGACGATAGGGGCCGAAATCCTTGCCTTTGATCGTGTCGATCCCGTGGGAGAAATCCCACGCCGCAACGATCACCTCTGACAAGGCACCGGTCGGGCCAGAGTTGCGGCGTTCTGTCAGGCCCGATTGCGCGCCCAGTTTCATCGTCTCGATGTCCTGACGCGACAAGGCCTTGGAGCAGATGCGCGGTGCTTCGATTTTGCCGTTGTACTTTCCGGCCAAAACCACACCAGCAGGCACCGAAGACTGCGCGGTCGGATCGTCCGATAGGCATTCGGCATAGGCCGCAACAGCAGCGGGGATCGGAAGATGCTCGATCTTCTCTGAAATCGTCTTGGAGACGGGCGGGATCACCGGATCAAGCGCGTAATGCACCTGCGGCTCGTGATACAGGATCAGCTCGCCGCTTGCCGCGTCATAGGTGGCGGCCACGAAATGCCAGGCGTGATCGCGGACAGGCTCTGGGCTTTCGAGAGTGACGCCGTTCACGCGCACCTCGACATGCCCCTTTGCATTGAGAAAGAGGCCGTACCCCTTGCCGCCGCTCCACTTGGTGACCAAGGCCTGTTCGCCATGCTTCCAGTATTTCGGATGCGTCTTGGGCGCGGTTGGCCATATCCAGCACTGAAGTGTGAAGCTCTCGACGCGCAATTGCTTGCAATCGGCGACATAGCCGTAAGATCCGCTGTGGATCACCTGCTTGCGGCCGGGCACCGTGATGTTCAGCCCCCCCGGCACGGCTTTTTCGATAAAGCCGGGACCGCGTGGGTTGGTGTCGCCGTTGATCATCTGGACGATCTCAGCCTTGAATTCCTTGGGGCCGTCGCAATTGATCATGAATTTGATGGTGCCTCCGGGATGCACCCCGAAAGTGTCGGCATAGCCGGCAAGTCGCATAGCTGCAGACATGTTCTTTTCCTCTTATGGCTGTCTCACAGGTGGCCTGACGTCTTGTCAGCCCCCTGCCGTTACGATGGTTTTTTTCCTTTGGCCCCTGTCCGGGTGGGATCAGGTGACAGGCCAGTTGTCGTCGCGGTGCTTCCAGCCCTCGCGGTAGTGCTCGGGCATGCCCGCAGTTTCCGGCAGCTCGTCGAGGCGCATCAGAAAGATGGCGTGCTGCGCGTCCTGCTCATCGGTGAAAACACGGTCATCAACAAACTCTGGCGGCACGCCGCGCACACCCGACAGGCGACCGATGCGCCATTCCTTTTCGACCTCTGTGCAGATGATGATCAGCTTGCCCGCCGTGGATTCCCCGCGCATGCGCAGCAAAACCCGTTTGAGCAACGGATCGTCATGGACCCCGCCCGAGACAACCGTCGTATCTCCGGGGGTTTCACATTTCAGGATCGAGAATCCGGCAACGCCTTTCATCGACTCCGTACATTCCAGATGCGCTTTGATCAGCGCCTCTCGCTCCGGTGTTCCCTTCTTTGGAATAGATTCCATTTTTTTCTCCCTTGGTTATGTGTGGCTTTGGTTTTCAAACGGTCATGTGGCGGTCGACCATCTCGTCGGTGAGGTCGGAAATGACGCCGGATTCAACGATGCGCCCGTTGTCCATCATCACGAACTGATCCCCCAGATCGCGGGCCACTTTGATATGCTGTTCGGACAGGATCATGCTGATGCCCATCTTCTTGTTGAGCATGCGCAGCGTCTCTCCGATTTCGGCCACGATATTGGGTTGGATGCCTTCGGTGGGCTCATCCAGCAGAAGAATTTGCGGATCGACTGCCAGCGCGCGCGAAATCGCAAGCTGTTGCTGCTGCCCACCCGATAGCTCACCGGCGCGTCGGTTCAAGTTGTCGGCAAGGTAGGGAAAGAGATCCAGACAGATCTCTGGCACCTTGCCACTCCGATCTGCCTTGGCAAAAGTGCCGAGCAGGATGTTTTCGCGCACCGTAAAGTTGCCAAGAATCTGGCGGCCCTGTGGCACATAGCCCAGCCCGTATTTCGCCCGCTCATCCGTGCGCGCCTTTGTCAGGTTGGTGTCCGAGACGGTTAACGTGCCCGTCATTTTGTCGACAAGACCCATGATCGTGCGCAAAAGGGTGGTCTTGCCCACGCCATTGCGCCCCAAGACACACATGCAGGTGCCCTTGGTCACGCCGAAATCAATATCGCGTAAAATCTGTGTTCGCCCGTAGAACGACGACACCTTTTCCAGTTGCAACAGCATCAGTGTGCATCCTCCGTACCAAGATAGACAGCGCGCACGCGGTCGTCTTTTTCGATTTCCTCGATGCTGCCCTGCGCCAGAAGCGCCCCCATGTGGAGCACGGTGACCACGTCGGCGATCTTGCGCACAAAGCCCATGTCATGCTCGACAAGGATGATCGTATGGGTGCGTTTGAGCTTGTTGAGGATGTCGACCGTCAGCCCGATCTCGTTCTCGGTCATGCCGGCCACGGGTTCGTCGAGTAACAGGATCGCCGGATCCTGCATCAGCACCATGCCAATCTCGAGCCATTGGGTTTCGCCATGTGACAACAGCCCCGCCTCTACATCGAGACGTTTGGTCAAACGCACCTGCTGGGAAATCTCGTCGAGTTTCTCGGCGCATCCCTTGGCCCGCATCGAGAACATGTTGCGCAGCGCGTTCACTTCGCGGCTATAGGCAACCTCAAGGTTTTCACGCACGGACAACCCCTTGAGCACGGCAGGAATCTGGAACTTGCGCCCGATACCTTTGCGCGAAATCTCGTGCTCTCCTTTGCCGGTGATATCATCGCCATTGAGATAGACCTTGCCTGCGTCGGGTTTCTGGCGGCCACTGATCAGGTCGATCATGGTGGTCTTGCCCGCCCCGTTCGGACCGACGAGGCATTGCAACGTGTTTTCCGCCACATCGAGGCTGAAGCCGTTGATAACCTTGTTACCGCCAAAACTTTTCTCGATGTTCACGACCTTGAAAAATCCGCCGATCATTTCAACACCTCTTTCCCGTCGCTGAATTCAAGGTTGGCGTGCTCGGCCTCCATCTTCAGCTTGGTGGTCCGCCCAAGAAGCGTTTCGACCAAGCCCGCAAGGCCGCCAGGCAGGAACCGCACCACAAGGATGAACGAGAACCCGAGGATCAGTATCCATGTGCTGAGAAACTGGTCGCCCACATAGCTTTGCGCGCCTTGAACCGTGAACGCCCCAAACATCGCCCATATGAGCGAGTTGCGGCCCCCAAGCGCGACCCAGATCACAATCGAGATCGAGAACCCAACTTCGAATTGCGCGGGCGAAACATATTGCGTGAGCACCGCAAAGCAGCAGCCTGCGATTGCCGCGATCAAACCCGAGAGCGTGTAGACCAGCGTTTCGTAGATTGCGACATTGTAGCCAAGGAACCGGACACGTTCCGGATCGTCCTTGAGGGCGCGCACAATCAGGCCAAACCTGCTCTGATTGATCAGTTTCGCCGCCACAGTGCATGCCGCCAACAAGGCGAAGACAAACCAATACGCACCGCTTGAATAGGGGTCGATCTCGGTTTGTCCCAGTTTGAGCGAACTGGGCGGCGAAATGCCGTTCACGCCATTGGTGTAAGGTTGCAGATCGACGAAGATGGTCGCAAAGGCGCTGAGCGTTGCCAATGTCATGATCGCAAAGAACGGCCCCGACACGCGCGCCGTGAACATGATCCCGCCAAAGATCAGGTAGAACACCGTTGGCACAAAAAGTGCGAGGAAGATACCTGTCGAGGTGTTCTGGAAAGGCTGCCAGATCAGCGGCAGGCTATCCAGACCGTTGTTGAGCATGAAAGGCGGGATGGTGCCGTCGGCCTGGGTCTGCATCTGCATGGTCATCGCCATGCAATAGGCACCCAACCCGAACGCTATGCCCTGCCCCATGTTCAGGATGCCACCGCTGCCCCAACACAGGCTGATAGACACAGCGAGCATTCCATAGACACCGTAAATCGCAAGCTGATTCAGGAGGAACGCGTCATCTGATATCAGGGGCACCGCGCCCAGAACCGCGAGAACGGCGATGTAGAAGAGCCATTGCAGCGTCTTGTTGTGATATGCGTTATGGGTCATTTTTATCAGTGCCTGTCATAAGATTGCGGGTTCTCTTAGCGACGCTTGCCGCTTGCCGAGATCAGTCCTTGCGGGCGGAATCTCAGGAAAACGACGATCAGCACAAAGATCAGGAACTTGGCGAAGGTGCTGTTGGTGATGAGCGCGAAGAATGATTGCAGCTCGCCGATTGCAAGGCTTGCAATGGCGCTTCCCAAAAGCGCTCCGCCGCCGGTCACAACCGTAAGGAAGGCCTCGACAACATATCCCATGCCCATCGTCGGTAGAACGATGTTCAGCGCGCCGAACAGGGCCCCGGCGACACCGGCAAGCCCGGCCCCCAAGGCAAAGGTAAAGGAATAGACCTGCCCCGAGTTGATACCGAAGGACGCGGCGATTTCGCGATTCTGTGTCACAGCTCGGATCTTGATCCCGAAATCCGTCTTGTAAAAAATAAGCCAGACACCCGCCGCAAGCACCAGCGCCATGAAGATAATAAAGACGCGGAACACCCCAAGGCTCAGCCCACCAACTTCGATATTCGACGACAGAAACTGTGGGATTTGGACATATTTCGGATCACTGCCAAAGATCAGGCGCGTTCCCTGAATAAGCACCAAAGACACCCCCCAAGTCGCGAGCAGCGTATCGAGGGGACGATTGTACAGATACCTTATGAGGGACTTTTCAATCGCAAAGCCGATTGCGCCCACCACGACAAAGGCAACCGGAATACACAGAAAATATGGCACGCCCATAAAGGTTTGCAGCGCATAGACCGTGTAAGCGCCCAGCATGATGAATTCGCCATGCGCCATGTTGATCACACCGGCGGTTCCGTAGATGATCGTCAGACCAAGCGCCGCAACAAAGAAAATTCCGGCAATGCTCAGCCCGAGAATGAGCGAATTGGCGAAAGCAATAGACGAGATGTCCATTTCGTGCCCCCTGACATGAAGTAAGGATCGGTATGGAAGGCGTGGTAGCGGGTGCGTCCCGCCACCACGGGTCAGCATCAGATAACGTCGGTCCGAACAGTTCCGTCCGGCGCAACAAGGCCATTCGCCTTGCACGTTCCGATATCGGGATAGATCGAGTACGGATCAGGCGCGACATGCGCATCCGCCTGCTTGACGATCTTGAAGCTGCCGTCAGACTGACAGATGCCAATCTTGGGAACCAACCAAGTGTTGAAGTTGTCTTCATCCACCCAGGTTTCGCCTTCTGGCGAGATATCCGCGCTCAGCTTTACGCCAGCGCAGGCATCGCGAACGCGGGCCGGTGTAACCTCTTCAAACCCGTGTTCGGCGATGGCCTTTTCCATGGCCGCCTTGAACACATATGCAGAGTTATAGGTCTCGGACATGTTGTAATGGGTGACACCGTTCTTGCCGTAGGGGCTTGAGAGGAAGCCGTCGACGAATTTCTCGTTCGTCGGATTGTCCAGCGCCATGAAATACGGGGCGGACAGGAAGTGACCAGCACCGTATTCCGCGCCCATCGCCTTGGTTTCGATTTCACCTGTTGTCAGCGAGGCAATCGGCATTTTCTCCGCATCGAACCCAGCCTGCTTGAACTGGCGGTGGAAGGCGATGTCAGACGCGCCCACCACGGTCGAGAAAATGAAATCAGGCTGCGCTTCGCGGATCTTGTTCAGAACCGGCCCGAACTCTGAATCCCCAAGCGGGATGTATTCCTCACCCAGCAATTCACCGCCCGCGTTTTCCAGCCATATTTTCGCGTTCTTATTCGACTCTTTCGGCCAGACATAGTTGGAGCCGACAAAAAAGACCCGCTTGCCGAAGTTTTCGACCATGTAGGGGATCAAGTCTTTGGAGTGCTGGTTGGCCAGTGGGCCCGTGCAGACGGTATTCTGCGTGCATTCCGCCCCCTCGTAACAGGTTGGGTAGAACAGCAGGTTGTCACGCTGCATCACGATGGGAAGGATCGCCTTGCGGCTGGCAGAGGTATAGCAGCCGAAAATCGAAATAACCTGATCACGCAGGATAAGTTCGCGCGCCTTTTCAGAATAGACACTGAAATCGGATTTGGCGTCGATGATCACAGGCTCGATCGGAGACCCGGCGATGCCGCCTGCCGCGTTGATTTCGTCGATCGCATATTGCATGACCAGCGTCGAGTCCTCCTCTGGCACAGCCAAACCGCCCGTAAGCGAGAACAAAACGCCGACCTTGATCGGCTTACCCTCGGTCAACGTGGCACCCCAAGCGCCACGCGACTTGGGAATCCATATTCCCGGTGCCGCAAGTGCGCCCGCCATTGCCGAAGTCTTCAGAAATTTCCGTCTGCTGAATTTCATCTTCTTGTTCCTCTCTGTGGGTTTTTCTAGCTTGCCGGCTGGTTGTTCTTTTGCCGTGCAATTACAGAAATTTGGCAACCATCCCGAAGTATCGTCAAGCAATTAAAATTAATAAGGGGAATATTTTATTCCTGTTGAGAAAAATTTAGACACAAGTATTACTGCCCCAAGGGACTGCCTAAATTTGTGAAAAACTGTCTAATTTTAATGCGTTACGTGAACTACATCGGACTGAACTTTAGAGCGAAATACCGAGCCTGCTTGATGCTGATCGGGTGATTCTCTTGCTGCGGTGACAGGCCGCTTTCCAGGTTGCGAAGGGCGCGCGTGGAATGGCCTGCACACCCTACCGACAGGCAGGTCTTCACAGGTGCGAACGGCATTGCAAGGCGGTGCATCCGGGTCATCGTGTCATCCGCAGGTAAAACGCCGAAAGGGTGCTTGGCAGAGTTGCGATGTCGGTGATCTGGACGCAGGATTTGCGCCCAAAAATCTCTGACTGGCGCTGACCGGCATCGGGGCCTAGGGCCACGCACACAGCGTCGATCCCTTGACTGCGCATGGTTTGAACAGCGCGTCTTGCATCCGCGACCAGATACTCTGGGTCTGCCACGTCAATGTCAGACGGCGCGCCATCAGTGACCAAAAGAACAAGTTTGCGATACCGCGACACGTCTTGCATGCGTTGAGAGGCAAAGCGCAGCGCAGCGCCGATGCGCGTTGAATACCCCGGGCGCAGCCCGGCCAGTGCCCGCCCCGTTGCCTCATCCAAAGGAGCGCCAAATGTCTTGATCGGGATCACTCGGACATCATGCCGTCCCGCCGAACTGAATGCCGTGATGGCAAGATCGTCGCCCAGTTGCAGCATTGTGCCAGCAAGGATCGCTGCGGCATCGCGTTCCATATCAAGAATGCTCAGGCCCGGCGCGGCAAGGTCCGCTGTCGATTGCGAAATATCCAGAACAAGATGCACTGCAATCGACCGCTCTGGCGGCAAGATGCAGGCGTAGACCCGAGCATCCGGTTGCCGCGCGGCCCGGATGGCGATCACCGCATCAACGGCGGCGTCAAGATCAAGGGTGTCTCCTTCGGCCTGTTGCTTCAGCCTGCGTCTTTTGCCCGCCTCGTTCTTCACGATCACGTGGTTGATGCGCGCAATCGTGGTCCCATGCCGTTGTCGCAGCGCATCCCAGAATCCCTGATCCCCGGCGACCGGTTCATAGCTGTTCACGGTCACCCAGTCGTCGCGCTCGATACCCGCACAATGATCATATTCTGGCAGGCAGGATACCTTGCGCCCCAGCTCAAGGGGCGCGCCGATGATCTTGACGGTGTCCAACCGGGCCTGCGCATCTGGCACAGTCTGCTCTTGCGTGCGGTCCTGCGGTCGGTCGTCAACTTCGCTGTTCCGCGCGGTCTGCAAATCGGCTTCGATCTCGTCCGAGGGGGGCGGCGTATCCGGGTCATCCGGCAAGTCCCAAAGACCGAGATTGTCGTCACGATAGGCGGGCTGAACCACATAGCTCAGCGCATCGAACTGAACGCGGATCTGACCGAGATCATTGCCCAGAATATTGCCGATTTCTCGCGATATGGCCGGATCGTCCAGACGTTCGGACGCGGCATCGAACATCGCAACACCTTTGCGGATCCATCCGTGGGTGGGGCAGGACGCCGGATCAATCAAGGCCCGCGCAAGTCCGGCAAAAAGGTTTGGTGCCGTCGCAAGACCGTCAAACCGCGCAGTATGAAACGGCAACCACAAGCGAATGAGGCCCGGCATATCGCGCAAAGCAAGCGCTTCCACCCGCGCATCCTCGATCAACGAGATAACGGCAAGCTGCAGCGGTTTGAGCTGCCCCAATGGAAAACGCGGCCCGCCATAGGCGGCATGTGCGCCGACATGCGCAAGCGAGGCGCGATAAAGCTGCTGTTCCTGTCCTTTGAAGCCCGGAAACGACGCGGGCATCCAGATGATACCGTCCGAAAAGCCAGTCCGCCGCGCCCGGCGGTTCGACGCATCTGCGACAGCTTCGCGCAGAACCGGCGCGTGACGCCAAAGAGCGGTGTGAAAAGACGTAAGCCCCGCCTCAAGGCTTGGGAAATTCGCCTCTCCTGCATAGCGTTCGAGCAGGCGCAGCGCCTCGGGTGTCTCTAGCCGGAAAAAGCCCAAGGCCTGATCGGTGTCGAGCCCGCCCACCATCAGCCCGGTTTCGGTCCAAGCGCAAAACCCTTCTAGGCCAAGACGGTCGAGCAGCAGGTCCGCGCGGTCAAGCACCGCACCGACAGCCTTGGGGCTGCGGCCAAGAACTGCGGCGATCATCCCGCGCCACTGCTGAAAATCGGCCGCATTGCGCAGCTTCACGGCAATCGCGGGACACAGGTCGAGATAGGTCGCCGCAAAGCGGGGCCGCGCCTTGATTGCGATCCGCGAGGCATCCGCAGCAATGGCGATGGCCTGCGCAGATCCCGCATGTTCGGCCACGCGCGGTGCTGCGGATGCAAAGGCGCGCGTGACCCCTGCGCCATATCCTGCGCCGTTCAGGCGATCATAGGCGCGCAGATACACGTCACGGTCGGGGCCAGCGAAGGCCTGACAAATGGCCGGCGTCAGCGCCGCGGCCTTTATCCCGTCAGATACAAGCATCAACAGCCGCCGACAGGGTTGAACGCATCTCGGGATCGTCCGTTATTGGGGTGATCACCGCAAATTTGCAGGCTTGGGTGATGGGAAGCCCCGCAACCATCAAGCGGCCTGCGTGAATGAGCATCCGGGTGGATGCGCCTTCGTCCAGCCCCTTTCCGCGCAGGTTGCGGCTCTTGCCCGCGATCCGCGTCAATCGCTCTGCATCCTGCGGGTTGAGCCCGGATTCAGAGGCGATGATATTCGCCTCGATCGTGGCCGCCGGATAATCGAAATCCAACGCGCAAAAGCGTTGCTTGGTAGACTCCTTAAGGTCCTTGAGAACACTCTGGTAGCCGGGGTTATAGGAAATCACCAACTGGAAATCCGGGTGCGCGCGGACCAGTTCACCCTTCTTTTCAAGCGGAAGAATACGGCGATCATCGGTCAATGCGTGGATGATGACGGTCGTGTCCTGACGCGCCTCGACGATTTCATCCAGATAACAGATACCGCCTTCGCGGACCGCCCTTGTCAGGGGCCCATCCTGCCAATACGTGCCCTCGGCCCCCAGCAGATAGCGCCCGACGAAATCAGAGGCCGTCATATCTTCGTGGCATGCCACCGTGACAAGTGGCTTGCCCAGTTTCCACGCCATATGTTCGACAAACCGGGTCTTGCCGCACCCGGTCGGACCCTTGAGCATCACGGGCAAGCGCATTTCATACGCCGCCTCATAAAGCGCAATCTCATCCGCACTTGGGTGGTACCGGGGCTCTTCGGTCAGGCGGTACGTTTCGAGTGACATGCTGTTTCCATCAAAAAGGGGGGGTCGGCGGACGTTCCGCCGACCAGACTGTCGATTACCGATGCGTTTCCTTGGTTTTCTCGTTCGGGATGCCGTCGATCGGGCATTCCTCTGTGCCGACGGTGGAACGGGTCATAGCCTCGACCATCTCGCGCGTGCCTTCGGGGTCTTCGACCCATTTGCGATAGAAATCATAGGGCATTTCTGCGGTGCCCTTGTCCCCGTCGCCCGAGTTGATCATCCCGGTGTAGCCACGATGCACCAGCTTGAAGAGGTGGTTGTTGGATTGCAGCGTGCGCCGCGCTTCGCGGATCGCCGTGACCGAGAGGGGCGCAAATTGAATGCCCATTTCCTCGGTCCCGCACTCTCCCAACGTGCGCCCGTCAAAGCCGCAGATCGTCGAATGACCAAAGAAGCTGAACACACCGTCAAAGCCGGTTGCATTGGCCACGGCGACATAGGTGTTGTTGGCCCAGGCCATGGCCTTGGCCATGGTGATCTGCTGTTCCTTGGCTGGATACATGTAACCCTGACAACGCACGATCAGTTCGGCACCCTTCATCGCGCAGTCGCGCCAGATTTCGGGATAATTGCCGTCGTCACAGATGATCAGGGAAATCTTGAGACCCTTGGGGCCGTCGCTGACATAGGTACAATTGCCCGGATACCAGCCCTCGATGGGCACCCAAGGCATGATCTTGCGGTATTTCTGAACGATTTCACCCTTGTTGTTCATCAGGATGAGCGTGTTGTAGGGGGCTTTGTTCGGGTGTTCCTCGTGCCGCTCGCCGGTCAGCGAAAACACCCCCCAGACATCCGCCGCGATGCAGGCTTGGGCAAAAATTGCCGTCTCCTCGCCCGGGATTGACGCGGCGGTCTCGTACATTTCCGTCTCGTCATACATGACGCCATGAGAGGAATATTCAGGGAAAATCACCAAATCCATGCCCGGCAGGCCGCGCTTCATGCCCTTCAGCATCTCCGCGATCTTGTGGCAGTTCTCGATCACCTCGGCCCGCGTGTGCAGCCGGGGCATTTTATAGTTCACCACCGCGACTCCGACGGAGTCGTGGCTGCTTGCGATATCACCGTGATGCATGGTCTTTGATCCTTCTGATTTCAGGAGTGGCAAATGTGGTGGATTGGGTCATTTCCGGCGCTCCGCAGGTGGCTGACCGTCCAGCACGGTCGCGGCGGCCCGCCACAAGGCGGCCATCACTTTGGACAGCGCAGCCCCGTCCGGGGCTAGAAAACGGATGAGGGCGATATCCCGGTCACTGAACACAGACAGGCCGGCATAAACACCGGGCACGGTGTCTGCCGCACGTTGCATCTGCGCGCCCGCATCTGCACACCCGACGACAATCATCATCCCCGAACACGCGAACCCACCCGTGCGGGCGGGCCAGTCGGAACCGCATAAATCAAAGCGATCAAGCAGCACCGTCCCCTTGGGGCTGATAAGTTCAACCTCGTTCTCAAGCCGTGAAAACGGTCGTGCATGCCCCTCTGGATCATGGCTGAGTTGCGCGTCCCCCAGAATCACGCGAGCCTCCCGTCCAAACCTCGCCGTCACACGGTTGCAGAACTTGGCACCGGTCATCAGGATCGCGGGATCGGGCAGGTAATCCAGCCGGGCACCCTCCGCTACATCAAGACAGACCGTTTGCCGGGCCCCCTCTCGTCCGCGCGCGTCATGCACGATGGTCGAGGCCTGTGTCGTGACATGCACCTGCGCCCCCGCATCAAGCCCGATTTCAAGCGACAGGTCATCGCCCGAATAGACCCCACCCGACGACGATTGCAGATAGAGCGTTGCCATTCCCTGCGGGTCACCCGAATGGTAAAAGGGCCGCGTGATGTGAAACGGATGCGGCGTGAACTGGCGCGCAAGAAATGTGCGCCCACCAAGAGCACGAAACCGAAGCTCCGCCGCAACCGGGCGCGCACCGAGGCCTATCGCGCCAAGGGCGTTCAAGGCGCGACCCCCCGGAACAGCAGCTCACGCGCCAGCATGTCGACGATGTCGTCCACGCCTGTGATGCGGGCCCCTTTGCAGCAACAGCCGATCACGGGCGCCTTTGCCCTGATCTCGCGCGCCTCAATCAGGATTTTATCCGCATCAACAAAGACATGCGGCGCAAGGTCCAGCTTGTTGATGACCAAAAGATCGCATTGCAGGATGCCGGGGCCGCGTTTGCGGGGGATATCGTCGCCCTGCCCCACGTCGATTACGAACATCCACCAATCGACCAGATCAAGCGAGAAGGTCGAGGCAAGATTGTCGCCCCCTGACTCGATCAGGATCAGGTCAAGCCCGGGAAATCGGGCCTCTAGATCATCGGCGGCGGCGATGTTGAGGGTTGGATCCTCGCGGATCACGGTGTGCGGGCAGGCCCCGGCCTCGACGGCAGATACGCGGTCTGGGTCTATCAGACCGCTGGCCTGCAAGCGCCGGGCATCCTCTTTGGTGACAAGGTCATTGGTCACCACGGCCACCTCGATCGCACGCGCCTTGAAGACCGGCATCATCGCCTCGATCAGCGCCGTCTTGCCCGAGCCGACAGGCCCGCCGATCCCGATACGGGCCGGACCGGGATTGTTGCTTTTGCTCAGGGGAATGAACTGGTTCATCGCAGCATATACCTTTGCGTCAGCGGCAGGCTTTCCGCTGGCTCGCAGGTGGCAAGAACGCCATCTACGAACACCTCGAAGGTCGCGGGATCAACGGTGATGTCAGGACAGGCATCGTTGAGGAACATGTCCGATTTGCGCAGCGTCCGCGTGCCCTGCGCGGGCAACAACGCCTTGGTCAGGCCTAGCCGCTGTGCCAGACCGCCATCAATGGCGCGGGGGTTCACGAAACAGGCCCCACAGGCTGGCGCGGCCTTGCCAAAAGACCCCCATTGCGGGCGCATCATCAGCGGCTCGCAGGTCATCAGCGAGGCGGCGCTGTCCCCCATCGCGCCCCAGGCGATGAAACCGCCCTTGACCACCAGCTCAGGCTTGATCCCGAAATATCCCGGCTTCCACAGCACGACATCCGCCATCTTGCCCGGCTCGAGCGAACCGATATGATCGGCGATGCCAAAGGAACGCGCGGCGTTGATCGTGTATTTCGCGATGAACCGTTTGATCCGGTGATTGTCGCCTTTTGCTACGGTTTCCTCGGACAGACGCCCGCGTTGAACACGCATCTTCGAGGCAAGCTGCCAGGTTCGGGTGATAACCTCGTGAATGCGGCCCATCCCCTGACTGTCCGAGCCCAGCATCGAGATGGCACCGATATCGTGCAGCACGTCCTCGGCGGCGATCGTCTGCGCGCGGATGCGGCTTTCGGCAAAGGCCACATCCTCGGGGATCGACGGATTCAGGTGATGGCACACCATCGTCATATCGAGATGTTCGTCGAAGGTGTTGATGGTGAAGGGGTTTGTCGGATTGGTTGATGACGGCAGGCAGTTCGCCTGCCCCGCCACCGTAATGATATCGGGCGCATGGCCGCCGCCCGCGCCCTCGGTGTGATACATGTGGATCGTGCGATCCCCGATGGCCCGCAGCGTATCCTCCACAAATCCGCTTTCATTGAGCGTGTCGGTGTGAATCTGCACCTGAAAATCAAGCGCGTCGGCGACTGTCAGGCAGGCATCAATCGCGGCCGGCATGGATCCCCAGTCTTCGTGGATCTTGAGACCCAGACAGCCGTTCTCGATCTGCTCGACCATCGCGTCGGGCTGATGGGCGTTGCCGCGACCCAGGAACCCGAAATTCATCGGCCAATGCTCGGCGGCCTGCAGCATTTTACCGGTGTTGAACACGCCGCCACAATCAATCCCGACTGTAATCGGCCCCAAAGAGCCGCCCAGCATCGTCGTGATACCTGACGAAATCGCATGCTCTACCAGTTGGGCACTGTCGAAATGCACGTGGACGTCAATTGCACCCGCCGTCGCGATCATGCCTTCGGCGTCACGCACGGTGGTGCCAGCCCCCACGATCAGGCGCGGATCGACCCCGTCCATCGTCGCCGGATTGCCTGCCTTGCCAATGGCGACGATCTTGCCGTTCTTGATGCCGATATCGCCTTTGACGATCCCGACGACCGCGTCGATCACCACGACATTGCAAATCAGCATATCGAGCGATCCGCCCGCACTTGTCACGCCCACGGCCATGCCAAGCCCGTCGCGCAGGGTCTTGCCGCCCCCATGCAGGCATTCGTCCCCGTAGACCGTGAAATCATGCTCGATCTCGGCCCATAGCTCGGTATCGCCAAGGCGGATCATATCGCCCGTGGTCGGGCCGAACATCGCCGCATATTCCGCTCGCGTCATCTTTACCATGATCAGGCCCCCTTAAATCCCGCGGCGCGCGCGCGCTCTAGCGCCGCGATCTTGTTGGCCTCGTTGACCTCGCCATTTGTCAGATTGTTCAGCCCGGTCAGCCGCTTCTCACCGCCAAAGGTGCAAAGGCTGACCTCTTTTTCCTGTCCCGGTTCGAACCGCACGGCTGTGCCCGCCGGGATGTTCAACCGAAAGCCGAAGGCGGCGGCGCGGTCCATGTCCAGCGCCTTGTTGGCTTCGAAAAAATGATAGTGACTGCCAACCTGCACCGGGCGATCCCCGGTGTTGCGCACGGTCAGGGTGATCGTTTCACGCCCGGCATTGAGCTCTATCTCACCCTCTGCGACGCGGAATTCGCCGGGTCTGATCTCGGCATCCGCCACGGGGTTTGCACCGGGGCGGATCGGATCATGAACCGTGACCAGCTTGGTGCCATCTGGAAAGACACCCTCGACCTGTATCATGGGAACAAGATCGGCAACGCCGGGCATCACATCGTCCCGCGTCAGGATTGTCGATCCATAACTGATAAGCTCGGCCACGCTGCGCCCGTCGCGCGCGCCCTCTAGGATTTCGTCGCAGATGATGGCAATTGCCTCTGGCGCGTTCAGGGCCAGGCCACGGTCGCGACGCCGCCGCGCCAGTTGCGCCGCGGTGAAGATCGTCAAGCGTTCAAGTTCGGTCGGTGTTAAAAGCATTCCGTATCCTTGATCCTCATCATGGTCTTTCAGGTCGCAAAAAGGCTGGCATGCGCCGTGGGGCGGCGGACTGCGGCAATCTCAGAGAGGGGCGAAAAACTCCCCGGTTTCTCGGGGCAAGGCGTGCTTAGGTCTTTGGCCATCGTCGGCGCGATCTGAGCCAGCAGCGACTGCGCCTCTATGGCTCCTAGCGTGCCAAGGCGCACCGCAGCCGAGGTGAACGCCGTGACCACCCCGTTCAGCGCACCAGCCTGGGCCTGCAAGGGCGACAGCCCCAAACCGGCGGCCACGACACCTTGCACCACCGGTTCATAGCCCCCCGCATGGCCGCGCATGGCCTGAGCGATGGCCGCGTTGAAGCTGGCAACGAACGGCGTGCCGATACGGCTATGAACGGACAACAAAGAGCGTCCAATCCTGCGCGAGGCGTCCGCCAATCGGTCCGAGGTGTTCTGCACATGGCACCGCGCATCAATCTCCAAAAGCTGCTGCGGATCATGGGCCGCGTCCATCGCGCAGAGCAGGAAGGGGCGATCAAAGCTGAACCAACGAGGGATGATCTGATGCGTGAGTATCCCGTGAACACCTGTGGCATCGCGCACCTTGCCCTCGTTCGTGAGGGTCTCAAGCCCGGACGAAAACGCGAAGGCACCCGAAGGAAAGGCGCTATCGGTCGTCTGCAACATCCTGAGCAGAGACAAGGCATCCGTCATGGTAGAGCGACCTCAGCGGTGCGCAGGGGGCGGATTTCACCAGAGTGAATCATCGGCTCCAGCCGGTCGAGATAGACGCGCCGCTCAGTCTCGACAGCGATCAAGAGCACATCGCCCTCAAAACGCACCCGCCAATGCAGGTTGCCCGCGAAATACCCCAATCTGAGCGCTGTGGCCGCATCCCGCGCCACAAACCGCAGCCAGTCCTCGGTCTCGACGCGCACCACGAGCGCCGCAGAGGCCTTCAGTTCCAGAATTGCACCATCAAACAGCTGTTGGCTCCGGGGCAGCGCAATCGCAATCTCGCGCCCCGCATCCGTTAGGCCCCGGAACCGGCGACGCGCCAGATCGGACCGGGACAGGCGCAGGTGGTCCACCGCATGGGCGTGGTCCAACCGGTGCAGATCCTCGCGGAAACCGGGTTGATCGGCCGCACCGATGATGTCGGAGAATATGTTCATAGCATGCGCCCACGACTAGAGACGCACCTGCAATGCAAGCGGTGAAGCATAGCCTTACTCCTGGAAGGTCGGCGTGTTGAAACTCCGTCAAAACCGAGCACGCCGATGCGAAAAGTGAATTTGCCGGTTAAAGCCAGAACAAGATTGTAATGCTCACGCGCAGGCGTTCAGCACATCACGTTGTGGCTCAGATCAGACATAATACGGCGACCCTGCATTTCATGATGCAGCCTTTTGGAGGTCAGATCCCCTAAAGGGCGGTCAGGCTTGGATACGACACTGCATCCACCGTCATCAACGCGCAGGGTCATAGTAAGATTGCGCGTTCAGCCTTCTTCCGTGTTGGCAAGCACCTATGGTTGCCAACGGTTTAACTATACATCGCTTCGCTTCATTGACAATAGCTCACTCGCGCTGATGATCGCTTGGGCCATGTCATCTATGGAAATACGCTTGGACATTGCCTGTTCTCTAAGCACTCGATGCGCATCACACTCGCTAAGATTGTGCATTTCCATCAAAATCAGCTTGGCCTTGGCCAAAGCCTTCTGACCTCTGATCTTTTGTTCCAGCCGCTCGATCTGTTCTTGATAGGCAAGCTGCTGCTGCCAAATCGCACGCGCGAGCGCAAGATTGGTCAGCACGCCAAAGCTCTTGACGGGTTTGGATGTGGCCGCTGTCGCATTCAAATCCAGCAACAGTTGCAGCATGGCCGGGTTTTCGTAATTCACCAAACCGATGATGGTCGGCCCCGGCTTCCCGGTTCGCTTCAACATCGATTTGATTTCGTCATGGTGGTCACAAAACAGACCGATGAACGCCACGTCGATCTGCGCAGCGAGCGTGTTGGGTGGCGGCCATGCCAGGGATTTCCGGCAACCGATCCGGCCAAGTTGGTCAAGGATCATCATGCCATCCTCGTCGGGGGGATGCACCACGACGACTTCAATCTCACGAAGGTTTTTTAATCGAAAGATGCTCATGATAGGCTGCTCTTGGCAAAAGCGGCATGTGAAAGGGCAACTGGGTCTTCCAGCTGGATAAGATAAGGTGAGGGGATCACCGGCGAAGACGCTTCCCGCACGATCCGGAACTTGCCATCGGCATCGACAATGGCCACCCTAGGCCACAACACCGTGTGATTTGTTGCCGCGTCCACGCGCACCAAGCCCTGCGGAGCCTCTAGTGAGAAGGTCGGCAGAACACGCAACAGATCGTCGCGATCGGTTCCCCCGGCCTGCCGTACGGCCTCTGCGAAGAGCTTGACCTGAAAATATGCAGCCTCCGCCTCGGCGCACAGCGATGCCTCTTCCCCGAAACGCTCCCGGAAGCTCGAGACGAAGCGGCGGTTCACGTCACTGTCGATCACGCTGAAATACGGAGCCGCCTTGATATTGCCCTCTGCCGCACTTCGGCCCATCGCGGCCATCTCAGGTTCGCCCGCAGTAACCGAGCAAATGGGCATGATCGTCCTGTCAAAGCCCGCGGTGTCATAAGCCCTGTAGAAATCAACAGCATCCGTTCCGACCAAGGTGGAAAACACGATGACAGGCTGGCTTTGCTTGATCCGGTTGATGACGCAGTCGATCTCGTCGCCGGTCGAACCCAATGGAATATAAACTTCATCCACAACATCCGCGCCGCGATTAGAAAGAAGATCACGCATCAGGCGGTTGATTTCGTATGGAAAAATGTAATTCGAGCCAACAAAGAAAAAGCGACCGCCATAGGTCTGCGTCATGAAATCGGCGAGCCATTTGGCGCTCTGATTGGGGGTTGCACCAGAATAGATGCATCCCTTCGCGTATTCGAATCCCTCGTAATGTGTCGGGTAGAACAATGTCGACTTGTGATCGTTCACAGTCTGCAGCACGGCCTTGCGACAAGAGGACATGTAGCAACCGAATAGGGCATCTACCCGCTCCTCGGACAGCAATCGGGCACCTTCTGCCCGGAACGCGGCAGGATTGGATCGCGTGTCACAGCCGGAGAACAAAAGCTCTTCACCGAGAAGCCCACCATCCTGATTTATCTCTTCAACAGCCAATATGGCCGCTTCTCGCTGCTGGCTTTCAACCACGGACGTCACGCCGGTTCTGGAATAGAGAAAACCGATCTTGACCGGCGTTTTGTCGAGATTCATTGTCTTTCCCCGTGCAGGGGTAACACATCAGCCAAAACTGACCGCGTGCCCCATCGCGAAAGTCCTTGTCCGAACCTGATGCTCTTACCCGACGAGCTAAGCACAGAGATTTTGCAAATGACGCAAGCATTTGCGCTTTAAACGGGGCCGAACATGCAATGACTTGTCCGCCGCGCCGAAAAATTAAGCAGCCCACATAAGATTTGCCTGTTTTTCTGATAGATCGCAGCCTGAGGACATAAACCGCGCGGATACCCTGACGTCAGAGCCGCGTGGTGCGGAACTGAGTGTTCCAGAGGCGGCGGTGCTCAGGGCACCCAGGCGGGTTTTGGGGCCACCTCTCACGTCGTCAACCAAACGCGGTGTCTTGAAATCACGGCTACTCCTGCGGGCATTGGCGGCGTCAAATCGGCCCAGACCAAAGCCCGCATGGGAATCACCTGAGGCGCAAGATCAAACGCTCAAGGCGCTCGCCACTACGATTTCCAAGGGTTGATTTCGTGGCCATAGCGTTGGTCTCGAGGGACATTCCCCAAAGATCCCAACATCTAGGCGGCATACGTATATAATTTCGTATATTTTTAATGGTACCGCCTCCCTGGCTTGAACAGGGGACCTCTGGATCCACAATCCAGCGCTCTAACCAACTGAGCTAAGGCGGCACTGGGGGGCGACTTAGCTTTACCGTCTTCGGAATGCAAGTCTAATGAAAGGCGATGTCCCAGGTTTGTTCCAGTAAATCACAGCCATAGGCCCGCACCGGGCGCGCTTGGGCAATCCGCCACCCATTGCGCGCGTAAAGGGCACAGGCGGCGCGGTGGCTCTCATGGGTGGCCAGCGTCATGCCCGCATAGCCCTTGGTCCGCGCAAAATCCATGCAATGCCCCAGCATCCGCTGACCAAGCCCCCGGCCCCGCGCCTCAGGCTCCAACAGAAAAAGGCGCAGCTTGGCCACATCGGCACTCTGCGCCACGCAGAATATCGAGCCAAGCCGCCGCCCCCCCGCCTCGGCAATCCAGCCTGCTTCCCGTGCAGGATCGTGCCGCGCCAGATAATCCGTTATGATCTTGGCCACCAGCGGCGCGAATGTGCCGTCAAACCCCGCCTCACGCGCATAAAGCGTCCCATGACGCTCTATCAGCCAAGGGGCATCCTCTGATTGGAACAGGCGCAGCGTGATCGCATCCATACCCCCAGCAAAGCGCCAAGACGCTTGTCAATCAAGGGGGAAAGGGATAGCACGCCCTGTGTTGCAAGGAGAGCGCCATGGGTATCAATTCAGAGAGCGACATCGAGGCCAACCTCCAGATCGGGCCGACCGATCAAGGCATGGTCCGCCTCTATATCGAGGCGCAGGGGATTGACCTTCCGATGGATTTCACGCCCGAAGAGGCCGAGGAAATCGCCCAGGAAATCATCGCCTCCGCTCAGGCAGCGCGCGCCAAGGGCTCATAAGCGCGGATCAAGCAGCGATTGCAGCCGCCGGGCCGCGTGCCGCGCGAATTTCCGCGTAAGTGCTGCGCGACGCGCGCCCGCAAGCCGGGTTTCGGGCCCCATGCGGATGATCTCGGCGCTATAGGCATCAGCCAGAATCAGCCCGGTGCCCTCTGGCAGCAAATCCACCGGAAATTCGGCATCCACCGCCCAGAAATAGCGGTCACACCATTGCAGGTAGCCCTGCCATTTGGCATCCGCCATGAAATCGGCACGGCTTGATTTGCACTCGATCACCCAGATCTCGCCCTTAGGGCCCAGTGCCATCACATCGACGCGGCGCCCCCGCTCGGGCACAAATTCTACCATCGAATCAAAATCATGGCTGCGCAGGTGGCGGCAAACGCCCCGCGCCAGAACCTGCCCCGGTTGCAGTATCTGATCGGTTTCAAAATCCATGACGGGATTATGAACAAACCACGAACGCGCGCAACCCCTTGTCGAAGGGCAAACAAAGGCTTACCTCTGAGGCGTGACGGGTGCTGTTCTTCTCGATAACGGTTGCATTCCAGTGGCCTTAAGCAATTCCGAGGGAATTGGCTCTGTCTGGATCCTGGTCCAGTTACCCGATGCCCACCTGTACATACAGGTCCTCGGGAATCATACCACCGAACGGTTGCTACGGGCCCGTCACACCCCTGATGCAGATCGGAATTGCGCGGCGCTCAGCGCCGCGGTGCCGGGCGACGCCGGTCATCCACGCGCACCGGAATCGCCATATACTCCCGCGCCATGACACCCTGACGATGGCCACCGCGCGGCTCGTCGTCATCGTCATCCTTCATCCGCATGATTGCGATAGCGAATTGCACGCCCGCAAAGACGACCCCATTGGCGAACCACAGGACGACAACCGCCAAAAGCCCTTTGTCGGAATGTGTCACCAGATGCCACAGGTTCGCGATATTGAACCACAGCAACATGGCAACAAAGGCCCCCGCGATGCCAAAACCGATGGCGACCTGCGTGATGTAAAGGCGGACAAGCTTGGGCATTTGACGACTCCTTTGCTTACAGGCTGAGTCTACGCCTTTGGCACGGGATTACAAGTCAGCGCCCCGCGACCCTTTCACCCTATGGCTTCATTTGGCCGAAAAACTTTTGTGGCGCGCCGCTATTATGCCAATTCTGCGAGCGCAAAAGCAACGGGCCGGCCTCAATGCGCGCAGCCCGTGGATCAAAACGCCTCGGGCCGTGCCTCGCGCGCCATATGATCCAGCACGGCATTGACGAATTTCGATTCCTTGCCCTCCGGATAGAACGCCTTGGCGACATCGACATATTCCATGATCACCACCTTGGGCGGTGTGTCGGATTGCACCAATTCCGCCCCTGCCGCGCGAAAGAGCGCGCGCAGCGTCGGATCAATCCGGGCGATCGGCCACTTCGCCACTAGGGCGCGGTCGGTCATCTGGTCAATCTTGGCCTGCCAGCTGACCGCATCGTCGAGCAGCTTGCGAAAGAGGTCAACATCGCCCTCGGCCATGTCCACGCCTTCATCCACCTCGGCACCAAAGCGGAAATCGAGAAATTCCTCGCTCACCGTGTCCGAACTCTGGCCGGAGTGTTCCATCTGAAACAGCGCCTGCACCGCATAAAGCCGGGCGGCGGATTTCATCTGGCGCTTGCGGTTGCCAGAGAGGGCGGGATCGGTGGTCATGCGACGGGTTTGCCTTTTGTTGCGCCTGCGATCTGGATGTCATCGGTCGCGGGCTTGAATCCCACGCCCTTGCGCGGGCCGCCCCATTTACGGGCCAAAGCCACCAGATGCAAGGCCGCCGCTGCCGCCCCCGCGCCCTTGTTCATGGCCTTTGGATCGGCGCGCACCTCAGCTTGGGCACGGTTTTCCACCGTGAGGATCCCATTGCCGATGCACAGGCCCTGCAAGCCCAACAGCGTGATACCGCGCGAGCTGTCGTTGCACACCGTGTCGTAATGCGTGGTCTCGCCCCGGATCACACAGCCCAATGCGACATAGCCGTCAAAATTGGCCATACGCTCGGCAATGCCGATGGTGGTGGGGATTTCCAGCGCGCCGGGCACTTCGGCAATCTCAAAGGTGCCGCCTGTCGCCTCGATTTCCGCCGTGGCCCCGGCAATCAGATTGTCGGCAATATCGCGATAAAACGGCGCCACGACGATCAGGATCTTGACCGGCTTGTCGAATTCCGCGCGCGGCAGGGTGTATTCATGTTCCGCCATCTTTTCACTCCTCCGTCAGGGGCCGGGTGCCGGTGATCGAAATGCCATAGGCATCCAGCCCCAGATACCGGGTTTTCGGACTATCGGTCAGCAGGATCAATTCCCGAATACCCATGGTCGACATGATCTGCGCGCCAAGACCTGTGTGTTTGATCGTGCGCGGCGCATCCTCCTCCTCCATCTCGCCTGCCAGCTTGGGCCGGGGTTGACGGAACAGGAACACGGCACCGCGCCCCTCGCGTGCGATGATCTCCATCGCGCGCGGCAGTTTGCCTGTGGGTCCGTGGGCGCGTTTACTCAGGCCGATGCCCAGCACATCCTCAAGCGCATTAAGCGCATGGGTACGCGCCAGCACGGGCCGCCCATCTGTGATATCGCCCTTGCTCAGGACCACGTGCTCGGTTTGGGTGATCTGATCGGCAAAAATCCGCATGTCCCACGCGCCCCCATGGCTTGAGGTTACGGATTCCCGGCGCATTTCGATGATCAGATTGTCATGCTTGTGGCGATAGGCGATCAGATCGGAAATGGTGCCGATTTTCAGATCATGCTTGGCGGCAAACTCGATCAGGTCGGGCAGCCGCGCCATAGAACCGTCTTCCTTCATGATCTCGCAGATCACCCCCGACGGGTTCAGCCCTGCCAGCCGCGCGATATCCACCGCCGCCTCGGTATGACCGGCACGCACCAGCACGCCCCCGCGCCGCGCCCGCAAAGGAAAGACATGCCCCGGCGTCGCAATCGCCGCCATGGTGTTTTGCTCGTTGATCGCCGTGGCGATGGTCAGCGCCCGGTCGGCGGCGGAAATCCCGGTGCTTACCCCTTCGCGCGCCTCGATAGAGACAGTAAAGGCGGTCTCGTGGCGCGAGGAATTGTTGACCGCCATCAGCGGCAATCCCAGCCGGTCAATCCGCTCAGCCGTCATCGGCAGACAGATCAGGCCACGCCCATGCATCGCCATGAAATTCACCGCCTCAGGCGTGGCGAATTCGGCGGCGATTACCAGATCGCCCTCGTTCTCGCGGTCCTCATGGTCCACGAGAATAAACATGCGGCCCGCGCGCGCCTCTGCGATAATCTCTTCGGTGGGCGCGATGGCATGGCGCAAATCGGCTTCGACGGGGCCGGGTTTCTCGAATGGAATGGTGTCGGACATGGGCGCGCCCTCCGGGGTGTTGCAGCCCGGCCCGGATACCGCAGCCGCGCGGCAATGGCCAGAGGGGATCAACCCGTGCCCACGCTGCGCATACAGGCTAGCCAAGGTGAGGGCGCGGCGGCAGAACTTTGACCGGCTGCATTACATCACCTGAACCGCTTCAATGCAGCTTTTTGCGAATCCGCTGCACCATCCACCACACAAGGGCGATGACCGGCAGGGTAACGGCAGCGGTAACGCTGCCCTTGCTCATGCCAAGCGCCTCGGCCAGTGGATACAGAAGGTAAGAGGCCAGCGAGACCGCGTAATAGCTGATCGCAACCACAGACAGGCCTTCAACGGTCTTTTGCAGCCGCAGTTGCAGATCGGCGCGCTTGTCCATGCTCTCGAGCAGCGCCTGATTCTGCGCGCTGCGCTCTACATCCACCCGCGTGCGCAGCAATTCGCCCGCCCGCATCGCCCTATCGGCCATGGCGTCCAGCCTGTCCTTGGTGGCGCGCACGGTGCGCATCGCCGGATCATAGCGGCGCATCATGAATTCCGCGAATGTCTGCCGCCCCTCAAAGCGTTCCTCGCGCAAGACCGCAATCCGTTGGTTCACGATCTGCTCATAGGCCGCCGTCGCGCCAAAGCGGAAAGACGAGCGCGCCACCAGCGCCTCCAACTCGGCTGAAACCCGCAACAGGCTTTGCAACGTTTCCTCCGCTGGCTGGCTGCCACCGGTCATATCGTTGATAAGGCGGCTTAACTGGCTATCGGTATCGCCCATCTGGCGGCCCATCTCGCGCACGCGGGCAAAGCCCAGCATCGACATCGCCTTGTAGGTCTCGATCTCGCAGAGGCGCTGCACCACGCGGCCAATCCGGCGCGCGCCCGTCGTGGGGGCCACATGCAGCGAAAACCGCAAATGCCCCGCCGGATCAATCCGGAAATCCCCCGCCATTACGGCGGCATCATCCAGCACCCGCGCCACCGCTACGCTTTCCGAGACAAACCACTGGTCAATCTCGTCGCGCGTCGCCTCGCGGCTCTTCCACGGGATGACCCGGATCATCGCCGAGGTCACGCGCAACCCCGGCGCATCCGACAGCCAATCGCTTGGAAAGACCTCGAAATCCGCCGGATCAAAGGGCCGCGCACTGACCCCATCGGTAAAGACGGTATAGGTCACCATCTCGGTATGGCTTTCCCATTTCAGGCTGTGCCGCCCGATCTGGCCGGAATAATGCGTGGCCCCCGGCTGCGGATGCTTGGCCCCGTACCGATCCAGAAGTGCCACCAGATGCGCCAGATCCGCCGCCCGGTCCCGCTTGGCCGCGTCATGCGGTTGCTTGACGGCCAAATAAACGGCGGTGCAAGGGGCCTCAAGCGACGGGAATGGCCGCGCATGCAGCTCATTGGCCATCTCATAGCGCAGCGGGTGGTCCTGAATGGGGGGCATGCGCCGTTCTCCTGATCCTCAGCGCTGCATACCCCGTGCCGCGCCTGCAAAAAAGAGGTTTTTCGTTCAACCCCAATGATTTAGCGGAACACAAGTGTATACTGCCTGCGTTTCGCGCTTCCTCCTTCCCAAATTACTCAAATTCCGACAGTTGCCAAAGGGGAATGCGTCATGGCCCGCAGCCCACGACCGCCACCTTGATTTGTACAGAATTATGTGCATATACGCATTACAGACAAGGGGGGCCAGATATGGACGTGTTCACCTATACCGATGCCCGCGCCTCGCTCAAGGAGGTGATGGACCGCGTCATTCACGACCGCACAGAGGTGGTCGTCACCCGCAAGAACCGCGAGGCGGTGGTGATGATCTCGCTCGAAGAATACAACGCCATTCAGGAAACCCTCCACCTGCTCAAAAGCCCGGAAAACGCCCGCCGGCTGCACCGCTCGATTGCGCAACTGACCGCCGGGAATGGCATAGCGCGTGACATTGACGGGTGAGGTTGGTCTTTTCCGACGACGCTTGGGAAGATTTTCTCTGGTGGCAATCCACCGGGCGCGACAAGGGGCTGAACCGGGTCATTGAGCTGATCAACGCCACCAAGCGCCTGCCGTTCAAGGGCATCGGCAAGCCTGAACCGCTCAAAGGCGATCTCACCGGCTGGTGGTCACGCCGGATCACCGACGAACATCGCTTTGTCTACCGCGTGAGCGGCAAGGGCGAGAGCCAACAGCTCGACATCGCGCAGCTCAGATATCACTACTGACAAACGCAAAAGGGCGCCCCGCAAGGCGCCCTTTTTCTTTTCCACCCAAACGATCAGTCGATCTTGGGCAAGAGGCTCGACAGGCTTGCCTTGGCATCGCCATAGAACATCCGCGTGTTGTCCTTGTAGAAGAGCGGGTTCTCGATCCCCGAATAGCCAGTGCCCTGCCCGCGCTTCGAGACGAACACCTGCTTGGCCTTCCAGCATTCCAGCACCGGCATCCCAGCGATGGGGCTGTTGGGATCGTCCTGCGCCGCCGGGTTCACGATGTCGTTCGAACCGATGACGATGGCCACATCCGTATCCGGGAAATCCTCGTTGATCTCGTCCATTTCCAGCACGATATCATATGGCACCTTGGCCTCGGCCAAGAGCACATTCATGTGCCCCGGCAGACGGCCTGCGACCGGATGGATGGCAAAGCGCACGTTCTTACCCTTGGCCCGCAACTTCGAGGTTAGTTCGGAAACCGCCCCCTGCGCCTGCGCCACCGCCATGCCGTAGCCCGGAATGATGATGATGCTGTCAGCCTCGTTCAGCGCTGCCGCGACGCCATCAACGTCAATCGCAATCTGCTCGCCCTCAACCGCCATCTGCTCGCCTGCCGGGCCGCCAAAGCCGCCCAGAATGACAGAGATAAACGAGCGGTTCATCGCCTTACACATGATATAGCTCAGGATCGCCCCCGAAGACCCGACAAGCGCACCGACCACGATCAAAAGGTCATTGCCAAGGCTAAAACCAATCGCCGCCGCCGCCCAGCCCGAGTAGCTGTTGAGCATCGAGACCACCACGGGCATATCCGCGCCGCCGATCCCCATGATCAGGTGATAGCCGATGAAGAACGCCAGAAGCGTCATCACCACCAGCGTCCAGATGCCAGCATCGTTGAAATACATGACCCCCAGAACCACCGACAGGAACGCAGCACCCGCATTAAGAACATGCCCACCCGGCAGCTTCTTGGCGGCAGTATCGACCTTGCCCGCCAGTTTGCCAAAGGCGATGATCGAGCCGGTAAAGGTCACGGCCCCGATAAAGACGCCCAAGAACACCTCGACCCGCAGGATCGCCACCTCGACGCTGGTTTTCTTGGCCAGCACAGCGGCAAAGCCCTCAAGCCCCTTGCGCGCGGTCTCGTCCATCGCCAGCACACGGCCCAACTCGATATCGGCGTTAAAGCCCACAAAGACCGCTGCCAGACCGACAAGGCTGTGCATCGCCGCCACAAGCTGCGGCATCTCGGTCATTTGCACGCGTGTGGCCACCACATAGCCAATCGCGCCACCCGCCGCGATCAGCACTAGCGACAAAAGCCAGAGCCCGGCACCGGGGCCGATCAGCGTGGCGGCAATCGCCAGCGCCATACCGGCCATGCCATACCACACCGCGCGCTTGGCGCTTTCCTGCCCCGAGAGCCCGCCCAGAGAGAGAATGAAGAGGATGGCCGCCACCACATAGGCGGCCGTCGTGAAACCGTAATCCATGATCCTCTACTCCTTATGACTTCTGGAACATGGCGAGCATGCGCCGGGTGACGAGGAAGCCACCGAAAATATTGATCCCGGCCATGAACACCGACAGCGCCGCCAGCAGAATGACAAGGAAAGACCCCGATCCGATCTGCATGAGCGCGCCCAGGATGATGATCGACGAGATCGCGTTGGTGATCGCCATCAGCGGTGTGTGCAGGCTGTGCGACACGTTCCAGATCACCTGGAAGCCCACGAAAACGGCCAGCACAAAGACGATGAAATGCTGCATGAAGCTGGCCGGGGCCACCAGACCCACGGCGAGAAGCAGGGCCGCACCCACCACCAAAAGCGTGACCTGGCTCTTGGTCTGAGCCTTGAACGCCGCCATCTCTGCCGCGCGCTTTTGCTCTGCGGTCAGCTCTTTTGGCTTTTCCTTGGGCTTGGCGGCAGCAATCGCCGCAACCTTGGGCGGCGGCGGCGGGAAGGTAACAGCGCCCGCATGGGCGACTGTGGCCCCCCGGATCACGTCATCCTCCATGTTGTGATTGACCTTGCCATCCTTCTCGGGGGTCAGGTCTGTCATCATGTGGCGGATGTTCGTGGCATAGAGCGTCGAGGATTGCGCCGCCATACGGCTGGGGAAATCGGTAAAGCCGATGATGGTCACGCCATTCTCGGTGACGATCTTTTCATCCATCACCGTCATCTTGCAGTTGCCGCCCTTTTCGGCAGCCAAATCCACGATCACCGAACCGGGTTTCATCGCCTTGACCATATCCTCGGTCCACAACTCTGGCGCTTCGCGGTTGGGAATGAGGGCGGTGGTGATGACGATATCCATCTCCGGGGCCAGTTCGCGGAACTTGGCCAATTGCGCCTCGCGGAATTCCGGGCTGGAAACCGAGGCATATCCGCCGGTGGCGGCCCCGTCCTGCTGCTCTTCCTTGAAATCGAGATAGACGAATTGAGCGCCCATGGATTCGACCTGCTCGGCCACTTCGGGCCGCACGTCAAACGCATAGGTAATGGCCCCGAGGCTGGTCGAGGTGCCAATCGCCGCCAGACCGGCAACGCCAGCCCCGACGATCAACACCTTGGCCGGGGGCACCTTGCCCGCCGCCGTGATCTGCCCGGTAAAGAAGCGGCCAAAGTTGTTGCCTGCCTCGATCACCGCGCGGTAACCCGCGATATTGGCCATTGAGGACAGAGCGTCCATCTTCTGCGCGCGGCTGATACGCGGCACCATGTCCATGGCGATGACCGACGCGCCTTTTTCGGCCAGCAGTTTCATCTGCGCCTCATTCTGCGCAGGCCAGAAGAAGGAGATCAGAAGCTGGCCTTCGGTCAGGCGCTTGGCCTCCGTCTCGCTGGGCGGGCGCACCTTGGCCACGATATCGACGGCCTTGTAAAGCGCGGCGGCGGTCTTGATCACCTCGACCCCGGCCGCCTCATAGGCCGCGTCCGAGAACCCGGCCGCGGTGCCAGCACCACTCTCGATGGCGCAGTCATACCCAAGCTTTTGCAGTTGCAGGGCCGAATCGGGCGTCATGGCAACCCGATTCTCACCCTCATGCACTTCCTTTGGCGTTCCGATCTTCAATGCTGTCTCCCCCTTTGGCAGATGACGTGTATTCTTGGCCCCGCAGCGCGGCGTGCCGGTTTCCTTGTCCCGAACGTCGTTATTTCACACTATTTCATGAGTGACGAGATCAAGATTGTCGCGGTTTCTACAACCAACGTCTGGTTTTTTCGCAATAACGGGCAAAATCCATGCGGAACTTGCGCCGCATCCGGTCCTCTTCCGGAATAATAAAGCGTTTTTCTATGACCCAGACGAATATGGGAATCAGTGGCAGCGCCAGAACCGCATCCCAGCGCAGAATAAGCCCGGCGAGAATCAGCGTATCCCCCAGATAGATGGGATTGCGCGAGCGCCGAAAAATCCCCGACTGGATCAGGCGCTCTGGCGTTTCATGCGGCACGATGCTGGTTTTATGGCGGCGAAATTCCAGCGCGGCCATCACCACCAGCAAAATACCCCCGCCCACGAGCAGCCCGCCCAAAAGACCGGCCCATGTTTCGCCAAGGCTCAGGCCCATGGTGTAGTGGCTGGATTGCATCCATGCCACAGCCAGAAACCCCGCAAGCCAGACGGGCGGCATGTCAATCCATTTCAACATGGGTCTCACCCCGCCCCTCTCACGGTTGTCTCTTGCTCAAGAGCAGCTACAGTAGCGCGCGAGAGGACAGAGGCAAGATGACAATCGCGGGCAAACATGCATTGGTGACGGGCGGCGGTAGCGGCATCGGCCTTGCTATCGCCCGCGCCCTGACAGAGGCGGGCGCAGAGGTGACCATCACCGGACGCCGCGCCGGGGTGCTCGAGGCCGTCAGCGGCGCAGGTCTGCATCCCGTCGTGATGGACGTCACCCAAGAGGCACAGGTCATCGCGGGCGTGGCACAGGCGGTCGCCGCGCGCGGCCCGGTGCAGATTTGCATCGCCAATGCCGGCATCGCCGAGGGGCGTGCCCTGCACAAGACCGATGCGGATTTCTGGCGGCAGATCATGGCCACCAATCTTGACGGTGCATTTTACACCCTGCGCGAATGCCTGACTGGCATGCGCCAGACCGATTGGGGCCGGGTTATCGCCATCTCCTCGATTGCCGGGATCAAGGGGCTCAAAGGCGCGGCCGCCTATACCGCCTCGAAACACGGCATGATCGGCCTTATCCGTGGCTTGAGCGAGGATTACATGGGCACAGGCCTGACCTTCAACGCAATTTGTCCCGGATATGTAGACACTGAGATCGTCCGGCGCAACGCCACCGCTATTTCTCAGCGCGCAGGCGTGTCAGAAGACGCGGCGCGCACCCTTATGGTCGAGGCCAACCGCCACAAACGCCTGATTGCGCCCGAGGAAGTGGCGCAGGCGGCTCTGTGGCTTTGTGGTCCGGGATCGTCCAGCATCAATGGCCAGACCATTGAGATTGCGGGCGGTCAGGTCTGACCCGCCCCCCGTTTCTTCTTGGCGAAAATACTCAAAAACGGCAGCAGCCCCGCCTAATCAATGCCATGATTGATCCGGCTTTAGACACAATCGTCTAAAATTCTCCCGAATGCGCGCCCAATGCCGCCGCACCCGCTGTGTATCCAGTTTGGAAACAACAGGGTGCCAACATCATGCCAACGACCTTTAACTGGATCTTTTTAGGCAACTCAGCGCTAATTCTCGATCCGACTGAGGGAAACAGCAACGCAGAGGGCGCAGGGCTCTTTGCAAACATGGTCTTCGGCTCGGCGGGTGATCCACTCTTTGAGCGCACGACGCGTGTAACCACCATCGACAACGGTGGCGCAGTCGGTGCGCTCGACATGAACAACACCGCCTCGAACGATCAGTTCACCACCGATATCGGCAGCGGCCCACAGACGTTCACCTTTGACGGCCTGTCCACCTTTAACGCAACGCTGACCTATACCGATGGCACCACGGCCAGTTTCCTCGCAATCTTGGTGCAGGACACCAGCGGAAACCTGTTTCTCGCCCCGCCCCTGAATACCACCGCGGCCAACGCGGCCAATATCGCGGCCATGACGGCGCGCCCGATAGAATCGATCGACCTCGGCACGGTCAACACCTCGACCAACACCAACCTCGGGGCTGACCGCGCCGATATCGGCATTGACGACGGCATCGTTCAGGGCACGGGCGGCAACGACCTGATCAACGGCGGCTATATCGAACCGGTCGCCAATGGCTCTGACCGGGTGGATAACAACGACGCAGTGGGTGGCGGCAATGACGACATCATCCTCGCGGGCGCAGGTGCTGACACCGTGCTGGCAGGCTTGGGCAACGATTCCGTCGAGGGCGGCACCGGCGCCGACAGCCTGAGCGGCGAGAGCGGCAATGACACGTTGCTGGGCCAAGGCGGCGCTGACACGCTGATCGGCGGCAATGGCGATGACAGTCTTGAGGGCGGCGCGGGCAATGATGTGCTCTACGGCGATGGCGGCACCGCCACACGCTGGAGCTTTGAGGTCTACACCCGCGATTTCACCTCGGCCAACGGGCAGGCTTTCACCATCGAAAGCGGCACCTTGGCAGGATCTGGGACCTCTGCGGGGTTTGATGTCACCGGTCACGGCCAACAGGCCACAGGCCAGGTCGACCCCAATGATTACGGCATCATCTATACGTCCAATCTCATCGCCTCTGCCGATGGGGTCTACCGCTTTGCCACCACGTCAGACGATGGTTCAACCATCCGTATCTTCGACAGCAACGGCGACCCGCTGACCTTTACCAACCAGATCGGCACCACCGGATCATTTCTCGACAACGATTTCCATCAGTCCGCGACAACCCGCTGGGGCGAAGTCACGCTGGAGGCGGGCCAAAGCTATACCATCGAGGTGCGCTATTGGGAAAACCTTGGCGGCAACGTGCTGTCGGGCACGGTCACCCTGCCCGGCGGCGCGGTGCAGGACCTTGCCACCAGCACGCTCATCGTCGGCAGCGACGCGATTGAGGGCAATGATTTCCTTGACGGCGGCGCGGGTGCCGACCTGCTCTTTGGCGAGGGCGGCAATGACACGCTGATCGCAGGCGAAAATGACACGCTGATCGGCGGTGACGGCGATGATCTCTTTGTGATCGAAACCCCGGCTGAGGCCGGCACCGGCACGATCACCATCATCGGCGGCGAAGGGGCCGAGACAAACGGCGACACACTCTTTTTGTCACCCGAGGCGCGCAAGGCCGACATCACGTTTACCAACACGGATGATGCGGCGGGCGGTCTCTCGGGCAGCTTTACCCTCAGCGACGGCACGGTGGTCAATTTCTCGGAAATCGAGAACATCATCTGCTTCACCCCCGGCATCCGCTTGCTGACCCCTCTCGGCGAGCGCGCGGTCGAAACCCTGCGTGCGGGTGATCTGGTGATCACCCGCGATCATGGCCCCCAAGCAATCCGTTGGATCGGTCGGCGCACCGTGCCGGGGATCGACCGCTTTGCGCCCGTGCGCGTGGCCGGGCATGTGCTCGACGGTGGGCGCGCGCCGCTCTTGGTCTCGCCGCAACACCGCTTTCTCTTCACTGGCTACAAGGCCGAGCTGCTGTTTGGCTGTGACGAGGTCTTGATCGCGGCACGGCATCTGGTCGATGGCCTGGCCGTCACCCAAGAGGATCAGGCAACCGTGACCTATATCCATGTCATGTTCGACCGCCATGAAGTGATCTATGCCGAGGGTGCCGCCACGGAGAGCTTTCACGCAGGCGACATCGGCATATCGGCCATTACGGACCAGGCGCGCGAAGAGATGTTCGCGGTCTTTCCAGAGTTGCGCAGCAATCCCAATGCCTATGGCGACACCGCGCGCCCCTGCCTCAAACGGCACGAGGCACGTCTTTTGCAACCCTGCGGATAAGGCCCCTAAATTCTGACGCTTGGGTGCCGTTAAAGTGTCTGAAAAGAGCCCAAGAAACACCAAGCCGCGACATTAACACTATTCCAATGGGTAGAGACTATGATCCTCGGGGATGTTGGTCTCACAGTGTCAGTGCGTGGAGAGTGAGTATTTATGTTTAATTTCAATAGAATAACGACTGCATTACCTCTCGCTTCTCGCGGGATGGTCTTGGCATGGACGCGGTCCGGGGCGGCGGGGGTGATGACGCCCGGAAAATCCACCGGCTGAGGTCAGGCGCATCGCACCTCTCCGATTGATCCTTTCTACACGCTCCTAGCAGCCGCGCACCGCCTTCAAAGACAGCGAGACAGCAGACCATGGCCACGACCTTCGACCTCTTTGTGCTTGGCACCGCCCCACAAATCGACACGGTCGAGGGCAATCTTACCTCAGAGAATCACCAGGCCCTTGAGGGACTCGTTTTCGGCAGTACCGCCAATCCGTTGGCGGGGAGTGTGGCGTCGCTCTCACCCGATTTCGACCTATTGCTATTTGCCGATTACGCCAGCGGGGCCACGTCCAACGCCTACGATTCCAACAACTTCTTGAGCAACGAACAATTCGTTATCGGCGGTGTGCGCTACACGCATGACGCCACGATGATCTACAACAACACGGTCATCACCTATACCGATGGCACAACGGCGACCGTCAACGCGATCGTCATGCAGGACACGAACGGCACTCTTTACCTGCTGCCGCCGCCTTCTGGCCCGACCGCCTATTCCGACGCGCTCGAAGCCAAACCGATTCTCTCGATCACGCTCGGCACTGCCGCCCCGACCAATGGCACCGATGTCTATGCCATGACAGCGGATCGCTACGACCTCACGTTCTCGGATTACGTGGTCGAAGGGACGACCGGCAACGATCTGATCAACGCCGCCTATCTCGACGACCCCGAGGGCGACCGGATCGACGATACGGATAATCTCGCCGGCACAAACGCTGATCTGATCACGGCCGGTCTGGGCAATGACACCGTGCGCGCGGGCGAAGGCAACGATACAGTCTTCGGAGAAGACGGCAACGACCTGCTGGATGGCGGCGCGGGCGACGACTCGCTCAACGGCGGAAATGGCAACGACACCCTGATTGGCGGTGCCGGGGCGGATACGTTTACTGGCGGCAGCGGCCTCGACCTTTTGAGTTACGCCACCTCAGGGGCGGCGGTAGACGTCAACCTGCAAACCAATACCCTGTCCGGCGGGGATGCGACCGGGGATGTCATCAGCAGCGGTGTGGACGGTATCATCGGCTCGGCCTTCGATGACACGCTTGTGGGCTATGACGATATTTTCGACGGCGGCACCACCACCAATGTGATCGACGGTGGCGCGGGCAACGATTTCATCGACGGACGCGACGGGGCCGACACGCTGCTCGGTGGCAGCGGCAATGACACGATCCTTGGCGGCGGCGGCGACGATAGGATTTTCTACGGATCAGGGAATGATTCCGTCGCGGGCGGCGCGGGCAACGACTTTATCGACGACGCCACTGGCTTTGATGCAACCGCCGACGCCAGCACGGTCTCGGGCGGCGATGGCAACGATACGATATTTGGCTCTTCGGCGGGCGATATTCTCAGCGGCGACGCGGGCAACGATTCCATCGGTGGCGAAAGCGGCGATGACCTGATCGACGGCGGCACGGGCAGCGACACCATCCAAGGTGGCGCGGGCAACGACACGATCCTCACCTCGGGCGGTAACGACAGCCTGCAGGGTGGCGACGGCGCGGACGTGATCCGCGCCACGGCCACCGATCCCTCTGGCGTCTACAACTTCAACGTCGATGGCGGCTCTGGTGGCGTGGACAACGACACGCTCGACCTCTCGGCGCTGATCGCGGATGGCTGGACCATCAGCAGCATGACGCAAAACGCCGAGAGTAACGGCAGTCCGGGGTTCAGCGGTCAGATCTTCCTCTCCCGCGGGGCCCAATCGGCGACAATCAATTATACGGACATCGAAAACTTCATTCTGTCCGACTTGATTGTCGAAGGCACGGCAGGTGGCGACCTGATTGACCTCAACTATACCGGCGATCCCGAGGGCGACCGGGTGGACAATGCCGACGCCGCCGACGGATCGAATGACGATGAAATCGTCGCGGGCGCAGGCAATGACACAGTGCTCGCCGGGGCCGGCAATGACACGGTGCTGGGCGAGGATGGGGCCGATCTGATCCTTGGCGGGGCAGGCAACGACTCGATCCTTGGCGGGGCGGGCAATGACACCGTTGCTGGCGGCACGGGCGCCGATACGATGGACGGCGGCACCGGCAGCAACACGCTGGATTACTCAAGCTCCATTGGCTCTTTCACCGTCAATCTTGAAACCAACACCGCTTTCGGGTCGGATGCCGATGGCGATGTCATCAGCAATTTCCAGAACGTCATCGGTTCGAATTTCGGCGACACCATCACGCTCTCCTCCTCCGGTGGGACAATCCTTGCCGGGGGCGGCAATGACGGGCTGGCGGGCGGCACAGGCGACGATACGATCTTTGGTCAGGACGGGGCCGATACCATTCTTGGCGGCGCGGGCAATGACGTGATTGTTGCGGGCGCAGGCGATGACGAGATTATTCTTGATGTCACGCTGCAAAACGACACGATCATCGGCGGGGACACCGATGAGGTCCTCGGCGACCTGATCAACTTGTCCTCCATCTCCGACGGATTGCTGGTCTACTACTTCGGCGAAGGAGTCGGCTCCATCGCCGATGACGTCTCGATGACCGAATTCTCTGGAATCGAACGCATACAGATGGGCACCGGCGACGATACGGTGGTCGGCTCGGACGGGGTCGAGCAGATCATCGGCAAT